>Ga0180009_10000059_pt1 | contig 203787 bp, 190 predicted proteins | sample OS_PC_MetaG_FD_123537 | JGI IMG/M metagenome (GOLD analysis project Ga0180009, IMG submission 123537) | Groundwater microbial communities from the Aspo Hard Rock Laboratory (HRL) deep subsurface site, Sweden - OS_PC_MetaG | ecosystem: Environmental > Aquatic > Deep subsurface > Groundwater...
ATTTATGAGCGAAGAAAGAATGAAAACTGAGGAAGGGAGAAAATAACAAAGTTATTTTCGACGACCGAAACTTTCATTCTGACTGAGCGATTAAATATATAGGCGATTTATCGCCTCTATAATTTTAAGTTTGTCTAAAATCGCAAATATCTCTGAAGTCGCAATACTCGCACTGCCAGCCCGGAGTTGGCTCAAACTTACTATCTTTTATTGCCTCAATTTCTGCGATTATCTTTTCTTTTCTATCCTGCTTTTCTTTATCTGAGCCTAGAAATGATGCTTGGCTATTGTTATCTAGGTAGTAATAGGCTAATTCTTTTGGTTTAATATTTAAAACCTCTTCTGCTGCTATTTGATAGATTAATAACTGGGATTTATCGTCAGCTTCTAGCTTTTCTTTCGGTTTACCAGTTTTGTAATCAATAATCTTTACTCCATTTTCAGAATCATCAATCCTATCTATCACTCCGTATAAATTATATCCCCCTACTTTTAAATTGAAAGGTAGCTCTAATGCCAACTCATTGTTAATTTTTAAAATCTTTGGAGGATTCTTTTTAAAATCTTCGTAAAAATCCTTAATTATCCTTTTGCCTAGTTTATAATAATCATCTTTTTGTTTTTTTGATTCGTACCACTCGCCAATCCAATTTCGTTCATAAAGCTTTTCCAATATTTTAAATTCATCCCCTTTCCCACTCTTCTTCCCAGTTATTGGGACGTATGACGTCCCAATAACTTTTTTACTAGGGCCGAATAGAGATTCTTGATTTACTTTACTGGCTTCGTTTACATTTTTTAAAAAATTGTAAAGAGTGGCGTGCATTGTTTTACCGAACGAAAACACCGCCTTGCCCCTAATAGGAATCTTTAGAATAAACCCAAACTTGTACTGCAACGGACATTTTTCAAAGGCAGCCAGTTGGGAGAAAGAAAAATGCTCTGGCAAATACTTATTCTCTAATGTCTTAGGCTTTCTTATCTCTACCTTATCGGCTAATAAGCCCTTCTTTTCTTTAACTGCATCCCCTTTTGATTCTTCGTATCCCATTTCAATTAAAAATCTGGAAAGCTTCTTTTTTCTTTGACCTCCGTAATCTTGGGCCGATGTGAAATATAATCCTTTTTTAGCTCTCGTCATTGCCACATAACAAATACGCCTTTCTTCTTGCAAATGCACGTCGCCTGTTGGTTTAATATCCTTAATTAATTCATCTGGTAATTCAATCGGTTCTTTTCTTTCTATCACAGGGAAACGCCTATCAACCATGCTTACCAGAAACACATACTTAAACTCCAAGCCCTTAGCCGCGTGTATTGTCATTATTTTAACCATATCAGGACCTTGTTCTGGGTCAAATTCAAGTTTTCCTTCTTCTCCTGATTCAAGTTCTAAAGTAAGCTCCTCCATAAAGTTTTTTAAAGCAGGAGCAATTGCTGACTCCTCAAAACTTTGAACCTTATCGTAAAATTGGTTTAACAGGTCTAACTTCTCTTTTTCGTCTCGATTAATTAAATACTTTAAGTATCCGGAATCATTCATAAACGCCACTAATATCTCAATAACCGTTTTGTCTTTAACTAAAATGCTGTGTTTTTTGATTATAGAAAGGATAAAGCTTATCTTTTCTTTAGTTTGGGCGCTTACTCCAGTAATCAGCGGGGCTTCTTGCAATGCCTCAAAAAGTGATTTGGTTTTTTTATGACCATATTGAGTAATAGTAGCAATATCCTCATCTGATATTTCCAAAAACGGCAAACTCAAAATCCTATAAACCGCTGCGCATTCATGGTAGTTATCCAATAATTTAAAGTAAGAGATAATATCTAAAATGACTGGCTTTGAATAAAGTCCTCTTGAAGCTAAAAATTGGTATGGCATGCCCGCTCTTTCTAAGGCTCTGACAAAGGGAATCGCTGTATCGTTTGCTCTTACTAAAATAGCAAAGTCGCTATAACTTGAATCTTTATCTCTCTTTAAAATTTCAGCAATCTTTTTTATTGTTTTCCTTACTTCTTCGTCTAAGCTTTTGGCACTAATATGTTCTATCACTCCTTCCCCCTTGTTCTCTGCAATTAACTTTTTATCAATCTTGTTTACAAACTCCAATCTATCAGGGTCGTTTGCTTTAATAAAAACATACGCTTTGTCTAAAATGTTTTGCGTAGACCTATAGTTATTTATTAAAGATATTTGTTTGGCTTTTGTCCCGATTTCATCGAGGATCCTCGACGGCGAAGCCGTCGGGAAAAAATCCTTAGCAAACTGCACAATATTATTAAAAGAAGCGCCTCTCCATCTATAAATAGCTTGGTCGTCGTCGGCACAGACAGTTAAATTATTTCCCGGTTCGGCTAATATCTTTATTAACTCATACTGGGCGTAGTTTGTGTCTTGGAACTCGTCAACTAAAATATATTTAAACTTTTCCCTATACTTTTTTAAAATCAACGGACGCTTTTTAAATAAAAGCAAACAATAGTTTATTAAATCACCAAAATCCAATACGTCGTTATCTAAAAGCATTTTTTGATAAATATAGTAGGCATTAGCAACTTCTTTTATTCTTTCTGTCTCTTGGACTTCCGGCAAATCGTCTAAGCTTGTTTTTAAGCTATCTGCATATTTTAAATAGTCTTCTGGGTAAATACCTTGGTCTTTGCAGTGGGAAAAATGATAAATTAGGGATTGTATAAACTTCGTGGGGTTCCCCAATGATTTGTAATAATTCAATTCAAATTTATTTAAGTTTTGACGAGCTAACAGCCACCCGGCGGTTCCATCTAATATTTTAAAATCGGGAGGCAATCCAATATCTAAAGCATTTTCCTTTAAAACTCTTTCGCAGAAGGCGTGGAATGTAGAAATCCACAAATCCATATATCCAAAGTCCAAAAGCTGGTCTACTCTTTCTTCCATCTCCCCTGCTGCCTTTTCAGTAAAAGTAACTGCTAAAATCTCCTCTGGCTTTGCCAAGCCCTTTTCAATTAAATTAACTATTCGCTGAGTAATAACCGTGGTTTTACCAGTTCCCGCCCCAGCCACAATTAAAAGAGGCCCCTTACCATGGACCACCGCTTCCTTTTGCTCTTTGTTTAGTTTTTCCAAATTTAACGCCATAATTATGAGCGAGGAAGGAATGAAAATTGAGGAAGGAAAAAGTAAAAGTTTACTTTTATTTTTGGCAACCGAAAATTTCATTCCGACCGAGCGATTAATTATATAGATAGCGAAGCTATCTCTATAATTTATTAAATCATTTTACCATAAATATCACTCTCAAAACAAAAATCGCTCGGTCACCTGAGGCGATATAGGAGCGATTTTTTAATGCGTTATTTTCGATTCTAATCTAATTGAATTACGAGCAATCCTTTCTCCTTAATCACCCATTCTTGACCAAAATCGTTGAGATTGAATTTTAAGATATAACTTACTTTTTTCTCTATGCTTCTGCCCGTATATTCTTTTGTTTTCGGGTCATATTCTTCCAATAACAAAACATCGCCTTCTTTTACATCAAAATCGGCCAACCTTAATTAAAATTTCTTTTTACCCGAAACGATTAAGTTAAAATACTCCGGCCAAATTTTCTTGCGCCACGTAGTGGTCGCTTTCGGCGACCTACTACTGTGGTTTTTTATTATTGACATAAATTTATTTGCCTAATTTTTTTTGTTGACCAGATGGGTATTTTTGTTCCCTTATTCGCGCGAATTAGACCAAGGGAATCTACACGGAACATTCTGACATTCTTGAGAATGTCAGAATGTTTTTATATACCTCCAAAATTTTAACTAAGTTCTAAATAATTTTCGCAGTTCTGTTTTTGTCTGATTCAAAATTCTTTTTCTCGCCGGTTTTAAATTTTTGCCTGCCCGATTGATATAAAAATTAAGCATTGACATCGCTGATTGAAACGACGTTCCTTTCCGGCGCTCGCTCGCGAGCGCCGATTCTTTTAGTGAAAGGGCGATTTTTTTCGGGTTGTCCCACGTAAAAACGCCTTCTTCCAAGTCAAGAGCATTGCTGTATTTTGTCACTCTATCAGACCAAAATTTGGTTTGCTTTTTAGTCATTCTATTTTTAAAAATAGAAACTAAAGTTTATATATTTGCGGCGTTCGGTCGGAAAATAAAAGCAATCTTTTCTTTTCCTCCCTCACTTGCAATTATTGATGATTGTTTTTAAATAGGGCCAGAAAATAAGAATGCCGATAATTGCCGCGCCAAAAATAACCAAAAATACAAAAGCCGAAAGCAAATCTTTTATTATTTTAACGCGCGGGTCATGGCTTGGCTGTAAAAAGTCCAAAAAGCGCTCCATAATGGAATTAATCATTTCTAATCCAAGCACGGAAAAAATCATTACTAAAAGCACGGCCTTTTCTGTTCTGGTGGTCGGGAAATAAAGCATTGCTCCGACAACTAATAGAGCCGCTGTTGCCATATATTTAAAAGCCGGCTCTTTAACAAGAACCGTCCATAATCCTTTCCAAGAATTCTGAAAACTCAAAAAAATATTTTTCCTTCTCTGATTATTATTTTGTTCCATTTTATTATTTTATCATTCCGACATTCTCAAGAATGCGAGAATGTCGTTATAAATTTGTAGAAAATTTTGCCGTAAGGTGAAAGAAAATGGGCGACTTCCCTATCCCGATATTTTTTATTAACCAAACCTGCCTGCGTTAATTTTTGCGTATGTCCCGAGATTGTTTTTATATTACATTCTAAACTCTCGGCAATATTGTCTAAACTAATTCCCCCGTTTTCGGCAACCAGTTTTAAAATCTCGATTCGGCGATGATTAGATATGCCTTTAAAGTGTCTTTCTAATTGTTTTGCGGTTTTTATTTTTGTTTTCATATCCTCATTTTACCATAACATTCTCACATTCTCGAGAATGTGAGAATGTTTATTTACTCTTTGAATTATGTTTCCAAAATTTTAAGCTTTTCCATAATTATTTCTTTGAATTTTTGCCGTTAATAACAATTAGGGCGTGAAAATCCTGATATAAACGAAAATCTTTTCTCAAGTTTTCCTCAAATAATTTTTGCAGAAACTGATAATCCGTCTTGTCTGCCAAATTACGCTCTTTAACTAATCTTCTGGTATATTCATCTATAACAAAAACTGGTTTATCTAAAGCGTAAAGTAAAATGCTATCAGCTGTTTCCGGTCCAATGCCTTTTAATTTTAGCAGTTCTTCCCTTAATTCTTTGAGTTCTGTTTTTTTCATTCTTTCCAAACTGCCATCCCGATTTAATCGAGGATCTCCCGATGAAATCGAGGATCCTCGACTCTGTCGGGACTCGACAGAGTCGGGATAATTCTCCACGATAAATTTGGATAAATTAAATAGATATTGGGCCTTGGTTTTGTAAAATCCCGAGGGTTTAATTAAAGGCACTAATCTTTTTGCGCCCAATTGATAAAGAGCCTTTAGCGAATTTATCTTTGCTTTCTTTAAATTATTTAAAGCCAATTCTACGTTTTTCCAATTTGTTCTCTGAGTTAAAATCGCCCCGATTGCTATTTCCTCTCTTTCTCGTCTAATTTTAGACCTTTTACACCAAAGTTTCCATTGTCCCTTAGGCGTTCCGTATTTCTTTTTTAACTCTTTATATAATTTCTCAAATTGTTTAACGTCGGATGTTAAACATTCACGTCGGGTGTTAAACATTCATTTTTGACATTCTCACATTCTCGAGAATGTGAGAATGATTTTATTTTAATTCTCTTTTAAATGCTTTGGATAAAATGGATTTAGTCTAATTTTTTTGTTGGCCAGAGCATAAATTAATGGTGGCTGACCCCATTTTTTCTCAAGTCTAGTTCAAACTTGTGCGTTATGCGCCGCCATCGGGATTTGAACCCGAGTCTCCAGCTTGAGAAGCTGATGTCCTAGACCAGACTAGACGATGGCGGCATTTATTAAAATTTAACATAAAACTTACTCTCTGTCGATAAAAAAATCGCCTTAAAGTTAGAGCGATTTTTTATAACAATTTTATCTATTTCCACTTCATTTTCAACGCCTCGGATATTTCCACGAGGTTTAAACCTAGAATAGTGCCAACGCAACTTGTTGCCAAGGCGGAATAAACATGCTCTTTTCCGACAGAATCCTGCCAGATAGGTATGCTTTTCCCGTTATGATTTATTTTAAAATTCGCACCTTCGTTATCTGTGTTGACATCACTTGCCATAAAATCAGCTCCCTGTTCAAAGCCGAAGGTAATATCTTTTAAATTAGCCGTGTCGTTTATTTTCACAGCTGATTTATCATCAAAATTCAAAACTAAAAATCCGTAAGAAGGGATTAATTGAGCTAATTCGGATATTTGTTTTATTTCTTTTAAAATCTCTACCATATGAGTTACAACCAAAATCGGCAATGGAGACAATCTTACCAGCTCAGCCATCTTTTTAAAGATTTTTTCACTTTCTAAATTTGTTTCTATAATAAAAACGTTTTTTATTAAAATATCAAAAAGATTAGGAGTTTTCTTAATCAACTTCTTAACTTTAAAATTGCTTTCCAAAATATGGGAAATAGATTCAACAGCCAAACTCTTGCCTTTGCCAGACACTATAATAACTTTTATCTTTTTAAGACGGAAAATAGTTTTGAATATGAAATTCATAATTATGAGTGAGGGAGGAATATATGAAAAATTTTCATATATTCCGACTGAACGATTAATTATATAAATTACTTTTAGTAATTTCTATATAATTTAATCGTCTGAATAGTCTTGCGGTATCTGCCAATAGTTTAAAACATATTGAGCTAATTTTGAAAATATTGGAGCAGCTGATAAACTTGAGCTTCTGCTTGTAGGATTATCTAATTTTATCAATGCAACGAATCTTGGATTCAAAGCTGGAGCAAACCCAACAAAGCTGTGAATGGTTTTATCTGGATAATAACCAGCTTTATCTTCGTAAGCTATTTGAGCTGTTCCTGTTTTCCCTGCGATATAGTAGCCGGGGACTTTTGCTCGTCCAGCGACACCATTATCAACCACGCTGATTAACATTGTTGTTAACTGGGAAGCAGTGCTCTGATTGATTACTTCCCTCAAAACCTTTGGTGAAGTTTGAAGCTCTTCTCTTTGATTGTTTACAATTTTCTCTACTATGTATGGTTTTACTAACTTTCCCCCATTAGCGAAAACACAAAAAGCTCTGATGAACTGAATTGGGGTCATTTCAATACCCTGGCCAAAACTTGCAGTAGCAAAATTAATTTCTTTTCCGTTTCTTAAGTTTTGATTCTTAGAATAAACCTCACCCTGTAAATCAATACCTGTTTTTTCTCCAAAACCGAATTTATCAATATAGTCTAGATAAACATCGTGGGAAATTAGTTTTGAAACAAAGATAGCTCCTGTATTAAGGGATTTCTCTAAAACCCCTGTCATTGTTTGCTCCCCGTATTTCTTATCATCAAAATTACAAATATTTCTTGTACCAATTTTTACACAACCCTCATCTATATAACTTGTTTCTGGAGTTACTTTTCCTTCGTTTAAAGCAATCGCCATAGTAATAGGTTTTAATATAGAACCCAATTCAAAAATCTTTTGTACTACTGAGTTTTGAAATATTGCTAAATCTTTTTCTTTAGAATATTGATTCGGGTCAAAGCTGGGATAATTCGCAAGCGCTACAATTCTGCCTGTCTGCGGATCCATTACTATAATCTGACCGGAGTCAATATTAAAATCTTCTTTTGCTTTTTTTAATAAGCTTTCTGCTTCAAATTGAATACTGTAATCAATTGTTAGATATAAATCAGAACCGTCTAAACTATTTACTTCAATGCTGGCAGGATTAAAAAAAACAGAACTGCGGGACCCTTCTGTGAAGCTTTTTTCTCCTTTTAAAATACTGTCGTAATATCCCTCTACGCCATACTGGCCGATTTGCTCTTCGCCTCCGACGAAACCAATCACCTGGGCAGCTATTTTTGTTTGAGGGTAATATCTACCTGGTTGGTTTTCTAAATGCACTCCTTTTAAACCCGCTCTCTTAATCTTTGCAACCTCGTCTTCTGTTAATTTGTTTTTAATCAATGTATAGGAGTCCCCTCTTTCAATCTTAGAAAGAATCTGTTTTGATGTGTCTCCGATAATTTCGCTTAAAGCATCTGCAGTCTCTTCTTTATTCTCAATCTCCTGAGGATTTATATATACTAACCACTTGTCGTTGTTTATAGCCAAACTCTTAGTTTTACCAGCAAAGAAAACTTCTCCTCTTTCTCCCTGAATCTCTTGGAAAATAGCTTGCTGGCCTAAAGCTTGAGCTTGATAGAACTTATGATTTAATATCTGGAGATAAAATAAGCGGCTAATAATAGCCACTCCAAAAAGAACGATGAGTATGAAGATAAAATTAATTCGTCCGTTTCTCATTTACCTCTGGGCTAATGAACTATCTAGAATTTGGATGTATCCTATTCTTTTAACTTGAGTAAAGTTTAATTCTGCTGCCTTGCTTTGAATGTTTTCTAAATAACTGATTTGAGCAAGCCTTATTTCTAAATTCTTGTTTCCTTGAATGAGATTATCAACTTGCGCTTGATAGCTTTTAATCACATATCCCCCTCGAATCATTTCATTTATTTGGAAAACATACAAAACCGAAAAGAACAACACTCCGCAAAAACCAAACAACAAAAGAGCTTTCCAATTAATCTTCGGCAATCTAATTGTCGCCATTTTGGCGAGCCTCGCCATCGGGCGGGAAGATGCCTTTTGCAAAGAGAGTGTTTGAACTAATGCATGTGTTGTCATAACTTTGAAAACTCTAAGTTCTAATTTCTAAATCCTAAATAATTTCAAAATTCAAATATCTAAATTATAAACACTTTTGAACTTTGGGTTTTGAAATTGTAATTTATTTAGAGTTTAGGATTTGGGATTTAGAATTTATGTTTTAACTATTGCTCTTAATTTTGCTGACCTTGAACGATTATTTGATTTAATTTCCTCTAATGAGGCTGTAATCGGCTTTTTTGTTAATATTTTTATTACGCCGTCTTTTGATTGGTCTCTAAAAAAGTTTTTAACGATTCTGTCTTCCAGAGAATGAAAGGAGATAACCACTAATCTTCCTCCGGGTTCTAACACCTCTATTGCTTGAGGTAAAACATTCTTCAAATTCTCTAACTCCTGATTAACTGCGATTCTTAATGCTTGGAATGTTCTTGTTGCAAAATGGATTCTTCCTCTTTCATATCCTCTCGGTACTGCTTTTTTAATAACTTCTATCAAGTCAGTTGTTGTTTCAAGTTTTTTTACCCTTCGAGCTTCTACGATCGCTTTAGCGATTCTTCTTGATAATCTTTCCTCCCCGTATTCTCTCAAGATTGCTTCTATGTCGTTCTCTCTCCAGCTGTTTACTATCTGCCTTGCAGTCAGCTCGTTATCCTTTAAATAACGCATATCAAGCGGTTCATTTTTCATAAAGGCGAATCCCCTGCCTGAATCGTCTAGGTGCCAACTAGACATTCCTAGATCCAGTAAAATCCCATTTACCCCGTTAGAGGTTTGTCCCCCTTGTTCATCTTGTTCCCCTTCCGAGCCTCCTTGACCTCTAACTGGGCGAGCTGACCCGAAGTTATTATCTCGGATAATTTCTTTTAAATTTGTATAAGAACCAACAACAAGAATGATTCGATTCTTGTAATTTTCAATTTCCAATTTACAATTTTCAATTTGTTGACTATCTAAATCGATTCCTAAAAGTTTTCCATTCGGACCGCTTCTCTCTAATATCGCAATCGCATGACCGCCTTCGCCTATTGTGCAATCAATAAAGTTTTCATTGCTCTTTGGATTTAAATATTCAAGGACTTCTTTTGGCAGAACGGGTATATGCATTTTATTTCGCTTTCTCGCTTTTATTCATATTTTCATCCTGTTTGGTTATATAACTATTCCATCTTTTTGCGTCCCAGACTTCTAATTCTTTATTTAATCCGCAAATTACTACTTCTTTCTCTAAACCAGCGTATTTTTTTAAATAATCTGGAATAAGAATTCTGCCTAATTTATCAAAGCTGACCTCCATAGCGCCGGCAAGAATAACTCTGGCAAAACCGCGTGCTTCTGGTTCGGTAATCGGGAGTCCGCCTAATTTCTTCAACATATCCTGCCAGCTCTTTTTGGTATAAACAACTAAACACTTAGTTATGCCCTTGGTGATTATAACTCTTACTCCAAGTTCGCCTCTAAACTTAGCGGGCATAGCTAATCTTTTTTTAACGTCAATTTTATATCTATATTCACCAGTAAACATACGAATAATTTTTAAATAATTTCTTAATGGCTCAAATTTTAAACTGTTAAGTGAGGCGACGAGTTTAAAAGTAAATTTCGCAGGCTCAATCTTTCAGTTAAGCGAGGCAATAATGTATGCGGGTGCACTTCGGAGCCAAGCTGTAAATGAGGACTCGGAATAATATTGCCTACGTGCTTGGCGAGAAATAGGCGCGGCGGAGGAATAAATCTATTTTGGCTTAAGCCGACGCCGTGCTCCCGCATATATTATTGCCGAGTGTTATCCACAGGTTAATTAGGTTCTCCCACACTTATCCACTATTATCCACTACATATCCTTTATACCCCACTTTATAGGATTGGGTCAACACTTATAAACCCAAGCTCATTTCCCTAGGGAAAACACTTATTTCTCCACAGGAAATCCACTATTGAATAAATTGTGATTCCCTTTTTCAGCAAAACTAAAAAACCAGCCTCATCGGACTGGTTTTCTAAAACCTTGTTTCTTTTAGACTAAGGACATTTGTATATTTTGCCAGAACAATATCCTTTATTCCCAGGATTAATTGTAGTCTCATGGCTTGCTCCTAAAATATCCATACAGAAATATCTTACCTCATCAACACATTTTAAACCTGGAGAACATTCCATGGCTGAATCTGAAATTAAAGACGGCAACTTCACATAGGCACAATAATAATTCTTAGATTTATTAATAATTACTTCATTGCCACTAATTGCCTTTATCTCGTCGCAATAAGGTTTTATGCTATCGTTCTGACAAGAAACATTAGTGTAAGCACCATCTTTCATATACATTAAATTCATTTCGTTATTTAATTCAGCCATACTGCTTTCAATTTTTAAGTTCCTATACTGCGGAAACGCTTCTTCAAATTCTTTAAAGATTACTGGCGCCTCGACTGCTATTGGCTGATCAAACTTTGAATTAGTTATTTCAATACCTAAACCAACCACTCCTTCTTGATCGCCAGTAATCTTAGCAAGGTCTATGCTTTTGTCTAACTTGAATCCATAAAGAAAATTATCCTTCATGCCTATTGAAAGCTCAGCATTAATCTCTCCTATCTTATTTAAAAACTCTGAAACCATCCCTTCTATTGCGCCATCAGGTAATGACGTTAATGATTCCTGGCCATATTGCTTCATTGCCTCGCTTGCTAAAGCTTCTACTAAACTCGCTACCTTGTTATTATCCAACGCAACTAAATAGTGATACATTTTTTGACCACCGATTATTTGATTAGATAATTGCTTTTTTACAGCATAGAATTTGTTTTCAGATAATATTCTTTTGATTTGCTCGGCAAGAACGGCTCTTTGAGCGTTGTCATTTTGCAGAAATTGATTATACGAAAATTGGGTGATTGGAATTTTAATCCAACTCCCTATTACACTGTTTAAATCAATCCCCATCATCATTAAAAGTGGCTCTACAGAAGGGGCATTAACTTCCCCGATATTAAAATATCCTTCGCTAAGACTAACCATTTTCACATTAAACTTTGCTGAATTGACTGTTACCGAAGCCCCGACTCCATTAATCAATGATATTCCATAATCTCCTTGTATTCTCGGGTTGTTTACATCCTTATCCCAATCACCACTAAAAGTAATTGTCGCTGCCATAGAATCCTGACTATTTACATCTAAATCTATCTTTGCTTCAGAATGAGCTGATTTTATCGCTATCATCTTCTCCATCATTAAAGCTGTAATCTTTTCCGGATCAGGCCTGAAAGGATTCCAAACAGGATCCCAGATTCTCATGGCTAAAGATGTCCCAACGCCAACAATTGCTAATACTATTACAGCAATTATGACCTTAATCAAAATACCTGATTTTTTCCCTGGCTGTGGCTGTTTAAGCCCAATAGATGAAGAAGGAATTGGAGTTGGAACGGGAGGCGGAGTTGGAATTGGATTAGGATGTGGAGGCGGTGGAGTGGGACGAGGAGGAATTGGATTTAGTTTAGGGGACATCATTGTTCCCCCACTGATTGGTTGGCCTGGTATTTGTTCCATATGTTTTTATATTTTATTAATTTATTTTCTTTTTAGTTTTTTCTTCCCCTGCCCGCAATGCTTCCGGCCTGCCCGCAGTTTCTACAGCGTTGCAGGCGGGCATAGCCGATGCAGGCGGGTCTATTTTTACTAATTCAAATTTTTCTGGAGAAATTTCAAATCTATCTCCTCTTTTAAGATTATCTGATAAAAGAGCTTGAGCAACTGTGCTCTCAATATTATTCTGAATAACTCTTCTCATTTCTCTTGCCCCAAAAGCTGGCTTGTAAGATAGTTCAACAACTTTTTCTTTCAATGATTCTGTAATTATAAAGTCTACGTTTTTTTCCTTTAAGCTCTTTTTCAAAGATGCCAGCATTAATTGGGAAATATCTAAAAGATTATCTTTTGTCAAAGGTTTGAAAATAACAACTGCGTCAAAACGATTGATAAACTCTGGCCTGAATATTCCTTTATTAAATAAACTGCTTAAAAGTTTTTCTTTATCGATCGGCTCGTTTTTTCCAGTCGCTTCAAATATCACTTCTGAGCCAGCGTTAGAAGTACATATAATAATAGTGCTGGTAAACACGGTTTTTCTTCCTTGACCATCGGTTATATTGCCTTCGTCTAAAACCTGCAAGAATAAATTTAAAATATTTGGATGAGCTTTTTCAATTTCATCTATCAGCAATAAAGAAAATGGCTTTTCTCTCACTGGCGTAGTTAATAACCCCTCTTCTCCTCTGACTCCCAACAAACGAGGGATATCGGCAATAGCTTGGAATTCTGACATATCCAGTCTTATCATCCTTTCTTCCCCGCCAAAATAGATTTGGGCTAGTGCTTTTGAGGTTTCTGTTTTACCAACGCCAGTAGGACCCAAGAACAAGAAAGATCCTATCGGCCTTTTTTTAGATCCAATCCCCGCTCTTGCCCTCCTCATTGCGATGGAAATTTCTTTTACTGCTTCTTCTTGGTTAATAATTCTAACGTGAATTAACTTTTCTAAATTAAGTAAAGTCTTTTTCTCTTCAACCTCAATTTTACCAACAGGAATTTCTGTTTTTGTAGAAATAACTTTTGCTACATGCTCTGGCAAAACTACTTTTTCTTTGGCAGACCTAGCTACATAAACTGCAACGTCTTGCAATAAATCAATTGCTTTTTTAGGGAACGGCTGATTCGGAATATATCGAGCAGATAAAGAAACCAATTCTCTTATTGCAGGATAGGTTATAAAAATCTTGTATTTTCGCTCTAATTCTAAGGCTAAGTTTTGAAGAATTCTAATCGTTTCTTGCTCTGAAACTTCTGAAATTTCTATTTTTCCAAACATTTCTAACAAAGAAGGATTATTTTCTAGTCTGGTGTGAAGCCCGCTATAATCAGTTGTTGCCACAAACCTGAATTCTGGAGCTTTTAGATATTTTCCAATAACACCAGAAATATCAACCATGCCGGGTTGATTTACTTCAATCCCTATATAGTTGTGAAATTCTTTAATAACTAAAACTATATTCCCTGCCGTAACAACCTCTTGGAAGATTCTATCTAATGTATTTTCCACTTCTTCGGGATTATTAATCCTGGAAAGCAAGGCTGTCATATCCAGTTCCACCACTCTGTAATAATTTAGTTCGGGAAGACTTTTTCCCAAACAGGTTTTTTTAGCCAATCCTTCAATAATACTTTCTCTGCCAGCTCCTGGGTCTCCAATAATCAGAACATTTTTAAGGCCTGATTTAGCTAAAGCCATTTGGACTTGCTCTATTTCTTTTTCATGACCAATAATAGCTTTAAAAAGCCACTTTCTAATATTCTTTGTCCAATCAATAGAATATTGGTCTAAGATAATTGTGTACCCCGACGCCCAATCTTTACCCATAGAACCATAGACAGACAAGTTTTCTTTTTTCCAAAACTTTCTATTTTCTTCTATTTTTCTATCAAGATAATCAAACCATAAGGTAAGGTTTTCAAAATCTTCTGTCTTAAGATTTGCATCAATTAATATTTGTTCAAAAAATCCTGCGTGGGATATGCCAATTAAAATATCCATCTCTTCAATCCTTGTATGTTTACGCTCATTAGCCGTTTCCGCTGCTTGGAGTATGACTTTATTAAAATCTTCTGAATATAGTCCTATAGGGTTTTTGTCTCTTTTTGATTTTTCTAAAGAGTTTTTCAAATTATGTAATACATTTATTGGATCAAGCCCCATGCGCATAAAAATATAGCCTACCACTTTACTCTTTTCTAAGGCCGCGTATAACAAAGCTGTTGCAGAAACTTCAGATATTTTTCTTTTCCGACAGAAATGAATAGCGCCTTCAATAATTTTAGCTGACCCAAGAGTCAAAAATTCTGCTAAATTATAGTCCTCTGGATTTTTAATTGCATCTGCGAGATTAATTTTTAATTCTGGAGTTTTGAGCTTTATATTAAAAAATAGACCGCTTTCCCAAAAGATAAGAAAAAGAAATAAAAATAAGACCGATATCTTTAAAGATATTGTTAAAGAAAGTGGGCCAAAAAGAGAAAAACCGACAAAAGCGAGCGACAAAACAAACAATATTGAAAAGAAGTTTTTAAAAAACTTAGCAAACCTAAAAAGAGGAAACTTTTCCTGTTTTACCGCTCGAAATATTTTTGTTTCTTTTAAATTAAATTGTTGTGCCATATTTAAAGAATATTCAAAACAAATAATAAGCCGGCTAAAGAAAGCAGAGGTAGTAATAACCAACCTACGAAAACAATTGCGCCGAAAAGAAAAACGCAGATCTGGAAGATGACCCCGACAATAATCAAAGTAATTCTGCAAATCGCCCCGATAAACCGTGAAAAGATATTAGAGGTAATTGTTTCAAAATATCCCATAAGGTCAAACCCCCGAGGATATCCCCATTTGTATCTTCTCCAGGGAGAAAAAAGAGTTTTAAAAAGCAATGGAGTTGAAAAGAAATTTACGCTGAATTGAATATAGTTTTTCCAGACCTTTAACAAAAACTTCGGAGCTTCGTAAAAATGCCAAAAAAACCAGGAAATTATAATATTATTTGACATAGATTTATTTAACTGACTGGACTATTTTTAACAGCAACTAATTTAATACCCAAACCAGCGATTTTCCCGCCTCCTAATACTAAGATTCCAACTAATATTGACCAGCTTATTAAATTCATAGTTTTTGGAAGCATGTCTGCTGGAAGTAAATCACCTATCTGATTTTTGATTATGTCTTCCATCATTTTTTGCGGGTCTTGGGTATTAACGCTATTTGAAGAGGTTTTTGATACTAATGGGACAGGAAAAAGCTCGGGAACTTTTGATTCGCCGGTAAAGATTTTATAAGAGGTGAAAAGAGTACACCCGATTATAACTAAACCGATTGCGAGAAGTGAGTAGCCTATGATTTTATTGTAATGCATATTTTTAATAATAGTTTTAATTTATCTCAGTGGACGGTGTCCCGCCATCGGCGGGACGACCATTTCGACTTGCCCGCCTAAATTTTGGTGTGGGCGACACAGGGCTCGAACCTGTAACCTTTCCGATGTGACCGGAATGCTCTGCCATTGAGCTAGTCGCCCAAAATTTGGGCGGGTGAATGAACGAAACGCTGTGTTATTTCTATTTTAACACTTCTATAATCATAAGCAATAAAAAAAACACGGAAATCGCTTTCCGTGTTTTACCTCGACGAGCTTACGCCCACTCAGGCCTAAAGTTTTTTCTTAATTAAAAAACTTTTTTGCATTTCATAGGGCTTACGTTTCCAAAAGTTCAAGAAACCAAGATTCAATAAAGAGCCAAGCTTCCAAATTCCCAAGGATTTTGAAGATTACTTGCGACGACCGAGGAAGCGACCGCCCTCATTCCAATCATTCTCGAAATAGTACAGGTTCAAGTCCCGATCATCAGCCCTGCCGCACAAATACGGCACGCGGAGAGAGCCAGCGGGATGCCGCCAGGACGACTTTAGAGCAACTATCGGAAATTGTCGTTGAAGCTCCGGTTGATCTTCTCCTAACGCAAGTAGGTCCACGATATCTCCGGGGTCACAACCAGCTTTAGACATCTCGTCAATTGCATCATCGCTTAAAATACGCCGATTGAATTGGAAAAGAACGAGCTCTTTCTCCTTTTTACCACTACCTACGACCGGAAAATTCTCTTGAGTGATATCGCTATTCACCTGATCATATTTACCAGCTTTAATCATTTCCATTAAGGGCTTAGTGTAGTCCACTGTGAGGTTGTAAACGATCCGGTCTTTCAGGACTACAATTAATTCTCCTGAAAGAAATTTTTGCACTCCTTCTATGCCACCAAGTTTGTTTACTATCGCTTCAATTTGACCAAGGGTTAAATTTCCGTACTTCATAAATCACCTTACCTTTCTCGGCTGTTTGCCGAAAGAATTCCCTCTGCCCGAGGTTATAGGGATCGCACAATGCGATATTTTAAAGAGCTTAATTAATACATTTATACTATACCATACAGCATCATACCTTGTCAATAGTTAACTAATCTATTATCTCCGCTAGTAACTTATTAATATAATCCATCGAAGAATCGTTCAGAATTACTACATCATAAGTATGTTTATATGCTTCCAAGCTCTCTTCTACTCTCTCATTCAGAAATCCTACTTTAATTAAATTTTCGTAATCAAAACCCTTAACCATTCCTATATCGCTTAAGCTGTCTCCTAATAATAAGACATTTTTCCTGTCTTTTATTTTACTAAAGAATGGAGAATCATTAATTATTGTTTCGTCTTTATTCATCCCGTGGATAATCGGCTGCTTAACAGCAATAGCTTTGCCGTTTTTATCCCACTCGTATGAATTGGAAATGATATAAATATTTTCGTATAGTTTTCCTTGTTTTTCCAAAAGCATTGAAATAGCATCTCCCCCTACTCCGCTTGAAGATATAATAAGCAAAGGGATATTATGATTTTTTAAAAAATCTATAAACCCTGAAAAGCCATCTCTGAATTTAACCTTTCCAGATTCAACAATTTTTTCTATATCCTTCTTATTCAACCCTGACTTAATTAATAAATCAAAATGGGTTGTCCACCACTCTTGCATTGCTTTTTTCTTTTCCTCAAAGGAAACTTTCGGGTCTATTTCAATCTGATAATATTTATCATGAAGCTCTTTAGCTTTTTTAGTATAATCGGGAGTCATATAATTGCCGTCGTACAAAATAGATATAATAGAAGAAACGCTTTTCCCGCCAACAAAAGCTGATGTGAGCGTTCTATCAAAATCAGCTAAAACATGTAGCCCCCTAGCCCCTTTTTCAGAAATCGCTTTCTTTATTTTCTCTAACTCCTGCGGGTTTGAAATGATGATATTTTCTTCCATGTTTTCTTTATTTTAGATTAGCTTTATTTTAAAAAATTTTCAATAATAAAAACTTTATACAAAAAAAACCGCTCGCAAGCGGTTTTTTCTTTTTCTAAACTGTTAAGCGAGGAAAGTAATTTCTTTTACGATTCGGAGCGAATTGGATTGGTGTCGCCTTAGGCGACCAATTCGCGAGTAGTAGCAAATTTTTCGCTGGAAAAAATTCGCGTGTAAAAGAAATTACTTTCCGAGCGCTACTTTAACTCTACTTTCGCTCCTACTGCTTCAAACTTCTTTTTGATGTCTTCTGCTTCCTCTTTCTTGGCGTTTTCTTTAACCATTTGAGGAGCTGCGGCTGCGGCATCAACTAAGTCCTTTGATTCCTTTAATCCTTTGCCAGTAATATCTCTTACAATCTTAATAACGTCAATTTTCTTTTGTCCAACATCTTTTAACTCTATGTTAAATGAAGTTTTCTCTTCTTCTGGAGCTACTGCTACGGCCGGAGCTGCTGCTACGACTGGAGCTGCTGCTGATACGCCGAATTTGCTTTCTAATACTTTTACCAATTCGGCTAGATCTAAAACTGACATTTTCTCTATTTCTCCAACTAATGATTGAAATTTAACTGGAACTTCTATTTTTTTTTCATTGTCCATCGGAGGTTGAGTAGTTGTAGTACCGGTTAAATCCGGCTTACTTCCAGGATCAACGGAAGTAGTTTTGGTATTAGAAGTTGCCGTTGTGGGTTTGTTTTCTTTTTCTTCTGTCATATATTTTTATTATTTTAATTATTTTTTAATTGCGCTTAAAGCGTACAATAGACCTTTAATGTTTCCTTGTAAAACATTTACAAAACCTGAAACTGGTGAAGCAATACTGCCTACCAATTTTGCTAATAATTCATCCCTTGAAGGAATCCTTGATAAGGTAAGAATCATTTCCTTATTAGCATACTTATTTTCAAAAATACCTCCTAAAATCTTTAAGTTTTCGCTTTCTTTACTAAATTGAGCTGAAATTTTGGCTGGAGATACTTCGTCTTCTATTCCGAAAACTATAGCTAATTGTCCAGGAATATTCTTTTTTGCTTCTTCCCAGATAACAGCGTTAGCTCCCTCAAAAGCAATACCCCATAATGTCTTTTTAGAAACCTTAAGGGTACATCCAGCTGCCTTTAATTTTTGCCTAAAAGAAAAGATATCTTTGGAATTAACCTTAGAAAAATCAACAAAAACTATTGATTTTTTGTTCTCAATTCTTTTCTTTAAATCTTCTACTGCTTTTTTCTTTTGATCTTTTGTTAGGGCCATAATAGTTTTGCTTCACAAAAGAAACTCTAAATTCTAAGCTCTAAACTCTAAACTCGTCGTGTTTGTAATTTTTAATTTAGAATTTTGAATTTATTTAGGATTTAGAATTTCGGATTTAGAATTTTTACAAAATAAAATGCCTGCTACCGCAGACAGCTTAAAACAAGTAAAAAACTTGTAGCGCCTCGATGGGATTTATTTCCGGCTTATTCCGAAAACCCATTGTCTGTGGCTTATTTCGTATATATTAATATCTTACACGATAGGATATGGATGTCAACCCTTCCACTAATTTTTACAACAGAAATTGAATACTGATAATGACAGCCGCAGTCATCCACCTTTTTTGAAAAGGTGAAGGACGCAGGCGCTTCGCATATTATACAAACTACTATAGCGGCCTCTGCTGAAATTAGTGAAGGATCAATAGTTAAATGCCATATTTAGCCCTAGCCTTATTATGTTCTGCGAATGTCTTACTAAAAATTGTTGTGCCGTCAGGAGTTGATAAAAAGTATAAATAATCGCTTTCTGTTGGATATATAGCGGCCACTATGCTATCTAATCCCGGATTTGAAATAGGTCCCAAGGGCAAACCCCTATATTTATATGTGTTATATGGCGAATCTATTTTAGTATCTTCTGTTAAAACTTCTGTGCTTTTTTTACCAGTGATATATACTACTGTTGCACATGACTGAAGGGGTATCCCAAGTTTTAATCTTTTCCAGAAAATTCCAGAAACAAGCTTCTTGTCTTCTAAAGTTCTTACTTCCCTCTCAATTAAAGAGGCCATTGTAATAACTTCAAAGATTGACTTCCCTTGACGAGCGATTTCTTGCCTTAATTCCGAAGATAATTTTCTATCAAAATTAGATAGAACCTTTTTTATAACCTCTCCAACAGCGGTCCCTGGAATAATTTTATAAGTATCTGGAAAAAGATAACCCTCTAAGTCTGCACCTATGGGCTTATCATTTAAAAAATTGAAATCTTGGTTAAAATCTTTTTCAACCAAATTAAAAAACTCTTCTTTGTTACAAATTCCTTTTTCCTCAAAGTATTGAGCTATATCCTTCAAATTCCATCCTTCAATTATAGTTATCTTTTCTTTTTTAACATCTCCTTTGATAAACTTCCCGAGCATATCATCAATATTCATTGCAGGAGATAATTCATATGTACCTATTTGGAGTTTTTTTGCCTTGCCAAGAAGTGAAGTATAAAATCTAAAAATAGACGGGTGTTTTATTAATCCTTGATTTCTTAAGCCAATCGAGATTGCTTTTGCTCCTTGACCTTTTTGAATATTAAAATCAATTATTTCATTAGAGCTTTGATTTAAAGGTAAATAAATTTCGCTCCATAAAAAAACAACACCTATGATAAAAATTAGCGCTGTTAATAATAAAATTGGTTTTTTGCCCATTGTCTGCTATTTGCTTATTAGAGGAACGAAAACAAAGCCCGGGTATTCTATTTCCTCGTATTTATTATCTGTTTTTTTTATAATCGTTTTAATCGAATTCCCTACTGGAGCTACTATTTTACCACCGATTTTCAGCTGTTTTTTCCAGGCAAGAGGAATTTTTGCGCAGGATGCAGACACTAATATTTTATCAAACCCTTCGACAAGCTCAGGGTCGGTAGCAAGACCAGAATACCTTTTTGAACCGTCCCCTAAAACATACTTAACAATTCCTTTTTCTATAAAGCTATACTTTGCCACATTCTGCTCGCCAAATTCTTTTAACTCCGGGATTAATTCAATAGAAACTATTTTGCCTGTCTCCCCTACTATTTGAGCTAAAAGAGCTGTTGTCCAGCCAGAGCCGGAACCAATGTCTAAAATCTTCTCGCCTATTTTCGGCTGTAATTGCTCTAACATAAAAGCAACCACTGCAGGTTGCGATATGGTTTGATTAAAACCAATGGGAAGCGCTTCATTAAGCTCGGCAAGTTTTTTCATTCCTTCTGGCAAAAAATCCTGCCTCTTTATTTTTATAAAGGCGTCTTTTATAGAATCGGTTTTCAACCAACCTTCTTGAATTAAAGAATCTATAAGATTCATAATAAACTCTAAATTCTAATATCTAAATTCTAAATAATTTCAAAACTAAAATATTTAAACTCGAAAAGTGTTTTGAATTTTGTGATTTAGAATTTGGGATTTATTTAGGATTTAGTGCTTAGGATTTTACAGTAACTTTCCTTGTCTTAATTTTTTAGTGATAGTTTCGGCTTTTTCTTTGCCTTCTTTGGTGATAGTAAATTCAGTTTTAGGATCTCCTTTAATAAGTTTCTGATTTCTCAATGCTCTTAATGGTCTGTCTAATTTCCTCGCATCCGGCCATTGAGGGTAGCTCTTAAAGCCAAAAACATCTGGGAATAAAATAAAGGATTGATTGACTAATTTCTCAAACTTACAATCTTGCTTGTTTGATAATATTGAATAAATACTAAAAAGAATCAAATCACCTATCGACATCTTGGGAAAAGCTGTTTTTGTTTTATTTTTTTTATCTTTACTCATAATAGATGAACTTATTTTATTTTTCCCAAACAATATGTCCATTTATATTGTGCTTTTCATAAGTCTCCAATACATCTACACAAAATTTAACCAATTCTTGGTTCTTTTCTCTTTTTGCTAATTCATATAAACGAATGAACATTTTCTTACCTGTCTCGGTTTGCTTTAAATTCTTTTTAATAAAATTGTGTTGAGAGCACAAAGTTTGACCATTTTCTATTGTTGCTTCACCGCCTAAATCTTTGGGCTTTATATGATCAATGTGCAAATCCATGCCATCTTTTTTTCCCCTTCCGCAAATAACACACTTATAGCCATCTCTTTTTAAAATAGCTTCTTTTTGTAAAACACTAAAATCTTCCAATTTTCTTTTATGTGCTTTATCAGGATCATATTTATAAATTCCTTTAGAAATTTTAATCAAAAATCCGCTTTGAGACAATTTACGAATAGCTCTATCTGGATCACGAAAGACATTTCCAGTTCTCTTTTTATAAGTCGTAACAACCCAATCTACAACTTCGGGGTGTTTTATATCTCTATTTGGATTTTTCTTAAAAAACTCAATGATTAAGTCTTGTTGAATTACATTATTTTTCATAATTTTATTTAATTTATTAAGTTTGATTAATTAATTTTCGCTTCTATCTGTAATCGATTAATCGCTATATCGCAATATTCTTTATCAATATCAACACCAATACTTTTTCTATTATGTGAATATGAGGCGATCAAAGTTGAACCGCTTCCTAAAAAGGGATCTAAAACCGTATCACCTATAAAAGAAAATAATTTTATACATCTTCTTGGTAGCTCAACAGGAAATGGCGCAGGATGGCCACCTGCTCCTTTTTTACTTTGACCATTAAATGTCCAAACACCATTTGTCCAATCCATAAACTCTTGCTTTGTAATATCATTTTTTCTACTACTTCCAGTTTTTTTCCAACTATCTTTATATAAAACTAAGATCAATTCTACTGGAGCAATAACATATGGAGCAGAAGCCGACATAAACGAACCCCAAGCAGTACGACGAGATATATTCCCCTCGTTCCAAATTATTGTTGAGTGATATTTCCAGCCAACATCCTTTGCGATTTTTGTAATATCTGCACCAACTGATTTTTGGCCACCTTTATTTTTATCAAGCGGAATATTTAATAAAAAGCGCCCTTCATTTTTTGCTAAATCAAAACATTTTTTAATCCATTTTTGGGTAAATTCTAAATAATCTTCATAAGTCAAATTATCGGCATGAGAATTATAATGAATATCAACATTATAGGGCGGAGAAGTAACTATCAAATCAACTGAATTTTTTGGAATAGCTGTAATCTTCAAAATATCGTCTTTATAAATCAGAAGATTATCCCTTTCAAAATAGGGTTTTTGAGATTGCACATTATTAATATTTTTATTTTCTTCTATTATCGTTGTATTTATCATTTAATTGATGTTTTGTAAAATGTTAGATTCTTTTCGCTTATTTTCTTTTTTGCCATATAATTTTTGAAATTTTATATTGCGGGCTTGCCTCGCCGAAGGTCGCTTAAGGTGACCGAAGGCGGGTCCGCCTGGACTCGAACCAGGAACAGTGGTTTTGGAGACCACAATTATACCATTTAACTACGGACCCATATATGGCAAGGCAGGCGGGGAGATTCCTATGATAGCCATTTCACCACACCCCCATTTCTATTTTTCATTCCAATCGTTTCTTTTATCTTTTCTACACCCCTTGTAAGAAAAACCCTTCGGGTGTCTTTTCTTTAACTTATTTATATTCTCTTTCAATACATCATTTAAATTCCAACCGTAAAAATTACAAATCATTGCAATATACCACATAGTATCGCCTAAGTTTTCTCTTATCCCGTTCTTCTGGTCGTCATTCTGAGAATATGTCTTTTTTATACAACCGGCCACATCTCCGGCTTCTCCAGAAATGCCCAAACCCCAAGTCATTATTTCCTTTTCCTTATCTTTAAACTTTTTTGACGTTGTTTTACAAAGCTTTTGATAATCTTTTAGATTCATATTTTAAAATTATCGTTTTTCTTCCTTGTGTAGTGTATGTTTCAAATGGGTAGTAACCTTATAAAATCTTTTTTTCTTTGAACCTTTCTATATCTTCTAGCAGCAAAAGCCTTGAGATAGTTGCGTATTTCTGCATCCCTAAAGACGGAGCATGAGCAAAGCCGACATATTCAATTTTTTTCTCTTTATATTTTATATAACAAATAGCGGGTATCAAATCGGTATCGGAACTTATTAAAACAGCCGTATCATATATATTATCAACCGCTCCTACTATCAAGTCGACTGCGATTTTAACATCTGTGCCCTTCTCTTTGTACATTTTTCCAATAGGCATAATCCTGCCACGTTTTATTGTAAAGCCATCTTTTTCAAGATTAGTAAAAAACTTTTGCTGTCCATAAACTAACTGTTGGCTTTTTTCTGTCTTGTCTGTATTCCTGAAAACGCCTGTATAATATCTTTTTGAAACACATATTCTTTCTCCGACTAAAAAATCTATCATACCCTTAAAGCTAAACTTAACGCCAGCAGGATAATTTATCTCTTTATCTTTTAAGTAACCGTAAAAATTGCTTCCATCTATGTAAATAGCGACTCTTTCTTTACCCTTTTTATTTATTTGATTATCCATATGGCATAATTATACTACTGATTATAATAAAAAACTACCCTTGCCGAAGCAGGGGTAGTGTTCATATTAGATTTATCATACTCCCGTATAATTCATTGTCAATACCCTCGTAATAATCTAAAGCTTTTTTTTGTCGCACCCTCCTTCGCCCTAAACCCTGCGGGGTCGGGCTTCGGACGGGCAAAGCAATAAAATTATCTTTTTCCTTCCTTGTGCAGAGTATGTTTTCTGCATCTCTTGCAGAATTTTTTCATTTCTAATTTCTTTTCAGCTGCTTTCTTTGATTTTTTTGTAAAGTAATTTATCTCCTTACAAACAGTACATAGAATCTTTGAAGCTTGTTTTTTCTTTGCCATATTTATGAGCGAGGAAAGAATAAAAATTAATTTTTATTCTGACCGAGCGATTAAATATATAGGCGATTTATCGCCTCTATAATTTTAAATAATTTTAATCGGAGCCGATGACCAGACTTGAACTGGTGACCTTTCCCTTCGCTTAAACCTCTTTTTCTTTTATTATTAAGAGGGCTAGACTGTATCTTGAGCTTATTTTTATAAAACTTAGCTCCCCCTTGTCAGTCGTTCGAGCGTCTTTAGAACGCTACGGTCTTGGCCATTACTGGCTATTAACCGTTATTAGGGATTCATAATTAAATTTCTTTAATAATGGGCAGGAATCTTGCGACCCACCATGGGAGTGCTCTACCACTGAGCTACATCGGCAATAAATTAACTAATATATTTCTTAATTTTGTATTAGCGTAGTAAACCGTTAAAACGCCGTACTTACTTTTATTCCTATAATTTCCTAATTTCCCTGTAATAGTTATTGTCGGCTTATAAAATTGTTCTTTTTTTATTTTTAATTCTCTCGTCCAATAATTATACGCCTCATTTAAGTTAATATCTGAAAATGTGTGTAAGTGAAACTTTAAATCTTTTTTATCTATATTGAAGAATATAACGAGAAATTTAATAAATTTTCTCAATAAAGATGCGTCGGAATTTCCTAACTTAACTGTGTTTTTATTTGCCTTATTACCTTCGCCCCAATACAATCCGATCCCCAATCCGAATAATTTAGCCTCTTCCATATTTTTTGGCGGAATAAACTTAAAAGGATCTCCTTTGGGATGATTTTTTACGTAGATAGCCTCACTTATCGTCCTTTTAGAAATACAATATTTTTTAAGCCAATAATTTATTCCTCGCTCAGAACATTTGAATATTTCTGCAATTTCTGCTGTAGATTTTTTATTCTTTATATATAATTCTTTAAGTTTTCCTTGCGTTAAATTTTTCATAATAACAATATATATTTATTATAAACTATTGTTATTATATGTTCAATCTATTCCTCACCAAATATATAGTCTACCATGAAGTTGAATTGTGGGCGCGGCAGGACTTGCACCTGCGAAGGTCAGGGACCGTCAGATTTACAGTCTGATGCCTTTGCTGCTCAGCCACACGCCCGTAATTTCTTTTGTATTCTAACACAGAATACTTAATTTTCAATGATTTTTCTGTTCTTCTCTCTCCACTCTTTAATTTTTTTATGATCTCCGGAAGTTAACACTTCAGGAACCCGCCATTTTTTAAAAACTTCCGGCCTAGTATATTGAGCGTATTCTATAAATCCCCCACTCTTTGTAATCCGTTCTTTTAATAATTTTTTCTTGCCAATAACTTTTGGGACTAACCTTGATATAGTTTCGACAACAATCATTGCCGGCAACTCTCCGCCCATTAAATCGTAATCCCCTATTGATAATTCTAAATCTGCGATATTTTTAGCTACTCTTTCATCAACTCCTTCGTATCTTCCGCAAATCATAATTATTCTTTTTGATTTTGAAAGTTGATGCGCTATCTTTTGATTAAACTTTTGTCCCCTTGGAGTAAATAATATCACCTTCGTTTTTGAATTTTTGGCTTTGAATTTTGGGCTTGTTTGGGATTTGGGATTTGGGATTTGGGATTTCTTTAAATCTGCCACAGCTTTAAATATTGGCTCTACTTTCATTACCATGCCTAACCCACCTCCAAAAGGCTTATCGTCAACTGTTTTATGCTTACCATCTGCCCAATCTCTTAAATTGTGGATATTAACAGAAATCAGCTTATTTTTTATAGCTTTCCCGATAAGGGATTCTTTAAAATAGCTTTTGAAGATATCCGGAAAAATAGTGATGATATCGAATTTCATATTTGCTTCGCAAATCGCTGATTAATGCGGATTTTAACTGATTTATACTGATAACATATCCGTATAAATCCGCGGTTTATAAAAACGAAAACGGCACCACCTTAATGATAGCACCGTTCCCGAAAATCTGTAAATTATTACAGAGAAAGATTATCTATTTCTTCTGAAGGTTTCTTTTCTTCAGTTGCTCTTGGAGCGCGACCACCTTCTGGCTCTTCAATCTTTAGATTGACACGAGCGTGGTTCTTTAGACCAACTATTCTAACCAAGTTTCTAATTGCCTTGGCAGTTGCTCCTTCGCGACCAATAATTTGACCCATATCCTCTGGGTTTACTTTTAAAGAAAGCAGAACTCCCATTTCATCAACTTTTCTATCAACCTCTACGTCTTTTGGATTGTCAACTAATGCTTTTATTAAAAATTCAAGAAATTCTTTATCAAGTTCTTTTGCCATATTTTATCAATAAGTGAATAATACTAATAATTATCTTACAGTAGCCCTCGTTTTTTGGACGAGGTTCACCTTTTAGGGCGCGACCTTTGCTGAGATTCTCCATTACTAACAAACAAGAGAATCAGAATTCTTTATAGCTACTGTTTTATATTTTACTCTTTTTTAAAAGGATGTCAAATTTATTGTGGAACACCCGGTGTTCCGTCAACACTTGTTCCACCAACACCGGGTGTTGATTTTGCCTCTTCTTTTGCCTTTACTTCTTCCTTCTTAGATTCCTCTTTCTTCTCTACTACAACCTCTGGCTTTGCTTCTTCTTTCTTTTCTTCTTTCTTTGGTTCTTCCTTTGGTGTTTCTACGGCTGGAGTTACCGGTGCTATTGGTGTTATAGTCGCTTCTACAACTGGTGCTATTGGGGCTGGTGCTGTCGGGGCTGCCGCCACTCCTTCTTTCTTCTTGCTTTTAACGTGAGTTGCTATTTTTTTACCTTCTATTACTTTTTCTCTTATTAAAAGGTTATGGATACTGACTGATGGCTGCGCGCCTTTTGAAATCCAATATTTTATTCGAGCGTTTTTTAAAGTCTTCTTTTTAGTAAAAGGATTATATGTACCTAAAATCTCAACGCAGTCCCCAGCGCAAGAAGATTTTCTTTTATCAACAACTACAATCCTATAAGACGGCTGATTCTTTTTTCCTATTCTTGTGAATCTTATAACTAGCATAATATATTAATTTTAAATTTTAAATTTTAAATTTTTAAATAATTTCTTAATGATTCAACTCCTAAACTGTCTAACGAGGCAATAATGTATGCGGGTGCACTTCGGAGGTCGCCTAAGGCGACCGAGAAATAGGCGCGGCGGAGAAATAAATTTGTTTTTACTTAAGCCGACGCCGTGCTCCCGCATATATTATTGCCGAGCAAATCACCAGGATTTTTTAACTAAAGCGTTTTTTGCCGCTGATTCTTCTGCCTCTTGTTTTGAAGAACCTTCGCCCTCTGCAATTGGTTCATCTTTTAAAAATACTCCGACCACGAAGCTTTTTGAATGGTCTGGCCCCCACTCTTTAGCTACCCTATAAACAGGGGTAATGCCAGCTCTTTCTTGGGCTTCTTCCTGAAAACGGGATTTTGAATCTTTAAAAAGGTTGTTTTCTATAATATTGGGCAATTTTACAATTAAATGTTTTTTTAAAAACTTATCACAAACCTCATAACCGGAATCAAGATACATAGCGCCCATTAAGGATTCAAAAGTGTTTGCCAAAATATATTGTTTTGCTTTTCCGTCCTCTTTTGCCTCTCCTTTGGATAATAATAAAAATTCTCCTAAATCTAATTCTTGGGCTGTTTGAGCCAACATTTTGGCATTTACCAATGATGCCCTCCAATTAGTTAAATCCCCTTCTGGTTTTGAGGGATATTCATGATATAGATACTGGCTAATAACAAGCTCTATTACCGCATCGCCTAAAAACTCTAACCTTTCATTGTGGCTTAAATTAAAATCAGGATTTTCGTTTAAATAAGACCTATGAACAAAGGCCTGCGTTAAAAGGTCTTTATTTTTAAATTTTATATTTAATTTCTTTTCAAAATCAGAAAATTCTTTCATTATCTTCTTACGAATTACGAATATTTTCGAATTACGAATTCGTAATTCGGTGACATTCGTAATTCGTAGGGTTATTTATTCTTCTATTCCAATTTCTTTGTAAACCGTACCCAACACTCCATTGATAAATTTGCCGGAACTTTCTCCGCCAAATGTTTTTGCAAGTTCAATGGCTTCATTTATAGCAACTTTCGGAGGAACTTCTTTTTTATCGCTGTAAATCAACTCATAAAGGCCTATTCTCAAAACATTTCTATCAATAAGAGATATCTGCAAAATTGGCCACTCTGGAGCTGCTTTTTCAATAATATTATCCAGTTTCTTTAAATGCTTTGTCGCGCCTTCTATTAAGTCCCAAACAAATTTAGTATCTTCAAGGCCCGGTCCAAAATTTTGAATATTTCTTTCCACGATTTTATCCAAAGTGTTTTTCTTTTGGCCATAAAAATCCCATTCATATAAGCTCTGCATTGCGATTGAACGTGATAAATGTCTACTAGCCATTTTTCTTACGAATTACATATTAAACCGAATTACGAATTCGTAATTCGAAAGTATTCGTAATTCGTAGGATATTATTTCTTTGATAGTCCTTCCATGGTCATTGGCTTGTCTTTCCCTCCCTCTTTCTCTTTGGTTTTCATTTCCTTTTCCCTCTGTTTTCTTTCTTTTTTAGTCAGTTTCCCTAAAATATCAACCACTTCTTTATTGTTATAAAATCCGCAATACTTGCAAACTATATGCGGTTTAAGCGGTTTTTTACATTTCGAACACAACATTAAAATAGGCGCCTTTAAAAAAAGGTGCATTCTCCTTTGATCCCGTCTTGAGCTTGTTTTTCGTCTTTTTGGTACGGCCATTCTTTTTAGATTTTAGGATTTAGGATTTAGGGTTTAGTAAGTTGACTAAACGCTGAACGCTAAACGCTAATTTTTAGTTTACCAAATAATTTAATTCTTAGCAAGCTCCGTTAGAAGTTTGCGATTGTATAAATTAATGGCAAAATTCCAACTGGAATTTTGCCATTAATTTTTTATAATTATTTTTGCAGTGGCAAACTTCTAACGGGGTAAGTTTTATAGCCCAAATAATATGATATAATAAGAAAATATTATTTTCTAAAAAGATAATACGATGTTCAAGATTTCTAGCGTCATTAAAAAAAATTTAGCAAAATACGGCATTTGGATAATTTTTTCGATTTTTATCTTAACAACTTTTAGTTTCTTTTGCGATAAAACATTTGATAATCAAGAAATAGATTATTTAAGGATTTCTCAGAGGAGTGTTGAAAAGATTATCTTTGATAATTATGGAGATCAAATGCCTTTTTGGTTTTTATTGGTAAAATTTTATACTGGGGTATTCGGTAAATCTGAAATTTCTCTTAAGATATTATCAATCAGCATATTTCTTTTGTCGGCTTTTGTTTTATATAAAATCTGCGAAATTTACGGTTTAAATAAACATTTAACTACCAGCTTGTTTTTATTCAATCCTTTGTTATTAAGGGAAATCGCTTTCACCTTCAAGCACTGGTCATTTCTAGTTTTAACGGCTCTCTCGGCTCTTTATTTTTTTGAAAAATTTAAGAGCACTAAAAGTAAAAAATATCTTTTTCTTTTATTCTCAATAATTATTGCAGGAATTTATTCAAATCTTATTTTTTTAATTTTTCTCTGTGCTTTTACAATTTACATATTAGCGAACTTAATATCAAAACAGATTTCTTTTAAGATTTTCGCACTTTTTCTAATTATATGCGCATTTTCTACCTTACCGTTTCTTTATTATTACGAAAAAGCCGCACACCAATTAATTGATGTGCAGGGAAACCACATGGATTGGGGCACATCAACAAGGGGTCTTGATTTTATAAAAGAATCTTTAGGCGCTATTGCTGGCGTTAAGTACTTGGATAAACATAATTTGCTTTATAATGGATTTATTTGGCTGATTTTATTACTTATTATTATTCAAATAATTCCTTTCAAAAAAATCCGAGAAAATATTAAGCTATCTTATGCAAAACTTTGGTTAGCTTCAACTATTTTTTTTATTTTGATATTTCTAATGTTTTGGACATCACGCACGCCAGTAGAATCCAGATATTTCGCCGTAACTGTCCCATTTTTTTGTCTGGCGATTTTCCCGAAATCAAAAAGGCTTTATGCTTTAATAACCGTTATTTTACTTTTTTCATTAACTATTTTTTCTTCATGGCAAATGGCTAAAGGTTATCATTTTGATAATTGGAAGGGTGTAACTTCTTTTTTACAACCCAAAATCAAAGAAAATACCCAAATTTTAATACTCTATAAGTTTAACGTAGGAGATTTACTAATGGAATATTATCTAAAAAAACCTGTAACGCGGCTGTATAGCTTAGAAAGTGCTTCAATTTTATATTCTGACGATATTTGGGTAGTCAGGCGACACGGTAAATATGACGCAATCTATAAGATAGCCGATGAATATAATATAGAAGAATATAAAGAATTTGAACCGATAATACTTTTTCACTTAACGAAAAAATCACCGGAAAAAAACAAAAGTTTAATTTTTAATAACCCTTTGATAGAAATAGAAAAAGGTAGAAAAACTCAAAAACTCGAGTTTTTAAACGGCGCAATCAGCGCCTGGAACTGTAAAAAGGATTGGCAGAGAATCCGAATAGATAAAATAACTTCTGGTAATAAAGAAAAAGTGTGTCTTTTTACCCACCCGAGAAACAATACGAAAATTAATCTTATTTACAAAGACATTAAACTTAGCAAAAGCATTAAATTCTCCTCTGGAATCTCCGATTCTATGGTAATTGGAGATAAAAGCCCGGTTTATATGGATGTCTACATTGATAATGTTTTTATAAAAAGAATTATCAATCCTGACACAAAAGGATGGCTAACCACAAAAATTGACACTAACCAATACGAAAACAAATCAGCAGATTTAAAACTTGTTGTTTACACCGACTATGACGAAAAAAGACACTTCTGCTTTGACGCCGAAGTCGTTGACGAAAATGCGCCAAATGATTATTTTTACAACAATATCAAAAAAGCAATAGCCAAAGTAGAAGACCAACCCTATAGCATCTATCAAACCGCTTCAATTTGGCCACACAATGAAACTAAACCTCCTTTTTTAGACTCTAAAATTTTTGAACGCTGGGATTGCGAAGAAAATTTAATAACAAAAAGTAAAATCTGGAACACAATAGGAAAATCTTTTGCTATTTCTGGAAATGAATTTAAAGAAGCTATCTGGTTCCATCCAATAGCCAATAAGATGAAATCCTTGGAATACAATAATATCAACTTATATGTCGATAAAATTATCGGCTATTACGGAATAAATGATTATGCTCTGCCAAAAACATTGAATCCGATCCTAACATTTACAATCACGGCTAACGGAGAAAAAATATATGAAGAGAAGTTTAAACCGACGGCTGGCTGGAAAGATTTCGATGTACCGTTTAATAAAGTTTTAAATAGCATAGTCTTCAGTATCACGACAACAAATGACAGATGGAATCATTTTTTCTTCAATGCCTTTTTGGAAAATAAATAATCTTATAGAAATAACTTCGTTATTTATATAATTATTGCATTCGGTCGAAATGAAAATTAATTTTCATTTCTTCCTCATTTATAATTATGAGCATTTCAATTATTATCCCTTTTTATAATGAAGAGGATTGCATAGAAGATTGTATTTTACAGACAAAAAAAGTTTTTAAAAAAACTGACTATGAGATAATAGCCGTCAACGACGGCAGTAAAGATAATTCTCATAATATAGTTTCAAAAATTACCGAAACCAACCCAAAAATAAAATGCATATCTTGCTCACAAAATAAAGGTTATTCTAATGCTATTCAAGAAGGTATAAAAAACTCTATTAAAGATTACGTTTCTTTTATTGACGCTGACCTTCAATATCCGCCAGAAGAATTAATGAAAATGTATGATTTTGCCCTAAAAAACGATTTGAAATTCGTTATAGGCGCTCCTCAAAAAAAATATCAAAAACCTATTAGGATGCTGCTTTCTTCCGCCTATAACTCTTATATTGCCCTACTTTTCGGATTAAAATTGAAAGATGCTAATTCTTTGAAACTGATGAAAAGAGAAAATCTTGAAAAAATAAATTTTAGATACGGATATGGAATGATTGAAATTGAGGTATTGCTCGGTTTTAAAATGCAAGGAATACCCATAAACACTTATCCAATAAATGTCCGAGAAAGAATCGCAGGCAAATCAAAGTGTAGTTTTAAAATAATTTATCGTACCCTTATAGATTGCGCAAAGCTTAGATTCTTAAAAAATAAACTATTGAAAAATGTTCAACCAAATTAAAAAAAGCGATATTCTCAAAATCTCTTTAATTCTATTAGTTTTAATCTCTTCGGTTCTTTTTCTATACCGCCCTCATTTTAAAATAAATTTTGGCGGTGGAGATAATTTAGAATGGTATGAAGAGGCCAAAGAAAGAGACACTTTGACAAAAATTTTCGATTTTCAATACTATTCTGGGAGATATGGTCCCAGCTCTTATTTTAACCCAGTCCAGTTGGTCATTTGGCGATACATGACAACTAATTATGGACAGCGGTCATATCCCTACCATTTTCTCTGTATTTTAATTCATTTAATTAATGTCGTTCTCGTCTTTTTTATTCTTAATAATTTTATTAAAAATAAATTCTTTTCTTTTTCAGCGACTTTAAGTTTTGCAATTTACTATCTAAATTTTAAAACGATCGGCTGGATTGCGGCGACAATTACTACAGGTTTAACCGCTTTTTTCTTGCTTTCCACTTTCTTATTATTTTTGAAATATTTTCAAACAAAAAATAGATTATTGTATTTTTTATCGTTATTAACTTTCCTTATAGGAACTTTTGCAAAAGAAACCGTTGTATTTGTGGCTCCTATATTATTGACTTATTATCTTACGACTCAGAGAAAAAAGATTTTCAAATTTATAAAAACTGATTTGATTTTCTTACCTTATTTAGTGTTATCACTGCCTATAATCTTAATTACCTCTACGAGACTAAGTAGTTCTGCGCTAATTAATAATTGGGGCGGATTTAATTTTGGAATACATATGTTTTATAGGTTTATTGATTTTCTTATTTATCTAATTACTGTAATCCCCGTATCTTTTAATATTCAAATAACTATTACGATGTTTATTTTAATTTCTTTCCCCATTTTAATTTATTATGGAATAAAAGATAAAAATTTATTATTTCTCGCTATCTGTTTATTCTTATTAATTTTAATTTATATTTACTCTAATTTCCGCGATATTTATAATTTAGGTAGATATTTATATCTGCCTTCAGTCGCCTGGTTTGGTCTGCTGTATTACATAGTTTCAAATATAAAAAACCTAAAAATAAAAATACTAAGCTCTTTCTGTTTAATCAACTACACAATAATCTTGAATCTATTTTTAATATTAACAAAAGGATGAAAGATAAATTAAAAAAACTGATTCCAATTTTTATCCTTACTTATTGCCTGATTATTGTTCCGACTATTTTGTATAAATATAGTGTTTATTTAGATAAACCAAATAATTATATATGGGAGCAAGTAAAAGAATATCTAATCTATTCCGGAAAATATAATAATGAACCGATTGTTTTTAATCCAAGCTGGTTAAAAAACTATGCTACCGACTATAGTCGATTCCAAAAATTTAATATTGTGAGAAAAAATAATAATTTTTACAGTTATTGGTTAATTTCGATGGATAAAAAATCCGTCCCAAAAAATTATCAGGCGGTTGCAACTAAGGAAATTAAAAATTTATTTGTCTTTAAATTAATACAGGTAAAATGATTGCTTTAACAATAGATTGCGAACAATGGAACTGCCCTTTATTAGAAGGGAAAAAAGTTAATGAAAATAACGAAACTTCTTTCAGTAAAAAAGGAAATGAAATTATTTTGGATTTGCTTGATAAATATAAAATAAAAGCCACTTTTTTTATTACAGGATACTTTGCCGAAAAAGAGCCTGAACAGGTAAGGCTTATAAAAGAAAACGGCCATGAAATCGCCTGCCACGGATATAATCATTTTTATCGCGACAATAAAGATTTAGATATAAAACAAGACATAGTTAAAGCAAAAGGAATTCTGGAAAAAATAACCGGGGAAAACATAAAAGGTTTCCGAGCGCCGCAAATGCAGTACTCTGAAAAACTAATTGAAATATTAGACGATTTAAATTTTAAATATGACAGCTCCCTACATCCCTGTTATCTGCCGGGATATTACAATAATTTAACTAAACCGACTGAAATCTTCAAACCATTAGAAAATTGTGACGTTATAGAAATACCCGCTTCGGTCAGCTCTTTTCGTTTTCCAATCAGCTGGTTATTTATTAGATTATTCGGCATCAACCGAGTAATTATCGCTTGTAAAAAGTTACTGAAAAAAAATATGAGACCGGTTCTATATTTCCACTCTTGGGAATTTATTGAAATGGAAAGTAAATATGTGCCTTTTTATTATAACTTTCACACCGGCAAATCTTTCGCGAAAGACATTGAAAAATTAATACGCGAATTTAAAAACGCTCCTTTTGTGCCCTTAGAAACCTTAATTAAAATTTAGATGACGAGTGTAAAAAATTATATTATTGTAATCCCAGTATTTAATGAGGAAAAAAGAGTTGAAAAAGGGATTTTAGGATTAGAAAATTTTGTTTATCACAAATTAAAGGAATATCCGATTAAAATTATTATCGCTGATGGAAAGAGCACTGATAAAACAACTGAAATTGTTAAAAAGTTGGAAAAAAAGTTTAATAACCTGCGATTAAAAGAAATCGGAAGAAAAGGGAAAGGATTTCAATTAAAAAAAACATTTTTAGAAGAAAAAGCTGATTTTTTTATTCAAATGGATATTGACTTAGCAGTTCCTTTAAAATATATGGAAGAATTAATTTTTTGGTTAGAAAAAGGTTGCGATATAGTAATCGGCTCAAGATTTAAAAAAGAAAGTAAAGTAAAAAGAAGTATTTATAGAAGAATATTAAGTTCAGGTTATAGTTTTCTAGTAAGATTATTTTTTGGAACCTCAATTATGGATTATCAATGTGGCTTTAAGGGATTAAATTCTGAAAAAATAAAGTTAGTCCTCCCTGAAACTAAAGATAATAAATGGTTTTTTGACACAGAGTTAATTTTAAGAGGATTAAAAAAAGGATTTAAAATTAAAGAAATTCCAATAGAATGGGAAGAAAAATCGAGTTCTAAGTTAAATATCTTAAAAGACGGTTTTTTAATGTTTTTTTCACTTTTGAGATTAAGGTTGAGAAACCGTAATCGAAATTAATGAACTATCGGCTAGTTCGTTAATTATATTAAGATAACTGTTTAATCCGTGGCAAACAGAGTCGGTTCTTATGTATTCCTGTCTTTGATCCCAAGGAATGCCACCGAGCGCCATTTCTGGATTTTTAACACCAGACATACTTTCTTTTGGATAAGTGTTTTGGACGAGCCATCTTGTCGCCAAAACTACCGCCTCTTTATATTTTTCGCAGTCATTTTTGTTTTCCTTTTGGCAAAAATCATAGAGCTCGGACATAACCTCGCTTATCCAGCCAACACCGCTGGTTGAATAAACGCCTTTCCACTGGCCATAAGTTGAAAGCTTATTCGGATCATCCATCTGGTCGTTTAAAATCCTATTAGCCATTTCAAAAACAATTTTTTCATAATAATCGCTTTTTTTAGCGCGATAAAAATCAATCAAAGACATAACAACCCAAGAGTTTGATATAGGATTTATTTCACGGTAATCATCTTTGATATAATTTCTGCCAACTTCCTCATACTTTCCCGCTAGATATTTGGCAATATTTTCCGCTCCTTTATAATAATTTTCTTCTTTTGTCGCTAAATAAAGTCGTGAAAAAGCAGAAAGGACCTGCCCGTTATAAAGCAGAGATTCTTTTGTCCCAGAAAACCATTTTTTACTTTCACTATCGTACCTTATATAAGATTTCGTTGAACCATTGCTTTTTTTCATAGTTAACAGCCAATCCCCTGCCAACTTGGCAGATTCCAAATATTTTTTGTCGCCAGATAACTCATATAATTTTATTAAAGTAAAAATAGTTTTAGCGCTAGTGCCGGTAAAATATTTCAGCTCTTTTTCTTTGATATCTAAATCATAAGAATAATAAAAAGCGCCAAAAACCTTTTTATCTTCTTTATTCTGCATAGAAAGGATAAAATCAGCGCTGTTATAAATTTGCTTTAAAAGTTCTTCGTCTTTTTCAGAGTTGTAAATTTTCAAAAGAGTATAAATAGTAGAAGAAGTGTAAATTGTATATAATTTATTTTCAAAAGTGTCGTCAGTTGGGTAATAATATTTATGCGCTCCATTTTCGTTTTTATCTATTGTCCTTAAAAGATAATCTTTTCCTTGCTGGATTTTTTCTTGAATTAAATTTTTATCAAGATAGCGTATTTCCGGCCATTGTCCTATGTTTTTTTCAATTTTGTTATTTATAACTGAACCTGAAAGTAGGACTGATAAAATAATTGCCGCCAAAATTAAAATGGAGAAAATAAAAACTTTATTAAAAAATATTTTCTTGTTCATAAGCTTATCGTTAAAACTTTCTAATTTAAATAATAACGCAAGTAGATGAGATAGTAAACCTCGTTAGAAATTTTTGACGAAAAATATTTTTTCAAAATATTTTTCTCGCACTCGTAAAAAATGACCTCTAATAATCTACTTTATTTCTACAAACGGCCTTATTTTAGGCAGGCAAACTTCTAACGGGGTAAATAAAAAAGGCAAAGAGATAATTTTCTTTGCCTTAAGATTTTTACTTTGCCGGTTTTAATCAGCTTTTGAGATAATCGGGGTTAGCGGCAATAAAGACTTCGTAATTTCAGGTTGTTTAGATTTAGTTATTGTGTTTACATCTTCTGTCGGCGTTGTTGGCAAGTTTGCTGTTGCAGAATTTAATAATTCTGTCTCCGCGACTAATGCCTTAAAAATACGAACTACTTCAATATTTGTAGTATTATTGGAATCAGCAGAAAACTTATCAAGTTGATCGACCACATAATTTGGATTAACGGGATGTCTCTGGCTTTTCCAGGCTAATGGGTCAAAGCGAATAGAATTATTTGAGTCAACTAGCTTCAGTTTCTGTAGCTTAGAAATCTCAATTCTTATTTTTGGATATTTCCAAAATTTGAGAAATTCTAAAATAGCTTTTTTGTACTCGTCGGCCGCAATGTTTTGCACAGAAACCGCTATAGTATTTTTATTTGGGAATTCTTCGCCGACCATTTTTAAGAGCTCTTTTTTCTGTTGACACTTTTCATGAATCAGTTTCGCAACCTGAGTCTCGAAAGACTTTCTTAGCACATAATTTACTTCATTATTTTCGGAAACTGGAACCCTTTCAAAAGCCTCTCTCAAATTTGCTGTTTGCACATAAAGAGGAACTAGTGAGGTTTCTTTTTTTATAACACTTGGTCTTTCCATTACCGCAGATGAGTTAATTCTCGACCTGTTCACGATATTAAAAAATAGCACATTGCCACGAACAGGAATTAATTTTCCATCCCTTCCCTTAGGCGGTAATTTGACTGCTGCCCTTGCTGCGTCACTCACAGGAGGACATTTCCCCTTTAATTTCGGGCAAAGAAACCCGAATATGCCGAATACTACAACTACAATCCAGAGTTTGATTATTATTTTCTTCATATATATCCTTTCTTTCACTATTAACTTTTTAATGTTCAGATTTAATGTTTTTACATTATTTTAATTATATCACTTTGAAACACTCTGTCAATCTTTCTATCCCCTTTAAAAGATACACAGGCCTATTTGTTTACATTTGCGGTTTTATTGCTAAAAATACAAATTGACTGGAAGATAGTAGCGGAGTAAAATTAAAAAAATTGGTATTATATGAAAAATATTTCAATCGTCATCCCAGTTTATAACGAAGAAGGGATAATAAACCGAGTAATTACAACTTTGTGCGATTTCTGCAAAAAAAATCTCCGAAATTATAATTGGAAAATAATTATTGTTGATAATAATTCAACCGACCGTACTATGGAGATAGCAAAAAATCTTGTAAAAGAATTTAACGGCGAGATTTTCTATAAATTTATCCCTCAAAAAGGTAAGGGCTTAGCTATTAGGGAAAGCTGGAAAAGTTTTGATGCCGATATTTATGTTTTTATGGATGCCGATTTAGCCACCGATTTATCTGCCTTACCCACTCTTATAAGGGAATTGGAAAATGATAATAATTTGGTTATAGGGTCGCGTTTCATCAAAGGTTCTTTTGTCAAGCGCTCTCTGAGTAGAGAGATAGTTTCTAGAATTTTCAGTATTATTACCCGTTTAATGTTTGGCCTTAAGATAAAAGATTACACTTGCGGTTTCAAGGGCGTTGATAAAAATGTTATAAATAAAATATTATCACAGGTTAAAAATAATACTTTCTTTTTTGATACCGAACTGGTAATCCGTTCGGCTATTGACGGATTAAAAATAAAAGAAATACCAATTATCTGGGAAGATAGGGATAAAAACAAAAGCAGGGTTAACGTTTTAAAAGTGACGAAAGAATATTTGTGCGCATTGTCAAAATTAAAAAAAGACATAAAAGCTAAAAATATTTTATGAGTTATCCTAAAAAAAGAAACATCCTGATAATTTACAGTATTATTGTTTTGATATTTTCCTATTTCACCTATTTCAAAAATTACGATTATCCTCCGGCCACTTTCTGGGACGAAGTTTATCATATTACTTCCTCTCAAAGATATATTACAGGAGTAATGTTTATGGAAGTGCATCCGCCACTGGGAAAACTGTTTATCGCACTTGGAGAATATTTAATCCACCCAAACGATAACATTGCGCCTGAAGAGTTGCTCAAGCACACTCAAACGCATTCTGTAGCGAAAATGGATTACATAAAAGATTTTCCGGTAGGATATTCGTTTAAAGGCGTCCGATTTTTTTCCGCTTTGTTCGCCTGGCTTTCGGCCATCGTCTTTTTTTACATACTCTATTTAATTTCCAAAAACCCTCATATTTCCCTTCTTTTTTCTTCCCTTTATATTTTTGAAAACGCCCTAATCGTCCATTCCCGCGCCGCTATGTTAGAAGGTAGTCTTTTATTTTTCGTTCTTTCGGCAATAATTTATTTTGTTTATTTAGCCCAAAAACAATCAAAAAAAACTTGGCTCAACTATTTTATCTTAGGAATATTGGTCGGACTGGCCATATCTGTCAAAGTCACCGGAGGTATAACAGTTTTTCTATTTCCATTTCTTTTCCTTTTAGACCAAAAAGAGAAACTGAAAAACTGGAAAGAAAATAAATTACCGCTGATTAAAAAAATAATCGTTAAGGGATTAATTTTTACCAGTGGCTTTATCGCTATTTTTTGTTTGGTTTGGTATATTCATTTCTCTTTAGGCAAGACAATAATGGACAATAAATATTACAATGCATCCAATACATACAAAGAAGTTTTGAAAAATGGGGCTACTTCTGATCTCAAGTATTTTCCGACGATGTTGAAAGACAACCTCGTTTTTATGGTTAATTACAACAAAGGCGTCCCAAAGCTTGATATCTTCAACCCGGGTGAAACCGGCAGTTATCCAATCACTTGGCCACTAGGAGAAAATTCTATAAGATATCGCTGGGAAAAAAGCGGCAATAGTGTGCGGTATATATACTTGCAGGTCAATCCAATAACTTGGTTTTTAGGGCTAGCCGGAATAATTTTGTCCTTCATTCTAATAATCGGCCGAGTGATTTTTAAAGATCCGGCTAAAAACAAAAATCTATTTTATTTCATAACAGTTTTCGCAACGCTTTATGTTATTTATATGGCAATAATGCTCCAGATAGAACGAGTAATGTATTTACACACTTACTTTATTCCTCTTATTTTTTCTTTTATTTTAATTTTTCTCGTCTTTAATTACATTTTTGAAAGCAAAATTTTGGCTAAATCCAAAAAACTTTATCTTTGCTTAATCCTATTTGTAATTATAATCGTCGGGGTTTACAAATTCTTCAGCCCGCTCACCTATTACCAACCGCTGACTACCGAACAATTTGAAAAACGGATGTGGTTTAATAACTTCTGGAAACTGAAACCGATAAAATAGTCCGCCACTAACAAAAAGAGCGCCCAAGGCGCTCTTTTTGTTTTTAAATTTCTGCTTAAAACGGCGCGATCTCTCTCCATTTAGGCAATCCGCTTCCTCCTGATTTCACTAATATGTTATTAGGAGAAGTTAAACAATAACCGACTTCAGGATCATCAACTTTTAACTTCATAGAGTAACTACCGCTAATATTATAGGTATGGTAAGTGTTTCCTTTATCACTGCCGACTTGACCGTCGCCAAATATCCAAGAGTATGTTATCCCGTCGCCATTTTGGCATGAATAAGAAGCACCGCTTACGTAGTAGCAAATTGACGAATCCAAGAATGTAACCAAGCTTCCAACTACAGGAACTAACGGTGAAAAACTAAATTGAGGATAAGGCCAAGCGTGAGCAGCGGTTATAAATGTTGTTGGTATAGCAGACCAGCCAGAATCACCATGTTGGTCCCAAACTTTTGCCCGAACATAATAAGATGTTCCGTAAGGGATGCGATCAGTAGCAGAAGGATTCAAACTTACCTGAACTATCTGGCTATTAATACTTCCTACTGGGTTTGAAACAAGAAAACTTCTGTTAATCTCTGGAGAAGAGAAATCGGAATCATTATCTACCTGAAAAGCAAAGCTTATTTCATTTTCTCCATCTATGTCGCGATATGTCCATTGGAAAGAACCTACTATGCCATTACAATAATTTTCAGAATTAGGTACGAAAACAAAGCTTCCACTTTCAATATATGGTGACGGATTTTCTTCCTCCTCTTCTTCCTCTTCTTCCTCTTCTTCCTCTTCTTCCTCTTCTTCCTCTTCTTCCTCTTCTTCCTCTTCTTCCTCTTCTTCCTCTTCCTCCTCTTCTTCCTCTTCTTCCTCTTCTTCCTCCTCCTCCTCTTCTTCCTCTTCTTCCTCTTCTTCCTCTTCTTCACCACAAGGCCAGTCATGTTCACAATCTACAACACAACAAGGTTCGCACCAACAAACAGTTGTACAACTCTCATCACAATAAACATAACCGGTATAACACCAACTATCCCCTAGACAACACTTTTCATAAAAATAGTTGCAAGGTGGAACAGAAATTCTATCACCACAAGGTAGCCCGGATCTATCACAACAATCTTTTTCAGGGGTACCATAACCAGAACAACTTTCATCGCAACCACCAGTAGATATATTTCCAGAACAACAAGCTTCTTCAGCATCTACGTTCTCTATTTTTTCTATTTTAAAAAACCATAAACAAAAAACAATCAATGCGAATATCAATAAAGTTGTTTTTAAAAAGGACAGGAAGGGAATTAATTGAAAATGATTTTTTCTAAAAAACATAAAAATAATTATTGAATACCCTTTAATTCTAATAGAACCTTTATCAAACAAGTTCGTCTTGCAAAATCAGAAACTTTAAAGCTTTTATCTTCTGAACAAAGAGCGGAGCTTTTTTCGTTAATCGCTTTTTCGGTAAGCGCTACTCCGCTCAGACACTCTTCCTTTAATTCAGGGGCGTCGATGATTTTTTCGCATATTTGAGTATCTAATATATTTATTGACTTATGAATTACGCTAGTATAGTTATCCACGGGAAAATAAATCTTTTCGTCTTTTTCTTTACATTTGCTAAAACATTCAAGCGTTAAATCTATATCTTTAATAGAACTGCAATATTTAGTAGGTTCAATTTTTAACACTTCTTTATTTTCCACCTCATAAGTATAATAACATTTATTTTGAAGCTGAAGAGATGGCGCTTTAGAGCAATCCTCAGGATTAAAATTCTTCAAAAGAACGCTCTTTTTAATACAATCGTCGTCTTTGCACCTTTCTATGGATGGTTTTAAATAAAAAAAGGCAAAAACAGCCGTTAATACTAAAACTATTACTATTGAAACTACTAGTATTAAAAGCTGTTTTTTATTCATTTTATTATTTTAGCACGATTTTACTGGCAACCGCCACCCGCACTGCCAGAAGGGGTTACTTGCTGAGAACTCTCATATTGTTCAGAAAAACTAGACGCCGCACTTTTCTCGCTTAGTTTTTGTGAGCAAATTTCTAGATTTTCACTGAAACCACAACATAATAAAGTTTTTACCGCCTCAGCTGTTCTTCCGCCAAACCAGAATTCCGAACCTCGTTCCCCATTTAAGAACATTGTCGGAGAGCCGTTTGCCCCGTATTTTTTTTGCAAGTCAAAATCCACTTGCGCATATTTTAAACCACGACTGCTATCCGTCATACAAGCATTTAATCCACTTGTATTTATTTTAGCAGATACTAAACAACTTTCCATGTCTCCTTTTTTAATATGGCAGGAAATATAGTTCCAGTATTTGCTCCCCTCTTCTTCCCTTATACAAATCTGCCTTAAATTTTCCTGCGCTTCCGCGTCCCCATGCATTGATGTTATTTTCTCGCCCGAAATAGAACCGAGATATTCTACTTTTATATTTTCGACTAAAGAGGGGATATTTTTAACAACTTCGGCTAAAACTCTCTGCATTTGCAAACCAAAAGGACATTTGCTTACCACAAAAGCTTCTAATAATGCTTTTTTGTCTTTTTTAATTTCTTCACAAGATGTTTTCTGCGCATTATTATTTGCTGTTTCAGCGGTAGTTCCGCCTGTATTCCCAGTAACTGCTTTTTCGTCTAAATTATATGCCTGTGGAAAAAACAGCTTTCCATCAATTGTGGTGTACCCTATTGTTTCGTTCGTCCCTATTTTAAACCGCACTTTAATAAATCCGTCTTCTTTAATCGCATCTATTAAAACAGCTGTTGACTGTCCTTTTAATATTTTTTCGTTAATATAAGTGATTGTTTTCTGGGCAATTTCCTGTGAAGAAGAATGTTCTGTTATCCCTAAGAATTTGAAATTTATTAATCCGCCTGAAAAACCAACAATCGCAACCGTAATAATAATACCGGCAACTGCAATCGCCGGAAGCATAAAATTTTGGGATAATAATTTTTTGCTTGGCTTCAACTCTTTAAAAAATTTGGCCACTGCCGAAAGAATATCTTTTTTATTTAACTTAGACATAGGTTTTATTTATTGAAAATATTTTTTAAATTAATAAACTTTATTATTTTTATTATACATTAAAACCTACTTGCAAAAAAGGATGTCAAATTGTGAATAACTTTTTTACCGGATAAAAAGACTTCCTATGTATGGGACAAGACCCGAATTTTTTCAGCATTTTTATATGTAGTTTCGTCGGATATCCTTTGTGCTTATCAAATCTGTATTGGGGATATTTTTTATGAAACCTTTCCATTATTCTATCGCGACTGACTTTAGCGATAATACTAGCTGCTGAAATTGAAATAACTTTTTGGTCGCCCTTAATAATACTTTTTTGTGACAAACCTATATTCAACCTAAAATTTCCGTCAATCAACAAATAATCTATATTTTTGAACTTTGGATTTAGAATTTGCTCCGACTTTGTTCCGACCTTGTCGAGAATGCTCGACTTTGTCGGCATCGAGAGTCCTCGACGATGTCGGGATTTAGAGTTTAGTATTTTGGATTTAGAATTTAAATTAGCGACGGCCTTAATCATTGCTAATTTTGTCGCTTCTAAAATATTAATTTCGTCAATGATTTTTTCCGAGACCTTTCCTATCCCCCATTTGATGTTTGGGTGAGTAGTAATAACATCGTAAAATTGCTCTCGTTTTTTAGGTGAAAGTTGTTTTGAATCTTTGATGCCAGAAATCCAAAACCCTAAATTAGAAATCCCAAACAAATCCAAATTACTAAATTCTAAATTCAAAATGCGTTTAGACTTTTGAGTTTTTGAATTTTGAACTTGCTCCGACTTTGTTCCGACCTTGTCGAGAATGCTCGACTTTGTCGGCATCGAGAGTCCTCGATTATATCGGGATTTAGGATTTAGGATTTTGGATTTAGGATTTTTCAGCATTACTGCTGCTGCAACCACCGGTCCCGCGAGCGGTCCGCGACCTGCCTCGTCTAATCCAACAACCGCTTTACATTCTTTCTTCCACAATTTTTTTTCTTCATTAAAATTAGGATATTTCATAAAATAGAATAATAATATATAAAAATACCCTCCGTGAAAATCACGCTATAGCGTGATTTTCACGGATACGTCACTATATCAATTTAAAAACTTTTTCGAAATAATTTTCATTATCAATCGACTCTAAAATACCGAAACGAACATACTTATTTAAATTAAAAAATTTAACTAAAAGTCCTATTTCTTTTTTACATTCATAGGGAGTTATAAAAATACTCTTCTGCAATTTACAAAATCCTATTTTCTTTAATTTTTGGCGAAGCGCGTCTCTTCCTCTTTTATATTTTTCTGGAATATCAAAGGCAACTATTCTCCATTTCCCATCCCATTTCCCTTTTTTGTTTTTTAAATTATCAAGCTGATAATTTAATGCTTTTAATTCACCTTTTTTTGTTAACAATATTTCTATTAAGCCGTTTTCTTTTTTGTTTTTTTCTATAAACTTAAAGCGATAGAGATCGCTTATTTCTCTTTTTAATTCTTTTTGGTTTATTTTCTTCCATTCTTTAGAAACCGTTCTTAATATTTTTAACTGCTTACCATGCGTATAACTACAACCAAAAGCTATCCCGCCCAATAAAAGTAATAATATTTTTTCTTTTACTGTATTCATTATTTTGTTATATCACAAAAACATAAAATATACCCTCCGTGAAAATCACGCTATAGCGTGATTTTCACGGAGGGTATATAAACGATAATAAATAAACAATAAAAAAATGAAAACGATATCCTCCCCGCACCCCTATGGGTCGGTTTTCCTGTAGGGGAATAAAAAAAATCGCTCGTTTGTCTATGAGACAATAAACGAGCGATATCTGGAACCCCTACCTTTCAGGAGGAAAGGGGTTGACAATAAAATCGGGAGATAAACAGCAAAACAAGCTAAAGGAATAAAAATATGGATGATTGAACGAGCAGTCGCACCCGGTGAAGAAATGCAAACTGCTCGCAGGAGGAGGAAGAAGAAGATTTCGGTTTTTATCAGATTGTTAGATATTCAGAATATCTTTTAATTTAATTGTCCAAAGAACAATTAATTAATTATTATATCATAATAAAAAATACCAGCCTGTCCGTCAATAGCATGTTATCCCCCTGCTTGCTTCAGATATTTTAATGAGTTAGAATATCAATAAACCCGTTGCGTAATAATTAATCTACTGCAAATTGAATCTTTCGGCTACAAAATCATAAAATCTCCTCGTCTTATCCATTTCATTGATAAAACTCGTCGCTTTTCTGATTTTTCGCCCGCAAATCTTCAATTTTCGTAACGAAAATTATTACGCAACGGGTTTAATTACAATGAAATTTTCTCACCTCTTCACCCCCACACCAGAAGTTTTTGAAAAAACTTTGGTGTGGGGGCAAGCGTCCACCCTTTATGACAAAATTCACACACTTACATGTTCACACCCACTATTCCCTATTAGATGGTCTGCCTAAAATTGATGAGCTTTTAAATTATACGAAAAAATTAGGGATGGATTCTATAGCTCTTACCGACCATGGTGTTCTTTACGGTGCAGTTGAGTTTTATAAAAAGGCAAAGGAGATTGGAATAAAACCAATAATTGGCTGTGAGCTCTACCAATCATATGAAGGAATGACCCAAAAGAGACCGAATATTGATTCAAAAAGATATCATTTGATTCTTTTGGTAAAAAACGAAGAAGGTTATAAAAATTTAGTTAAATTAGTTACAAAAGCCCAATTAGAGGGCTTTTATTATAAACCAAGAATTGACGAAGATTTGCTGGCGCAACACTCAAAAGGCTTAATCTGTCTTTCTGCCTGCTTGCAGGGAAAAATTCCTCAATTGATTTTGGCAAACAGATTAGAAGATGCAAAAAAACAGGCCTTAAAATATCAGGAAATTTTTAGCAAAGATAATTTTTATCTTGAGATACAACATCATCAAAACATTCCAGAACAGGAAAAAATAAATAAAAATTTAATAATTTTTTCAAAAGAATTAAATATTCCTTTAGTGGCAACTAACGACAGCCATTATTTAAAACCTGAAGACACTGAAGTCCAAGATGTTTTGATGTTAATTAACACTGGGGCTGATTCCAACGACCCCGAAAGATTAACAATGAAAGATAATAACTTCAGCCTAAGAAAGCCGGAGGAAATGGCAGAATTGTTTAAAGAAACTCCGGAAGCCATAGAAAATACTCAAAAAATTGCTGAATCTTGTAATTTTCAGTTTGAACTCGGAAAAACAAAACTTCCTACTTTCCAAGTTCCGGATGGCAAAACCGCGGAACAATATTTAGAGGAGCTTTGCTATAAAGGAATTCCTGCCAGATACGGAGAAAATCTCCCGATAAATTCAGAAAATTTATCGAGGACTCACGATAGCTCTACTATCGGAGCAGACCCGAAAGTAATTGAAAGATTAAACTATGAACTTTCTGTTATTAAAAAAACTGGTTTTGCCGGATATTTTTTGATTGTCCAAGATTTTGTTAATTGGGCGAAGTCAAACAGAATTGTTGTAGGACCCGGCAGAGGTTCGGCCGGCGGGTCTTTAGTAGCTTATTTAACTAATATCACCAATGTTGACCCATTAAAACACAATCTCCTTTTTGAAAGATTTTTAAATCCAGAAAGAATTTCAATGCCTGATATTGATTTGGATTTTACTGACCGACGCAGAAATGAGGTTATAAATTATATCGGCCAGAAATATGGCAAAGACCATGTTGCTCAAATTATTACATTTGGAACTATGGCCGCCAGAGCTGTTATTAGAGATGTCGGCAGAGCATTAGCTATCCCCTATAGTTATTGCGACAGAATAGCAAAAATGATTCCCTTTGGTATGTCTTTAAAAGAGGCGCTTGATGGCGTAAGCGAATTTAAAGAACTTTATGAAAGCGATGCTGAAGCAAAAAGATTAATTGATTTGGCAAAAAATCTTGAAGGAGTTGCCCGCCACGCTTCAACTCATGCCTGCGGTGTTGTTATTTCTGAAAAACCTTTAACCGATTACGTCCCTTTGCAACATCCGACTCAAGATGACGAAACTATTGTTACTCAATATGAAATGCATGCCATTGAAGATTTAGGACTTTTAAAAATGGACTTATTGGGTTTGAAAAATTTAACTATTATTGAAGATTGTTTAGCGCGTATTTATCAGATTTATGGCAAATCAATTCAAGTTGATAACATTCCCGCAGACGATGAAAAAACCTACAAACTTTTTCAAGAAGCGAACACAATAGGTATTTTCCAATTAGAATCATCAGGAATGCAAAATTATTTAAAACAATTAAAACCAACTAGTTTTGATGATATTGTGGCAATGGTTGCTCTATATAGACCGGGACCGATGCAATTTATTCCTGATTTTATCAAAGGAAAACATAAAAAGAAAAAAATAGAATATTTGCATCCTAAATTACAACCTATTTTAGAAAGCACCTACGGCATTTGCGTTTACCAAGAACAATTAATGCAGATCGCCCAGCATTTAGCCGGATTTTCTTTATCCGAAGCCGATGTTTTAAGGAAAGCAATCGGGAAAAAAATAAATGATCTACTCCAAGCTCAAGAACAAAAGTTTATTTCTGGCTGTATCAAAAATGAAGTGCCTAAAAAAACCGCTCAAGAACTTTGGCAATGGATTTTACCTTTTGCCTCTTATGGATTTAATAAAAGTCACAGCGTGGGTTACGCCACGATTGCCTGCCAGACAGCTTATTTGAAAGCTCATTACCCTGTTGAATTTATGGCAGCTCTTTTAACTTCTGAAAAATCAGACATTGAAAGAATCGCTGTCCTAATAAAAGAATGCCAAAAAATGGGAATCCCTGTTTTACCGCCAGACGTTAACGAAAGCTTTAGAAATTTTTCTGTAATTCCAAATGAAAATAAAATACGTTTTGGATTGCTGGCGATAAAAAATGTCGGCGAAAATATAGTTGAAGCAATTTTAGCAGAAAGAAAAGCCAAAGGAAATTTTAAATCAATGTATGATTTTATTTCCCGAATACAATCCAAAACCTTAAACAAGAAATCGTTTGAAAGTTTGATAAAAACCGGAGTTTTTGATAAATTAGAGGATAGGAGCAAGCTTTTATACAATATGGAGGATATATTGGAAGCTAATCGGGAAATCAAGCAAAACATGAATAATAACCAAACAAGTCTCTTTGCAAATTCCTCTTCATATAATCCCTCTGTATTAAGATTGAAAGAAGCTCAAAATATATCTCTAAACGACCAACTAAATTGGGAAAAAGAACTTCTAGGCCTTTACATCTCTGCCCACCCTTTAGATAGCTTTAAATCTGTTTTAGAAAAAAACTCTTATCCCCTATCAAGGCTAGACAATGACGTAGTCGGCAAGCTGGTAAAAATCGGCGGGGTGATATCAACAATCAAGAGGATTATAACAAGGAACGGAAAGCCGATGCTTTTTATGAGCCTTGAAGATTTAACGAATAAGGTTGAGGTAGTTGTTTTCCCAACAGTTATTGATAGAAATCCCACTGTTCTTCAAGAAAATAAAATCGTGTTTGTAAAAGGCAAAGTTGACAACAGAGATGGCGAGATAAAAGTTATCGCAGATGAAATAGAAGAAATTATAAACACGGATTAATACGGATTTTAGCGGATTAATACTAATAAAAACCATCCGCATAAATCTGTCTTATCCGCATAAATCAGCGTCTTATGAACATAGAAACAATTCGTCATTCATTGGCTCATATTATGGCTTATGCCATTCAAGAACTTTATCCGAAAACAAAATTCGGAATCGGCCCGGCAGTAGAAAACGGGTTTTATTACGATATTGAAACTCAAAAACCGATAAGGCCAGAGGAATTGTCAAAGATTGAGGAAAAAATGAAAGAGCTAATTAAACAAGACATCAAGTTCAAGAAAAAACTAACCAATAAAGCCCAAGCGAAAAAGATATTTAAGAGCCAGCCGTATAAGCTGGAGCTTATCAAGGAACTCAAAGAAAAGAATGCCACTATCTACGAATCAGGCGATTTCATTGATTTGTGTAAAGGACCGCATATAAAGTCTGGTAAGGAGATAACTCCTGATGCTTTTAAATTAACAAGGATTGCCGGAGCTTATTGGAAAGGCAGCGAAAAGAATAAAATGCTGACCCGCATTTACGGATTGGCTTTTGCTTCTAAAAGAGAATTGATTGATTATTTAAACAACCTTGCTGAGGCAGAAAAGAGAGACCATAGGATTATCGGGCAAAAATTAGACTTATTTGTTTTTTCTGATTTAGTTGGACCAGGCCTTCCTCTTTTTACATTCAAAGGCGCCACCATTTTAAAAGAGATAAAAGATTATTGCAACGAACTTCAAAATGAAATCGGCTACCAGGAAGTACAAACTCCCAACATGAATAGAGCCGAACTCTTTAAAATTTCTGGCCATTATGAAAAATTCAAAGACGACATGTTTAAAGTTGTTTCACATTATACAGAAGAAGACTATTATCTAAAACCGATGAACTGCCCTCAACATACGCAGATATATGCTTCGAAACCAAGAAGCTATAAAGACCTGCCTATAAGAATTGCTGATTTTGCCCAACTTTATAGAGACGAAAAAACAGGGGAACTTTCTGGCCTTACGCGTCTGCGTGGATTTGCCCAGGATGACGGCCATTCCTTTTGCAAAGAAGATCAGATAAAAGATGAGTTTAAGTCTGTACTTTCTGTTATTGAGAAAGCAATGAAAACTTACGGGATGAATTATAAGATAAGATTTTCACTATGGGATCCGAAACATCCCGAAAAATATTTGGGCGATACTAAAATTTGGAAAAAATCGCAACAAATGCTTGAAGAAATCTTAATTGAAAACAAAATTGAATATTTCAGAGCAATCGGAGAAGCAGCTATGTACGGCCCGAAAATGGATTTAATATCAAAAGATTCTTTAGGAAGAGAATGGCAGATATCAACTATCCAATTAGATTTCATTATGCCTCAGAGGTTCGGCTTAAAATATGTTGACTCTGACGGAAAAGATAAAACTCCGGTCATGATACACCGGGCAATAGTCGGCTCTCCGGAAAGATTCTTCGGCATTCTGATTGAACATTACGCGGGCAGTTTTCCTGTTTGGCTTTCCCCTATTCAAGCTTGGGTTGTGCCAGTGGGAGATAATCACAAAAAATATGCCAAAGAAATTTGCGAGAAATTATTAAATGAAAAAATAAGAGCGGAGATAAAAGACGACAATAATACTATTTCAAAAAAGATTAGAGAGGGGGAAATACAAAAAATCCCTTATCTTTTAATTGTTGGTGATAAAGAAATTAAATCAGGTTCCGTAGCAGTAAGGGAAAGAAAGAAAGGAGATGTCGGTATGATAAAATTTGCTCAATTTATTGAACAAATTAAAAAAGAAATAGAGACCAAGAAATCCTAAATCCCAAACCCTAAACTCTAAATAAGCCCAAATTCCAAAACCCCAAATCCAAAAGTGTTTATAATTATAAGCGAGGATGGAAAAGAAAAATTTATTTTTATTTTTCAACCGAGCGAAATAATTATGTGGCAACGCCACAATAATTTAGATATTTGGATTTTGAATTTGTTTAGAATTTAGAGTTTAAAAAACTTATGCCTCAATTATCGCAAGCAACCAAAGATCTTCTGTCGCAATATCGTTCCGGAGATAAAGTTAATCAACTCCCAGAAGGAGTAACCACTGTTCATGTAGATGAAGTCGCAGCAAAAGTCGCTGTTTTCTATGAAAAAATAAGAGGGATTATTGATTGGAGAGAAGAGCATCTTCTAAAGAGAGGGGCTATACAGAGGACGTTAAAAAGACATTTTTTTGTAGGTATTGATATCCTCCAGGAAAAATTGACCCGCGAATCTATCGCCGAGCCTTTGGTCTTAGAATTAATACGCGGCGGGCATTATCCAAATGATAAAATTCCAGAAACGAAGATAACTGACGTTCAAAAAATAATTGAAAAATATATTTTTATTCTGAAGAATATACCTCAAGCCGAAAGCGGACAAGACTCCTTGCATTTTTACAATTGGCTTTTATCAATTGCGGCCTGCGAAATTGAAGAAACCCTTAGCTCCTCTTACAAAGAAAGAGCCCTTATCTCCTATATGTACGAATTAATGAAAGAACGCATTGTTCTAAATGAAGGAGCTCTCGCTATAAAACCGCTTAAGGAGGAAGAAAAAAACGTCCAAATATACATCGCCGTCCAAAGAGCTCTCTTCAAGCTTGATGCGCCAGTAATAAGCTACCATTTATTGAAATACAAATATCCGGATTGGAGAGATATAGGACAAGAAAAATTGCTGGAAGCCGCAAAAAATATGCTCTTGTTGGAAAAAAAGATAGAAAGAAATTTATCGCACCCCTTATCGGGCAAGTTTTATCAAATTTGTGAAAAATATGACACCCCATACTTGCTTTTAGGAGACATTTTATCTGAAGAGAATCCCGAAGAGCTCTCTAAAAAAATAGCAGAACCGGAAGCTATGGAGAGTTTAATTAAAAATACCTACAACAAAAGACTATCTACTCTTAAAACCAGGGTTCATCGCGCCGCTTTTTACTCAACACTTTCTGTTCTATTGACTAATGCTTTTTCAGTTCTGATTTTAGAAATACCAGTAGCAAAATTAATCTACGGCTTTTTCAGCAACTCCCCTTTTCTTACAATATCAGTGGATATTTTAGGACCAACATTCTTAATGTTCTTAATGGTAGCCACAATTAAACCGCCGACGAAAAATAATCTGAACATTGTAATAATGGAAACAATGAAAATTATTTATCAAAAAGAAAAGCAGGATGTTTATGAAGTAAGACATTCTCGACAAAAGGGACTTATCATGAAATCAATTATTGGTCTTATTTATCTTTCTGTAGCTTTAGTCTCTTTTGGAGCCATCTATTGGATTTTCTATCTTGCTAAATTCCCTATAACTTCAGCGGTAATCAATATTATGTTTATAGCTATAATTATGTTCACTGGACTAGCTATCAGACGAAAAAGTGAAGAGCTCACGGTTGAAGAGGCAACGCCGGGTTTCTTGGGTTTTATATTTGATATTCTTTCCTTGCCAATTGCCAGCACGGGCCAGTGGCTATCTAACAAATGGAAAAAATACAATATTATCTCCGCCTTCTTCAGCGCGTTGATAGATCTGCCGTTTATGACATTTGTGAGGTTTATAGAACAATGGAGATATTTCCTAAAAGAGAAAAAAGAAAAAATGCACTAATCTAATCGCTGATAAGACGCTGATTTCTACGCTGATAAAAGGCTGATTCAGCGTAAATTCTGCGTATATTTCAGCGTTAACTCAGCGGAAATAAGTATGTCTAATTCAATAAAATTATTTTTAACCATAACAGTAATCTATTCTGGATTAGTAATGGGTTTATCCGTTTCCGCTCAAACATTAATCCCAGAAAAAGCGCTTACTGCAACTGCAAATTCACAAAGCTTAGAAATTAAAGACCAAAATTTATTGCCAGATAGTCCTTTTTACTTTCTGAAAGAATGGAGTCGCGGAATCCAATCTCTTTTTACCTTCAATGATGTGAAAAAAGCCGAACTGAAAGAAAAGTTTGCCAATGAAAAGCTGCTAGAGCTACAAAAACTGATAGATAACAACGCCAGTCAAAAGATAATAGAAAAGGCAGCTGACAAGTACGGAGCAGAAATGGAAAAGATAAAACAAGCTGTAGATAAAATAAAAGATAAAACAGAAGATAATTCTAAGGTAGAAGAATTTCTAGACAAGTTCACCAAACAAGCGCTTTTACACGAAGAGATCCTCCAAAAATTAGAAGATCAGGTTCCAACCGAGGTTTTTCAAAAGATAGAAGAAGCGCGGAAGAATCACATTGATAAATTTTGGGAAGTAATGCAAAAACTGGAAAACAACAAAGAAGAGATTAAAAATAGAATAGAAAATAAAATACAGGAACAATCGGGTCAAGAACTTTTAGGAATCAAATCATTGGAAATATTAAGCGGTTTAGAAGAAAATGCGTCATCGGAAGATATTAAAAAGATGATATGGGGAATAAAGCAAAACGCCATTCAAAATCTAGGACAAAAAATAGAAAACTTAACAATAGAGGAACAAGAAACACTTAAAAGCTACATAAGTAATCCAGCTGGCGACAAAACAAGAAGACTCCAAGCGATAGAAACGTTAAAGTCAGAAATAACAAATAATCCGCCAATTAAAGAAAAGCTTATGGAGTCCCGCCAAAATGTATTAGAAAAAATAGGAGAAAAAAATCAAACGAGAAATTGCCCAATTCTTTCAACCCCAGGACTAGATTTTTGCACCAATGGCAAAATAGCGACAGAAAAAAATGATGCTGGTTGCGTTAATTTTGAATGCACCGAAGAAACACAGGACGGAAATACAGGAAATAATAAATGCTCCCCTATTTGCTTAAACATTAATACCGGATCAGAGGGTTGGTATAACTCATGCGACAATGAATTAATAAAATATGACAGCTGTAAAGATTGTAAAGTTACTTGTAAAAATATCGGGGCTAACTCTGAAGGATTATACAATTCTTGCTCTGGAATTTTAATTAAAATGGAGAAATGCGGCGAGAAACCAGCAATATGCGCGCAGGTTTACGACCCCGTCTGCGGGAAAAATGGAAAAAATTATAATAATGAATGTTTTGCAAAAAATGCCGGTAAAGAAATTGCCTATAAAGGAATTTGCAAATTAGAGTGCCAAAAAGATACTGATTGTCCGCAAAAATGCGCTGTTAGTTTCGTTGCCGCAAACTGCAATACAAAAGTAAAATGCGTAAATAATAAATGCGTTACAATAGAAGTAAAAAGCACAGGGAATGAAAACACTGGTAAATCAACCAACTCAACTAATTCAAGTGAAGGATGGGAACCGCGAGAAGGAAGCAATGAACCAGAGGTACCATTTGTTGACACAGGCGAACAGGAATAAATTATTTATAAAAACAGCCCTTGAACGGGCTGTTTTTCTATTATAATATAAGCCGTATGAAACCCCGTTAGAAGTTTACAAAAATTAGATTTACTTTACTCTATTTTTTTTATAATATAATTCAATTTTAGCAAAAGAGAGTTTTCCTCTCTTTTACCGCAGAGAAATATGGCAAACTTCTAACGGGGTGAAATAAATCGAATGACACAAAAATATTACATAATAACTTTCGGCTGCCAGATGAATGTATCGGATTCGGAAAGAATCGCAGCGGTTTTAGAATCTATAAAATACAAACCTGTTCAGAAAATAGAACCTGCTGATTTGGTTGTAGTAAATATGTGTTCTGTGAGACAATCAGCCGTTGACCGAGTTTTTGGTTTAAACCAAAAACTCGTCAAACTCAAAAACCACAACCCACAACTCACAACTATATTAACTGGCTGTGTTCTAAAAAAAGATGAGAAAAAATTATCCAGATTTTTTGATTACATTATCAATATTAAAGATATTGGAAAACTGCCTAAAATTTTAAGAAACAAAAATGAGGGAAAAAAAGATTACCTTAGAATAAAACCAGCGCACGTTAATAAATTTTCTGCAATAGTGCCGATTATGACTGGATGTAATAATTTTTGCGCCTACTGCGTTGTCCCATACACTCGTGGAAAGGAAGTTTCAAGGCCGGCCAAAGATATTATCTGCGAGATTAAAAACTTAATTAAGCGCGGATACAAAGAAATCTGGCTGATGGGACAAAACGTGAACTCTTACGGAGTTCAACGCGAAACTGATGCGAAACAAAACGCGAAACTGATGCGAAACAAAATAAACTTTCCTAAATTATTAAAGATGGTAAATAATATTCCAGGAAACTTTTGGATAAGGTTTACCTCTTCCCATCCTAAACCCAGCACTAGGGCAAAGCTCAGTGCTGGACTAGTCCCGTACCGAAACAAAGTTTCTGGTACGGGGGATTTTTCTTGGAATGAATTAATCAATATTATAGCTAAAGGAGAGAAAATCACCCCCTACCTTAATCTTCCGGTCCAAGCTGGTGACGATAAGGTTCTGAAAAGAATGAATAGGCCTTATACAATAAAACAATATATAAATATCATTAAGAAAGTCGGAAAGAAAATTCCTGATATTTGTCTTTCAACAGATATAATTGTCGGCTTCCCCGGAGAAACAAAAAAACAATTTCAGAATAGTGTTAAATTGTTTAAAGAGATAAATTACGACATGGCATATATCTCAGAATATTCTCCAAGACCAAAAACAATGTCCGCTAAAATGAAAGACGATATTTCCATAGAAGAAAAATCTGAAAGAAAAAGAATTCTAAATAATATCTTAAAAGAAACTGCGTTGGGAAAAAACAAACGATACGTCAATAAAGTTGTAGAAGTTTTACCAATGGAATATAAGAACGGACTCTTATTTGGTAAATCTTGGCACTATAAAACAGTGAAGTTTAAAGGGAATAAAAACCTGATCGGAAAATTCGTTAAAGTAAAAATTACTAACGCTTTGCCTTGGATACTGGAAGGAAAAATAGAATATAGAATTTAGGATTTAGGATTTAGAATTTAGAATAAAAAATCATGGATAATAAAAACAAAAAAATTATTGTTATCGTTGGGCCGACGGCTTCTGGAAAAACCGATCTATCTATTAAACTCGCCAAAAAATTCAAGGGCGAGATAATTTCTGCTGATTCAAGGCAGGTCTATAAAGGAATGGATATTGGTACTGGAAAAGTGACCAAAAAAGAAATGAGAGGTATCCCCCATTATCTTTTAGATGTTATATCGCCTAAAAAAAGATTTGATGTTGCTCAATATAAGAAGCTGGCAGAGGAAGCAATCAATAGGATATATAAGAAAAATAAGCTTCCTTTTTTAGTCGGTGGCACTGGTTTTTACATCCAAGCCGTAATTGATAATATTTCAATGCCTAAAATTAAGCCAGACTGGAAATTAAGGAAAAAGCTGGAAAAGAAGCCTATTCCCGAGCTATATAAAATGCTGGTTAAATTAGACCCTAATAGAGCCTCTAATATTGATAAAAATAACCCCAGGCGTCTAATAAGGGCCCTAGAAATCGTTCTAAAATCAAAGAGGCCTGTGGGTCCGCTAATCCCTCAAAAACCACGATTTAAGGCATTATTCTTAGGAGTAAAAAAAGACCAAAAAGAATTAAAAAACTTGATTGAAAAACGACTATTAAAACGACTAAAAAGCGGAATGATAAACGAAGTTAAAAAACTCCATCGCTCCGGAGTTTCTTGGAAACGATTAGAAGAATTCGGCTTAGAATACCGTTTTGTCGCACAATACCTGCAAAAGAAATTAACTTACAATGAAATGATCCAAAAACTGGAAAAAGAGATAGAACATTACGCCAAAAGACAAATGACTTGGTTTAAGCGCGATAAGCGAATTAAATGGATTAAGAATATAAAAGAAGCGGATAAATCAGTTAAAAATTATCTAATATTGACAGATAAAAAATAAAGCTATATAATATTTGAATAGAAGTAGACTATCTGAAGATAGAATTGTTATTTAAAAATTTTTTTGGAATAGGAGCGATATAATGAAAAAGAAAGTGTTCCAAATATGGTACCAAGTATTTCTACATGAATCATTGATGCGATTCCGATCGGCGCTAATAATAGGAGAAGGTGATAAAACCATGCCAAAAAAATCTTGCAGGAAGGATTGGCGAAAAATTATTATCCTCATGCCGACAGGCGACCCTAAGACTCGTTTTTCGATTGGGTTTTATAAAGACGACATATATAAACTATCAACTGCCACCAGAAAGGTTAGAAATGGTCCATTTGGAATGAGGATGGGTCCAGAGAACTGCGGATTCTTTATAGTAAGCAATAAAAAAGATAGACGACTTGGGTTAAAGTTTGTGGAGTATGCCGATATAGATGATAAAACTTATTCTAAATTGCCTCTTTATTAGGTGGGATAGCATACATAGGACTAAAAACCAGTGCAGAATTTTTTGCTCTGGTTTTTTTATTTGAGAATATTTTTCAACAATTTTTGAACCATTTCGGGATTAGCTTTGCCTCGGGTTTCTGCTATAACCTTTCCTGCTAAAAACTGCAAAGCATTCTGTTTTCCTTTTTTAAAGTCGTCTACTGCACTTTGGTTTTTTTCGATTACACTTTTAATCGCTTTTTCAATTTCTTTTTCGTCGCTAATCTGACTTAAGCCTTTTTCTTCAATAATCTGTGAAGGATCTTTACCAGTTTGCAACATTTGCACTAAAACTTCTTTCGCTGTTTTGCTAGTTATTTTTCCGTCGTTTATAAGAATTATAAATTCAGAGAAGTCTTCCGGAGTTATCGCGCATTCTTTCTCTGAAAATTGTTCTCCTAATAAGCCTTGTAGGTCTGTAATGATATAATTACTAGCTAATTTAATTAAAGACTGTTTTTTATCTTTTTTTGCCTCTGTTTCAATCTCGCTGATAACTTTTTCAAAATATTCTCCTAGGTCTTTGTTATCGGTAAAGATTTCTATAGATTTTGCATCCAAGTCATACTCTTTTTCAAATCTTTTTCTCTTATTCGCCGGCAATTCTGGGATTTCAGCCTGAACGCTGTTTATAAGTTGTGAGTCCAATATGATAGGTGGTATATCTGGCTCTGGAAAATACCTATAATCATGCGCTTCTTCCTTCTCCCTCTGACTGAATGTCTCCTCTTTGTTGTCATCCCAGCCACGTGTTTCCTGAATTACTTTTTTCCCGTCGTCTAAAACCTCTGTTTGCCTTTTAATTTCGTAATTAACTGCCTTCTCCGCCGCTTTAAAAGAGTTTAAATTCTTTATTTCCACCTTTGTCCCGAGTTTAGGATTTTGGACTTTCGATTTTGAATTTGTTTCGGATTTAGAATTTAGGATTTCGGATTTGAGTGGAAGTAAGCTTATGTTTACTTCGACTCTTAGTTGTCCTTTTTCCATATCAGCATCGGAAACCTCCAGATATCTTAAAATTAATTGCAGCTCCTCGGCAAAACGTCGTACTTCTAATCCTGATTTCAAATCAGGCTCTGTTACTAGTTCCATTAAGGGCATGCCTGCTCGATTATAATCAACTAAAGAATAGTCCACGCCTTTTGGATGTAAAAGACGACCAGTATCTTCTTCTAGGTGTATCCTCGTAATTCTAATTTTCTTTAAATATAACTCTGAAAAATCTTGAGATACTGGTATTTCTAAAAAGCCTTTTTCACAAAACGGTTTATCATATTGAGAAATCTGATAACCTTTTGGCAAATCTGGATAGAAATAGTTTTTCCTATCAAACTTTGACTCTTCATTAATCTTGCAGTTTAAAGCTAATCCTGTTTTTACAACTTTTTTTATTGCTTCTTCATTAGCAACCGGAAGCGTCCCCGGGTGCGCCATACAAATCGGGCAAATATTAAAATTCGGCTTTTTCTCATCCGGATCGTTCTTACAAGAACAAAACATTTTAGAGTTAGTTTTCAACTCCACGTGTATTTCTAATCCTATTGTTGTTTTGTAATTCATTTTCTTTCTAAAATTACGAATGAATAATCAAACTTATTCTTTTCGTCAGCTTTATTGTCTGTTCTTTTTACTTCCCTCCATTCCTTTATATCAAATTCTGGGAAATATGTATCGCCTTCGAAACTGTGATGTATAAAGGTTAAATAAAGGCGGTTGGCTAATGGCAGAAGTTGCTTATACACCAATGCTCCTCCGCAAATCATTACTTCGTTTTCATTTTTTACCATATCTAAAAGTTCTTCTATAGAGTGCGCGACGAAGCAACCTTCTGGCGGAACATAACTTAAGTCGTTGTTTAAAATAATATTCTTTCTGCTTGGCAGGGGTTTTTCTCCAATTGATTTGAAAGTGTTCAAACCCATAACAATAGGTTTATTCAGCGTGGTTTCTTTAAAATATTTAAAGTCGTCTGGCAGATGCCATGGCAAAGAGTTTTTGTTTCCAATCACTCTATTCTCTGCTACTGCTGATATTATTGAAAGTATCATATATTTTATAATTACAAGTGAAGGAGGAATATATGGAAACGAGTTTCTATATATTCCGACCGAACGACTAATTATATAAATTGCGGAGCAATTTCTAAACAGCCATTGGCGCTTTAATCGACGGATGATATTTATAGTCAACCAGCTTTATGTCTTCCATCTTAAAACTAAATATATCTTTTACTTCTGGGTTCAGCCATAATTTTGGCAAAGGATAAGGCTCTCTCGCCAACTGCTCTTTTACCTGGTCAAAATGATTTAAATAAATATGCGTGTCGCCTAAAATATGCACAAATTCCCACGGCTCCAATCCCACAACCTGAGCCACCATATGTAAAAACAATGAATAAGAAGCAATATTAAACGGCACGCCTAAAAATGTATCGCAACTTCTTTGATACATTAACAAAGACAATTTGCCTTGAACGGAAAAAAAATGGAAAAGTAAATGGCAAGGCGGAAGAGCCATCATATCTAACTCTGCCGGATTCCATGAAGACGCAATAATTCTTCTGTCTCCAGAATTTTTTTTCAATTGAGAAATAACATTGCTTATCTGATCTATCGGCACATCAGTATAAGGCGACCTCCAGTTTCTCCATTGAACTCCATAAACTCTGCCCAAATCTCCCTCAAACTTTGCTTTTGGCTTCCAATAATCTGCATTAGCATTGCCATCCCAAATATGACAACCTAGTTTTTGTAACTCTTTTACATCACTGCTTCCAGATAAAAACCAAAGTAATTCTGCTTTCATTGATTCAAATGCTAATTTTTTTGTTGTCACTGCAGGAAAACCGTCTTTCATATTAAATCTCATCGGAACTCCGAAAATAGCTCGAGAACCAACTCCAGTTCTGTCAGGTCTATCAACACCCTCATCCATTATTTTTTTTAAAACATCTAAATATTGCTTCATGTTTTTTTAATTATAATTTCTAGCGAGGGAGGAATGAAAATAAATTTTCATTCCAACCGAGAGACAAAATTATATTAATTTTTTTAAAAAAATTAATATTTTTTGATTTATTATTTCCGGTGACAATAACTCACTTTTATCCAAACATTCCACAACTTTAAAATCCTTTGGAAATTCTTTCGCTGCCGTTAAATAAGAATTAAGAGCGTTTTTTAAATGACTTCTGTCTTTTTCGTGTATATCTTGTTTTTTACTACTTCCCAAATAAGCTTTTCTTCTGTTTTGTTTATCTTTATCTGTTATGTTGTGTGCTAGCTTTAAAGAAAACTCTGGTGACGTTTTCAAAATAAACGTACAATCCGGCTTTGGTATTTTAAAAATATTATATTCTAAATTATACAACCAATTTACATATTTCTTCCATTCTTTTTTGCTTTTTATCTTTCCTCCTTGATGCCCAATATTTGAAACTAAATACCTGTCCGAAATAACAATCTTGCCTTCGTTTAACCATTTTTTAATTTTAAAACTAGCGTCATATCTATCACAAGCATAAAAAATAGAGGGAACATAAGCCCCCACTTCTTCTGAGCTCCCGTATTTACCTGTTAAGTAATCATCTACTAATGCCGAGGATCTTTCTCCATGTTGTGGAAAATCAATTTTTTCTACTTTATATCCTTTATCTTTAAAATACTCAATCGCCAATTTTGCCTGAGTGGCTTTGCCACACCCATCAATTCCCTCGAAAACAATAAATTTTCCTTTTTTCATAATTATGAGCGAGGAAGGGATATATGGAAACTCGTTTCCATATATTCCGACCGAGCGATTAACTATATAAACGGCTTCGCCGTTTATATAGTCATATTTTTTTTAAATATTCATTATAAACTATTTGCATCCAAACACTGTGACTTATTTTGTCACCCGACAAATCTTTTAAGCCTATCATCATTCCATCCATTTTATCGGCTTCTTTCACATTAATATTCGAGCTATCCCCCACGAAATGATAGACTAATCCTAAATGCACTTGCTCCACTGATCTTGATTCGTCGTTTATTATACCGATTAATTTTTTTTGTATTAAATTACCTTGAAAATTAACTTCTTCATTCCACTCTCTCATCATACCAACCTCTAAAATATTCTTACCCCTATCGCCATCTTTTTTGTTTATGTGTCCACCAACTCCTAGCTGATAATCATTATTAACTAATCTTTGATCGCCAGCTGCTTTTAAATACTTGTAAGCAAAAAATTGGTCTTCAAAACTAAAAAGGATATATGGAATTATCTGCTGAAAAGAAGAATCATTTTCCATATCTCCCCTTCTTTTAAATTGGCTTTCCTTTTTTATTAAATCGATATAATAATCCAAATTATCAGTTTTCAATCCTTGCCACTTCCCATTTTTGAAAAGAATTTCTGATTTTATGACCAATACCTGCTCGTCCTCTTTTTTTATTTTTTCCATTGTTCTTAATTATTATCATAAATTATTCAAAAGTAAAAGGGCTCATTTTTTGAGCCCTTTTATCTAATCAATTTTCATCCATTCAAATGAACCCGAGAAATAAGCACCACAATTTTCGGAGCAGTCAAATTCATATATATTTCCTACATGTTTTAAATTGCCGTAACTTCTTGCGCCTCTTGAAAAAATGGGCTCTATTTTTGTTAACCTGATATGCCCTTTATTACAAAACGGACAAAAAACTTCGGTAACTTTCCCAACAGAACGGTCATCGCAAGGATCACCCATATCTAATTCTTTGATAAGAAAATCCTTATAGAGAATAATTGACTTACTTCTATTCCCGAAAGGAGAGACCATACCCATTTCGTGAGGTTCAAACTTTTTAGGAAATTCAATTTTCTTTTGACCGGAACAATCTTTCGGCAAATGCTGTTCTGGAAGGTCGCTATTGTCGTTCATCTTTATACCTCCTTTTTCAGTTTTAAAAGTTCTTTTTTATTTTAAATTCTCTTTTATATTCCTGTCTGCGCCATACTGATATTTATCGTCATAAATATCTTTTTCCCGCCACTCTTTAATCCAATCATCTACTATAAATATTTTAAGCTCACCTTTGTTAGTATGACAAATTACCCTATCCAAACCTGCGTTTATAATCATTCTTTTGCAAAAAAAACAAGGGAAAGAATCATTTTTTTCCCCGTTTTTTGGATTTAAACTATGAATATATATATCTCCGCTTAAAAGACTTACTCCAGCACGAGCAGCATTAATTATAGCGTTCATTTCCGCATGAACGCTTCTACAAACCTCATAACTTGTGCCATGAGGAATTTTAAATTTATCTCTTAGGCATTCTCCCCTTTCTAGACAATCTTTAGTTTTTCTCGGAGCGCCAATATATCCCGTGGCAATAATTTGATCGTCTCTAACGATTATTGCTCCACACTTATGCCTAAAACAGGTGCTTCTATCACCAATTTCTTTAGCAATCCCTAGATAGTATTGATCTTTAGATGACCTCATAGTTTAGGTTTTAGGTGTTAGGGTTTAGGGTCTAGTTAATTATACGCTAAACGCTATACCTTATACGCTATTCGCTTATTTCAATACCCATATTCTTGGCCGTACCTGCAATAATCTTCATTCCTTGCTCAACATCATTAGTATTCAAGTCTTCTAATTTCTTCTGGGTTATTTCTCTTAATTGGGCTTTTGTAATCTTGCCAACTTTTGTTTTATTCGGAGAACCAGAGCCTTTTTCAATCCCAGCTGCTTTTTTCAATAATTCTGATGCTGGTGGCTTTTTTAATTTAAAGGTGTAAGTTCTATCAACATAAATTGTGACTTCTACTGGAATAATAAAACCGGCTTGGTCTTTTGTGGCATCATTAAATTTCTGACAGAATTCAGAAATATTCAAACCATGAGTAGCTAAAGCTGGTCCTACTGGAGGAGCTGGGTTAGCTTTTGCAGCTTGTATCTGAAGTTTTACTATAGCTTTTACTTGCTTTGGCATAAATTTTATCAGCATTAATCCGCCAAAATCAGTATTAATCCGTGGTCTGCAATTGAAGTATTATTAACCGCGGATTTATGCTGATACGACTGATTTATACGGATTTTTGTGTAATTTTAAAGTTTTTTAATCTGTAATGAGTCAAGCTCCACCGGAGTATCTCGACCGAACATATTTACTAATACTTTTATCTTTCCTCTTTCTGCATCAAGCTCTGATATCTTTCCGTCAAAACCTTTAAACGGGCCGTCGGTAACCTTAACCATTTCTCCGACTTCGACATCAATCTTGAAATTAGGCTCTTTAACTTCCATTCTTTTCATCAAATAGTCCACTTCTTCTTTTGAAACTGGGAGAGGCGTAGTACCGGCTCCGATAAATCCTGTTACTCTCGGAGTATTTCTAACTACATACCAAGAAGCATCAGTAACAACCATTTCAACTAAAACATAGCCGGGATAAATCTTTTCTTCTATTGTTTTCCTCTTTCCATTTTTAATTTTAATCTTCCTTTCTTTTGGAACAATAACATTAAAAATCTTGTCTTCCATACCTAAACTCTCAATCCTCTGTTTTAGGTTCTTGGCAACTGCATCCTCATAGCCTGAATAGGTATGAATCACATACCAGTTTTTACTTTGTTCAACTACTTGTTTTGGCATACACTTTTTGTTTCACAAAAGAAACTCTAAATTCTAAGCTCTAAACTCTAAACAATATCAAAACTCTAAATTCAAATAATTAAAACGTTTTTAGATTTTGAATATTTAATATTTGGATTTATTTAGGATTTAGGATTTGGGATTTAGGATTTTATTAATATTATTTATATAAGATGAATCTCTTAATTAATTCCGTAAAAATATAGTCCAAACCGCCCAAGAAAGCAGCTGCCACAAAGGTAATTAAAATTACAATCATTGTGTATTTAAAAAGTTCCTGGCGGTTCAACCAATTAACTTTTCTGAGTTCTATATATACTTCCTTCAAAAAACTTTTAGTTTTAGCTGGAATATTAGAAATTTTGATCATGCCCAGTATATCATCTTCCAGACAACCAAAAAATTATATTATTTATTTGGTTAAATGGATTAATTATTATAGTATCTACATACCCAGAACCAACTTCTTATCTTTTTGTTTGATGCGAATTAAGAATACTGGAAGTTGTATTACTGGGCATGTTAAAATTATATTAAGATTTTGGCTAAAAGTCAACGAATTAAGGTAATTAAAAACGGCCGCGAGGCCATCTATTTCTAGATTAGCCGAGATGATAAAAGAAGTCAATGCTTTTAAAATACTTGTAAATTTATTCTTGCATAGTGTGAGTCAATAAATCTAATGGATATCTTTTGCCTGAAAAATAATCTTTAACCATTTGTTTTATATCCATATCCCTAAGAGTCTTGGAATCCATCGCCTCTATTTCTTCAGGGGTGAACCATTTTGTCTCTGAAACATCATCGGCAAGATCAGCAACCCTTTTATCAGAAATTGTACCAATGAAAATAATTTTTACAGGATGATGAATTTGCCCTAATTGCTTTTCTAAATCTTTTCTAATAAGAGAATATATTCCTAAGATATGAATTGGAGTAAAAGAAAAACCCGTTTCTTCTTCTATTTCTCTTAATACCCCCGTTGGATCTTCACCTACTTCAATCCATCCTGCTGGATGATTCCATTTTCCCTCATCTGGTCCCTTTTTTTGAGATTCTTTAACTAAAAGAATTTTACCATCTCTTTCAATAATAGCTCCCACTACTCCAAATGTTTGTGTAAAAACTCTATTTGCCATAAATTTATATATCTAAGTTCTTTACCGTCTTTGCATGAGTCTGGATAAATTTCTTTCTTGGCTCTACCTCTTCGCCCATTAAAATATCAAAAATTTTATCTGCCTCTCTGGCGGTATCAATTGTAACCCTTAATAATAATCTATTTTGAGGATTCATTGTTGTCTCCCAAAGCTGTATTGAATCCATTTCTCCCAAACCTTTATATCGTTGGATAGAAATACTTTGATTTTTATTAACTGTTTTCAAAAGCTTCTCTTTTTGTTCGTCGTTATAGACATGCTTTATTTCTCTGCCAATCTGTATTTTATAAAGCGGTGGCTGAGCGATATAAATATATCCAGCGTCAACCAATGGTCTGAAGTGACGATAGAAAAGAGTTAAAAGTAATGTCCTAATATGGGCGCCATCAACATCAGCATCAGTCATAATAATAACTCTATGATATCTTAGTTTTTCTATATTAAAATCTTCGCCAATCGCTGTCCCTAGAGCAATAACCAAAGCTCTTATCTCTTTTGAATCCAACATTTTGTCCAAACGAGCCCTTTCCACATTTAGAATCTTGCCTCGTAAAGGTAAAATCGCTTGAAAATGCCGGTCTCTTGCTTGTTTTGCGCTATTATGAACAAAAACCCCCGATGCCAATGCAAAGTTATGAGTATTCTTAACTTCTAAATCATAAACATCTACCCTTTCTTTCAATTTAACTATTCTTTTAATTTTATGGTTATAGCTTGAAACTGTTTGTTCTAATACTCTTTCTTTTCTAAAACATTCTTTATGAAAAGGCATTAAAGAATCTTCTGTTTTTAAGTCTTTTGCCATTTTGTAATTTCCGCCCCTCAACATAAACTTGTGATCTGGCGTACAAATCATCTCTTCGTCATTATCTAAAACAACTTTAATAACTTCTGCGTTTTCTTTTGTTTTTCTTGGGTTATCAATTGGCTCGATTCCAACACTACCGTCATTTTTAATTGTATAACAATAATTCTTCTTTCCTTGTTTATGTTCTTCAACCAAATTTTCAAAAGATAAGTTTCTTCCATCAGCTAAAGCAACTTCAGTTTTTCCAAACCAACAACCACCGGCACTCTCTCCTTCGACGATATACAATTCTGATTCTTCTGGTTTTCTTGAAAGACAATCTGCAAGTTTTCCAGGCAACGCTAATCCTTCTAATACTCCTTTTCTTAAAACTGTCTGACGAGCGCTTTTTGCCGCTTGCCTGGCTTTTGCCGCCAATAAACAGTTTTCAACAATTCCTTTAGCATCTGATGGGTAACGTTCTAAATAATCGCTTAAACCTTCTGCCACAGCTGTCTCTACGGCGTTTTTGGCTTCTGGGTTTCCTAATTTTGCTTTTGTCTGGCCCTCAAATTGAGGATTCCTTATTTTTACAGAAATTACTGAAGTTAATCCTTCTCTTACGTCTTCACCTGAAAGATTTTCATCTTTTTCTTTTAAGTATCCTTCCCTTCTAGCATAATCATTTAATGACCTCGTTAAAGCCGCCCTAAAACCAGTTAAATGAGTGCCTCCTTCTGGAGTATAGATATTATTGGCAAAACTTTCTTCAATGCATTCCATCTCTTGGGTATATTGAAAAGCTGCTTCAACTGCGATTTCGTTTTTTGTAGTAGCTATGCTGAAAACATTAGGATTTCTTGGTGTATTCCCAGTAGTTAAATATTTTACGTAAGAAGCCACTCCCCCTTCAAAATAAAAGGCGTAGCTAAATTTCTCTTTAGAATTTCTTTCATCTGAAAAAGAAATCCTAACCCCCTTAGTAAGATAAGCCTGTTGGCGTAAATGATTTAGAATCTTCTTAGAATCAAATTTTATCTCTTTAAAAATATCTGGATCTGCTTGGAAAGTAACAGTGGTTCCTGTCTTTCTGCAAGCTCCTATTTTTTTAACCGGAGACTTTACATCACCCTTAGCATATTCCTGCATATACAAACCGCCATCTCTGCAAACTTCTGCTCTCATTTGAATAGACAATGCGCAAACAACAGAAACGCCGACACCATGCAAGCCTCCAGATACCTGATATGCTTTACTACCAAATTTACCACCAGCATGTAAAACCGTCATTACAGTTTCTAATGCTGATTTTTTAGTTTGAGAATGTTTTTCTACTGGAATGCCTCTGCCATCATCAGAGACTTTAACCAAATTGTCTTGCAAAAGAGAAACCTCTATATTTTTACAATGACCAGCCATCGCTTCATCCAAGCTATTATCAATAACCTCCCAAATTAAATGATGAAGACCATCCAAACCAGTTGAGCCAATATACATTGCTGGTCTTTTTCTTACCGCCTCAAGACCTTTTAAAACATAAATATCTTTAGCTGTGTATTCGTCCTTTCCTGTTTTTTCTTTTAAAGGCTTCTCGTCTCTCACTGTCTCAATAACCTCTTTTTCTACTTTAGTTTGTCTTGTTTTAGTTTTAATAGATTCAACCTTAGTCGGTTTAACTTTAGCCACAACAGCTTTCTTGACTATTTTTTCAGCTTTTGGTTTCTTCTTTCCCTCACCTGCAACGCTATGCCAGCCCGCAGTAGATACAGCGTTTCTGGCGGGCGAAACATTGCGGGCAGGTTCTTTTATCTCTCTTATTTTTATTTTTATAGCCATATTTACTTTAATAATTTTTAATTTTTAATTTTTAATGATTAAATTTTGAAAACTATTTAGACATTAACGCAATGTAGCTCCCAAGTCCTGTTTAGTCTTTTCCCTAATTTCTTCTTGAATTTTATTTATCTCTTCATTTGTCAGCGTTCTTTCTGGCGAACGATAAACAATCCTGAACGTATAGCTCTTCTTGTCTTTTCCAAACTTACTTTCATCTTCGTATTCGTCAATTAATTTCACCTCTTCAATAATTCCAACATTTGAATTTTCTGTCCCGACGGCTCTGCCGTCGAGGATCCTCGATGACGAAGTCATCGGGACAAAATCTCTTACAATTTCGTAATAATTATTCAAATTTATATTTTTGTCTATCACAAAAGAAATATCTCTTGAGGTTTCCGGATACTTGCTTACTTCTTTATACTTGCTATTAATATCTTTAAATTGGCTGGTAATTCTTAGGTCATCCGACCAAAGAACTCTAATATCTGGTATTCCCATTTTTACCATTGCTAACCTATCTATCCCGAAGCCGAAAGCCCAGCCATTGTAAACTTCCGGATCTAAACCAAAATTCTTCAAAACCTGCTTATGAACAAGTCCCGACCCAACAACTTCCATCCATTGCTCACCCAACTTAATATCCATCTCTACTGACGGATCCGTAAAAGGGAAAGAGTCAACGATAAACTTATGCTCAACCTTTTCTCCAAAGATACTTTTTCCGATATCGGCTAAAATATCTTTCAAATCTTCTAGGGTGATAACTTTTTGGTCTTTTTTGCAAATATATAGTCCGTCTATTTGATGAAAGGCAGGAAAATGATTTTTATCAATTTCATCTTTGCGGAAAACTATTCCAGTTGATAAAGCCCCAACACTCCCCTTTTCTTTTAATCTTTTAAAAATCTCAGGATCTCTTAAATAAAAAGGCCACATAACTGTTGTCTGCGTTCTTAAAACATATTCGTCTGTAAGGTAATAGGTATCTGTTTCTCTGCGACTCGGGTGGCCTTCTGGAGTATTTAAAACATCGAAGTTCTCTTCTAATGTAACCACTCTAGGAAAATCGACTAAATCAAAATCAGCAAATCTTGACAATTTTATTATCTGATTAGCTAAAATCTTTACAGGAGAATTCTGCTTCTTTGTAAGGTCAGGAAGGTTTAATAATTTTTTGATTCTCTCTGCTTTAATATCTTTCCTCTTCCCCAACTCCTCAATAATAGCGCCTTCTTTAGAGTTTTCTATTACGATATTTTTACGCATATTGTTTAAAAAATATAATCCAAATAGTACAAGGATTACTCTCTTATTTTACCCTAAAAACAAACAATAATCAACGCTTTTTTGTGGAAAACTTTGTAATAAAAAGGGCAGATTTTTAGGTCTGCCCTATATCTCGGAGTTTTAAAATCTCGTTTTAGACTTAATTCACAAAAGCAGGCTGTATATAAAGACGAGAAGGCGTAATACTTTGGTTATTTACCTCGTTGGCATCAATCCATTTAAGAACTGGCCCACTAGCATCAAGACACAAACTCACAATTTTGTTTTGCATACTACGCCGAGACCAAACTGCGTTTATAGAATACTGTGAAAGCACATTAGTGTAAATACCGAAAGAAATAACCTCGGCAACTGTAAGACATCTATGATTCATATTTCTGTTAAAAGCTTCTGCTGCACACGGAGTAAAATTAAGAACATCTTCACCGTTCTTTATGCCGATAATCCAATAACAAGCGGTAAAAAACCCTTCCAAAATCTTGATCTTGTATCTCATCCGGATCAATCTCGCATCTGCCAATTTTTCCGTTACATTCAATTAATTGCGCTTGTACGGAAACGCCTAAAATGTTTTTTGGAATAATTGGCAAAAGAAGGGGCGTCTGTTCTTGCAAAATCGGTGTATTCATAACTACTCCGATAGCACTTTCACGACTTTGTTCTAAGCTCTTAAAAATCGCGTCGGCTTTCTTTTGTTCAATTATCTTGCTGGTATGCTGTCTTTCGAATATAACGGCCAAACGACCTAATTGGTGTGCGGTTAAAGCATACAACTTGTTCTTTGTTTCATATCTTTTATTTTTATCAATCACTGGAATTCCTCCTTATTTTAAAAGAACTTATTATTGCTATTTTTTATAACTAAACCAGAACCCTTCTGGAATTTGTTATTATATAATAATGTTTTCGAAAATGCAAAAACCTGTATGATGCCACTTACTAGTGGTTTTCTGTAGCTCAAATTTATATATTATGCGCCCCTTACTGTGTGCGTTTAGAACACTAAACTGGGATTTAATGAAGGTTGAGATGGATATAGTTTGAGCTTTATTTAGATTCACCCCACCCTGCGACTCAATATAGTTTTTGTAACAAAAATCCTCTTTTTGAAAAATTCAATCAATGAAATTTCTATCAAACTGACGCTAAAAATGGCTAACCATTCCATTATGCTTAACGGCTGGGTGGCTAAAAGTTTTTGCAGCGGCGGAAGATAGATGCTGGAAAAAAGCAAAACGAATCCAATAATAACACCGCCAACCAAGTAGCGGTTAGAAAATATGTCTTTCCTAAAGATGGTTCTTTGAAACGAGCGGACTGAAAAAGCGAGGATAAGAGAAGCGACGCACATAAACGCAAAAACCATTGTTCGTGTTTTATCAAGGTCTTCAGTAAACTTCCAGAAAAAAATAAAAAATAGGAACGCATTTATCCCAGTAATAAAGAAAATGGTGGTCATCCAGCGTTTCATATCCTTATTTAGTATCGGTTCTTTAGGATTCCTTGGTTTCTCGTCCATCAATCCTTTGGTCTCTTGTTCTGTGGTAAGGGCAATATCTGGAAATCCGCTTTCAACAAGGTTTATCCAAAGAATCTGGGCTGGCAATAATGGAAGCGGAAGCCCCATTGCCATACTTACCAAAAATAAAAATAGTTCTGAAAAATCATTTACTACAAGATAAACAAACACTTTACGAATGTTTCCGAAAATCACCCTGCCTTGCTCAATGGCTTTTAATATCGTTTTGAAATTGTCGTCCAATAATATCAAATCGGCCACTTCTTTTGCCACATCTGTGCCAGAACCAACGGCAACCCCAATATCGGCTAATTTAAGGGCTGGAGCGTCATTAACGCCATCACCAAGCATTGCCACCACCTCTCCATTAGCTTGAAGGACGCTAACAATTCTTAATTTATGGCGTGGGGATACACGGGCGTAAATAGAGATAGTCTTTGCTTTTTCTTTTAACTCGTCATCGCTTATTGTCTCCAAATCCTTACCCTCAATTATGTTATCGTCTTCTGCCCCAAGACCAATCTCTTCAGCAACGGCTTTAGCGGTAAATTTATGGTCTCCCGTAACAATAACTGTGCGGATACCAGCCTTTTTAGTGATTAAAATTGATTCCTTGGCGTCTTGACGAAGCGGGTCTTTAAGAGCGATAAAACTAACAAGTGAAAGGCCATTAACTAATTCTGTAAGATTTTGATATTTTGTTTTGGAATCGTAATCCCTATGGGCACAAGCAAGAACACGTAATCCTTTCTGTGTGAGCGTTTCTAATTTCTTTATTAATTTATTCACTTGAGCCGTACCTAATTTATCCGTTCTGCCATCAACATCCAAATCAACAGAACGAGCAATAATCTCCTCTGGCGCTCCGACAACATAAAGCATATTTTGCTTCTCGTCTTTGCGATGAAAAGTGGCGGCAAATTTGTAATCCGATTCAAAGCTGATTCTATCCAATATGGGATATTGCTCTTCCAGTTCTTTTTTATTCAAACCCAACTGCATTCCTGCCAGAAGCAATGCCTGTTCGGTTGGTCTGCCTCGCACCACCCATTTTTCCAATTCCGCCTCTGGGTTTTCCACAAAGGCTTCGTTTGTCAAAATGGCGATTTTTAACGCCAAGAGATGTGATTCAACGCCATTAATATTTTTGTCTTTAGCGAGCCCTCTAATGTTGCCTCCCATCAGTTCTTTTGTGCTCGTCAAAATATGGCTTACCTGCATTTTTCCTTCGGTAAGAGTACCCGTTTTATCAGTGCAAATGACAGTTACGCTTCCCAAAGTCTCTGTGGCGGCAAGTTTTCTTACCAGACCGCCCTGTTTGAAAATACGCCTCATCCCTAAAACTAATATAACTGTAATAGCTGGAAGCAATCCTTCGGGTATCGCTGAAACTGCAAGGGCAAGGGAGGCTATAAAAACATCTATAAAATTCTTTTCAGTAAAATAACCCTCAATGATGATAATGGCGATTATAGACAGAATGAAAATGCTAAGCCACCCTGAGAGAGTTACAATTTTCCGTTGCAGAGGAGTTTTGCGTTCTTTTGTTTCTTTAAGAAGCGACACAACTTCTCCGATTTGCGTATTAATTCCAGTAGCGATAATTACTATTGTAGCTCGTCCTTCCTCTACAATCGTACTCATAAAAACCGTATTCGTTCTTTCGGAAAGCGACGCTGATTCAGAAAGGTTATCACCAGCCTTTTTTTCAACCGCCAACCATTCTCCCGTAAGGCTCGCTTCATCTATCTTTAAGTTTTTTGATTCAATAATGCGTCCATCTGCTGGCACTTTATCTCCTGATTTTAGAAACACCACATCTCCAACAACTAATTCCTCGCTGTCTATTTCTTTTTCATAGCCATTCCGCAAAACTTTCGTCCTCACTTTTACCATTTTCTTTAGAGCGAGAAGCGACTGATTGGCTTTATTTTCTTGATAAAATCCGACAGTAGTGTTAATAAGCAACACAATAATAATAAAGATGGAGTCTGAATAGTGCTTCAATAGAAAAGAAACAACAACGGTCGCAAGCAAAATATACATTAATGGACCGTTGAACTGACTCAAAAACAGCCGCATCTTGGAATACGGTTTTTCTTGAGGGAGAGTATTTCTTCCAAACCTTTTAAGTCTCTCCGCCGCCTCTTGGTTGGTGAGACCATCTTTTCTGCTTCCTGTTTCGACAAAAATTTTCTCTAATGAAATTGTGTGCCAATTTTTTTTCATAACTAATTTAATTCTAACAAAAAACCACCTCAATTAAAAGGTGGTTTTTAACAACGCGCCCAGTGCTTTGCCCGTCCGTAGCTTTAGCGAAAGAGGGCTTTGTCCTGCCGTAGTTTTAACGAAGGCGGAGGACGCAGTTCCCTGCCCGCAATGCTAAAGCATAGCTTTTGCAGACGGGGAACTTGGTTTTGGGAAAACTTCCCAGTGGTAGAACCGAATATTGGCCTAAAATAAAAAGCCCTGACTCCATTTATTCTCGTAAATTGTGGCTGACCCCATTTATTTCATTTATTGGAACCTTTTTTCTAAAATCTTGCTGGCTATACAAACATTGCCAATCAAATAAATTAAAGTATTACACAGAGACTTAACGATAAATTCTTAAGATTTCGCTTGGTGAACAACTCGTTGAGGAAACGGAATTTCAATCCCCTCTTTGTCAAAAGCAATTTTAATCCTTTTTCTCAATTCACCTGTTACATCCCACTGCTTAAGTGGTTTTGTTTCTCCGAGAATTTTAATAATAATCGCCGATTCTCCGAAATCATCCACCCGCAAAAATTGCGGAGGCTTTATAATATAACTCTTCCACGCACTATCTTCAGCGAGTTCTTGACCAATTTTATTCACCACGGAAATAACCTGCTCAAGATTAGAACCATAAGAAACCCCGATGTTTAAATTCACTCTAGCAAAAAGCTTAGAGAGATTAGAAACTTTTTTGATTTCTCCATGCGGAATATGATGAACTGTTCCATCTAAATCTCTTAATGTAGTCATTCTTAAGCTTATATCTTCAACCAATCCGCAAGTTCCATCAAAACAAACAACATCGCCAATTCGGTATTGATTTTCCATTATGATAAAAAGCCCACTGATAAGGTCGCGGATAAGGTACTGCCCGCCAAAACCAAAAGCCAATCCAACAATTCCAGCCGCCGCCAGAAGCGGACCTATTGCAAAACCGACTTCCTGAAGAATCATCAGAAAAGCAAGAATCCATATAAAAATACCGAGCGAAGTTGAAAAAATTCTAATTAAGGTATCTTCTCGTTTCTTTTCGGCTTCTTTGTTTAAAAAATGGTCTGCCACAATAAGTTTCCTTGTGAGTTTTTCAATAAAAATACCAGCGAATTTACGGATGATGTGCGCAATAATTATAATTGCGACGATTTTAATTCCGTGATTAAAAAGCCAAGAAGGCGTGCTTTGGGTAATTTTTTGAATAAAATCTTGCATATTTATGAAAAAATTTTGTCTTTATTAATAATTTATTTTTATTCTAGCAAAAAATCATTTCTTTAGCAACTCTTTGATTTTCATTTTGTAAAGGCTAAGTTAAAACGTCATACCTGTCGGCAAAGTTAAAATGTCATACTTGCCTCAGGTCTTATCGTTCCACTGCCGATAAAATCGGCTGTTTTTTATTGATTAAAAATTGCTTTCGCCAAGGATGATTGGCTGGTGGCGTCCAACTAGCTTGTTTTCTGCTTGTAAGAGCCGCTAACTTTATATCCATCTCCTTCTTCGGCCTTTCTGGCAAACAGAAGTAATTTAAACAATGATTTCTCAGAGAAATTTTAATCTCGCCGCTTAAATGTTCTTCAATCGTTATTTTCTCTTTCTTGTAAACCGTGGTCGGTTGGGTTTCCTCTAATTGGTAATAATTACCTTTAAACCGAATCGTGTAATCATTATTAATTTTTCTTTCTGACTGGACTGATAATATTTTGTCCAATTCTTTCATTTTTTCTGCATCTAATATTTGATGCAGATCGCTTTTCTTTTTTGGCAACACCGCAAACTGTTTGCTGAATTTAGGAATGAATATTTCCTTTAAAAATTTGCTGGCATCGGCGATGGTGTTAATATTGCTAAGTCTTAATTCTTTCACTAACCGTCTCTGAAGCGTGTTGTTCATTTTTTCCACTCGGCCATTGGCCTGTGGGCTATTGGCGCTGATTACTCTAACGCCTAACTGATTCATTGCTCGTTGAAACTGTGTCATTAACTCCTTATTATCAACTGCATTTTTATGATTAACCTTATAGGTGCTGAATTTGTCTAAATAGATTGATATTGGCAGGCCGTTGGCTACAAAATATTCTTTCCAGAACCTGAATACCGCCCCTACGCTTTCATTGCTCTCAAATATGGCTCCAGTGAGCTTGCCGGTGGCGTCATCCACCGATAGAAGCAAACATTGTTCAAGCCCTAACTCTTTTTCATTCCTACCCTCAAACCAATTATGATAAGAGCCGTCAAATTGCTGCATTTCGCCATAGTTGTCTTTTCTTTCTCGCCAAAAATGTTTTTTAGTAATACCCTTTTTCCGCGGTTTCCATAACTGCTCGCTAATCATTAATTTCCTGACAGTTTCTTTACTCAATTTCACTTTGTTTATTTCAAATAGTTTTTCCTGAGCCAAGAGAGGATTAAAATCGTGATAATCTTTGTGTAAATATTTCTTGGCTTTTGCTAAAATTACTGGGCATGTTTTGTTATGACTAACTTTCCCCCTGTTGCCATGAATAATTCCCTTAATACCTAAACATTTAACAACTGCCTTTATTCTTTTGATTTGCCTCACTGAGCGAGACAGTAATTTAGCAGCTTCTGCGCCATCTATCTTTTTAGATAGCAGTTCCTTAATAATTTCGTAACGATTAACTTCTTTTTGAGTCATAGTTATTAGCTGATTTTGATTCATAATTTAGTCTAAATTAATTATTAATAATTTAGATAAATTATTACACAAAACTTGTTAACTATGACATTTTAACTTTGCCCGTACTATGACATTATCACTTGGGCGGGACACCTTTCTTCTGCTGTAGCTTTTGATAATTGCCCAGTTCTAATGCAAGTTGGACAGCGTTGGGTTGCGTGAAAAAGGAATACTTCAACTTTTTCAGGGCTTGTGAATGATTGCATCGTTTGACTTGAGAACGTATTGTTTTGACTGTTTTGATTGTCTTGAACTATTCCAGGCAATCTAGGCGAACCCGAACTGGCAATCACTAAAATTAAAATAATTCCCAATCCGATTACAAACCCGACGATGATTTTTTTGTTCATAGCTTTTATTTCACAAATAAATTAAAAAGATATCCAATGATAATAATATTTATGGCGGTCACGCCAAAAAAATAAACCAGTAGCTTTATTTTCATTACTCGTTTTAGTATTAAGGCCTCTGGCAAAGATAGACCCACCACAGCCATCATAAAAGCCAAAGCAGTACCGATGGGAATACCTTTTTCAACTAGCGACTGCATAATTGGAATAACTCCTACGACATTAGCATACATAGGCACGGCAACAATTGTGGCTATTGGCACGGCAAACAAATTTTCAACTGTAATATATTTTTCAAAAAACCCAGCAGGAATATAGCCATGGATTAAAGCGCCCACAGCTATTCCCAAAAGAACATAAGGTGTAATTTTCTTGGTTAATGAAAAACCCTCTTGCCAAAAAATTTTAACAAGCTTTCTAAGAGACTCCTTTTTATTTACAGCTTTACTCTTTTTACTTCTAATCTGCCAGACATAATCAGCTACTTGTTTTTCCAGATTTAATTTACCCAAAATAAATCCGCCGGTTACCCCCAAAATCATAGCTGAAATAACATATAAAATTGTTATTTTCCAACCGAATAGCCCTGCGAATAAAACAACTGCCACCTGATTAACAAGGGGCGAAGTGATCAAAAAAGATAAGGTTACGCCAAGCGGAATCCCGGCCTCCAAAAATCCTATAAACAAAGGAATTGAGGAACAAGAACAAAAAGGAGTAATTGTGCCAAAAATAGAAGATAGCAGATAATCTAAACCATACCATTTTCTGGAGGCCAAAAAATCCCGCAGTTTTTCCACTGACAGATAATATCTAATTATGGCCATAAAATAATTTATGACCAAAAGTAGAAAGATAATTTTTAAAGAGTCATATATAAAAAAATTCAGTGACGTGCCTAAGTGCGACACTTTTCCAAGATTAAAAATTCCGTAAACTAACCAATCAGATAATAATTGCAAGGGATAAAATATGTCCATATTATTTTATAATTTCTTTTATGGTTTCTTTTATTTTTTTTATGTCAGGCGATAAGCCAGCTATTACTGGTTTTCCGCCTATTGCCAAAACGGGGCTGGATATTACGCCCATTTCCACAATTTTTTGAATATCAGTAATATATTCAACCTCTATTCTCAAATTAAGTTCGTTGACGGCCTGTTTGGTTAATTCAAACAATTTTTTACATGTTGAACAACCCGAACCAAGAACTTGTATTTTAATTTCTTTATTCATATTATTATAAAAATTTATTCAATAATTTTAGATATTTTTTAATGATAATTTTGTTTAATTTATAAAAAACTTTCAAACCGTCTTTTCTTGAAGATATTAAACTAAAACCCTTTAGAACTTTTAGGTGGTGCGATGTTAAATTTTGTGGGGAATCTAAGTATTGCCAAATCTCACAAACACACATTTCTTGTTCTTTCAGAATACATAAAATCCTCAGACGATTTTCTTCTGAGATAACTTTCAGAAAATCAACTATGCCCTTTAATTCGCTCCCCACTTTTTTATTTTTGCAACATTTTATCTTCATAAATTAAAACAATATCAATATGTATTGATATTATATCAAGCGATTATTTATAATTCAAGCTATACAAATAAAAAATCGCCTAAAAGGCGACTTTTTACCAAATACCCACGACGGGATTTGAATTAAAAATAATCGGGAAAAGTTCTGAAATACTTTTACCCCTCTAAAATATGCCTGTTTTCAGAACCGTCAAAATAAGTTTAAAACAGGCGATTTTCGTCTACTTATTCCGTCGTGCGCGGGCGACGGGCCTCCTTTGCTAAAGCTACGGACGGCCAAAGGATTTGAATAACGGGTTCATTCACCCACCACAACAACACATAAAAATAAAATGCCCACGAGGGGCATTTATTTTTATGCGCCCGCGTGAGGATTTGAACCGGACGGGTCACTCAGAAAAAAGTGCTACGCCATCACTATACAATAATTCCCAATCTTAAAAGTTTTTGGAAATGGTTAGGATTATTTATTCTTAAATATTCGACTACTTTACCTCTGACAACAGTGTCAGAATTTATATTATGTCGTTTTGCAAATTCAATAATAGACCTTGTTGCCTCTTCCATTTCTAATTCTTTATTCGTCATATATTCTATTTCTGTAATAGTATAACCAAAATCCATAAAATCTAAATCGATGTTAAACTTTGACTTTTTATATTTTCTTCTCGTAGTAGTTATTGCGCAGAAAGGGTTAAATTCATTTTTTACTAAAAAATCGGCGAGTGATCCATCGATATTAGCTTTAAAATAATTTAATATATCTTTATCATTTTCTATCTCTTTGTACTGATCTGATACTCTATCTTCAATACACACATTCATTGGAATTTTTAACTCAAACCTATTATCTCTACTACGAAGCCAAATATCTTTACTTGTTAAAGAATAATTTGAGTCGTCATAATATATATCAGTAAATTTTTTCCCACCTAAAAATTCTGCGCCATCAATAAGAGCTTTCTCTTGTTCGTTAGTTAAAATAAATTTCTTTTCTACCTCAATCATAAACTTAATTTAGTAATAATAGCTGAATGATCGCTTAATCTCTCTTTCCTTGGATTATGTAAATAATAACACTCTTTAATAGACGGCAAAAGGTCTTTTGATACAAAACAGTAGTCATATCTATAACCATCTCCTGTGCGACCAACCCAGCTGTAATCTTGTTTTTTGGGATTTAAATGACGAAAAGAATCGAAAAGTCCATAACTTATCAGAGAATTATAAAAACCATACTCCCAATTTTCAAAAAAAGGATAATGAGGAGTATGGTTAGGTTCTAAAATATTAAAATCTCCACAAAAAATTCTATTAGAATTATTATTATATAATTGAAATGATTTTCTAAGATTTTCAATAAATTGTTTTTTTCTTTGGACTTTATCAAAACTTTTATCTCGCGATGGAATATATGCACCTATAATTTCTACAAACTTATTACTTAAAAATACTTTTACTGAAACTATCCTAGGCTTAAGATTATCATTTAAATTATAAAAGCCTATCGGCTCTAACTGATGCTTACTTATTACCATTGAACCATATTCTTTTCCATCTGGTTTTGTAAAAATTACACTATAATTATTTTTTTTAAAATATTCTTCAATAAATGCACACCCTTTACTGTTTTTTGTTTCGGTTAATACAAAAATATCCTCATTTCTCTTAGATAACCAATCGACTTGCCTACTCGCCCGTTCAATAGACGGATTTGCTATGTTCCAACAAAATATCGAAAAATTATTTTTTAGATCTTTTTTCTGCTTAATCATTAATACAGTATAACAAAAAAAATCCTTATCGAGAACAAACTCTCAATAAGGATTATAATAAAATTAACCATTTTTATCCTCCGATAATAGATCTACTATAGGACAAACTTCTTTGTCCATTCCACCCAACTTATTGCCAGATGCAATAATAGCAGCAGGACAACCCTTTCCGCAAACTGACCTAAGGTGGCATTTCTGACATTCAGGATTATTCCCTGATTGGCACAACTCTTGAAAATTGTATTTGTCGAGCTTTTTACTAATGTCGGCGTCCTTAAAAATATTTCCAATGATGAACTCGCTTGATTTATGCTTACTTTGAGGAGTTCTCGCAGCAAATATAAGATACGGGCAAATCGTGACTTCGCCATGCGTAAATACATAAATAATATTTCCCGCTTCGCACGAAGAAAGTGGGAGCTTTTGTTCATTTGGAAATCTAACATCTACAACTTCTATCCTATCTCTAAACGGTTGTATAGCTTCTTTAATTTTTCTCATCATTTCATCTGGAGATCCCAACTCACCAATAGACGCAACCCCTCTTCCCATTCGAGATAGAGGGTTCATAAGCACATAAGATGCATGATTCTGGATAGCAAATTCGCATATCTCTGCATATTCGTTTATGTCGGCCAATGTGTTAGGAGTGACTAAAATTCCCCGCAGAAGACGGTTATCTCCCAGTAACCTAATCCCAGATATTGTTTTTAAAAAGGATTCTTCATTTCCACGAAACTTTCCGTGGCTTTCTGGCTTAAATCCATCTAAACTGACATTAACATGAACATCGCCGATATTCGTTAGTGACTCAATTTGCTCCGGTTTTATCACAGAAGCATTTGAGCAAATACCGACTTGAATATTGCTTGCTTTAAATAGCAAAACTATATCCAAAATATCTGGATGTAAAAACGGTTCTCCTCCAGTTAAGGTAATACTGACCACTCTGCATTCTCTTAACCGTGGTATTACCATTTTACGAATATTATCAATCGACACATAATTACCCTTGGGACCCGCCGAAAGAAAACAATGAGCACAATTCAAATTACATCGTTCTGTAATTTGCAATAATGCCTTACGTTCTGGTGGCGTAACTGATGACCTAAAATAGCAAGACGATGCCATATTTCTATTAGCAAGTGCTTTCTTCATATTCCACCTCTCTTTTATTTATTGTTTGATTTTCAAAGCCGAAAAACATTTTCGGCGAACTATTATCAGTCTACAACTTTTATGCCAATCCGTCAAATTTTTGGCGAACAAAAAATCCGCCTATTTATCGGATTTTTTCATTATTTTATCCTATTTTTTCAAATCCCTTCGGGGTCACGGCGACGGGATGTGAACTTTCTCCTATTTTTGTGAGGCCTTCGGGTCTCTCGATACTAAAAGCTTCGTGCGCGGGTGACGGGATTTGAACCCGTGATCTGATCCGTGACAGGGATCCGAGGACTCCAGACTCCTCCACACCCGCAGGACTAAATATAAAAATAATTAAAGTTTTCGTTTTTTGTTTTAAAAATTGGCATTTTTAATTTCTGTGCCGACGGCTGGAATCGGACCAGCGACCTTAGCCTTATGAAGACTCTGCTCTACCACTGAGCTACGCCGGCTTTTTTATACGACCCTTAACAAACCTTCTATCCAACCAATAATTTTTCTTCTTATTTTAACCCCTTTATGCACAGAAACCCTTACAGTACCATAATGGTTATTATAATTTGAATAAATCTTTTTTGATTTTGTATTAATTAAAACTGTTTTTGTAAATTGGGAAGATGGAATTTTCGTTAATCTTGACCAATAACCCTCTATTTCTCTTATCCTGTTTTTATGAATTTTGTTTATTCTAATTTGTAACGCGAACCTATCCATAGATACTTCGCAAACTTCTTTAAACCATTTAAGCATATAAAGAACCATTTTAGGATCTGAATTAGAAAAACTTGTTTCCTCAGCATTCACAGATGTTGTCCCTTCACTACAATACATCGCTATCCCACCAATTAATAAATCTCTATTACTTAGTTTCCCAATTTCCTTTAACCCTTCTTCTTTGAGTTTTATTGTCTCTTCTTTTCTTGCTTTTCTAACATTCTCTAAAAATTTCATCCGACCCTTATAACTACCTTCCATCATTTTTTCGTGTAATCTTTCAATTTGTTTATTTGTTAATTTAATGTTCCTACACCAACGACTAACTACGCTTTTAGAAACCCTTAATGCTTCCGAAATGTCCTTTATGCTCTCTCCTTTTTCCCTTAATTGAATTGCTTTATATTTCTCTTTAAATTTTGCCATAGAACCCACGTTTAATATTATTATTTAATTATAACGTGGGTTCTAAAATATTGCAATTTGTTGCGCTGCCTGGAATTGCACCAGGGCCTTCAGCTTCTTTTTATACCTTTTATTTCTAAAAGGAATGGACTATACCATGTCGCCCGAGGCGACTTCCTATTATAGTCTCTGAACCTCCCGCCTTTATTTAAAGGACGGTTTGGATGCTGATTGCCAAATCTCTTTTCTTTTCAAACGTTCGCGTTTATCCTTACGGATTCCGCTGTCGTGAAAAAAGCTCTAATGGGTTTCCAGCAGTTTAAGGAATTTTTCCGCTGAGTGTTGCCACTCAGGGTCACACTTGGGCCTTTGGCCTTTATATGAGACTGACGAGGTACTACTCCTCCACAGCGCTATTTAAATACTATCATAAAAGGAGATGTAATCAATAGCTCATATTTCAGCCGATATAGGTAAAACAAAAAAACACCCGCCCAAGGCAAGTGTTTTTCATACTGCAATCTAACTAAGATAAATGTTTTGAAACTAATTTTGTCATTTCAAACATATTCACTACTTTCTTTCCGCCAAAAACTGCTTTCAAGTTTTCATCAGCGTTGATGTTCCTTCTATTTTTGCTATCCTGTAAGTTGTTTTTCTTTATATACATCCAAAGTTTCTTTACAACCTGGGGACGGGACATAGGACCCTTGCCTACTACTGCTTCTAAATCAGCAGTGAGCTTTAACGGCTTCATAAAAGCCGAATTTGCTTTTCCTGGCATATTTTTTTTATTCGACTTAACCCAGTATTAACCGTAAGCTATGTCGAAAGTTAATTATAATTATTGTATCTAATATAATACTACCATATATCCTAAATCAAGACAACCTTACTGCCTGCTCTTAAATATCTCCAAGAATGCCCGATGGGAGATTTCAACCCTCCCCTTCTCCTTTAATAGCTTTTTTCCTTTCTTCTGTTTCTCTAAAAGTTTTCTTTTTCTTGTCACATCTCCTCCGTATAGATAACCGGTGACATCCTTTCTTCTGGCCCTGATTGTTTCACGGGCTAAAACCTTGCCTTGAACTACTGCCTGCAAAGCAACTGAGAATTGTTCCGGAGGCAAAACATCTTTTAATTTTTCTACCAAAAACTTTCCTTCCCTATATGCTTCGTCTTCGGAAACAATCTTTGAAAACGCTTCTTCTGAGTGTCCTGCAATCCAAATTTCCATTTTTACCAAATTACCTGGCCTAAAACCTAAAACCTTATAGTTCATTGAAGCATAACCTTGGCTTACGCTTTTTACTTTATCGTAAAGATTGCTAATAATCCCGCGCAAAGGCACTTCATAAATAATAATTGCCCTATCTTGGCCAAAATATTGGGTATCAACATAGATTCCTCCGGTATTTTTTAAAATATCAGAAAGCTTGCTTATGTAAACACTCGGGGTAATAAGCTCTAAAGACACCCAAGGCTCTTCAGTTTTTTGGATAAAGGTAGCATCCGGCCAATCCGAAGCTGAATAGATAAATTCTTCTTTGCCCTTTTGATTAAAGATTTTATAAACAACCGATGGCGTTGAAATCACTAGATTAAGACCGAATTCTCTTCTTAGTCTTTCAGAAGCAATCTCAACGTGTAAAGTACCTAAAAATCCGCATCTGTATCCTCTGCCTAAAGCTTCTTTTGTTTCGGGCTCAAATATAAAAGATGGGTCGCTTAACTTTAGTTTTGCCAATGCGTCTTTTAATAAATCAAAGTCGCCAGCATCCTGCGGATAAAAACTGGCAAAAACCATTGGTCTTGGTTCTAGATAACCATGCAGGGGTTGGATTTCAGAGGCTTTTAATTTAAACTGCTGGCTTGAAACAATTGTATCGCCGACCCTTACCTTGCCTGGCTCTTTAATTCCTGTAGCAATATATCCGATTTCACCTGCTGAAATCTTTCCTTGAGCAACAGGTCCTGGCATAAAATATCCTATTTCTTTTATCTCTGCTTCAGTATTCGTAACCATCAACCTTACTCTCTCGCCTGCGTTAATTTCACCATCAACAACTCTGATAAAAGCAATGACTCCTTTATAGGCATCATAATCTGAATCAAAAATTAAAGCCCTAAAAGGTTTTTGAGTATTTATTTCTGGAACAGGAACTTCTTCAATAATTTTACTTAAAAGAGTATCTACATTAGCTCCTGTTTTCCCAGAGATTCTAAGAATTTTCTCCGGATCAATGCTTAAAAGATTAGCGATTTCTAAAGCGCTTTCTTCAATTCTGGCATCTGGCGCATCTATTTTATTCACCACAGGAATTATTACTAAATTTTGTTGTTTAGCCAACTCTAAATTAGCTAATGTCTGGGCTTGAATGCCTTGAGTGGCATCAACCAATAAAACTGCTCCTTCAACTGCAGCCAAAGCTCTTGAAACTTCGTAGGAGAAATCAACGTGGCCTGGAGTATCTACCAAGTTCAAAACATATTTTAAACTTGGAAACTCTAAATTCGAAGCACTAAATTCTAAACTATTGGTTTCGGATTTTGGGTTTTGGGTTTTGGGTTTATTTAGAATTTCGGATTTAGGATTTAGGATTTGCGAATGATATATCATTCGTACTGGTTTAAGTTTAATTGTAATCCCCTTTTCTCTTTCTAAGTCCATTCTATCCAAAAACTGCGGTTTCATTTTACCCGGCTTTACCGCTCCAGTTATTTCTAAAAATCTATCGGCTAAGGTAGATTTCCCATGGTCAATATGGCTAATAATTACAAAATTACGTATATTCTCCTGCATATTTATATTTTTTACCAATCGCTTGGCTTGACAGCGCTTGTTGATTTGCTATTATTAATATGTGCTTGTGGGCGAAAGCCCCGTTCAGCCAAGGATTTCCTAAGCTGAAGGCAAGCACGACAAAAATGCTGTCCATTGGACGGCTTTTTTGTTTTATTCGTCTTCAATGCCATCGGTATATAATTTTTGTCCTCTCTTAAGGTTTGAATCTGGCATAACGCTCCAAAAAATAATATTGCCATCACCTACCCTTTTCAAAACTACTCTAATTTTAATATTAGAATCGCCAATAATCGCTATAAATGTCCAAAACTCTACGTTTTTTGTTTTTTTGAGTCCATCTTTACCCGTCTTACCAATAGGGGCAAATCCCCTCCTAATTTCTTGGAGTGTCCCAGAATTTCTAATAACTTTTAAAGCCAGCGGTAAAAGACTGAATTTAAGAATTTGTTCTCTTTTATTTCTTTCTCTCCTCGCAGAAAATTGTAAATGATGAAATCCATCGGAATTCAAAACAATATCGCTTTTAAAATAAGGGCTGTAAATCGTTTTTTGGGTGTAATATATAGCCCTTGCTTTTTCCTTTTTTTGATTGAAATACTCAATATTTATATCCATTGTTTTTTTACTTTTTATTCTTCCCGTTTAAAAATCCGACTTGGCTTAAAACAAAATTTTTGAGATGTTTCACTTCGGGGGACTTAAAAATATAGGTAGCCAATAGATAGAATGAAAATCCTAAACCTCCGGAAATTAAAGCTTGGAACAAAATTGTCAAAAAAGTTTTCTCGCCTATATAACCACCAACAACCTGACGAACGAAATAAGTGAAAAATATCGTTAAAAAGGTTGCAACTAAAACTTTTTTTAAGGAGGACAAAATTTCTTTTGTATGGAAATTAATAACTTTCTTTTTAAAAATAACAATTAATAAAAATAATTGTAAAACAGCATTTAACGAAATTGCTAATGGCAAACCGACAACGGCTAAATTTTGCATACCTTCAATTTTTAAAAATTGACTTAATAAAATAGAAAAGAAGTTTTGGAAACCTAAAGCCCAAACAAAAAAATAACCGAACGCGGCCGTACTGGCTATACTGATAATACTGATTAAGGCTGGAGTTTTTGTATCGTGCATTGCGTAAAAAGCTTTGGCTAAAAGATAAATTAATCCCTGGGCAAAAAGACTTAACATAAAAATTCCAAAACAAGCAGCGGTCAATTTAGTGGCTGACCAATCAAACTTTCCAGCGCCGAAAGCAATTCTTACGAGATGAGCTCTTAAAATAAATGCGATGGCGCTTATGGGAATTATTAGAAATAGAATTTGGCGAAAAACCGAAGTAAATTTAGCAAGCATTTCTTTTTTATCTCCTTTTGAAAAAGCCAAAGACAAAGCCGGAAAAACAGCAATGGCAAACGGAATAGCAACCAAGCCAATTATCGGCAAGGACAAATCGTTAGCTAAACTAAAAACACCAATGCTCCCAGGAATTAATGTTGAACCGATGATAGTAATGACAACCAAGTTAATTTGAGCGGCAGCTAAACCAATTGCTCTAGGCACAGTGAGTTTTAAAGTTAACAAAAATTCCTTGTCAAGAAAATTAAAGACATTCTGGATTTTAAAGCCAATTTTAAATAATGTGGGCAACTGAATTATAAGATGGAGAATGGCTCCCAAAACAATACCCCATGCAAGGCCTGAAATCCCCATCCTGGGAACAAAAAATATAATACCGATTATACTGCCAAGATTATAGACTATTGGAGCTAAAGCAGTTATTAAAAACCTTTGGAAAACCCTTAAAATAGCAGAGATTATATTACTAATACCCATTAAAATCGGGCTTAAAAACATTATTCTGGTCAGCGTAGTTGTAATTTCCCTTTTCTCTCCTGAAAAACCCGGCGCAATTAAAGAAATCAATTGAGGGGTAAAAATAAATAAAATCCCACAGATTATAATCAAACCAACCAAAGCTAGGTTTAAAAGATTAGATATATAGTTAAAAGCTTCTTTCCTGCTTCTTATTAAGTTTTTAGTAAAAATTGGAATAACTGCGACACCGATAGCGCCAGTCATTAAAACCATCGCGACAAAGTCCGGAATACGAAATGCAGTATAATAAACATCAAGCTCATTCCCCAATCCATATCTTCCGGTTAATAAACGGTCTCTTAATATCCCTAAAACAAAACTTAGAAAAGAGAAAACGGACAAAATTAAAGCGGCCAAAGAAATATTTTTGGCCTCATGATTATATATTTTTTTAAGAAGATTTTTTAACATTAAAGTTAGAAAGCGAGGTGTTAGCGTTAAAAGTAAATTTCACAGGCTCAATTCCCAATCTGTTGAGCGAGGCGACGAGTTTAAAGATAAATTTCGCAGGCTCAATTCCCAAACTGTTAAGCGAGGCGACGAGTTTAAAAGTAAATTTCGCAGGCAATTTAGCATGGTTTCGCCGATTGGCGACCGCAACCGACCGCAACACCGGGTGTTGCGGAGTAAGGGGTTTGGATTATCGCCACTTTTATGGCTACTGCCGAGCGACATTTCTAATAATGATAATCGGTGTTTGTTCGTCTGATTGCCCAGCTGGGTTGTCTTTCAAGATTTTAAGCAATAATTTTTCCTTGCCAATTAAATCCCGACTCCTGCCTAAAATATTGCCACCTAAATCATTGACATCAGACACGCAAAAAGAAAAACCAAATTTTTCTTCTAATTTGTCGCACAATGAGTCGCAGCCAACAGGGCCAAAAATTCCCATTTCTGTATATTGAGGAAAAAATTTCCCATAAAATCCGTCTAACTCGTTTATCTGATTACCGACTATCCTATAAAAAATACCTGATATCCCAAATAATTTACAGATCATGCCACAAAATCCGGCAAAAAAAATCCGGGGAAGGCCGGCCAAATTTATCGCGACTTGCATTTTTAATGGATTCCCTACTGAAAAACCGTAAGGTGTTTTTTTAGCGAATTTTGATAAAAATTTTGCCCAAAAACCAACTCTAATGTCTTTTTTATAAACAATCCTTTTCTGCAGAATTGAAACTATCTTTTGACCCAAAGCAACAATATCGCCCTTCTGGGCAACTGACAAAACATATTTTTCTATAATATCCTCAAAACCATCTTCAACTCCAATAAAATGAGTTTTTATAGGATAGCGAAACCATTTCTGACTGCCAACTTCAATTATTAAATTTTTCCCAAAATTTGGAACAGCCTCCATGTTTATTAAAAAAATTAGATTGAACCCCAAACGTCATTAGTCCTTTGACCACTGGTTAACATTCCTCCCATAAAAAATAACCTATTTTTAAAATCCACGCAAGCGGAATCTTCTCTCCCCTTCCAAGGGGATTGAGCTTCTGGTTTTTGCCAACCAATGCCATCTTTTGAAAACCAGACATCGTTAAATCCTTTTCCGTAGCCTGACCATCCGCCAATTATCCAAAGATAGCCTTCATAACCGATAAAACAATGCCCATGCCGTCCAGTCCAAGGAACTTTTGGGACAACGAGCTCCCATTTTATGCCATCATCAGAAACCCACACCTCAGACATACCCATCTTACCAGGAAAAACGCCGGCAGAAAGCCATAATCTATTATTAAAAACTTCTATAGCCATGTCGTATCGCGGAGACCAGCTTGCGTTATCTACAGCTAAAAGCCAATCCTTGCCATTTTCTGAATACCAAACGTCATTTTTCATTCCTTCTGAAGACGCTCCGCCGAATACCCAAATTTTATCGTTATAAACAGCTGAACTAAAACCTTTTCTTGGAGACCAACCAGCACTCTTTGTGGCTTGAACCCAATTTATCCCATCTTCCGAGCTCCAAACATCATTTAGATATTTTCCATCTGTAGTCACTCCACCCAAGAGCCAAATTTTATTGTTAAAAACTACTGAATCGTGAGCTCGTCTTAAGCCCCAAGGAGCTTTATTTGTAACTAAAGTCCAATTTATTCCATCTTCTGAACTCCAAACATCACTATAATTTTGAGTGTAATCAGGAGCTTTACCGCCTATCCCGCCCAAAAGCCAGATTTTATCTTTAAAAACAACTGCGGTGTGAGCATCTCTTCCAAGCCACTGCGCTTTAACGCTAACCATTTGCCAATTTAATTTTATTGGTTCAAAAAGCGGATTATCGTTTTTAACAATCGGGACTATTTCTCCTTCTTTATTTATCTCCGGTGTATCAATATTAGGCATATCAGCTACAGAAATCGGAGTAACTATTGTATATGAGACAACAACTTCATTTGTTTTCAAAATAAAAAAAGAGATAGGAAATAATATCCCTACAAATATAAATAAAAATAATACTATTTTTTCTAATAAATTATAGTCTATGGAGTCTTGCATAAAATTTTATTTAACAGGATTTTATAGACTTATTCTAATCATTTTTTAACAATTTTACAAATTTAGCCAGTAGAGACTCGCCCTCCACGTAATTTTATTGCAGGTATTGCAGGGTCGGACCTTGCAATAATTTTGAACCGACAGAAGCCTGTCCTCTGCGGAATTACTTCCACGGAATTAAAAAGCCCGTCATATAACGGGGTTTTTAATATCTCAACAAGACTATAAGCCGAATTCTGTTCTATGTGATCATCTGTCTGGACCAAAAATTACTCTTTGGTTCTTGCGAACTACTTTTAACAGAAATTCAAGATGAAATTAACCTAAATTTCTGCTTTGTTCTTGCGCCCAGTAAGGATTTAGCCGTTTCATTTCCGTATTACTACGGAATTCGCCCCCCTTCGCATAAAGCTACGGAAGGGCGTTTTAATCCTTTCGAATTAAAACGTTTCTGCTCGCACCTCTAACCTCGCGGTCGACGGCTGTTAGCCGCTACTTTTTTAGAGTCGCCTAAGCGACAATGGGTGTTCGGACTTTCCTCCCTTTATCAATTAAGATAAAGAGCGATCACTCGTCTTGTTGAGACAATTATATAATACCAAACCTTTAACCCCTTGTCAAATTAGAATTGGGGTGTCCGACATAGAATTGGGGTGTCCGACACCCCAATAACTCAATGAAATTAAAAGAAAACCCGCTAAAACAGTTTTCTTCTGCTTTAGCGGGTTATTATACCCTTCATTCTTCTGACGACCAGTCTGTCCCTATATGTGGAGGTATTATAGGCTGAACGACACATCTGACGTAAGCTTTTTGAAAGTATGAACGTTTGGTTGCTTCACTAAGACGCCTGCAAACTTCTTTCAGTAATTCTGCGGTTACATATAAACCGACGACTGAAATAATTATTTCTCCTCCTAATCCTTTTTTGTAAAGATCCTGGGGGAAAAATATTGAAACCCCATCTTGAGAAACGTTTAACCCCTTAACGCCACTGATGAGAATCTGGAAATCGGCTATCATTTCTGCCAACAATTCCTGACTAGTACATAGGGGCACCCCATAAACGATAATAGTAACTTTATTATTCATCAATCATCTCCTTATCAAAAAATTTTCGTCACATATTTTGCTAACAAACAACTATTTATAACATAACATTTTATATCTTTTTTTGTCAAACTAAAATAGAGGGACCAGCCCTCCATTTCTTATATCAACTTCTGATTCTTATAAGTATTATCCAGTGCCTCATTTGCCATCTTATCGGCTTCCCTATTCTTTTCGCGAGGAATATGTTTAAATTTTATCTTTTTAAAGTCTAATCTCAGATTCCATAATTCCAAAAATAGTTTTTGTATTTTTTCGTCTAAAATTTTATATTCGCTATTAACCTGGCTAACCAATAATTCGGAATCAGACCTTATTTCAATTTCTGTGTTTTCGGCAAGCTTTTTGCCAAAAAGAGCTTTAAACTTCTTTAGAGCAAAAATTACTGCCTTGTATTCAGCTTCATTATTGGTCAGATTATCTCCTAAATATTCCCCGTATTTTTTAAGCTCTTGCTCTTTCTCATTGCAAATTACAACTCCTATTCCTCCCTGACCGGGATTACCGCGAGAACCGCCATCTGTATATATAATAAATTTTTTCATGTTATTTCTTTTTAAAATATTCTATTAAACAGCTTTTAAATTTTTCTAAATTTTCGTTTTTAATTCTAAATCCGGAAGCTGGCGGATGTCCACCGTAAGTTATTAAAAGGTCGGCACAGGTAGCCATGGCATCAACAGAATTTACATTCTTTGGTACCCTCACAGACCCGCAGCTTTCTGTATCGCCTTTTTTAAAAATAAAAGTTGGCTTCTCGTATCTTTGAGAAATAGTTGAAGCGACAGAACCAGCTAAAATTAACGACCAAAATGAATCCCCCTCAAATATAATTGGCTCTAATGTTTTTGACTCTACTCTGTTTTCAACTTCTCTTATTATCTCTTTGATTCGAAATTGTTTTCCTTGAGAATTTTCAATTAACCTTTGGGCTATTTTCTTGGAATCTTCTAAAGAAGAAGAGATTAAAAGTAAATATGTTTCATTAACCCTGCCAACTCTTTTACAAGTATTTAAAGCGCCGATAATTTTTTGAAGATTATTTTGGCTTTGAATATTATCCCCAAAAATTTCAAAAAAAGCTCTCAGTCCCGGCCGAAAAGTATTCCCTAGAGAGTCTAACCCATTTTCAATAAAAATTTTATTTTCATCCACTATTGGCATCATATCTGCTAAAGTGCCCAAAGCCGTAAGTTCTAAAAAACTATTTCTTAAACTTTGAGACATATTTTTTCCTAAAAGAATTTCTGATAATTTGAAAATTAAGCCAACATTCGCAAAATTTTTAAAAGTAGATTTATCGCTCTCCTGCTTCGGAGCAACAATAATTGAAGCCTTTGGCAACCCATTTAATGGCTGATGATGGTCAATTATTATTACTTCAAAACCCATAGACTCCGCTATTTCTACCTCTGCAAAACTGCTGATACCCAAATCCATTGAAATAAATAATGCTGGAGACAAATCCTTTAATTCCTCTATGGCTTTTTTTGTTATGCCATATCCATCACTTTCCCTGTCAGGGAAAAAAACTGCGGAGACTTCTCCACCTAAATTCTGGATGCTTTCTTTCAAAATTATAACCGACGTTTCTCCATCCAAGTCTGAATCGCCATAAAGTATAATGCGCTCTTTATCTTTTACTGCCTTTTTTATCCTTTCAGCCGCTTTTTTTAAATTTTTTATTTGTATTTCTTTAGGCATAATAATTTTAATTTTCAATTCCCAATTTTCAATTTTTCCCGACTTCGTCGAGGATCCTCGATGGCTTCGCCATCGGGACAATGAATTTTTAATTATCTAATCTTCAAAATGTTAAGTGAGGCAATAATGTATACGGAGCACTTCGCGGAGCCAAGCTAAACTGTTAAGCGAGGTGGTAGTTATAAAAGTGCCTCTCGCGGGCGATTTTGCATGGCTTCGCCGATTGGCGGCCGCAACACCGGGTGTTGCGGAGTTGGTGTTGCGAAGTGAGGGGTTTGAATTATCGCCACTTTTATAACTACTACCGAGCGACACTCTCATTGTATTAAAGGTTGTAATCCAACAAGCTGTTCCCCTGAAAGAAAACTTAACATTGCGCCTCCTCCGGTTGAAACATAATCAAACTTTGATGCCAATTTTGTTTTAGTTAAAAATTCAACCGTCTCGCCTCCACCAACTAAAGTGAAACAAAACCATTTTTTAGTAATTGCTTTGGCAATCGCAAGCGTCCCCTTCGCAAACTCTTCTTCTTCTGTCTGGCCGAGAGGACCATTCCAAAAAATAGTCTTTGCTTTTTTAATTTTTTTCCTAAAAAGTTTAACCGTCTCCGGGCCAATATCTAATTTTCTTCCGTCCGACTCAATGGCATCAATCGGTACCACTAACTTCTCCTTAAAACTAAACTCTATTCCCATTTTTTCTATTTCCTGTTTTATCAACTCTCCGATTATAACAACATCTGCAAACTTTAAGATATTTTCGATTAATTTCGTCTTTGTTTCTACTTTCTTACCGCCAATAATAGCTAACATTGGCCTCTTTGGTTTTTGCATCACTTTTTCCAATGTCCTTATTTCTTTTTCAAGTAAAAGCCCGACTCCTTTCTCTTTTATATATTGCGGCACGCCAACAACCGAGGCGTGAGCTCTATGACAGACGCCGAAAGCATCATTAATATATATCTCTCCCGTTCTTGAAAGAAACGATGCAAACTCTTGATTATTTTCAGTTTCTTCTTTATGAAACCTTAGATTTTCCAAAAGAAAAATATCACCGGGATTCAATCCATAAGTGTATTTTTCTATTTCATACCCTATACAATCTGGGGCTTTGGTTACAGGACGGCCCAAATGAGCTACAAGATTTTCTTGAACCTTATCCATTGTTAAAGTCGGGACAATCTTGCCGTCCGGATTCCCCAAATGACTCATTAATATTATTTTTGCCTTTTTTTTAATAAGATATTTAATAGTTGGAAGAATTTTCACAATTCTTGAATCATCTAAAATGTTCCCTTGTTCATCCAAGGGAACATTAAAATCACATCTGACCAAAACTCTTTTATTTCCGACATTAAGGTCGTAAATTTTCTTAATCATTTAAAGTTTAATTGTTTCTCCGGGGTTAATTACGCCTTTTTTGATCTTGTTTTCCCCAGTAGTAGTCGCTTTGGGCGACACTACGGGGCTACGCTCGCCCTGCGGGGCTCGCTTGTTTTTTTCAGGGACAGATTCTTCTTCCAGCGATTCTTCTAATGCTTTTTTAAGTTCGCTAATATCCACTTCTTTTCTTTTCGGTTTCTCTTTCTCAGTTCTTTTCCTTGGAGAAGAAAAAGAAACTACTTCTTTCTCTATGGCCTCTTTTAAAGATACTGTCGGAGCCCTATTAGTTTCTGTCTTCTCGCTTTTTCCAGAATTTTCCCTAACTTTTTTTAAACAATTTTTACAATAAATAGGCCTTCCTTTTTCTGGTTGGAAAACAACTTTAGTTGGTTTATTACAATTAGAACAAATAGCATCATAAAGCGTAGGGGGGGTTCCGGCAGGAGCCGATGAATGAGTTTTCATTGTTCCTTCATCAGTTTCTCCAGTCCAGCGCCTAATTTTATCTTCAACCAGCTCTCTTCTAACACCGTATCTTTCACGGCTGGTTTTAATAATTTTATCCCTGCTTGATTTTTCTGGCGCTTCTATCGGAGGGAGAGTCTGCGCTGAGAACGGACGGCCAGCAACTCCATCAATCATTAATTTTAAATAAATATTATACTTTGTTAAACCTACTAAATCTTGGGCGAGAAATTCTGGAGTAAACTCTCTCTCTAAATATTCTGCATCTTCAGCGCCAATACGGAAAAGAATTAAAGTACCTACGTTTCCAAAAACAGCATCTCTTACTTCGTCCTCCATTTGGGCTATATATTGATGACCTAAAGTTAAATCTAAGCGATATTTTCTCGCTTCAGATAAAATATTGGCAAATGATTCAGTGGCAAAGTTTTGAAATTCGTCAACATAAAGATAAAAATCACGCCTTTCTTCTTCTGGAATATCAACTCTAGACATTGCTGCTAATTGAAGTTTAGTAATCAATAAAGCTCCCAACAGCCTTGAATTATCTTCTCCTATTCTGCCTTTAGATAAATTCAAAATTAATATTTTTCCTTCATCCATAATCTTTCTCATATCAATGGTAGATTTCACTTGGCCAATACTATTTCTTATTAAAGCGTTTGAAACAAACTGTCCGACTTTATTCTGGATAGCAGCCGTTGCCTCTACTTCATATCTTTGAGTATAGCGGGAGTATTCATTAACCCAAAATGACTTAATAACAGGGTCAGTTACTTTTTCTACTACTTTTGCCCTATATTCCGGGTCTGCTAACATTCTATTAACTCCAAGTAAGGTTGAATCAGGATATTCTAAGAGCGCTAAAATTGAATTATTTAAAATATATTCCATTCTAGCCGACCAAACATCCGGCCAAACTTTTTTAAAAACACCCATCAAACCGCCTGCAACTAAATGACGATACCTAAAATCTACTTTTTCCATAACATTAAAAGCTATCGGAAAATCAATGTCAGCTGGATTAAAATAAACTACGTCATTGATTCTGCTTGAAGGAACAAAATCAAGCAGTCCCTCTGCCGCTTCACCGTGAGGGTCAACAAAAGCTACGCCCCTTCCTTGCAGAATGTCTTGTCTTGCCATATTTTCCATTAAGACGGTTTTGCCCATACCTGTTTTACCAATAATATAAATGTGCCGCCTTCTATCGTCGGTTTTAATTCCGAAATTCTTTTCTTGATTTCTGAAGGTTGTTTTGCCTATAATAGTTATTTTTTTCTCTATCATCTTAAAAATTTATTCTTCAAAAGGTAAATTAGCAGGTGGACCGCCTCTTTTAGCCTCTACGCCAGCCACCGCAGAAGAGCTAATTCCGCTAATTTTGGTTGGAAAATGAAAAATAGTAGCTAATTCTTCGGTATTTAAAATAGGGTTTCCTTCTCCGAACAATACTGGAAATTTATATGGATACCTCTTTATATAATTCCGGAAAATCTTTTTAGCCCTTAAACGTTCCCTGGTTTTTCTTAAAATATAATGAATTTTAGTCCTTGTATCAAGTGAAAATCTAATATAGTTTAGATTCGCAGCCGCAAAATGCATAAAATAAGTTCTGGCAATTTTCCCGTTAGGACCCTTAAAAGAACCTTTTTTTGCGATGTAAACAGCTCTGATATTGGTTTTATAGGCCGCTTTTTTAATTTTTTCCTCAACGCCAGAAAGAATTTCTCTTTCCCCTGGAGTAATTATCATTTCTCTTTCCGTACTTTCAGATTTAGCCGGCGATAAAGATTTGGCTTTTCCCTTATCATCAACTCCCGCGCTTCCTGTTATTCCAGCAAAAAGCTCGTTAAACATATTGCCTAACATATCCCAAAATGATTCCTTTTTCTCTTCTGGGCGCTTGGCAATCTTATTAATTATTTTTTTTGCCTCTTCTTTCCATGGAATCTCGTGATCAACAGCAGGATTGATTATAATCTGAAGCCAAAATTGCTCTCCTGGATCCAATGTCGCAAGGTTTTCTAATAAAGAGGCTATCGGGTCAATCCTTTTTTCTTCTTGGGATATTTTTTCGCCTTGAGGCTCAAAAAACTTTGAATATGTTTTAATGGGATAAGCATTCCCCCTGCCTAAAATATAATCTTCTGCGTATATCTGCCATTCTTCGTTAGGAATATCTTGAGGAACATTTTTAGTATAATCGGATGTTTCCACAATTTCTACTTCAGGATAATGCGAATAAAGAACCGATTCAATAATGTTACGGTGTTGGGCCAAGCACCTGACATAAAAATGAACTTTTCCTTCAATGCTTGCTATTTCCCAAGAACACCAATAAGGGCATATCGGCAATTCTCCTTCGCACCAAGTCTCTCTCCAATTTGCCGAGTCTATAATACTCCAGACAACATTAAAAACATCGTCCATCGCAGAAAACGGGGCAAGAACTTCTTTTGGCGGGATTAATTCCAACATCACCCATTTTTGCTTCTTATACTCAAAATCCCAACTTATCCACCAAAGATAGTATGTTTGAAGATGATAAACAAGAAATATCGGTATTATCAGCCACCACCAAACATTAATTACTGGCACTAACAAAACAATTGCGGATAAAAACAAACTCCAAAATGGCTTCCAAATTACTCTTTCAGGAACCTCTAACCAGAAAAAATAATCTTTAAATTTCATAAAAGGTTTTTGTAAAACAAAAAATGTTTTTTTACTATTATCTTAGTGATTTTAACACATAAAAGTAAAAAAACATAGCTATATTTGAAAGAAAAATCTTACTTTATTACTTTGAATTACGAAATGCATTATTAAAAGCAAGTTTCAGGTCTTTTCTCCAAATTTCAGCTGAAAATTTGCTATAATTATTTGGCGTATGCGTTGCATATGCCTCATAGTTCTATCAAATTTTCGCTCTGAAATTTGGAGAAAATCCCAAGAAAGCATTCCGTAATTCAAAGTAATTAAAAAAGCTGCGGGACATATTCCAACAGTATAGATAGAATAATTACTATTAAAAAACCTACTAAAAAAAACTTAAAGGAAAACATTAATGGCACTAAAATATAAGTTAATTCTTTTTTATGCCAGTAGTAAACGAATCCGAAAAAGATTGCGTAGTAAACAATTGTTAATAAAAAAAGGATTTTTATCAACAAAAGAAAATATATCATCCCAGTATATCAACCTCCAGAGCCAAACAACACATAGGTTCTTGGTTGGTTAAATGAATTAAATTAATAAATACCATTGCCCAGAGACAACTTTCGTGTTCTTTGTTTGGCATAGACCAAGAACACTGGAGGTTGTATTACTGGGTCATCTTATTAAGCAGTTTGGGTTTTTCTTAATATGTATTTTCCTTTATCATCTATTGAAAAATATTTCCTATCGTTCAAGTTCATTAAAACAGTATTTTTTGCAACTATTCTTTGAGAAAGAACCTTATTAACTAACGCATCTTTTGTTAATGGTTGTTTATGCTCTCCCATAATTTGAGCGATTACGTCCCTAACTGTTCCAGGATTATATCCCCATTCTCTTAAAGCATACATACCCCTTCCCACTAAGACAAACCTATTATCTTTTATTAATTCGTTATGAACTGTTTGAGGAAGAGTTTTTTTGTTAGGTAAATTATAGTTTAAAGTGTCAATTAAAGTAGCCACTTTGGTAAAATGAAGCGGTTTATTTTCTTTTTGAAATACTAAGAATGATTTATCTCTTACGCCCCTTGGGCTAATTTCTGGCCAATTAATTAAACCGATCCTTCCTTCATTATTTTCCTTAATGTTTTTTGAAACTTCAAAATAAGAATCTAAAATCACCGGAGTTAAATTATATTTGCCAGTGAATTGAGTTATAAATTCTTTTTTAACTAAAGGTTTACCCATTTTTTCAAGTCCGCCAGATAAAGAAGCTAATACTTTTTTAACTCCTGTTTCTCCATTAATAACATTGGCCCAGAAAGAATAGAAATCTCTCTTTTCGCAAACACGCGAAAATTGCTCACCTAAGGTTAACAAAAACAATACATATGGTTGAGCATTATTCCCGCCAAAATCTGCTAAAATTAAATCCTCTCTTCTAAAACCGCCTTTATTTTTAAAATAATTTGAAAAATCTTTAAATATTTTTTCTAAAATTTCTTTGTTCTGATTTTTTATATGAGAAAAACCAACTGCCTCTATTTGACGCACTCTTTCACGAGTAATGCCCATGCTCTTGCCGATTGAATCCAAGGTCTCTCTTTCTTTTTGATTAATGCCAAAACGCCGACTAAAAATCTCTTTTGTTTTGTCGGATAAACCTTTAGTAAGGTTTGCGTATGTCGTAGAATAATTTATTTTTTCCATTGTTGTATATTTTAATTTATATATGACGGATTACGACATCCAGCATATTGTTCTATTCAATCATACTTATCAATATGTGTCAAGACTTTCACCTTGTAAAAGCAAGGTAAGAGGCGCGGACCCTTGCACTTATTTTGCCATATTTTTACTTATCAATAAAACTATTAGATAAAGTCTGGAAATATTTTACAGTCCGCGTGGGGCGAATAGCCACATCCCTTGTTGGGCGAAGCGGACTGCCGTAGAACTTTTTCGCAAAATTGTGATTCACCACATAATTAATCGTTCGGTCAAAATGAAAATTTCGGTTGTCAAAAATAAAAGTAAATTTTTATTTTTTTCCCTCAATTTTCATTTTTCCCTCACTCATAATTATAAGTGGCGGGGCCAAGCTCTTACCAAGCCCTAATGTTATTTTACCGCTCTTTTCTCTTTTCTTTTTAACCAACTTACTAAAATCTGACTAGCAATAAACAAAGACGAGTAAGTGCCGATAATAATACCAATTATCAAAGCTAAAGAAAAATATTTGAGAGATTGTCCGCCTAAAAAGAAGATGGCAAAAAGTGGAAATAAAGTCGTAAGAGATGTGCTCAAGCATCTGCTCAATATTTGATTCAAGGATACATTTACAATTTCATCATAATTAGAAGAACTTTTTCTTAAAAGATTTTCCCTAATCCTATCAAAAACTACAATTTTATCGTTAATTGCATAACCAACTATGACCAATAAAGCCGTAACAACAGGGATTGTCACCTGCACCCCGTAAAACTTTCCTAAAATACTAAAAACCCCTAATGTTATTAAAACATCTTGAGAAAGAGTTAATAAAGAAGCGACTCCATATTGCCAAGAAGAAATCGGCCTTGCGACCCTGCCGAAAGCAATGGCTATATAAAGTACTATCACTAATATTGATAAAATTGTAATAATCTGAGTTTTTGCCCTTAGCTCTTTACCGATGACTGGACTGATTGTTTCAAAGCTTAAAGAGCCATCCTCTACCTCTCCCAGTGTTTTTAATTTATCGCTTATTTTTTGTTGTAAATCGTTAGTAATGTTTTTTTCACTAATCCTTAAGTTGATATTTTTTCCCCCTATTAATTTGATTTCTATTTCTTTAAAATCAAACTCTGAAAGAGTCTTTTTAAGATTATCAATCGTAGGTCTTTGATTATTATAGCTAATATCAATAAGCGTACCCCCGGTAAATTCAATGCCTGGTTGCAAGCCAAAAATAAATAAAGAACCGATAGAAGCAACTATCAAAATACCAGAAAAGATAAAGAAAATTATACGATATTTTAAGAAATCTATCATATTTTAATTTATAGTTTAAATTACGCCCACAGCCATCTCCATCTTTCAAGCCTGGTTCCTTCAAATAATCTTAAAAGGTTTCTCGTAATTACAATCGCTGAAAACACACTGATGACAATACCAATGCTTAAAGTTAAAGCAAATCCTTTAATAAAACTTGTGCCCAAGAAAAAGAAAATAAAGGCAACGATTATAGTAGTTAAGTTGCCATCGCGAATTGACGGCCAAGCTCTTTTGAAACCATCTGTAATACTTTGACTGAATATTTTGCCATCTCTTAACTCTTCTTTCATGCGGGAAAAGATTAGAACATTAGCATCTACGGCCATGCCTATTGATAGAATAAAACCGCCTATGCCGGCCAAAGTTAAAGTAACTGGGATAAGTTTAAATAGTGCCAGTATTAAGATTATATAAATTGTCAAAGATAAAGAAGCAACAACGCCAGAACCCCGATAAACAATTATTATAAATACAACAACTGCCAAAAGACCGACTAGTCCCGCCCATAGTGATTTTTGTAATGATTCTTTCCCTAATGTAGGGCCTACTATTGTTTGAGAAATCGGTTCCCCTATTTTTACCGGTAAAGCCCCGGAATTTAATCTTTTAACAATTTCGTTTGCTCTTTGAATGCTCATATCACCCGTAATTACTGCCTTGCCACCAGATATTTTATCTTGTACTATCGGCGCATATAAATCATTGATGTCAATTTTTCCGTCGCCATTCGTATCAACAATAGACATACTGTCTAAAAAAATAGCCAAAGGCTTTTTTATGTTTCTTTCTGTAATTTGTTCAAACAATTCTGCGCCCTCATCGTCAAACTGAAGTTGAATTGTTGGTTTATAACTTGTTTGGTCAAAAATAACTGTTGTTTTTGATAAATATTTTCCAGTTAATTCGGTTGGTTTAAAATAAGGATTTTGAAAAGCTATTTGCCAATCTTCAACTTTTTGCATTTCTTCTAAATTCTTTTCTTCTAATTCTTTTATTTTATCCAAAATAGTATTTGTTTCTTCCTCTGCTCTTTGTTCCAAAAATTCAAGATACGGCGTTTCTCCAATCATTCTTATTGCTTCATCAACATTTTTAACACCGGCTAATTCTACAAGTAAACGATTTTCCCCTACTACTTGAACCAACGGCTCTGTAACCCCAAGGATATTAACTCTTCTTTCAATAATGTCACGAAGCCCTGCCATTACTTCTGTTTTGTTCCTATCACCAATAGTGCTTAAATCTGCCTCATAAGTCAGACTCACCCCACCTTGCAAATCAAGACCTAATCTAAATGGTCTTGTCCAAAAATGAGGGATTTTAAAAGCAACTTTCGTATTCAAAAAATCAACTCCTTTATCAAAATAGTCGGGGTAAACAAAAGTCCCAGCTAAGAAAACCAGAACTAAAATACCAATAAAAATTAAATATTTTTGTTTCACCCCCACACCAAACGAATTTATATCCTACAATCAGGTAAAATTTTCATTCGTTGGTATATTTTATTTTTTATTTTATTGCCCCCACATTGATTATTCGTTTGGTGTGGGGGTTCATAAACTAATTTTAATATTATATCCTATTATGAAAAATAATCAAGGATTTTATAGTCTTTCCACAATTTTTAATTCTACACTATCCTTCTCCGTATCATAAACAGCGAAAGTTGGCTTAAAGATTTGACCTGCAGCTTCACCGGGGTTAATTAATAAGCATCCTTTTTCTTCCCCGCTCGCAACGCTTCGCTTCGCTTGCCAGCCCGCAGTAGATACAACGTTTCTGACGGGCGTAGCGATGCGGACGAGCCATGGCTTATGAGTATGGCCGTAAAAAACTATATCGTATTTTCCTGATTCGGCTAATTGTTTAGCCGGCTCTAATTTATGGATAACAGCTATTTTTTTACCGTCTAATTCTATTTCCAAGGGTTCTTGAACAACTTTGATTGTCGACGGATTTTGATATTCCTCTATCCTTATATCCCAATCTTTATCCATATTGCCAAAAATCCCAAGAAATTCTCCTTTGAAATTTGCCAAAGACTCCTTCAATGATTCCGGGCTGCCGATATCGCCGCAATGCAAAATAGTCTTTATATTTTCTTTGTTTACCCATTCAACAATTTTTTTAAAAGTTGCAGTATTACCGTGAGTATCAGAAATAATTACGATTTTCATCGTATTATTTAATATATTTAAATCTTGGAACTTTTTTACCACCAATTTCTACCTTTTCTAAAAACATTTTAAGCGGTCTAACCCAAAGCTCGCCGTCGCCCCTCATCCGCTTGCGAGCTTCGGACGGACAAGCATAAAGCGATTTATAGACAACTAATTCTTCTAAGGTTTCGCTATGTTTGGCAGTGCCTAAAACCTCGTAATTATTCCCTTTAAAATGCTGGTAAATTCCTGTTTTGATTTCCATAATTTAAATAATTATTCTCTTATAATTATACTTTTTAAGAAATGTCTCCAAGTCTGAATATTTTTTTCCTGCTAACATACCGCCAGCAAAAACTTTTTCCTGCGTAACATCTGCCAAACAAAAACTTGGCATTTTAAATCCATCTTTTTCTCCCCGATTATTAAATTCAAAATCAATTAAAATAAGTCCTTTTAAATCGTCTAAATAGACATCTACTTCTGCTGTTCTGTTGTTATAAGGATAAAAATAACGTATTTTCCGAAATCTTTTTCCTTTAAGCTTTGACAATTCATTAAATTCTTCTTTTGACAAAGAAATAGTATGCTCTCCCTGTTCCGAAGAATCATTTCCTTTAACTGGGCATTTTTTAGTTATTTCAAAAGAATCCCCTCTTTTACGAATTCTTAAAATAGGGTGTTCTGTAATCTCTGGGATATAGATATCAATAATCTCAATCAATTTACAGCTTTCCAATCCTGAAGGAATATCTTTTAATAAAAATGTTCTCTCTAATTCTATTTCCATATTATTTCCCATGACACTTTTTATATCCCAGTAGTAGAACTCGCTTCGCTTGTTCACTACGGGACTGCGCTTCGGCTTGTTTTTTATTTTCCATGGCAGTGTTTGTACTTTATCGGACGACCATCTTCATGCTTCGCTCCGCATGGACAAGGATCATTTCTGCCAACTTCTCCTTTAGGTTTTGGTGCCTGCCCGCCTAAATGCGACGGCTTTTGGCGGGTTAATTCAGCTTTTAAAATATTATTAGCAATAGCAATCTCTGTCTCTTCTAAAAATCTTTGGAACATTCTTCTCCCCTCTCTTTTATATTCTATCAACGGATCCTGCTGGCCGTAAGCCCTTAATCGCACGGAATCCCTTAAATAATCCATATCTTCCAAATGTTCTATCCAATAAGTGTCTAAAACTCTAAGAGAGACAAATTTTAGAATTTGCTCCATATTCTCTTTGCCGATTTCTTTTTCTTTCTTATTATAATCCTCTTCTGTAAATCCAGCCTTTTTAATAATCTCTAAAATATATTCTTTTAAATTATTTTGGTCATTGGTTATTGGGGTTTGTCCCGCGAAGCGGGATCCCGTCTCGCGGGAGGATTTTTCTAGTATCTCTTTTCTCTTTTTATAAAATACCTCTCGGTGTTTATTCATTACCTCGTCGTATTCTAAAATATGTTTTCTGGAGTCAAAATGAAACCCCTCAACTTTTTCTTGGGCTGAAGCGATTGCTTTTGAAATCATTCCTGATTCTATTGGCTGGTCTTCTGGAATATTAAAAGTATTCATTATGTTCTTTATCCTGTCCCCGCCGAAAACTCTCATCAAATCGTCTTCTAAAGACACGAAAAACTGGGAAGAGCCGGGGTCTCCCTGCCTGCCAGACCTTCCTCGCAACTGGTCATCAATTCTTCTTGCTTCGTGCCTTTCTGTGCCAATAACGTGAAGCCCGCCTGCTTCTATAACTTTCTTCTGCTCTTCCAAGTCCGGCGGATTCCCCCCCAAGATTATATCCACGCCTCTTCCTGCCATATTAGTAGCAATGGTTACAGCTCCAAGTTTTCCTGCTTGAGCAATAGTTTCAGCTTCTTTCTCATGATTCTTGGCATTTAAAATCTGGTGCCGAATCCCCTCTCTTTCTAATAGTTTCCCCAAAAACTCATTCTTTTCAATTGAAACCGTTCCGACTAAAACTGGCTGGCCTTTTTTATTCCTTTCTTTGATTTCGTTCACAACCGACTTAAACTTTCCTTCAATAGATTTATATACCCTATCTGGTAGATATTCTCTTATAAGTGGCTTATTCGTAGGGATAGAAACGACTTCTAATTTATATACTTTATCAAATTCTTCGGCAGAAGTCTGGGCAGTGCCGGTCATACCAGATAGTTTTTTATACATCCTAAAATAGTTTTGAAAAGTAATTGTTGCCCATGTTTTTGATTCCTCCTGAACATCAACTCCTTCTTTGGCCTCAACTGCCTGATGCAGACCCGCAGACCAGCGACGGCCAGGCATTAACCTGCCGGTAAATTCATCTACGATTATAACCTTCCCGTCTTTTACAACATAATTTTTATCTTTTTGAAATAATGTTTTTGCTTTTAGAGCTGATTCTAATTGATGAATCGTCGTAATGTCGCTATCTAACCAAGGGTCGGAACCAAGGCTTTTTATCATTTTTACCTGACCCTGTTCAGTAAAAGTAGCTACTCTTAATTTCTCGTCTAATTCATAGTCTTCTTTTTCTTGTAAGCCTATTACTAATTTCGCAAATTGATAATATTTTCCGGTCGGCTCCCCGCCTGGAGAAGAAATAATTAAGGGGGTTCTTGCCTCATCAATTAAAATAGAGTCTATCTCATCAACAATCGCATAGTTATGACCCCGCTGGGATTGCTCTTGCAAGCTATGAACCATATTATCTTTTAAATAATCAAAGCCGAATTCATTGTTCGTGCCATAAGTAATGTCAACTGAATACGCTTCTTTTCTGGAAACCGGCCTTAAGAAGTCTTCCATGACCTTAAAGCTTCCTATCGAGTCTCTAATTTTATCTTCTGTCTCTTCTGCTTTCTTATATCCAGAATCATAGACAAAAGATTGTTCGTGATTCAAACAACCTACTGTCAAGCCAAGAAAATGGTATATCTGGCCCATCCAAACAGTGTCTCTTCTTGCTAAATAATCATTGACCGTAATAATATGAACGCCCTTTTCAGTTAAGGCATTTAAGTAAGCTGACAAAGTAGCGGTTAATGTTTTTCCTTCTCCTGTTTTCATTTCTGCAATTTGGCCTTGGTGTAAAACAATGCCACCGATCATTTGAACGTCAAAATGACGTTGTGAAAGTACTCTTTTTGATGCCTCGCGGACTACGCCAAAAGTCTCTGACAATAAATCGTCCACTGTTTTCCCATTAGCTAATTGTTCTTTAAACTCTTTAGTCTTATTTCTTAATTCCTCATCAGAAAGCTTTTGAAGAGCTGCTTCAAAAGAGCCTATTTCAGCAATTATTGGGTCTAGTTTTTTTAGATTTTTCTGATGGACATCACCGAAAATCTTTGTGAAGATTGACATTGCGCTTATTTTACATAAAATTACCCTCTTTGTAAATCAAAAAGCCACCCTTTGTTGCTTAAAGCGACTAGGTGACTTTTTATGTTCTTTATACTAATAAATCCTATACGTATGCTTATCTACCAGAAGACCACTTTTATCTCTTAAAATAATCGTATCAACACTTCTGTTGATAAGATTTTGGTTCATATAAATATGCCATTCGTTTTGAAAAAAGTCTTGGTCTTTTGAGTGCTTACTAACGCAACCCGAATAACTAAAATTATCATTAATATATGAGGTACACTGGGAATCTGTAGAAATAGCATAATTTGATCCATAGTCAGGTATTTCGCAAGTTCCTAATACAAGAATGTAATTCTGACAAGAAGACCTAAGGCTTGTAACTTCATAATTTTCTGTCCTTGGGCAATTGTCATAAAAGTAAATTGGGAATGTTTGATAGTTCTTTAAATAGCCAAGACATTTATTGAGACGGAAATTATTATCCCTCCCTAACGGATTTTGGCTACTTGAAAGATATATTCTATCTCCGGATTTAACAAAAATATTGCTTGTAAACGTATTAGAAGGATTATACTTTTCCATTCCTTGAGGGATAGGAAATTTTCCCTGCATGCTTTCAATGCTCCATCCCGTAATATCAATTTTATTTTCGTTATAGAAATATGCTCCTAGCGTTATTAACGAAGAAGAAGGATTGGTTTTATTTTCAACGCTTGAAACCTTTATCTTTCCGAAATAAGGAGAAACTTTAATGCTAAAGGTTCGTATTGCTGGAGTTTTATCAACCAAATTGCCAACTTTTACTCTAACAGAAAAAACATATGATTTTGACTCTGCTGGTAAATATATAGTTCTCTCTTTGCCATAAGCGGTTTGCCAATTACTATCTAACCCATATACCATTGTTTCAAACGTAACTTGCTGATTGTTCTTGTCTGCTGGAATCTGAGCATCAAATTTAAAAGTAATATTCTCTGTTGATTCTAAAATATCTCCGTTATTAGGACCTGAAATAATAAAAGTATCTATTGCTTCTGGTAATATTTGCGTGTTTGTTTGCGGTACATACGAGTTTGATTGTCCTACAGCTTTTTTAACAACCGGCGGAACATAGTCATAGTTATAAGTAATTAAGGGTTTATTTTTAGAACCGACAGGAGAATTAGAAGCAGCGGATGGAGAAGTAGAAGGATTGATTTGATTATTATTTTGCGCCACAACATTAGTATTAACGCTTCCTGAATAGCCAACCAATTGAGCAGTTAAAAACCTCCCGATGTCTTTTAGCTCAATACCTAATTTATTGATTGATGATTTTTCATTTTTAAAAGACTCAAAAAACGACATGCCAGATAATGTCAAAGCAATTATAATGACAATAATAATGATAATGGGGAAAAATCTTTTCATAATTTATAGACAGACTGTATCATACTAACATTGTTCTGTCAAGTCCGCCTTAGGCGGGCACAGACCAGCCAATTAAAAAAGCCTTGACTCTTGACTTGGGCTTTAATAATTATCTCATCAAATAGTTTAAATTACGGCACAAAAATTGCGGCTGCTATTACTGTCGTCCATAAACCATTTTTATTGCCTTCGGCTGTTTGGGTAACATTGGAGGTATAAACAATCTTACCTGACATTTTAAAAACTTTTTCTTTCTCATCCCAAGCGCTATCTGAATTAAACTCAACTCCTAAAGTTGTAGCGAGCATTGAAGCGGCTAAATCTTCTGTGTAATCACTTACTTTTTCCTCTGTTTCGCCGAAAGAATGGTGCTCCGAAAGATAGCCATACTGATTTCCTTCAGCTGGAATAGCGCAACCGACAGAAGCTGCAACCAACCTATTCGGCTCATTGGTTTCGTTCCTTGCTAAAACGCAATAAACTATTTCACCAGCCTTTAAATCTTCTAAGCCTTTCTCTCTTGGAACTTTTTTACAGCCGGGCGGTAAAATGCTGGATACAGAAACTAGATTAAATTTCTCAATGCCGGCGTTTCTTAAAGCCAATTCAAAAGAAGTAAGCTTTTCTTTGGCAGCGCCGACTCCTTTGGTAAAAAAAACTTTTGTTGGAATCATAATATTAGATGTTGGGTGTCCCGACTTCGTCGAGGATCCCCGATGGTTCCGACTTTGTCGAGAATCCTCGACTTTGTCGGGACTTCGCCATCGGGATTAGTTATTAGATGTTGGATATTTAGAATTTTTTATGCTTCTTGCGTCCCTTTGTTCTAAATCAATTTTTCTTAATTTATATTTTTTAATTTCCTGCTGCATCTCATTTTTAACTTCAACAATTGCCGTTTTTAAATCTTCTCCTTTTGCCTCAACTCTTAAGGTTCTACCCGATAGATAAACCTGAGCTTCGGCTCGAAAATAAGGGCCTTTTTTATGATGCCTTGTTTCTTTTTCTATCTCAACAAAAACTTTAACTGTTGGTTTGCCTATTTTTCCGTCTTTTCTTAATAAATCAATAAATTTTTTGAGACCTCCTATTTTCTCTTCAATAAAATCCCCTATTGCCTCACTTGGTGTTATGTTTTTCGATCTAACAATAATCTTCATCTATTTTAAAATTAAAAATTAAAACATTAAGAAATTATTTAAAAATAGAGATTAAGTAACCTATATAATTGGTTCGCTCGCTCGGAATAAATAAGCAAAGCTTCTTTATTCTTCACTCGCTACCAATTATTAAAAATTACAAAATTAAAAATTGTTACTTAAGGTATTGTATTTCCTCTTTTAATTCTATTCCAAACTTTTCTTTTATTTTTTTCTTAATAATTTTTATTAATTTTACCACATCTTTTGTTTTCGCTCCACCTAAATTAACAATAAAGTTTGCGTGTTTTTCAGAAATTTTTGCCTTGCCTATCACTTTTCCTTTTAATCCGCACTTATCAATTAAATACGACGTTGGAATTCTACTTCCTTTATTAAATTCGTTAAGTTCTGGAAATTTTTTAAGTAAGTTTTTATTTTTTATTTTTTTAGCATAATTTTTAAAAACACAGCCGGCTGATGGAAAATTCAAAGGATGATTTCGTTTTCTATAGTCGGAGAATCTTTTTATTTCTTTTTGAATTTCTTCTTTATCCCTTTTTTTCAATTCTAATATGACGGATAAAATAACAAGGTTTTTTTTCTTTTTAAAAACACTGCTTTTATTACCGAACCTGCATTCTTTATTAGAAAAAGTTTTAATCTTTAAGGTTTTAATGTCTAAAGCTTTTATACTATGAACGCTATCTGCCATTGAAGACCCAAAGGCTCCAACATTCCCATAAACAGCAGCGCCAACAGTACCCGGGATACCAACCGCCCATTCTAAGCCGGTTAATTCTTTGTCTGTTGAAGTATTAACTAATTCTCTTAATTTTGTTCCCGCGCCAGCAATAATTTTATTTTTTTGAAACTTGAAACTTGAAACTTGAAACTTGATTACTAGTCCTTTATACCCTTTATCCGAGACCAGAATATTGCTTCCGCTACCTAAAATAAAAAACGGCAAATTAAATAATTTTGCCGCTTTTATGGCTTTGATCAAACCTTTTTGATTTTTGGCTCCAAAAAAAAACTTCGCCTGCCCACCAATTTTGAAAGTGGTGTGCCCAGCCATTAATACATTTTCTTTTATCCCATGTAATATTTTTTTGATGTCTTCCATATTTCTTACTTTTAAACTTTAAAAAGTTAGTCAATGATGAGGTAACTTTATAAGGTTACCCGAAGAGAACGCCTTACAGATTCAAATGAATTATCTAATTCTTCTTTGCCCAGCCTTCTATAATTTTCTATATCTTGCGCTTCTGCCAAGGCCTATTCGTTCAATCTTTTTTAGACGCAAAAGCTTATCAAGAGCCTGTTTTACAGTAGGCCGCGCTATCTTGGTGTTATTTACTATTTCACCAGTTGTAGTTTCATTTATTTTCTGTAAATATTCCCACACGGCGAGCTGTTTTACTGATAAAAGTTTTTCAACGTTTTCTTTAGACAGTAAGTCAATTGCCATTTTCGATTGTTTTAAGAAAATCTCTAAGAAAAAATCCAGCCATGGGACTATATCTTCTTTTTCTGTCTTAAATGTTTTTTGGCTTCTGCGCAACGCCACATAATAATCTGGCTTATTGTCCTCAATTAATTTTTCGTGAGAAACATAAGGCACATAAAAATATCCTTTTTTTAATAGAAGAAGGTTTGTAAGTATGCGTGAGACGCGACCGTTGCCATCCTCAAAAGGATGTATCTGTAGAAACTCAACAAGAAAATTTCCAATAATAAGCAAAGGATGGAATTTTTTCTCATCAAAAGCCTGTTGGCTCCATTCCACTAATTCCTGCATTTCTTTTGAAGCAAGATAAGCTGGCGTAGTATCAAAAAGAATACCAATAGGTTTTCCGGCTATATCAAGCATATGTACTTGGTTTTCTTTCTTTTTATAATCGCCTCGGTGTTGTTCGTCTTTTTTTACATATTTTAAAAGTTCTTTATGAAAATGTTTAATGGTGTTTTCTGAAAATTTAATCAATTTCCATGCATCAAAAACATTTTCAAGCAATTTAAAATACCCCCTTACCTCTTGCTTGTCGCGATTAGTAAATTTCTGTATATCTATGCCTCGCATTAACTTTTCTACATCTTCATCAGACAGCCTTGCGCCCTCAATACGCGTTGAAGAACCAGTTGAAGTAACCAAAACAGAACGTTTTAATCGTCCCAAAACTTGAGGACTTAATTGAACGCCAGCAATCCATTGTCCTTTTAGCCCATCTATCTGTGCTATTTTGGACCAGATTTCTGTTGGCATACTATCAATCCTTTGATCAAATTGTTTATTTGTTGCCATAAATTCATTGGATATATTAACTATATCCAATTATATCCAATTAATGGCGGGCGGTCAAGTAAGCGACGGAAACCCGCCAAATCCGTCCTACAGAGTTATTTATTCAACAAAAGATTTAATTGGGTTCTATCCCCGATGACGATTTTTATTTTCTAACTCCTAAATAATTCGACATATTCAGATAACTCAAACGAACGATTTCTTGAAAAACCGGTAATTTCCTTTAAGATTCTTTCTTTTTCAAAATCTTTGATTATTCTTGTAGCTGTTACAAAAGAAACGTCAAGCACATTCGCAATCTCTTGCGCATTTATTATCGGTTTAGAAAACAGGGCGATAAGCAGTTTCTGTCCAGATTCTGCTCGACGGCCCATCTTTATTATACTTTTTTCATAATTTTGACGTAAAGAAACTATAGCCTCAAAGGTTTCTTTACCCTTGCTGGCAGTTTCGATAACACCTGAAATAAAAAATTTAATCCACTGCTCTAAATTATTAGAGTTTCGAACAATGGTCAAAGAATCGTAATATGATCCCTTATGTTTTTCAAAAAAATCTGAGAGATAAAGTGTTGGTTTTTGTAGTATTTTACTATCCACTAATTGCAAGGTTATAAGCAAACGTCCTATCCTACCATTACCATCTAAAAATGGGTGAACTGTTTCAAATTGATAATGGCTAATTGCTACCTTAATTAAAAATGGTATTTCAAGATTTTTGTTATGCCAAAATTTTTGTAAATCAGAAAGCAACTCTTCTATCTCCTCGTGGTGCGGTGGTATAAAAAAAGCATCTTTTAAATTTGAACCACCGATCCAATTTTGGCTTTTTCTTATTTCGCCCGGAGTTTTATGCTCACCCCTAACGCCAGAAAGTAAAATTTTGTGGGCATCTTTTAATAAACGTATTGATAGGGGTATATTTTCCAACTCTTTAATGGAATAATTTATTGCTTCTATATAATTATGAACTTCTTTCCAGTCGTCACGGCGTTCCGGATTAATGTCTTCCTTAACCTTCAATACATCGTCGATGGCGGTTTTTGTTCCCTCAATACGACTCGATGTCGTTGCTTCTTTAGCTATGTGCATTTTTATAAAATAATCAACATCAGGCACAAGCGTTGAATATGCGTTAAGTTCACCTAAAAGACGCATCGCTTCATCAGAAAGCATGTTGATTTTTTTATCTTGCCATTCAAATGGCTTATTAACTAAAGATGGACTGAAACTTTTATATTCCAGCTGTTGTTTATACAAGCCTGCCTTAAATTCTTGACTCATATGTGAAAACATAAATATTTATACTTTCAGTTTACCATAACAAGTGAAAGTATGCAACAACATACTTTCAATTGTAATTATCTAATTATATCTGGCTAACTTCAATAACCGATAGAGCAAACTCCAACCTAATTAAACTTATTTATTCAACAAAAGATTTAATTGGGTTCTAGTCCCAATACCAACAAAACCGGTAGCACGTATAGCATAACCAGCTATTGCAGATATTGCTGATTTGTATTTATTTTGGAGACATCTTACCGCTTGCAGAGTCAAGGGGCCGAAATAAGTGGTGTTTGCCAAACCAGAAACACATCCCTCCGAAGCTAACATAATTTTTAAACTAACAACGTCTTGGTTTATACTCCCGAGATATAAATTATTTTTAAAGCTAAAACCAGCGGGGATATCTGGATTATTAGAAGACGCCACGCCAGAGGCAGAAACAGTAAAGGTAAAAGAACGTGACAATTCATTTTCACCAAAATCGAAAAGCTTAATTTGGGTTGATGGAATAATAATTAAAGCAATATTTTCTGTACCGAAATTCTGAATATTAATTTCTCCTTTTGATTTAACTAAGTTAAGAAATTTAATAATATAACTTCCGTTATTTTTTTGTATTATATATGGTATTACAAAGCTATTTTCGCTATTGCTGATAAAAGATACTTTAACATCTCCTTTCCCGCCGATTACCTTGAACCAATTACCAGCCCAGTCTTTGGTCGTTTCTGTAACGCTTAAAATACTCTTACCGGACAAAGGGAGAAAATTTATTCTCGGATAAATATGCAAATCTTTTAAATTTTTATTAAGGTAGCAATAATCTTTTCCGAAATTGCAATCGTTTATAAAAACAGCGATGGTCCAATCAGTAAAAATCTGGGTGAAATCTTTTGTAAATCCATTTTTCTTTAAAGCGTAATTTATACTATCTATTCCATTTTTAGAACTATGCAAAGAATCTATTAATATTTCCTTACCGTAATTATCAATTAAATATTGAGCGAAAAGATTAACAGCGCCATAATCAGATTCGGTGCCATTCCATTCTGTTATTGAATCAAATGGTTCGTCCGAAAATAATTGCACCCTGTTTTGAATGTAACTATTTTCAAAAACATCATCGTAGCCCAAGAGAGTTGAAGCATATTCTGCCCTCATCTCATTAAGCCAAACTTCTTCCTCAGTATTATAAATCTTATTCTTTTGATTAAAAATAATTAAATGAGTAAATTCATGAGCTAAAAAACTTTTAGCATTTGGATCCCGCAGAGACATGGAACTCAAATACACCATTTCTCTTTCATTAGACCCTGGCACTTGAAGTTTTAAATATTCATCATTAGAACGAAAATAACCGCCAGCATCTTCTACCATTGGATGAATCAAAATAGTAATCTTTGAATCATTATCTATTCCCGGACTCCACTCCATTCCGTAATTAGCAGTTAAAACAGGATAAATTTTGTTATCAAATTCATCCCCCAAAGAACTTAATGTCGCATAAATTTCGTTTTGTGGAGTAAAGTTCCACCAATTTTCATCGGCATAGAAATAAGCCCTTGGGGTAACCTTAAGCAACACGGCACTAACACTAACCCTTTTATTTAAATCATAACTGGAATCTATAAAAAAATTGCGTTTTTCACCCAAGCTATCCGCACTTACTACAATCGGCGATAAAAGAAAGCAGGCGACAATAATTAAAATAATCTTTTTCATATATTTATCTTATCACAGAATTTCATATTAAATAATTGTTATTTATTCGGCTTGTAAAAATAAAACAAGTTTTCTAAAGTTTTTTTTATTTCTTCCATTTTACCTTCACTCGCTATGGACTTTAATTTTTCTAATTTATTTTCCAATTCATTATTATTTACGTTAGAAAGTTTAGCCATAAAAATCTTTTTATTTTTAGTAGCTATCGTCCCCTCTTCGGCTGTAAGAATTTCTTCAAATAGCTTTTCTCCAGGCCTTATCTCCGTAAATACTATGGGAATATCCTTATCAGGCTCAAAGCCAGCTAATTTTATCATTTCTTTTGCTAAATCCAAAATTTTAATCGGTTCGCCCATATCCAAAACAAATACTTCTCCCCCTTGGCCCATTGCCCCTGCCTGCATAACCAGAAGACAAGCCTCTGATATCAACATAAAATATCTTTTCATATCAGGATGAGTCACTGTTACTGGCTCTTTTTTCCTTATCTGCTCTCTAAAAGTAGGAATAACGCTTCCCCTGCTGTCTAACACATTGCCGAATCTAACTGAAATAAATTTTGTATTGTTTTTTTGATTAAATGTTTGATAAATCATCTCGCCAATCCTTTTTGTCGCCCCCATAATAGATTTTGGATTTACCGCTTTGTCAGTGGATATAAAGATAAATTTTTCTGCGTCATTATACAAAGCAGCCCGGACAATATTTTCTGTCCCTAAAATATTATTTTTAACTGCTTCGTCTGGATTTTCTTCCATTAAAGGAACGTGTTTATAGGCAGCGGCATGAAAAATGACATTTGGTTGGAATTCTTTAAAGATTTTTTTTATTTTTTCTTCGTCTGTGATATCGGCTATTGAAGAAATTATTTTCAAGTCACTGAAGTTGTTCTTTATTTCTTCCGAAATATTAAAAAGGCCTGTTTCGTCCTGGTCTAAAAGCAAAAGCAAAGATGGTTTGAATCTTGCTATTTGCCTTGATAATTCAGAGCCAATAGACCCCGCGGCCCCGGTAATTAAAACTATTTTATCTTTAATAAACCTCTCGATTTCTTTTGTATCCAGAACTACTGGAGTCCTCCCTAATAAATCTTCCGCACCAACATCTTTAAGGTCTCTTAAAGAAACTCTTCCATTAATAATTTCACTTATAGATGGAGCGATTTTAATTTTTTTTAATCCTGACTTTTTTCCTAAATCAACTGCTTTTTTAATTATTGCATTTCCTGCCGAAGGAATAGCTATTATTAATTGTTTTACCTGATAATCTGCCACTATTTTAGGGATATCTTCAAGTTTACCCAAAACCTTAACCCCGTGAATGTTCACTCCCTGCTTTACAAGACTGTCGTCAACAAAACCGATTAAAGAATATGGGCTATTGTTTGAAGACAATACGCTTCTTAAAATCTGTTCTCCGGCATCGCCAGCCCCGACAATTAAAGTTTTTTCTTTCTTTGACATCCTTCCCATTCCTATAATATGCAGATAAATTCTTTTAGAGAATCGAAAACCGCCACAAAGAATAAATATTAAGAAGTAACTTATAAAAAGAATAGATCGTGGGAAACTAATTAAAAATGAAAAAGATTTTAAAATATAGACAATGATGCCTAAAAATATAAAAGAAATGGTAGTAGCTTTAAAAAGAGAAATCAGCTCATTGGCGCTGACATAAGACCAAGAAAATGAATAAAGCCTCTGGGAATAAAAGACGGGGACGATAAGTATTACTGCCAAAGCAATCATTTCCAAAATAAAAGCATTGTATTGCTTCGGAACATCACCATCAAACCTTATTAAAAAAGACAGCCAGATAGAAATGGTGATTAAAATAATATCAATAGCAACAAAAAATATTATTCTATTTTTAGCTGTTTTCTTAAACATTATTTCTTTTTCAATATAATTTTTTTAATTATCGTAAAGATTGTCTGAAAAAATATTCCGGCGTCAATAAAAAGCGAATTATTCTTAGCATATTTCACTCTTAGTTTATTCTTTTGAGGTTCAATCTTTTCTCGGTACGACTTATCTACATTTTCTTCATCTATAAAATCTTCTTGATTTATATAATATATACTAGCATAATCTGTCATTCCCGGACTAACATTGAGAATTATTTTTTCCTCTTCGGTGTAAAGATCTACATAATATTTAACTTGTGGACGAGGCCCAACAAAACTCATCTCTCCATTCAAAACATTAATCAACTGAGGGAGCTCATCAAGTTTAGATCTTCTTAAAAACTTTCCTATCTTTGTTATCCGGGGATCATTACGAGAAGCGTGTATCGTTCCTATTTTTTCAGCATTCGGAACCATTGTCCTAAATTTATAAATTTTGAAAATTTTGCCAAACTTACCGACTCTTTCTCCTTTATAAAAAACAGGACCTTTAGAATCTAATTTAACCAATAACCTGATAACAATTAGGAGGGGCGATAATAATATCAATCCCAATAAAGCAAAGATAAAATCAAGAATTCTTTTCAATACTAATTGGAATTTCATCTTAGTTTTTCCTTAATTAATCTTTGATATTCTTTTATCATCATTTCAAAAATCAATTTTTCGTCAAACTCATTAACTACCTTTATTCTACCCTTTTTCCCCATTTCTTTCCCCTTTTCTGAATTCTCGAGAAAATAAATTAAGGCTTCAGTAAGTTTTTCGGGATTTCTTGCTGGTACCAAAATTCCTGTTTTGCCATCGTCAACTGCCTCACGACAACCCCGAACATCAGTTGCAACCACTGGTTTTTCCATTGCCGAAGCTTCTAATATAGATAAACCCATTCCTTCTCTATACGACGGCAAAACAAAAATATCTATTAGAGGAAAAATTTCATCAATATCAGCTCTTGCTCCTAAAAATATTGCATTTTTCTCTATCCTATATTTCTTAAAAATACTTGAATCTATTCCGTCTTTTTTTTCCGGCTCTTCTGGTCCAACTACCAAAAGCACAGTATTTGGAAATTTATCAAGAATATTCTTAAATGCTTTAAAAAGGTCTAAATATCCTTTTTCTTTAACCATTCTTGCTACAATTCCGATAATTTTGCTGTCTGGGTTAATGCCAAACTGTTTTTTTTCCTTAATAATGAACTTTTCTGAAAACCTATGAGGATTAAATTTTTCCAAATTAACCCATCCTCCTAAATATTTTATTTTCTCAAGAGAGCATATTTTTTCTCCTACTGCCGTTTCAATATCTTCTTTATTAACGGATAGAATCAAATCAGAACACATGGCTGCGGTCTTTTCCACTAAAATAAACAGATTCCTTTTTAACCATGGATCTTTTTTTTGAAAATAAAAGCCGTGATTTGTGTGAATAATGATGGGCACCCCCGCCATTTTAGCCGCTATCTGGCCAATGAATCCGGCTTTTGGAGTATGAGTGTGAACGATATCAAATTTTTCTTTCTTAAAATAAAAAAACAGCCTGACAAGGCTAATTAAATCGGAAATAGGGCTGAAAAGCTTTCTTTTAAATTTTATTGTTTTCACTTTAATATTCCTTTTCTCAATATCATTAACTAATTTCCCGGGCGAACAAACGCTTGAAACCTCGTATCCTTCTTTCTGTAATAATTTTATCTGGCTTAAAATTATAAACTTAATTGAAGAAGCAATATTAGTCACCTGACAAACTTTAATTCTTTTATCCAAACTTCTAGTTTTCTCTTGGGATCCTATAAAACCAACTGGAATCAAACATAAAAGAGATATGAATGCTGGCATTCTAATCCTCATCACTTGTCCAAAATTAGTAAAATATAAAGCAGTCATGCCAAATACTCCCAAACTAAAAACAATCAAAGGGATAGCGATTCTGTTTCGTTTGACAGAAACTATAGCTCCTTTAACTATAAAAAAGAGAAGAATATACCAAGGAATTGTTTCAACTAAGGCAAAAAGTTGCCGAGCATACTTCATATGCCATGGAAGAGGACCCAATAAACTATAAATACAAGACTTTAAATAATTTAATACAGACTTTAATGGTTTATCAAACTCCGTCTTTATAACTATTGTAGAATCATTCCCGGAAGGTAATGGTTCGAGTGATGGTCCAAGCGATGACTCAGACGATGGTTCAGGCGATGACTCAGACGATGGTTCAGGCGATGACTCAGACGATGGTTCAGGCGATGACTCAGACGATGGTTCAAATGATGACTCAAGTAGAGACGGAGGAATAAAAGCTACTTCTCGATAAAAAGTAATAGTTTCCGGCTTAAGAAAATGTTTGAAAAGATTTATGCTGTAATATCCATGTCCGGCGAAAACTTGGAAAAGGAATCCAAAAAGAACGATGGCAACAACACCGTTAAATACTCTTTTCCTTAAATTAACCTTTGATAAAATAAACCAACAAAAAATAAAGGTGAAAATTATGGCATAGCTAATATAAAAACGGGAGTTAGTCAAAAGTCCTAAAAATAAATAAAACAAGGCGAATTTTTTCCAAGTGAAACTTTCGATGAGCCTTAATAAAAACAATAAGCTAATTAACGAAAATAATATTACAAAACAATCTTTTAACAATAAACTCCCGTAAAAAAGATAACTAGGATAAACACTAACTATTAAACCAATTAAAAAAGCCCATTTTTTAGAACCGCCGATTTTCCGAACTATTAAATAAATGAAAATGATCGAAAGAGCGACCACCCAAGCATTAAATATTTGACCAATAAGCATCTCGGGTAAGGTAAGCGCATATACATAACCGATGGCTATTGTATGGTAAAGATATATTGTCTCTGATGTCGGACCTCCTGATACGTCTACATTTTCTAAAGAAAAATTCCATTGATGAACCCTACGCGCTATTTCTACGGCTTGCGGCTGATACTTTAAATAATCGCCTACTCCACCACTAAACGGCTGAAAATGAGCATAATGAACAAATAAAACTGTTCCGAAATGCATTAAAATAACAATTAAAAAAAGCCAGACTAATAATTTTCCGCCTATCTTAAATTTTCGAAGGATATATAAAACAATTAAGCAAAGAAAAATAAGGAAGATAGATCCTACTACCAAAACTTTATCAAAAAAAGCAACTATCCCTAAAATTAGGATCGCTGAAATAATAAAGATTATGATTTTTTTACTTTTTGGGTACATAATTTATCCGCAGAATTTAAAAATAACATTTATTAGTGGCTCTTTTCCAATTTTTTTCATGGTTAGCCTCTCTTTCGCTTTGATGATGTTAAAAGGATGATATGAAAATTTCGACATATACTCAAGAATATTTTTTAGATTATTTCCCTCATGAGGATGAATTTCGCATAGAATTAAAGAATGAAAATTATCGTCACGATGTTCTAAAAAATATTTTTCCAATCCTTTAAGAACCGGAAGTTCATAACTCTCGACATCTATCTTTATCATTTTCAGATTGTCAACTTTGTTCTCTATTATGTAATCGTCTAAACGCCGAATTGGCACTTCAAGGATTTGTTTGACGTCATCTTTGCGCGGGATAACTGTATTGCTACCTATATCCTCGGCAGAGATATAGATTTTTATTTTACCGTTTTCATCCCCCATTGCAAAAGGATTTACAATTATTTTATAGTCTTTATTTATTTCCGCAATTTTTTTAATCCTTTGAAAATATTCCGGAACTGGCTCAAAACTATGGACTACTCCCGTTTTCCCAACACAACCAGTGGCAACTGCGGTAATGTACCCTATATTTGCTCCAATATCGATGAAGGTATCGCCCTCTTTCAAAAATGTTTTAATAATCCTAATAAGCTTCGCTTCATATGTTCCGAAATAAAATTCTTTCATATGAGAAGAGTAATTAAAGTCAAATTCGAATAATATTCCGTTTATTTTCTTAAAAACCGGAGAGTTAGGAAGTGGCGTAAAAATTGATCTTAGTTCAAGAAGAACGCGCTTAAAGAAAAATTGGGGGTCCGATAACAAAGTGGAAATAGCATTATGGAATAGGATTCTAGTGGTATAATAATTAAACATAATTTTAAGATAAGATAATTTTTACTGCACCTAATAAGTTTTTGACGTAATAATTGGATTCTAGATTTAAATTCTTAGACATTTTTCCTCCAATCTTAATCGTTTTAATATTCGCTTCTCTACCCACTATTATATCCCTCTCGTCATCGCCGACTATCCAACTTTTACTTAAATTGATGCCAAAATCCTTTACTGCTTTCAAAACCATCCCTATTTTAGGCTTACGGCAGGAACAATTGTCCTTCGCCTGATGAGGGCAATAATAAATTTTATCAATTCTAATTCCCTTCTTCTTTAATTCCCTCAGCATCCATTGGTGAAGTTTTTTTAAATCGTTTTCTTTAAAATATCCTCTCCCAACCCCAGATTGATCGGTCGCAATAATAATCTTATAACCTGTTTTTGACAATTTTTGCAGAGCTGGAATAACGCCTGAAGCGAATTTAAAATCTTTTATTTTATTGACATATTCCGGCTTATTTATATTAATGGTGCCATCTCTATCCAAGAACACGGCTTTTATTTCTGGCGTAGAATAAACTTCCAATATTTTTTGGACCAACTGGCTTGTTGAGGAATTTGCGTGAGATTTGAAGAAATAAACCCTGCCTTTATTTTGTTTTATCGTCTCCCGCTCAATAAAATCTTTCCCCCAATCCAAATCATGGCAATAAATATCCGGTTTAATCTTTTTTAAAATCTCTTTGGGCGTGATTTCATCAAATATGACGATGAAATCAATACATTCTAAGGCAGACAATATTTCTGCCCGTTCTTTTTGACAAATAATGGGCCTCTTAGGCCCTTTATAACTGCGAACTGACTCGTCGCTATTCAACATTACGATTAAAAAATCTCCTTGATTTTTAGCTTCCTTGAGTACCCTGATATGTCCTACATGGAGAATATCAAAACTGCCATTACAAGCAACTATTATTTTCCCTTGTTTTTTGAGCTTCCCAATAATTCTAACAATTTCTTTTTGATTTTTAATTTTAGAGTTCATTTTTTAGGTCTTTCTTAAGCTCTTCTAGAGAGACGACGGCTGTTCCTATTTTACCAACAACAATGCCAGCCGCATGATTAGCAAGCATAACTGCCTGGCCAAGATTAGCTCCAGAAACCAGCGCCAAGATAAGCGTAGCTGCCACAGTGTCTCCCGCTCCAACAACATCAAATACTTCTTTTGCTTTTGTGGGAAAGTTTTTAACTCTGCTATTTTCGAAAAGAGTCATGCCCTTTGCTCCTCTCTTGATTAAAACATTGCAATTTAATTGTTTCTGAATTATCTTTCCCGCTTCCTTTATATCATCCGTACCGGCCATTGCCACAGCTTCTTTATTGTTGGGAACCAAAAGAGTAATGTTTTTAAAATAGGAAAAGTGCGTTGGTTTTGTATCAGCAATAATGGTTTTTTTATATCTTCCGGCTAATTTAATTATTTTTTGAATTAAATTTATTGTTACAATGCCTTTATTATAATCTGAGACAACTAAGCCATCCCAATCTTTAATATGAGAGGTGATAAAATCAATCGCTTGTTTTTCCTGACGCTTGTTTATATCCTCTGTTTTTTCTTTATCGGCCCTTACTACTTGTTGATCTTTATCAACGACACGAATTTTTTGAGTAGTGACTCTATTCTTATCCGTAAAAATACCGTCTGTATTAACCTTTCCTTTTTTCAATTCAGAGATTAATTGCCTACCAGCAACATCAGATCCTACTACCCCAATAATAAAAACTTCTCCTCTAAGAGCAACAATATTATTAGCAGTATTTGCAGCACCGCCCGGAACGAAACTTTCTCTTGTAACTGAAACAACTGGAACAGGGGCTTCGGGAGATATTCTTCTGACATCTCCCCACATAAAGTGGTCTAGCATTAAATCTCCTACCACCCCGATTTTCTTACCCTTAAAATTGTCGGCTATTTTACTTAGTTTATTTGTTTCCATTTTAAAATTTAGATAAAACTTCTTTAATTTTGCCGAAAACTCGGTCGGGAGTTATCTTTTCTAAACAACTATGGACCCTTTCCCTATCATAATTTTTATACGTATCAAGATTATAAGAATGCTCACAATTTTCTTTTAATATATATACATCTTCTCTATCAATCGGTGCTCCTCTTTTGGGGTCGGTGGGACCGAATATTGAAACTAAATTAGTTTTTGTGGTTGAGGCAAGGTGATTGAGTCCGCTATCTGAAGAAACGAAAACTTTACATTTATTCATTAAAACAGCTACTTGTTTTAATGAATATCCAGATATTACCATAGCATTCTTGTCTAACTCATTTTTTATTCCCAAACAGAGCTCTTCTTCTCCTCTCCCACCAAAAATCAAAATAACTGCATTTGGAAAATTATATAATATCTTACGGCTTAATTCAATAAAATATTTTTGAGGCCATCTTTTGAATTTTTGATTCTCGCCGGAACCGGGATGAAAACCAATTAAAATCTTATTGTTAAGACTATTTTTTATTAAAAAATTATCGGCAAATTCTTCATCTTTTGAGCTAACTTCTATAAACGGGGCAGGTAAAGGATAATCGATTCTCAAGCCAATAGCCCTTAATAGATCCATATCGCTTTCTGTCCTTTTTATATCTTGGCGCAAAAGAGAAGTGTGGGTATAGAACAAACCGTTCTTACTTTTATTCTTTCTTTCTTCTCCCACCCTTACTTTCGCTCCGATAAAAAAACTTAAGATTTTTCCCTTTAATGGATGGAGGTCAGTTGGAGTAGTACTTAAATCATACTTTTCTTTTCTCAACCTATAAAGGAATTTTAATTTATTGAAAAAGCTATTCTTTGTCCAAGCAAACTCGAAAATTCTGTTGACGGTTTCCCCTTCTTGCAGAACATGTCTTGACTCTGGTGTATATAAGACAAAAACATCTACCGTCGCCTTAGGGAAATTATTTCTTAAAATCCTTAAAACAGGGGTGAAGGCTATTAAATCCCCTATTCCAGCGGTATGAATTATTAAAATTTTCTTAAAGTTATAAACCATGGTTTTTAATATTCTCCATATCTTTCTCTCAAACTCCTTAAAAGAGGGAGGCGCAGAAGTTTTTTCCAAAAAATAGCCGAATAGGGTTTTGACATAAAATATGCCCTGAGAACCCGACCTAATATTTTATGCATTGGCTTAAGGCCGTTGTAAACATAATAGTCGAACCAAATATAGTTTCTTTGTATTTGTTTTTTATTAAATCCTGGAAGATCTAAAGTAGCTTTCATTCTTTCTATCTCTTCACCAGAAGATTCCTTTAACAAGCCTTTTTCTTTGCATAAAAAATATAAATCAGTCCCAGGATACGGGAAAAAAATGCCGGTAAGGTGCCAATCGGGCAGACATGTCCTGTTAATTTCCACTGTTTCTTTGAAATCAGCTACAGTTTCGCCTGGAAGTCCCACCATATTATAAAAAGCGACTTTCAAGCTATGCTTTCTCGCCAAGCTAACAGTATTAACAACATCTTTGTTTGAATAATTTCGTTTAAGTATTTCGCGACGAACTCTTTCACTCCCTGATTCTAATCCAATATTGATAAACCTAAAATTAGCTTTTTTACAGGCGACAAGAAGATCTTCAAAATCTGCATTAGGCATAATTCTTAAATTCACTCCGAACGAAAGAAGTTGATTAACAGTTTTGTTAAAGCTCTCTAATTTTGAACATAATTCTATGGCCCATTTTTTATCTACCCCAAAACTTTCAACTTCTAAATATATCTCCCTTTTTTGCATTGGAAACCTAGCAATAATGTCTTTTATTTCTTCTATGATATTATCTGGCGATCTAAATCTGACATAAGAACCAGAAGCCAATTTTTTAAGAGCGTGATTGGAACAATAAGTACATTGAAACGGACAACCACGACCCAGTAAAACCGAATATCTTGCTCCTGGACGTTCTTTTGTCCACTCTTGCCACATCTCTCTATCAGGAAAGGGCAAGCTGTCGAGATCTTGTAAAAACGGGCGCGGTAAGTTTTTTTCGATTTCAGAGCCACGCTTAATCCAAAGATTGGGAATAGTAGATGGCAAAACACCTTTTTCTAATTGAGAAACTAATTCCAGCGCAGGATTCTCGCCTTCACCAACACATAAAGCATCAAAGCCGTCTGATAGAATGCCGTTTGGATTTAAAGAAACGTACGGTCCGCCAACTAATAGATAAATATTCGGCCATTTTTCTTTTATATATTTTGCTATATTCGCAATAAATTGATATTCAGTGCTTACAGCGGTAAAGCAAATTAATTCAGGCGAAAATTTCTTTAAATATTCATCTAAAATATGCCTATTGTTTTTCGGCGAAGTCCTAGACAAAACAATCATTCTTGTCTGGTGACCGTGCTTTTTTAAAAATGAGGAGATGTAAGATATCCCGAATTGTATTTGTTCTGGCGATTCTAACGGTTTAGCCAATGAGCCAACAATATTCAATGAATAAATAAAAAGAATTTTCATATTTACCTCGACGGCGAGAATACCCCGTTCTTTAGATCGGAGGTGAAAAACGTGATTACGCCGATAACAACTATAATGCTTTTATTCTATTTTTAAGTATATCCATGCCCCCTAATTCTAAAAACCTGACAATATTTCTCAAGGATAAATCTTTCTTACCGTCTGGAGTTAAATGATATTCGGCGAAGGAAACAAATTCTTTAGGACGATAAATTTCTAATTCAATAACGTTCTTATTGGCAAATTTTTGATCACTGGTCACTATAGAAACAACTTCACCCGGATATTTCACTGTTATCCGCTTCTCACCTTCTAAAAAATCTTTGCACAATAAAAGATTTGAAAGCTCAATCACATTACTCATAACAGCCTGATTGAAAATATTCTTTGATTTGAGTTTTTCAGTTACAATTGTTTCCATTTCTTTTTGCAGAGCTTTAAGAATTTCCGGATCCTGATACACCAAGGCGATGTAAAAAAAATTCAATTTCATAAAACCATTAACCAGCTTATTATAATTTTCAGGCTGTTCATAAAAAGAGATCATCTCTTCCTTGGTTTCAAACCATTCTTCCTTAGATTCTTTTTTTATACGGTCAAAAAGATTTCTCAGCATGGGATTTTTTGTCTGAGAAAGCTCACCTACAACCATTTCGGGATTAATTCCTTGTTTTTTAGCTAATAATAAGATGGGTTTGAATATACCGGTGTTCCAGATAAAAAATATAAGCCAGTGTTGAACTTTAAAGTTATTCATTTCTTCCTCTGACATATCTTTCGTTGCCCTGACAGATTCTTCTGTCTCAAACACTATCTTGTTGTCGTATTTTCCATAGGCGCCGAAAATTGGCCTGTATTTTGTCTTAACCTCATATTTTTGGCGATATTCATCGCTTTCATATTTCGTGCCGTGTAAAAGCCTGATGTTAAACGGGCCGACATAATCAAATCCCATATCAAAAGCAGTTGAAAGAGTATTGTAATGACTCTCCGGAGTCTCACCAGGCAAACCTATAAGAATATCTGTCCCTACGTCGATATTTTTATTATGGTAATAATCGAGTTGTTCTTTTATGCTACTTATTTTTATAGCGCCCCGACCAATATTATCAAGAACTTTCGGGTCTGCTGATTGCAAGGCAATTAATCCTCTATTATTTCTTCCTAAAAGCTCGGATATTTCTATATTCCGTTTTGATGTATTTTTTGATTGCCAAACGGTTACATTTGTAGGATATCCTTTTTTATCCATGATATTACGTACCTTTTTTGCAATTTCCAAGTCTCTCGGCAAGATTCCAAAATTACTATCGCAAAATATCCAAGTAAGCTGGCCTGCTGATTTTTCAGCTATATAATCAATTTCTTCTAATACTTGATTAAGCGGTCTTACTCTTATCCTTGGAAGCATTGCTCCCCAAGCGCAATAGACGCACCGGTAAGGACATCCCCTATTGGTTTCCAGAAGAGGAATCATATTGGGGTCAGTTAAAAACTGATCCAGCCATCCTGTGAGATAAGGACTTGGCTGGTTTATCTCCAAACTTCTTTCGCGCAACGGCTCTGGGGTATAAAAAAACTCCCCATTGATAATAGTAGCACAGCCCATGGGGTGCGGTTTAACAGACCCTTTTAAAACTTCTCCCACAATTCTTGCAAATGGTTCTTCGCCTTCATATATGATGTAATAATCAAGATTTTTGTGTTCAGTGAGGAACTTTTTAATATCAGCGGGCTCCATTCTAATATTTGGTCCTCCCATTACTGTCAACGTCTTTGGGCTTAGGCGCTTAACCATGTCTAAAAAAAGAAAGCCGAGCCTCGCATTCCAGCTGTAATGACTTAAAGCTAAAATATCAGGAGGATTTTCAAGAAGAGCTTTTTCAAGAATATCCGGATATTTAAAAAGTTTGATATTAACTTCTTGTCCGAATTTTTTTTTAATAAATGCTGCCATATACCCTATATTTAAGGGCGTGACATAATTTGTTTTAATAGTGTTATACACTAAATCGGCAAGATATATATTTAGGGCCATATATTTTTATTATCTTTTTATCCTACCAAGAAATTACTCTCACTACAAGGTAATAATTTTTAGATATTTTCGTAATTCTCTTGCTAGCTGAAAAGATATTCCATGATTACCGTGATATATTTATAGACCGATCTCGCGGAACAAAAAAGCTAAAAATGAAGGTAATCGAAGAAAAATAGTATAAACAACTATACTTACTATCGTACTAATAATCACGGTTTCGATATTTTTACGAAAATAGATTATGATTTTTTTATACCAGGGTTCAAACAATTCATATCCCTTTGGTTCGAGAGAGTAAAATGTGCTTATTCTCCCTCCAGCTAATCGTCCACTTTTTTTTTGGATTAAATGATCGCTAACGAGTAAATCGAGAATGTGCATTACTTTACTAGAAAAAATGTCTAAATGATCTTCTATTTCTTCCTCGTAACTAAATCTATTTTTTAACTCTTTTTTCAACTTATTAAATTCGAGGGCATATCTTTTATCATATAAAGCTTGTAATATGTCTTTTTTTAATTTTTTATTATCTTTCATATTATTTTTTATCAATTTTTATTGATTTTTTAAAATTTTGGAAATATTCGTAATTTTTCTTCATAATTTCCGCTTTTTTCTGCCAATGGCTAATAAGCATATTTTCATTACTCTCAAACCATCGAGGAAAATCATTGCACTCAATAGTAGTTCTATAAGGATAATCCCCGCACAGCAGATTTATCATAGTTTCCTGGTCTGCCATTTCTTTGTTTTTAATTATTATTTCAAAACAACCGAAGGGAATCGCTTCTTCTATCACACTTGATGTAACGCTAACAAGACAAACAGCGCGAGACAACATTTCCCAAAGAGAAACTTCGTGATTTTCAAATACTTTAACCTTAGCCAACTCCAAATCTTTGTATATATTTTTTTCCGAAGGATGGAGAACCAAAGAAATATTCCAATCTTTAAATTTTTCTTTGTTTTTTTCTATTCCAAGAATAAAGTTTTTAATTGTTCCCTGAATGGTCCCTCCGAATCCTCCTATTATTACCATTTCTTTTAATCCTGCTTTTTTATCGAAAAAGTTTTTTTGAATATTTTTAAGAAAATAAAAATAAACTTTGGGATTGGACTTCACTTTTACGTTTTGGGATGAATATCCGTTATTAATAAGTATCTTACGTATTTCTTCCGAGAAAACAATTATTTTTTTGTTCTTCACATATTCTCTTATCGAGGATATATTAGGAAAAACATATTGAGGAGCAACGTCGTCAATCCGACCGTGCTGTATTTCTGTTACATCTGGAAATTTATCGAGCGCTCCCATACAACCATAGATAAGTTTTGCCTTTGGATTAAGCAATTTGATTATTTTCAAAAAAATTCCGTAATAATTAATGCCATACGCCTGAAGAGCAGTGAATTTTACAACTTTTTTAATGTCTTTTTCTTGTAAAAGTCCTGATTTTTTAAGTTTGGGATAAAATTCTTTATTTATTTTCGGATAAAAGAATAAACGAAGAAAAGATAGAACTCCTTTAACGGCAACGATAAAATCCATTGGCAAATATCTCTCATAGCATGTTTTTTTATACTTTGTCTTCATAAAGGCCGGGAATTCAAAGATGAGTGGCTTTTTACCCGGATTGTCTTCTAGGGCCAGCTCTACATACTGGTTATAGAAATTATTCTCTTGACTGTTCCATTGAAGATGCCTCTCGTTGGCAAAAATTATAATGTCGTTTCCAAATATTTTATTTAAACTAAAAAGGAAACGAATAAATCTCTTGAATAGATTAATTGGCCTTATTTTGAAAAAAGCGGACGTCGGCTCTGAAAATGAAGCCAGTCCGCTGGCAAGATAATAGGTTTTTTCCCGCAGATAAGACCATAATGGTATTTTATTATAAGAAACATTATAGAAATCAAATTTCTTTTCCGCCTCCCACAGCGCTTCAACTGTTTCCTTCATTTTTACTTTTTTTGATGTTTGGATAGGCATATTTAAAAAATTCCTCTTCTTAAAAAATATTTATTGATAAAAATTTTTAAAAAAGGCGGACAGGCTAAAGAAAGGTAATCTCTTAAGAGATAGACATAGCAAATTATTGGATAATCTTTGCTTTTTATCACTCTTTTTTTAAGCAAAATTGCTTGTTTTATCTGTTCCTTGTTCCTTTTAGAGGATATCATTTCCGGCTGATATTTTTTTTTCACTAAAAATAGTGGTAAGTTTTCTCCTTTGGCAACTTTTAAGATTCTAAACCATAATTCATAATCCTGGATAACTTTAAAATCTTCATTATACTTCCCTACTTTGTTTATGATTTCTTTCCTTATCATAACCGAAGTATGAATAAAAGGATTTCTTCTAATAAGGACATTCTTTATATCTTGATGAGAGACGGGCAAAGTTTCTTCCCTTAAAATTTTCCCTTCTTGGTTTATCGCATAACCGAATGTTCCTAAAACCTTAATTTCGAGATGATCTTCCAAAAAAACAACCTGCTTTTCCAATCTTTGAGGCAAAGAAATGTCGTCAGCATCCTGGCGGGCAATATATTTACCTTGTACCACATCTATCGCCTTATTAAGAGATTTTGTTAAGCCGATATTAGAGGGGTTGCTAATTATTTTAATCCGGCTGTCTTTCTTTTCCCAATTGGTTAAAATTTCTTCAGTTTTATCCGTAGAGCCATCATTAACAATAATAAATTCAAAATTCTTGAAGGTCTGCTCTAAAATATTTTTAATCGCCTCTCCAACATATTGCTGGCCGTTAAAAACCGCCATTATTACTGAAACTTTTGGATTAATATTCATAATATTTCTATTTTTTTAAGCCAAAACTCAAACATAATTAATTTATCAATTAAATATATCTCCCAGTTTTTTAATCTTTTTGGGTCTTTTTCTAAAATTTTAGAAACAAACTCTTCATTTAAGAAATCCTTCCACAAACATTTTTCGCCATTAAGTAATATCTTTTTTACTAATTCTGAATTATCAACTAAAACCTGCCTCCCATTAACTGCCTTCATATTTATCGGTTTTATTATTTCTTTTCGGAATATTTTAAAAAGAATTGAAGAAACATAATTTTTTGTCTTAAGCAAGTTAACCCAAATCTTCGTAAAAATACTTTCATTTCCAAAAAGTTCTAAAGTGTTTCTAGGAACAGATGAAGCTATTGGCAATTTCTCCTTGATATATTTTTTAATTATTGATTCGTTGAACCTATAAGATAGTGGTAATTTATATATAAAATCCTGGAAATCATAATCGAGATAAGGCGAATGTATTTGTACGTAATCCTTAGCAGCTAAGCTTGTAATACCACAATGGCGTCTTTCAAAATCTAGGACACTTATAACGTCGAAGGTATTAACAAATGAAGGCTGTTCGTATTTTTTTACTAAATTTAAAAAAGTTTCTTTTGATAAATCAATATAGGGATGTAATTTCTCTTTGAAAAATTGTTTTTGGATCTTATGCGGGATTATCCTATTCCATTTATTAAATAAAATTTCAGAAAAAGTTGTAATATCTATAGCATTTTTAAATTCTTCCTCAATATCTTTTCCAAAACTGCAATCGCCAAATTCCCCCGAGAAAACATCTTTAATTCCTTTCCTTCGAACTTCTTCATAAAAGGGGACGAATCGAAAATCAAAACCGCTATATTCTGGTCCTATACTCGCTAAACCCTTCTCCAAGCAGGACTTGTAACCTATACGGATAAATTCATGAACTATACCATACAAATTAGCTAACCGCTTGCTAAATAAAGAATCTAGATTATCTTCACTCATTCCATAATTAAATGAACGTAAAACAAACTTATTTTCTCCTTTTAACTTTTCGAGGATATCTAAAATTATTCGGGAGTCTAGCCCTCCACTCAAACCTATACCAATATCTTTTTGGTTTCTTGAGATTTTCCTCTCGACTGCTTTTTTAATCTTTTCATCCAACCCTTCAATAGCCTCTTTTTCTGTCATATCTCTCTTTTCTTTGAATTGAGGTTGCCAATAATTTGTTAAGCTGATTTCATCATCTGAGTATTTTAATATCGACGCCGGAGAAAACAAAGAAATCTCTTTAATCATTGTTTTCGCACCAAATAAATGTTGGAAGGTGAAATGCTCTATTATTGCCTCTTCATTAACTGTATTTTTTAGGTTTTCAATTTTTTGCTTAATCTCAATTAATCCTTTCAACTCTGATGAAAATATAATTCCGTCTGAAATTTTCCTATAATAAATGGGCCTTAAACCATATCTATCATTTCCTATAATAAGACTGTTCCTCTCTTTATCGTAAATAAAAAATGAAAATAATCCGTTTATAGACGGTATGAAAGATTCGAGCTTGCCTAGCTTATAGGCTTCTATGATTTTTTTAGAAAGTATATCACTTGAATCATTAATATTTATTTCAATCTGAGTCCCTGTTTCAAAATCCCTATACCCTACGGCTTGTCCATAGAAACTTACAATTATGCCTTTATCAATTAATAAAGGATAAAAAATTTCCTCTAGATCCACTTTTCCGAAGCCGTAGTTTTCATAATAATCAATAGAAGATTTCTGCCAATCTTTGTGAACCAAAGAGGCGCTCAAAAACTCTGTTAGTTCCCTTATTTTCTCCTTATTTGTATTAAATTTTATAATTCCTGTTATCCCTGGCATATTTTTTATAGATAAAAGCGGCTTAATATTTTTTCACACCTTTTTTTCCGATCGTATGTTTTAATTTTTTCATAGGCATTATTAGTTAGTTTTTCTGCTAATTGTTTATCTTCTAAAACCATTCTTACAAAACGACTTAATTCCTGAATATTATTAGGTTCGGCCAATAACCCATCAATATTATGGGTGATAATTCTTGAAATCGCAGGGATATTTGTAGAAATAATGGGCTTCTTTGTAGCCATATATTCAAACAATTTTAAAGGGGAGGTCGTACTAATATCCATTCTCTCTATTTTTTGGTCAGTTTTATAGGGCATTATTAAAGCATCGGCTACCTGTAAAAACAAAGGAGCTTTGTTTCTTTCTATAAACTTTACAAATTGAACATTTTCAATTTTGTGAGAATTAGTAAAATCTTTCCAAAATTTTATCTGAGAATCCTGCCCACCTGCAAGCAAAAAATCAACATCGGGAATGTTTTTAGCAACTAATAATATATGCTCTATTCCTTTATCGGGAAAAAGAGAACCACAATAAACAACGATTTTTTTATCCTTTACCAAATTAAATATTTTTCTGCACTCGTCTTTGTTTGGCAGGTTTTGAAAATCTTCAATATCAACCCCATTTTGTAATACTAATATTTTATTTTCCGGAAAACCGGTCTTAATAAAACTCTGTTTTACTACGTCTGAAACAGTCGCAAGTCCTTTAAGGTATTTAGAATGACTTAATTTAATTACCTTCTTCAGATCAGGGTGTTTAACATTTGTCGTATGCGATTCTAAAATAGTAGGTATCCCGTTTTTTATATTGTAATAAACGACTCTATAAGCTCTACAATAACAAATATCTATGTTATTTTTTTTGCAATATTGGCTAATTCTTTTTTCAGGGTCGAAAAAATACCTTCTAAAATATAATATTTTTATTTTTTCGTTAACTCCGTAAAAATTATGAACATTTTTTATCTTCTTTCTATTCCTTCTTTCTAAAAATCTTTCCACTGTTAAAACCTCGACTTCGTAACCCAACTTGAAAAAAGCGTTCGCCGTCTTCATCACGTTTATACTGTGCGCCCATTGCGACGGAATATGACCTGAAGTAACTACTGCTATTTTTATTTTATCTCTTGGTATCATAAATATTTTACTTATTTTCAGCCACGGTCAAACCCATGCTATTATTGTAATCAATTTTGCCTTTCAAAATTTTAAAATTCTTCTCTATAAAGCTTAACACTTCCTTTCTTTCAATTTGCCCTTTTTTCGTATCTAATCCTATGCAATCTCTCTTATCATAATCAAAGATTAGCACTCCCCCTTTTTCTAAATGTTGATGCAATATTTTAACAATCTCTACAGGATTAGTTAAAAACTCAAACACAGTGCGGCATATTATTACATTATATTTTGCACCCGAAGGTAAATTATCTTTTATAGCCGGGCCTATTGTTATAAAGTTTATGTAATTTTTATTGGCAAATTTCCATCTCGCATAAAAGAAATTAATTTGTTTAATATCCACTATCGTGAATTTTAGATTTTTATAAGAACAGTATCTAATAAGCCCTTCGGTGATTGGCGCAATTCCGCAGCCGTACTCTAATATAGAAGAATTATTCGAAATATATTTAAGGAATGGATAAAAACCTAAGTAAGCTAATTTGGTATATCTCCAGACAGCATTAAAAACCATAAAAATACACCCTATGGCTTGCCATCTTTTAACAAACTCTTTTGCGTTTCGTTCATTTGTATGAACGACTTCTTGAAATTTTGCACGATAACTACCGCGAAGAAAATGGAAATCAAATATATCTATAGGCCTATTTCCTAAATAATCTACCCAAAAATCTTTAAATGAGCTAAACCATTTGGTCGATAAATTCGAAAAAAGAAATTTTTCTAGAACATTTGTCCTTTCAAGAATCCCCATATAATACATTTTCAATAAATTAAAAATCCTTGAAATAAACCTTATCTTATATTCCTTCCTTGTTGAAGAATTTTTGTCAAATTTATGGACTGTACTTAGCCATAAATCCTGCTCTTTAAATTTTTGATCTATATTTATATATACTCTGTTAAATTTATTATAATTTTCTTCTCTCATATTATTTTTTTATCTTTTTAACAACACACAACCCTACGCTTTTTCCAAAGTCGATTTTCCCTTTTATCAATTGGAAATTATTTTTGATAAATTTAAGCACCTCTTCCCTTTCATCTAGGGATTGCCTACTGTCTAATCCTATTCTTTCAATATTTGTTTTTATATAATCAAAGACCAATACTCCCCCTTCTTTAAGTCCGCTATAAAAACTTTTAACAACTTTCAGGGGGTTAGGCACATGTTCTAGTACTGTTTGACAAATAATAGCAGAGTAATAATTATCTTTATCTACTAAATTATTATACGGCTCTAATATCCGGTATTTAACATTTGGCAAATTTGATAAATTATAAATTGCGTATAAAAAATTTATTTGCAAAATATCGACTATTTCAAAATCATATTTTTTTGAAGGGAAATATTTTAGAATACCTGTTGTAAACGGAGCAACAGCGCAACCATATTCTAAGACCTTCCCTTTTCTAGGCAACTGGAAATAAAATCTTAAGAAATCTAGGTAAGCCGATTTGGCGTATCTCCAAGTGGCGTTAAATAGCTGAGAAATATTTTCATCAGATTGCCAGGCTTTTAAGAAATCTGAATTATTTGATTCATTAAAGTGCTTGGCGCTTTGGAATCTACCTCTGTAAGAAAATCTTAAAAGATGGAAGTCCATAATATCAATCGGCCTTCCATTAAGTATTTCTTGCCAAAAACATTTAAAATTTTTAAACCAACTTGTTAATAAAAAAGAATAAACAAATTCCTTTGAAATCTTTAATACATGAATCGCGCCATTAAGTATCATGCTAATTTTTGGAAAAACTGGCCGCAACAACTTATGCTTATCGCTTGCTAAAACTTTGCTTTTAAATTTATCTATATCCAATTTTAAATTGTCGTAATAGTTATTTTCCATATAATATTACTGCATCAATGATTTAAATAATCGCATATATTTTTCTCCCATAATTTCTTTTGTATGATATTGTTTTACTAAATCCACGCATCGTTTTTTGAATAAATATAGATGATTGATAACTTCCTTAAGAGAATAAATCGGATTCCGCTCATCAATAAGTATGCCTCCATGAATGTCTTCCTTTAAAAGCAACTCCGGCGAACCGCCGCTATTTGTGGCTATAACAGGCATGCCACAACTCATTGCTTCTAGAATAACGTTCGGAGAACAATCGTTAATTGTGGGATAAAGCAATACATCGCCACTTCGATAAAGAGAAGCTAATTCATATCTATCGTTAGTATGGTTCAAACAATGAACATTAGGAAATTTTTTTATTTCATATCCGTAAACTGGATCATCAATCTGCCTTCCAATCAGATAAAATTGAATTTCTGGATTATTCTTCAGTAAATGAGCGAATTCCAATACAGTGCCCAATCCTTTACGAGCCATGCCGCTGGTAGACACATGAAAAATCTTATATTTTCCTTTTAGGTCTTTTTTAGGACCATTTTCACTAAAAATATCCCTATCCACGCCGTTGTAAATAATAGTACCGTTTTTTATATTCATCGGCCCCTCAAAGCCAAAAATTGATTTCACCCCGCGAACATATAAAGATTTACAATATTCTGTCTGAAAAACTGTGGCATCCGCTCTTTTATTAATCCAAGACACGGTTTCATCACAGCCATATACCTTACATAATATTCGATAACGGTCGTCCAGCCTATGCACTACTTTCGCTTTTGGATTTTTTTTAATCAGTCTTGCGAAACGCTTTTCGTAATCAGTATTTGATTTTGAATATCTATTATAATCAATTTCCTGAAAGAACCGACCTCTATTTAAAAAATTTGCGACTTTCCTTTTAATGATTCCCGTTAATGACCTATCTGTATAATGCGACCCGCCACTGATAATAAATAAAATATCAAAGCGATCTTCTTCACCTACCAATTCGATATCTTTCTGATTTTTTAAGAAATCGAAAAGATATTGAGGAAAACTTAAACCTTTAAACTCTTTATTATCGGAAACAGGATAATCGATAAATACTTTTATTTTGTTCATAGTTTTTATTATTTTATAACAACACTCCAAATTTCGCCGAATTGGACACTATAACTACAAATTTTAAACCCCGCCTTTTTTAGTTCTTTTTGAAAAGACTCTAAGGTGTATTCCGTAAAATGGCCCCTATCTAACATCCATTCCAATCCTAATTCTTTTTTATACAAAGTTATCCAATCCCTGTTTATCATCGGCACTCTTATCAAAAACTTATCTGCCTTACTTTTTAAAACTTTTAAAAATTTGGCTCTGTTTTTAATATGTTCCAACACATTTGACAGAATAATAACATCGAATTTTTTTCCTGGAAAATTTTCTAAAATATCCCCTTGAACATATTCTATATTTTTTCTGGAAAACATTTCTTTGGCGAATCTTATATTTTCTTCATCTAAATCAATCCCGATGACTTTTTTGGCCTTTTTGGCAACATCAAAAGTCAAAGCGCCGTTACCGCATCCAATATCTAAAACCGTATCTCTAGGATTGATATTATCTATGAAAAATTTATGATAATTCATCAAACGGTGCTTAGGATGCAATCCTTGCTCAATTTTATTAGAAAAAAAGCTACTTAACTTATAAGAAAAGCTATGCAATCTTAACGCTGATTTAATTACAATTTTATAAATCTTTGTTTTCATTTTTAATCACTAATATATAAAATGACGAAAAAATAGGAAGAAAGCGGTCAAATTTATTAGCAGTATTAAGAAGTTTAGGATAAATATTTGATTTCCGTAGCTTATTATTCTTTAAAATGATTTCGGGAATTGTTATAAAAAACAAATGTAGGAAAAAAGAAAATAACCCTCCTATCCTATATACTTTAAACTTATCCCCAAATATTTTTTTAAAACGAACCGGCGTATATCTTCTATATCCATGACGGAGATAAAGGAATACTGACCAAAAAGTAGGAATGATGTGTATTTGAATCCCTCCTTTTTCTAAAAATTCACGGGCTTTTGAAACAGCTAAAACGTCTTTATCTATATGCTCCAGGGCTGAAATGGAAAAAACAAGGTTATATTTATTATTTGTATTAAAATCTTCTATTTTTATCTTGATAAAATCGGACTTTACGGCGTATTTGTTAAACTGTTCAAAATTCTTATTTTTTTCAATATCTACCCCAGTGTAAAATAACTTGTAACCTAAATCGTAAAAAATCTTTCTGATGTATCCTGAACCACAGCCAATATCCAACATTTTAACCTCTTTGCTGGGCAATATTTTAAGCAGATTATCATATAAAAATCTATTCGAATATACTCTCCCGGGAGAATCATTCACCTCTTCTATTTTTTCAGGACGCCAATATTTTATCATACTATTTTATAATTTCATTTGTTCTTTTTAACTTCTAAAAAATCTATTAACAAAACCCTTGATCATCCTGTTCCCACCATTTCCAATATAATTATCCATCTCTAAAAAATCTGGTTGCGATCCCCAACTTTTAGGCCAATGGTTGTGTTGATACAATCCATCAAATCGATCTGTTTTAATAAGAGCTAACCATTTTTTATGTTTATAATAGAAACTCTCGAAATCTTTTAATGCTTCTTTATGCCCTGCTAAATATTGCTCCTCATAATCAAAGCTATCTTCCCAGAAATAATTTAGAGCAGATTGCCCTATTTCATCAATAAGCCACCGTCTGTTCTGATAAAGTAAGGGGGTTTTCATCTTAAACACAAGTTTTGCATCAATAATTTCAACAAACCATCTATGATGGAAATAACCTTGCAATTTATTCGATTTTGAATGCTCACTAACACCTATTTTACTTTCAGCTGCGCGAGTTGGAGTTGAAATATATCCCGCTTTCGATACTCTTTGAATTTCTTTACAAATTGCGATAGGGTCGCGCAGATCTTCTAAAGTGTCCGTGCATAAAGAGAAATCAAAAAATTTATCTTCAAAGGGCCATGGAAGTTCATAGAAATCTCTTGAAACCCATGTCTCTCTAGAAAAATGCTCTTCCCCTCCCACCTTTTCGTCAATATCTGTTTTTCCAACTCTTTTATCAAATGCTCTTTTATCTAAGATATAATTTGCTCTGAACCATGGATATCTTCCTCCCCCAATATCTATTACAATATCATCTTTCTTCAATCTACTCAGTATTAAATTAGAAATTTTTCCGTTTATCATTTAAGTTCTTTTTTTTAAAACCAATAGAATACTGTGGCCAGCTATTTTTGATAGGAAAAACGAGTTTAAAAATTTTATTCCTTTAGCTAAAAGATTGTGGCTGTCGTACACTTTTTGTAAAATCGGTTTGAGCAAAAAGATTTCATCTTTCAATCCTTTAGTAGCATCAAATGGTTTCTTAAAAATCAGCTTAAATCCGTGTTTTTCAACATTTTTTGCAACTTCTTTTTCGTTTAAGATAAAACAATAAAAATTGTTGTTTATATCGTTATCTAATTTTTTATAGATTCCTAGTTTTGCTTTTAATCTCCGAAGAAAAAACATATGAGGAAAAGTTAAAAATAAGTATCCGTTAGTTTTTATTACTCTTTTTGCCTCCTCTATGATTTTTTCGTACCCGCCGGTAAAGTGTTCTATCACTCCTAGGGACCAATAGCCATCGAAAAAATTATCGGGAAAATCTAAACTTCTGACATCCTGAAAGGAAACTTTTAAATCAGGGAGGTTTTCGTTTATCTTCTTAACGGTTTCTTCGGCGAAATCAACGCCATAAGCATCATATCCCCAATGCTTTAACCCGTAAACAATTTGTCCTCTACCACAACCTCCTTCTAATACCCTTGCCCCGTGTTTTAAAAACTTATTTGTATTTTTTTTAACGAACCAACTGTTTTTTCCTTTTTCTATCTCTTTTTTAAAGTTTTTTGCCTCCCAATGCCTATCCCAAAATTTATTTGTTGCTTTTTCTTCAATAACTATCAATCTTTTATTGTCTTTATCGTAAAATTTCATACTTCAAGAAGATTTTCTTATTAAAAACCACGTAGTTCCATTAAACCAATTAAGCGCTTTTTTTCTATTAAATCCACTCAAGATAAGCTTTAATAGTTTTTTAAAATTCCCTTGAAAATCAATCGTATAAATTATCTTTAAAATTTTACATTTATTCTTCTCAGATCGGTATCTAACAAAATCAACAGATTCTTCATTATTAAAAAACCATCTATGCCTATCTTTCGGCCTCTCTAGGGGTAATCCGTAAAACTTCAAATATTTCCCGAATTCCTTTTGTTTTTCTGTAACGATAGAATACTTTTTCCCAAGCAAAATAGTAAATATTCCTAAAAAAGGGTTGGGCAAGCTAATAATAATGTATTTTTTACTTATCCTACATAATTCATCAAAAACAAAATGAATATTTTCTAAATGTTCTAACACATCCGCGCAAAATACTAAATCAAAATTATTTTTTTTAAACGGCAATCCTTCTTTTTTATCCAAATCGAAAGAAATATCTGGCTTACCAAAATTATCTATACCAACATATTTAATTTTTTTTGAAAGAATTTTTTCTAAATGTTTTTCGTCGCAACCAATATCTAAGACGCTACCTATTTCTTTAAAAATGGAGTCGAATTGATGAACTATCCATTTTGCTTTTTCTTCACGATTTTTATAAGGTTCCATATATATTTATTTCCTTTTCCATTATTTTTAAGAAATCGAAGTTTTTTAAAATATCTTGCCGGGCATTTTTGCCAATTTTCTCCTGAAGTTCCTTATCCTTTAGAACTTCGACGATTGCTTTTTTTATTGACTCAACACTAATATCGCAAAGATAACCATTTTCTCTATGACGGATAATTTCCTTTATCCCCTCAACATTTGTCCCGATGCAGGGCAAACCACAGCTCATTGCCTCTAATAAGGTTTTTGGGCACCCTTCATATAATGAGGGGAGAATAAAAATCTCCGATCTATTCAACTCTTCTGGCAGTTTATTGTTCGGAATATTTTCCCGAAATTCTATATTTGCTCTCTTTTTTCTCGCAACCACCTTTATCTTCTCTTTTAAACATCCTGACCCGATAATCGCTAATTTACACGAGTTTCCCGAGATTGCTTCAATTAAATTAAAAAGGTTCTTTTGTTCATGCAGTCTTCCGATAAAGATAACTTTTGATTTATCTTTTTCTATTTTTAAAGGTTTAAATAATTCGGTGTCAATATAATTAGGGATGAATTCTATTTTAAAAAAAGGGACTTTAAAATTATTTTTGACGAACCTCTTATCTTTTTCTGAAGTTAGAATAATCCTATCAGCATTTTTATAAGCAAGCTTTTCGATATTAAATACAAGTGCTTTTTTCCAAAACGGTTTTTTTTCCTTCCTTAAAAATTCTAACCACTCATAGCCACACCTAATTATTAATTTCTTTTTATACAACCATTTTGAAAGAATCGCCGGGATAACAGCTGCCATCTGATTTGTCTTATAAACATCAGCTCCCCTGAGCTCTTTATAATAAATTAAGGGAATAAAAAATTGGTAAATTCTTGAAGGGAAGAAAGCAGGTTTTGATAAGATTCTAATATTCGTTGATAGTTTTTCTTGAAAATTAAACTCTTTCTTATTTCCATAAGTAATAAAATATATTTTTTTAAAATATTTTGCTAATTCATTATAGGGCTTAATTTCCCTCTCCAAATTTCCGATTTTTTCCCATATTTTTAAAGAAACTCCACAGGTAAAAAATAAAGCTAATTTTTTGTCTTTTAAGTTTTCCATTCCTATTATCTTTTTGAGAATTTTTCGGGATCATCGATTCCTTGATCCTTCATTAGTTTATTATTAATCTCCTCCACTACTTTATGGATTTTTAAATCAACACCTTGTTCATCTGCAAATTGGATTAAAGCTTTAATGTCTTTCGGCAAACATTTCTTGCCGTATCCCCTATAGTCTCCGTAATAAATATTTAAATGACTAGGGCCTATTCTTTTATCCATTGAAGCGCATTCTCTCACTTCGTCGTAGTCAATGCCGACTGCCTTGCATAAATCGTACATTTGATTGCCAAAAATAACTTTTGTTGAAAGAAATGTATTGCCGAAATATTTAACCATCTCTGCTTCAGTCGCCCTAATAATCTTTTCAAAGGGAGCTTTCGGCAAAATAGACAAAACTTTTTCAGCTGATTCACGGCTGGAATCTGTATAGCCGACTATTTGTCTATCCGGGTTTTCCATACATTCATCCGCTTTTTCTTCAATTAAAAATTCTGGATTGAACAAAAACTTATGCTGAGGATATTTTTGCTGAAATTTTTCCGTAGTGCCAAGTAAAACAGTTGATTTAATCACTATTGTTTTATTTCCGGAGATACTTGAACAAGCGTCTTCAACATAAGATAAATCAAATCCTTTTTCCTTATCAAATGGGGTCGGGACACAGATAAAAATAATATCGGCTTGGTTCACTTCTTCAGTAGAGCCCTTATTTTTTCCATTGTCGTAAAAAAATACCTTATATCCTACTTTATCAAAATATCTTTTTAACGCTCCGCCAATCATTCCTAGACCCATTATTCCTATTTTTAAATCTTTTAAATTTTTGTTCTTCATAATTATGAGCGAGGGAGGAAAGGAAAAACCTTTTTTACTTTCCGACCAAGCGATTAATTATATAGACTAAAAGTCTCTATAAATTTATTTTTTAATTAAATTATGATTTTCAAACCATTCTTTAGTTTTTCCAACTCCAGTAGCAAAATCTGTCTTAGGCTGCCAATTCAAAAGCTTTTTAGCTAAGTTGATGTCTGCCTGGGTATGGAGAGGGTCACCTAACCTTGGGGGCAGATATTGAACCGAACCGCCGATTAATTTGCTTAAATAATTGATCGAATAAGATTTCTTCTGCCCAATATTTATTATTTCTCCTCCTTTTATCTTTTTGCTTTCCGCTGCTTTTATATTTGCATCTACTACATCATCTATATAGCAAAATGCCCTAGTCTGTTCCCCATCTCCAAAAATTGTTAATGGCTTATTCTGAACCCTTAATCTTAAAAATTTTCCCAAAACTAAACTATAATCAGAATCGAAATCAATTCTTGGCCCATAGACATTAAAATATCTTAAACAAACTATCGGAACCTTATATAGCCCAACAAATAGTTTTGCAGTTTGCTCTCCAACAAACTTCTGTAGCCCATATGGGCTAAGAGGATTAGGAATCATATTCTCTTTTAGAGGAAACTTCTTTTGATCCCCATATATAGAAGAAGAGGAGGCGAAAATAATTCTTTTAACCCCTTCATCAATCGCCGCTTTAAAAACATTAATCGTACCCAAAATATTCACTTGAGATGTACCGACTGGATCCTTAATCGAAATCGGCACTCTCGGAATAGCAGCTAAGTGTAAAACATAGTCAACTCCTTGAAAGCAGGGCTTGATTTTGTTAAAATCACGAATATCTAATTGATAAAACTCTACCTTAGGATTCAAGTTTTCCTTCTTCCCAGTTGAAAGATTATCAATAACCACTACTTGGTGGTTTTGTTTTATTAACTTATCAACGAGATGGCTGCCTATGAATCCAGCTCCGCCAGTAATTAAGTATTTCATATAGTAAAATTATTTTAATTATATAATGTGGGCACTTGAGATACTTTATAATGTATCGTGTTGTAAAAAGTCCAATGACTTCTCCATTTCTTGCCATGCTTAAGAAAAAAATAAATCTTTAGAATACTTCGTAAAATAAAAGAGGGGGTTAAAGACGCGATTATAAAAGTGAGAGAAAACATCAAGCCATCTCTAAGTGTTGCTTTTTGAAAAAATCCTTTTAAAACTCCGAGATAAGACGAATAAAAAAACGTCTTAAAAGCCTTCATTAATATTAAATGCTGGACAATATTCCATCTAAATCCTCTGTCCATTTCTTTGATTCTTTTGATTGTAGCATCGTTTACATAACCGCTTGACAACAGCAATTTATTCAATCTTTTTTTACACACATAATGTTTCTTGAATCTGTCTTCAATGGAAATCTTATAATAAGGCAGCTCTTGAGAAACTATATGTTTATTAAGCGCCAACCCTTTAACATCAGAAAATTTTAAAAACATCAACCGATATAAAAATACTTGAGGATAATGGCTTCCGATTGACTTTTCTGCTAATTCCCTTTCTTGCTCTAATATCTTTTTAAAGAAGCTATTTTTAAATATTAAAATACTTAAAAATACGCTGTCAGGAAAATTTGCCTCGATAATATTCTCTCTATTTATTTCAAAAACCAACGGCTTATCTGGCTCCAGAGAAGTATAATAAACAGTCTTTTTTCCGGTTTTTTTATCAATAAAATATGCTTCTGATTTAAGAGTGACAAGAGCTGTATTTTCTTTGCAATTTTTCTTAATAAAATTAATCACCTCCTCTAAACCATTGGGGATGATAGAATCGTCATCTGCAAAAAGCCAAATATAGTCCCCCTCAGACATTTCCATCACTTGGAAAAGATTCCTATCGCCTAAATCTTCCTTATTTTCATTATATTTTATCAAATCTGGATATTTTTCCTTAAAATTCATTACAACTTCTCGAGTATTATCTGAAGAACCATTATTAGAAACGCATATTTCAATCCCATCTTTAATTTGAGGTATAATGTAATCCAAAAGATTCTTCAGATAAACTGCTCTATTGTAAGTAGGAATAGCAATACTTAATAAAGGTTTACTGCTCATAATTTTGGAGAAAGTTTTTCATAATTTTAATCATGTAATTCAACTTATTTCTAGTTATTCCCGGATAAACGCCTATCCAAAAAAGATTATTCATTACCAAATCAGTATTTTTTAAGGAACCGAAAACCCTGCACTTTATGTCTTTATAAGCCGGCTGTTTTTTGAGATTTCCGCCAAAAAGCATTCTGGTAGCGATTTTATTATCTTCCAAATAGTTCACAATTTCGTTCCTAGAAAAAGGAGCACCTTCTTTTAACAGTATCGGAAAGCCAAACCAAGATGGCTGAGAATTTTTTGTTGCTTGAGGAAAAATTAGATATTTATCGTACTTTTTCAAAAATCCATATAATAGATCAAAGTTTTTCCTTCTTGCTTTAATAAATTGAGGCAGTTTTTTAAGTTGAGCTACTCCAATCGCCGCCTGCATATCAGTGATTTTAAAATTATAGCCGATATGAGAATAAATATATTTATGGTCATAACCAAATGGTAGTTTCCCAATTTGCCAAGAAAATCTTTTTTTACAGGTGTTATCCTGACCCGATTCACAGTAGCAATCTCTCCCCCAGTCACGAAAAGAAGCAATAATTTTCTTTAATTCCCAATTATTAGTTAAAACCGCTCCACCCTCCCCCATTGTAATATGATGAGCAGGAAAAAAACTGCAGGTAGAAATATCTCCAAATGTTCCTGTGTATTTATTTTTATATTTAGAACCCAAAGCATCGCAATTGTCTTCAATAACCCAGAGATTATGTTTTTTTGCTAATTTTAAAATCTTATCAAGAGCAACAGGATTTCCTAATGTGTGAGCAACAAAAATTGCTTTTGTTTTTTTAGAAATTGCTTTTTCAATTTTTCCGACATCTATATTATAGATTCCTAAGCTAACATCAACGAAAACTGGAATTAAGTTGTTTTGAATAATTGGGTTTAAAGTAGTTGGAAAACCGCAAGCAGTGGTTATTACTTCGTCTCCGGGTTTTAATCTTCTCTTTCCGAGTTTTTGCGAAGTTAAAGCAGATATGGCTAAAAGATTAGCTGAAGAGCCGGAATTAACTAAAAGACAGTGCTTTACGCCTAAAAACTCGGCGAGTTCTTTTTCAAACTGCTGAGCATACCTTCCAGCAGTCAACCAAAAATCAAGCGAGGAGTCAATTAAATTTATCATTTCTTTTTCATTATAAACCCTACCAGCATAATTAATGTATGTTTTGCCCGGAATAAATTTCTCCTCTTTTTTTCTTGAATGGCAAATCGCTTTTATTCGGCTAAAAATTTCTTTTTTTAACTTCAACTGATTATTTGGCATTTTATTAAGCTCCTATAATTTTTAATAAAGAATCGCAAACAAAATTAACATCTTTTTTAGTTAGATTTGATGCCGAAGAAAGACAAATACCTCTTTTTTCCACTTTTCCTGCTTCAGGATTATTAAATCTTCTTTCTTGCTCAAAAACCGGAAATAAGCTCATTCTTGGAAATCCTGACCTGCAATGAATATTAAGATCTTTCAGTTGTTTTAATACCTCGTCTCGCGGAACTGAGATACTGTCTTCTAAAAGAATGGACGAATAGCAATAATTGCTTTTACAATTTTCTTTCTCCTTTATAATCTTTATTCCCTTTACACTTTGAAGTCTCTCGTAATACCAATCAAACATCTGTCTCTTCTTTGCAACCAATTCATCAATTCTTTCAACTTGAGCCAGAGCAAGCGCCGCTGTCAAGTTTGCTATCGTATACTGATACCCTATTTGATCTGACCAAAAAACTGCTTTAGAATCAGTGCGACCCATTGTCGCAAACAACAGCGCTTTCTTATAAAGCTCTTCATTATCTGTTACGAGAATACCTCCTTCTCCACTTACAGTAATTTTTGCGCCCTGAAAACTAAAACATCCGAAGTCGCCGAAAGTGCCAACTTTTTGGCCTTTAAATCTAGAGCCGAGGGCTGGAGCAGCGTCTTCAATCACCCGTAAATTATACTCTTTTGCAATCTCCATAATTTCATCCATCTGAGCAGGATGACCATAAGAATGAACGAGCATAATGGCTTTTGTTTTGTCGGTAATAGCCTTTCTTATTGCTTTTGGATCAATACACCAGGAATCTGGATCTATATCAACAAAAACAGGAGTTGCTCCGCTGTAAGCAATCGCATAACCAGTAGCAATCCAGCTAAAATCAGTACAAATTACTTCGTCTCCTTTTTTCAGCCCTAATGCCATTACTGCCAGATGTAAAGCCATCGTACAACAATGGGTGGCAATCGCATATTTAACGCCTAAATACTCCGGAACTTTCTGTTCAAGCTTTTTTGCGTGCTTATCATAGGTCTCATACCAGCCGTTTTTAACAGCATCCATTACATAATCGATTTCCTTTTGAGTAATACAGGGACCGGCAAAGCTTATTTTCTTATTCATAATTATGAGCGAGGAAGATATGAAAATTTATTTTCATATCGACCGAGTGATTAATTATATAAATTACGAAGTAATTTCTATTTTTTTAATGTTAATAATTTTTCATACGCCTTATTTAATTCTTCGTCTTTTTTTGCGAAACAAAATCTTAATAAATTTTCTCCGCTTTCATCATGGTAAAAAGCGCTCCCTGGCACGCTTGCAACGCCGGTCTTTTTTAATAGATACATCGCTTTCTCTTTACTTGTTTTACCTGGCAGACAGCTTGCATCAGCAAAAACGTAATAAGCTCCATGCGAAACAAATGGCGTAAGCCCCACTTTTTTCAAAACAGAGCAGATTTTATCTCGCTTTAACTTATATTCCGCGCAGATTGACTGATAAAATTCATCGGGTAATTCATTAATTCCTTTAGCAACTCCCATTTGAAGAGGCGCGGGTCCGCAGACATATATCAAATCATTGACATAACCAATCATAGTCGCCCATTTTTCGTCACAAACGCAATAACCGATTCTCCACCCAGTGATGCTGAATGCTTTTGAATAGCCTGATATAGTAATCGTTCTATCCTGAATATTTGATAACACTCCTGGGCTTATATGCTTTAAACCATCATAAACAAAGTATTCATATATCTCATCGGTAAAGATAAACAAATCGTGGCGGATGCAGAAATCTGCTATCTTTTTTAATTCTTCTTCGGAGAAAACCTTGCCCGAAGGATTGGCAGGGGTGTTAATTATTATCCCTTTGGTTTTTTTAGTTACTGATTTTTCTAATTCGTCTATACTGAATGTCCAATCCGGCGGATTTAACCTAACATATATTGGTTCTATTCCAACTGCTAATAAGGTATTAACATGATATCCGTAGTAGGGTTCAAAAACAATAACCTCGTCACCAGAGTTAAGTAGCGCTAAACAGGCTGAATAAAATGCTCCCGTGGCTCCGCAAGAAACAATGATATTTTTCTCCGGATCCACGCGCATATTATTGTGCTTCAACATTTTTGAAGCGATTGAATTTCTCAGTTCAGGCAGACCATCATATCTCGTATATTGGTTTATGCCAGCATCTATCGCATCTTTAGCTCCTTTTTTCACTGGTAAAGGAACCTCTAAATCACAAAAACCCTGAGACAAATTAATCCCGCCTACCTTGACGCATTCAATGGACATATTCCTGATTTCAGACTGAACAATTTTTTTAGAACGATCGCTTATAGATAATTTCATAAGTTAAAATAGTTTCATAACTAGATCATATTTATTTATTTCTCCATCATAGCCCTCAGGAGCTTCTACCCATTCCAATCCGTCTTTCCCCTCCACTTGTATCATCGGAATCCTTGAGATCTCCTTAAAGCCAAGCTTTTCATAAAGCCTTACTGCTCTTTCATTGTCTAAAAAAGTCTTTAGAGAATAACCCTTCAATCCTAAGATAGCTTTCCCCCAATCCATCATATTTCTGATTGCATCATTCATAATGCCAGGATAGCCTGATTCTCCGCGTATGATGTTATCTATTTCACATGTTCCATTTTCAAAATCAAATCTGAATAAACCTACATGGCCGATATATTCGTTGCCAACTTTAATTATAAATAACAGCCTATCAGGAGCGTCTATTAATCTTTCCTTGAACCATTTTGTCGTCCTTTCAACGGTTACCTCAAATTTGCAGGCAAACCATATTTCATTCTTTTTTCGCCATCCGCCAATTATATTCATTAAATTGGCATCCTTACCGCACTCCGAAGTAAGAAATATGAGCTTGTAATCAACACCATTAAATTTGCAGTTAATAAAAACTTCTCCAAATGGTAATTGTTTTAATTCTTTAATCTTTGCTAAAACTCTTTCTTTTGAAAATGCTTTAAGATTAGTCATATATTTAAATTGTTTTTTTTTGCTTTTCGTCCTCATATTTATTTACTAAAATTTTTATTACCATCTTTCTAATATCTGATTTTTCATTAAAAATACATCCTGGCCTATGTATGTCTGTCGGAAAAAATATTACAAACATTCCTCTATTTATAACAAGAAAATGTTCATTCTCTATTTTTTTATAAAAAGTACAATCTTTTTCTTCATTGTATTCTTCTAATAATTCGTTTTGGGGATTATTAAAACCTAAACCGATTAGCTCTGTCCCCGAAATTACATACTGAATATCTATATATTTTTTATGCACTTCAGCTTTTTTTTCTTTTAATTTCTTTGTCTGATAACTAAACAGATTCATAACGACATCCCTTCCAAGAGGATATTTTCCGTCTGCAAATTTAGAAAAATCGGTTGTTTTTATATAATTTAAATATTTTAATAAAATTTTCGGGAAAACAGATTTTTTATTAATTTCAGATATGTTACCTAAAATCATATTTGTAATAATTTATTTATTTTTAAAAATGTTTCTTTTAATGAGTTTTTATTATTATTCCAAGGCCTTGGAAAAGTTATCGTTTTTATTCCAAAGGCTTCAACAGATTGTATATTTTCTAAAGAATCGTCAACAAAGAAGTCTACCTTATTATAACCAAGGTATTCTCCTTTGTTTTTATCATACTGAGGTATAATTATACCTTCCCTATGAGAGGGTATGAAATGAAATGTTCTTATCCACTTCCCATAATTTCTTATAACCCATTCGGCAGATATCGAAGCTGTAGCAAATGGAGTACTAGTCAGAGCAATATGTCTACACCTATCTCCGTATTTTGAAAACCAATCCAAAACTTCCGGAATCGGTTTTAACTCAAAATATTTACTCCGTCTGAATTCATCCAATGAAGCAAGATATTCTTCCTTTGAAACTCCCAATAGTTCATGCGGGGGATTCTTTAATATATCTTTATAGTCAACCTTACATTCGGGATGTTCGAGCTTCCATAATTTTTCGAACCATTCCTTCATTAATTCATTCAATACATCATCTATATCCCACGCTATCGTAAATGTTTTATTTTTCATATTATTTTTCCTTTAATAAACCAGCTTCCCACTTAGGAAGCTTTTTTTGCTCAGGATCGATAAAAACTTCACAGAAGATAGGACCATCAAAATCTAATACAGATTTTATTTTATCTAAATCCTTTCCATTTTTTATCGATTCGTATTTTATTCCCCAAGCAGGAGCTAATTTACTCCAATCAGGAAATCCGACTCCTGAGCTTTTATCACAGGCAAAAACTTTGTTGAAGAACTTCAAATGGGTGTTTCTTATGGAATAATACCCTCCATTATTGAATAAAAATATCTTTATCGGGAGCTTGTGATAAATCACTGTTTGTAGTTCCTGAATATTCATCATAATTGAACCGTCCCCCTCCAAACATATCACCGGCTTCTTATTATTAGCGATGCAAGCTCCGATTGACATTGGAAGTCCTTTACCCATTTCGCCGAAAGCAGTATTAGTAATCAATCTTTGCCCCTTTTTCAGTTTCAATGCCTGATGTGGCGTTTCTGCGACCATGCCGTTTGAAGTAATTACTGAATAATCGCATTTTCCGCTTAAAGTTTCTAAAAACTGATAAGCGTCAACATATTTATTATTTGCTTCGTAAGAAACAGGCTTTTTCTCAATATCCCATCTTTTCAATTTAATATCCTGTTTTAACGTTCCTTCTAGAAAATCTTTAGCATCAACACAAACAGGAGTATCAATTTTTAATGTCCTTTTATATAGCTCAGCCTTATCTATATCAACCATTATCTTAACAGCATTTTCAGCAAACTTTTTATACTCAAAAGAAGTATTCCTGATTTGCATTCTCGTTCCAACGATAAGAAGCAAATCGCAATTATCAAATGCATAGTTTGCAGTTTCTACCCCCGATAATCCCTGTTCCCCTAAATAGTACGGATAATCATCATTCACTAAATCAGTTCCGCTCATTGCCGAAACAACATTAATTTTTGTTTTTTTAATAAATTCCCATAGTTCTGGAACTGCGCCAGCTAACCTAATCCCATTCCCAACTATCATTAAAGGTTTTTTAGCTTTATTTAAAGCTTCTATTATTTCTTTGAAAGGGATATTATATTTCGGTTTTTCCGGCGCTTCAAAACCAATCAAATTATTTTCGTCAATTTCGGCACATTGGACATCCAAAGGAATCTCAAGCCAGACAGGCCCCGGCTTTCCTGATTTGGCCAGATAACAAGCTTTCTCAAGGTGATACTTTATTTCATCCGGGTTCTCAACGCAAACTGCATATTTTGTTATCGGCTTTACAACATCCAGCAAATTTATTTCCTGTGGCTCTCCTAACCTTCTCAATCCGTTTTCTATGTCTTCCCTAGTAAGCTTTATCTCTTTCCTGACCTGCCCAGAAATAATCATCATCGGGATTCCATCAACCCAAGCAGCAGCAACCCCAGTGATCGTATTCGTCCCTCCAGGACCCGTTGTAACGCTTGCAACGCCGATTCTATTGCTTATCCTTGAATAACCTTCGGCGGCAAGAGCACAGGACTGCTCATGATGGCAACAATAAGAATCCAGTTGGGACTTCCCGATGGAATCAACTGTATGCATACATCCTCCTCCCGAAACAAGAAAAATGCTGTCTGTAATTTTTTCTAAATGTTTTACTAAATAGTCGCTTAATTTCATAAAAATATAGCCAATTAATCTATTTTTAACCAATGGGTTAATTGAGTTTTTCTATTCTTATTTTCCATTATCTTATTATCGTAATAAAAAGAATCGTCCTTGAAATGAGTGGTTGATATTTCTTCAAGAATAGCGCCGTTTTTTGTTCCAAAACTGTGCTTCGCCCCTCTCTGGATTAAAACAATCTCTCCCGTCTTATATTCTTTTTCTTTTCCATCAAGATTTATACCCAAGTTTCCATATAGAATCTGAAAACTTTCTTCTTTTTGCTTGTGAAGATGAACGGGATGATTCTGGCCGGGAAATAGAACAATCAGTTTTTTGCAGTATTCCCTGTTAACGCAATTGAAAATAACCGCTCCGTGTTTATAAAAATTATCTATTCCGTAATGATGAGACACTTCCACCTCTAATTTATCAGGAAGAGCTATTTTTGCCTCCTCTAAAAACTTCCTGGCTTCAGTTATAATCTTATATACTTTTTCTCTGTTATTTGACGCTTTGACATCGGAAAAAAATATTGAAGCGTTTTTCTTTATATCCTTCTCAGAAAAATAATCAATATATTTTGACATATTGTTTGCCAGCAATTGATTATCTATATTCGGCCAGGCAAAAAATGTATTAGATGTGTTTATTTTATCGCCTTTTATTATTTGTTTCTTAGCAAAAACTCCTCTTTGGAATTGCCTTAAATCAGCCAACTCTTTTTCAGAAAATCCCGCTCTTTTGTGAAAAATACCACAAGTAGTAAATGTTTTTTGAGCTGCTTCTAACCATTGCTCGATTTGCGATGGCGTTGCGGAATAATTATTAAGTTCAATTCCTTCAACTTTTATCCCGACATGTTTTTCAAAAATAGTTGCTCCTTTGGCAGTAGCTATTTTGATTGAATCAAAATTATCAGGACTTTCATGGGTGGAATAACCGATTTCCACTTCAGGATACCGCTTTTTTAATAAATCGATTTGATTCAGTTGGATATTTTCCGGTAAAGTCGGGTATTCTCCAACACAGTGCATTAAAGAAAGCTTTTTTCCTCTATGCCCAAGAAAGCTAACTACTTTATCTATATCTTCCAGGGACACTCCGGCAACAGAAACAATAATCGGTTTATCTGTTTTAACGATTTTTTCTAAAAGTGGCCAATCAGTAAAAGAACAGCTAGCTATTTTAATAAAATCGAAATTAAGCTTCTCAATTAGATCAACTGAGTTTTCATCAAAGGGGGTACAGATAGAAATAAATCCCAGTTTATCAATTTCGTCTTTCAGAATTTTAAATTCCTCTTCTTTCAGCTTCGTCTCTGAAAATCGCTTCACGTATTTCAAATCAGTCCTGTTCTGATAATCCGGATGGATAAAGGTCGGGATATCACGGGATTGCAGCTTGAAAGCAAAATTGAAGGAGAATTTTTTACTTACCTTGTGAATTTCTCTGATGATTCTCAATCCATGCTCAACCTTACCTTGATGATTGTTGGCCATCTCAAATATGAATAATGGCCTTTGTTGAATGTTTTTTATAGACATATTATTATTCGTAATATTTTTTAAGCCGCTCGGCATCATTAATAGTTATAACATCTTCTGGAAACAATCTATGTTTAACTATTTTGCATTTTGCACATATTTCTCCTACGTTTTTGATACCATCCAGCATTTTGCACCTAAACCCTTGAAACTCCTTGCCATTCCATATTTCAGATACTGATTGATTGTTGCAATCACCAACAAAACCAGGAAATTCATAAGAATAACAAGGGATTACTTTCCCATCGGTATTAATTCTCAGTGTAAAAAATGGCTGTGGGCAAACTAACACATCTGAAGCTGGCAACCCGAATTGAGTAACCGATTTGTCTTCACCTTTTAACACTTTCCCGTAATCTACATTCGGCTGGATCGGAACAATATGTTCAATAGCAATGATATCGCAAATATCCCCAAAAAGCTTATAAAACCTTTCTTCGTCCTCTTTATTTTCTAATGCTTCATCTACGATTTTGATATAAAGTTTAGTGTTCTTTTTCTTATTATCAAAAAAATATCGCAGATTCTCAACAAAATTTTCGAAATCTATGTCCACTCCAGACACTTCTTTATACTTTTCTTTTGTCGTCCCCTGCAATGATACGATCAATCTTGAAAGCCCAGCTGAAATAAGCGAATCTGACATCTCGGGAGTTAAAAGCGAGGCGTTTGTTAATATCTCTATGTCATTGGTAATATTTTTTAAAGCGGCGTATTCCACCATATCAGCTATATTTTTATGCAGGAGGGGCTCGCCAATTCCTGAAAAACGCAATATCTTCAATTTATCAGGAAAAAGAACAATGTCATTTATGCATTTTTTATACAAGCCGAAATCCATAATAATCTTATCTGAAATAAAATTCCGCTCTTCTTTTTTCACCGACATCATGCAATATTTGCAAGTAAAGTTGCAGGCATGCATTGGATATATTTCTATCATAAAAGGAGTGTTCAAAGGAAGCACTTCTGCAAGCTTCTTTCTTTTTCCTCCCGGCGCTTGTCCGCTGATATTTTTTGCCTTCATTTGTTTAACTTATATTAAATGGTTTTTTAGTTTTATCCTTATCAGTGAAAACTTCGGAACAAGGAACTGGAAGTGGCTTTCCATAAATCTTTTTCACTAAATAGTTATCAATAAAATTCCTATCTTCTGCAATAGTACACGTATCAACATACTCACCAAAATATTTAATATCTAATCCCCTTTTGATTATGTCTTTCAAGGGCTCTTCAAAAACATTGCCGATGGACGTATGAATATACGGACAAGGCAAAACGTCTCCATATTGGGTCACAGATATCATTCCTTTAACTCCTATACAGCCCATATTAATGCCATAGGCCGGAGTTAAATGAGTATAAACATTATATTTCTTTTCAAGGTTGTTTCTCATATAATCTATATCGTCCTTATTAACCAAAATATCAAAATTACCCTCCCAAGAACCAACCGGCTTTGCATAAGTTACAAACACTCCAATCCCTCTTTTATTGAAATATTCAATAAATTTGATGAATTCGTCTGAATAAAGCCTCTGTTTTGTAACAACAGTTTGAATAAAAATATTCAAACCTGCCGCTAAAGTCGCGTCAACCGCTTTCATTGCCCTTTCGTGCGCACCTTTAGCTTTCCTAAAACTATCGTGTTCTTTAGCATCAAGACTGTCTATGCTTAATTGGACTCTATCAACGCCTATCTCTCTAAGATGCTTGGCTTTTTTTTCATCTAAAAACCATCCATTAGTATCAACATTAATATAGAATTTTTGAGGGTCAATAGCTTTAACTAATTCATCAAAATCCGGAAATACTAATGGTTCTCCGCCTGTAATCACAAAGCGCGCCAAACCTATCTCGTCGGCCTGCCGGCTGAGATTTTTTACATCATCCATAGTAAATTGCCGCTTTTCATTTCTACCTTGAAATTTCTTTACCGAGCAGTGTTGACACTGAAAATTACAAACGTAATTATATTGAAACTGAATAATAGCAATACTTTCTCCACGTTTAATCTTTTCATCAAATTTCATAATTTTTTCATAGACATACGGCTTTTCTTCTTTCAAACGATTTCTTTTTTCTGCTTCTAATTTTTGCTGATTTATTGGCATATTTTTTATTTTAATTTAATTATTATTTATTGCTTAATTTTTGATATTGTTCATATTCTAAAGGCTTACTTGTTTGAATGGACGGCGTTATCTCGGAATCTCCGAATGACCTTCCATTACAAAAATCACATGCTTCTAAATAATCTTTATTCAAAAGATAATCTCTAACCTTATTCTTCGTCGCCAATATGCCCTTTTCATCTAATGGCTCCTGGAATAAATCGATGTAATCATTTTTACAATCCGGAACTGCCCTAAGTCTGGCGGCATTGGCGATAAAAGGGCATCTGTATAATTTTCCATCTGATATATTAACTGTGTTTTTAGCGCAACATTTTCCAAAAATTTCTTTTTGCTGTTTAGGGTTACGATTATGCCTCTTTATTTTAGAACAATCTGTCCAGCCTTGAGCTTTCCGTGAATAAAAGGCGATATTCTTGCTTGATAGTTTTTGAATCAAAGCATCTAAATTTCTTGAAAGCAGACCATAATCTGTAATCATAAGCAGTACTTTATTGTTTTTCAAGCATTCTATCTTTTCGTCCGGAGGAACTATTGTTCCATTTACATAAACTATAATCTTCTTTACCTTAGGCTCATCGATTAATCTTTTTATCACTAAATCAAAGTCTCTATTCATAAACGGATCACCGCCAATAACCCTGAACTCATTAACCTCGTCCATAATACTGCAAAATGTATCTATAGATTTCATTAATTCTTCGGCGTCGCAATCCTTAGGATTTTTGTAATACTGCGTAAGATTAGAACAATCTCTGCATTTTAAAGAACAGCGTTCGGTAATGATAATATCGACGCTTCTTAAGAAAAGCTTATCGGGGGTCAGATAACTGTCGTGGCAGAAAAGACAAGTATCAACCGCATATTGAACAAAATCGCTTGGGGCACTGAATTGATATTTAAATATATCAAAGTCTTTTAGCAACAAATTAGACGGATACCATTTGGAGAATCCTAAACTAGATAATTGCTCAACCACGTCTTTTATATCAGCTGCCGATATTAAGAAAATAGCATCTTGATATTTCTTTTTCAAATCAGAAACAGGGATTACTTCAATATCAGCCTTTTTATTAATGTTATTATCGCAAAAACACTCGACTTTAATTCCTGCGTCGCAACAAGCTTTTAATATCACTTCGCCAACAATACCGGCTCCGAATATTATTATCGGCAATCCTTTATCTTTAATCTCTTTAATGATTTTTTGATTTGAAAAATTTTTCATTGAAGTTATTTAATAATGTCTTCTTTTTTAAGCTTTTTGTATCTTTTAAAAGCTTTGTACTGACACATCCAGATAATCAGCCGGACAAGCTTTAGCTTCATTAAAACAGGGATTATCTTGCTTTCGCCTTTTGAGGGAGAATAAAATCGTAGATTATCCCTAAAATTTGAATCATTGATTATTTGACAGATAAACTCATAAGTCTTTTTCTTATTACTGCTATTAATCTGACCACAAATACGGACTAATTGAATTATGGCTAAAAAGATATCGGCATGTCCAACTTCTTTTTCTATATTAATGCCAAAACCACAATCTTTAAGGAAGCTTTTTATTCTAATAAGAGCTTGTCTATATCCGAATAATATTTCGGGATGATTGCCTATTGCCATTGCCGCCGAAGTATAATTATTGAAAACCAAATGATTGTATATCGTTTCCTTTAAGAAAGACGCCTTTTCTATGTGATTTAGATAGTCGAAATTAAAGGCTACATCTTCAAACGTACGCAAATTATTATCAAAGTGGATATCATTGTTTTTTATAATCGATGATTTAAATAATCTTCCCCAAGAATATGCGAATAGCTGGAAACTATTGGGTTTTTTTAAATAACACCTAACATAATCTATAATATCTTTTTTTGTTAACAATTTGCTTTCTAAAAGAATACGGCCGTGTCCAGAATCAGGATTGTTGTTATCATTAATCTTTCTGAAATCTCCTATTATTATATCTGCTTTTATTCGACGATAATTTTCTATTAACAAGCTTATGGCATTATTTTCGATGAAATCATCGGAGTCAAGAAAGAATATAAAACTTCCTTTTGAATTTTCTATACCTATATTTCTAGCGGCTGCCGGACCATTATTTTCTGTATGTATTACCTTAATTCTTTTGTCATTAAGCACATATTCATCGCAAATCTTTCCGCTATTATCAGTTGACCCATCGTCAATAAGTATTATCTCTATTTTTTTATAAGTTTGGCCTATAATGCTTCCCAAACAGCGATCAAGATATCTTTCAACATTATATACCGGGATTATAACACTTATCAGGTCGTCGATTAATTTGTCATTATTAGTTTCTTCCATTTCTTTATATATATTTTCTATATATTTTTTGGACCTTCAATAAATTCGACGGACAAGTATCATGCCACTTAAGATAGCCGGGATCTTTGCTTGATAAGCCTCTGTTTTTCAAGGGAAATCTGCTTGAAAGAAAACACTTATATAATAGGTATATAAAATGCCCTCGCGTGTCTTGCTTTGCCATTAACTGGTAAATGGCTATGGGAGTATGGTCAAATTTTATTTTGGCGCCTATTTCCTGCTTTGCCACTTTTAATATTCTTGTTTCTGCTTTTTCTTTAAATCTGATAATGCCACCAGGCACATGCCATCCTTTCTGGTATTTATCATCTCTCCAAGATAAAAGAGTTCTGCCCTTTTCGTCTTTTATCAATAAATCAACATTTATCATCGGCGTAATCTTGCTGATAAAAAGAAACACTTCTTCTGGCAATCCGACAGAAGGATTTTTAATCTTCTTTTCTAAAAACTTTATCGCTTTTCTTATATCCATATTTATAAATTATTCTCACACCAATCAAACGTTTCTTTGATCCCATTTTCAAAGCTTGTTTTCGGCTCCCAACCCAATCTTTCTTTCGCTTTTGTCCAATCAAGATATTGTTCCGGTATTTCATTTTTGGCGATATTCAATATTTTATAATCTATTTTCTTTCCTAAAATTATTTCAGCTTTTTTCACTAAATCTATCACACTGAAAATATTCTTGCTTCCGAAATTGAACGCCTCGCCAAAAACCTTCCTATTGTCAGCCAACCTTATGCAACCATCTACTATATCTTTTATATACGTATACTCTCTTATCATTTTTCCATCGCTTCTTATTAAAAATTTTTTATTCTTAATAACTGCCTCTAAAATTCCTGGTATAATTCTAGAAAGATTAAAATCGCCCGGACCAAAGACATTACTGAATCTCGTGATAACAATCGGTAGACCGTATGTTGAAAAATATGTCTGGGCTATCAAATCAGCTGATGCTTTTGACGCATTATAAGGATGATCACCCATTAAAGGATATGTTTCTTTATAGGGCAATTTTTCTGCCTTGCCATAAGCTTTATCTGAAGAAACAACAACAATTAATTCTATGTTTTTCTGTTGCCTACACATCTCTAAAATATTCACGGTACCCATAATATTAGTTTCAATCGCATCAAACGGATTCTTATATGCTTCCTCAACTAAAGGCTGGGCTGCCAGATGGAAAACTATTTCAGGGTTCTCTTTTTTGAAGATTTCAGAGATTTTTCTATCCCTTACATCTATTTCATAGAACTTTGCCTTGGGACTGATGCTCTCCTTCCTGCCGGAAGACAAATTATCTACCACAATTACATTGTGGCTTTTTTGCATCAGTTCGTTGACAAGATTACTTCCGATAAATCCTGCTCCGCCGGTGACTAAAATGTTTTTTAATTTTCCCATATTTTCCATTTGGGATCTTTTGTCCAAAGATCGTTTAAAAATACAAAGTCTCTATAGGTATCCATCGCGTACCAAAAGCTTTCGTGTTTATACAAAGTTAATTGTTTTTCAGCAATTAACCTACTTAAAGCGTCTTCTATCATATCTCCTGGTTTCAGATAATTGAAAAATTCCTTTTTAAAAACCATAAAACCGCCGTTGATATAATCATAGAGCAGAGGCTTCTGAGCGAATTCTGTGACAAGCTTGTCTCCATCAGTATTGACCAGCCCCCATCTTGATATTGGATGTACCCCTGTGATAGTTCCTATTTTCCCTTGCTGTTTATGAAACTCAATCAACTTATTTATATCTATATCAGCAATGCCGTCTCCATAAGTGACCATAAATAAGTCCTCGTTAATATATTTCTTTAACTTCAAAACTCTTTCGCCATGAGGAGTCTCCAGCCCAGTATCGGCAAAAGTAATGTTAAAATCGTCGTTGGGATTATCAGGGGTATTATTATCAAAAGTTACAACCTTACCGTCTTTTGTGTTTAAAGCAAGATCAGTATTACAATATTTCTGTCTAAGGAAATGATCTTTTATATCGGTCCCTTTATAGCCGAGGGCTAAGATAAAATCACGGTAATTATAATGGTTATATATCTTCATGATGTGCCACAAAATTGGCTCACTCCCAACTTTTACCAAAGGTTTTGGTCTAAACTCTGTTTCTTCTTTTAAACGAGTACCTATTCCCCCGCAAAGAATAATTGTTTTGATTTTTTGATTATCCATTTTTAGTATAAGTTTTTAATTGTTTATTTTAAAAGGGAACTACTTTGCTCTTGATATTCAGTTTTCCAACTTAATCGTGGTTGAACGACCCCCATTAAAATCTTCCTGTTATGTTCTTTGTGCATGTTTTTTTTATCAATAATTTCAAAAGATAAAATCTGGTCTTCATATACATGAGCAAAAGAATCAATAACTCCCGCTAGATTTCCTATGATTATATTAATAAAATAATGCCCCTCTTTCAGCAAATCGCCTGGTATTCGGCATACACAACGGAACAGACCTTCTGGACAAGGACGGTCATACCAGTGATCAATCTCCGAACAAACTGAAGGAAGATTGGTCGCCGATAAAACATAAACGCCCTCATTATTAACCAAACGGATACACGGCAATAGCTTTGCTCCTTTCAGAAAATTCCAATAAGTTAATTCAATATAAAAATCTTCGCTTACCTCTAACTTAGAAGCTGGTCTTTTTTCTTTTGAGAGAACGCGCACGCTTTTAAGCTTTACGTATGGGTCCCCCGGCGCCTCAATAGGGTTTTCCCAATTGATTTCTGGTCCTATTCCTTTTCTTAAACCGGTATATTTTTCAATGACATCTGGTGTAGGACCTTCCATTATTAATCTGCCTTTTTCTAAAAGAATTGACCGATTGCAAAGCCTTGCCACGCTGTCCATATTATGAGAGACAAACAATATTGTTCTTCCCTCTTGGCTAACCTTGCTCATTTTTTCCAAACATTTCTTTTGAAACTTGAAATCGCCAACTGCTAAAACTTCGTCTACAAATAAAACCTCGGGTTCAAGATGGGCCGCTACTGCAAACGCTAATTTAACATACATGCCACTTGAATATCTTTTGACGGGAGTATCTAAAAACTCTCCGATTTCCGAAAATTTCACAATTTCGTCAAATTTTGAATCAATTTCTTTTTTTGTCATTCCTAAAATTGCGCCGCTAAGATAGATATTCTCTCTGCCCTTCAATTCCGGATGAAAGCCAGTCCCTACTTCCAATAAACTATTTATACGACCCCGAATTATGGCCCGGCCTTCAGTGGGAGGAGTAATTTTAGACAGCACTTTCAAAAGGGTAGTTTTACCAGCGCCATTTCTACCAATAACTCCTATTACTTCACCTTTCTTTACTGAAAAACTGACATCTTTTAACGCCCAAAAATCTTTTTTACTTGTCTTTTCCCCCTTCAACCATTGGATTGGTTTTTTTGCCAATTTAATCATCTCCTCTCTTAATGAATAATATCTTTCCTTCTCTTCCCCTATTTTATAGTTCTTTGATAAATTGTGAACTTCTATAATTTTTTCCATAATTATAAACGAGGGAGGAATGAAAAAATTTGTTTTTGCATTCCGACCGAGTGATTGATTATATAAATGGCTTTGTCATTTCTATTTTTATTCGAAATTAGATTATGTCAGCGAAAAATCTCTCGGATTTCTTAAAATACAATATTCCTAAAAAGAATAATACAATTGATATTAAAGCGGAAAAACCAAAGGCAAACCAATTAATTGTTCCAACTCCTAATAATCCTGTTCGTATTGTCTCAATTACTCCACTTATTGGATTGAGATACAACAACCATTGATATTTTCCCAAAATACTTACTGGGTAGATAACCGGAGTAAGAAAAAGCAAAAGCTGGATAAAAAATGGCAAGGCATAACGAACATCGCGATATTTAACATTAATAGCTGAAAAAACAAGACTAAGTCCAGAAATGCCAAAGAAAGTTATAAGAAGAGATGGAATAATAAGTAAAAGTCCGGTTAAGGTCGGAAAAAAATGATAGTAAAACATCAAACCCACAAAAACTATAAAAGAGAATACAAAATCAAGGAGAAAAACAAAGGTAGAGGCAAGCGGTATAATGATTCTTGGAAAATGAACTTTTTGGATAACATTTTGTTCTGCAATCAAACTATTACTTGCTGTTAAAAGAGAATTAGCGAAATAATTCCAGAAAAGAAGGCCGGAATAGACAAAAATTGGATAAGGAATCTCTCCACTTGAAATGCCAGCCAACTTACCGAAAAATATAGAGAAAATTATCATTGTCAAAAACGGCTGTAAAACCGCCCAAGCAATGCCTATTAATGTTTGCTTGTAGCGAACTTTAACATCTCTCCAAGACAAGAAATAAAAAAGCTCTCTGAAGTGCCAGATTTCTTTCAGGTCTAAATTAAAAAATCCTTTATTGGGTTTTATTATTATTTCAACCATTGTTTTATATTGAACGAAAATAATTCATATTTTTAATGTCATTTAAAAGTCCGTTTCCCTCTTTCGGCGTCTCAAATGCCAAATATATATCTTTTTCTTTTGCTAACCCCGACAGCATCTTTTTAATCCATTTAATATCAAATTCACCATCAAACAGATTTTTATGTTCATCTTCTTCGTTATTCATATTCCCATTGCTTATATGAAAATAGAATGGATTTAATTCAGAAATCAGTTTTTTGATAAAATCTTTATAATCAAGTTTCTGACTTACGGCGCTTTTTATTGTATGGGCTAAATCCAAACAAAAATCAAATCCGCAATCTTTAATAAATTTCAGCTGTTCGCAAGAATACCCGAAACAAAATACATTATTTGTTCCAATTTTTCCAGCCTTTGGCATGTTCTCAATTAAAATTCTTTTATCGTTTATCTTCTTGATGTTTTCTTCGAATATTGTTTGAGAATCTCCAACTCCGGCATGAACGATTATAAATTTACTATTTAAAAAATCAGCGGTTTTTATAACTTGTTCTTTGAATAATTGTATTTTTGAATCATCTAGCCAAAAAACATCGAAGTCGTGCTCTGTATGGGTGCTATGAATGACCGTAGGAATATTTTTCAAATAGTTTAAGATATTAGATTTTCCCAATACAAAAGAATCGGGAACAATATATAATTCTACAAAATCAATCTCTTTTTTTTCAAATAACTGAACGGCCTCTTTGAATAGTCCTTCGTCATCTATAGACCAAAGCTTTAAACCAAGTTTTATATTGTTCATTTTATGCATCTTATTAATTCAAAGGCTTCAACGAAATTTTTACCGACCACTGTGCCCCAGCGCTGGGCAATAATCTTTATGGCTTTTAGTGAACGAGGATGGGGATATTTTTTAAGTTCGCTTTTATAACAATCCAATGCTTTTATTTTTTGCGAAAGCGTTTTTGATATATCTACAAAATAGTTTGGCACAAAGCAATCTTTCCTTTTTGGAATTCCCCACTCAGTCGAAGAAAGAACCTCAAAAGAATAAATTTTCTTAACCGTTTCTCCTCTTACTGGTCGACAAGCGGTTAAAACAGCTTTAAGTGTTATCTGATGGTCAAGATTCAAGTCGCCTGAATGATGGGTAAAAATAGTATCGGGTTTAATTTGCCCCTTAACTTTTTCTATACTTTTAATTATTTTTATCAAAGGGATAGTTTCATATTGCTGATCTGGGAAATTTTCAAAGAATACTTTTGAAATCCCTAAAATCTTAGCGGCTTTTGAAGCCTCTTCTTTCAAAGCAACTTGTTCTTTTTCTATTTTGGATTTTTTATCCTTTCCCCTTAAATGCCGTGAAGATTTCCCTTGCCCCAAAAATAAGCAGGAAATCTGGCTTCCTTCTTTTTTAAGCTTTGCGATTGTTCCGCCACAGCCAAGTGTTTCATCGTCCGGGTGAGCGGCAATTATTAATATTTTTTTCCCGCCTTTGGCGGGATTCCGCTGTAGCGGAACTTTCTTAATTACCATAAATTTTTAATAATTCTTTTTTTGTAATATTATTTTCCATTAAAATCTCCAAACTTTTATCACCACAGTTAAAAAGTAAATCAATAATACTCATATAAGGAAGGAATTTGCCGTGAAGTTGCGGATAGACGGGATGCTTATATTCCTGAGAATATATCTTAATATTTTCTTTAGTAAATTTTTCTTCTTCAGCATAGTCCTTACCCAATGTTCCGAAGATATACAAATCTGCTCCTAATTTTTTGCACATATCCAATACCAAATCCGATTTACTCCCCTGAAAATTCAACTCCGAAGCTTTATAGAATTTATTCTTAATACCGAGCGTTGCCAGAAACCATTTAAGCATATATTCGTTCAAATCGGTTAGATATTTCCACTCTTTTTTATAGACATCTTCAAAAAAATCTGCGTATTTGTTGAAATAAGGAGCTTTTTTATAATTTAAATAAATTGATTTCCAGTGTTTTTTTCTCCAATCTACAGAATTATTTATTTCTATTTCTCTTATCTTCTTCTCCCTGTATCCTGTGGTCAAAACCGGCACCGTCATCCATATTTCCCCGTTTTGCGTCTTAATCTTGTTTCTATTATTCCAATCCTTTATTAAATATTGGACATCGTCAAAATAACAGAAAACATCACTGATAGCAATTTTATGAAATAATCCAAGCCATGGTAAATATACTGGTTGATGAGCGGTTAAAATCATTTTATTTTCTCGTTATTATTACATACTCGTCAAATGCCATGAGCCTTTGCGGTTTATTATGGACTTCAGTTACCGAATGCCTCATAATATTTTTTATCTTAAACTTGGAATATAATTCATAAATTTCTTTAAGGTTTATAAAATGAACTTTGCCTGTATTAAAAAAACTGCCTTTTCGAAAATTAGTATATGTATTTGGCTCAATTTCTTCTCCAAGCTTGCGTTCCGGATGGTAAAAACTATAAATAAAACTTATAAATAATCCGTTTCTTTTCATTTTTTTGTAAATCTCATCAACAATATTTTTGATGTCGCTAAATTTATTGGCATATAAACTTTCTCTATCAACAACTAAGTCAAAAAAATTATTACTATAAGGCAAATTTAAAAAATCTCCTTGGATAAAATTGCCTTTTAAGTTTAACGTTTTAAACTTCTCTCTACACTTTTCTATCGCCGATTTTGAACCGTCTATCCCCCAAACGTCAAAGCCGTTTTCGGCTAAAAATTTGGTGTTGTTTCCAGCACCGCAACCCAAATCTAAGACCCTTATTTTATTTCTTTTATTCTTAAGAACGTCAAAAAAATTATGGGCAACTATGCTTACCAGAATATCATAAGGATATTTATTCAAATGTTTTCCCTTTGAATAAATATTTTCTTCCCAATTTTTATCAAAACTTTTTTTAATCATTTTTTTATATTCTTATAATAACCGCTTTTAATCTTCATCGGATTGCCAACTACCAATGAATAAGGAGGGATTTTTACGCCTTCAACAATTGTTCCTGCGGCAATCACTGAATGATGCCCTATATATGCTCCTTTTTTTACAAAACAATGAGAGCCTATAAAAACATTATTCTCAATAGTAATATCTTTCCGCTCTATTTCTGATGCCAATCCAATACATTTTTTATGGGAATCAGCCACATTTATAGCGACGAAAGAAGCAATATCGCAATTATCCCCTATAGATATTTTTGCCCCTTTCGCATTGATTTCTGAGAAAAAACCAATGAAAACGTTTTTCCCTATTTCTGGCTTGCCATTAATAAATGCGAAGGGGTGAAACGGATTTTCTTGATTTTCCATCACTTCAAGCAATAATTTTTTAAATTCTTTTTTTCCCATAATTTATTTTAATTTTTTTAAAGTTATCAGTTCGCCTTTTTTTATATCTTTGATTGCTTCCTTTCCTTTAATAATCCCTGCAAATCTAGGAGGAAGCCCTGTCCCTGGTCTTTTACATTCAACGTCTGATAGTTTTATCTTTTCTCCTCTTTTAATATTTTTCGTGGCAACTATACTTCTCCTGACCAGCTTGCGCATTCCTTTTTCCTTTCTGGTAGGAAAAATTAAAGGGCTACCTAATGATTTTTCAATGAATCTTATTCCCTCCACCAATTCTTTTAATTCTTCGGGATCGGCGGAAAACCAGTGGTCTGGCCCTGACATATTTTTATTAAGAGTAAAATGTTTTTCCACAACTTTAGCTCCGAGAACTACTGCTCCGACAGAAGCCAATATCCCTTCTGCGTGATCAGAAAAACCAACAACAATTTTGAATGAATCTTTTATTGTTTTTATTCTTTTCAAATTTACTTCCTCTGCGCTCGCAGGATAAGAAGAAATGCAATGTAAAACAATGATATTGTTATTGCCCGATTTCCTAATTGCCGATACTGCGTCTTTAATTTCGGAAGCATAAGCCATACCCGCAGAAATTATCATAGTTTTTTTCTTCTTCGCATAATATTCAATTAAATCTAAATTTGTAAGGTCATCTGAGCCTATCTTTATAAAAGGCAAACTAACTAAAGATAATATAAAATCTAAATCTGAAATATTTTGGGCAGTTGTAGAAAAAACTATTTTTTTCTTTTTGCAGTAATCAATAATTTCTTTCCATTCTTTTTCAGAAAATTCATACCGCTGAAGCATTTTAATCTGGGGTTCTGTAATTTTTTTGCCTTGAGATTTGTAAGTGTAAGTAAGATTTTCATCTGCAATAAGTTTTTTTGCTTTAAAGGTTTGAAATTTAATGCAATCTGCTTTTGCACTTTTCGCTACATCAACCATTTTTTTGGCAATGTTTACGTTTCCATTATGGTTTATCCCGGCTTCGGCAATGATAAAACAGGGTTTTCCTTCCCCTACCCATTTGTTACCTATTTTTATTTTATTTACTGTCTTCATATCTGTTTCCGTTTAACTTCTTTATTTATCTCCATTAACTCAGGATGCGTTTTTAATAGGTTCACCACGTCTTCCATGAAAAAAATCTCGCCTTTTTTATATAGTCTTTTATAAATCTCTCTGACTAATTCCAAATCTTTCATTTCGTCTACCGTGCACCGCATATACGAAACATCTTCAGTGTTTTTGATAGCGGCTATCTTAAAAATCTCTGGGTGTTCAAAAATATAAGGATCGACGTGTTCTCTCTGGTACGGTTCTTTTGCCTGCTGGTAAGCATTTTCAAGGGTTGAAAAATTGAAAACTTCAAGCTCTGTCCCGTGGAGGAATGTTCTTTCAAGCGTTTCCCCTCTTTTTCCTTCAAGAAAATTAGCAGTGAAATCAGCGCCGTAATTTAAGTGTTTTTCGATAACCAAATCTGCTATTTTAGGGTCGATCAAAGGACAATCTGAGGTCATTCTTACTATCAAATCACATTTAAATTTTTGCGCTGCTTTAAAATATCTTGAAAGGACATCTTCTTCGCTACCTCTAAAATATTTTATTTTATTTTCCTCAGCAAATTTTTCTAATGCATCATTTTCTTTCGTATCGGGAATGGCAAGAATGACTTCATTAATTCTCTTTGAAAATTTTAATCGGTTAATTAAATGCCAAAGCATTGGTTTGCCCATTATATCCATTAACACCTTGCCAGGTAACCGCGTAGACCCCATCCTTGCCTGGATGATTGCTCCGATTATTAACTTAGGATTTTCTTTTTCCATTCTTTTTTAAAAGATACATTACGTCTGTATTGTTTTCAGCCAAATATTTAACCTTTTTTTCTTTAACTAATTTCAAATCTTTAAAAGAATCCAAATATAATTTTGGGTAATTTGCCTTCCATGCGAATTTTCTTTTCCGGCGAGACCAATTTAATATTTCTGTGAATTTTTCATCGAAATATTCAAAACCAAAAATATATTTTTTAGAACATCGATGAATTTCTTTCAGCGCTTTTTTAATATCTTTCGGTGAAATATGAATAAGAACACCGGAGGTAAATACTAAATCAAAATAATTATCTTTAAATGGAATATCTAGTGCCGAGCCTTGAACAACGCTGACGTTTTTTGCAATTGATTTGCCACGCTCTATAACTTTTGGATTTATTTCTACCCCATAAAGATTTTTAAAGCCCATTTTTTGAAGATATAGAAATTGGACGCCTACATTACATCCCACTTCCAGAATCTTAATGGAACGATCAAGTTTACCGAGGAATTCTTTATTTAATTTTGTCCGGCTGATGCCATAATACTTAACGTATAATTTATCTGTTCCTTCTGTGCTTAGAGGATTTTTAACAATATCGGCGGTATATTCATTACCGAGATCGCCGCCCCATTGTTGCTCTTGAAGAGTTAATTTAACCATGGTGAAAATTATTTTAATTAATTATTTTTTTAATTTCTTTTATGACCTTTTTTATATCCTTTTCCGCCAATGACGGGAAAAGCGGTAAAGTTATTTCTTTTCCATAATACTTTTCCGCTACAGGAAAATCTCCATTTTTATATCTGAATTTTTTCTGATAGAAAGGATGAAGATGTAAGGGCATATAATGAACCTGAACGCCAATTCCTTGTTTTTGCAAGGCATCAAATGTTTTTCTTTTATCAATCCATCTCAATTGAATAGGATATATATGCCAAGACGATTTAACATAATCTTTTTCAGTTGGAGTTATGATCTCTTTAATGTTTTTAAATGCTCTATTATATATTACAACAATTTCTCTTCTTCTTTTAATAAATCTATTTATCTTTTTTAATTGGCTTAATCCTAAGGCACATTGAAAATCAGTAATTCGATAATTGTATCCGGGATTTTCTATCTCATAATACCATCCGCCTTTCTCTGGTTTTTTTACTATTCCATGATGCCTTAATGTTTTCAGCTTTTTATAAAAATCTTTATTGTCTGTTAATATCATTCCCCCCTCCCCTGTAGTAATGTGCTTTACTGGATGAAAACTTAGAATTGTCATATCCGCGAAAGAACCGACTTTCTTCCCTTTATATTTCGCTCCTAAGGCATGACAGGCATCTTCAATCACTAAAAGATTATGCTTCTTTGCTATTTTTAAAATTTCATCATAATCACAAGGATGTCCGGCAAAATCAACTGTAACTATAGCTTTAGTTTTTTTAGTTATTTTTTCTTCAATTAAATCGGGATTAATATTGAGAGTATCGCTCTTAATATCAATAAAAACTGGCTTTGCCCCTAAAACTGCGAGCATATTAGCAGTGGCAGCAAAGGTTAAGGGAGTTGTGATTATTTCATCTCCTGATTTTATCCCGGCTACGATATAGGCTAGGTGAAGGGCGGCTGTACCCGAAGAAACAGCTACGCCATATTTTGCTCCGCAGTACCTGGCAACTGCTTTTTCAAATTCCTCAACTTTTGGCCCTTGAGTCAACAAATCGCTTTTTAAAACCTTAACGACTTCTTTAATGTCGTTATCGTCTATCGACTGGTGGCCATATGAAATTATTGGGATTTTAGCCATTGTGTTGTTTTATTTATTCCTTGTTCTAAATTTATTATCGGTTTCCATCCTAAAATATTCTCTGCTTTGCTTGAATCTGCGCACATATTCATTATTTCTGCATGAGGATGATGATGTTTAATAAATTTTACTTCCACTTTGTTATCGGCTATTTTTTCTGCCAAATCTTTTATTTTTAATTCTATTCCGGAACCAGCGTTAAAAATCTCTCCGATTGCTTTATCATTAAAACAAGCTTTTACAATAAATTCAGCGCAATCTTCTATGTAGAAAAAATCTCTTCCCTGCTTCCCGTCTCCAAAAACTTCCAATGGTTCTCCTTTAAGCTTCTTATTTATAAATATACTCATTACCCCTCCTTCAGAATCGCTCCTTTGATAAGGGCCGTATATGCTGAATGGCCTTAGGATGACAACTGGCAAATTATACGTTTTGAAATAAGACATTATAATATCTTCTCCGTTGATCTTGCTTGCCGTATAAGGACACGAAGGATTAAGAGAATGTCCTTCCGCTATTTTTTGACCTGGTTCGATCTTCTTATAGACTAAAGCAGAACTTGCAAAAACCATTTTTACATTATGCCTTCTACATTCTTCAAGAATATTGAAAGTGCCTAAACAATTGTCGTTAAAACATTTCTCCGGATTATCAATACTTTCTTGAACGTCTATTGCTGCAGCGAAATGAATACATATATCAAAATTGTTTTTAAAAAGGTTTGAAACTAATTTTCTGTCTTTAATATCTCCTATCACTAATTCCTCTAATTTATCTTTGAATTCTTCGACATTTTTTTCAAAACCATTTGAAAGATTGTCTAAAATCCAAACTTTGTGCCCTTTATCAAGTAAGTTTTTTGCAGTCCAACGGCCCATAAAACCAGCTCCTCCTGTTATTAAAATTTTAGCCTTTATATCCATAATCCCACCAATTTACAGGTAAATTATATTTTTTCATTTTATCTTGAACAGCCTTAAATGCTTTCTTTTTGAATTCTTCTATCTCCGGAGCACTCACATCATAGGGCTCGCCAACGCTGGTATTACAATCATAGAGCTCCCAGTTTTTATGAAATATCTTATACCTGAACTTTTCGGGATTTCTAAATATTTCTGTGCCTGGATTCGGAGCCAGAAGATTAAACTCTGCTCTTGAATTCTCAACAATCAATTTAAACGACATCATTCCAAGAAGCTCCTTAAAGTTTTTTTTCACCGTTGGGAATGTGGCATCACAGCATTTTAAGGCAATATCCAAGGTCTGTTCAAGTGTTTGTTTTGTTTCTCCTGGAAGCCCTAAGATAAAGCCTGCATGAAAAAGCATTTCATTTCTCAAAAACATTTCGGCAATTTCCAAAATCTTAGATACGGTGATGGCCCGCTTGTTAAACTTAAGTACTTCGTCCGAACCTGACTCCATTCCAATATATAAGTTAGTGCAGCCTGCTTCTTTTAATTTTTTAAGGATATCTTCAGTAATGCCATCCGGCCTTGTCGCTGCCCGGAACTGTCCGACATTTTTGCTTTTTATCACATCTAAGACTTGCTTAGTGCGTTCCGGGTATAAGCCCATAAATTCGTCTTCGTACCTTATTTCAAGTTTTGGATTCAATGAAAGAGCAAGCTCTAATTCTTGAGATATTTTATCAGAAGGACGACAACGGATTACTCTTCCATGTATTAGCGGCAATTCGCAGAAAGTGCAGTTATGCGGACATCCTCGCGTGCACATCAGAACAACATAAGTGTATTTACTCATATCAAGCATATCATAGGCTGGTATAGGAATCTCTTCGGGGCTCAATAACGGGCCTATCGGATTATCAACTATCTCTTCGCCATTTCTATAACTAATATTTTGTATTTGCGGAAAAGGTTTACCTTGACTAAGCTCAAATATCGAACGTTCTCCTTCTCCTCTAATGACAGCATCAATCCACGGACATTCATTCAGAGTTTCATGAGCCATAAATGTGACATGCACGCCTCCGATAACTACTATTGCGTTCGGAGCTGCCTCTTTTGCTGCTTTAACTATCTTAGTAGCGGGAATATATGATATTGTTGTAGATGTTATCCCAATAATATCCGGCTTATGCTCTTCTATATAGTATTTTACAAATTGCTGTATTTCTTCTATTGAGCGGGAAAGGAGCGAAGGTCGTTCATATTGCATCTGTTTTGTATCTAAAATATCTACCTTGACTCCTGCATTGCGCAAATAGGCCGCTATATACATAAGTCCCTTCGGAGGAAACTGAGTCAACCATTTTATATCCCACGGTCTTTCTGGAAACGGCGGATCAATTAGTAAAACCTTTAGCATAGGTCTATTTCTGTTTCCAATAATTTATTTATTTCTTCCTGCGATATATGCTGACCCATGTTTGAAGCAATAACCGGATTTTCAATCAATTTCGTATCCTGATATTTATTTCTGACGTTTGAATAATCAACCATCGGGAAAATAACATATAGATTATCCATTTCTATCGCCCGAGAAAGTTCTTCGTCTGACATTATATGCTCATGCATTTTTTCACCTTCTCCCTTTCCCGCAATAATCGTTTTTATTTCTTTCCCATTGGAATATCTGTTTATCATTGCCTGGGCTAAATCAACAACTTTTAATGTTTTCATTTTCCAAACAAAAGATTCTCCTCCTTTTACAAATTTGATGGCCTTACAAATTAAATCTACCGCTTCATCCATTGTGATGACAAAACGAGTCATTTCCTTATCGGTAACTATAATCGACCCGCCTTCTTTAATCTGTTTTTTAAAAAGCGGAATAACAGAACCGTTAGACCCTATTACATTTCCAAAACGCACAGAAGCAAACAAGGTTCTTTTATTTCCCTTGTAAAATTCTGCTAAAGAAACTAATTTCTCGCCCATAAGCTTTGTTATGCCCATTACACTTAATGGACGAGCGGCTTTATCCGTACTTGAAAAAATCACTTTTTCAACATTTTCGTTTCTAGCGCAGTCTATAACATTCTGTAAACCTTCTATATTTGTTTTAATCGCTTCAAACGGATTATATTCGCAGGCATAAACATGCTTCATTGCCGCCAAATGGATGACTATATCAATTCCTTCCATTGCCGTCTTTAACCTATTCAAATCCTTTACGTCTCCGATTAAATAACGCAATCGTTTTTCATTAATAAACGCGCTTCTGATTTTAGATATTTCGTTTTCCGACAAATCAAAAATACGAATAACATTTACATCATACTTCAACAGCTTTTTTATTAAAGCATTTCCCACTGAACCTGCTCCGCCGGTTATTAATATTTTCTTATTTTTTAATTCTTGTTCCATTTTTTAAAAAACAAAGCTACCATTTTTTGATAGCTTCTTTAGTTTTATTTCTTACTTTTTTATAAACATTAAGGACTCTTGTTTCAAAGGTAGGAGAAATCAGATTCAGAATTTCATCGCCCCAAATCCTATATTGACCGCTTACTTTATAAGCTTTAATAATGCCGTTCCTTATCATTCTTTTCATCGTGCTCTCGCTGACTTTTAGAAAATCACGAGCTTCCTTTGGCGTATATATTTTTTCTGGTTTGATTTCTTCTGGCATACAATAACATTAAACCCCTCTCGACGTAGTGTCAAGAGGGGTCAAAAGGTATCAATTGCCTATTACTAGATTCTATTGAATGCGATGTTTTTTTCCCTTATTTTAAATCTCTTTTTAATCCAGACTCCTATTAATTCATAGCTCCCGAAAAAGACGGTCGCGTAAAATAAATTTCCCAATAATGTATTTCTGAAAAATGGCAGAGCCATAAAATAACACTGGATTATTCCAGAAATAGTTTTGGCATACCAAGGGGAAAAAGCCCAAACTGCAAAATTAGTGATAAGGAAAAATAGAACAGCGGATAAAATCGCGCTCCCCCCTACTGTATACCACTTCTTATGTCCCTTTAACCAGAAACCAAGAATAACGTATAAAAGAAAGCTACCATAAACTGCAATCATTAATTTCGGGTCATAATAGCCGATAAATAGATCGCTGATTGCCATTACTGCTAACGGCAGAAATAATGCTATCTTTCTTGAGAAATAGACTCCTCCAAATAAAGCAATGACGGCTATGGGGGTGAAATTAGGAGCATGGGGAATAAGCCTCAAGCTGACTCCGATTATAATAAAAACTAAAGCAATAGTGAAATTTAATGTTTTCCCTTTTTCAGTTAATTTTGACATATTACTATAATATATAAAATTATTAATAATTAAAAGGTTGATTTTTCAAATTTAAACTCTACTTTGTCCCCAGATTTTATAATCATTTTATCCGCGGAAATCATAGGCATTTCTCCATTAATGTAATATAGCCAATATTTTCCATCCTGTCCATTTTCTTTATCCCCAATTGCTTCAATAAATATTCCAATATCATAATTCTTTGTTTTAAGCGCTAAGTATAATTTTTTAGCCTCCTCCTCTAATAAATCAAAAGCGGTCATTCCTTCTTTAAATTCGGCAACAGAGGTCTTTGGATTCTCTTCCCCATAATCAATTACCAATACTGCTTCTTTCCCTACTGTTTCCAGGGCAACATTATTTTCTTTAACGTTAGCCTGCCAAAAATCACTAGAAAGTATCAACCAACTGCCAATAATAACAATTATTACCGCTCCAATTATGATGTAAATAAATTTCTTATTAACAAAATTTCTATTAATAATTTTTTTCTTAATAAAATATAAAATCGCTAATAATAAGATTATCAAAATTACCAATATGACTGTTAACCATATATCGTTCAAGATATTCATCATTCCTGTCAATAAACCAGCTTGGGCTATAATCTCATAATTAATTTGATTGGACGTAGATTCTTCTTGCTCCTCTTGTTGTAAAATTGTTTCTTGCTCTTGCTGTTCAACATCCTGTTGAATATCTTTAGGTACAATTATATTAACAGCAGTTATGTTATATGCACCACCTTCTACATTAAAAGGAATATCTGTGCCCGCCCCTATAACATTAACATCTGTTAAAAATAATTTTCCTTGACCGGCTTGAACTCCTTCAGCAGACACCGAAAGAATATTTTGAACAGCAACTACGCACTTTGGAATCCCTAAAACAAAACTGGGGCTAGCGCAAGTTGGAGTAATCATGGCCATAACACCACTATCTGTAATAATATTTTGGCAAGATAAATTATCAAAGTTTAAAGTACCTTTTACAACACAAATATCGTTATTTACCGAATCTATTTGGATAGAAATGCTAAAAACGCTACCAGCTGTGCTATTAAGCGATGCTGGTAAAACAGACAATGTTGAGCTATCTGCATAAACCATTTGGCTCATTCCAAATATTACTACGATAGTTAATAATACTAATAAAGTTATTTTTTTCATCATAATTTTATTTACATTTTATTTACATTTTATTTACTTATCCCAATTAAACATCAAAAGGGCAAAATCGTATTCGTTAATTGCGCCGTCGTGATTTAAATCAGCCAAACCTAAACCAGGTTGGCCCCAATCTTCTCTTAATACGGCGAAATCATATTCGTTAATAATATTATCGCTATTTATATCGCCGCTTTTTTTAGCTGACTGCGGAGGATCAACAGCAAAACTAACTGAAATGGTGTGGTCAGCATCAATATTATTAAAAGTATAACTAGTTACTGTGCCGACCGAAACGCCATCTACTAAAACATCCTCAACGTGGTAACCGGTGTCCGGACTAATAGTGAAAGCTTCGTCTGAAGTAGCGCCAACCCTCACCATTCCCGAAAAGAAAATTAAGCCATGCTCACTAGCAGACGCATTAATAACATACATTCTTACTCCGCCACCACTGCTATCTATTGAGACAGAATATTTGCCTACTGGATAAAACTTTTGAGACAAAGCAATCACCGCGTAAGCAGTCGAACTTGGAAAAGGCCAATACTTTTCAAAAGAACCGTCGGATATTTGTAAGGACTTCAAATTATCAATAGGATTTTTACCATTTTTTGACCAATCAGAGGGATTTTGACCTAATTTATAAATAGCCGAAATAACCCAAGCATCGGAAGAAGCATTTGAATCAGTCCCCCAAGGACTTACAGGGTCATAAGGAAACCCGCCATCAGAGTTTTGGCATGATTTTAAATAATCAACAGCTTTTATAATTACTGGGTCGCTTGATGAAGTTCCAGATTCCAATAAAGCCATAATAGCTGCTGCTGTATCGTCAACATCACTACCCCACCCAATACCAAAAGGAAATCCGCCATCAGGATTTTGGTTTGTCAAAATAAAATTTTTAGAATCCTGAATAATTTGACTGCTTGAATCTTCACCGGCTGAAACCAAAGCTAAAATTCCCCAAAAATCATCGTTTAAATAATTCGTAGAACCAATCTGATTATTTTGATAAAAACTCTCCAACTGGCTAACAAAATCAATATCGCCAAAAGTTCTTGGATTCTCGCCGGCAGCAGTAATAGCTAAAATTATTTTTTCGTAATCAGTGGCTGAGCTACCACTAAGAGTTTTTAGATAATTTAGGTCCGTATCTGTTTTTCCACCCGCGATTAAACCCATAGTTATCCAAGGGTCGGAAGATTGAAGCTCAAGATAATTAATAGCTTTATCAATTTCTGATTGATTTTCTGCTTGAACTTCAGAAAAAGCGGTGAATCCGATTAAACCGACTGAAATTGCGACTAAAGAAACGACTAAAATTATTTTTTTCATAATTACGAATGAGGGAAGAAAATGATAATTTATTATCATTTTCCGACCGAATAAAGTGATTATATAGGTTCGTAACCTCTATTAAAAAATCCCCTTCGAGGGGGAAAAATTCATCTAATCCAAAGATTAGATTGACCTTTTTCTTTGCTCGAAGAAATTAAAGTTAATTATATGGTATTCTGGCTTAGGAATTCTTTTAAAAATTCCGTTACAGTTGCGGCACAGCCCCGGATTTGAACCGGTGTTTCCCATTTATTTTAAAACGCTTTTATATATACTATCTTTTTCTCAGCAAGGTTGTCAAGGAGTTTGCTTTTTATGTATTTAATTTATATCATAAAAATATATGCAAGACAATCTCCAAAGTAAGTTTTATTGGGTTTACTTAATCGGATTCTTTTTGATTGTATCTCTTCCTTTTTGGGCAATTCCTCCATTATTGCATCCTCCTGCCTGGGGAAAAACCATTGTTCTCAGAATTATTCTTTCCTGCTTGTTTTTCTTTTTTATTTACCAAGTTCTTTATAATAAGAATACTTTTGTTTTCGAAAAACTGAAGTCAAAACCAGTAAAAATAATATTGGGCATCTTGATAACTCTGCTAGTTCTTTTCTTGCTCGCAACCATTTTCTCCCAAGATGCCTATTTCAGTTTTTGGGGAAACCCATATCGCGCCGGCGGGTTTTTAAATTTTGCTTTTTATATAACTTTTGCGATTTTTGTATTTTTAATTCTAAAACCCCGCCACTGGAAATTGCTTTGGAACTTTTCTCTAGGGATAGCTTTATTAATATCACTTATTGCTTTACTCCAGCAATTTAACGCTTTTAAGGAATTTCTTGTGTCTTACAGCGCCAGATTACCGGCAACCTTAGGTTCGGCAATTTTTTTAGCCATCTACCTTTCTTTTTTCGTATTTTTAAGCTTGTCTTTTGCGATTTTAGAGAAAAATAGAAAGAAAAAAATTCTCTATCTCCTTTCTTTTTTGATAATCGTTTTTGTTATTTTTCTTTCTGGCACAAGAGCTGTTTTTTTAGGGATAGCGCTGGCTTTTTTATATTTCATTTTATTTTACCCCGTTAGAAAATTGCCACCGCAAACCTCTAGTCCTCAAAACTATGAACAAGTTCCGCAAAATTCTAACGGGACAAAACAAGCACGGGGCATAAAAATTTTAAAGATTATAACACTGGCATTATTAGTTATTGGTATTTCAGGTATTTATTATTTAAACACCCCCTCTGAAAAAATTTCTTCCCACCCTCTTGTAGTTAAAAACCAGGCTTTAACTACTATCGTCTCTAGAATTAAAATTAAACCATCCTTGGAAGACCCCCGTTTTGCTTATTGGAAAATGACGCTTCCAGCTATAAAAGAAAAACCTCTTTTAGGATACGGGCCTGAAAACTTCTCAATCGCTTTTGATAAATACTACGACCCTTCCCTGCCCTATATGGGTTATGAAGTAGCCAAAGGTTGGACAGATAAAGCCCATGGCTTTATTTTTGAAACAGCAATTACTGCCGGAATTCCGGCTTTAATTGTTTATCTCTCACTTTTTGCCGTATTATTATGGCAACTCCAAAAATTAAAAAATCCGCATAAATCCGAGGAAATCAGCATAAATCAGCGTCCTATAATTATTCATAGCGTCCAAGCAACTATTATTGCCTATTTTATAAGTATATTTTTAGGTTTTAACACCTTTGATACTTATCTCATATTCTTTCTCTTAGTAGGATACTGTTTATATTTAATTTTTTCTTCGAAAAAAGAAATCCTACTGAATCAAAATGAGAATAAACCAACTATTTCTTTACTATATAAATGGAGAAAAACTATAATCATTTTTCTTTTTATCTTTCTTTTATTATTTATCTGGCTCTATAATTTAAAACCTCTCCTTATCAACAAAGAACTAAATTGGGCCGAGTATTATTCAACAACTGGAAAATGCCAACAAGCAATTGATAAGATGGAAAAAGTTTTGCCTTCCCACAGCATCATCAACCATTATGTGCTCCTGCAATATTCAGAAGTTCTTAAAGAATGCCAAATATTAAATCCGGAAGAAGAAACTAAATTTATCCAGAAATCGATTCAAGTTTTAGAAGAAGCCGCAAAATTGAGGCCGACCTATACTAGAACTTGGCTATTATTGGGAAGCTACTCTAATTTTGCCGTTGAAAATAATCCGAACCTAAAAAGCGAAGAAAAAAATGAACTTCTCTTAAAAGCCGACTCTTATTTTACAAAAGCTTCCGAGTTAAGCCCTAAACGAAAACAAATATTTTTAGGATGGTCAGATACTTTTATCTTATTGAAGAGATATAACGAAGCTAAAGAAAAAGCTAATCAGTGTATTGAATTAAACGACAAAATCGCTGAATGTTATTGGCAAAAAGCTTTTACTAATATTGTTTTAGGAGAACTAGATCAATCTAAAGAAAACATAAAAAAAGCTAAAGAAAAGGGCTTTCCTGTCACTTTTGAAGATTCTTTTTCCAAACTTCTTAATATTTATTTAATCGCCATCAAAGATTCAAAAAAAATAAACCTTGAGCTCTATAAAGATTTAGTTGATATTTATCAAAATTTGATTAGTTTCAATCCGACCAATTTTCAATATCGTGCTTCATTGGCCTATACATTCAGAACTTTGGGCGAATATGAAAAAGCCAGAAAAGAGGCCCTGAAGGTTATAGAATTATCTCCGGAATCAAAAGCAAACGTAGAAGAGTTTTTGAGAACACTGCCTTATTAGCTTTCTGCATTCTTTAGAAGAATTTGTCAAAACCCGTTCAATTGAACGGGTTTTATTTTATCTTTGGAATAGTTTGAAAAAATAGTTTTTTCACATTCTCCACATTCCTGCCAAATATTCTTAGAATCTCACTCCACGTAACAGCCTCTTCTTCTTCCGCCCAGCTATCATAATCTGTTGACATTGCTACGGCCGCGTATTGAATCCCCGCCTCGTTTGCAAGAATACACTCAGGCGCTATTGACATATTAATTACATCCGCGCCCCAAGCGCGGAACATTTTTGACTCCGCCCTAGTAGAAAAACGCGGGCCTTCAATTGTTATTACTGTTCCTTTTGGATGGAATTTGAGTTTTAATTCCTTTGCAGTTTCAATAAGGAATTGCCGTAATTCTTTTGAAAAAGGGTCAGGCATTGCAATATGTTTTGCGTTTTCTGCCCCGCCGGAAAATTCTTCATAATAAGTTATTTTTCTATGCCGGGTAAAATCAATAAACTGGTCTAGAATAATAAAATCGCCCCTTTTAATTTCTTTTCTCAAGCTACCGCAGGCAGTACTGGCAAGAATATATTTTACGCCTAAACTCTTTAATGCTTGGATATTTGCTCTGAAATTAACCTGCGTTGGTGGAATTGTGTGTTGTCTGCCATGCCTTGCTATTAAGGCAACTTTTTTACCATTAATTTCGCCGATTTTCAACGACGAACTTGGTAAACCATATCGAGTTTTCACTTTTATATCTTTTGCATTCTTAAAAATATCTAAATCGTCTAAACCAGAACCGCCGATTATTCCGATTTCTGCTTTTAACATGAAATTAGTTTATAGTTTATTGTTTATAATTTACTAGTGTTTTAATTTTATACCCTTTAAGCTTTTTCCTGCCCTTCAAATAATTTAATTCAATTAAAAAATCTATCCCAATAATCTTTCCCTTAAGCTCTTTGATTAAACCCACGGTTGCTTCCATAGTCCCTCCTGTTGCCAACACATCATCAACTATAATAACTTTTTCTCCGGGTAATATTGAATCCTTGTGCATTTCCAGAATATTGCTTGCATATTCAAGAGAATACTTTTTTGAAATGGTTTTGAATGGCAATTTGCCTTTTTTTCTAACTATAGTTAATCCTGTCTTTAGTTTATATGCCAAAGCAGAAGCTAGTATAAAGCCGCGGGCATCAATACCGATAATCTTATCTATTTTTTTATTAATATATGGCTTAGCCAGTTCGTCAATTAATCTGCCAAAAATTTCTTTATCTTGAAGCAACGGAGTAATATCTTTAAAACTCACTCCTTTCTCCGGCCAATCCGGTATTTCCCTGATATTTGATTTAATTAGACCTTTTATGCTCATAGTCTTTACAGCTTTATTAACCATTATTTTTATTATATTATACAATAACACAAATCAACACAGATGAGAACACAGAACAACACAGATAACAAAAACTTTCCCCATAAAGATTTATCCTATAAATTAGTGGGATGTTTTTTCAATATCCGAAAAAATTATGGACCAGGTCAAAAAGAAATCATCTATACTAATTTAATAGCTGAATGGCTAAATAAAAATAAGATAATTTTTGAGAAAGAGAAAATAATCAAAATTTGTTCGATTGATTCTGGTAAAATGGTGGGGATTTATAAACCCGATTTTGTAATAAACGATAAAATAATATTAGAAATAAAATCCTCAAGATTTTCTACGCAACAAGATGAAAAACAACTTTATTTTTATTTAAGAAATAGTAGATATGAAGTTGGTTATCTGGTAAATTTTAGCACTCCGCGTCTTCTTATCAAAAGAATAATTTATACCAACGATCGAAAACCATTTCTCCGTTCTGTGTAACTCTGTGTTCCGCTCTGTGTAAATCCGTGAACCAAAAAGCCACCCGAGAAGGTGGCCTTTTTGGTTCCAGCTCTATCCTGCCACAAAGTCAGGACGCCGGATTAAATTCAGAGATTACTATGGATTGACAAAACTTCCAGCATAAATATCGCCACGGAATATCTTGTCAGCATCATTGTACTCTGTTGCATCATTATTGATACTCCAATCAATATTAGTGGCTGTACCGTCATCTAAATATACTTGGATAACATCGCCATCATCCTCCCATTCAGTGGTATCAGCATAGACTAACAAGCTCTTTGTTTGACCAGCAGGAATAGTGAGTTCTGAGGTTGCGAAGATAAATGTCACGGTTGTATCAGCATCACCAACTGATGTTACAGTATCAAGAGTAGTACCATCTTGGTCTTTTAATACCCATGAATTATCGCTACCATCGGTATCGGTCTGTACTCTTGAAATGTTGATAGTTATATCACTTGAGCTCTTCTCAAATGTTACATCTTCAGAAGCATTAGCAGTTATATCAAAGATAGCTACTAAAGCAGAGGAAGAAGGAATCAAGTTGCCAGATAACTGGTAACCACTCCTTGTAGTAACAGCTGCAAAGGTTGGCTTGGTCTTATATAAGTCCATAGCGCTACCAATAGCAGAAGTGAGATTAGAATCAACTTCACCACCTGAAGCTAAACCAGTAGTATTTACAGCGTCTTCAGCGTCAATACTGACTGTTACAGCAGTGTTGTTAGTTGTATCGTCTTTACCAACCATTTTAGCTTTAACAGTTATTCTAACGTAGTTATTCTTAGGAATAACTAATGTTCCATCAGTTAAAGTAAACTTAGGAGCAGTACCGCTAGAAGCTGAACCAAGCAAAGTGGTGCCGTTGTATAGATAGAATGTATCTACAGCAGAACCATTAGTGCAGGTAAAGGTAATATCATCAACATCTAAGTTTTCTACATTAGAAGCAGCTAATCTAAACACTGCCAAAGTTGAAGTTTCTCCTGAAACCACTATGTCAGTAACTGGAGAAGTAGAATCTTTAGTGATAGTCAAAGTACCGCCTGTTGTGATGGTCATTGCCTGACCTGAACCAGTAACGTCTTCGGCTATATCCTGTCCACTTGAAGCGCCAGTAAATGTTCCTGCTGAGAAAGTAAATGTATAAGTACTTGTGTCAACAGTTCCAACTGCATCAGCATTTAAATCAGCAATCAAGGCTACTTTCACAAAACCACCCTTTTCTATTGTAAGCGTTTGGGATAAAGCGAAAGCAGTTGTAACATCGGCAGCGGCATCGTTTCCGCTTGGGTTTTCGGTGTTACTTATCTTGGTTTCATAGATATCTCCTCTAGTACTGTTAGCTGAAGTTAAATCAGCCCACAATTCCATGTTATCAACATCGTCTGCATCAACTACAGTAGAAGTTGTATTTAATACTGAGATGCTTGAAACCTGTACGGCTTCACCTGAATCAGCAGCGCTTAAAGAAGCGGTTGCCCAAAGATAATCGCTAACTCCTTTAGGAACGCTTGCTAAAACTGGAGCGGTTAATGTGATTTCATTCAAATCACCCGCAGAAACAGTTAAAGTATTTGCAGAAACATCAGCATATGGCGTTGGATATATAGTATCCCCGGAAGTCATTCCTTTAGCAGTAATAGTACCTGAGGCTGTAGCGCTGGTACTAGCTCTATCAATGTCAACAACTATTGTTTCATCGTTGGCAACTGTGTCAGCAATCTTTGCTTTAACAGTATACTTATGAACGCCAATGGAAGTAATAAATGTATCTGTGAAAGAAGCATAACAATGAGTTGCATCAGTTGTAGCCATATCTTTTGGACCAGCAACTATTGTGCCATTCTCATCATATATCTTAACATTGGTAACTTCAGTATAGACCATACCAGAAATAACTGCTTCAACTTTTATAGCTGTGACTCTCATTTCTTCTCCTCTGGAATCAAAATCAAATACGCCCAAAATAATATCTGAGCCAGTTGAAATTTTACCAGTAGCAGGAGATGCGGATGACTTTGAAATGTTCAAAGCACCAGCATTGATTGTTTGGTAAGCTGCCCCGAGACCAGTGTAAGATCCTTCGCTAACTGTCATATAAAAACCATAAACGTTTCCTTTTGCGTCAATCAAAGTATCAGAACCGTCAACTAAATCACAGTTAACAGTTTTGGCAGTAGAAGCTACGCCTCCAACTATATCAGCCATTACTTTCAAACGAAGGCTTTCACCTTTGTCAATTGTAATGCCGAGGTTGGACCAGTTAGCTTTTTCTTCTGAATCCCAAGATGCTACTGTTCCCAAACTCTTATTGTGGGTAACATCATAAAGCTCAATGTTGGCAGAATCAGTTAAATCAGCAGTTCCTGCTTTCAATACTGTTATTGATTCAACAGATACTGATTCAGTAGAACCAGCTGTGAGTTTGAACTGATTAAGAACAACATCGACATCACCAACATCTGGCGTAGAATCAATGGTTGTTCCATCTTCTGCAACAGATAATGAACCAACATTCAATAAAACTGTTGTCATTGCGTTTCCAATAACAGGAGCGCCACTAACTGAAGTAGCGTTTGAAACGATATCTGTGTTAGCAGCAATACCTAAAGATATTGTTTTGCCACCTGCAGTATTATCAACAAACCCTGCTCTTATATTATAGGTTTTTGATGTACCAGCGGGAATTACTAAGGCAGGAGTAAAGGTAATCATTGCGCGGTTGTCCACGTTTAAACTACCAACACTACCTCTGTAAGTTCCATCGACTTCAACAATTTTTATGTTTTCTACGTCAGCGTTAGCCGATAAACCGCCCCTAGTAACGTAAATCTTTGTAATACTTACGCTTCCTTCAGAGCCAGCCGTTAATGTAAATTTGGTATAGTTTGCATTAGTAGCGTCAGCAACACTAGTTGAAGCCGGAGTATCGTAGGCTAATCCTACTGATAAACCGCTTGCAACTGCTGGAGTTACTGGAGTTACTGGAGTAACTGGAGTTACTGGAGTAACTGTTCCAGAAATAAGCCCATTTAATTGTGCTCTTGTTCCTGTACCAACTAAACCAGAAGCTGAAATAGTATAGCCTGCGAATGCTGATATTTCGGATTTGTATTTGTTTTGAAAGCATTGAACGTTTGCTTTGGTCTTTGGACCATAGTAAGTTGTGTTGGTTATTCCGTCTCCACAACCTTCGCCAATTAAAACAGCTTTCAAATAAACAACATCACCGTCAACTGTACCTACAGGAAGATTCTTCTCAAAGGTAAAGCCGGCAGGAATACCTGTGTATGTGCCTGGAGTTGTTGGAACTACTGGTGTGCCTCCGGTTAAAGAAGCTTGCACATTAGCAATAGTTGTAGCATCTGCGCCGAATGATTGCAGTAAAGCAATTATTGCGCTTACTTGGCTATCTGTGAGGGCGGCACTTATTACACCACCTGGAATCATAGTAGCAACCAATGCTAATCCAACAATCACAGTCGTAATTTTTGTTCGTAAATTCATTTTTGTGTATTTTTTAATTAAGTTAATATGTTTTTATTTCTCGTCGATCGACCATTATTCTCGTGGCTTTATTTACCCCGTAAAGAATTTCTTCTCGCGCGGGTTATCCCATAAAGAAACTTCGAACAATAATTATTGAATGGACTCTGTCCTTTCAAAATTCTTTTATGGACCTACCCAACAAAAAAAGTTGAAATTCTTTTTTGGGGCGTACTAACCACGAAAAACGACTTATCAAATATTGAAAGAATAATTATCAGTGTTAATCAGCCAAAATCAGTATTAATCCGCGGATTGTGAATAAAAAATACTGACCACTGATTTATGCGAATATGGCTGATTTATACAGATACTCATTGACCATTTATTAATAAGATTTTCTCTAACGCAGCCATATACTCTCCTTTCTTATAATGCGCCTTCACTTCAACTAACCTTATTTCCTGCTCCAAGGTTAAAGTTTCAGAATCGCTCAATTGGCTCAAAACTTTAATTTCGTTTTCTACTAAAGAAGCTAGCGCGTCATTTAAATTATTGCTCTCTTGCAACATAATTACGCCTAATGTTTCTACTTCTCTTTTTGTTTGCTGGATTTTTTGAACTCTGGTAGCAATGTTTGTAAAATCGTTAGTGCTGTTAGATATATCTTTTACCGCTTGGGCAATCCCATCTTTCACTTCTTGAACTGCTGGAGCAATATTATTTGTCTTGTTCTCTTTGATGATAATAGCTAACTCTCCTAATCTTTTATTAACAATATCTAAGTTATAATTGGACTGGTCGGATAATGATAATAGAGCGCTTTGAGATTGTTCGGTAATCTTCTTCATCGGGAATAATAAATCGCCTGGAACTGTGTATTGGGCAAAACCAAAGACACCAACCACCATTATCACTAAAGATATTGTTGCATAAGCCAACTTTCTTTGAAAAATCATTCCTGACAAAACATCAAAAACTGAAATCTTCGGCTGTTCTCCGATGAGCTGTTTTTTAAGCGAAACAACCCAGTTAGTACTGGGTTTAATTTGTTTCAACTCATGCAATTTTGATATGATCTCTTTTTCTTGCATTGTACTAATGATGACGCAGAATTAGTGCAAATGTTACACCTAATACTTATAGCTTATAACCTATGTACGGTGGAACACCGGGTGTTGTATAGTGGAACACCCGGTGTTCCGCCGATGCACTACACCCTACACCCTATACCTTAAAATATCTCAATAGGCGTTTCAATCTCCGCCCAGTTATATAACTGCTCGGCATCCCCTAATTTCAGCCTTATACAGCCTAATGAAACCGGCGTTCCCATTGTATCCTCACCCTCTCTTTCCCCATCACAAATAGGGGTCTCGTGAAACCCATGTTTACCATCATTGGTGAAGCCAACCCAAAATCCTAACCAGCATCCGGCTATTTTAGAATAAACCATATCCTGTTTGTGAATTATTCTAAATTTACCAGCAGGCGTTGTGGTATCTATTTTCCCACTGGAAATAACAAATTCCTTCACAAATTCACCATTTTCATATAAAAACATCCTCTGCTGCTCCAAATCCACATTAATTTGCTTCTTAACCCCCGCATCTCCCTGAGGAAGATCAGATAGAGGCCCGACCTCTATCTGATTTGTTTCGGATTTCGAGCTTTGAGTTTCGGATTTAATCTGGTTACAGCTTAAAAATAGCCCTGTTACGGCTACTGCGAGAATTAAAATTAGAAAAAATAAGCGTATTTTCATAAATAGTCGGGTCAACACCGGGTGTTGAACACCGGGTGTTTCACCATAACTGAATACTAACTTGTTAAATGCTCTCTAAGTGAATTTAATGCTCTATGAAGCAATACTCTTGTTGCGTCTTCTGACCTATCCAAAAGTTTAGACACTTCTTTAATTGATAAATCATCTAAATAATGCCAAATTACTACATTTTGATAATCATCGCTTAAACCAGTTAAGGCAATTTTAACTTTCTCTAAATCAGCATTAATTATCGCTTTTTCCTGTATATTTGTCTTAGGATCTGCTATTTGCGAACAAAAATCAGCAGAAACAATCTTTGTCTTACCCTTTTCTCTGTAATGGTCGATTACCATGTTCCGAGCTATTTGGTATAGGAAGGCTTTTGGATTCTCAATCTTATCCGCACCATTTCTAAAAACCTCCCAACCCTTCATAAATACCCTTGAAGATATATCTTCAGCAATCTCTTTTGAGCTAACTTTAAGAAACACAAAACGATAGATTTTTTCTATGTGTTGGTCATATATTTTACTAAATTTTTGTTCTGGATTATTCATTTTTTGTTAGGACAAATAGGACAAGATAGGACAAAAAATCTGATTGATAGGACATTTTATAATGTCCTATCTAATTATTAATTGACTAAGCTTCAAAAGTCGTGATATTTTGTTTATTTTCTATATTATTTTGTGAAATATCTTTTTTAACAAGAATCCCAGATAGTGGTTTTTTATAAATTTTATAAAACACTTGATTCCATTCGCCAGATCTTGTTATTTTACCTTTTTTCAATAAATCGTCCAAATCTCTGCGTAAAGTTCTTTTACTAATATCCGACAATATGTTTTTTAAATCAGCAACCTGAACTTTTTCTTGATTGTTCATAATCTCAATAATCTTTTGCTGACGATCTGAAAACGGACCTACAAAACCGCTAATACTTATGGTTTTGTCCACAATATTATCCACAGGAATAATTTGACCTACTTTTTGTATTTTTTTTTCCTCACTAACTCCTCTCTGCATAATTTCGCTTGCTGGCTTAATTTCTTCCTTAATTTGGTCATATTCTTTAAAAAGAATTAACAGGTTCATATTGTTCATCCAACCCCTATTCTTTCCCAAGCTTAAATAACCCTTTAAAACCTCTATATCTGTCAATGTTTGCTGGGTTAATTCTTTATTCCGCGCAAAAATTTCTGGAGAAGAAACTAAAACCAAATTCTTCATTATTTCTAATGCTTTTTCTTTGGCTTTATCTCTTATTGCTTCATCTTCTGGAAAAAACTCCAAAAGCTTGCAAACCACGCTGGTTATTTCTAAATAATTGCTTTGTGGCATTTAATATTTGAGAACCTTTTTATTCTTGTTTTAAATTCGCTTACTTTAACAAAAAAGTAATGTTTTGTCAAACGCAGATTCCTCTGCAAAAAAGACCGATAAATTAAAAAATGTTTAATCAAACACGATTAAACATCTTTTTTTATTATACTTCTTTGCTGAAAATTTATCAACCTTAAACAATACGGGGAAAGGATGTGCCGGGAATCCTTTTTTTTGCGTGTTTACCTCGGCAACTGTCAGTTGCGCTATGTCGTGGTCTAAGCCACAAGTTAATATTTAAATCCCCGGCACACGTTTCTTCTATGACCCGTATCCATCGGCCTCGTCTAAGTCAAAGTCTCGAATTTCGGTATAAACCCAATAGATTGCAAAAGGAAGCCAAAGAATACACAAGACTAGATTTTTAAACCATTCGTGAGAATCCCAAGCCTTGATATAAAGAAACATTGCAAATAAAACATAAGCAGCAACTATTGACCAAATTATTATCCAACCTATACCCATAAAGCCTCCAAATTTTTCTGAAATCCTTTTCTTTTTTATTCCGTATATTTACAACAAAGGCAAAATTTAAAAGAGCCTAATGATTTTTTCATTCATATTCATTCTAAACCTGTTTTGAGTTTAGTCAAGAGTTTTTACGGCAACGGATAAAAATTGACTTTGTAGTTAATTTATATTGCAGAGAACTAAAAATTGAACAATGATATTAAGCCCTTTAGGTTAAAATTAAAACTTAAGGGGCTTTTTTATTTAAAAAAATCCAAGCGGCTACGGCATAAAAAAACAGATTTAAAGATTATTTTATAAACAATTCAGCTATGTAAAATATTCGCGATCGCGAATATTTTACATAGCTGAAGAAAAAGAATAAAAAAGCCAGCCCGGTCATCTTAGACGACATAGGGCTGGAATAGATTTTTCTTTCGGCTATAAGCCGAGAACTTCGAGAAGCTTTCTAGGAGAAGCTACCACTTCAGACTCATGAGAACAACCTACTTCGATAAATTCCTTCCGATGATCTGAATAATTAGAAATCACAATTATCGGGCCCTTGAATTTCTTCCTGATTTCTTTAACTAATCCTTGAGAATTTGGGGTATCTTTAGAAACGCAAGTAGCCATAACCACAGCGCGAATATTAGGATTGGCATTAAATAATTCTTTCCCCTCTTTTAATGTTAACGCCTTTAATAAGGTTATTCCCTTACCCTTCAAGTTCTCTTTAAAATGTACATGAACCCACCTTACGCTATCCACCACTAAAACTTTTTTATTTTCCATTGTATCACCTCTTTCTATTTATATAGTTTTATTTATTTTTTCAAAATACAATTTGCCGGTAATCGACAATTAAACGTAAAGACACTTTATTCAGTATTTTTATTTATAACAAATTAAGTTGTTTTCGTCAAATCCATTTTTACAAATTCCCTACTATCACATCGGGCAATCAAAAATTAATGGTAACAATATAGCGCGAGCACCCAACACCCGGTGTTGCGGGTGCAACACCGGGTGTTGAACACCGCGTTGAACACCGAGCATCGGATGGCCAAAAATTAATGGCAATATAAAACCGACGATCCGTAATCATTACAATTATTGCTAGTTTTCATTTTTGCGCCTGTGTTATCAACGCACCAAAAAAAAGTGCTATCGCTTATTAAGGGTGAACAGGCAACCCAATGGTCGTTATCGTTTTTACAATAAAGAAACCCATTATTTTTTATGACTGCATTTTTAATATTTTGAAAATTGCTTTCGTCACAAATGCCTATGTAGTCACTACTGATACTTTCGATATACATAGTAGCCGCTGTTGGCAATGAATTCATATTACCCTTAATAGCAGCATCTTTTGCTTTGTTTCTATAAGAGTTGATATTAGCTATAACAATAGCGGCTAAAATAGCGATAATAGCAATGACTACCGCCAACTCAATTATAGTAAACCCCGTTAAAAATCTGTCTTTTTTACCTTCTATCTCTTTATATTTCATAAAAATCTTTATATCTTAACGCTTGTGAGGTTTGTAAAAATTTATTAAAAATTTCTAACGGGGTAAAACCTCTTGATTTTTTCATCTTAATTAAATTTACTATGAAATAGAACGACAAAAAAGAATGATTTTCTAATTATAAGATAGAAAATTTTAAATAAAAAGGGCTCGAGTTATCTCAAGCCCTTATGTGCGCGTTGAATAATAAACAATCCAACAGTAAGTATAATCAAGGTGCTAGGTTCTGGCATAATGGGTTCTGGCATATGAGTGGATCCATCACCGATCCCAACTATTTTAAAAATTAAATCGTCATTAATAGGCACAATCGCACCGGTCTTAAACATCTGAATTCTTCCAGAAATTATATCGCCTGGTTCAGATTGGCCAAATTTTGGAATATTCTTAATTTCCCAAACATAACCACAATTCGCATCCGACGACATATTGGGAATATGTGTTCCGTTAAAAACCAAATCTTTAACGACGATATTGGTGTCTAGGATGGTGGCGTTGATGAAAAGCAATAATCTATCGGTGGACCATTTCGGAATAAAATCTAATACTTCATCGCTGTCTCCTATTTCGATTTCAAAACCAGAGGACTTGGCAATAAAAGTAAATGTTGCTCCCCAGACGAAGCAGCTGGCGTGATTTTCTCCACAATATTTTGCATCTGCGTCTTTGCCTGACAAAATCATCCCTCGCTCGGTACCTCCACCAAAACCAGGGGCAATAGAGTCGCCTATCTGAAATGTTGCTATAAACGAAGACGATGCCTCGGCTAACAGCATATCCTCTTGGCTCGGCGCTACAAGAATCATTGATGCATCAACTCGCGAAAAACTGAATATCAAAATCAGCACACAAACAAACAAATTAAAAATTTTCGTATTCATGGTTATCTATCCTCCAAAAATTTTGTCAAAAAGCTTTTTTACAACGCAGCACAATACTGCGTCTATCTTAAATTATAAAGCGTAACAACCATTTGTCAAATCTATTTTCACTGAAGCTCTAATACAACATCAGGCGGAAAATAATTTACGCCGTTATCAGAAACAATATTATTTTCCAAAATAGGCATGGCAGGAATAGGCGTAGAAGTTAAATCTTCTGGGTCAGTCCAATCCTCTTCGTAAATACCAAAAACATTATTATGGATATATGAATTTTTTATAGTCGGGCTACCGCCTTCAATATGAATTCCCTCTCCACCGCAATCCTGAAAAGGAACTGCTTGATGATCAAAAACCTGAATTGAATCAATAATAGACGGCGTATTAATCAGCCATAAGCCAATGTTATGGTTTTTCTCCAAAATAGCGTTTTTAATTGATACCGTTGCTTGGTCAATTTTTATCCCAGCGCTATTACAATAATTATAGCCAATGTAACTACCAGCATATCGAACGCTGATATTTTCCAGCTCCGAGTTAACGCTGGTTTTGGTGAAAATAAGCCCTGGCCATTTACCAGGCATTACCAACTCTGAATCATCATATTGTTTAAAAGCAATTGGGACGTCATACGTCCCAATCGCCTTTAGTGTTCCGTCAACCTTCAACCCAGCCCAATTATCTTGAAAAGTCATAATAACTCCGGGCTCAATTGTTAAAGTTATATTTTCGGGAACAGTAATACCCATTCCCCTTATAAGGTAAGGCAAGTCTGGTTTTAAAGTCATGTCTTCTGTGATAGGACCTGCAAAGATAATCGCATTAAAATCATTGTTGCTCGCCTGATTATTTATAAAAGACGGGTAGGAAACAGCTCTAAATAAAATTGGCCTTGTGTTTTCTATAAAATTATTATTCTCAATCAAAGGACGAGCGGCTATATTTTCGCTTTTTTCCGAATCATACCAATCAGTAATATAAATACCATAATAATTTCCTTTAAAATACGAGTTTTTTATTTCAGGATTATTACCTTTGATATAGATCGCTTTCGGCTCTAAAAACGGAAACATCTCCGTATTATTATGGTCTAAAAATTGAACGTTATCAATAATTGATAAAGAATTAGTAAGCATCAGCCCCGTTCCTTTATTATTATCGAAAACCGAGTTCTTTATAGAAACCGTGGTTTGGTCAACTGACATCGCATAGCCAAAGCCAAGAGGAGACGATCCAAAAAATGCTCCCCCATAACGGATAATAACATTCTCAAGTTCTGAATTCTGGCTGGTTTTTTTAAAACTAATCCCCAACCAACTACCAGGAATAGGTTGAGAAAGATTGCCGTCGTTATTAGAATCTCCGCCATATTCATCATCCTTAAAAGAAGTAATAATTATTTTTTCCGATTCTGTGCCGACTAACTTTAATGCGCCATTAATCGTTAAAGTTGATTGAGGGTCGTAAAATTTTATAACAACTCCGGGTTCAATGGTTAAAGTAGCATTTTCAAAAACCGTCATAAAAAGTCCGCTGAATAAATATGGACTGAACTCTTTTTTAAGAGTCGCGCTTTCAATAAAACTTGAGGAGTAAGAAGTATAAATCTGGTAAAGACTGTTCTGGCTGCCGGGCGTCCCATAAATTTGAACTTCATTTCTATCCTTCCCGTTCATAATTACGGCGTTATTTAATTTCCAATTTTTAGAATCACTGCCAAATGAAGAAGGGCTGATTCTTTCCATTGAATAATGATTATCTCCTAAAATAAAGCTGTTTTCATCCAATCCATAGTTAGTAGGCGCATAAAATTGGTCTATATACCTATCGCTCTCACTTCGTAAAAATAAATGGTGTTTTTCTATCGTACCTGTAAAAATCTGATTAGCTGTAATATCGGAAATAACATTGTCATCATTTTTCTCTAAAAGAAAGTACCCTTTGGATGGAATTATTCCTTGAAGTTCAAAATTAAAAGTTTCTGACCAATTAGGGCCTGAAGTAATTTTCCAGCCAGTTAAATCAATATCTTCATTGCTTCTATTGTAAAGTTCTATCCATTGGTCGTTAGAATCCGCGTTGGTGCCGGCAAAGGCAAACTCATTAATAACAACTGGATTTATCAGATCAATTTTGATTTGAGCCCAGCTTCCCTGATTCCCTTCCTTGTCTTGTCCTCTCGCCCGGAAATAGTAGATATTATCGTCAAATAAAGAATAAACCGCTTGAAAATATTCTTCGGTCTTTGTAGTTTGTAGCAACCAGTCCTGCCAATCGCCGTCGTTTAATCTATATTGAACCTGATAAAAATCTAAATCAGAACTCAAACTTTGCCAATTAATCTTGATAGAATAACGAGGGGCTCCAGGCGAATTACTGCTTGGAGGAAAAGAATTATCTATAATATATTCCACCAGCACTTTAGGCGAACTTGCTTTTGGAGTCGGCTCATCAGAAACCTTGAAATCTGCGCTATTATCGTTTGTATCTTGCCCTAATCTTTTTCTTTCAATGCTTTTGCCTTCTGGCGGATTTTGCGCAGGATTGGTTTCAAAAGAAAACGCTTTATCGCCAAAACCAACTTTGTCAACAATATCGGCGTCATCACTATCTTCAATATCTTCTTGATTTTTAACTAAATAAACTGTGCTATTGTCGCTTAATTGCAGAGCAGAACAAGTCATATCAGCTATATCTAATAAATCTTGTCTGGCATTATTTCTTACAATGAGAAAATATCCTTTTGCCGAAATTTTATGTCCGGTTTCAAAGTTTTTTCTATGCACGGTGCCACTTTCAGGACTTCTTTGTATCGACCAACCAACTAAAGAAACATCAATATCATAAGGGTTATATAGCTCAACCCAGTCATCGTCAGTACCGCCAGTTCCAACAATGCTGTCTATTTGGATTTCATTTATTAAAATTGTTTTTGGCGTGCTAATTCGGGTGGACGCCGGTATTCCAGGCAACCAATCACTTTCATTATCATCCACATCTTTTGCTTTAACTTGAAAATAATAAGTTTTTTCGTCATTACCAGTAAAATTTCTGTTACCAAGATAAGTTGCGGGTGTCCCTGTAATTGTTTGTATAACATCTTCCTGCCAATCACCTTCTTCTTCCTTCCAACGAAATTGGAAAGCTTGAAGGCCCGAAGGGCTTACGTTCTCAATTGATAAATCCGTAATATTAAAAACAACATCAAAAATTAAATTTTGTTGATTTGCAGACAAATTGAAAATAACTGTTGGCGCCTTCGTATCGGTTGGTGGGCCAACAGACTCTGGCTCGGGTTCGGGCTCGGACTCTGGCGTTGTAGTGGGGACAGGTGGTGTTATATTTTGTAGTTTTGGCGTTGGATTTTGTATTTCAAAATCTGCGGAGTTATTATCTGTATCTTGTTCTGTGCCATCGACCCATTTCCTTCCTAAGCTTTTCGCTTTTTCCGGACCTATAGCAGGGCTTGACTCATAATCTTGCGCTTGACCAAATCCTAATTTATCAGATATCTCTCTGTTTGGATTTTTTAAAGCTAAGCTACTTGGACTTCCGCTGTTGCCAAGAGAATTGTCAGTTATTATATCCCCCAAAGCCGCAAAGCTAGAATCTTGACGGGATATGAGAAAATAATTATTTGCCTCTATTACTTTCCCTGAAAATAAATCTTGCTTTGCATAAGTAGAATAATTATCTCCTGATTCTGTCTTTCTTTGCAAATACCATCTAGTTAAATTAATATCCTCATCGTTCGGATTATACAGTTCAACAAATTCTTCTTTTTCGTCGTTAACTCCTGCTATTTGAATTTCTGAAATTAAAATTTTTGGATAGGTAGTATAACTTGCGCTGTTACCATTACTATTTATGTTAGTCGTTGTCGCTAAGTTTTGGGGCTGATCTTGTAGCAATGGCTGTAATAGCGGAGGTATTTCTAGCGGAGGCAATTCTAATGAAGGCAGTTCAGGCAACTCTAATGAGGGCAGTTCAATTGGAGGTAAAGAGGGTGGCTTAAACTCAGGTGGTTCAAGCGAAGGCAAGGTAAAATTATTTCCTTCTTCTTTGTTGTTTAACAAATCCATCAGTTCTTGAATATCGTCCATTCTTTCTTGAGCCTCTTCAGGGGTTAACCCTAAATCTGTAAGAAGCTCTGGCGATTGGCTTTTAACTTCTTCTTCATCTTGCTGGCTATTGTCGTCCCAAAGAGAAAAAGGGTTGGTTAAAACCAATGATGCAAACTTCCATAATCTAGCTATTTCGCCATATGGAGAAATGGTTGCGGCTTTTTTCCAGAACGCTACTTTTTCCGGTTTTTCAATTGTTATTTCATTATTTTTTGCTTTTTTTGCTTGCTCGTGGAAATATTTAACCACTTCAACCCCAGCTAAAACTGCTGCAGGGGAAAGATTGTCCCAATAGGATTGGTTAATTTCTGATAAATTTGTAGTTTTCTCATATAAAATATTAGTTTTATCTTCTATTTTTGCTCTACTTAATAAAATATTTTCCTTATTATAGATATAAATATATTTATCTTTATAAATATAACTAGAGGGAACTGGTAGTTTATATTCTTCATCTAAAATCGAATCTTGACTAAAAAAATTTTTATTTGAATAATTCGCTAAAAAAATCAAACAATCTTCTAAAGAATCGCAAATCGGCTGATAATTATTTTTTAAATATTCCATTATATCATCCGACACTTCCGTGCTCTGTTTCGCCCAATTCTCATAAGGTTCTCCTTTGTCAAACTTTGTTTTAAAAATTTTTTCAAACAATTCAAAATTCTTCATATCAAAATGAGTATCCTGCCTTGTATGGGCCGGCACTGCCATATCTTCAACTAAATGCAAAGCATAACCCAAAGAATAATAAGCTTCGTTTTCATTGCCGTCCAGATAATATGAAAGCGCGCTGTCAAAAGTGCGGTTTCCCTGGTAAAGAGGGTATTCGCTGTTCTGTAAGTTTTGATTCCTGCTCCAATTAACAACAGAAACCGGCTCTTTGGCAAAAACAAACATTGAAGCGAGCATTATTTTTTCTTGATTTATACCGCCCAATCGCTTGCCCAGCCAGCCCGCGCCGGTAGTCGGGTCGTAGAAATGATTTATCCATCTCGGAGACGTGTCTTCGTCTGTGCTTCCTTTCGTTAGATATTGAATCTCGCTTTGAGTTAAATCCGGCTCATAAATTGCGTTATATAATTCCGCAATTTTTTCCGTTAACAAAGGGTGCGTTGTCTCGCTGTCATACGCTTCTATTTTTGGAATAAATAAAAATCCTGCTGTTAAAAACAGGACAGATACTAATAAAACAATTAAAATTCTTTTCCTCTTCATAAATTCTCTATTTTCCAAACATTGTTAGAGTTTTTCACAAAAACCGGAGCGTAATCTACATATTCCCCAGCTGGTAAAACTGTTTTAAGATAACCACCTGCTCCGTTGGGTAAGTCAACGGTTTGTTCCTGAGAACGATAATAAGTATGTTCTATTGTTGCCCTATTCTCCCAATCATTTTCTTCGTCTTTAATCTGCTTAAATTCTTCCCATTTAGGCCATTCTTCTCCATATTCCTTTAATTTTCCTTGTTCTTTTAAATCATCAAATTGTTTTTGATATCTCGCCTGCCTGTCCGGATCTAAAACAAAGTATTTTACTGCTAAATCAACATCTTCGTTTTTCAGCGCGTCAACAAACATATTATAGGTTTCCTCTGGGGTCGCGCCTCCGTAAGTGTCTTTTTCAAACATTTCTATAATTGACTGGTTGAATTTTTCCATCGCCTTATTGATTTTCCATATCTCCAAACGATATTTTACCTGATAGCCGGCTTCACCGCCTAAATAGAAGACAAAACAAGCTAAAACCGCTACGATTAGAAACCGACTTATTCCTCTTAAAATAGTTATAATTTTCATATTTGTTTTAAAGAAAACGCTGGCGGAAAATCCGTCAGCGTTTTTTAATAACTCAAATTGGAGATAAAACTCTCCAAAAATTTTGTCCTCTATCCGCCCCCCCCCCTAATAAATCGTAATCGTCAAAAGTCCTCGTTACATATCCAACGAAAAAACCAAAAATAAAGATTGCTATAAAAATAAAAATCCAGGTTTTTTTAGCCATGTTTTTTCCATTTTACAGGTTCTACAAAAAAAGAAAAGGTTATTTAATAATTGCCCTGTGAATAACTCAGCTATGTAAAATATTCGCGATCGCGAATATTTTACATAGCTGAACTAAAAATTTATTTTAAATTAAAAAGTTCCTTTAGTTGAACGTCATTATCAATTGATTCTAAAACTCCAAATCTTACATATTTTCTTAAATTAAAGAATTCTATAACAAAATCGATCTCGTCTTCACATTCGTAAGGAAAAATAAAAACGCTTTTCTGAAGCTCATAAAAACCAAGCTTTTTTTATTTTATGCCTAAGCGCGTCCCTCCCCTTTTTTATTTTTTCCGGTATATCAAAAACAACTAGTCTCCATTTTCCGTCCCAAGTTTGTTTTTTTATCCGCATTTCTTGAAAATGATATGTTAGCGCCTTTAATTTTCCTTTTTTGGTTAATATAAAAGTGAAGGTACCATCTGCTTTTTGTTTTCTTTCTACTAATTTTGCCCTATGAAGAGCCCCTACTTCTTTGGGCAGCCCTTTATTTTCTATTTTCTTCCATTCTTTAGCTATCCCCTTAATAACTCTCCACTGCCGTTGAGGAGTATAGGAATAACCAAAAGCCAAACCACCCAAAAGTAATAATAATATTTTTTGTTTTAAATTTGACATTATTTTATTTTATCACAAATATTCCAGCTATGTAAAATATTCGCGATCGCGAATATTTTACATAGCTGGAATTATACGATTATCTTACAATTATTAATTAGTAATAATTACTCAATAAAAAAGCAATAAAAATGACCCGAGCTTTATGCTGCGGGCCATTTACCAAAAGGCTTCATCTTAAGATTTTAAGCCTTGGTTTTTGTTTAGTTAAAACCAGAAACAAAAAAGCCTAGAACGAGTCCAGGCTTTTTATTTTTTGTTTTGTCCCCCCATTTATGCGACTTATACGCATACCGCTTGCTGAGAAGCTACTTTATTGTCCCATTCCGAGACTTTTTCTTCCAGCGCCAGCATAATCTGCTTGAAAAAGGAATCTTCAAGCACCTTTGGTAAAAATTTGTTCTTTTCAACCATATTGGTTAAAATTGCAAGCTTTTGCCTACACCAGTTTACATTCCTCCTTTCGATGATATTCAAATTATGTTCCCCAATTATTGAATCTAACATCTCTAGACCATAACACATAAATACCTCCATGTTAAAAAATTTATCAATTAAATTGTTAAACAAACGCTGCATACATTATGCATCCTGCATAAATATCTGTCAAGCCTTTCAATAGTTTTTCAACGAACAAATACTATTTTTTAAAATCCCACGAAATCTTTTATTTTTTGAATCGGAATAGCAATAACTTTTCCAAAAGAATCGACCCTGCATAAACCAACAAGATTGCCGTCAATATTAAATAAAGGACTGCCCCTTAAAGAACTTGATTCAAAGATATTAGTTTTTATAATATCCTCATTAAAAAATTTTACAATCCCTTCATTCACTATTTCTGAAAAATCAGATGGCAGAATCCCTAATAAAAATACCCTCTCCCCCAATTTTACTCCTTCAGAATCGCAAAATCCGCAAGTTGTTAATTTTAATTCTGAAATTTTTAACAAAGCTAAATTATTTTTTAAGTCGCGCTTTAAAATTTGAGGTTTTGTTTCTTTGCCCTCTGAAAAAACGCTGACAATACCGCCTGCTGGAACTAAATCCGCCAATGTTATCACTAGTCCATCAGAAGCAACAATCAAGCCAGTTCCTGTTATCGTTCCTGTGTCAGTTTTTGTTTTAATGCCAACTACTGCTTTTTCTATTTTTTCAATTGAGTTTTGAAGGGCGACATTCTCCTGGATAAAAATCTGCTCTTTTGTATTAACCACTATTTTCCCTTCCTTGAAGTTTCTAATAAATTGAAACTGGGCGAAATATGAATTTTGGAGGATGTAAGGAAATACGAATATCTGGGAAAGAAATCCGCCGATAGCGCCAGCAACGAACACAAAACAAACTATGAAAACAACCTTTTTAGTTTTTAGCTTGATATTAAACATTATTTAACAGAGTGCTCTCTGATTAATTTTTTACGAGACATTAATAAAGACGGCGTCTGGAATATAATTTTACCATCACCTGCGTCAATCAAAACATTATCCCCGGCCTTAATCTCATCTGTGACGAGCTTAAATGACAAAGGATCTAAGATTAATCTTTGTATTACCCTCTTTAAAGGTCTTGCGCCCAAATTAGGGTCAAAACCTTTGTTCACTAAAAGCTCTTTTGCCTTTTCTGAAATACTGATGCTAATATTCTTTGTTTTTAATCTTTTTTCCACTTTTATCAATTCTAATTCAACGATTTTCTTAATTTCAGCTTTCTTTAAATAATTGAATATTATAATTTCATCAATTCTGTTTAAAAATTCGGGCTTAAACTGTTCTCGTAAAACATCCCTTACTTTCTCTTTCATTGATTCTTTTTCAGCAACATCTTCCTTAGTAGAAAAACCCAAAGAAGACATTTTATTAATATAATCGGAACCGACGTTAGAGGTCATTATAATAATAGAGTTTTTAAAAGAAACTGTTCTGCCCTTAGAATCGGTCAAACGGCCGTCTTCAAAAATCTGGAGTAGGATATTGAAAACTTCGGGATGGGCTTTCTCAATTTCATCCAATAAAATTACTGCATATGGTCTTCGACGGATTTTTTCAGTTAATTGTCCCCCCTCTTCATAGCCGACATAACCAGGGGGTGAACCTATAATTTTGGAAACTGTATGTTTTTCCATATATTCAGACATATCTAATCTAACTAAAGCTTTTTCGTCGTTGAATAAAAATTCAGCAAGGGCTCTAGCGGTTTCTGTCTTGCCAACACCAGTGGGACCTAAAAACAAGAAAGAGCCCATTGGTTTGTTTTCTTCGGATATTCCCGCTCTAGACCTTCTTATTGCTCTTGATATCGCTTCAATCCCTTCTTCTTGACCAATAACTTTTTTAGTTAAAATGCCTTCCATTTTTTCTAATTTTTCCGCCTCTTCGGTTATTAGTCTTGTTACAGGAATTCCAGTCCAACGAGAAACAACATTAGCAACCTCTTCCTCTGTTACTTCCTCTTTTACAAAATGATGTTTCTTTTGAATTTTAATTAGTTTTTTCTCAATTTCTCTCTGCTCTTTTAAGAGGTTGGGAATTTTTCCGTATTTAATTTCAGCAACTTTTTCTAAGTTGGCATCTCTTTGAGCAATTTCCGCTTGGTATGATAATTCATCTAACTTTTTCCTAATTTCTTTGATTTTACCGACTAATTCCCTTTCTGCATCCCATTTCATCCTAATAGCTTTTGCTTTTTCTTTTAAATTAGCTAAAGACCCTTCTATTGCCTTTAACCTTTTCCCAGAATCTTTTTCTTTTTTTAATGCTTGTTTTTCTATTTCAAGTTTATAAATATCTTTATCGTACCTTTCAAGGTCAACCGGAGCTGATTCAATGTCCAATCTTAAAGCTGAAGCTGCTTCATCCATCAAATCTACTGCTTTATCCGGCAAAAACCTATCTGTGATATATCGACTACTTAATTCGACAGCTGCCAGGATTGCTGAATCTTGTATTCTGACTCCATGGTGCACCTCATATTTTTCCTTAATACCACGTAAAATAGAAACTGTGTCATCTAAAGTTGGTTCCTGAACGTAAATCGGCTGAAACCTTCTTTCCAATGCTCCATCTTTTTCAATATATTTTTGATATTCTTTTAAAGTAGTAGCGCCAATTGCTTTTAATTCGCCCCTCGCTAAAGCTGGTTTTAATAGATTTGAAGCATCAATTGCGCCCTCAGCAGCTCCTGCCCCGACTAAAGTATGTAATTCGTCAATAAACAGGACATATTTGCCATCTGCCCGATTAATTTCTTTTAATAACGCTTTTACTCTTACTTCAAACTCGCCCCTGTATTTTGTACCGGCTATCAAAGCTCCTAAATCTAAAGAAATTATTTCTTTGTTTTTTAAAAATTCCGGCACATTTCCCTGACTGATCTTCTGAGCAAACCCTTCAACAATTGCGGTTTTCCCGACCCCTGCTTCACCTATTAAAACAGGGTTATTTTTCGTCCGACGGGAAATAATCTGCATCAATCTTCTAATTTCGTTTTCTCTCCCAATAATCGGGTCTATTTTCCCAGAAGCTGCCAAATCGGTAAGATTTATGGTGTATTTTCCAATTACTTGATATTTTGATTCCGGTTCAGGGTCTGTAATTCTTGTTCCACCCCGAACTTGAGATAAAACCTTTAAAACAACTTCGTAATCAAGTTTAGTTGGCTTTATGGTATTTGTTCCAATAGCCCCTGTTTGCAAAAATGTTACTTTTTCTAAAAGCTCTTTGGCATTTGTCGGCGTATCTAATAAAGCTAAAAATAGATGTTCTACTGAAACAAATTCGTCGCCCATTTTCATTGCTTCTTGCCTGGCGCGCTCTAAAACTTTCGCCATATCCTGGGTTAAATAAAGCTGACCGATAACTGTTGGTGCAGCAATTGTCGGGATTTTAACAACCCGAGAATCCACTTTCTTTTTTAAATTATCCAAATCAACTCCTAATTTCTGGAGGACAATTAGGATAATGCTTCCTTCTTGCTTTATTAAGGATAAAAGCAAATGCAAGGCGTCAACTTGTTGTTGACTCCTTTCTTGAGCCGTTGACTGAGCGTTTAAAATAGCCTCTTGGGCTTTGTTGGTAAAATTTACGCCGTTCACCCCGTTAGAAGTCTGTCGTTATATAACCGCTGGTTAATTTCAGGCAGACTTTGATTTTTTGTTTTGCCCCGTTATTCCAAAGCAGAAAAAATTTATATAATTTTTTCTGCCAAAGACTTCTAACGGGGTTCATGCTATTTTTCTACCATAAAATTTACGGGAAATCAACCCTTCACCTTTCTTCACAATAGAGATAAATAAGCACTAAAAAAAGCCGTAGGCGTTTCGCTTTCAAAACACAGATTATCAATATTCTTCGCTGAAAAAGGTGAATGGTCAAATCAAAAACCCCGTGATGTTATCGCGGGGTTTCAGCTTTAAGACACGACCACAATCTTTGAAAAACGAGCTTTCATTTCTTTTGCTTTTTTAAGAGCACAATGACGAAGAAAACCAGAAATAGTTTTGAAATGAGCATTCTCCATAGCCCTACGTATAAAAAGCATCTCTATCTCACTGAAGTAAATATTTTGCTGGAAAATACGTTTTCCTCCAGAACTGATTTTTTTTTAAAATCTCTACCTTCATTCTTTGCCATTTTGTATCACTCCAATCTTTTTAATCAATAAATTTTTGCTTACTTTACTCTACGACACTTCCTACAGCCGCATTTTTTTCGTTTTTTGCCTGAACGAGGACATATATCATTAGGACTTCTTTTGATTCCAACCCTTCGAATCGGTCGCGTCGGTCTAAACGATCCTTTCATAAATATGAAAAGAAAACCGCAAACGTTTGATAACTCAGCACTGTTTTTTGGCGCACCGAAATTCTTTTTCTTACCAATCCTCCTCTCATCGATCCTACTCTTACTTGCCAAATTCTTAGCCATTTTTATCTCCTTTTAAAATTTCGAATTGCTATTTTTATATATGACGAACTATAAATTAGGCTACCACAATATCAAATTATGTCAAATTAACTTTTCGCTTTTATGCTTTGTAAAATTCCTAATCCAATAAAATTACCTAAAAGTCCTGACCCTCCATAACTAACAAAAGGCAAATAAATACCTATTACTGGCAACCAACCTAAATTCATCCCGATATTGATGAAAAAATGGCTAATTAGAATAACGGAAAAACCTGCAGTAAAGAGTCGAGCAAAGTTAGATTGAGAAATAACTGCGATTTTGATTATCCTCCAAATTAATATGAGATATAGTAAAAATAGAAAGAATATTCCGATTAAGCCAAATTCCTCAGCCAAAGACGCAAAAACGAAATCTGTATGAGGCTCGGGTAAAAATCCATATTGGGTTTGAGATCCTTTTGTAAAGCCACGGCCAAAAATTTGACCCGAACCGATGGCAATTTCTGCCTGATTTTGGCTCCAAGAAGAACCCAAGGGGTCGCTAGGAAAAAGAAAGCTTGAAACCCTATCTTTCTGATAATCCTTTAATAAAAACTGCCAAGAAAAACCTAAAATTAAAATGGCGCAAAGAGAAAGAATTAAAAAATGACGAATTTTAATCCCAGAAATAATTAAAATTGATAACCAAACTATTAATAAAATTAGTACCGAGCCCATATCTGGCTGAAAAAATATTAATAAACATGGCAATAAAACATATATGCCAGAAAAAACAATGTGCCTGAATTTATACATTTCTACGTGCCTCATTGAAAAATATTTTGCCAACAGAATTGCCAAAACTAATTTTGCCGGCTCAATGGGGTCAAAAGACAAAATTCCTAATTTATACCAACCATGTTTACCCCGAATTTCTGGCGCTAAAAAATACACACCTGCCAGCATTAAAAGACAAAGAAAATAAAGAATTAAAATTAAATAAGAATTATTTTTTAAGATTCTGTAATCAAAAAAGCTAATAGCGAGCATCAAAATAAAACTTACTATAAAAAAAACGAGCTGTTTTTTAAAATTTAAAAAGCCTCCTTTCCTTAAAGAAGAACTATATATTGAAAGCAAACCGAAAATAGTCAGCAAAACCGCGCTGATTATCATCAGCCAATCCAATTTTTTAAGATGGGCTTTGATTGGTTTGATTAGTAGACCTTCTAACGCCATAAGCTAATTTCCAATTTTTAATTTTTAATTAATTTGGCGGCGGCAACACCCGGTGTTGCCGCAACTTGCCGCAACACCCGGTGTTGCGGAGTGTCTATCGTATTCTATTTTCTACTTTCTAACTATTGCCGAGCGCTATTTAATTAAGTCTAAAAACTCTTTTTCTCCTATTATTTTAACGCCTAATTTTTCCGTCCCACACTAGAATAAATTCAGTGCGGGACTTCGCTCGTCTTTGCCGTATTTCTACTTCAGCATAGCCAAAAGTTCATGCTCATCAATTATTTTTACATTCAGTCGCTTCGCTTTTTGAAGCTTTGAGCCGGGTTCCAGCCCTGCAACAACAAAATTAGTATTTTTTGAAACTGATTCTGAGATTTCACCCCCTAACTCCCTAATTTTTTCTTTAGCTGTTTCCCTCGCCAATGTTTGGAGAATACCGGTCAAAACAAAGGTTTTGCCAATTAATTTTTGATTCTTTAGTTTCTTAAACTGATGATGTATCTTAGTTCCTACTTTTTCAAATTTTGCTAATAGTTTTTTGTTTTTAGCTTCAGAAAACCAATCTGCAATTGATTTTGCCACAATGGGCCCGACATCATTTATTCTTTGCAATTCGTCAAAACTTGCTTTTCCTAATTTTTTTATGCTGCCAAATTTATCTGCTAAATCTTTAGCTGTTTCTTCGCCAACATTCCTTATCCCTAGGGCGTATATAAATTTAGACAAGCTTATCTCTTTTTTATTCTGTATAGCTGAAATTAAATTTTCAGCTGATTTTTCAGCAAATCGCTCTAATTGCGACACATCCCCCTCTTTTAAATTAAAAAGGTCGGCTGGATCCTGGATTAATCCTTCGTCTAATAATCTATCAATAATTTTAGGTCCGAGACCGCGCATATCAAAAGCAACTCTTGATACAAAGTGACAAAATGATTTTTTTTGTCTGGCAAAACATTTTGGGTTTGGACACCTTAAAAGCGCTTCTGTTTCTGATTTTTTTCCCGACTTGGTCCCGACTCTATCGAGGACTCTCGATGAAATCGGAGTCGCGGATCCTCGATCGCTTCGCGATCGGGATAATTCAAAACCGCAAGAAGGACAATTTTTTGGCATTTTAAATTCTTTTTCTTTGCCAGTCCTTAATTCGGGCAAAGCTTTTATAATATCTGGTATTACGTCCCCTGCGCGACCTACAATTATTGTATCTCCAATTTTAACTCCTAAACGCTTGATTTCGTCTTCGTTGTGCAAAGTTGCCCTCGTAATGGTGGTCCCACTAATATTTATTGGTTTTAAATGAGCCACTGGGGTGATAGCTCCTGTTCTGCCAATTTGAACAACTATATCCTCTATTTGAGTAGTCGCTTGCCTTAAGGGAAATTTAAAAGCTATTGCTCCTCTTGGTGTTTTCCCAACCACCCCAAGTTTTTCAAAAATATTATTGTTATTAACAACTACAACAATACCATCAATTTCACAGGGAAGTTTTTCCCGATTATTTTGCCAAAATTTATGGAATTCAAAAACCTCTTTAAAATTTTTGCAGTATTTATTATTCTTATTTATTTTAAAACCCAGTGCTTTTAATATTTTATGCTTTTCCTCGTGGGTAATCTGGCCAAAGTTGGTCAATAAATCATAGGCATTAGAATCTAAATGCCTTGAAGCTGTAATTTTCGGGTCTAACTGCCGGATTGAACCTGCTGCTATATTACGAGGATTTGCATATAACGGCAGACCTTGTTTTTGTTGAACTTTATTAATTTCTTCAAACTCCTTCTTGTCCAAAAATACTTCTCCACGGACAACTAATTTGCTTGGAACTTGGAACTTGGAACTTAGAACTTCTAATTTCAGTGGTATTGCTTCTATTGTCTTTAAATTTTGGGTAACATCTTCGCCAATAATACCGTCACCGCGAGTAGCCCCTGTTTCTAAAAACCCATTCTTATATATCAACTCTACTGCCAAGCCATCTAATTTTAATTCGCAATAAAAGTCTAAACCTTCTCTTTCTTTTTTTGATAAAAGTTTTGAGATTCTTTCCTGCCAATCCTGCATATCTTGCTCTGAAAAAGCATCATTTAAAGAAAGCATCTTATCCGGATGCTTTATTTTTTTAAATTCTTTTAATGGCTTGCCTCCTACTCTTTGAGTCGGCGAGTCAGAAGTAACAAATTCGGGATTTTTCTCCTCTAAATCAAAAAGTTCTTTCTTGAGTGAGTCTAAAGCAGAGTCAGATATCTCTTGACGGTCTAAAACATGATAAAGATACCTGTGGCGGTTAATAAGGTTTTTAAGTTTTCCTATCCTTTCGTGGATTTCTCTTTTTATCATTTTTGTGCCTTTTTAAGTAAACTACAAAAAACATTTGTTTTTTATTAAAGTCCCAGAATCGACGACAATTCCTATTTTGCAGGGACTACATAACCAAGAGAAATTTGATTATTTTCTAATATTTTCCCCCGAATCTCAACTAACCCATTATTTTTAATTCCACTATCTCTGTAAAAAGACATGGGCCGAGACGGCCAGATTTGATATTTCTTTCCATCTTCTGTTTTTATAATCGTCTTTTCGTCGGAAATAATACTAATTGTTCCTTTCAATAAGTCGGGAAATTGTTCGTTGTATGTCATTTCCGCCTTTTCTTGTTGTTCTTTTACTGTCTTTTCATCTTTTATCTTTGTTTCCCTTAAATTTTCCAGAGTACCAGATACTTGGCAGAAATTACTATTCTCTTTTGACAGAAAATAATACATCGCTGTACCGCCGATTATTCCGCTAATTAAAACCAGTAAAATTGCGCTTATTATTAAAATTATGGTTTTTTTTGACATATATTTATAAAATTATAAATTCTGATAATTGGCAGCGAGTAAGGAATAAAGAAGCTTGCTTGTTTATTCCGGACGAGCGAACCAATTATGTAGACCAGAAACTAGATTATTATGGAGATGCAATAAAATTTATCGTAACAGTTTTTTCAGAGGATAAAAGATTTCTTGCAGTATTGCCAACATAAATTGCTTTAAAGGTAAGGGTAGTCGCCCCAAAGATAGATGGAACTAAGTAATTAATTTGGGCAACGCCTGATCCGTTAGTAATTACAGAGCCGATATCTTCGTCAAATTCGTCTCTAAACAGTATTATTTCATTAGCTATTTGAGTTCCGTTGGAATAAGTCAAAGTTGCAGAAAGATTAACCGTACTGCCTATTGTGACTTCTGCCGGAACGGCTGTAAAGGGGTCAATTTCAGTCGCGTTCCCGGGGATATAGCTCAATTTAATTGAAGGACAATAGTTATATGACAATCCACTGCCAAGATTTCCATAGATTTGCTGGTAAAGAGACAAATCGTCAAATGTGCAATTACTACAAGCTCCTGCAAACATCCTATTTGTGCCAACGTTTCCCCGTTTATATATTGCTCCCCAAGGCGAGAAATCGGTATCATCATCCCTTGAAATATCAACCATTATATTGCTTGTTCCATCCCATTCAAATGCGGGAGTAACAGAAAAAGTGTATTCTTTCCAGTCGTCGACTGCTAATTCAGTTGTAAGAATATCAGTAGGACCAAAAAGGTCTGTCCAGCCGCCTTCC
>Ga0180009_10000060_pt1 | contig 202994 bp, 153 predicted proteins | sample OS_PC_MetaG_FD_123537 | JGI IMG/M metagenome (GOLD analysis project Ga0180009, IMG submission 123537) | Groundwater microbial communities from the Aspo Hard Rock Laboratory (HRL) deep subsurface site, Sweden - OS_PC_MetaG | ecosystem: Environmental > Aquatic > Deep subsurface > Groundwater...
AATTATAGGCCATAGAAAGCTGACATGTTGTCATTCCGTGCTTGACACGGAATCCATAATTATTTCAAAAATCTGGATGCCGGATCAAGTCCGGCATGACAGAGAACCCTATACTCTCAAGTTCTTACCTTAAGTATCTATAAATATCAAGCTACTATTGCCAAAAAAACCGGAATAACTGCTATTACTGTGAATCAGTCACCTCAAAACTGTAGAACAACTGACGAATGGAAAACATTGGTGAAGGGTGAGTAACTCAACGTTTCGTGAAAGGCTTAGGATTGCTGTCGCCTTTATTCTAAGTTAGTCACCTCCATTTATTAATCTTTTTGTGTATGATAATTATTGTATTATATACACCTGATATTGAAGTGGATCGCTACCTTACGGGTCGTTTTTAGTTTGCAAAAAAGCACTATTGTTGCAATCAAGAAACCAGATTGAACTCAATAATTTTTCTTTCCAGTTCACTATTGAGTATTTCAGTTAACAGTATTCCTTCCCGGGTATCGATCAGGTTGTTTTTCTCTTTGGGATCGTTTTTTAAATCATAAAGCTCGGGTTTGTTTTTACAGAGCTGCCATTTGATATATTTATAACGTTCGGTTCTCAAAGCCTTGTGGGGCGGAACCCGTCCGCCGAAGGGAAAATCCTTAAAAAGCTCATAAACCCATGATTCCCTTCCCTTGACACGATCAGACCTTAACAGGGGAAGAAAGCTTTCCCCCTGCATTTTCTCCGGAATGGCGATTCCAGCCATATCCAAAAAAGTTGGCGCAAGATCGATATTGAGAATCATCTGATCAGCTTTCCTTCCGGGATTTGACAGGAAACGGGAGGGTGCCTTGATCATGTAGGGAACGCGAATTGACTCTTCATAAGGATAGTGTTTGGCATACAATCGATGTTCCCCCCAGATGTACCCATTGTCTCCTGCATAAACAATGACGGTATTATCAAGTTGTCCCGTTGCTTCCAGGACATCCAACAATCTTCCCACCTGTTCATCGACAGATACCAGACACTCACAATACCGCTTGTAGGTGTCATGCATATTCCCCATGGTTCCTTCCAACCAATTGAGATTTGTCCAGGTATTATACTTGTCCGATTCAGGAGCCAAATGGGAAAGATCAGCATTCTCATAGCGTCCTTTAAGGTGTTTTGGGGGTTTCCAATCATGATGCACCGCTTTATGGGATAGATAAAGGCAGAAAGGATTTTCTCGATTATCTTGTACAAAATCGATGGCATAGTCTGTCAGTTCTTCTGTAATATACTGTTTTCGGTTGGGAGCCAACTCATGATTGACATAAATCGGACAGTCATAATAATCCCCCTGCCCATCTTTTTTAGTAAAGGAAACGAACAGATCAACTCCCGGCAGGTTTGGTAGCTTCCCTCCTGGCATATGCCATTTACCAATAAAAGCAGTATTATAACCGTTCTGCTTCATCGTTTCCAGGTAGGTTCGATTTCGTTGCTCGTCCCATGGGGTAGCATTGTTTTTTACCCCGTGAACCGAAGCGTATTGTCCGGTTAAAAAGCTGGCACGACTTGGACTACAAAGCGAGGTGGTTACAAAAGCATTTTGAAATAAAACACCCTCGTTTGCAATGCGATCCATGTTAGGGGTTTCCAAAAAAGGATGTCCTGCAACACCCAGGCAATCCCAGCGATGATCATCAGTTAAGATAAAAATAAAGTTTGGCTTTCGCTGTATCTCCTTGCCAGTCAAGTTTATGGGAAGTCCTGAAGCAGCTACTGCTGACAATGCCGCCACCCCGCCAAGTGTCTTTATTGCTTCTCTTCTTCCAATCGGTTTTTTTGAATAATGTGCCAATAAACCAGTCATGGTTTGGTTATTCATCCAGCTCTCCCTTTCTGTTGGTTAAAGAAAATTGCTCTTATAGTGATGAACTACAAAATAAACCCATTCCTGTCCCTTAATCAGACCGAAATAGGTTCCAACCAATCCACCCGTTAGCAGCAGCATAACTGCAGGGTGAAGAACTTTCGCATTGCCGGGGGTTCTTTTATTATCGATCAGTCGACAGATCAGTTCTGAGAGGGACAATTCTACGCAGGTCACACAAATCACTCCGAAGGTCCAGGGCAGGAAGAAAAAATAAACCATTTCAGCCAGACAATACTGACAAGCCAGTTTTGATTCTACGGATACAACCCAAATAACGGGATTTGCAAAAGCGATAATAAACCGTTCAAAAAAACGGGCTTTCAGAAAGTAAGCCAGCGGCGGACCCAGAAAAGCAAAAAACCAAAGAGAAATAAAAAGAAGTGGCGCAAACACGGAAATCAAAATGTTTCTGAGCAACCCGGGGGACAAACCGGCTGCTGAATCATAAATAAAAGCGGAAACCAGATTGATTCCCACAACCAGTAAAAGAGGTAAAACAAAACGCCTGGTGAAACTCCCCTGTTTCATGGTAATCCTCTCCCTTTAAAATATCATAACGACTAATAATTCAGTAGCTTAGTGAGAACCGGATTTTTCAACAAAACACCTTGGACATTCTTGAATAGTCTATTTCAGATTATCTTTTGCGGGTTCGGCTTCGCATATTTGGCATAGATACCAGAAAAAACCGAAGCCATCATATTGAGATTTCTAAAAGCTTTCAACCGGTTGCAGGCTAATGCCGGGATAAATCTGTTCATGGATGGGCGGCATGGAATTATAAACCCAATCAATATCCAGAGTCCCTGTCTTAATTCCTTTCAACCGACTGTAACCGTTAAATTTTCCCCTCACCAGCACACTCTGCATTTTCATATTCAAACAATAAACAGCCAACCGGGTATCGACAGGAATGTCTTTTAACTCATCTCGAAAGGCAATGGTTGAAAAGGCTAGCCGTCTACTATCTGAAGCCTGGCATTGAATTACGGGAATTATGACCGGAAATCCGTCTTCCCCCAGGTAGGATAAAAATTTTAATGACCCCAAGTCATTAAAGAGATTTTCTGCGAACGGTTTTAAAATACGTTCCCGGTTTCCTGTTTTTGCCGATGATTTTGCCAGCTTGGTCGCTAAAGCCGCTGGGATAATCTTTGCCATGGGTAAGGACTCGGCTTGGGAAGTTTCGACGAGATCCAGGTAATGTACCGTATTTATCCCAAAATAAGTGTTATAGCGAAACATGGGCATTTCATTGTAGATTTCATACTCCTCCCCATCCAGACGCTTGTGAGTCCAGCGGGCCTTTCCTCGCCAGAGCTTTTTATCCAAGGTCATGATTAAAAAGGATAATTTATTGTTTGTCTGTATAAACCACTTGCCACGACCCGTACAAAACTGCCCCAAAGTGAGCTGGTTTGGAGACGATGCCATAATACTGGTAATCAACGTCATATGAACCTCTCCATCGGGATTAATACAGGCAATCAGACCGATCTTTTCCGATGGTTTAAAGGCTTCCATCTCTTCTTGATTAAACGATGTTTTTTTCATGTTTTCCTTCCGCTTTTTCGATTTTTACAGATCCGGTCCACAATACAATCCCGGGATCAATTCCGCTTTTTTTTGCCACAGATACCAAATGATTCATCTCTGCTTCAGATTTCAAATTTGCAGTTGCAAACTCCCAATCCATATTCAGACGCGCATACTTGTCCCTGCATAAGTTATTGAAAGCACAAAGTTCCCATCTATCTACCGCTTTCGGCAGGTTTTCTGCAATAAATCTCCCGATTCCCATTATCGTCTCATCTTGATCGGTTGTGTTCGGAATAATGGGTGTTCTAATCCATAAAGTTTTGGGATGGACATGAGACTTCATAAAATCCCGAATGAACAGCAGGTTTTCGAGAATTGTATCAAGATTGCCCCCTGTGAGCTTTTTATGCCTGTCAGGATTGCATTCTTTCAAATCAAACAGAACAATAGTGGAATAGGGCAAAATCATTTCCAGGGCCGTTTTTGAGCATAATCCGCAGGTATCAAATGCCGTCTGAATTCCTGTTTCTTTAAGTTTTTTAAGTAATGCAGCTGCAAATTTTGGTTGCAGAGCCGGTTCCCCCCCGGAAATGGTAATCCCTCCATCCGATTTATCAAAATAGGCTTTGTCCTTAATAACCTCTTTATACAGGGCATCAACCTGCCATTCGCTACCCAAGAGTTCCAAAGCAGTCGTTGGGCATTCCTCCGCGCATTGACCACATCCCAGACAGATTTCACGGTTAATAATCATTCCTGCTTCATTGAGTGTTAATGCATTGTTTTCACAGGTTTCCAGACAGGTTTTACAGCCGATGCAGCGATTGTCAATCCATTGCAGCTGGGGATTGAGAGAAATGCTTTCGGGATTATGGCACCAGGTGCAACGAAGACTGCATCCCTTAAAGAAAACAGTCGTTCTCAAACCGGGCCCATCTTCGGTGGACATTCTCTGAATCTCCAGAATCCTTGCTTTGGGTTCGTTGTTTATTCTCTCATTCATTTCTTTAATTGATGATCATATCTAAATAGTTATCTAAAGTACTAAAAACCACAATGGCTTACCCTGTTGATCACTTCGTTTTGTAGCTCTTTACCCACTGTTGTAAAATAAGCGTTATAACCGGTGATTCTTACCAGAAGGTGTCTGTAATCCTGGGGGTATTTCTGGGCATCTCGCAAAACGTCAGGATCCAGGATGTTGATTTGTAAGGCTGTTCCTCCATTTTCCGTATACCCTCTTAAAAATGCCTTGAATTTCTGTGTGTGTTCCGGATCTTTTAAAATAGAGGGATTGAAGGTAATGGTATGGCTGGCTCCATTGGGGAGACAGTTCAAGTAATCATCCCAATCTCCTTTGTTTTCAATAGCCTTTCCACCCAACACCTTACCGACTGAATTGGAATTTGAGGTTGGTCCTTTGATATCAGCCCCGTTCGAAGGACAGATTGCATTTGAAAGGAACTGTCCTTTCTGCCTGCCATCAGCACTGGCTGACATTACATGTCCATCTCCCGCCCAATAATTCCAGCTCAACATCCCGGGACGATACTGTCGATTAGTCTTCTTTGTTTTAAGTTTCCAGGTCTCCTCACACCAGAGATCCATTACTTGCTTGGCTAGAAGATCCGCATCATCGTCATCCCTGCCATATTTGGGCGCCTTGTTTTTCGCTTTGGCTTGCAGTACCTCATAACCTTGCCAATTGTCCTGCAGGGCTTTTTTCAGATCCGCCAGGGTACACTCCTGCTTATCAAAAACAAGGTATTTGATTGCCAGCAGAGAATCGACAGTGGTGGCATAGGTCACGGCTTCCATTGTGGTAAAGCTGATTTCAGCTGCCCCCTGGGTTATATCCCGCCCTGATTCTGCACAACCTTTGACAAGACAGGAAAGATAGGGCGTCGGAAAAAGATCTGCCCTTACCGATTCGGACAATTCATAGGTATCAACACACTTCTGAAGGATATACTCAGTCTGTTTCTGATAGGCTTTCCAGAATTGTTCAAACGTTTTGAAGTTTGAACAGTCACCGGTTTCAGGTCCCTCTTGCCGAATTTTTTCCGCCTTGCCGGTCATGGGATCAACAAAGGGCAAAAGACTCTTTCCCCCGTTTATGGCCAATTCGACTGCTTTTAATAGATTGATATTATTGTCGACAGTCCCGGAACGATCATTCCCGACCATGGTATTTTCCAGGCAGCCTACGGGCGCATATTCGTGAACATTGTGTTCATTGATTAGATGAGATAACCCGGCTTTTTTCGCTTCCAGGATCATTCCTGCCATGGAGCGCTCATCAAAGTTCAAGATAAATGGAGCTCCCTGGCTGGTTGAAATCATGCTGACTACTTTATCAAGCAATGCTTCAGGAGTATTACGATGCAATCGCACATTCGGTTTTGGTTCCAGGATGGGTGACATCTCATCAACCACCTCCAGAAACATATGGGTCAATTCATTGGTTTTATCTTCATTGTTTTCCCCCAATCCCGAAAGGGTGATCAACTGACCGTATCCAGCTGTAATTCCTTGGTGTCCGTTGCGTATAGTAGCATCGTAGGCGGTATTGCAGTGTATCCAAAAACACTTCAGGATCTCTTTGGCAAATTCCCAATCCAGTCCATCGGCTTTTGAGGTTTGCCAGTAGGGCAACAGATATTGATCGATGCGACCGAATGAAACCCCGGGGCCCGGGTAATTCTCATCGCTCATAACCAGCATATGAGTAATCCACAACGATTGCAGCGCCTCCCAGAATGTTTGCGCCGGTTCCCAAGGTATCCTGTCCAGATTTTCAGCCATCTGCAATAATTCGTTACGACGATTGTCATCTTTTTCACCGGCCAGTTTTTGTCTGCATAACAGAGCGTACTCTCCTGCAATTTCCATTGGCATTTTGGAGGAGGTCATCATCGCTCTCAACTGTGCACCCTTGCTTCCCTTTTGTTCCTTGCCGGATAAGGCGTTATATCTTTTTTCGAGATCAGCAAAAATCCCCTTCCATCCTTTCTTCAAGACCTGCTCATAACCGGGAATCAAATGCCCACTGGTGCAACCGGTATTGCCATAGCCATGATCATGAAACCATTTCACGGCCTGCCTCGCACCTTTTTTCCCGGAGATTCTGCGGTCATATTCCTTTCGTTCCGCCTTATTAAAGCACATGGAAGTAATGACATTGAACCGGGCACCTGCAATCAGATCTCCCGGTAATATCTCCTTGGGAACGTACTTGACCATCACCTCTTTAACAAACCAGGCACGTCTCTCAGGCAAGCTCAGATTCCAAAAACCTCCCGGTAACTCAACATCTCTTGCAGCCTGTTGATACCCCCCATTCATGGTATCAAGTAAGAGGTAGATCTCGGGAACAATATAGTAAGTAAATTCAGGGAACTGAATATCCCAGGAGGTACCTGTTGACCAGGCTGTAAATTCATTATTCCAGGCGCGTTTAACACCTTGAAAATAATAATCCCGGAGCCATTGTATTCTGCCTGATAATTTTGAAGGCTCTTTGATCAGTCTGGTTGATTTTGCTAACCCGGTCGTTGCCATCGTTTGCTCCTATTTTCTTTCGTTAATCATGAGGATGAATTGCTTCTCACCATGCCTTAAGATCTTTCTCATAACCTGTTCAGCCGTTTCTTCATCTTTGTCCTCAATTGCCCTTACCATCTCCTGGTGAAAAGAGAATACCCTTGGTACAACCGAAGCATCATTGAAGAACTGCCGGCTTAAATTCGTATAGACGCTTTTCATGGAATTCATCAGCAATGGATAGATAAAATTGCCGGAAGATAAAGCGGTCAGATGATGAAACTGAAAATCGATTTCCGTCAGGGCTTCCACATTTCCATGTCCGATTTTCCCTTCTCGATTGATTATTTCGTGGAACTGCCCCAAATGTTCATCAGTCCTGTTTAAAGCTGCCAAACGCGAGGTTTCAACCTCAAACAGGATTCTCATTGAGAGAATTCCCCTCAAAATCTGGGGGTCCAATTCGCCATTGTTGTAGCTTAAAAGCGAGTTGAGAATCTCAGGTGAGCCCTCCTTGCGGTAATCGTTAACAACAGCTCCAATGCGGGGCTTCAAAGAGATCAATCCTTTTGAGGCCAAATCCACTAATCCCTCGTGAACCACCGGCCTGCTTACATTCAACTGCAAAGCCAGTTCTCGCTCCGAAGGCAGTTTCTCCCCAATGGAGAGTTTTCCCGATAAAATCAACTCCTCAAACCTGGTAACAAAAACCTGTTTTAAACTTTCCGTCTTTATCGGCTGTAGTAATTCCTGCATTATTATAACCTATTACACTCTTTGTTATCGTTTTCCTTGAGATCTATTATCTAAAATTTTATGGCTGGTGGTATTACCAGTTGCCAGAATCTACTTAACCATAATTTTCCAGAGAAACAAAGTCAATAATAAAAATGTGTTATTTTATTTTGGGTCGACACCATCTTAAATCATTAATATTATATCTGTTTCTGTTTATACTTGTCAGTCAATGGTTCTTTTTTTATAGTTACACACCAGTACTCTTGATTTTGGTGATCAACCGGTTACTGACACAATTTTACAATTAAAACCGAATATGAAGCTTTCAGATTTTGATTCGCTTGTCTTTTCAGGGGGTGGTGGCAGGTGCATCTGGCAGGCTGGATTTTGTGAAACTCTTTTCCGGCAGAAGGAATTAAAGATTGACCAGGTGGCAGGTGTCAGTGCCGGAGCGACCATTGCCTGTTTTGCCTTGGTCGGTAAAACGGAAGAGGGACTTCGATATTTCAAAAAAGTTACCGCACAGAACCGCAAGAATATGTATCTGGAAAACATTTTTAATAAGAATCCTGTTTTTCCTCAATACAATATCTACCGGCAGTCGATTCTGGATCTATTTGATCCGGCTGCCTTATCCACTTTAAAATCAGGGCCTTCATTCAACGTTCTTATCACGAAACCACCTTCCTGGATCGGACCTCGTTTGGGGACAGTGATTGGATTTTCTGCCTACATGGTAGAAAAAAAGCTAAAAAACCCTCTTCATCCCTCTTTTGCCTGTAAACTGGGTTACACTCCTGTTATTATTCCTATTAGCAGTTGTAATACTACGGACGATCTTGCCGAGTTGCTTTTACAGTCTTCCTGTACTCCCCCTTTTGTTCCCGTCATGAAACGCAATGGATTTCCTGCCCTGGATGGAGGCATTATTGACAACGTTCCGGTTAAAGCCATTTCAGGAAGCAAAGGAAGAATACTGGTTTTGTTAACCAGACAATATCCCGCTGATCTTATAAAAGTAAAAAAAGAACGCGTCTATATACAACCATCACAACCCATCACAATCAAAAAGTGGGATTATACCAATCCCGACGGTTTGCAGATCGTTTATGACCTAGGTAAAAGCGATGCAGAACGTTTTTTACAGAACTGCACGTAGAAATAAGATTTTCCAATTTCATAACGGAGCTCTTTTCATACAGCGAATACTTATGCCATATTCAATCGTCAAGTTACATTTAAGATTTTCTTAATACTTTTTAAAAAATATTGAATACACATGAATCCAGTCACCTATTATTGTAAAGCCATTCTGGGGGACAATCAATCTGCCAAGAAATCTCTCAGATTGATACCGGAATTTTCTGATTGTTCAGACCGGTTGCTTGATATGATTTTCTGTTACAGCAAGCCGGTCAACCTTTCTCCGGGGGAAACCCTTATTAAGGAGGGGCTTTTTGATCAATGGGTCTATTTTATAATTAAGGGTGACCTGGATGTCATTATTGGAGGTAAGAACCTGGGATCCACTTCTGGTCCCATTGTCGGTGAAAGATGCATTCTGGGAGAACCCAGAGGAGCAAATCTAGTCGCGGGTAAATCCGGATTAATGGCCCTGGGAGTTGAAATGACCATTATTGATGAATTATTCCGCCAGGTGAATAACTATCAAAAAGTCGCAGAAAACGACGAGGATTTCACCGCTTACTCCGAGGAAAAGTTATCCGTCGCTTTGGAACTCCTGTTGATTATCCTGTCAGAGATTATCAGCCGCATTATCAATATGCACAGAACCGGTCTTAAAACTTTTGATATCCTCTCAAAATCCCGGCCCCATTTAAATATTCAACTCCAAAGTTTATACTCTTTTTCTGATAACAGCTATGAGGATACTGATGAAACTTCAAATGGGATTCAAGATTCTGGGAAAACAAAGAAATCTGAACCTGCACTAAATATCGCTGTTTATGGTTTTGATGACTTTGTTGATATTGTCTATTTTGAGTTGCTACAAAAATTCATGCCTTCATACGGTTACGACTCTTTTTCCCAGGAAACGTGGAAAGAGAAGTTTGCTTTAGATGACACTCACAATCCTACCATTTCAAAGTCTTATAAATGGCTTAAAGACGAATTTGGTATCACCAACCATGAATTGATCGAAATTACCTATTCCATCTTTGAAATTGCCAGCAAATATACCGCTGCAGCCAATAAATCGATTGCCAGGATTCTCGCGATTTCCGATTGCGAAAAAGAGCAACAGGAAGCGATGAGTGGAGCGGGAACTGGAGAAAGAAGGGTTGCAGAAGAGAGTCAAAACGAAATCAGATTAAAACTCTTCCAACCCGTAGAGCAGACATTGAAAGACCAATCACAGGCCAGTAAGAATGAAGATCCGGGGAAAATGAGCCAGGCTGATATCGACGCGCTATTTTAAGAAAAGGGGTCATTTTGTGCCTTATTTTAAGAACATGTATTGAAAACACCAATGTCTACATTTCTGGTTTTGTGAAAACTTTTTCCAACGTTTATTTTGTAGGTATCGTCCTCAATCCTTCTAGTGCAACTGGAAACTGTAATGTAGTTTTGAAATATCTCGTTGTCTTTCGTTTAATTGTTTTCAAAATTCGGAACACTAGCCATAAAACAAGACTTGACCCCTTTTCGGGTTAGGGCCTTCGACTGGTGGGCCTGCAAAAACCTGGGCAATCTCCATCCATTTTTTTGCGGTGTCACCTTTTACCTGCAGATTGGTATCGAGATAGTGTCTTCGTTGTGCCACCACCAGGCAAAAGTCTTCAGCTTTCCCTTTTATTATATTCGCCGAGGATTGTGTACCCCAAGTCCAAATTTGTCCCGATGGGCTTTCCAGGTCAACGCTGACCTTTTCGTCTGGAACAGCGAGACCGCGACAGGAAAAACTCCAGGCAAAGGTTGATACCCCCAGATGAGCAATATGCTTGATACGATCACTGGAGGGTCTTTTGAGTCCAAGGGTATCAACAATATCCTGACCGTGGGCCCATGTTTCCATCAGTCTTGCGGTAGCTGAGGATCTGGCACTCATGGGAATATGCCAGGGCAACCGGGTTTTGGGATCAAGCTTTCCATAAGCTTCCACCATCAGATTTCGTTCTGTTCGCCACCATTCAAGGAGTTCCTTGTTTGACTTTAATCTTCCCGGTTCAAGTGTTTTTTCAAACAGGTTTTCCACGTCTTCGGCAAGAATGAGCATCTCCTTCTCAAAAGCTTCCTTATCGGTTGCTGATAACCGTGCGAAATAATCAAAGTATGCCAGATGGGCAATCTCATCCTTAATTGTCCAATCGTAAAACGACGTTTTTAGAGACCAGGATTCATCATCCAGTTCAGCGACAATATCATCCAACGCCTGACATTCCTCACGTAAATCGTTGCAAATCTCTTTCATGCTTTTCTCATGGGTTGAAGTTCGTAGTAATAAATAAATATCAATAAATCACCGGAATTCTGGATTTTATTCAAATCAGCCAAAAATATCCAGCATTCAACACCCATAGACTACCAACTTAAGTACCTGGTATTTTGAATATATTCTTCATATCATCGGAGAGTTTCCGGATCTGCCAGACCCCATTGACAATGGCAACCACCTCATTATTGGTGTTTTTTAATTCAAGATCCATGGTGATATCCGCTTTTCCATTTTCATCCGCTTCGGCTTCGATTCTTTTTACTTCCTCCTGGCTTAACTCTGCTTCGATATGAATATCGGTTTTTGCCATAGCGATGTACTTGATTTTAATCTCCTTTACAATGGGAAAATACCTGGTGATATCAAAAGAGACCCCAGGTACGATTCCTCCGGTAAACTCTCCAAGTGTGAACAAAGATCCGGCATACATCGCCCCCACGTGATTCACATTTCCTTCCAGCGGCATCACAAATTTTGCGTAACGATCCCTGAGGGCGACGACCTTGAGACCCGTCCGTCTGATTGCTTCCACAATCGAAACCGATAATTCGGCAATATCCTTATATTTTTCTTCAATCATTTATATCCCCGTATTAATTAAAACTATTTATTCCTTCTTTTCCATTTTTTTAATTTCCTGATCCCTGAGCTCTCGGCGTAATACCTTGCCGATGGCACTTTTGGGAAGTTCTTCCAGGAACTCGACTCTTTTTGGAACCTTATAGGCCGCCAGGTTTTCACGGCAATAGTCATCCACCTCTTTTTTGGTCAATGTTTCACCGGGTTTAGGTGCGATAAATACCTTAACCGTCTCACCGCGGTAGCTATCCGGAATACCAACGGCGCATGCCTCCTTGATCTTCGGATGTTGAAACAGAACCTCATCAATTTCCCTGGGATAAATGTTATAGCCGCCGGCGATGATCATATCCTTTTTCCTGTCCACAATGAACAGGTATCCGTCTTCATCCATATAACCGATATCGCCGGTATAAAACCAGCCATCTTTAAAAGATTCTGCTGTTTCCTTTGGCTTTTTGTAGTATCCTGACGCAACCTGCGGTCCAAAGAGCACAATTTCTCCCGATTCTCCCTGCGGCATCTCTTTTTTACCATCGGTAATATCGACAATACGGCAATCGGTATCGCAAACCGGAACTCCCACGCTTCCCACTTTGGTTTTACCACCCCAGGGATTAGCATGGGACAGAGGAGAGGTTTCACTTAATCCGTATACTTCGATGATAGTGGCCCCTACAGATTTTTCCCATTCCCGGATAGTCTCCAATGCTAGAGGAGCCGCACCGGAAACACAACCTCTGACGGAGGTGAAATCCGTTTTGGCAAAATCCGGATGATTTAGTATTCCGACATAGATGGTAGGAACACAGGGAAACCAATTAGGTTTGTGTTTGCGCACCATCTTCAGGATGGTTTCCGGCTCCGGTCGGGGAATCAGGGGGACCGTAAGCCCCCGGTACATACTTTGATTCATAATGGCTGTAAAACCAGCCGAATGGAAAAAGGGAAATATTCCCATGATGATATCTTGTCCCTCATTGGCGTCATAAATCCAGGCTTTTAACTGCTGAACGTTAACGCTGATGTTTTTATGCGTAAGCATTACACCTTTTGATACACCGGTGGTTCCACCGGTATAAAGTAGAGTTGAGAGATCGTCAAAAGAGAGATCCATATCGACAGCTTTGGCGGGATATTTCTTAATCAAATCAGCAAAATCCAGTACTCCTTCCTTAGGATCAACCTCACGATGCATCTCTTTTTTGATATATGGAAACAGCTGCTTGATTGGAAAGGGCAGGTAATCCTTCAAATGGCAGGCAATGACGTTTTCAAGTTTCGTTTTCGGTTTCAGCTTCAATATTCTGGGAACCAACAGATCGAAGCAGATACACAATTTGGAGTCTGAGTCGTTTAACTGGTATTCCAGTTCTCGTTCCGTATAAAGGGGATTATGCATTACCACAACAGCCCCCAGCTTGAAAACGGCGTAGGTTGCTATGACCGCTTGCGGCATGTTGGGAAGGGCTATGGCGACCTTATCCCCCTTTTTTATGCCAAGATCAGCCAGGGCATTGGCAAATCGATTTACCAATTCGTTGACTTGGGAAAAGGTGAGCTTTTTTCCCATCATAATCAGGGAGACCTTGTCAGGAAACCTTAATGCGGTTCGTTCCAGTCCTTCGGGTATGGTTACCTTCTCGTAGTTGATACTCGGTGGAACTTGTGGTGCATAGGACTTGTGCCAGATTCTATTTTCCATAAATATCTCCCCTTTTTGTTATGCCAATCAAAACAATGTTTTGAATTTGCTTATTAAAATAGATTTTATGAAATGAAGCTCTCCTCAATATCCGATTGTAACGCTCAAACCTCCTTCTTCCATTATTTCCTTAAGACTTTCCATTTTATCCTGGCTGGGGGATTCTGTTTGTTGCAACGGATAGTCTTTTCCAAGGTAGCCATACTTAGGAGCTCCCCATTGATGGTACGCCAAAAGTGAAACTTTCTCGATTCTCAATCGTTTCAAGTGATCGGTGATCCTGATAAAGTGATCAGTTGAATCATTGTATCCGAAAATAACTGGGATTCTGATCCATAATTGAGTGTTGTCAGTCTTTAGGATTTTTCTCAGGTTTTCAAGTATTATTTCATTTTTTACTGCAGTGCCTTCCAAATGGTCGCTGGAATCCAAATGCTTCAAATCAAAAAGGATACGATCAGTATAGGGTAACACTTTTTCAAATGTTTCCCAGCTGACAAAACCACAGGTATCAACGGTAGTATCCAATGATTTCTGCTTGCATCGTTTAAGCAGTTCCAAAGCAAATTCGGGCTGGGAAAGGGGTTCACCACCGGAAAGGGTTACACCCCCATTTGAATTCTGATAGAAAAGGCTGTCTCTCATCACTTCTTCAAAAACAGTCTCCAGATCCATGAGCTGTCCCGTAGTTTCCAATGCCCCGGAACAACAGACGTCCACGCATTCCATGCAGTTGTTGCATAGGCTGCGATTAATGGCTGCCTTTTCATTGTTTAGAGAAACTGCATTTTCCCTGCAGACTTCAACACAAGAACCGCAAGCCTGACACTTTTGCTCCCTGAAAAACAGTTCGGTATATTGATTTTGTGATTCAGGATTTGAACACCATTTACACTTCAAAGGACATCCCTTAAAAAAAACAGTTGTTCTTATCCCGGGCCCGTCCTGGATGCTAAATCTTTGAATACTAAAAATATTTGCTTTTAATGCTGTCACTTAATTCTCTTTTTTTAGAGGCTTGAGTATAATTCCCGCCGCCTGCGGGGTCTTGTCAACCCGGACTTGCAGACTATGTCACAATACAAAAAACGCACCTTAGCTGAGTTAGCTCGCACTGTGTCATGCCGGACTCCGATCCGGCATCCAGGGTAAAAATCAATATATTTCAACTAGATCCCGGATCGAGTTTGTCCTCTGCTTGACTGGGGATCTGGGATGAAAAGTGTGACTTGACGTCTGTTTATGTTGGAAAAATCTTCGATTTTTCTATTGTGTCACAGCCTGTTGATCCCTTAAGCGCTTAAATAGGGACATTTTAAATAAAAATGCATTGTTTCAAAACGGTAGGGCGACCCTACGTGGCCGCCTTTGAGTTAGTTCTAGCGGGGATGTAACCCCGCCCTATCATATTCCCTGCTCTTGGCAAAATGTGCTTACGAAACTTGATCCGGGATTAATAAATTTAATTAAACATAATTTCTGTGGATTCCGGCAAAAAAGGCTGGAATGACAGATGATTTGAATATTTGGTAATTCACCGATTAAAAACACTGGGGTGTTCTATCGATAATGGACTCCTGGAGGTTTTTATCCAGATCGATGAAATAAGCGGCAAAGCCGGCCACCCTGACTTGCAGCGTAGGGTATTTTTCCGGATGCTTCTGTGCATCCAGCAGCATATCCCGACCTACCGTAGTGAATTGAATATGGTGAATTCCCAGGTCGGCATATGTTTTCAGATACTGGGCAAAGAGCTCCTTATTCGGACCCGACAGGTAGTTTGGCATAATCGTCTGATTAAACAACTGATTCCAGCTAAGAAGCGGATCGACTTTGGCCACTGAATTAAGAACAGCGGTTGGACCTTTTTTATCCCTTCCCGCCATTGGAGAAATAGTACCGTCATTAAAGGCATCTCCCAATTTTCTGCCATCGGGAGTAGCCGGACAAATCCGTCCGAAACTCCACCAGGCAGTCGATGCCGTGCCATCGGGAATAACCGGCGTATCCAAATTCGTTCGGCAGCGTTGGGTTTCTTGTGAAAACCTATTGGCCAATTTGGCGGAGATCAGATCGACATAATCATCATCATTTCCAAATTTCGGTGCATTCAGGCAGGACTTTCTCAATCTTTCACTTCCTTCCCAATTGGTTTTTAAGGCATTTATCATCTCAGCAAATGTTACCTTTTTCTCGTCAAATACCAGTTTTTTGATTGCGGCCAGTGAATCAGCCACGGTGTTCAATCCGAACAGGGTAACATCTCTGTAATCCGGCTTATAATTCCAATCCCTTACGTCTTCAGCCCTTTCGATACAATCATCGATAATGGAAGATAAAAACGGTCTTGGAGCAAATTTTTTATAGAGAGCATCGGAAATATTCCCTATCAAAACCAACCGTTTGATAATCCACTTGAAGTTCTCAATGGTGGCATCAAACACCTCATCAAATGAGGTGACAGAGTCGGGATCAAGGATTGTTTCTCCAGCTTTGTTGTACATAAACAGGGGTTTCATGCCCAAGGCTGTCGTCAAACAAAAGGGCAAAGGAACGCCGCTCGCCCAGGCTGAGATATGATTGAAATTCTTGCCGGGAATAGTGGGTACCATGCAATTGTTGATGGAGTAATTCCGTGCATCTTCCAGGGGACATCCCAAGTTTACTAGTCTGACAATATTGACCTTGTCGTTAAAAATGGCCGGTTGAGGCAACCCTGCTTCCATCATTTCGATTGCTTTATAGACAAGCTTTTTGGGAATGCCGTCATGCCATCTTAGGGCTAGGGGGGGAACGATCGCTCTTACATTGATAATGGCATCCAAAACAATATAGGACATTTCGTTGGTAATATCCTTACCTTCCGCATCTACACCACCAATGGTAACAGTCTGATATCCTAGGGCACCTCCTCCAAATCCGGACCAGATCGGTGCATGCAGAAAACCTGTTTCCTGGAATTTGACGAAGACAAACTCAACCCATTCCTGGGCTTCCGCCCTGCTCAATTTGTTTTTTTCAATATCCAGCTCATAAAACCGGTTCATGACCTGATCAAAGCGAATTCCGGTTCCAACCTGGGGAAGATCGATGAAATTGATAATCAGATGAATCAGCCAGTAGCTCTGCAAAGCCTCAGGTAAAGAGCGAGCCGGATTCTCCGGAACGCGTTCGCAGATATCAGCAATCATTCCCAACTCTTTTTTTCTAGCCTGCAGTGTTTCCGATTTCTGCTTTTCTCTGGCCAATGCAGCATACCTTTTTGACCAGCGAATGGCTGCATTGAGGGTTAGAATCATGGCATTGAGTTCGCAATGCTTGTGCACGTACTCCTCTCCATTCATGGATTCATCCATGTACTCGGTTTCCAAACGGATCAGTCGTTCTTCAACTTCCGATAAGATTCCCCTCAATCCCAGTTTCAGTATTTTCTCGTAATTAGGAGTTGCAGATTCCCAATTAAAAATCCAGAAAACCTCTTTCAGGTCTTCCGGTAGATACCCTTTCAAATTATGATGCAATGAAAAGTTGCCCCAGTAGCTGCAGATCTCGTTGAGTTCCTCACGTTCATTATCCTCAAGCATGGATTCATAAACCTGTCCCTTTGCTGTCTCACGCTTTATCCACTTCCAGGCCAATTCGGGATAAAAGGGAACCGAGTCCGGATTGGAAGCAAAGTTGCCGATGATCATCTCCTCATCCCGGATATAAAGCGTCATATTATCCAAAATATGAGCCAGAGCCTTCGCTCTTCGCAACACCATCGGTTCATTTTCGGTTTGTTTGTAGGATTCGGTAACCAACCTTGCCCGTTCCAGATCCAAGGTCCAGGAGTATCCCGGTCTTGTTGCCCTGATTTCATCACTCAACTCCTCCAATGCGATCTGCTGAGCTTTGATTGGTGTTTTAATCATTAATTCCTGTGTTCTGGTAGACATCTTTACCTCCTGAGTTTTTTAGCTGTTAGCATTTAGCCATAAGGAAAACAGATAAATATTGGAAAGCACCAAAATATATAAATTTATGTTTTTATTGTTGATATAACTCTTTTTAGTTAACAGCTGTTGACCAAATAATACTCCCCACCGCAAGCAGCGAGGCATAACATCTTATTCCGGCCTGGCGGGCTGTGTTTTAATGGCAAATTCAAGGTTGATTCTGAGAATTAGACCTATATTAAGACTAAACAATCTTGATTCCATTATTCCAGGTAGTTATCGCTGTTAAAGATCCCAATGTTGATTATTTAAAGATGAAAAACATATCTAAGGTAAGTATTACTTACTGATATTTTTTTTGTCAAGCAGTCATTTGAACTCGATCTTCTATTACATAATGAATTCATGATCATTATATTCTGTTTTATTAGGTCATAAGATGAACTAATAAAACATTGCTCCACAATAATTAATTGATTCCAATTGAGTTAATAATACTTACGTTGATATTGAAGAGATTTTGCGTGAGCCCTTTATTTTATTCATATTATCTTGTTTTTATGGGTGTTGTTGCCTGGAAGGCAAAAGTGAAGTTGATATTGACTAGGTAAAAACGACCTGATAGAGGAAACCTGCAGATATGTTCAACAGAAAATGTTGTTTTTTGGTGAAATAAACGATTTTTTCGTAGAAAATTACTTTCCTTTTTTTAACATGAGTTAAAATGATCAGATTCATCTCAATTTCGACAGCCATCATTGCATTTGCTGTTGGCGTGTTTTTCCTGTTATCACATTTCGTTTCCTCTTTGGTATTGAACTGCTTTTTTATCCTGGTTTTTTCCGTTTTCACTGGAAGCATAATCTATAAAGTCCTTGGCAACTTGTTCATCGAAAGGAGATTCATCTTGCCGGCACTGGATCAGGTATTAAAACAACCCTACGATTCAACTCGCTTCATTTTTGATAAAACCCTATCAGAACAGATTGGCAAGGCCTGTCGAGAAGTATTCAATGTACTATTAAAACAGAAACTTGAAATTGCAGAAGCAAAACGTAAACCTTATGTATTACAAAGTGATTTGGTAACCGGTTTGAAGCTGGCTATTGATCAGGAGTTTGAAGAAGCTGACAGAATTCTGGGATCCGGACTATCACAATCCATGTTTGCCATAATCGATCGACTTGTTAAAAAGGAGAAATCAAATCAGGCCAAAACCCAGGGTAACATGGATACGGAATTTCATCATATCAGCGAGCTATCTTCAGATTTGGAAAATTCCGTAAATGCTACCTCCCTGTTTGCCAGAGACGCTGCCAAAGCCAATAGAATTGCTTTTGAAGCCAGGGATATTGCAGCACAAAACAAAGATATCGTTGATGAGATGGTTGCTTCAATCTCATCTATCAGCAAAAGTTCCGAGAAGATAGACAATATTGCCAGATCAATAAACAGCATCGCCTTTCAAACCAACCTGATTGCATTAAATGCTTCCCTGGAAGCGGCCAGGGCAGGCAAAGCCGGTAAAGGCTTTGGTGTTGTTGCGACTGAAGTGAGAGCCTTGGCAAGACAATCATCAAAAGCGGCAGAACAAACCCAGGAATTGACCGATAAGATCATTCAACAGATAAAAACCGCTGAAACCCAGGTACGTCAGACATCGGAAGCATTCAGCAGCCTTTCCGAGCGATCTGATAATGCCGGAATAATCATTAAAAACATCCAGGAATCCAGCCATAGTCGAAGCCAGGATATCGACCGGATTCATGTTAAACTTATTCAAACGTCGGTCTCTTTAAAACAGATTTGCAAAGGGTGCAGGGCTATTGGAGAAAACCGACAGACTTTATCCCCCGAATTGATTCTGCCAAAAACCTACAGAATTCAAACCCAGTGGTACCCCCAGGCGCAATTTGCGGGTTATTATGTCGCGATGGAAAAGGGGTATTATGAAGAGGCAGGGCTCAGGGTGGAGCTTGTTGATGGCGGAGCCGAATCCAATGCACTGCATAGTCTGGTAAAAGGTGAGATAGACTTTGCAACTGCCTGGCTTTCATCTGCTCTTACAGTATTTGAACGCGGAGCTCGAATTCATTTAATGTCTCAGCTCTTTCAAAAAAGCGGCTTGATGCTGGTCGCTCTGAAAACTTCGAGTATTCGAAACATCAAAGATCTGAAACAAAAGACGATCAGCTCCTGGGGTGGTATTTTTGAGTATCCGATTCAGGCTATGAACCTTGAACATAATCTTGACATGGAGATTTTGGATTTGGGAGCAGATATCTCCAGGATTCAATCCGGTGAAATCGATGTGATGGCGGTTATGAGTTACAACGAACTGACTACCTTGTTGGATCAGGGATTTTCACGGGAGGATCTTGTTTTAATTCGCCTGAGTGAGGTCGGTTATAATTTCCCCGAAGATGGCTTGTATACCTCTAAAGATTTGTTTCTGAATGATCCGGAGGCTTGTCGACAGTTTAACCGGGCAACAATCAGAGGATGGAAGGCCGCCATAAACGACAAAGAGATGGCTTTGGAGTGCTCCTGGACTCATCATGCCAGAAGCGCTTTTCCAACTTCGAAATCACACCAAAGAAAAATGCTGGAAGAGGTTGGTCTCCTCACCGGTTCCTCCTTGGAAAACCTGGGCATTCTGAATGAAGAAGGTTTTATGAAAACACAAAAGGCTTTAAAAAGAATTGGTATGATTCAAAAAACAGTTCAGTATGCAGATTTTTACCTGGGAGATAACTGTTTTTAAAAACTTTTTCCATTCTATAAGTCGCAGTTGCATAATAATTCAGACAATTCTTCTTATCTATTCGGGAAGATTAAACCTTTGTTTTTCTGAATAGATTTATTCTTTCTTCGCATTCATAAATACCGATCTAATACCTCTCACATATTAATTCAAAAGTTATAAACAGTTTGATATTTCATATTTAAATTAATAGACTTAAACACGGCAACTGATAGATAATTTCAAACGATGTTCTTTTTTCAACAGGTTTCCAAATATTTTGCCTGGCAGATGTATGAATGATAGAAAGACGCCTTTAATCCTAACCATTGACGATGAAAAGTATATTCGAGATAGTTTTCGCAGCTTGCTGGAAGATCATGAATATCAAGTTTTGGAAGCGGAAAATGGAAGAATCGGGCTTGAATTGTTTGAAAACGAGAAACCTGATTTAATCCTGGTCGATATGAGAATGCCGGTAGTTGATGGTCTTGAAGTCCTGGAAAAAGTCACCTCTGCTTCACCTGACACCCCGATTATTGTCATTTCAGGTGCAGGTGAGATCAAGGATGCTGTTAAAGCTCTTCGATTGGGTGCTTGGGATTATCTGATGAAACCCATCACTGACCTGGATATGCTGGCACACACTATTGAAAGAGCCTTGGAAAGGCGGAGATTGATCAGGGAAAACAAGGAATATCAGGAGCATCTGGAGGAGAAAGTCGCGGAACAAACCAAAAACCTGGCACAAGCGCACCAGGAATTGCAGAAAAGTGAAAAACAATACCGAACAATTGTGGAAACAGCCAGGGAAGGAATTTGGATTACAGATAAACAAAACAGGATTCAATTTGCGACTGAACAATCGGCCAAAATGTTTGGATATACTATTGAAGATATGAAGAATATCGAACTTGCCAGTCTTGTTGATCCTGTTTTTTTCGACAAGTTCATGGATTATACTGATAAGTTCTTTAATGGAGAAAGCAGCCAGTTTGATATGAAATTTATAAGAAAAGACGGATCGGAATTATGGGGAATTGTTAGTTCGAGTCCAATCATGGATGAAAGTGGTTCAATCCAGTCCAGCTTTACCATGATCATGGATATCACTGACAGAAAAAAAGCGGAAGAGGAGCTGGCAAGACATAAGGATCATTTGGAAGAGCTGGTCAGAGAAAGAACGGAAGAACTTGAAAGAACCCATAAAGAACTGGTTGAAAAAGCTCATAAAGCTGGAATGGCTGACATTGCAACCGATATCGTGCATAACATTGGGAATGTCTTAAACAGCGTTAAAACTTCGGTTCAGATAATCGACAATGTCGTTAATAACTCCCTGATGATCAATTTCAAAAAGGCAAACGAACTGTTAAGAGAAAACATCGACTCTCTGGAGGAGTTTATCTGCAAAGATGAAAAGGGAAAACTGTTGATGAACTATTACCTTAAAATTGAAGAGGGTTTAGATGAAGAACAACTGCAGGTTAAGGAATTGATTGAACGAATGCGGAGAATGGTTGATGCCATTGCAGACATTGTCTCTGCCCAGCAGAGCTATACAACTTTCGACTGGTTGGTTGAGGAAGCAGATCTGAGAAAAACCGTTTCCGATGCCATAACCGTAATGAACCAACAGATTGAAGCCTTTCACATTGATCTCAAATTGGATTTTGCGGAAGTTCCTCCAGTGCCCATTCAAAGAATCAAGCTGTTGCACGTACTGATCAATATTATCAAAAACGCCGGTGAAGCTATGGCATCGGTGCCAAATCATGAGCGCAGCTTCTCCATCTCAGTTGGTTATGATCCTATCGATTCAAAGACTATTCTCATCAGGTTAAAAGACAACGGGCCTGGAATTTCTCCGGAAAATCTTGAACGTATCTTCTCTTATGGTTTTACAACCAAAAAAGGAAGGCATGGTTTGGGATTGCACAGTTGTGCCAATTATATAACCGAAATGGGAGGTAAGATCTGGGCTGAAAACAATTCAAGCGGAAAAGGAACAACCTTTTTTCTAAAATTCCGGATTCCTGATAAGACCGAGCCAACATCTATCTGATCCCACATTATCCTGAAAACCAATTGTAGTTTGCTTAATAAAACAGTCTGTTAATAATATTTCTTTCGAATAAGATAAGAACTTTGCTACCATAAGCTTTGTCATAGACTTTTTGGGACAAGACTAAAATCCCAGCAAATAACGCTCAACTATTTTAATCATTTTATTGAAGACTTATGGATCAAACCAGTTCGAAACTAAAAGGAAAACAGGCACAATTTTTAAAAGGCCTGGGACATTCATTAAAACCATTGTTATTGATCGGAAAGAGTGGTCTGACGGATAATTTTATCAAACAGGTGAGAAGTACCCTGGACACACATGAACTTATCAAGGTCAAACTGGGTAAGACTTCGGAGGTTGAGCTCAAAATGGTTATTGACAGATTAACCACTGAGGTTCCCTGCCAGTTAGCTCAATCGATTGGTAAGACACTACTGTTGTACAAACCTAATGAAGAGAATCCCAAGATAAAACTCCCTGAATAGCAGATGCGATTTAACTCCCATTTGGCCGGAGGAATTGGTGCCGGACTTGTGTGTGCATTCACTGCAGAATTATTTAATTACACCTCGGTTTCCACGGATATGGTTGCTGATTTAATCAGCAACCCCTTCTCCCCAAACAAAGACATAATCATTCTTTCAGGGGTATTTTTTATTGCCGTTTTCATGGCATTGTTCCCGGATCTCGATTCGGCATCTGTGCTACAAAGATGGTTTTACCGCTTGGTGTTTCTCTGCCTGGTTGTGTTGTTCATTGGGGATCAGATGGGTTTGTTTGCAGCAATCACTTTTATTTCTCTTTTACCGGTATTGCATAAACACAGGGGGTGGACACATTCACCGGTAACGCCATTTATACTGGCAGTCTTTATAATTATAATCGTGGAGCTTCAGGCAAGCAGCACAAGATGGTTTAACGGCTTTTCTCTGCAGGATATCTGGGAAAGTGCAAAGAATAATTGGATCTATATCTTTGCCTGCGTGCTGGGTCACTATTCCCATCTGGCTCTGGATAAAAGGCTATAAATTACCTTTTTCCAGCTCATTCTTCATCCACTCCGCATACTCGCTGCTGGTTTCAAGGATTGGAATCGCTATGATTTCAGGTGTTTCGTATGTGTGGATCTCTTTAATCCTTGTTTCCAAGGTCTTAAAAAGATTCCTGGATGTCTTAAAGGAGCATCTCCATTCGCTATCTTTTTCCACTTGTCCTTTCCAATGATAAACACTGGTTATCGGACCATCTATTTGAGTACAGGCTGCCAGTCTTAATCCCGTGATTTCCGATGCAATTTTTTCAGCTTCCTGAAGACTGTTTGTAGTGGTCTGTACCAATATATAATCAGTCATAATAGCCTCCTAACCCAGAAAAAATGGATAAGTACCTCAAAAGTATTTTCTACCAAAAAAACACAGAAATTATTTTATAAGGTACTAAAAACTCTTATATTTTTCAAAAAATCCACTCCGCGCACTTGCCGCTTTTTGTTCAGCTATTTCAGGATCTTCCTCTTCAAAAGGTGGTTTTTCAAAGCGTTTTGCATCAATTTCACGCATAAACCGGGACGGTTCACAATACAACCATTCACCATACTGCATTCGACGACGCGACATACTGAGGCTCAATACCTTCTTGGCTCGTGTCAGGGCAACGTAAAAGAGACGTCTTTCTTCTTCAATACTACCTTCCTGAACTGCCTTGTGATTTGGGAATTGCCCTTCGTTCAATCCGATCAGGGCAACATAATCAAACTCCAACCCTTTGGCGGAATGAACCGTCAACAGACTCACCTTCCCCGAGTTTTGATCAAGTTCGTCCGTATCGGTAAACAGGGAAACATAATCCAGAAAATCGATCAATGAATGACCTGCTCCTTCCCCTTTTCTTCTTTCATTGTATAGGTACATTGTATTGATGAATTCAAGGAAGTTGTTAACCCTGATTTCACGCATATGATCCAGTTTTTCGGTTTTTTCAATCTCAGCCTTAATGCCAACCTGTTCAAAAAGGTTCTGAAACACTTCATAAAACGGCATGGTTGCAAGCTTATCTTTATAGTCATGCACAAGGTCAACAAATGCCTGAATACTTTTTTTTGCCCTGGGCTTTAATTCCTCCAAAGAATCCGCCTGCTCCATCATTTCAAAGAGTGATAGATTTCTTGGTCCACGGGCTTGTGTGAGCTGCATGATGGTGTTTTTTCCAATATCCCGCTTGGGATAGTTGGCAACCCGGAAAAGACTCACTTCATCTTTGAGATTATGTAGAAATCTCATGTATGCCAGACAATCCTGTATCTCCTTGCGATCGAAAAATTTTGTGCCTCCGATCAATTGATAAGGTATTCCGGCGTCTCTCAGCTGTTCCTCAACGGCTCTGGACTGAAAATTTGAGCGATATAGAAAGGCAAAATTCGACCATGAATCTCCCGTGGAGTATTTATAGTAATTCATTTTTGAGACAACTTCCTCCAACTCATCTCTTGGATTGTCCTCTGCAGAGCAGCGGATCAAGGCTCCCTCTTTGGCTTGAGTCCAAAGGTTTTTGGACATTCTTGCGGAGTTATTGGCAATCACGTCATTGGCAGCATCCAGAATAACATCGGTGGATCGATAATTCTGCTCCAGTTTAATTACTTCCGCTTCGGGATAATCCTTTTGAAAATCCAGGATATTCCTGATATCCGCACCGCGCCAACCGTAAATGGACTGATCATCATCACCCACAACGCACAGTTTTCTGTGCTTTTCTGCCAGGAATTTGACCAGTGAATATTGTACCCTGTTGGTATCCTGATATTCGTCCACCATAATATATTCGTATCTGCTTTTTAGCTTTTCCACTTCCGCCGGAAATCTTTTAAAGAGATCGATGGTTAAATAGAGAATATCCTCAAAATCAAGGGCATTACATCCTTTTAATGTTCGGTTATACTCCTTAAAAACCTTTCCAGTAACCTGGGCAAAAGGGTCCTGTTTCTGATCCAGGAAGACTTCGGGACCTTTCCCCTTGCCTTTCACTTTCATAATCTCATAAAATGTGGCCTTGAGATTAAACACTTTGGTGTCAATGCCTTCATCTTCATAGATCGTTTTAATCGTAGCCAGTTGGCTGGTTGTATCAAATATGATAAAGTCTTTTTGATATCCCAACAAATGGATAAATTCACGCAGTATCCGCACGCATAGTGAATGAAACGTGGTTATGGTGATGCCTTTTGTCTGACCTCGCAGCATTGCCTGAACTCTTCCGTTCATCTCTTTGGCTGCTTTGTTGGTGAAAGTCAGAGCCAGGATCCGAAACGGTTGAATTTTCTGATTTGCTATCAGGTGCGCTATTCTGTATGTAATAACCCGGGTTTTCCCACTTCCGGCACCCGCTAATAAAAGCACCGGTTTATTAATTGTCTGGACTGCGATTTTCTGCTGCGGATTTAATTCCGACAAACTAAACTGATTCATTTAAGTTTTTCGTTCAAAAGTTTTAATACAACCTATTAAATGTTTTTCCCCTCTGATTTTCCGTAAACTTGGGTTGGATCTGTTGGATCGATTATAACATTCAAAGTAAGAAAAAATGACATGACTATCGAATTATTAGCACCCGCCGGTAATTTAGAAAAGTTGAAAATCGCTATCCAATACGGTGCCGACGCAATTTACATAGCAGGTCAACGCTTTAGTCTGCGAAGTGCTGCCAACAATTTCACAATTGAGGATATAAAAGAAGCACTCCTCTTTGCCCGGCAAAGGGGGAAAAAAGTCTACATTACAGTAAACGCATTCCTGCATGACGATGAGATTGATCAATTACCAGAATACCTTGCAGAACTTCACTCCGTTGCTCCGGATGCTTTAATCTGTTCCGATCTGGGTGTCGTCAAACTCGCTCAAAAACATACCGGAATTCCCATTCACCTCTCAACTCAAGCTTCTGTCATAAATTCTGATCATGCAATGATTTGGAAGGGAGAAGGGGTAAAAAGAATTGTCGTCGGAAGAGAACTGACAATTAAAGAGGCTGCCTACATCAAGGAAAAAACGGGACTCGAAATAGAAATGTTCATCCACGGGGCTATGTGTATGGCTTATTCAGGGCATTGTGCCATGTCAACATATGTTGCCCAAAGAGACAGTAATCGGGGTGGATGTATTCAGAATTGTCGCTACCTGTACAACCTTTATTCCCAGGATCATCAGATCTCCAAATCTCACGTTTTAAGTTCAAAAGATCTGTGTGGCATTTCCTTAATAGATGATCTGATCAAGGCCGAGATCGACTCAATCAAAATCGAAGGTCGGATGAAAAGCAATCTTTATGTGGCTTCAACCGTCAGAGCTTATGCAAATGTCATCAAAGAGATTAATCAGGGTAAAAGTTCAAACTTTGAAAACTGGAAAACCGAACTCACTAAAATTCCATTTCGGGGATATACCGAAGGATCTTTAAAATCTGAAGCCGATTTGGATTCCATCTATGATCCTTCATATGAAAGTGGTAAAGACTTCAAAATGGCAGGAACTGTGTTGGAAACAGACAAGGACCGGCATAGATTCGCTTTTTATGTTAAAAACAGACTGTTTCCCGGAGACGAAATCGAAGTAATGACCTTTGACGGGAGTATCGAAACAGTAACAGCTAAGGAGTTGATTAATCTGGCAGATCAGTCGCTAACCATCGCCCAACCGAATAGCATCATCTGGTTGCCACTAAAAGACGGAATAGAAGCACAAAACGTCGCTCGGATTAATAGGGCCGCGACAACATAAGAGCTCTTAAACACGCGCACTCGTCCACGCTGAAGAATGCGGCCTTCTCATAGCATTCGCACTGGTGATGCAATTATCGGGGCTACTGCTGTAGAAAACACCTTTCCACTTTCCACATGCAAAAGAAAACACTTTGAGGCTATTGGCGATTTGACTCTTCAAGTGTTTGAATCTTGAATCTCATTAAAAGCCCTCGGTGTGAAAACAGTAAACTCACCACCATCTCGAGAATGGAAAGGATCTCCAAGGAATTTTCAAGTGAATATCCTGTTCGTGACAATCAAGCAGCCTTTCTAAAGCAATATTTAAGACAGTTTTCATGTAGATCTGCAGTTGTAGTATTTAACACTACATATAATTTGGTTTAATAATTTTTAAGCCAATCCAAAAATCCAGCCCAAATTCCATGGAAAAAACCATTTTGCCGTTTTAGCAGGCTTAAAGTGTTGTAATCATCTAGTATAAAAACCTGAACAAGTAGGTCTTTGCTTTGGTTTTTCTAAGGGTTTTCATGCACATATCGATTGCATGCATCGTAATCCTGGCATCTGGATACACAATTCACATTTGGGCAATTGGATCTGCAATTTTGAATCGGCACATTTCGATCAATACCGATGATTGGCGGCAATCCATGAGCTTTGAAAATTCTTTGTATTATTCCAATGTCAACTTCATTGTGGGCGCAAAGTGAAGGATTATCATTGAAATACAGCGTACTATTGACTCTTGAAAGTCTGCCTAATCCGTTTAAACTGCTGAGATTTGAATTGGCACTTATGTTTACACCAGAATAGATATAGCTAAGTTGTTGAAAGGTAGTGAAAGTAAGTTTGCTGTTTTCTTTTATAAAAAGAAAACAGCAGTTATTCGAACTATCCTGACATCTCAATCCAATAGTCTGTAGTGGATTCATATTAAATCTCATCAGTTCAAAGTTCCTTTCAATATCTAAAAGATTTCCGATCTTTTTTAATCTTCCAAATTTAAAGACTTTCAAATTTGGATTAAAAATCATCTCCAGTTTACCTCCCACAGATTCCAATAACGGAAAGTCCAATACTGGGACATGCACGTGATTTTCGTTGATTTGTAGATTACCTATGATCCTGTTATAATTTATTATCAAATTTCCTTTGATAAACTTCAGCTGTCTGAAACTAACCTTTTGGAGTTTATTGTTTCCAAGCTTAGATTCTTGATTATTATCGGCTCCCCTTGCTTTTGAATTGCCAATAATCGTCAAATCTCCATCGATATTCTGAAGATCGCGTAAATTAACTTCGGAGATCTAGTTGCTTCGGATTGTTACGTTTCCGGTAATCCCTTGATAATGCCCCTCTCGAAATCTTTGCAGATCCAGATTGGATAATATATCCACCGATCCTCTGAATACTCTATTCGAAGATCCACTATCATCTCGCTGTTTGACACAACGAACAAAGCCGGATGATACAGCTCCTCCCTCAGGGATGGCTCCTCTGTTAAAATCAATTGACCAGAGTTTGAAATTGATTTCCTCGTCGAACATCGGTGTTGTGCTGATAAACCTATTTGTCACTGCTCCCCTGAAAGCCGGATCAAGTGTTGGCTTTACTCTGGATGTATCAACCAAACTGATTAGTTCTTTAAAGGTCGGAAGCCTCCAGTCTTGATTATTTATTCTACGATTGGGGCAATACTCAACCGCTCCTTCATAACTTAGCGATTTATCGGAACTATCGCGTTGCCAGGTTAATTTTGTTCCGTAGTCATAAACCGTCTCCGTTCCGACCTTATAGTGGGTTGTTGGTGGTAAAGGCGGGAGAGCATCAAAATGAATCACGCAACGGGCATGAAATGCTGCTGTATCAGAATAGAAATAACTTGTGCCGTCTTTGAAGTTCACGGTCCAATACTCCGGATTAAAGACACCTTTCCTTTCTGTTTTGGTCCAGTAAATACCCGGAGTGGTTGGTACAAAGAGATCCTCATCTATTGCTGGATTTCTTTTCCGATAGTTAACAATAGATAAGAGTTCGTTTCGAGTCGGAAGACGAACATATTTTTGGTTTGGGTTTGAATTAAAGCTTTCACAGTATGCATTGGCTTGATTGAATGTCATTTTTGATGTATTGATTGACTCAAAAACCTGCCAATAGATGCCGCCACTACCTGATTCATCCTTTATTTCAAATACCGTTTTGAACGGTCTGCGGTTATTTGGTTACCTCTATATCATTTAATCTCGAAGTTCCACTAAAAAATTCAGAAAGAAGTGAAAGTGGTATTGATAGATTACTGGGCAAATTAGTGGTTACCGATGTGAAATTCCAAGAATAACCAAATAAGATCTACTCTATATCCGATAACATTTAGGTATTAGCACTTAATAGGTTTCTAAATTAGACGGGACAAAAATAAACCCGTGAGCATCGTATCCGAGCAGTGGATATACCCCAGTAACCAACCGTATTTGTCCTGCTCGAGCCGGACATTCCATTGTGGATTCCGGGATCTGATCAGATTCTCGACAAATTTGCTTACCGCATTTCCCTTTTTCCATACCTCCTCAACCGAAATATCGAGGCTTGTTGCATCCCCCGTGGTTTCTTATCGTAGTGAACTCAGGGTGTCTCACTTCAAGGAATCATTGGATACGAATTCTCACCTTTACGAACAGTAGAATTGATTATGAATCTAAATGATGATGATGCAGTGTGTTGAAAAATGATTCAACAGAAGTTCAATTTTAGATTAGGACAGTGGTAAAATTCTTATCCTATCTTACATCCAAATTTGGACTAAACTGGATCAACCAAAGAGTGATAAAATGAAATAGTAGTAAATAACGGGAAGGCGGAAGAAGTGAGGCAAATCTTAGGGAGAAATTTGAAATAATAGATTTTGCAGGGATAATTTTCAGATGTAACGCCTGATATACCTAAAATAGGAAGGTGAATGGCGGAGGTGGTAACTTTGTTTTTTATACGGCGGTTTGCGGGGATCGTTGGTAGTGGATTGGAGAGAAGGATCTTTAATAGCAGGAAATTTTATATGCGGTTATAAATTAAGATACTTAAGAAAGATAGATGGAATATTGGATGGAAAAGCCTCGTTAATCATAATCTATTCAGTCTTTACAAGGAAAATGATATTGAGACCGCATGAGTCTAAAACAGTTTAAAACAGCTATAATATCCCCAGGGATGTTGCTTTAGCGACGGCCTGTGTTCGCTTGTGTACATCGAGTTTGGTGTATAGACGTAAAATATGAAATTTTACGGTATTCAAAGAGATAAAGAGTTGAGTCGCTATTTCACGATTGGTGCATCCATCAGCAATGAGCTTTAAAACCTCCAGTTCCCTCGGGGTTAACTCGCCATCCGGAAAATCGAACAAAATGGGATCTGTCTTTGCTTCAATTTCTCGATCAACTTCTTCAGAGTCTGTAAAAGAGAATATATCATCAATAAATTCCGGATAGTAGCCATCATTTCGCATTTCATGCAACAACCGAAACATGTCTTTGCCATGATCTAAAAAAGGTCTGATAGCCCCCTCGGGAGCAGTAAGGTACAGGGCGTGTCCAAGGTGGATCTTTGCTTGATCCAAATCCTGATTTAATTCGTATACAATTGAAAGCAAGATTGATGTCTCAATGACCAATCGCTTCATTTCCCATTTTTCGGATCCGGCCATTTGTTTTTTTAAAAAACCGATCAGTAAAAGTATATTTTTTTTATCGTTTTTTTTGTTTTCTTGCTTACAGCGCTTAATGAAAATATGGATTTTTATCATTTGTGCTGTCAAATGCCACTCAAAATCCTGGTAGTAGTGAAGTTCCGAATCAAAGTCCCAAACTTTGGGGCCAATAATCTGTTCCATATTCTCAAAGTCCAATGAATAATTACCCAATATGGACGACAAATTCATTTCCAGTGCAGCAGCCAGTGATGTCACATTATTGTGGAATCTTCCCATTCCTTCAAGCTGCGCAATAAGCTTCTTAAGCTCAAAGCTATCGAATTTCAGGGCTAATTTCACAAATATCTGGTGAACCATTGCATTGATGATGATCCCATTTTCTGTCGTCAGTCTAAGAGATTTGAGTGCGTCTTCCAATAACCGATTGGCTTTTGAGAGTTGGTTCCATTCAAAATAGACTGCTCCCAGAATAACCTTTAATGCATTCACAAATTTGAGGTGTTGTCCTGGTTTGCTATCCAAAGGGGTGTGGTCTTTTATGGTTTCTTCACAAACTTGACAAGCCAGGTGATATTTGCCTTTCTGGTAAAGAACCCAAGCCTTTAGATAGGTCGCATATATAGTCAGATACAAGTGCCCTTTGGTTTTAGCAATCGAAGTGGTCTCCTCCAGTGACTTAAGTGCTGCATCAAAGTCAACGGTTCTGAGCTGAATTCGAGCAATCAATACTTGGGTTGCACTGCTGAGATCATTGCTTTGGCATTCCGACTTCTCTAGTGATTTTTTTAAGTCATCAACATATTTGTTGGATGGATTTCCTCTCCCAAACGAAAGGGTTGCTTTCAGCAGGGTAATGGTGTCTGAAACCCGGGAGATTGATAAACCCGCAGCTTTGACAGAACCCAGAACCTCTTCTCCGGGATTGGATATAGCCTGTTCTGCATTTCTCAATCGCAGTCGAATCAAGTCATCGGATACGGCAGTCATATCATTCATGAGAGACCACGCATGGACAAGGCCTAGTAACGGACGGGAGCTGATAATGCTCTCAGACAGTTTTTCGATCCATTTGCGGATGTGAATCCGTTCGCCAATGATCATTGCGCTTGCTACGCACTTTTCAATCAAACAAACGGCCAGAGAGATATCATTTCCTCTGAAAGCATACTTAATTGCCTCCTCCAGATGGTTGTGCCGTTCATACCAATGACAGACCTTTGTGTACAAAGGTTGAAGTCGCTCGGGGTATTGCTGCTTCAAGAGGCTTTGCAGAACATCGCCATACAATTGATGGTACCGATACCAACGACGTTGTTCATCCAGTTGTACAATGAATTGATTATCAATGATCAGCTGTTCCAATAACATGGCACTATCCTCCCGGCCAGTCAGTTCGTTACATAACGAATCGGATAAGTGATCCAAAATGGAGCTTTCCAGGAGGAAATTACGAATAGTCTCAGGTTGTCGAAAAAACACCTCTTTTACCAGGTAGTCCATTATGTACGCATGGTTACCGGAGAAGTTGCTGATAAAACCACTTTTATCTTCACATTTGGTCAGGTATAGTGCTGCCATATAAATACCTGCAATCCAGCCCTCGGTTCGTTCCGTTAGCGTTGTGACTTCGGTTTTTGACAGGTCGAGTCCTATGATTCGATTCAAAAAAACCGACACCTCATTCTCATCGAAACAGAGATCGTTTTGACGGATCTCCCATAAATCATTTTGAATTCGAAGCCGATCCAGGTGAATCTGCGGATCAGAACGGGTCAAAATCAGAAAATGTAAATTTGACGGAAGATGGCGGATCAAAAAGGCGGTGATATCATGAACTGCCGGATTTTTTATTTGGTGATAATCGTCCAGTATAATGAATCCGGGCTTGCTTCTTTCGCACAGACTATTCAGCAGGATAGTAAGGGAGGAATAGAGTTGAGTCGGCTCATATGAAGAAAGATGGTCATCACATTCTTCCAGTTCAGGATAAAGCTTCTTTAGAGCCAACCGCAGATAACCGAAGAATTTGACAGGATCATCATCTGCTTCATCCAGGCCAATCCATGAGACCTGTTCCTTTCTCGATCTCGCCCACTCACAGGTGAAGGCTGTTTTTCCATATCCGGCGGGTGCTGAAATAAGAACAACCCTGGGTAAAACCGCTGAGTCCAATCGTTTTATCAAGCGCATACGAGATAAGCAATTGGTCTGTAGAATTGGAATATCGAGTTTAGTTTTTAAAAATTGAAACGTCATTACCTGGATTTATCACTAAAGAAATCTTCGAACAAAACCACCCGTTTGGGTAGTTGATCTATTTCACTTAAGCGCTACGGTGTATTAAAGCAATATAAAAAAGCGATTTTCAAATCAAGAGCCTGCTGACTTCGTTTTTACAAATCCGTTCGATCCGGCAGTCGTACTCATATAAGACAACTGATTTTGTCAGAGCTGATCAGTTGCTTTCTGAAAGATCGTTTACCATTTCCACCCTACGTTTTTGACAGGGTTAAAACAATGATTGTCGTATATCGATAATGATAAATTAATTTATGGAGGATTAAATGAGAAACCATGAGGAATATAAAATCCAAATTATCAAATGCACTCAATGGCTTTCTAAGCATGGTTATTTTGGTACTTTAAGAGGAACCGGTGGAAATGTATCAATGCGTATTGAGGGGGAAGAGTTGTTTGTCATCACGCCATCAACATTACCATATGATCAATTGTCATTGGACAACATGTGTGTGCTGGATTTTGATTTGAAGCAAATTGAAGGAGAATTGAAACCGTCTGTGGAAGCCGGGCTTCATCTTGAATGCTACAAGCAAAGAAAAGATGTCAATGCTGTCATTCATACACATCAAATACATGCCAGTATGTTTGCAATTCTGAATAAACCGATCCCGGCTCTTTTTGATGAAGTCAGTTTTGATATCGGACCGAGTGTTGAGGTGGTACCTTACGGTCTTTCAGGTAGCCCGGAACTCATTGAGAATCTCAGGAGTAAATTGAGCAATAATTGCCATTGCTATCTGATACAGAACCATGGTGCCTTGAACCTCGGGGCAACATTGGACAAAGCATGGTTGAATGTCGAGCTACTTGAAAAGACTGCCAAAGTCTACTATGGTGCCCAATCAACAGGAAACCTAGTAACTCTTCTCCCTGATGATATCGTCAACCTGATCAGGGAACTAAGAAAAGAGGAATTTGACACCGAACCTGTTTGTAACTAATATTTCCCTATTCGAATGAAGGAGCGTTTAATCCAATTATCAAAAACAGGAATCTATATGGACACATCTCACATCTGTGTTTTAGATGTTGGTAACACCAACAAGAAGCTGCAGATTTTTGATGCAGCGTACCAAATTGTTCACACCCGATCCGCCCAGTTCCCCGAACGCTCGGAGTCTGAACTGACACTTGAACCGATTGAAGAAATCATGGACTGGTTTCTGGAAGGCCTGAAAGAGGTATCCGCTCTGTTCGAGATTGGGGCGATCGCTGTCAGCGCCCATGGTGGCAGTTTTGTATGTCTGGACCAGACCGGTAGTCTTTCCATCCCCATGCTGTTTAACGCCCACGATCCGGGACCAGATTTTCATGCCCGTTTTTACGATAAATTCGGTTCCGCCGATCAGTTTCACATCGAAACCTCTACACCACCGCTGCCTTATCTGGTTTGTATCGGAAAGGGGATCGCTTTCGCAAAGGAGCAGTTTCCCGAAGCCTTTGCCCAAACAGCTCATATCCTGGGACTGCCTCAGTATATCGGCTACCGACTCACCGAAAATCTCGCCTTGGAGAAAACCTACCTGGGCAATCATACCTATCTGTGGGACTTCAAAAAAGAGGAATTCTCACCTTTTGTCGATCAGTTAGGCATTCGACATCTATTGCCGAAAAATATCCTGAGCCCCTGGGACAGGCTGGGAACTGTCACCCGAGCCATTGCCGATGCCACCGGACTGTCGGTAGAAACGATCGTGATAGCAGGTATCCATGACTCCAGTAGCGCCTTTATCCCTTTCTCCCTGATGGATGAACACCCCAAGATTCTCAGCTCGGCCGGGTCTATGATTGTCAATATGATTGCCGAAGATGCACCGGACATCAACGAGGACGATCTTGGCAAAACCATCTATTATAATAACGGCGCGTTCTCCAAATTGATCAAAACCGTTTTCTTCGCTGGTGGTATCGAGTTTGATTTGTATCGGCAGTTGATCCAGTCCATCCATAACCGGGACGATATTCCACCATTCAACCACGATCTTTGTGAATTGGTGTTGGCAGAAGCTACACAGTTTATCACTCCATCTATCACAACCATGGGAATGTTTCCTGTCGGTTCCTCCCGTGCCGTTGAGAACGGTCAGTTCTTCGGCTTGGATAAGCTATTCATGGGTGAAACACCGGCTTTCTTCCAGGATTATGATCGGGCTTTCATGGTGCTAAACCTGTCCATCGCCATCCATTCCAAACTGTCGATCGAAGCTATTCGACGGTCGCCTTCTACACCAGTGTATGTAGAAGGCGGTTTTCATAAGAATGACTCCCATACTGCCCTGTTGGCAGCATTACTGCCCAACACACAGGTTCTGACCACCGATGTGACTGAAGTAACCTCTCTCGGTGCCGCCATCCTGGCTCGTGCAGCACTGGCTGGTAAATCACCTGAGAAGCTAACCGCACTGCCCACAATCCAGCAGCAGGAGATCTCTTGTCAGCCATTAATAAATTTGGACCGGTATTTAGATAGGTTTCTGGATTTTGCAAATTCATAGAACCATATTCTTTGCATAAACGCTTTTTCAGTTTTTTGGGACTTTGGGATTCGGGGTCGCGGGGTCAGTAGGGTCGTGGGATCATTGGGGTCGTGGGGTCGTGGGGTCGTTGGGGTCGGGTCGGACCAAGCTATTGTTCGATAAAACTGGTTTTTAGGTTGTTGGGGTCGGGTCGGACCTAGGGTGTCGCTTTTGGTAAGTTTTTGAAAAATTTGCTGCTCCATAAATTTGCCCAATGTAACCATGCAGAATATGCAAAATAATTGGATCTAAAAGGATTTCGATTGGCATTTTATTAGAGAAAATATTTTGTTCAAATATGCCAAAATGCGACACCCTACGGACACCCTAGTCGGACACCCTAGGTCTCGGACACCCTAGGTCTCGGACACCCTAGGTCGGACCAAGCTATTGTTCGATAAAACTGGTTTTTAGGTTGATTTTTTACCCCTTTTTTAGGCTTAAAATACACTTTTTGAGACCCAAAAGATGGTTTTAAGAAATTACTTCTATCTATATTGGCTCATTTCTCATATGTGCATGATCGTTAAACCTATTTTTTTGCAATCAAAACGAACGCTCTAAGCCTTAAAAAAGGGTGATTTTAAAAGATTTTTCCTCTGTTCATCGATTATCGCTTTGGTCCGACCCCCAAAATGCAAAAGTCTCGGAAGTGTCTTCGAAAACATGTATCAATCATTAAAAAACGGCGGCTATCTGTTATTGGGACTGCAAGAGGGAGAAGGTGAAGTGTCTGTTGAATCACCATTCCTTCCGGGAAAAAAAATGTTGATAAATTTGTATAGTGAAGACAAGATTTATAACGTACTCCGGAAAGTCGGTTTTAAGATGGATGTTTTTTCCTGAAAACCACCGACAAGTGAAAAGCAATTACCTTTTAATAAGATTTACGTTCTTGCATCAAAATAGCTATTGACCGATATACCAACCTGTCAGTTTTACAGCCTGTACAGCAGCTGTTCAATTCTTCCCCGAAATCAAAATCCAATAAAACGGGATCAATGGAACAATTCCATGACATTTTGATCATCAGCATTATTGTTATTGTCCTTGTGGTCTTGTTGTCGGCTCTGGTGATCTGGGCAAGAAAGGGAAATAAAGGAGCAAATCTGATTGCAGCAACTTTTACTTTTTTTCCCCGAATCCGTTATTTCAGAAAAACTATAAAACCGTCCAGGAAGCTGAAAACAGAGTTAAGGAAAACGAGAATGAGTCAGGAGAACCTCCTGTTAATCAGGCGTAAAATAATAAAACAACATGAGAAAGATTGAGGTTCACAATTATGATCCATCATGGCCGAAGCGCTTCGAAACAGAAAAGGAACTCCTGATTCGCACACTGGGTGAAGTAGTGACAGCAATTCATCATATTGGAAGTACAGCTGTACCCGGGCTTGCCGCCAAGCCAGTCATCGATATGCTGGTTGGAGTTGATGATTTATCAACACTCGACTTGTTAAATCCTGATATGGAGGCGATTGGTTACGAACCCAGAGGTGAATTTGGCATTCCTAGCAGACGGTACTTCCAGAAAGGAGGCGATGCTCGCTCTCACCAGATTCACGCTTTCCTGGCTGGCGATGATAACATAACGAGGCATGTTGCATTTCGGGACTATTCTTAAACCTGCCCAAACCGAACAAGATAACAACGCCCGTCGAGATCCTGGCGCCTGAGAACGATATCATCTTCTCCTTGAAGGACAATGAGGCCACAGCCCGGGCATACGGAACGAATCTCAAAGTTTTTGTCAATATGGCCCATGACATGATGCTGGAAAAAGACTGGCAGAGAGTGGCCGATTGTATCATTGAAAGTGTTTCTGGCTAAACCGCTCTTCAGTCGATATCCCCGCCCAGCCACATCCTCTCATAGGTAAAACAGCAGAGAACAATGGTTGATCTCTGCCGTTTTCTGTAATCATTTTGTTAAGATGCAACTCTGGAGTTTTCAAGATTATCTTTGCTTTAAAATCGCTATTGTTATATAATGTTGCCAATCTGCTTGTTTCAGTAGAGCTAAGTCCCCGGGATAAAACCGTAAAAGGAGAATAGTCTTTTTCTTAATAATTCCCAATTATTCGAATTCCACTCAACAAGGAGAATTATATGAGCCTAATCAAACAGTTTTTAATCATCATCGGAATTCCGTTATTGGGGATGGTTATAATCTTTATCGTCGGGATTCAAAATTTCGGTTCCATAAAAAAAGGTGTTCGTGCGCTCATGGAGCTGGAAAACGAAAGAGTTACCATGGTCAATGCGGATCGGGATGCGTATCAGGCTTTTCTGAACGAGAGATCAAGCCTCGAGACTTTTGATGCTAATCTGCTGAACGAGCTTGACGCCTCCAATCAGGAAAACCTGCAACAAACCTGGGAAAGGATAACGGAACCGGGTCAGAATTTTACACCGAAAATGCAGAGCCAATTCACCCGCTTTCGCACGAATTATGAAAGCTGGAAAAAGCACAGTCGTCAAATCATCGCCCTGTCAAAGGAAACAGCATCCGAGAACGTTCAAATGCTTGATTCATCAGCCAAGGCTATCGAAGCATTCGGCAGGATGAGGGATAATATCGACAAGCTTGGAGAGTTGATCGACTCGCAACTGGGGGAAAACGTCTCACCGGCTCGAAGACGTGAGCTGGAAAAGGCTTTATCGTTAGTATTGAATGGAGACCGGGATGCCTATCAGGCCTACTTGGCTCAATTACTGTCAATCCGGGTGCTCGGCCAGGAAGACATGAAACAGCAGGATCACGACAATGAAGAGAATATCGCACAAACAGGAGAACGATTCCTGGCCGCCGCTGAAATTAGCGGAGAAGCTGCCAACCCTTTTAAAAGTGAATTTGAGAACTATTTTTCCGTCTGGAAAGAAAACAGCCGCAAAGCAGTGCAACTGGCAAAGCAGAGTCTGGCAAAAAACATGGCCAAAAAAACGGAATCGGAAGCCAGCACTGTTGCCTTTGAAACCATGCGGGATGCTATCGATAAACTGGGGGAGATGCAGGATGAAAGGGCTAAGATGGGCGAGGAAAATATGGCTCATTCCATATCAAACACCATCACCATTTATGTGGTGACGGTCGTCATCGCCTTGATCCTGGCCATGGCCGTTGCTTTCATCCTGATAAGGTCTATCCTGTCGGCCCTGTTTAACTGTGTTGAATTGGCTGAGAAAGTCAGCGAGGGCGACTTTCAGGTTTCACTGGAAAGCCAGAGAAAAGATGAATTGGGAAAACTGATGGGCGCCATGAATAAGATGGCTCATATGCTGAGGGGTGCCATATCGTCGATCAGTAAAACGATGGGGCATGTCTCCCGTGGTGATTTCAGATACAGCATGTCCGAGGCTGGAATGACCGGCGAACTTATCATGATTAAGGATAGTATTAACAAGTCCATCGATATGTTGAGTGGTACTATTGCTCAGGTTGTAACTGCAACGGAACAGGTGAATTCGGGAGCTGATCAGATATCGAGCGCATCACAGTCATTGGCCAGCGGAACAACAGAACAGGCGGCCAGCCTGGAGGAAGTCAGCTCTTCGATGTCGGAAGTAACCAGCAGAGTACAGGCCAACAATGAAAACGCCAGCCAGGCTGCTGAGCTTGCTACGAAAACGATGGGGGTTGCCGATCGAGGCGATACTCAGATGAAGGACATGCTCTCATCCATGAACAAGATAAACAGCTCCAGCGCTGATATATCCAAAATCATCAAGGTCATTGATGAAATTGCCTTTCAAACAAACCTTCTCGCTCTCAACGCTGCGGTGGAAGCTGCCAGGGCAGGAAAATACGGCAAAGGCTTCGCAGTGGTTGCGGAGGAGGTTCGTAACCTGGCAGCCAGAAGTGCGGAGGCGGCCAAAAACACGACTTCCTTGATTGAGAATTCGGTCAAGGAAGTGGAATCGGGTGTTGATAATGCCAATAAGACAGCCGAAGTTCTGAGCGAGATAACCGTGGGAATTGCCAAGGTTAATGATCTGGTGGCTGAAATCGCTGCAGCCTCTCAGGAACAGAGCAGCAATACCAACGAAATCAGCAATGCCCTGACCCAGGTGAACAACGTGATTCAGCAGAATTCTTCGATATCTGAGGAGTCGGCCTCGGCTTCCGAAGAACTGAGCAGCCAGGCCACAGAACTGAAGGCAATGATGGCACGTTTCAAACTGCCGGATCAGAAATCAGGACAGGAAGTGAAAACGGAACAACCTGCTCTTGAACCTGTTGAGAGGGTTAAGCAAACACCCAAAATGATAACCCTTGATGACGATGACTATGGCAAGTATTGATGGATTTCCGGAAGTTTGTGATAGCCTGTGTCTGAGGAACCCTTGAATCAAAAGAGGTGGTTAACCTGTCAGAACGGGGAACAATGTTACATGAGAATGAAGTTTTAATGTTATTCTTCGGCATTATCATTTTGTTCTTTGTGATGAGAAATCTGCAGACACTAAAGCGGATTCATTCCATCAAGCTGTTGCTGGCCGGTTTCTGTTTCTCTCTTTCAGGCTGGCTACTAACGCTGGTTGAAGGATTTTAGTTCGACCGGCTGTTTAACTTCCTGGAGCATCTGTTTTATTTCATCAGCATCCTGTTTTTGACGATCTGGATTGGAATTATTGACAGAAAGGGCAAGCCGAGGGATTGATGAATATCATCGCAGTTCTTGATCTATTAAGCCTACTGACTGTCCTGGCAGCAATTCTGCTCGTTATCAGATCGCAACGATCCGGATTTATTTTTTGTGAAATCAGAATAGTAGTACTGGGGCTCCTCGGTTTTTCTGCGCTTTATCATTTTTTCCTCTTTTTGGAATGGACCGGAATAACCACCAGATTGGACAGGATTGAAGATTTAATCGGAGCGTTAATTCCGATGTGGTGGGCTTTTGTGTTTTATGCAATCCTGAAAAGCCTTGCTGCTCATGACCTTCAGAAGAGTCAAGAACGATATCGAATGCTGATTGAGACCATGAATGAAGCATTCGCAACTATCGATATCGATGGACGGTTTACATCCGTCAATCAGAAAATGGAACTGATGCTTGGATATCCAAAAAAAGAACTGATTGGAGTTTTCTTAAAACGGTTCTTGGATGAAGCAAATCAGGAAATTATCGATGATCGGCTTATTAAAACACAAAATTATGTGCCATCTTCCTCCGAACACGAGTGGATAAGGAAAGACGGATCAAGGGTCGTAACTTATATGTCACCCCAATCCCTTTTTGAAAATGAAATATTTGTTGGCAGTTTTGCGGTCTTTCTTGATATCACCGATCGAAAAAAAGCAGAAGAAGCCCTTCAGGACAGCGAGGAAAAGTATCGGAATGTTGCCCAAAATGCCACTGTGGCGATTTGTGTGATTCAGGATGAGATGTTTGCTTTGCCAACCCGGAATCGGTAAAACTCTTTGGTTATTCCCCGGAAGAGCTTGAAAAAACGTCCGTGGATTCAACGGTGCATTCCGAAAATCTGGAATTGGTGAAATCACGAAGGATTTTAAGGATTAAACATTAAGAAATTATTGGTTCATACAATCATCGCATCATCACAAAGAAAGGAAATACACGGTGGGTGGATGTCAAAGCTGTCGCTATTGTCTGGAATGAGCGTCCGGCAGTCCTCGTTTTCCTTACGGATATAGCGGAACTTAAGAAAAGCCAGGAGTTAATGATTCAAACAGAAAAAATGATACCCCTGGGGGAGATGGCTGCAGGGGTTGCCCATGAGCTTAATAATCCGCTGGGTGTTATTCTAAACAGTGTTCAAAACATTCAACGTCGACTGTCTCCAGATTTGAAAGCCAATATTGAGGCTGCGGAGGAGTTTGGAATCGATCTGCAGAAAACTGCCCCATACCTGGAAAAAAGAGATGTACTATCCACCCTGGATACCATTCGGGAGTCCGGGAAAAAGCGAAGTGAGAAGTGTAAAAGCTGAAACCGGCAGCGCCAAACAAAATTTCAAGGTCTATACTGCTGAAGAGTTTATCGCTGCTATTACTCAACATATTCCTAAAAAATCTTCCAGATGACCCGCAACTATGGTTTATGCAAAGCTCAGCATAAACCGTATTATGCAGAGTTCGAAATTATGCTGAGTTTATTTGGCAGAGCTTGTGTTTATCCAACAAAGCCAACATGTAACTCAACATAATAATACTGCCGATTAATCAAAGACTCTCAAGAAAGGCAAGAATGGAATCTTTCGCCTGGTAACGCACACTATCCAATGATGGATCCTGTATCCTTTTAAGCGCTTGTTCCTTCATGGCCAGGTCTGCTGACAGAAGAATTCCTGTATTAACGTGGAAACCTCGATTTCAGGTTCGTTTTTGCTCATAAACAGTCCCTCCCCACAAAATTTTCAAGTCTTTTTGAGACTTCCGCGAGAAGAGCAGGAACAGCTCTGAGGTACCAATAGGTATCAGTCACCCGGGCATGCCCCAGATAAACACTTAACGTAAATATCTTCCGGTCCAGGTTCTTGCCTTCTGAAATCCATTTAAGTAATCTATTGACTGCGAATGTATGGCGGAAATCATGAATTCTGGGCGATCTTTTACCTTTGCCCACCCAACCCAGATGCAGGCGCAGTTTCATGAAGACATATAAAACCTGACGATAATTCAAAGAGATTCCCTTTTTACTGATAAAACATCCTTCTGCCTTTGCCCCTGGGTAACAGGCATCTCGAAAAACCAAGTAATCCTGTAATGCCTGTGATGTTGATGAGCTAATCGGGACCAGTCTCGATTTTTTGAATTTTGTCCGGGTTACAGTAATGATGTTCGTTTTTAAATCAACGTCTTCCCTGGACAAATTGAGGGCTTCCGAGATTCTCAGCCCCGTACTTAAAAGTAGGCCAAACAGAGTTACATAAGTGCGGGGATGCAGGCTATTGACCGGTTTGAGGAAAGATGCCGCTTGCAGTAACGCTGCTATTTCTCCATCCGAATATATGAGAGGTGACAATTGGCGCTTGGAAGAACCCAGCAAGCGTTTAGGCGGAATCTCGGTGCGTGAGTCAAACAGGAACCGGTTTTTCGCGAAGCGGCGCACCACCTCATAACGTCTCGCCCAATAAACAGGATCGGCGCTTTGAGGAAGTTTTGCCCACCGAACCGCAATTTCTGTTGTTACTGGTTCTTTGTGACCGGTTTGATCTGCATAACGGGCAAAAAGGAGCAATTCCTTACCCTCACCACCCAGTTGATACCCAAGTTTTCGCTTAAACTCCAAGTATTGTTGTGCCTATTCAGTCATGGTTGATGTTTTCATCGTTTTCTCCCGTTATCAGGCCAAGGCAGAGCCACTTCAGCGAGCATGGGAATGTTGACTTTTGTGTAGATGACAGTCGTATCAATACTCTTGTGCCTCAGGAAATCGGCTATTTCCTTAATGCTGACACCCTGCTGAATCATATGAGTGGCAACCGTGTGCCTAAGAACAAGAGCCCCATATGAAGGAAGTTCCAGTCCCGCGCGCTTAAATCCGCGCCGGATAATAGCGCCTATAGCGTCTCCGCTGAGAACTGCTCCCAAGGGGCGACGATGACGGACAAATATCCTTCGTTCAGATGTAGTAGGACGACCGCTTTGTAGATACACTACAATAGCTTCTCCAACATCTTTCGGTAATGGGAGTTCATTCGTTTGTCGCCCTTTTCCCTCCGAGATACGGATAACGCCTGAATGCCATTCGATATCATCCAGTTTGAGATTCGCTACTTCGCTCCGCCGCAGACCCAATCGAGCCAGGCAAAGAGCTATCGCATAGCCCCGCAGACCATCAGTCTTTTCCCGATCAAATGAAGACAACAACGCTTCCAATTGCTCCCGAGTCAAGTATTTGGGTATGTGAGAAAGCTTCCAATCCGCAATCGCTGGAACCGCACTCACCAGCCTTTCATCGCACAAACCCTTCATAGCCAGAAACCTGAAAAAACTTCGTAAAGCCTTCTTCATTGCTTTGAGAGTTGGCGTATTATAAATCCTTTTTTGATTCATCATGAACTGAATGACATCGATCGGGATTAAGTCACTCAGTTGTTCTTCGGAAAAGTTGGCAAATCTCTCACGCAAAAATCTTTGTACATAGCGTGTATACTTATTTTTCGTCGTTTCTTTCACTCCAGAAACCCGCAACAGAAACCTTTCAAAATGGGGATATGCTGCGTAATGGCCGCAATAAACTCCTCTGCTGAATAGAGCACAAAGTTCTTTTTATTCTTCCCCTTCTGCATTATCGAACGATACAAGACCTTTCCGGTTTTCTCAATGTAGGTAATTTTCTCAGTACTGAAGAAGTTGCGAATGATGAGGAGCGAGACTCTCAGCTCCAAACAACGGAGTGTTTCCAACCCATCAGTTTCTGGGTCATCTTTGATCTTTCCCTCTTTTTTCAAAAATTTGAATACCTCAGCCCGGAAGAGCTCTTCCAGAGGTTTCAGATCCACCCGCTTCATCACATGAAATAGACCGGTATCTGTAAAAAGCCCATCGGTAACGATAGCGTGAATGTGCGGATGAAACTTTTATGTGGAGCTCCACATAAAAACTTCTCAGGATATTCACCGAAGGTATGAATGGCCATCACTACCCCAGGAACTCCATCTTTCAACCGAACCGTTTTCCGTAAGAAGGTCAGCAGGCTTTTGTAAGCACATTGACACAATCCAGTCATCAAGAAACGATTATGCTTAAAATAGATCCTGAGCATAATCGGAAAACTGAACACATACTGCCGGTGCGGAACCGGATATCAGCAACAAATCCGAATTCGACCGGCGAAATCAAAACTGAAAAATCTTGTCAAATCTTGAATCCAAATTTGGACTAAATTGGACCAACCATAGGGTGATAAAATGAAACAAAGTGAAATAATGTGAAGTAAGATAAAGTGCAGCAAATCTCAGGAAGGACTTTGAAATACTTGAATTTAAAGAAAAAAACTACAGATACGGCGACTGATATGCTTAAAATTGGGGTAAGATTGGTTAAAATTCAGTGGATTTTACCCCTAATTATTTCATCTACTATCAAGTCATTTTGGAAAAAATACTCTCGATTTTCATCTTAACAAATCTTGCCAAATAGTACTCTCGAAAAATTCTTCTCCTAAAAGTTGTCCTAAATTGACCACACTACAAGGAAATAGAATGAAAAAGAAGTAAATAACGGTAAGTTGGTAAAAATGCAGCAAATCAAAGGAAGGACTTTGAAAACTTGTTGGCGTCAGCCGTAATACCGCCAGACGCTACCTTGAATACCTGGTGGCAAACGGAGATGTTCAAACAGATCTCTCATACGGAACCGTCGGTCGGCCCGAACGGATATATGTGAAACGTGAATGAAAGGTTTGCCGAAATCGACCGGGTGGTTTGCCCTGCACTTCCTCCTGCGGGGGAGAAATCGTTTATGTTCCTTTTGAAGATGCTGCCTGGGATAGGCAGGAAAGCCCGGATTTTGTGGGTTAAACATTCCGGGGCTTTATAAAACGGAAGACTTGACGAAGGGTGGCTTATATTCTGAGTTCCACACCCTGCCTGAAACCTGTCGACAATTCGGCGATCAACTCGGAATTCAATTCCATTTTGTTGTATTTTCCTATTCCGGTTTTCGTTTTCACACCATTTCGAGCCTGAATCTGGAAAAAAAGCGGAATTATGCCGTTGACTTCGAAAATCCGATTTCTTATCATCTTCCTTCTGCCATAAGTTGAGAAAGCTCAGCTGCAGTCTTTGCGTTCAAAAGTGTTTGGACCTTTTCAGGTGTCGATGTAGCGGAGGCAATTTCGGCAAGTATACGCAAATGCAGGTCTGGCTCACTCTCTTGACTTAGTAAAACAAAAAGTAACTTAACCGGCTCTCCTTCATAAGTGCGTAAATCAATCTCCTTGGAAATGTGTGCGAGGAAGCAGATTGGTTCAGTTAAAGCGGAGCAATGAAGATGTGGAGCTGCTACACCATGGGCGAGTGTGGTCGGAAAAGCAAGCTCTCGTGTTAACAACTCTGATAATATGTGCCGGTTTGCCAATTCAGGGTATATTTCCGCCATTCTTTTAATAACGGTTTCTATTGCTTCCTGGTAGGAATCTGGCTGGATAAACATGACATGCTGTTTACGAAGCAGCCCAGTTAAGAGCCCAGAAACGCGCTGCAGCACCAGGAATTTGGTTGCTGTTGATATATCAGCAGGCCTATTAAAAGAGATCTCCTCTTGGCTTTCAGTCATCAGGATTAGACTAGTCCTTTCAACTGTTTTACTCGTTAGATTGTCCATTTGGTGAAGTGTTTTTTCTTTGGTTTTGAGATCATATGAGACCTGTGAAGGTTTTGGGAGGGTTGGCCAAATAGGTATTCCTTTACCGGCAATTTGTTGTTCAACTTCGTTGTTTTGCGAAGTCCAACGAAAAAGTTTACGGTTTTCAATTGCTTCAGACCATTTTTCACAGATGAGTTGATTCAAATCTCGATTGTCCGTAAGCGCTAATACGTAACCGATGGAGTCAGTAATCTCTTTGGGTAATGGTTTTAGTGATAATGCATTCCCTTGAAAAGCAACCAAACCAGCTTGTTTCGCTTCTTGAATAGCATCACTATTTGTATCCAAGAAGACACAGCTCCCTTTGCTAATTCTTTCTATGAATTGCGCTACTTTTCGAGAAAAAAGATGTGCCCCGATTATTAGCCAGCCCCTCTTTTCCGGCTCCTCTAGCTTTAGCCACAGCAGAATCTTACGTGCCGATCCACCCTGTAAAATTATAGTGCTCAATATAACGCTAAAAGTAAACGTTTCTAAAAAAATCGCATTGGAATGGCCAAGAGTTGTCAATTTTAATCCAAACAATGAAGCCATTGAGCCTGCAATAACACCACGCGGTGCTATCCAGGAGAGAAATACTTTTTCCCTAAAAGACAAAGTTGTCCGATAACCGCAAAGCATAATACTCAGGGGGCGGACTAGAAACAATACACCGGCAAGAACAATAATAACGGACCAACCCATTTCTAAAAAATGCCTCAACTCAAGGTTCGCTGCCAACAAGATAAAAACAAGAGCAATTGCCAATTCTGTCAGTTCTGATTTAAATTTTTGAATGTGCTTTAAACGTGGAGGATTGGTCCACCCCAAAACAAACCCAGCGATTACTACGGTAAGTATTCCTGATTCATGGGACACATAGTCAGATACGAAATAAAGGAATATCGCAGACCCAAAAACAAAGATATTGATTTGTTCTTTTGGAATTAGTTCTTTTTTGAGCAACAGGGTGATAAGTTTGCCACCGACATAGCCGAACAAAGTACCAATCATCAAGCGGTAACTTAACTGCTCGATATGTTTAAAAAAATTACCTTCAATACTAAGCCATTCGAAGCATAAAATGGCGATGAACACTCCGATTGGGTCAATCAATACCCCTTCCCAATGCAGGATATTGAATAATTTTCCTTTGATTTGAATTCGCTTTAACAAAGGAGCAATTACGGTTGGTCCAGTTACGATGATCAAACTTCCCGCTAATAAAGACAGGGAGAAAGAATAATCCAGAATGAAATAAATAAGGCCGGTTGTCCCAAACCAGGTTATTAAGACACCTAAGGTAAGCAGACGCCAGATTACTTTCGGTGTTTTCTTGATACCTTCTGCATTCAGGGTTAATCCTCCTTCGAATAAAATAATGGCAACACAAAGTGAGATGATCAATTGTAACCCACCTCCTAGTGAGGCCGGATCAATCAAACCTAAAAATTCGGGGCCAAGAATGACTCCTCCTGTTAGCAAGAGAATGATGGGAGGAATCCTGACATGGTTGGATAATATGAATAAACAGACACCAACAAAAATGGGTAATACTGCTGTTGAGAGTTGTAAATAAGAAGAATCCATAGAATGTCAAAACTGTTAAGGGTCGGCTTAAAACCAGTCGAGTATTTCTAATTAGTGTTAAAGAAACACGTTGTTATCACAATCTGCTTATAAAATATCCGGTATTTTAGGGACTTTATGGAACAAAGCAATGTCTCTTCAACTTTCTTGATTTTTCGGAGGTTCGTTAATATGTTTTCCAAGTAATCCTTGGTCAACAGTATCGATGAACTTTTGAAAGGAAGATAATTGCTGAGGATTTCCCATTACTGCTAAAAGATCATGAGGCGCGAATTGGTAGTCCAGGTCTGGATTAGGCAATACCTCCCTGCCGTGAATAACACCCACGACAGAAACCCCCATGTTTTTTCTTATTTCCAATGTCTTGACTGTGTTGCCGATCAAGGGGCTCTTTTCACCAACTAAAATCCATGTCAACTCCAATAGATCAGAAGCTCTTCGCAGATGAGACAATATTCTATAATCCTGGTCAGCCTCATGGTTAGGTTCATAAACCCCATGCCTGAGCTGATTGCTGAATTGAAGGATCTTCATTGGTGGAACTCCTAGTTTCTGAAATGCCTGACGGGTGATTTCAAGTCCAGCCTCAAATTCCGGCAACACAACTTCACTTACACCCAGGTCATGCAGAGTTTTCATCTGTTCTTCTTCTCCACATCTTGCAATGATAAATAATTCCGGGTTTAGGTTGCGGCACAACTTGGTTATAGTCTGGGTGATTATCATGGCTGGTGTGGTAATCAACATGAGACGTGAGTGTTCAATTGAAGCAGCTTCCAGTACTATGGGCTGGCTGGCATCACCAAAAACTACTGGGGTTTTGGTATTTTTGAGGTGGCTGATTCTGTGAGAATCCAGTTCGATGACTAGAAAGGGTATGTTTAAATGATGCAAAGCTTTGGCAATATTCTGTCCCACTCGTCCACCTCCAGCAATAACAACGTGATTACGTAGTCCGGTTTCCGAGATATTGATGGTTTGCACAGACTCATGCTTGAACATGCGTTTTCTGAATGTATAAATCGGAGCTACCAGGGATGAGAGAAATGGCGTCATGATCATGGTCATGACGGAAGCTGTGAGAATAAGGGCATAGAGATTTTCGTCGATAGAATTGGTGCTCAAGCCTACACGGGCTAACACAAATGAAAATTCACCGATCTGGGAAAGTCCCAGGCCAACAGCTATGGGTATGATATTAAAATAACCAAAAAAGCGGACAAGAATGCCAAATATGAGGCCTTTACCGATTATCACAAAAAGCACAAGTGTTAGAACTTCACCCAGGTTATTCAGGAGATAAGCAGGGTCTATCAGCATTCCGACCGAGACGAAAAACAACATGCCGAAGATATCCCTTAAAGGAACAATGTCACTTAACGCTTGATGATTATATTCCGATTCACTGATAACCATTCCGGCAACAAAGGCACCAAACGCAAATGACAAACCGACCAGATAGGTCGCATACCCCACTCCTACTGCGATAGCCGTAGTAGCTAACAAAAACAGTTCTCGAGAATTTCCTTTTGCGATATATTGCATGATAAAAGGAATAATCTTCGTTCCAGCAATAACCATTACCAATAGAAAGCCAATGGCTTTCATTATTGCAAATCCCAAAATAGGTAATCCGCTGCTCAGATCTTTTAAAAGTGGCAGGATAATCATTAATGGGATAATGGCTAAGTCCTGTACGATCAGCATCCCAATCATTACCCGGCTGGAAAGTGACCCCAACAACCCTCTGTTAGCCAACGTTTTTAAGACGACCATGGTGCTGGAAATAGAAATAAGCGCTCCGATCCATAAAGAAGACGAAAAATCCCAACCAAGAATTCGCCCTATGATGTAACCATATCCCATGGTTAATGCCATTTGAATCGGTGTTCCAATCAAAGCCACCCAACGAACCGGTCGTAACTCGCTAAAAGAGAATTCAACCCCTAGGGCGAATAAAAGAAGAGCGACACCAATTTCCGCTAAAAGCTCAATGTCATGGATCTCAGTGATAGTCACTAATCCAGTATGTGGGCCAACCAGAAGACCAGCCAAAATATACCCCAGGATAAGTGGCTGTCTGAGCTGTTGCGCTATTGATCCTCCGATCAGAGCAGCAACAATGATGATGGCAATGTCTGCAGCAATACCCATAGATGATTGACTCCCTGGTAAAAATAGATCAATTTGAATTAAATATTACCTGCCCACGTGAGGTGAAAGAAATACCTTGCTGACCCTGTGTACCAATCATGATGGATTCAACAATAGGTGGATTAACGTACTTTTCGGATTTCCATTCAACTATAAAATTGGCACCTGATCCTCCTGTCTTGTCTCTTTCTGGAACAATATAACGCAATGATCCCAATGGATTTAGAGTTACAGGTTTTTTCAAATACTTTTCCAATAATTTCCCTTGGGACTGGTAATAATCGACCACATTAATTTTGATTGGGTTTTTGGGATCAGTATTCCTGATACTTAAAGTCACAGTTAATAAAAAAGGTCTTTCATTGTTCCCTGCATAGATGTGTGAATATACTGGTGCATAAATTTTCTGCCCATTAGAAAACCCTATCTTTTCGTTAGCATATGAATGCAGAGGATAAAAAAATAATATTGTTAATAAACTAAGCAAATAAACAAACAAGGAGCTCTTTTTCATTGCGATCCTCTAAAATGGTGTTAAAAAAATGTTCGTAAACAGTCTTTAATCCAAGTTTACCAAACCCTCTAAAAAATATAAGTTTTGATAAATTCATGAGTCAGAGATACCTGGATCAGGCCGGAGATTGCTTATGCTTGAACAACTCCTCCAGCAATAATCATAGCGGTTTTAATTTGCTCCTGTATCAAATACAGTTTGGCCGGTTGTAACACTGGAACGACTTTTTTCCCGTATACGTTTTACCTCGGCTTGACTTTCTCTCAATAGCGTAAAATCGTAAACCAGGGCAGCATTATCATCGACAAACAACTCTCCTTTCCAATCATATACTTCATCACTCATTAGCTGTTTTATGTTTTTAGGGTCAACCTTGTCAGTGATTTCCTGGGAAGAATTTAATTGCTGTTCCAAATGCATCAACGGCATTTCAGTACGAATGTTCTGGTAGATTTCCTTCATTAACCGTTTTCTGACATTGTTTAAATGGCGCTGTTTTTCTCGCATACTGTTGATAAAGCTGCGTGCTAATGGAATAAGAAAAAAGAGGCTTGAATACACAAAAGGGATCACACCGAAATAAATCTGAAAGGATTGGGCACTTTCCACGGACATCTGCAGCCGGCCAGACAATACGCCGAATGACATCAGCAGGACAAACAGATTCATACCTGTGATGATCATATTTTGTTGGGTAGAGTTTCCGTTCAGTAAATATTCAGGCTCGAATTCATCCCAGTAAAAGACAATGTTAGTGCTTTTTTCAGTATGCTTCCCGGACAGAAAATCGGAAAATTCGCCGTAAATCACCCCTTGATCCGATACCTTGATTTCACCGTCAAAACTGGAGATCATTTCCGTAAAAAACTCGTCTGCTCTTTTGCCTTTCCAACCAGCCAGAGCCCTTATCTCTTCGATGGTAATGATACCTTTATTCTCCCTGATAAAAGTGGCGACCTCGCGTTGGTTTTCAAAGGGATGTATCTCTGCTCGATGTGGACCGAAAACATAGTCGAAAACAGAAATGATGAATTTCTTTTTCTTGCTGCTGCTCTTAGACTTGAATAGATCAGACGTGACTGGTTTATACTGGCGATAACGATAGCCATGCCTGTCACGCTGATAGGTCAGATCACCAGTGATGGTTTTCCAAAAAAAGAACTCCGATAAAACCCTGATAATGATAAGAAAAGCTCCGCTATTCATATTAAAGCCCTGATCCCGGTCGTCACCTCGCATAGAGGCGACTGCAACAATCAGCAGCAGTATTACAAATACTACAAAATAGCCAACCAGCATCACCATGATCCAGACTTTAAAAAAATAGGTAAACGCTCTCCACATCAACCCGGCTATTTCGTTCACACGTTCCCGAAATGTTTTACGGCCCCTGCGGACAAGACCTCCAAAATCGTAAATGAGTTCTCCGCGGTCAGTGACCTCCATTCGGCATGCGTATTTCTTCATCAGGGTTTCAACTCCGATTTTGGTGTCAAAGGTGGAGAACCCGGTATGTCCGGCCAAATCTTGAATGGTGAAGGTTCGAAGTTTTTTGATGGCTTGTTCAATGGAAGCCAACTCTATTTGCTGTGTTGTCATATTTGAAACTTTATTAGTTGGGAGTTCGGGTAATAAGTATGGGTTTGATGGAATACTTAACTCTTATCAAGAAACACATTGAAAGCTTTTTTGATTGCATGATTTTAATAATATCTTATACTTCTTGCACCTTATTGATCACCACAAAAAAATAATAAAGATATTCTCTCCAAACCACCTGCCAACTTATTAACATAGTTGTAGTGGCCACAAGACCAGTAGTCGCCGGGATTACCGGTACATTATAAAGCAGAGCCAACTATGGTTGCCATCCCTACCTCAGCCCTGCCTAGATGAACCACAGCGATTAAAGCTACAGCAAATTCTGGAAAAGAACTTGCTGTAGCATCAATTTGAGTTAGGTTCTGCTTGAAACATAAACATTTCAAACCTGGAATTTACAATACACTGCATAATGGTCTGATGCGTTTCTGGCATCAGCATCCTTTGGGATGATCTCACCAGAATTCATGAAATACTTGAGCGGGGCGGATTCAACAAGCAGATTTGGGGTGATGAATATATGATCCAGCCAAGCTTTATGGAGGCCAAAATTCTGAACAATCAAATCCGGATATTCAGTTGTCCAGAGGTCTTTATGTCTATCAGTTTTGCAGAAATGATATAAAGTATTATGAAGTATTTTATCTGGTTCGAAGATAGAGCCCATGATTGTCTCTATAGAGCTTGCGCCCAGGATTTTCTCGTAGGAATCCATCCCTGGATCGTCGTTAAAATCTCCCATGACGATCAACGGTAGTTGTGGTTGTTCATCCATCAACTGATCTACTCTGTTTCTGATTTTTTTTGATTCAGCCAGTAGTTTCTTCCGATTAGCCAGAGCGAGATATTGATGATTGACCAGGTCGTTGACCGAAAACACACCTTTGGATTTGGTCGCCACCAGGATAACCAAGAGAGTGATATCGGTTCCTTTTAAATGGAAAAGGATCTCCAATGGTTTTCTCTCAAACCGACATACTTCTTCGATCCCATCCTGATCAATATCTTCGATCCAATCCTCATAAAATTCAATACTGTCATCTATTGTTACTATTTCAAAAGGGTCCCGATAATAGAAAACCAAATCCTGTTTCCCTCTTTTGTGTTCGCTTTTACCCACTTTATACCCAAAATCCACAAGTTTTGTATTGTCGATAAAGTACTGATGATGATTGATTTTATCTGAAGCCTCGACAATCCCAAGAACATGGGGCTGTTGTTTGATAATTATTCTTTCCAAGCTTTTTACTTTTTCGATGTTGTCCAATGAAAATTGATTTTTAGAAAACAAATTCCTCATATTTTCAATGTTGTATGTCATTATTATGAATTCACTCATTTCATATACCTATATCGAAAATTCAAATATCTTGAATAATAGAAAAATGGACTTTCCCATATAATACTGGATCGAAATGGCGACATCCACGTGTTTATTGAAGGTAGCCATCAGGACAGGATGATCAGAACAATTGTACCTGCAACCCTATTCGGACCACCTCGAGATTTAGAAACAACTATGCCTCACCGACATTCTGTTGAAATTTGTTTTATGGATACAAAGAGAAAGGTTCAATCTTTTTTAAAGATACTGAACAGCTTGTCGAGGTTGGTTTTTTTAAATTTGGAGATTGCTTCAAGCTCCCCGGCGTCAAGCCAAATTCCCTCACACCCCGAACACTCGTCGATCATAACTCCCCTGTATCCGATCTCGATAAGTTCCATTCCGCATTTTGGGCATCGCATGTAATGAAGTTCCCGCAATCTGGTTTTCTCCTCTTCAGCAAGTTTCAGCTGTTTTTCAGCCTTGATTTTCTGAAGTTTTTCAAATTCCTGGCGTGCAATATATTCTTCTTCCTGACTCGGGTTTTTTATCATTTGTTTCTCTCCTGTTCCTGTTTCAATTTTATGGTCTGATAATTCTTTCCTGTTTTCCAAATTCCAACTCGGAAAATCATTCAAATAATTCAAAGTTTACTATATTTCGCTGAGGATAACCATGGGCGAATACCCGAATTTTGAGGGGGTTCTTTGTCATCAGGTTTATAATCAAATAAATCTGTTCTTCAAGAAGACTCTTAAGGAAGTCGGTAAAGGAGAAGACAACCAAATCCGCCTGTCCTGTTGAGAGCTTCGTATTGGTTTGCAAATTCCACCTCATTTCCACCGGATTCAGCAAGACTCACAAATTTTTCCTTAAATGCAAATCCCTTCAAGAAGGTTCCATTAAAGGCGATACATCGCTGTATCCTGGCATCCTTCAGCAAGTTGCAGCGGCAAAAAAAATGGCACTGACACTTGGCGTATGCTCCCTTGATATTACTCCACAATGAACTAGACAGTTCATTTGCAAGGAAATTCCTGGCAATTACCAGATTGCCCTCAACCAAACCAGCAGCAGTAAAGCTATTGTCCATCTTGGTGAAAAAAACTGTAGTTAGATTTCTGTTTCATGGGGACTTCCTATGATAAAGTTGTCGTTCCAAATTTACCCTAAAAAAGTCCTTGTTAGCTTCCTATTCAGCAACAGGTGTGCCAGTGATAATTTAGTCCAAAATTACAGATTATTACACTGTCAGTATTCTCTTGCTGGAAAGAGGAATGTCAGAAGCGATACATTTTGCAACATTTTGAACGGATCAAAATGAGACAATTTGTTACATATAAAGAATGAGATGATAAAAACTTGCTTTTGAGTAATAAGGTATGGATATCAATTTTTGAAGAAAACGAAGCTCTATTATGGATTTGAGTGTCAGATTTCAGGTTGGATTTTAGGAAAAAGACAACAATAACCAGACAAGATGAAAAACATTTAACACTTGAATTATGACACAGCTAGTCCGATCCGAGATCCAGATAAAAATATGGATACACCGATATACGTTTCGATGTCTTGCTTCTCTTTGCGGCGGGGAGCCTCATTGAGAAAAAAGACCGCAGTTATGGAATTTTGGATAACATGTATCTCTGGCGATGTCTTCAACCTGAATAATTGGTCCAGTTTTCGAGTACAAGACCTCCATCGGTGGAGAGAGTGATTGAAAAATAAATTGCTGCCTACTTTTTAATATATCAGGTTTATCACCACTATCATGACTATCAGGAACAGCACGGTCATTATACCGCCTGCTTTCATAAAGTCCGCTACCTTGTAACCAGCCGGACCCATAATCAATGCATTCACCTGATGTGTCGGCATTATGAATGAATTTGATGTTGCAACAGCGACGGTTAGGGCAAATATGGCCGGATTTGCACCCGCTCCAACTGCTATATTGATCGCCAGTGGTACCAGTAAAACGGTAGCACCAACATTGGACATTACCAGAGAAAAGAATGTTGCCAGTACCGCTATCGAAAGCTGTATCACCCATATCGGCATGTCACCTACAAAATAGAGAATCTGGTCGGCAATCCATTTTGCAGTACCCGATGTTTCGACTGCGACTCCCAGCGGTATCATAGAGGCGAGCAGGAAAACCGTCTTCCAGCTGATTGCTTTATAGGCTTCATCGATGCTTAAAACCCCTGTTAAAATCATACCGATGGCGCCGGTCAGGAGAGAGATTGACAGGCGGATATCAGTAAACAACACCAATGCCATTGCGAGAGCAAAAAAGGACGCAGCGCACTTGACTTTATGTGGGCGTGATTCTTCATGCGGGTATTCGGTAGTGATCACTACGAAGTTTTTATCTTTTTCAATGCGAGGTAGAACATTCCACGGTGCATGTACTATGAGAGTGTCCCCAGCCTGAAAAGGCAGGTTACGAATATTTTCGCCTTCACGCAGGGTTTTACCGTTACGGTGCAGTCCGATTATGGCAAGGCCGAATGTTTGGCGGAGCCTGATTTCACGTGCAGGTTTTCCGATAAGGCTGGAGCCGGGTGGAATAACAACTTCAGCGATACCTGCTTTGCTTGCTGACAGGTCATTGGCAAAGCTTAGCATCTGCGCACGTTTCTTCAGATCAAAGGTATCGATAAAAGTGTTCAGAACTTTCGGATCGGCGATGACACCCAGAACCATACCTTTTTCGATACTGATATCACGGTCGATTGCGCCCGGACCAATCAGGCTTACCTGCCCGGGGCGCTTGCTGGCGATCACTCGGACTTTATGGGACGATTCGAAATCGTCAAAGAGCTGCCCGACCAAAGCGCTGTCATCAGTTACTACCAGCTCCGACATCGCATAGTGGGCGCCATATACATTCTGAAAATATTGCATTGGATCAACACCGCTGGTATTGCTTTCGTTTGACGTTTTAGGCAAGACGAAGCGACCAGCAATGACGAAATAGATGACACCGGTGGCGACCAGTGCCAGTCCAATGGGGGTTACTGAAAAAAGGTCCCAGGTTTTTATCTGATGTTCTGGTGCCAATGTCGTATTTGATGTCATTATCAGGTCATTGAGCAGAATCAACGGGCTTGAGCCAACCATTGTCATGGTGCCGCCAAGAATGGCGGAGAAACCCATAGGCATCAGCAGGCGTGACATCGGCAGGCCAGAGCGGGCCGAAATACGTGATACCACCGGTAAAAACAGGGCTGCAGCACCGACGTTCTGTAAAAAGGAGGAAATCACACCAACGGTGCCAGAAATAATCGGGATGATACTGCTTTCTTTCGTTCCGCCTATCTTGAGAATGAAGGCGGCGATTTTACTCATGACACCGGTTTTATCCAGACCGCTACCGATAATCATAACTGCTATAATCGAGATAACCGCATTGGAAGCAAAACCATCGAACAGGTGTCTGTTGTCAACCAGGCCAACTTCAAGCCCCATCGCAGGAGCCAGTAGGGACGTTAATCCCAGCATTACCATGATGGTGACTGCAGCAACATCGACACTGACTATCTCAAAAGCAAATAGATATATCGTTAGCAAAAGGATTCCGGTGACCCATGCAATCTGAATACTGGGAACAACACTGGATAGGTATAAAGCCACACCAAGAAAAATTACGGCAGCCATAAGTAGTTTCCGCGTTAATCTTAGGGAAGAAGCACCGCTTGCTTCTTTTTCGGGCAGAGACATCATCAGAACCTTACATCAATTATTAATGTTATTTAAGCCTCATTTTTGATACCAAAACAAAAATGAATAATGACTAAAATATGTAGAGTGAAACGAGTTTATGCTGCTCAGGCTTGTGGAAATCAGGTTGTCATTGGTTTTTTTAAGACTGATAACAAAAAAATAAATGGCTGAAATGATGCAGTCCAGTTAAATAGGAGATAAAGCATAAAGCTGTTGACAGCCAAAAAAATCAAAATATCAATGACTATCCAGGAGTTCGATGCTTTTTTGAGAATATATCGGACTGATGATAGTCAATTTGGGATTTAATTCGCTCAGTTTCAGTTTTCTTGGTGTCTGCCCCTTTGAGTGCAGCCAAAGCTGCACTTATTTCCAGGACGTCTGGTGGGTGCCCTAGAGAGGATATATAAGTATTGCGTATGGTTTCCAGCCGTCGAGGTGTAGCAAGAAGCAGCAAGTCTTTTACCGTGTCGACTCCTCTGCTCGTTAACAGCTTTAAGATAGGATTCAAGTCCCTTAAGGCACACTTGACTCCCACCTCCATCAGCACCTTCGGTAAGTTCTCAAAATTGAGCAGGTCAGAGTCCTGATAGGTTGCCGTTTCTTGATTGTGAATCAGCTCCTCATACAATAAGTTGAACTGCTCATCTATTGCGCTCATCTCTTTACTCAGAATTTGCAGCCGACGTTTTGCTGAAAAATGCGGTCTATTTTCTGGTTTATAGGCAAGGATATGTTCCAGTTCACTCCAAAGTTCCTGAGCCATGGTTCTAACTTGAATCTCAAAATAGGGTCGTTCCTGAACCGTGAGAGAACTGTTTTTTAATCGCACTGTATAATGAATCGAAGCATACCCACTTTCCTTATTTTTCTGCTTGATATGCGTTAAGCCAAATCGAGTGAGTAAGTCTGGGCTTAGGTAGGCTTCAGGTGGGGACTTTTCTGATACTTCAAACAGGCCGGAACTTCTCAATTCTTTGTCGATTAGCGGCAATTGAGAAACAAAGTAGACAATTATACGAATACCAATCGCATCTTCCATCCGAAGAATACTCTGTGAAGAAAGCCCTTCCGGGAAAAGATTTGGTTTACGAATGATTTTATCAACAACTTTTTCCGGGTGTTTTATCCGAGCAAATGTTAACCGAATAGGCGATGGTGTTGCAACACCTTTGCTGACCGCATATTTTTCCCAATATTCAGGATTTTCCCAGCTATTTAGCAGTTTTAAAATTTCATCATATGTTGGTTTTAGTGCTCGTATTTCATACTGTTCATATTCAGCCAGAAATGTTTTTAATCCACTGTTAAATTTCATTGGTATTGACCAGGGCTCAACTATTTATCTAACAATTCAGAATTGACGGCTTAACCTCTTACTACCTGATTGCGCCCAGCCTCTTTTGCTGAGTACAATGCCTTGTCCACAAGCGTCATTACCTCGGATGCTGAATGATGCTGATTGCGAACAACCTCATAAACTCCGGCTGATATGGTTTGGGAGCCAGAAAAACCAAGTTCGTCTTCTCCCAATTCAATTACTTGCAAACGAATCCTCTCAGCGAGATGAAAAGCCTCCTCAAGATCAGTGTGGGGGCATAGAACTAAAAACTCTTCCCCCCCAAAGCGGCAAAGGCTATCAGTATCCCTCAGTTGTGCAGAAATGGTTGTAGCTACCGCTTTTATTGTTCGATCTCCCACAAGATGTCCATGATTATCATTCACCTGTTTGAAATGATCCAGGTCCAACATAATCAATGAAAAATGCTCGTGATAACGTTGTTGTAAACTGAACAACTCGTTAAGTCGGTTCACAATAAAATGACGATTATACAAACCGGTTAAGCGATCTGTCATCGCCAGATTTTCTACCTGGTCGGCGTATGTCCCTAACATGAAACCAAAAAATCCAAATGCAAGTAGTGCAGAGATTTCAGTATAAAGATAGGTGAGAAATAGAGATTCCTCCCCGCTACGTGCAAAACTGCTCAGCAATACCCACTCTCCAAGTGGACCTAAAAAGCTGAAGCCTACACCTATTGCCAACCATTTAAAACGTTTCTGTTTTAGAATCTTCATAACTTGCATTGTTACAAATTATTGTGACTTTGAATATCCTGTAATAGGGTAGAGTAGGGAAATGGCAGACTAATCTCCCACCTCATCAAGCCGTGCGTGCGGTTCTCCCCCGCACGGCTTTCCGATGCTCTTCATTTAATGGAGAAATGGGGGACATTCTATAGTTGAAATATTGAAATTTACCTAGCAGGTTTTTCTCCATTCTGGGCTGACCACCGAACCACCTGTCCCCCAATCCCAATAATACCAGCAAAAATAGTTAATCCACCAATCTCTTCCCTGTTTTAGCCATATAAGTCGTCATTCACGTATAATATCCCTGTAAAATCTAATAGTTCAAAATCGTCAAGATCATCATGCTCGCTTAGGCCCTGATTTCTTGCTTATACTTTGAGAATGTGGGCAGGTCTTTCGTTGTCGAACAGCTGATTGAAATAACATCTTCATCAAGCTGTTATAATGTGCTATTATCACGGAAAAAGACGCATGACCCAAGAAAACTCTCTCTTAAATACTCGCCGTTGAAGACAGAACCATCATCACCTTGAAAATCGAATTGTTTGGTAATATATTCTAAGGGTTCCGCTCTACCAACAAGAGTCATAGTGAAAAAAACTGTAACAGCAAAAGGTGAAGGTTTCAGTATTTTTACAAAGCGTTTATCTGGATCTATTCTCATTATAGCTATCACCAGTATTTGAAGCTATTATTTAATCGGAAAAAGATGAGATGATAAGAACCTGCTTTTTGGGTGTCAAGGTATTGAGCCAAATTTTTGAAGAAAACGAAGTTCAATCTTAGATTTGATTCTCAGAATTTAGGTTGAAGTTGTGGAAAAAGGTAATATTTACTCGAGAAAACTTCAATACCTGGCTCAATTCATCAAGATCTGCACAGACTTCAGCATTCTTCTAAGAACAGGCTTTAGGAAGGTCTAGCTGACCAAGTCATCCATTTCACAATGCCAGCCATCATCAATCGTGGTATAAACGATCTCTTCGGTATGTATTGGCGGATCTCTGGAGGACTATTCAGTCCAAAGACCCAGGTATTTTAGAATCTTTTCAATCGGTTTCATTTCTGTAATAAACGAAATAATTTTCATTTTATGATCGCATTCGGGACAGATTAACGGGTCATCTTTCCATATCTTCTTGATACAGTCTCTCCACGTTAACGAGGCTGAGTTCTTGGAACGATGCTTCAAGACATCGAGAATTTTCTCTTCAATCGTTTTTTTCTCGGAGCTGCTAACATGTTCATCATCTGGCAAAGCCTTTGCCCTCATCCCCCTAAACTTGTTTGAATGCCAGCCGTAGTACCCGAGGCAATGCATACCAGAGGTCTATTTTCGACCAATCCGTTACCATCACGCATCCCTGTCATTTCCTTCATGGAAAAAAGGAAGAATCTATGAACTCTAAAAAAGAACAGAACAACCCTCCGGACTGCATTCCTACCAGTACTACCCATAGTACCTGACCATACTGAATCAAGTTCAGCACAAGTTCTGAAAATTCTTCTTGGGGATATGCTGCGTAATGGCCGCGATAAACTCCTCTGCTGAATAGAGCACAAGGTTCTTTTTATTCTTTCCCTTCTGCATTATCGAACGATACAAGACCTTTCCGGTTTTCTCAATGTAGGTAATTCTCTCAGTACTGAAGAAGTTCCGTATGATGAGGAGCGAGGCTCGCAGCTCCGAGCAGGGCAATAGCCTCCCTGCCTTTTTCGTCTCCTCTTTCAATACGAACGCCGTTATCAACATGAAGAGCGAGACTCGCAGCTCCAAACAACGGAGTTTTTCCAACCCATCAGTTTCTGGGTCATCTTTGATCTTTCCCTCTTTTTTCAAAAATTTGAATACCTCAGCCCGGAAGAGCTCTTCCAGAGGTTTCAGATCCACCCGCTTCATCACATGATATAGACCGGTATCTGTAAAAAGCCCATCGGAAAATCTTTAAAATAGCATTAAAAACAGGGAACCCAATTTCCGATGAAAGGTTAATGGAGTATATGGAGAGGTTCTACGTTAATTATAACCGAAAATCCCGTAACCCTGCTGATGATTTACTGGAACTGAATAACGGATCAGTATTCACCAGCGAGCAATACCTGGATTATGAAGGGAAACTGTCAGAAATCGCCAAGCCCCCTTTCGAAATTTTATCCAGAAACTATTTGCATAATCTGGCAATCAATTACCTGAATGGAGAGGTCACCGTTAACTATTCACAATCTAAATGTCAACAAAAGTAACCCAACATAATTGCTGTTGATTTGATGAAAGATGAGGAGACTGCTTTTCTGATGTTTTCTTGGAAAAACAGGTGACAGCGATGTGGCTGTGATCTGTAAAAAGAGACCAAGTAGAAAAACAAATCTAATTAAAAAGTGAGTTCTCCAATCGTATTTTTGCATGAGGCAGGTGCACTTCCATTTGATCCGCAGGTCAAACTACACAGTGAAGTGTTCTCTTCACCTGTGCTTTACTTTACCAACACTGCTCTTATCCGTTCAATATCCCAGGTATCTCTCCGGTTCTTTTAAACTGAGTCAGGAAAAGAGTTGGCTCCTTCTGCTGTCAACCAAGACTAACAGGCTATCAAAATCAAGGCTAAACCTGCTGTGGCGACGCCAATCCATACTCATTCGCCCCTTTGCCAGGGCTGTGTATAAGGCTACCAACCCTATGGCTCCGAATATTCCTCCTACACCACCCCATACGAGGTGATATAAAGAGGGAGTTTCCTCGGGAATGATCAAACTCAACAACAGTAAAAAGCCCAGCCCGACGACCTGAGAAAAGACAATAACAGATAAGATGTTGCCGCTTTTGGAAGCGAATCCACCGCTGAAGTCTCCCGCACCCCATGTAAAAGCGCTACCTAATCCAAAAGATATAGCCGATAGTTCTGTTCATATCATTTCAGTATTCTTCGAAATTTTTAGTGATGAAAAAAATACCTCGGTATCGAGACGGGTTATCAGATATTACAATTATGCCGGAGAAAGAGATAAACGATACCACTGCTCTTGTACCCGGCACTCAATAAAAATATTCCGATAAAACAGTTATCTTCAAAACCTAAAACTAGAAAATTCCTGTTCATTTTGTCGGTACATTCCCTTTTTATGTAGCACGTAGATTCTCCTAATGATATGCATTTCCCAACCTGTAATATAGCCATCCCATTTGAACAAGGTTGGTCAGTTTGGTCATCGGCCATTTCCATTTTGACTGGTAGAAATCACCGTTGATCTTATCGAGCCGAAGCTCCCATGAATACATATGAATCAAATTAAAGTTGCGGAGATAACTTTTATCGACGATATTATCCTCACCCCATCGGTATACGTCATCGAGAGCCCGGTAGGCATCCTTGAGGTAAGCTTCGCCCGCTTTCAGGCTCCCACCCGGCCGAGTGGCTGTATACAGGTTAACGCGGGCTATATCGAATCGTAGCCAGGCATCGACCAAGGCAAAATAGCGATTTTCAGCCGCCCAAGCCTCGGGATCAGAGTCGTTTTTGGCCGCTTCGAGATGCTTCCTTGCCTGATCAACAAAATAGGGAATCTGACTGTTGGATGCTGCCCGCCTTTTCAATACATCCGTGGGGGCAAAAAACGGATCGCCAACATCCGTTTGAGGTTCTTCGAATATTCTGAATAGTCCGGGGCCGGGATTCTCCGGCAAAGCTTCCTCGGGCGACAGGTCGAGCGCTAGTGCGAACGCATTTTCGAGAGCATGGTAGTAAGCGGGCCAGTGTGGAGTATTGGTTCTGAAAGCCGCTTCCGTAAACTGGGCGATAAGAACTTCTATATCGGTATGTTCGTCGAAGCACAACCGCGGAAAAAGCCAGGTATTGAGGTGGGCGTTGATAAATGGCGCGCTGCCGGTAAGTAGCACCTGCGCAGCATGTGCACCTGATTTTTTATAATATTGAAGATCCTTCTGCATGACGTTGGGAAGCGGTGGGATGACTGACTTAAAAAGAATTGCATCCAAGTAGTATTCAAAAACCCGAGATGGAGAGGCACCCTTGTTTTTGAAATATTCCGCCTGATCGATGAATCCTTGGTAATAGTGTGGATAGTTGACCCGGTTGGCCGAATCGTCAATACTGGCTGCATAGCTTCTTTTCCTGGGAGCCCATAGCATCGAAACGTTCGATTGCGGATCAACTCCAGCCGGAACCTTTTCCGTGTCATGATACGATAGAAAAGATACCTGTACCTCGGGTCTAATCTCGCGCAACACTTCCGCTACCATATTTACGGCCAGAAGTGCCTGCTCCGATGAAGGATATTCTTTACAGAGCTCGCACGAACACCACCCGCCGCCGAGAATATCATCCGGCCAGGCGTGCTGAATGTCGGCATAGCGATGTTCTTTGAAATAGACATCGGCATTTTTCCGAATCGTCTCCTTCGCCGTCGGATCAAGCGGGCAGAAATTGAAATCGTTCACCCTTACACCTTTGACTTGGCGAAAAGCCTCTGGGTGTGTTTCAAACATGTCGCGGGGAAGAAATCCGGTTAGAGTATGTCCACCATATTCCAGAATCATTCCGCACTTTTCGAGCAAGGGAAGAACCTGGCTTCGCTTTCTCTTCCACATCGGAATGGAAGCAGCTCCGGTTGCAACGGAAGACGGAACTACATGAATAAAAATAGTATTCATCTTGTTTCGGGCAGCCCAGATAATCCAGCTTTCCGCGTCATCCAAAAAAGCGGAATGACCTATGATCAGAACCCGTTCAGGTATCGAGGGCGATTGGTATCCGGAACTTTCGTCGATCGAGAAAGATCGACCTTGTGGAATTCTTTCATATCGCTTGTTTGGAGCGACCCATCTGCATCCCAAGGCTTCAAGAAAATCGTAAACCGCGTACAGAAGGCCTCGATGATTGTCTCCTTTAAGTTGAATCTCATCGGGTTGCGCAGTCCATATGAATGCATCTTGATTAGAGTTTTTGTGCGACAATATAAAAACCGGACCGCTATCGGACGGTCTTGTCTTTTCGATCGGAACGGTTTTTCCTGTTATTGCGCTTAAAAAATCGGACAGCTCTTCAGATGCGTAAATTGCCGAAGGATGATTCGAACCATTGATGATTCTCCAGTTTTTAGAAAAATCGAAATCAACGGCCAGAACTTTCCTGTTTTCTGACAATGTCTGTAACGATGCCAACATGGCAATAAAGATAAAACAAGATGAACGAAACCATTTCATAATCCCTCTTGAGGAGCAGTGTTTTGATGTCTCCGAAAATGTGACTCAATGATCCGTCGATTTGAAAAGTCCGTTTGTTAGATCCCGATACACAATCATTTCGTTATCACTTTTTCAAATCGGCTCGATGGCTATTTTCAGAGGTTCATCGACCCGGATGAAAAGAAGCGTCTGAGATAAAGTCAGTTGCCGATACGTGTTCAATTCGGGATTCTCCATCGATGGGTCAACTGCACATCCAAGATGTACAATATGTAATACTATTGAATATTTTGCAATAACATTTCAAATCATAGGGGTTTCAATTTCAAGAGTCAATATCAATTTGTCGTCGTTTTCCCAACTGATGGCTGGCACCATCAGTTGGATAACTTGGTTGGCTGGATTTTAAGAAAACTGATTTTTCGAGGAGTGTTGGGATTTGTTCAGATTCTGGAAAATTGGATTCAACTTTGAAAACTTACCTGCTTCTTTCTGAATCCTTCCTCAAATCTGATCCGAGTTTTGAGATTTCAAAATTAGATAGGATTTCATTTTGTTCAAAATTGAGATGAGAACCTTGACACATGAAAAGAGAGTTCTTATCATCTCATTCTATCTGGGACAGCTGTTTCAAATGATTCTCTATTTCTTCAGGTGTTTTAGGGCGAAATTCCAAAAGCTGGTCAATCTGATATATTCGTTGGTTCATCAGGAAAATTATTGAATCGGCATTGAAGGAAATCATCAATCGGATTAACAGGGCATAACGATGAAATCAAAGTTGGTTTTAGTGGCACTCCTGATCATTGGCATCATGAGCAGTAGCAAACAATTAAAGTCTGAACAAGTTTTTTCCTCCAATAGACCTTATGATGCGGTAATCGTCGGTGGAGGTATTGCCGGGATGACTGCCGCGTTTTACTTAAAAGACTATCATATCGTTGTTCTGGAAAAGCAGGAAAGAGTCGGAGGACGTGCGTTTTCAGAAGAGTACAAAGGTTTCTTCTATGCCAGGGGAACTGAGTATCTGGGACAACCGGAAGATGCTTTGAAAGAAATTATCAAATCTTTGAATCTCACCCCAAGGGAGATCCCATATCCCGCAGACATCCACTATGATAACGGAACCTATTATTATGGTGAAATGGGAAAGGCTCTTTATCTTATCAAGATGAGTGACCTTAAAACCTACAACCGATTTGTTAACACAATTCTTGAGACCTACGAGGACTATGAAGATATTCCGGAACTCTCATTGAACTCTGAATTGATGGAACTTGATGAGATAACAGCCCGTCAATGGTTTGAGAGAAACAGATTCCCAAAAGTCTATCAGGATACCTACAATGTTACCTTTAAGGGTTTGTTTGGAGCTACCATCGATGAGATCTCTGCATTAAGTGCTTTGACCGAGATTGCCTTCGATTTTGAGGGTGAGGAAAAGATTGGAGATCTTGATGACTTGGAGAATATTGGTACTCCGGGTAAGTATAAAACCGGGATGTTTTCCTTTGATAAGGGCATTGCGGAAATTCCTCTTGCCATCGCCTCTATCATGAAAGAGAAAGTGCAGCTTCGCTCTTTGGTAACCAAAGTGGAAAAGAGTGGGAAGTTATATCGGGTTTTTTATCAGACACAAGATGGAGCAACAGCTGAGGTTTTAGCCCGGTCGGTTATTTTGGCAACACCTGCTCCAGTCTCCCTGAAAATTGGCGATGAGGTACTCAGCAAAGAACAAAAGAGCATATTGGATCAGGTGTCCTACGCATCTTATCTCACAGTTGCGCTTTTCAGCAGCGATAAGATTTTCAATCGAGGGTTTGATCTGGCGATGCCAGATGGAAATCTGTTCACGGATATTTATGATGCCACCTGGATCCAACGTTACTACAATCCAAAGCTCAAGGAAAGAAATACCTGGGTGACGACGCTATACATCGCACCTAAATCTTATAAAGATCATTCCATTCTCATGCAACCTGAAGACGAGTTGATGACCCGCCTTTACGATGAATTGGATAAATTGTTTCCAGGTGCCAGGAGCAAAGTGGAAAAATATGAAGTGACACGGTTTCTATATGCTTATCCGGTAATGACCAAAGGTGCATATCGTCGTCTGACCAGACTACATCAAATCTCCGGTAAAGGTATATTTCTGGCGGGGGATTATATGATATATCCAACCTTCGAAGCCGCAGCAGAATCCGGCAGCATTGCTGCAGACAAACTGGAAGGCTGGTTGGGGCTTTAAAAACGGGGAATTCGCTTCATTGGTCAAAATATTCAAAAAGCCTCGACGCTGCCTGACTTGAATCCGCAACGGGAAATCCAATGTAAGTATTTCAGGAATCTTGATATATGAGAGTCTACTCCTATTTAGTCCACAACTTAACCAAGTTTTAACAAAGTCTTTGGATCATGCAACTATGATTGAACTTCATTTGCTCCAAAAAATGGGAGAATACCATGTCACATCTAAAGTGAGTTCTTATCTTATTGTTTGAATTTTATTTGCTTTTATCACTTGATTTAGATAGATTAATAGCAACCATTTGCTTCAACATATCTAATAGGAAATCAGTAATAAAGTGTGGTGAGTATCATGCACAAATTTAATATGAGTATCGGACTAACTTTTTTTTCCTTGATGACTGCAGTTAGCTGTTACGCAACAGAGCAAATAAAGTGGTATCTGCCTCATGTGCCTCCTTGTTATATCACCCAGGGAAAAGACAAAGGCACAGGGCATTGTGACAAGATGCAAAAGACGGTGATAGATTCCATGCCTGAATATGATCACAAAATTGTCATCAGCAACTACAAAAGAATGTTGGTTGCACTTGAGAATGAAAATAATGCCTGTAGTTCAGCTTTGTTTAAGGTACCCGCACGGGAATCATTTCTAATATACTCCAAAGCTGCTTTTATCGGGCTTTCAAGTGCTATAGTTACGTCTGCGCGTCAAGTAGAACACCTTTACTCTTATATTTCGCAAAACCAGCTTCTTAACCTTAAAAAATTACTGTCAAAGGAAAAGGAGATTAGAATTGGCGTGATGAAAGGAAGGAGTTTTGGTCCTGACATTGAGCCAATTATCGCCCCCCATAGAAACACTCCTGTGATTGTGGAAAGATCTGGTTCCGATTCCGTGGGGCTAATCAAGATGATGTACGCTAATCGATTGGATATGATTTTGGGGATCCCACTGGAGGCAACATACACTGCCCAACAAATGCAGTTACCACCAGAGTCCATAGTAATTTTACCTCTGCAGGGAATAAAAAATTACAATATTCTTTATATGGCTTGTTCAAAAAATAAACAGGGGGAGGCTGTCATCAATAAACTTAATCAGATAATTTTGCGTGATCGCCTTAAATTTATAGAATTTTATAAAGAATGGATGGATGATAACAGTGCACGGATGTACGACTCGATAGTAAAAGGTGTCTTTGAGCAGGCCGACGTAGAATAGACACACATTTTAGTATTTACAAGCCCTTTTTTGTGCCTGTTATATCAGCCTGTAAACGCCCAATCTGTTTCTCATGTATCGGCACAAAGCTGATCTTTATATGCTTTTGTTTGGTTGAATGTTTGCGGGTGGCAATAACCACCTTTGCTCTAAAACGAGTTTGATTATATCAATCCGAATCGATTAAATTTTTTCTTTTCCTTCTTTGTCATGGTCGCCTCCAGAGTTTACTATTTAAAACAGGCTTAACAGGGAGATCATATCTGTCGGACATCTCCTTCTTTGTGTTGTTAAGAAAAGCAACGCTTGGAGACAATCCGAAAGGTTTTAATCAAGATCAATATCACAGCAAAAGACCTGTTCTCCTCTTGGAGAAGAAAACAGCATGGAAAGAGTCATGCACATGTGGGCTCCAGTGATGGAAAGGTATGGTCTGGTAATCTGGATCTGGTTTGGATTAAAAAAGGCTCGCTGCACGTAATGCCTGCGAACCCAATTTGCTTTCTCTGCTGATTGAATCGGTTTTAATTTTAAGTTTTTCTCGGAAACCCTGTTTGGACAATGAACTGTTTCTCCCATTTGCACACCATCCGATTTTAATAAATACCCCCTGACAATGCTCCGGTCTTTAAAAAGCTCGTTGCAGGCTCGGGAAAGAGGAATCTCTTTTTTGATTTTGACAATTGTATCCAGAAAAGTTTTTTTATAACGATCTATCAGTAAGGCGTTTGCCCTGGATTTCTTTTGTGTTGAGTCGACATACCGTTTAAAAAGATGATCAAAAATATTTTTGTTATCAGGAACCTGGTCTTTATTAGCAATCGGCCGACAAAAGAAGAATCCCTGTGCAAAATCAGCATCACTTTCCAATGAGATCATGGCCTGATCTCTATTTTCGACACCTTCGATAAGAACCAGTGCACCAGATTGATGAAGAAGAGAAACTATTCCCGGCAGAAGATTTCTAATCTCGGCAATGGTGGAGGCCTGTTGGATCATGGATTGATCAAGTTTTATAATATCCGGTTTTAGTGACCAAACCCGTTCAAAATTAGAATAGCCCGAACCAAAATCATCTATCGCGATGAGACATCCGAGATCTCTAAAATAATTCACTGTTTCTTTCAATTGATCTAACTCTGATTCCTCATGTTCAACAATCTCAACAACAACACGATTTGCTGAGATCCCTGAATCTTCAATCAATGCTTTGAAAAAAGTACCATATTTCCGTCCAACAGTCGCAACTTTTGGAGAGATGTTTATAAATATCCAATTTATTGGATCATCAATCTTGGCAAAGCTATCCAGATGAAGGCATCGACATAAACGATCCGCTAAAACCAGTTCATATTCATCCTCCAGCGAGGTAAAAAACTGAGAAGGATTTATCCTTTTTCGATTTTGATCATTGATCCTGGCTAAAGCTTCATAACCGACGATTCTCTGGTGGGATACACTATATATCGGTTGAAAGGCAGACCGTATTGTTAAATCATTAAATCTGGCTTCTGTATAACCTTTTGAACGGTTTAAGAGACTTAAGATGCTATACAAACTAATAGCCGGTTTGTAATCTATGCAAATGCTATTCGGTTTTCCCTGCTTTTTTAATAAGGTAGAGTTCAACATTTCTTAACTCTTGGTGAATAATTTTTATTAGCTCCCTCGGACCGGCAAGGGGTTGATTGACATGTACACCGAACCTGGCGACAATCACAAATTATCTCGCGGTTATCATCAGGTTGTACCTATTTATGCCGTGATGGTTCAATATAGGATAGGGAGTAAGATCAAGCTTCGTGCCAAAGATATTGTTATTAAATACAGAGCTTTATCAATTGTCTAAATTGTCAATAATGCTATTTTTGACAGAGTTGCCATTTTTGATAAGTCGTCTTGGCTCTCTGGTTACCCTGGAGTCGATCAGAAGGGGAATTAATCCTGACAATCACTTGTTTGGTGGTGATTTTTTCCATTGTAGTGCAAGGATTGTCATTAAATAACCTGATTCGGAAGACCACTGCAAAAAATAACAGCGATTTGAATCATTTAGTAATTATTGCGTGCCTGAGTTTTGATAGAGAAACCACCTGACGAAACGGACCATGTGTCCCTGTCGTGCGATAATGGGACCACTGAAAAACCCAAATAATCGCTATTAAAAAAGTTGAAAAATCAGGGAAAACAAGACGATTGGAGAACCATTTAGGAGAATAGAAATAAAATATGAATGGAAAAGGGCTTTTGCCAGAAACTGTGGGCGGAAAACCATATTCCTGTGGTACTTCCCCTGCAAAATCCTGATTGCCAGCTTTCATTTTATCAGACTCAAGCTGCTTTCCTTATTCTAAAAGCAGTTACTTTCGTTTCTTCAAAGCGTTTTGTCATGATATTTTCAGGAACATTTTTCGCATTCTTCAGTACAAAAGGAACCGCTTTATCCCGGAAAACTGTAGCGGGAGTTGCACTACCATGAAACTCATGTGGACGCCAGTTATTGTACCAATCAGAAAAACTTTTACAAAGTTGCGTAAGATGCCCTTTATTCTGATCATCATTGGACACTAAAACATAGTGGTACTGCAGTAAGAAGACTTATGAATGCTTCTTCTGTTGTGTAGTTCACTTCTACTTTTGTGAATTGAATTGAGAATCTGCATAAACTGGGCAGCAATTCTGATTTTGGCTTAAAAACAAAAGTATTAGTGCTTTTATCCCATTCATAAGAAAAATCATCAATACCATGACTACAGCTTGAGTTGCTGTCTTCTTTTACAATGACGGTACTGTTGTTGATGAAAGCATCACTGAATGAGATATTAAATTCACTTGTAGAGACCGAAACTACATTTCCAATGGAAGGAGAATAACTCAACACTTCTGGAACAGTTATATCATTTGTTAAATCGTTTTCAACCGTGAAAAAATAGACAAATGGTATTAGATCGTATCCGTCTGAACTGGTAAATTTAGTTAATACAAAAACGCATTCTTTTTTATCTAAATTTGATAAAAAATTTATTGTGAATTCTGTTTTTTCATCATTCCAGGATGAGTCAAAATCCATAGGGTAAGTAATACAGTTGCCAGCGAAGTAGGCCGTTGAATTCATGGTCTGATTGAATGTTACTATAATTCTATTTAAGTCATTAGAAACATCAACACTGCCATTAGCTGGCGACAGATTTACAATAGAAGGTGCCCGCTCGTCCAAGTACGAACAAGTTGGTGAGGATTCGGTTGAGTTCGATTTTTCTTCCTCATTGCTCTTTTTACAACTACTAGCGGCCAATACAAAACTAATCATTATTATAATTATTGCTCTTTTTTTCATTTTATCTCTTCAATACTGTTAACGCGTTTTTCAGCCGCAGCCCACACTAAACTTGACTAGCACAGTATTTGATTATGAAACATTGGGCAACAATAGGCTACAAAACGTGCGGGGCTGTCGGCTGCAAAAAAATGTTATGAATTCCATTCTTCACGAAGGACTCCAAAGCGAATCGAATCATAATAAACGCCTTGCCAAAATCGACATTTCCTCAATCTAGCTTCCTGAAGCATCCCCAGTTTTTCAGCACACTTGATCATTCTTTCATTTCCAGACCAAGTGGTGAGACCAACTCTGACTATGGGCATAGTATCGAATAAATGAGTGATCCATAGCTTTAATGCTTCTGATCCATAACCTTTTGACCAGTATTGCTTTGGGTATATTGACACACCTAATTCCAACCAATTTGAAGGTTTATGTTCCCAGTAATAACCCACAGTTCCAATTAGTTTTTCTGAATTCCAAATCCCAAATTTTGCTATTGCATCATAGCCAGTATCCCGGTTTACACTGGCTTTATATTCTTCCAGAGTTTTGCGTTCGAGCGGGAAATAGGGAGCATCCCACCTTTTCCATTCAGGACTTTCTTGCCCGTAGATCATTTCCCAGAGTAAAGGAATCTCTATTTCCGATAATGATTTTAGATTTACTTTGATACCAAATAGTTCTAACGGCATTTTACGACAATTTCTTCATAATAAGTTATTCAGTAGAAGTCTCTCTATGTTTTTTTGGCTTAAAGCTCTTAAGCGTATAGATAATTCTATGATATGATCATATTCGATTTGGTAATCTGATCGGTCTGGGAAAAAATTACATATAATTCAACTGATTATCATTAGATAGGGGATAATACAGTATTAACTGAGAAATTGTCAAAGGGATTGTAAGATGCGGAGGATTTGGGGTTGACCGGGGGCAACGGGGGCGTTAATTTTTAACGTAATTTAATTGTTTCCTTTGGAGACATTTATTTCACTGGGTTTTGAGAATTCTGCAAGCACGGAGTTCGCCGGATCGCCAATCCACAAAACTGGAAGTGAAATGAGATGGGCCCAGAGGTTTGGCTACGGCGGGGTTGGCGCCCCGCTTTATGGTGCTTGCACACCGCCAAGCTTCTGGGTTCTTCTTATTTTAGGGGGATGAACCCGACCTGGTGGTGACCTTAATCTTCTGACAAAGGAGATTACACCATGAATCAACTCAACATATCTGCACAAGTTCAGAACTTTTCACACGAAGATTTTAATCGATCGAGGTTTCTCCATTCAAATCCGGAACCCGGCAAACCAAAATCAAACGGCACCGGCCGGGGAGGTCAAGATGGCAAATGAAACTGATGATAAGAATTTGGTTTTTTGAAGTCAACAAGTGTTTTCACATTTTTTCGAAATTTGGGTCTGATCTTGGAGTAAAATGGAATGAGAATGGAAACTGGAATTGGAAAAATGGAATCAAATATCGGATTAGTCTTACTTTATTGGCTTTGAAGGGAAATTGGAACATACCGAACCATTCTTCGAGACTTCCGTTTTAGAAAGACTCAGAATCGTTAATCCGAAAAGCCTGGATTTTCGATTGTCCCCCATTTAGCATCCTCAATGGGAACATACACAATCTCATCCGGTTTTTCAGGCAATTGAGGCGGATCACGAGCGGCACTTTCCTCCCATAAACCTAGATATTTCAAAATCTTTCGGATAATTTGAATCTCAGTTATGAACGAAATGATTTTCATTTCGGACTGGCATTCCGGGCAAATCAGCGAATCCTGTTTCCATATCTTTTTGATACACTCGCGCCAGGTAAGGGAAGGAACATTTTTAGGTCGATATTTCGACACATCGATCATTTTAACTTCATCAGGTACGGTTTCGGTCGATGGTTTTTCCATCATGGTTTCCACTTTGGCTCTTAAGACTCTGGATTTATTTGTGTAATGGCCATAATAGCGAATAGTCTGGAACGATTTCTTGGGAATATATTGTGTGATGGCAGCGATGAACTCTTCAGCATCATAGCAGCAAAGTTTTTATTTTTTCCCTTTTGAATTTTGCCGGTGTGATAAATCACTTTTCCGGTTTTTTCGACGTAATAGATATTCTCCGTGCTGATAACGTTTCGCATCATGTATTGCGCAATAGCTTCGGTGCCTTCTTTGTCCTCTTTTTTGATTCGAACGCCATTGTCAACGCTAAAACCGGAATGACGCCATTTTATAAGCTTATTTATCAAATCATCGGTAATTTTCCCTTCCTTTTTCAGAAATCGGAACAATTCTGCCCGAAACAATTCTGCCAGCGGTTTCAGATTCACATCTTTCATGATGTAGAAAGTGCCTGTATCTCTGAAAAGACCGTCAGTGGACAGGATATGTAGTTGTGGATGCCATTTCTCAGGATCGGCCCCAAAGGTGTGTATCGCCATCACTGCGCCGGGCACACCGTCTTTCAGTCCGACGACTTCCCGAAAAAAAAGTCAACAGGCTTTTATAAGCGCATCGACAAAGCCCCGTCAGCAAAGAACATATTCTGGAAGACTATATCCTGTATTGTCGTTATATTGTTGATTGAAAAAAAGCTTCAACGGTATTATTGAACTTTTTGTGGATTGTTGGGGATTGAAATTGAGGTATTTGGAGCAATTTCTGTTTTGTAAGTAACTGAAATTGTATGGTGCCCCCACCAGGACTCGACCTGGAGCTGAGGATTAGGAATCCTACGAGATTACTCGCTAAATACTTTGTTGTAATTGGAGATTCGTGACTGAGGCTGAAAATGATTGTGGATTGGGTGTGGATTGACGAAAACCTTCAATGTTGTAACCACTCATAACTATCTGATCTGACCTGCTAATAATAGACGTTTTAAGGGGTCTGAAGGTCAACTCAATTCCCCGAAAGTATATGACCTTCAGCCATTATTTAGCTAAACCAAGGGGGGAAAATACCCGCCACCTCCACCATTTAACCACCAATATCTTCCATATCTAATGCAGCACTCGCTGTAACGCCATCAAATCATAGTTATTTTTTTGTTTATTAAGAATTTTAGTTGAAGATTTGTGTGTCCCGGAAGTTCACTTTACTACGATTTAGATAACTACAAAGTGGGCTATATCGGCCTGACAAAAAGGGCTGGATTTTTTCAAAAATCAGTGAATCGAAAATATCGCTGGGTCATAACAGCAATCCAATCGTTCTCATGCGTTACTTCCTTCCTGTTACTGAGCTAGCCTGTACTCTCGACACTCCATTTGAAAGCCATTAAACTTCTTTCTTTCTGTAATCCTCGAAATGTGATATGATTCCGAACATTATAAAATTGGACACTCGTGCTATCAGTCTGGTTTGGCAAAAAATAAAATCACCATTTGCACGATAACGCACACCAAATAGTGACTAAACTAAAAACCTGTCTGATTTATTTAATTTTTTCACTATCTCTTCTTCACACGGCTGAGTTAGTAGCAAAAACACACGACACGTGGAATGTATTAATTTTGAATTCCTGCTTGAAAAGCAGGATGTGAAACAAATATTCGTTAATCAGCGAGGGGAGAAGTACATGAGCATTCAAAGACAGCAAATTGGCATCGTAAAACGGATGATGCATCAAGCCAAAGTGGATATTCTGGTAACCGGCCTTCTCGGCCTGCTTCTGGCTGGAATTCCCCTTGTTAGTGCCGCCGGGACTGAATCGACCCGGCAGGTGCTTTATCTCAGCTCTGTCCATTACGGTGATGCCTGGGGCGACGGCGTTGAAGAAGGGATACGGGAACGAGTCAAGAATTCCGGAAAACCGGTCCAGATCTTTACCGAATACCTTGATACCCGCCGCTTCCCGCACGGCAAACAGATTCCCCCGCTGCTTCAAACCCTATCCGCCAAGTATACGGATTCTCCGCCCGATGTCATGATTGTGTCTGACAACCCCGCCTTCGATTTTGCCACCCGATTCCGCCCACGCCTGTTCCCTGGCGTGCCCATTGTTTTTTGTGGGTATAATGATTATTCTCCCGGGATACTGGATAACCTCGACAATATCACCGGGGTTGTCGAAAGCCCCAATATGCTTTCAGCGGTTGAGATGGCTCTCACGGTCCATCCAGACACTCGAACGCTTGCTTTTGTGATGTCATCTACCGCGGGCACATCATTCCAGCGCAATATCAACGTTCTTGAACAGAGTGTCATTCAGAACCTGCAGGGGCGTTACAAGATTATACGCTTAAAAGATCTGACCTTCGCGGAATTGAAAAAACAACTGGTGGATTTGCCGAGTGACGCTTTGCTCTTTCTCGTGGGCACACCAAAACACCAGGAGAGCCCGACACCATCGCTTATCGAGCATGCCCGCATGATGAGCGCTGCCAGCCCGGTTCCCACCTATACCTTCTGGGATTTTGCCTTGGGTTACGGCATCATCGGCGGCCGTTTCATTACCGGTGCTGACCAGGGTCGAGCAGCGGCCGACCTGGCGCTGCGCGTTCTGGATGGTGAGTCGGCCAGCACGATTCCTGTAATTACGACTTCTCCTACCTCAGACATCTTTGACTTTCCAGTGATGCAGCGGTTCAACATCCAGCCGGAAGATCTGCCGCCCGGTGCTGTCATTCTCAATCGACCGTTCTCATTCTGGTCTAGATACCGTTGGCAGCTCGTCGGTATTATATTGCTATTGGTACTGGAATCAGCGCTCATCACCCTGCTCTTGTATGTTGCTCGCGGGCGCCGTATCGCCCTGAGGGAAATATCCGCTTTGCTTGACGCTTCCAAGGCGATTCTTATTCTCAAATCATTTGAAGAAGCCGCGCGTAAAATTTTTGACATATGCAGGGAGCTTATCGGCGCGCAATCCGGTTATGTCGCTCTTCTCTCGGAGGATGGCGCGGAGAACGAAGTTCTCTTTCTCGAAGCCGGGGGGCTGCCTTGTGACGTAAATCCGGAACTACCCATGCCGATCCGGGGACTGCGTGAAGTAGCTTACAAAACCAGTGATTCTGTTTATGACAATAATCTTGCAGCCAGTGAGTGGGCCCGGTTCATGCCTGAAGGGCATGTAGTTCTTAAAAATGTGCTCTTCGCGCCATTGAATATCAAAGAAAACACGGTCGGCTTGATAGGACTTGCCAATAAGCCCGGTGGTTTCACAAATAGAGATGCGGAATTAAGTAAGTCGTTCGGTGATATGGCTGCCGTAGCGCTTAATTACGTAAGATATCAGGATGAACTACGGGAAAGTGAAACCCAGTTACAAGTCATATTTGACAACGCGCCCGCCATAATGCTTCTTCTCGATGAAAATACTGAAGTCATAAAAATCAACCAAACCGGACTTATCGCGGCCGGCAAACCATTAGATCAGGTCAGAGGGCTTCGGGGCGGTGACGTTTTGAATTGCATCAACTCTTTCCAACATCCGAAAGGGTGCGGTTATGGCGTCGATTGTCAGAATTGCGTGATCCGGAAGACAGTCGAAGATACCTTCGCTACAAACCAGAATTACTTCAAAATTGAAGCCGAACTGAAACTGCGAGAAGATGAAAACGTTAAGGAACATGTTGTTTTGATTTCAACAGCCGTGGTCAGCCGGGAGACCCCAAAACAGGTATTGGTAACGGTTGATGATATCACTGATCGTAAACAGATGGAGGAAACCCTACGCCGTGAACGGGATTTGCTGAATCTCATAACCATGACCAGTCCTGTCGGAATTGCTGTTGTTGATATAAACGGGAAGATCGTCTTTGCCAACAAGCGATGTGAAGCGATACTTGGCTTGAAAAAGGATCAGATTGCGCAGCTTGAGTACAATGCGCCTGAATGGCGGATTACCGATTTTGATGGTAACCCTTTTCCGGAAGAACAATTGCCCTTCAGCCAGGTCATCACTACCCAGGCACCTGTTTCTGATGTCCGCCATGCCATTGAATGGCCTGATGGTCACAGAGTGTTGCTCAGTATCAACGCGGCGCCGTTGCTCAACGAAGCGAATCATCTAGAAGGCGTTGTCATGGCTTTCGACGACATTACTGAACGTATGCATTCAGAGAAACAAATCAAAGATTCTCTAAAAGAAAAACAAACCCTTCTGGATGAAATCCACCACCGTGTCAAAAACAACATGAATGTTATTGCCAGCCTGCTCAAGCTTCAGCTGAACAAAAAAAGACAAAAAGACGTTGATGAAATCCTTAAAGAGAATATCGGTAGGGTTTATTCAATGGCTGCTATCCATGAAAGCCTGCACCAATCTGAAAAGTTAACTGAAATAGATTTCAAAGCGTATCTCAATAAATTGTCTCAGATGCTGTCACAAACGTACTCGGTTGATCCTGGCAAAGTCGCATTTCAACTCGACACTCCAGAATTAAAACTCGCCATCGATCAAGCAAACCCGCTCGGTCTTGTTTTGAATGAACTGATATCCAACTCGCTGAAATACGCATTTCCGGATGGACAAAAAGGGATAATCAGCATTGAATCAAGTTTACTAGATGATAAGGCGATTGAACTGATTGTCGCAGATGATGGAATCGGAATGCCTGATGGTTTTGACTGGAGGAAAAGTGATTCACTGGGATTAAAGCTTGTTAAGAACCTGGTGGAAAATCAGCTCGGTGGTGTAATAGACCTCGACAGGACAAAAGGAGCCAAATTCACCATCAAATTTAACCTCGAATCAAACTATAAATAATGAGTAAAGCTAGAATTCTTGTCTTAGAAGACGAAGCCGTCATCGCAATGGAATTGGAAAGCCAATTGCAGAATCTTGGATACCAAGTAACTTCCGTTGTTAACACAGGTGATAAGGCAATTGTCAAAGCGGAAGCAGATAAACCGGATCTCATGCTGATGGATATCCGTATTCAGGGCGACAAAGACGGTATTGAGACAGCAGAAATAATCAAAAACAGATTTGGTATTCCTGTCGCCTTCTCCACCGCTTATCTGGATCAGGAACGAATCGAACGGGCTAAGATCACAATGCCTTTTGGATATGTGCTGAAGCCGATTCAGGAGCGGGATCTTAAAGTGACTTTGGAGATGGCGTTGTATGTGGCAAAGGTTGATGCTGAGAGGAGGAAAGCTGAAGGATTTGTCAAGCATGAACGAAATCTAGCACAACAATATCTTGATGTCGCCGGGGTGCTACTAATTGCCCTGGATTTAAGTGGCAACGTAACTCTAATTAATCCAAAAGGGTGTGAAATACTTGGGTATGAAAAAGAAGAAATCATCGGATACAATTGGTTTGATAAATTTTTACTGCAAGAAGGAATCGAAGAAGTAAAGAAAGTCTTTAACCAGATTATTACAGGCGATATTGAACCAGTAGAGTATTATGAAAATCCTATTTTCAGAAAAGACGGAAGTCAGCGTTTTGTGGCTTGGCATAATTCTGTTTTACGCAACAGTTCAGGTGAAATAATTGGTCTTTTTAGTTCTGGCGAAGATATCACTAAACGTAAAAACGCCGAGAAAGCTTTAAAAGAAAGTGAAAATCTTTTGCATGAAGTTATCAATAGTATGGAAAAAGCCATTGCTATTTATGAGGTGGTTAATAACGGAGAAGATTTCAGGTTTGTGGAAACAAATGAGTTTGCTGAAAAAATAATGCATTACAAAAGTGAAGATGTCATCGGAAAGACTTTAAAGGAATTGTTTCCCGGTGAGGCTTTCCTTGGATTAGTAGAAAAATTCAAAGAGACCTACTTGACTGGAAAATCGACTACTATCCCGCTGAAACAATACAAAGACGACCGCATTACACAATGGGTTGAAAACTATATTTTCAAAACGCCATCAGGGAAAGTAGTCGCCATGTTTGAAGACACAACAGAGAAAAGAAATGTGGTGGAATAATATCAAAACTCTTTCATGTGCCACCAATTCACTACTTCACCTCGCTCAACCTCTTCTGCACAAAATAGATATCCTGCTCTATCCCAATTCCCAGTGGACCTTGGATTGACTCCATTTCGGTTAGGCTGACATATCCGAATTCGTCAGCCGTCGTTCCTGTTAAATATCCAAACGTTATCTTCTCTACCGGATCATATTCCAAAAGATACCAAGTCGCTGAACCGAATGGATCAAAAAGCTTGGCAATCACTATTGGATCGTCTTCATGTTCCTGTGAGTAAAGCGGATACCCCGAATCATTCAAGATGATATGTTCCGATCCATCTTGAATATCCTTGACGGTGAATTTCAATGACATCGTTTTCGACTGCTTTGCTGCAATTTCTGTAATCAACTCGAATCGTCCACCCATAATCGAATGAGTTGCTTTATCACCTTCCTGAAATTGAACACTCGGTGCTTTGAAGACTACCGGAATTTTTGAAGCAACAAATCTATCCTGCAATTGTGAGCATCCGGCAAAAATCAACAAACAATACGGAATCAACAAAAATGTGAATCTTTGCATGATAATATCTCCTAAAATATTGATTTAGAGAAAGAAAAACACGAACGAGGAGGAGATATTCAAGAGGGGGACGGACTTTGTCAATCGGATTTCACTTGATTTCTGTAAAATCCATGTGTGTTATTTATGAGATATTCTGCTAAGTAAGGATTGGCAGGACTTTGAGGGGAATTCATCGGCAAGATTTATCGCCGTTGAATTAGGGGGATTTTTCTATATGCGTTTATATGTGTTATGTTTTAAGGAGATTTAAAGGAAAAAAACTATGTAAGTATCTGATGTGTATGGTGCCCCCACCAGGACTCGAACCTGGAGCTGAGGATTAGGAATCCACCTATTTGAATTTATAAATATTGATCGAAGAGAAGCACTAAAAGATATAACCAAAATGTTGAAAAAAAGTATTTGAATTTTTGGGGACAACATCAATCACGTTTTTCTCAGCATCACCCTATCCCAATGCGTTTTTGAGTTTAAGAAAGTCATCGGAAAAAACGCCATCCACGCCAATATTCAACAGGTTTTTATACTCTTCAATTTCGTTGACGGTAAAGGTGAACACTTTAATTCCCGCCGAGTGCATCGCTTCAACCTGCTCTTTTGTTAAAACGGAGTGCCATGGATTCCAGGAATATAAGCCCAACTCCACGCAGCGTTTGACCACTGATAGATCTGCAGGTTTTCTGGAGATAAAGGCCAAAGCAGGAATAGTTTTTTGTTTTGATAGTCGCTCCAGATACCTGATTTCAAAACTGGAAATCAACACCGAGTCCATCAGGTTTTTTTCTCTTACCGTTTTCAGGACTTTTTGCTCTATGGAGTCGGGTTGCCCGTCCTCCTCATAATATTCCTCTTTTATCTCAATATTGATAACTGCATTATTACCGACGAGATCCAGTATTTCATCCAAGGTGGGCAGTTTTTCGGATTGAAATTTGGGGTCAAACCATGATCCCGCATCAAGAGCTCTCAACTGATCAAATGTAAAATCAGATATTTTCCCGGTTCCATTGGTTGTTCTATCCAGTGTTTCATCATGAATTACAATCAGTTGCCTGTCCTTTGAAAACGAGACGTCAAATTCCACAACTTGGGCTCCGTTTTTAATGGCAGCTCCGATTGAAGCCAGTGTGTTCTCCGGATAATGGATATTATATCCCCTATGGGCAATTGGGATTGGTGTTTTTATCTGATCAAGTCTCATGATTTACCTATTTCTAATAAATTGGCTGAAAGGGATCACTGTATTGCTTATATTTCTCCATTTTACCCGACTGAAAATAGAATGATTTCAATCGGTAGAAAAACATGAGCTTAAAAGTATGATTAAAAGATTGTATGTCTTCAAGTACTTCAATTGCCCTGTCATATTTCCCGGCCAAGCCCAAGTAAAAGGAATAAGCTTGTACCAGTTCCAATTGTCTTGGCCATCTCTCTAATCCTTTACTTAAAAGATTGATGGCTGCTTCGAGATTTTCTTGTTTTCCATAAGCTTCAGCCATTAATAGATGAACTTTTCCTCTTCCCTCAAGATCTGTTAGATGATTTTTTAATTGAGATGGAATTTCATCTATCTTTCCCAATTTTTCAAGAATAGCGGCACGTTGTAAGGAAACCGCAAGGGTTCCGGGATAGATTGATTCTATATGATTAAGGCGACTTTCTGCTGCTGCAATTCTGTTCCTTGCAATATCAATGCTTGCCAATTGTGCTTCAACGTCAACTGAATAATCAAATTGTTTGACATAATTGAAGAGTTTCTCGGCAGTTTCATAATCTTTCTTTTGTTTGGCTATTAATCCCCTTAAGAATACAGCATTGCTATCCATCTCGTTCAGGCTTGGATGTTGTAAAGCCGATTCCGCAGTTTGAAAATCTCCTGCCTCTATACGCTGCCTGATATAATCGATTCTGATCTCTTTATTAAAAGGTGATATTTCAAAAGCCCTGGAAAGCGCCCATTCCGCTCCGAACAAGTCTTTTTGAGCCCCGAAGACTTTTGAGAGCATATAATAACCATCAGAAAACCGGGGATCTATATTGATGGCATGTTGCAGTGATTGTTCCGCCCGGGTTAATTCTCCTTTCTGATAGTCCAACTTGCCTTGAATCAGCAATATCTCCGGTTTATCAGGCCCCTCTTTTTGAAGTTCCTTAAGATCTGCTTGATAATCACCCAAGGGATCAATCTTTATTAGTGTTTTAAGTCTCAGAATTTTAGATTCCAGAGTGGGATGCGTCATCTTATCCAGGTATTCCAAGGTTCCCTGGAAACTTCCCATCGAGTAATTGATTGCTGCAATTTCGAAAGCAATCATGTCATTGGTAGCATTTCTGTTTTCAAAATCTACCAACAGAGCCTTTGCATATTGGGTTTCGCCAATGGCTTGATAAATTCCGGCAAGTAAAATATTTCCTTCAACTGAATTGGGGTTTACCAACAGAGCCTTTTTCAGACGTTCTGCCAGATCCAGAAACGATTCCCTATTGGACTGTTTGCCTGCTTTTTCACCTGAAGCCGATGCTGCTGATGCAGCTGTCAAAGTGTCAAAGGAAATCTCACACCAGAGCAATTGTGCATCAAAATTCATCGGTTCGATGCCTATTGCTGTTTCCAACTGTTTTAAGGCGTCTGTTGCTTTACCGGTTTCTCGGTAAGTCAATGCCAGATAGTAATAGGCTTCAATATTTCTATTGTTCAGCAAAAGGGCATTGATAAGATGATTGGTGGCGTCAAAGAAGAATTTTCGTTGATACGCAATTTTCCCGGCCAGCAGTCGATATTTATCGATCTGTTTTTCCAGGAGGATCGTCTTTTCGATTTCAACCCGGGCTTGTTCCAGCTCCTTATTTATAAACAGTGCGTTGGCAAGTCGATAACGAATCTCAACATTTTCAGCATCTTCTGATAATATCTCCCGATAGTTTTCGATTACAGTTTCGATTTGACCGTTGGCTATCATAAAATCATATCGATTCAAATCACTGGAACCGGAGCAGCCAACAAGCAGAAATCCCAGAAAGGCTGGTAGGAATAATACAACAAAACGGGCTAAATCAGGGATTACACGGTTTGATGTTTTCGATTGTTTCATGATTTTTCTATCCCGGAATTATATCATTGGTTAGAACCATTGGGTTCAATAACTGTAAGCTCATTCTCATGTTCACCAGCTTGAGGTAATAATAGGGTTATGGATTCAGATTCATTTCCAAATCTATCCACATGGGATACCAATATCCGGTAATCTCCTGCCAAAAATGAGTATTTTCCTTTCATCAGGGGTTCTGGATTTATAAGTTTCAATTCTCTTAAATCCTCCGTTAGCAGAGACCTATATAGATTAATCCCGTAATATATCTCAATTTCCTTAGGATTACCGTTGTTTTCGATCTTTGTCAGTATAGCTTCTCTTATCAACTTCCATTCAATATAGGCATTGATTCGCATAGGTTCAACGGAATCCAGTCTTTTCGTTACCGTAATTTCCGGTTTCGGGATTGCTCGACCGTACACAGGCCAGAATGCATCCGATTCCTTTGATAAAAGTCCTTCAACCGTTGAGTAACTGACGGTGAAAAAGAAAAAACCTTCTGCATACCAGTAATCTGTAAGCTTTCTATTAATCAAAAGGTTATGGGTGTTTTCAGAGTGCCAATGTCGCACTAACTCCGAATATGAATCACTGTTTTTGAGTCTGATCCGACTTTGATCTTCTTTGACTGCAATGGTAATTACTTCAATTGGTTTATTTTCACACGTATAACAGGTTTCAATGTTTTTGTAGACTTTGACATGAAAAGCATCCGTTGAAACATCGAGTTCGCTTTTAGAACCCGATTTAATAATCTGCCAGTTCAGCATTAACTGATCTGCTTTAAATACGGGTCTGTTAATTTGAATGGCAGGTAGGGATTCAACGAAGGCATCATATGGCTCAGGTGCAGTTCGTCGTCCACATGAAAACAAAACAAAAATAATTCCAGCCAGGGAAATAACCCAACTTATTCGACTCATAGTTTAACCAGAAAATTGAGTCCCAGTTTATTAACATGGGAAACCACGGAATCATCCCCCATTGCCTTTTGATTATACCAGTTCACATACAGATAGGCCGATATAAAAAACCTGATGTTCACCAGATAAAACGGTGCCGAATTGTTTAATTCTTCGTTGGACCCGCTGCTATCGTATCCCAGCTCGTATTGGACTTGAGAATACCCGATTCCGATATCCCCATGCAGGTAATGGTCAATAAACGTAAATGAGTACCCAAGAGCTATGCTGTTCAGTTTAAATTCAATGGTGTTATATGTCGAGTTTTTATACTCCACTTCTTTATTGAATTTTATGGCATTATAAAAGTAGCTATAGTCAACAAAGATCTTGCTGAAACTGCATCCAATAGTTACATAAGGTGTTTCATAGATATCCAGGCCGGGAGAATAAATACTACCGATTTTCTCCGAATAAACCTCTTTGCCTTCAATTCTGAATGCAACACCCTGGGTTCCAAAACCGGTACTGCAATATGACCTGTTTTCGATCAGCTGAACATTGTCAGAATTAAAGGTTGGCAATAGATGATTGGTTGTCTCCTGAGAATAAGCAACTGATCCCCCAACTGTACCAATCAGGACTACTGCCATTGTTAAAACATGAAAAAATGAAAAACAGGTTTTAATTATTTTGAGTTTCATACAGTAATTCTTAAATATCAAATTCTTGCTGATAAGGTATCTCACTCAGCGATGCACTCTGATCAGATGGTATCAAGGGTATTGTCAGAGTGAATTTCAGTTTTTGGCTCAGGTACTCCTTGGTATGATCATTTTCAGTGGTGCTTTTAATGTTTTCCGAATATTGTATGGAATAGCTGAAACATCGATGTTTGTAACTCAGAATGACGTATAGAGAGGTTAATTGGCGATCCAGCCTCTCCACGGTTTCGTCTTCCGAATATTTTGTTGCCAACGTGTTTCTTGAAAGATCCCAGGTCCCTTGAAGATCCAGATTCAGGTTGTTGTTCAGTAAAAGAGTACTGGTTATTTTGTAGGAGGTTGCTGCCGGGTTATTGATATTCGCAAGATCATAGTATTGGTTAAGATTATTGATATATTGTGCACTAAAACTGCTACCGGACGAATAACTCGTACTTAAAGTAATTCGTGTTTCTACAATTTTGTTTTGCTGATGATGGTACCGATAAAACAAGCTCCCTGAAAACGTTGATGTCGGATTTACGCTCAGGTTCATTCGTAAAGGAAGTTGTTTTTCTCCAATGTCGACCTCCGGATGAGTTGGATGATGATCAACGCAAAAGCTGGCTGACTCCCCTTCCTCCGCACAGTTTTCCGAGTTTAAATCAAACGGTTGAATTAAGCTCAGGGAGAAAAGGTTTCTAATGGATTTGGTATTGGCATCCTTAATTTTATAAACCGTATCAAGCTGATAGGTCATATTCTTTTGACTCATTACGGTACTTCCAATACCAAAATCACCAGACGGCATCGGCTGCAGAACATCATCCGTTTCCTTAAAAGTAAGCCTGGGTGTGAACGAAAGTCTGGCTGATTTTTCATTTTGATTATTAAAAAAATACCTAAACGCTTCAAAATCAAACTCTACCTGCCTGGAATCCACATACCAACCGAATTGACCGGGATAATTATCTATATCCGCATCGGCAATCTCATCCGATTTATATTGATATGAAATATTATAGTCGTAGTAGATTCTGCTGTAACTCGGTTTTACATTTAGAAAATCAAGATAAAAGGGGAAACTTGTGCTAATACTGCCGGTGGTTAGCAAGCCATTCCATCCATATTTCCTGGTATAATTTGTTGAGTTTGCTGACAAACTAATACTCAGCGGAGTCTGGAAAATATTGGAAAATCTTTGGCTTATTGAAATTGAAGGTTGTCTGTTAAGATAATAATCTTCATCGGTTGAATCATCATAAACAGATGTATATGTAAATTTACTCGCAGCTGAATAAGAGGCTGATAAACTACCGGAAAAAAAAGGAAAGGACAAATCCAGAATCCGGTAGAAGTAGTAATCATAATCGACGTTGGAATTGAAATACTCCTTGTTGACTTCATTGTCACTGTTTTCCAGCAGGTTTAAGGTCAAGGTTCCATTCAGAAAAATGCCTTGACGATGATTAAAGGAATACTTGTATCGCTGGGGCCGTTTATCCAAATTATCACTTTCACTGCTCAATGATCCCATGTTTTCTAATTCAAAATCCCTATCATCCGCCGTTTCATCCAGATACCAGGCATAAAATCCCCCTCGCAATCCCGGGAGAAATGCATACTGATAATCCAGACCAAGCCCCAATCCCCTTTTTTGTATCAGGTCAGCTGTGACTGTGAGATCATGATCCTTATCCAAGGCGATAAAATAGGGTAGTAACAATCTTGATCCATACCATTTTGTTTCATCAGAACTGGTATGATTTAAAAATTCAGGGGAGAGTAGTCCGGTTGCTCTCCCCTGTTTTGTGGGCCAGGAAAGAAAAGGAGTATAAAATATCGGAATCGAGTAGAATCTGACCGATGTACTCAAGGAATAGGCAAAATCATCAATATTATAGACTATTCTACTGCTTTTGATCCTGACTGCCTTCTCTTCCGGGTCACAGGTGGACACGATACCGTCATGGATAACATATTTTGTGCCGCTGATCTGCTCAATTTTTTCAGCAGATCCGGATGCCTTGTTTTTTTGATCATAAAAGGTTGAATTAATAAACGAGTGTTTTGATTCTTTGATATCGATGAACGCTTTCTCAGCCGTTATAATAAAGCTATCGGAATAAACGATAATATTTCCCTTGAACTCCATAATATTCGAGTCTTTATGATAACTCATCTCACCACCGGTAATGGTAGTCGCATCAATGGTAACACGGGGGGAGATATAATTATGGAAACCCGATTCTTTATCGTACTGGTAGGATTGATACTCGACTGCTATCTCTTTCGCAAAAACTATGCAGGGAGCATAGAAACATAACAGGAGGAAAAAAAGAATACGAATTCTTTTAAAAATCATATTCTTTTTCTCCTGACGGAATGGTATTATTTGAAAACAATTGCAGGTTTTATTTGGTTTCTAATGATTTTAAATAATAATCTGCTGCTTTTTCCATTAAGCTTGTGGAACGAGGAACCATTTTTGACGGACTCTCAAGCGATCCTTCCAATAGACAGGCTCCTTCAAAAAGCTGTTCAATACACTCTTTGAGCAAAGCATCCTGTGGAAATTTCTCCTGAATTTTTGACAGGTTCTGAATGAGTGGATTTTGCAGGTTGACTTCCATGACTTTTTTCCCAGCCTTAAAATTCTGGTCCATCATTTTCATCATACGTTCCATATTTGCATTCATCCCGTCTTTTGGGCTTACCAGGGTGCAGGCACTATCAACCAGTCTTTCGGATTCGATTACGTCCCCCACACGATCACCCAGGATGTCTTTAAAATAACCCAGGAGCTTTTTCTTGGCAGTCTTGCTCAATGTCTCTTTTTTATCTTCATCTTTCTCTTTTTTGAGTTTCAGATCGGCCTTATCAATCCCAACCAGGTTTTTCTCTTTGTATGTCCCGATGGAAGGCATGATAAAATCGTCAATTTCATCATAAAGATACAAGACTTCAATATTATTTTTCTTGAAATACTCAATATTGGGAGAATTCACGATAGTCTCTTTATCTTTTCCAAACACATAATAGATCTCTTCCTGATCTGTCCCCATCCGATCTACATAATCTTTTAAAGAGGTCAGTTTTTCGGGATCAAAGGAAGAGTAGCAGCGATACATCTCTATCAACTTCTCCCTGTTGGCAAAATCCATATGAATTCCTTCTTTTATGAAGCTTCCAAAGTCCTTCCAGAATCCATTGTATTTTTCAACATCCTTCTCAGACCACTCCTTAAACTCACCCAGTAATTTTCTAACAAGGTACTTATTGATCTTATCCATGACCACATTCTTCTGGGTAACTTCCCGGGAGATGTTGAGATCAAGGTCCTCGGAATCAACGATACCCTTTACAAAACGTAACCATTGGGGAATCAGTTCTTTACAATCGTTTTGGATAAAAATTCTTTTGACGTAAAGATGAATCTTAGTATCCAGGTCTTGAGAAAATAAAAACCTGTCCGCTGTCTTGGGGATATACATAATCGCCTTAAACTGCACAGGAGCTTCAACGCTTAAATGCAGATGTGCCAGAGGTTCTTCTGTCGAATTGGCAATGTATTTGAAAAACTCAACATATTCCTCATCTTTGACATCGCTTTTTGGTCTTGCCCATAAAGCAGTTGATTTGTTTGCTTTTTCCTCATTCAGACTAATGGGAAAGGAAACAAAATCGGAGTATTTCTTGATCGTACTTTCAATGCGCCACTTTGAAGCAAACTCTTCGGCATCCGTTTTAAATTTGAAGGAGATGGTGGTGCCTCTTTCCGGTTTGTCTATGGCCTCAATAGTATATGAACCAGATCCTGAAGAAACCCAGCGATAGCCCTGATCAGATGAGTAAGATTTAGTATCTACCGTAACTTCATCAGCAACCATGAACACAGCATAAAATCCGACACCAAATTGACCGATCAATTCCAGATCTTTCTTGTTATCACCGGTTAAATTACTGAAAAACTTACCTGTACCTGAACTTGCGATAGTCCCGATGTTGCTGATGAGTTCCTCTTCGGTCATTCCAATACCATTGTCCTCAATGGAAAAAGTCTTCTCCTTTTCATCCAGCTTTATATTTATTTTTAATTCCCCATCATTGCCCAAAATCTTCTGGTCGGTAAGAGATAGAAAGTGCAATTTGTTTAATGCGTCAGAGGCATTGGAGATCAGTTCCCTTAGAAAAATCTCACGATGGGTGTAGAGTGAATGAGTTATCAGATTTAATAACTGAGACATCTCTGCCTGAAATTCATACTCTTGTTTTTTTCCTTTTTCCTTATTTTCTTCGCTCATATTTGCTCTAAACAATTGTTATGTGGATTGGTAACAGACAATCTCATGATCAAGATTGTAGATTTAATTAAAAAGTTAAGTTTAAAAAAAAATGGAAAATGCTGCAATCCTATTTTTGGCCTGGTTTTATTGACAATCAGAGTTTATCTTTGTCGGCTTCGCAGCTCTTTTTCTTCTTTCCGAAACAGGATTGAGCACGAATTGTATAATGTTGATATCAGCTTAGCCCAGATAAACTGGATAAGTACCTAAAAAGTCATTTTCTGCCAAAAAAACGCCGAAAATAAGTTTTAAGGTACTAAATATAGCAGGCTTACAACAAAAATAATCAGGATTCTATTTAAAATGCTGAGCCTTACCCCAATGTCTGAAAGCATTATAAAAATACTCGATGTCTTCGGGATGATTATGAGCAATGGTTCCCTTAAACTCTTCCAGATCGCAATCTGCCAGCCATTTTTTGGCTTTTTCATAGCTATTAAACTGTGAATAGATCAGCGTTACATTGCCCTTTTCGCCGTATAATACCATGGCCCCAGGGGACCAGGTGACACTGAAGGAGTTTTTGTTAGTTCCCGGCTTGCCAACGAACCATGACTTACTTTCTGAAGAAATTATCTTATAGTCGGAAAAACTATCCTTTGTATTGCTCATATAGTACTCCACCCATCTGTTATTATGGTTTTTTTGAAGCGTTTCTCAATATTGAATATCCGATATCCTTGTCCCTGCTCAAAAATCTTTAATTACATTAACCCTTCTGTTTCTTTAATGCCTAGCATTAAGTTGAGATTCTGAACCGCCGCTCCGGAAGCTCCCTTTCCTAAATTATCAAGACGAGCGATAATAACCGCTTGTGACTCGTGTCCAAAAACAAAAAGCTCAACCTGATTTGTACCCACATTTTTTGTGGGCGAGAGGAATCCGCTGTCCAACTCATTCTCGCAGTTTACCGGAAAAACTTTTATGAACGATTCATTTTCATATTTTTTATGGTAGGTATCAACAATAGTATGAATTGAAGTCCCTTTTGCCAGCAAATGCGTGAATAAGGGGATCTGAACCAGCATCCCCTGGGGAAAATGTCCGACGGAAGGAATGAAAACCGGATTATTCTCTAATCCTGAATACTTTGCCATTTCCGGCAGATGTTTGTGGGAGAGAGATAATCCGTAAGGTCTATAGGACCATAACTCTTCCTTGGGAAATAGTTTCTCCCTTTCTTGATAGGCTTCCATCAGTTTTCTCCCCCCCCCGGAGTAACCGGAGACGGCATTCATGCAGACAGGATAATCAGGTGGAACAATTCCGAATTCAATAAGTGGGAAAATTGCCAATAGAAATCCGGTCGGGTAACAGCCGGGCACACTAACTCTTGTTGAGTCTTTAATTCTGACACGCTGCTGATTTGACAGTTCTGGCAAGCCATACGTCCAAAGGTCAGCGGTACGATGAGCGGTACTGGCGTCCAATATTCTCACATTCTTATTATCAATCAGACGAACCGATTCAACTGCTGCCGCATCTGGTAAGCAAAGAATAACGGCATCAGAAGAGTTTAAATAGGTCGATTTTATCTTCAGATTCTTACGTTCTTCATGAGGTATTTCAACTAACTCGATATCCTTCCGGTGTTTGAGTCTTTCTACAATCTGTAATCCGGTTGTTCCGACTTGACCATCAATAAAAACCTTATACATATATTACCTTTCCTCGTTAACCTTTCTTCTGATTGTTCTGATGCCGATTCCCAATATTTTTGCAGCTCTTGTTCGATTCCCGTCCGTCATTTTAAGCGTTTTTTGGATCAACATCTCTTCAGCATCTTTAAGTGTGGTTCCAATGGGAATGAAAACTCCTTCATCAGTGGGAATGGAAGCAATTTCAATAATGTTACTGTTCTTGGTTTCTTCAACTAAATCTGCCTGTTGCTCTTCTATCTGGTAGTCCTGTTGAGGATTGATCTTTTGATTAACATTCAATTTCTCCGGGAAATAGGCGGTTAAAAAATCAGGAGATATTTGAATGACATTGGATGGCAGCAATACTGCCAATCGAGTCATGATATTTTTTAACTCCCTCACATTTCCCTTCCAGGGCTGACGAATCAGTGTATCAATGGTTTCTGTGGTCAACACCGGAAATGGTTTTTGCCGATTCAATTCCATAAATGCCCGTTCCAGAAAATGCCATGCCAATAACGGTATATCCTCAATCCTGTCTTTAAGTGCAGGGAGATGCACACGGAGAACATTCAACCGGTAATACAGATCCTCCCTGAACAGTCTGTCTTCAACAGCTTCTTCCAGATTTACCTGTGTGGCCGCCACAATTCTGAGATTGATGCTGATCGGTTTTTCACCGCCGACTCGATAGAATTGCCTCTCTTCCAATACTCTTAATAAACGGGCTTGCAGAGATAGGGGCATCTCTCCAATTTCATCCAAAAAAAGCGTTCCATTTCTTGCAAGTTCAAACTTACCCCGATGTTGTGCCTGGGCACCGGTAAAGGAACCCTTTTCATGTCCGAATAATTCGCCTTCAATCAGGCTTTCCGGAATTGCACTACAGTTGACAGCAACAAAAGGTCCGTTTGCAAAAGGACTCAATCCATGAATGGCCCTGGCAACCATCTCTTTTCCCGTTCCGGTTTCACCGGTAATGAGTACACTGTGATTGCTGGCAGCAAGTTTGGGTAATACCATTAACCCTCGACGCATGATCGGTGATCTGAAGATCAAATAGGGTCGTAATAACTCGGTTAACGGATCTAGTTTGCTGATGGACGTCGTATTGATCTGACTGTTTTCAGCAATATGCGAGCTGAGAAGTCCAATATCCAATGGCTTGGTAAAAAATCCGTCAATTCCTTCAACCTTGAGCTGTCTTATAGATTCAATTACAGACGGGCTTGACATCAGGTAAAATTGACCCGACGGATATAAGGCTTTGAAATGTTGAATCAGCTCAAACCCACTACCATCTTTCAGACTGGCTTCGACGATCATGGTATGAACCAATTTCTGGCTGATTACCTGGTGAGCCCTGGCAATATTTCCGGCAAGTCTTACCTTGGCTCCCAATTCCTGAAGAGATCCTTTCAGATTTCGCAGGCTGGTCGTATCATCGTCGACTAATAATATAAAAATTCCATTTAAGTTTGTAGCTTTTATATTTTCTGTCATTTTTTAACTATTTGTCATTCACCTAAGCAGAAAGATAACTGTAATGGACTTGATACATTCAACTTAAATGATGATTGGACTGTTAATCAAGGAAAAGCAATAGGGTGGGGTACGTTTTCCCGAAATTCGGGAAAACGTCTGATGTTACCTGCAGAGTAAACTTTTACCGGATAGTAAAATCCACTTGACTGGTAGAGATATTTCCTACGTTATCAATCGATCGGATTTTGATTGAGTAATCGATAGACTTCTTAAAAGACAGCGGATTTTTGTACAAAACTTCCTTTTCACCATTAATGCTATAGTAAATATTTCTGATTCCGGATTGTTTATCCGTTGCAGCCAGATACAATAACGACTTCAGCGGATAGACACTATCAGTCGGAACCGTGGGATTCGTGCCAAAATGATGATAGATTACAGGTGAAACCTCATCAACATACAGGGTAATTGTCTCAATCTTGCTGTCGTTATTGACATTATCAATTGCGCGATAGTTCAGAGTATGGATTCCCTCCGTCGGCAGCGTAAACGCTTGCGTATAGAGCATCCCGACTTCTGTGTCGGTTGAAGGATCAACCGCATAGGAGACACTTTGAACACCGGATAGGTTATCCGTGGTCGGAAGGGAAATCTGAGTATTCAACCGTACATAATGTGTCTTTCTAACATAATAATGCTCACCCATGAATTTCGGACTTACTTCCGGAGGAGAAATGTCGACCACAACTGATTTTTTGATTGTATCACTGACATTCAAGACCTGATCACTTGCTGCAAAGGAGTAATTAAATTTGCCATTCCTTTGAGGAAAGCTTAGCGGTGCTTCATAGGTTTGTGCTTTTTCATTCGCCGGATAGTAGCGAATTCGTCTGACACCTGCCTTGTTGTCAGTAGCTGTTAATTCAATTTTTGTAGACCCCGAAACATAGGTCGTTTTATCTGCAAAGTACTGATCACCCATAAGTGCGTGACTTACAACGGGCGGGATACTATCCAGATAGAATGTGAAGGTTTTGTTCACTTCTGCATTTTCAACCCGATCTCCTGCGGCATAAACAAGACTGTGAACACCATCATTCAAACCGTTCATTGTCAACAGCTTCCCGCTATATACTCCTTTTTCCCCTTTAAACCGATAGCGAATCTGTTTTACACCAGCTTTTTCATCTCTACTCTTTAAAGCGATTTTAGACCTGGGTGACACAACGTCCTCGCCTGCAACATTGATGTGGCCACCAACAATGGAATGATTGGTAACGGGCGGTGTAAAATCGAGTGAATATAACCTGGTTCTCTCTTTTGATTGGTTACCAACATTATCTACTGCAAAAAATTTCAAAGTATAATCCATCTCCTTATCCAAATAGATGGGTTGATTATACTTGGAAAAAATCTCCGAGTTTAATGAATAGTATCCTGCAAATACTCCGGAGCTCTCATCTGTTGATTTGAGGGTTATCGTTACCGGTTTCCCATAAATATTAACATTCCCGTTATATACCCAAGGGGCTTTGGTTACTGATAGCTTGGTATTGGGAGCTTTACCGTCATCATTTACATAAAAAAGGTGATTATCCTTATTCTGCTGAGGAATTCTGTGGTCTGCCATATGTCGAATGGTGTGCTTTCCATGACCCTCAAACTTAAACGGTTCAATCTTTCCGGACTTCATACTTCCTTCACTCCTGAGAATATAATCGGGAGCGCTATCTTCCGGTGAAGTGGCTAATCGAAGATATACTGGCTGATTGCTTTTAACATAGATTTTCCCTTCCGGGCTTACATACACCGGTTTAGGATTTTCCTGAACACTTTGTGAGAAAACAGCCAATGGAAAAAAAAGGCTTATGACCAAGCTGATAATCGTTAAATACACTTTCATACAACCTCCCTAATGATGGATTCCATTTTTACGACAAATAATGGTCGATTCTAACAGATCGAATGTTAAAAAGAAATTAAAAATAAAGGCGCAGAGCGTTTGTTGAATTAAGGCAAAATCTCATTATTACCGGTTTCTTTTATAAATCGTGTCGATCCGATTATGCACAAAAATCAACTTAATTGATTGATTCTTCCAATCAGGTCAAAAATCCAAATCAACCATGAAGGTATACTGTAGGTCATTATTATTATTAATTGCAATAACAAATCACAATTTCAATTGGCTGAACATTGCACAAAACGTTTAACATCTGCAGTGTTGAGGCTATTCATTATCCTCTTTTTTTTAGTTTTTTGTCCCGGTTAGAAAATACTGTTTTTTCAGGCTGAACTGAAACGGTTGTAATCGCATCTTGAACTGAAAGTACTCGGTAAGACGCCTGGGAGGATTTCTGAAAAATAATGCTGTCTGAATTGCACTTAAGGGACAAAAAAGCGGCCGGGTAGCGAATATTCTCTAGAATATCCGCTACAGATTCAACCTAAACTTCCATTAACTCTTTCTCTTTTTCTGCCATCAACTCGTCAACAGTTGCCACATGTTTGTCTGTCAGGATTTGGATCTTTTCAGCTTGTTGCTTCAGATCATCCTGGGAAATCTCCTTGTTTTTTTCCATTTTTTTTAACTTTTCATTTCCTTCCCGTCTGACATTCCTAATCGGGATTTTTGCATTTTCCCCTATTTTCTTAATTTGCCGAACCATCTCTTTCCTACGCTCCTCGGTCAATGGAGGAATCGGAAGGCGAATAATATTACCATCATTTTGAGGTGTTAGCCCCAAATCAGCTTTTTGAATTGCTCTCTCGATCTCCGTCAGCATTTTCTTTTCCCAAGGAGCAATCGTAATCATTTGTGGATCGGGAACTGAAACGTTACCAACCTGATTTATCGGGGTAGGTGTGCCGTAGTAATCAACGTTCACATTATCCAATATTGCTGGGTTAGCTCTTCCAGTCCTAACTTTTTGAAATTCTTTTTTAAGAATCTCAATCGCATTTTCCATTTTCCGGTCAAGTTCTTTAAATAGCTCGTCCATAACTGTCTTTTTTAAAGGTTGATCATCAATTCTTCAAATCGGTTAATGAAAGCCAATCATCAAGCTTTCTGCTCTCAATCTATTCAAATATTTCTATGTCAGACTTCTCATTGAGTCAACTTAAAATCAATATTTTTCGTTGTATCTTTAGTTTTATTTGATTACTATTTAAATCTCTACAATAGTTAAGAAAGAGAATTTAAGCACATTGAATACCTGATAAAGCCATTAAATATTCCTGAATCACTTCATTATTAACAACCACTTTTTTCTTACAAAAAACAGACAAACGGGAGAACCATGAAAGGCTTTTTTTTCGGACTAACTGCTGGATTGGCTGCTGGAGTAGTAGCACAAATGATGATCGCCAAAAACCATGAACAGATGCTTGAGCTGGTACGCAATCTACCAAGACCTTTAAAATTCGGTCATGCCAGCACTTTGGATGAATTATTAGCTCAAAAAGACATGCTTGAGGAATTGATTATCAAAAAACAAACGGAAGTTGATTCCGCAGAAAAAGATGATGAGGAATACCCGGCCGAAGATGATGATTTTTAATGGAATTGTCAGTTGTTATCTCTAAACAGACAAATTCGATTGAAAAAACAAGGCAGAGAAACTCTCTTCTTTATCCGGACAGCGAAGCTTACGGAATAAGTCTGAGTGTGCTTACTTCAATCCCATCAAAGCATCGTCCAGGTATTTAACAAGGGACATGGCAGTGAGCGATTCCTCGGAATGGGAGGTGATATATTCATCACCGCTCTTTCCATGGAGCCAGACTCCTAACAAGGCTGCATTTTCTGCTTTTACTCCCTGTGCCAGAAAACCCCCTATAATTCCTGACAAAACATCACCACTCCCTGCAGTAGACATCCCTGAATTTCCCGAACTATTTATATAGACCTTGCCCTCCTGTGTAAAAACCAGAGTAGGCGCACCCTTTAATACCAAAGTGGTTTTGTGTTTTTCAATGAATTTTATTCCTTGTTCGATACGTTCTTTATTGGTTCTGGGTTTATCATAGCCAGTCAATTTTTGAAATTCGCCAGGATGTGGAGTTAACACCATATTTTGTAGATTTAGTTTATCCCAGCTCTGAATACCATAAAACGCATCAGCATCCAATATGACAGGCAACTCGATCTCTCTCAATATTGACTCAATGTTTCTCCAGTTGTCCTGCTCTCTTCCCAATCCACAGCCAATAACTGCAGCATCAAATTTCTTCAGAAAATTGGTAGACAATTCGTTTTGAAGGCAAGACATCAGTTCCGGTGCTTTAGCCAAGAAAGTGTGGGTTAATCCTTCCGGCAATGCTGAAGTCACAAGGCCGGTACCAACTTTTAATGCCGCATAACTTGCCAAAAATGACGCTCCAAGGGTTCCAGGTGTGCCACACCAGGTTACAAGATGCCCATATTGGTTTTTATAGCTGTCCGGTCGACGTAACGGGAGATATTGACGCACCTGTTCCCCTGTTAATAAGCAATACTCTCTGTCATTATTGTGATATTTCTCCAATATGGAAATATTTTGGCAGATTGTCTTTCCTGAGTATTTTCTCCCGGGATACAGATGATGTCCTATTTTTTCTTTCTGGAAAGTAATGGTGACATCATTCAGGATTCCTACTCCCATTAAATCGCCTGTTGATGCACTGATTCCTGAAGGTACATCGACGGCGATTTTAAATCCTGGTTGCTTATCTATCAATTCCACGGCCTCAACCAAGGTACCTTTCAATTCTGACTCTAGACCGGTACCTAAAACGGCATCAATAATAACATCCTTTTGATCAATGGAAAAATCACTATCAAGAAACTGTTTCCATTCCAGTGTAAGCCCATAATGATTCCAGACCCTGGCGTTGATGATACAATCAATGGATTTCGGTGGTTTAACAGAGATTACTATACAATCGTAGCCTCGACTGACAAGATTTCGTGCGATCGCGTAACCATCACCCCCATTGTTTCCGCCTCCACAAAAAACATAAATGGCATGGTTTTCATTTAAATAGGGTAAGGCAGATTCTACCCAAGATCTGGCAGCATTCTCCATCAATGCAATACTGGGAAGCCCGACTGTTTCGATGGTGTAAGTATCCATTTCCTGCATCTGCTTTGAATCGACTAATCGCATGAAATTCCCTTTTTGTGTTTTAATTTCAAGGTATCAGAGTTAAAAATTCTAAATCTAAATATCATGGCAAACAAATAATCAAACAAAAGAATAAAAAAACCGTATTTACTTTATACTACGCCATCCGTTTGGTAAATTGGAATCATTGATTGATAAGCACTCAAATTTCGCTCCTGTTATAACAGCACGTATTCATATTGATGCTCATTCGTCATTCATAGTCTTGTATAAAAGCTCTCAGCGATTAGCTGTCAGCTTTAAATTGAATGCTTTCCACATATCCAAAAAATAGATGAAAAATTATAAATCCTTTTTTGCCACTGCCCCCAAAGGTATCGAATCCATTCTTGAAAAAGAGTTGAAAGATCTTGGGGCCCTCAATGTTAAAGCTATCAGAGCGGGAGTTTCCTTTCAAGGTGACCTGAAAACAGCATATAAGGCTTGTCTCTGGCTGAGAACAGCCAACAGGGTTCTTATGCCACTCGCAATTTTAGATGCAAGTTCTCCTGAAGAGCTGTATCATCATGTATATGAAATCGACTGGTTCGAACATCTTAGTCCCGATGGGACTCTGGCGATAGACTTTCAAGTTTCAGACTCAAACATATCACATTCGCAGTATGGCATTCAAAAGACCAAAGACGCAATTGTAGACCAGTTTCGCAACAGATTCCAGATCAGACCATCCATCAATCTTCTTACTCCGGATATCCGGATTAATATTTATCTCCGCAAAAACGAAGCCACAGTCAGCCTTGACCTCTCAGGAGAAAGCCTTCATCGTCGTGGCTATAGGCAACCCGGAACTCAGGCACCTCTTAAGGAAAACCTGGCAGCAGCAATACTCATTAAAGCTGGATGGCCGGAGATTGCAAAAAATGGCGGGGGGCTCATTGACCCGATGTGCGGCTCCGGAACACTCCCAATCGAAGCTGCTATGATTGCTGCCAATTCAGCTCCCGGATTAATGAGAGATTATTTCGGTTTTATCAAATGGAAACAACACCAGGCTGATATATGGGAGTCACTGATTGATGAGGCTGAAAAAATCGAAAGTGAAGGATTTGAGAAGATGCCGTTTATTGCAGGCTATGATTCCGATTCAAGGGCTATTCACAAAGCAATAGAAAGTGGTGATAAAGCCGGGCTGATAACAAAAATACATTTTGAAAAAAGGGAATTTGCTTCATGCGAACCCCATGTGCGAATGGGCACAAATCCCGGTTTGTTTGTGATGAACCCTCCATATGGTATTAGAATTGGTGAAACTGAACAATTGATTCATCTTTATGCCAATATAGGAAAACAACTCAGAGATAAATTCCTGGGGTGGCATGCTTCCATTTTTACGGGAAATCTTGATCTGGGTAAATCTATCGGAATCAGGGCTGTTAAAAAGCACTCTTTTTTTAATGGAAAAATCCCCTGTACACTTCTAAATTTCGAAATCAATCCCGACTTGTATTTTCGTGATAAAAAAGATGCGGTGAAGAAACCACTATCCATTTCAACAACAAAAAATGACGATTTAAGCATTGAGATGTTTGCAAATCGTATCAGCAAAAATTTGAAAAAACTAAAAAACTGGTTGGAAAAAGAAGGAATCGAGTGCTTTAGATTGTATGACAAAGATATTCCGGAATTCGCAGTCAGTATTGACGTTTACAATCGTCATGTTAATGTCCAGGAATATAAAGCCCCGGATTCAGTGGATGAAAAGAAAGCCAGGCAAAGAATGGACAGTATCAGGGATATCTTGCCCAAAATTATGAACATTCCCAAATCCAATATTTTTGTTAAGGTTCGGCAAAAACAAAAAGGGGTTTCCCAGTATCAGAAACAGCTTTCCACGGGGATTTTTCACGAGGTTAGTGAAAATGGCTGCACTTTTCTTGTCAATTTTACAGACTATCTTGATACAGGATTGTTTCTGGATCATCGTCTGACTCGAGAATTGATAGGTAAAATGGCAAAAGGAAAATCTTTCTTAAATCTTTTTTCATACAGCGGAACGGCTACAGTTTACGCAGCAATGGGTGGAGCAACGTCCACTGTTTCAGTAGATCTGTCAAAGCATTATATCAACTGGGCCAAGAAAAATTTAGCAATCAACGGATTTGATGACACGAAGCATCGGTTTTTCCAATCCGACTGCATTTTATGGATGAAAGATAATCATCACAAGTATGACTTGATTTTTATCGATCCTCCAACCTTCTCTAATTCAAAACGACTCGAGTCCTTTTTTGAAATACAAAAGGATCATGTCTCTTTGATACGACTGGCGTCAAAAATGCTAACAGAAAATGGTCACATCATTTTTTCAAACAATTTCAGGAAGTTTAAAATAGATCATGATGGTTTATCTGATCTCATCATTAAAAATATCACCTCCGAAACGATCCCTTTTGATTTTGAAAGATCGCCTAAGATTCATAATTGTTGGCTGATAACTCGCTAAAACTCGCAGGTTTTATAGAATTCCTCCCTTACTGAAAATTCTTAAACATAATAATTTTAGACAGAAAACCTGTTAGGCATGGAATATGATGTACTAGGGATAGCAAAACAGATGAGGCAATTGCCAACAGATGACATCAAGACATAATGGACTTGCAAGTTTTTCTATATCAGTATATTAGGGATCAAATGATTGCTGACTGCATATTCATTATATCTGGCCACATTACCAAAGAGTGGAATTTTTTTCCCATTACATCGATTCCAATAAAATGAGTTATTTAAGAATCAAACACACGGGATTCAACACAGTATTTTTATTCCTGATATTGCTTTTTGCACCGATTGAATCGACTTTGGCGCAAAACATCAGATATAAGTGGCAGCAGCAATATTACGGGGGTCTTGACGGCGTTAACAGTCTGCTGTTCTCTCACGAAATGAGAAACTCCAAACTGGCCTTCTCAGATATCGATGGAGATGGAGATCAGGATATCTTTTTGGGGCAGAAAAACGGGGAGATTGCCTACTTTGAAAATCGCGGTTCAATAAACTCTCCCGATTATGTGCTTATTACTCAGCAATATAAAGCCATATTTGAAATCAGGAAGGATGGAAGGAAAGTAAAAATCAGAAATACAATTGATGTTGGCAACTATTCAGCACCTGCTTTGATTGATATTGACCATGATGGAGATTTTGACCTTTTTGTTGGATCAGAGCAGGGGTATATCTGGTTTTTTGAAAACCAGGGAAACAACCTGGTACCTGAATTCAGACTTGTTACCCCTAAATACAGCAATATTGAGCCCGGACAAAATAGTGTCCCCATATTTGCTGATGTGAATCTTAAACGAAAATATGATCTTTTAATCGGTACAGCCGAGGGAAAAGTCTGGCTTTATTTAAATGAGGGTACCAGAACCAAAGCGGATTTTTTAAAATATCCACCCATACTGGTATCGGAATTCGGCTTGGAAACCCATGCATCACCCGGTTTATTTGACTGGGATGAAGATGGAGATCTGGATTTGGTAATAGGTCAAAAAAATGGAACTCTGAGTTTGTTCATAAATGAAGGTGACCGCTTTTTTCCTAAGTGGGTTTTCAGCGAACAATATTTTCAGTTGATTGATATTGGGGGTGAATCTGCTCCAACTTTTGTTGATATTGACAATGATGGTGATTCGGATCTAGTAATCGGAAGTGCTAATCCTACTGTTTTTTATTATGAAAATCGCATTCAGGATGAAAAAAGAATACTCTGGAACAAAAGCACAAATCTTTTCAAGTTTCATAAACTTAATGTAACCGGAAACAGGGCAAGTATTACGGTGGGTGATCTCGACAATGACAAAGATTTTGATATGATTGTTGGGGAGAGTTCCGGGAACTTAAATTATTATGAAAACCAGGGAGATTCCAAACAACCCAACTGGGTTCTAAAAACTGAAGAATTGATTTTCATGACAGGCATTGAAAACAGTGCCCCCACCTTGGGCGATATTGACGACGATGGCGATTTGGATCTTCTCATCGGGGAAAAACAAGGACAGATTATCCTGGTCTCCAATATTGGAACCCCGGAAAAAGCGGAATGGAAACTTGCAGATAAAACCTATTTTCAAATCGACGCAGGTTCCAACAGCGTTCCATATCTTGCAGATATAGACAAGGACGGCGATCTTGATTTACTGATCGGCAATTTTGCTGGCCGGATTGTTCTTTATCTAAACAAAGGTACCAAAACAAACCCACTATTTGTGCTGGAATCAACACGATTTGCTTCGACTAAACCACTTAAGAATGCAGTCCCGACCCTCTTCGATTGGAACCGGGATGAATACTATGACATGATTATTGGAAGCGACGATGGAAAGATACAATTATCCCTGTCCCCCGGGAAAACCGCTGAGGAGAATCCCAGCTGGACGGAAGATAATAACGCTTTTTTCAGCTTTGATGTATATGCACTAAGTCATCCCTTCATTTATGATTTCGATTCAGACGGACAACAGGACTTATTGATTGGTAACGACTTTGGAGATTTTGTTCTCTATTTAAATAAAGGAGTTGAAGAAGAGAAAAAGGCGTCCCAGGAGACCGTTGATAATTCAATAGATCAGCAGTCCGGTTCCCTGGTTGTTGAAGACGTTGAAGGTCGGATTGAGGTTGAGATTGAACAAGATCAGACATTGGAGGACACTCAAGAATTTGAAACATCCGGGATAACACTTCTGGATGAAGGAATAGAGAAAGTTAAAATAGTCCCACAGTACGTAAATGTCCGCTTACCCATCATCAAAAATGATCAAATCAGTCGATCTGTACCAACTATGGGGGATCTTGATCAGGACGGTGACTTTGATCTGTTGATAGGCAGTAGATCCGGGAGGATTTTCTATTATGAGAACATCGGCAATGAAAACCAATGGCGTTTTCAATTCAAATCTGATGATCTGTTTCCTTCCGAAAACCGAGAGAATTCAGCACCATTATTAATTGATATCGACCAGGATGGAGATCTGGATCTCATAGTCGGTTCAAAAAGCGGACGTCTTTATTTTTATGCCAACCAGGGATCATCAGAAGAAGCCAACTTTGTCGAGGATAATAACATTTTTCGAGGATTGTGGCTGGGCCAGAATTCCAGGCCAGCAGTGATTGATTTGGATAATGACGGGCTTTATGATATTCTCGTCGGAACCTTTAACGGAAAACTGGTTTATCTGAGAAATGATTCCAGCCGTTTTGAGATTATTAAAAGAGATTACCACGAAATGGACGTTGATATTGGGTCAACGCCGTTTTTTGCTGACTTAAGCAACAGTGGCCAAATGGATCTATTGATTGGTTCGGATTCGGGAAGAATTCATTTTTTGAAAAACGATCAGTCCAATTTGCTGGGAAACTGGTCGGCTATACCCAAATTGGATAATAATCTCATTTTCCCAAGGGGAACCAGTCCAATTGCTCACGATATAGATCGTGATGGAGATTTGGATTTAATTTCCGGCAGTGAAGACGGACCTGTGTTTCTGTTTAGAAATGATGCTATTGTCAGAGAAAACGAAATTAATGCCAATCGGGATCTTCTATCTGAATAATTAAGCGATTACCTTAACCTTGAAAAAAGCTGATAGTATTATGAAGCGTATTTTCCATATCTGTTTAGCTCCTTATAAGTTGTTTTCTGCGTTTTGTGGGCAGAAAATTCTCTTAAGGTACCTATCCAGTATATCTGGGCTAGGTTTAATTACCTTGGTATTCTGTTGTGCTTCTATTGTCGATTTATCTGCAAAAAACACAACAGCGACCGGAATCAGCATCGAAAAAATAACAGTTGGTGAAGATCGAATCGATACCGGCAGAACCCAATTGATTGAAATATTGGTGAAAAATTCTTCTTCTGCATCCCTTAACGTTGCTGCAAAGTTATCCATTGTTTTACCCAACCACAACGTAGTCTCATTCGGTGATAAAGGATTATCCTTGGGCTCCAAATCGGAAACAAGAATCCTATTTCTCTACCCCATTGATAAAAACAGGGGAGGAGATTATACGGTTGGAGCTAAGATATACTCGGATAAAGGCAAAGTTCTCGCTCAAAATCTGGAGAAAGAGCAGAAGTACTTTTTTGCCGTAGACCCGACACGACGAAATCAAAAGCCTGCCCGGCCTGAAAAGACTAATGGAAAAGAAGATGGAACGCAAGATTCTCAACAAAGCAAAACTCCGGCGCAACCATTGGTTGAATTTGACCCACCCGATTTGGTCATCAAAGAGATCTCCGTATTAAATAATAATTCCATTTTACGAGGTGAGTCTGCCCATATCCGATTGGTCATATCCAACGAAGGTGGGGATATAGCAACAAATGTCAACTATTCCATTTACTGGTATTTTGCTCCCAGAATTAACCGTAAGAAAAATTCGTTGAATGACGTCTTAAAAATTATTGCTCCCGGTGAGCAAAAAGTCATTGAAGTTCCGATCACCATACCTGAAATTGAGTTAAAAGGTGAGTATTTTGTTTACGCAATTGTTGACGAAGCTAATACCATCCAGGAGACAGACGAGAATAATAATTCAATCACGACAAAAGAGAGCATTATCTTCAGTGATATTGCCTTGGTATTCCCTGATAATCTTCACTCATTCGCGGAAGACGGCTTATTCAAATTCCAATGGAGAAGTAAAAAGTTTAATCAATTCAAGGTACAGATTTCTTCAAATGAATTGTTTTCTGATTTAGAGGAGGTGTTTGAGCTGCCCAAGGGAACCGGATCAGAAGGTTGGACACCGGCAGATATAATCAAACCTTTATCGGGGGAGATGCCCGCCATGGCTCTGGCTCTGATGGAGAGCAACGGAATTGATTTTTTATTTTGGAGAGTGATTGCCAAAGATTCCGAAGGGAATACAACCGATTCATCTGTTCGCAAGTTTTATATCAGCCTCAAAGCGGATTTGTAAGATAATCCGAAATCTCCTGCTTTTTGGCGATAAGGATATAAAGCTTTCCAACGCTTCTCATTCTGCCTGCACTTTTTTCCGCGAGTTTACCCCTTCCCCAAAAAAGGTCAACTCGCCCGCTACCTTTTATAGCCCCCCCGGTATCCTGTATTACGGCAAACCTTGCAAACGATGAGTTTGATACGGCTTGCCAGCTTTCTTCAAAAACGGGTATTTCAGACTCTATATATGCCAATGCACTTTTAGGAAAAATACTGGCATCAGTAGCAATGGAGCGATGCTCCGTCAGCGGAACGTTGATATTGCCTTTTGGTCCTCTGGTGTCATCATCTATATTAAAGAAGGTGTAACTCTTATTATGATATAATATGCGATCCCGGGCTTCAGTATGATCATTCAGATATTGCCTGATGCTTTCCATCGAAACATCCTTCAGATCCATTATATCTTCATCAACTAACAATTTCCCAATGCTTGAATAGTTGTGTCCATTTGAGCCATTATAGCTCAACCTCAACAATTTCCCGTCAGGAAGCTGTACAATTCCAGATCCCTGTATCTGCATAAAAAACAAATCAATTGGATCTTCCATCCAAGCCAAGACTTTGGATTTACCCTCCAGCACCCCATCCTCCATGATCTCTTTTCTGGTATGATACGGTGCAATCCGGTCATCCTTCATTCGGTATACAATGGTTCTGTTTTTTAATGAATCTCTATATTCTCCTAACTCCAGTACCTGTAGATCACTTGGAAGCTCGTAAACCGGCACATTGAATTTATCTGTTTTTTCAAGGTTGCCTTTAAAGATCGGTTCATAATATCCGGTGAATAATACACCATCTTCATCATTAGCTACCGATTTGAATAGATAGAACTTTTTTTCCAGTTCTTTTATCAGTACAGCATACTGCTGCTCACTCTTGATCAATTCCAAAAAAATCTCAAAGGAAGCAATCATCTCTTCAGCTGAATACTCAAGCTTTCCAAATTGGAATATACTATTTGCAGGAATACGTTTTAAATAGCTGATAGAATAGTTGATAGATTTTTTCAGACTATCCTGTGAAAGATCATCACCTTTTAAAAACAGATGAAACGGTTTGTTTACCAAAACCATTGATGAGGAAGAAAACTGTGAGACCTGCTGATGGGTGGGAAGGTTGCTTAAATCTGTCAGCTGTTTGGAGCAACCATTAATCAAAACAACAACGCTAATAATGAGTATTATAAATTTTGGATAAAACATTACCTTTTCACATAACCAATAAGTTTAAACAGAAATAACACCTTCGGCTCCTACAACTTTGTTTCTGCCTCTTTCTTTCGCAAGATATAGACAATGGTCAGCACCTTTTAAGAGCGTTTCAGGGTCCTTGCCATTCTCCGGGAAGGAAGAAACGCCGAAACTTGCGGTCAATTTCCCTTTCGGTTGAGCCTCTTCGTTCTCAAATTTGGCCATTTCTATAGTTTCTCTCAATTTTTCAGCAATTTTTTCTGCCATCTTTTTTGCTGTGCCAGGGAGAACGATGACAAACTCTTCTCCTCCATATCTTGCAGCCATATCACTCTGCCTGATACTGGTTTGAAGAATCTTGGCAACTTTCTTCAGCACCTCATCCCCAAGCTGATGTCCGTTGGTATCATTGTAGTGTTTAAAGTTATCAACATCCAACATAATTAGAGAGCAATTACCGGTTTGCAGATCAGCTTTCATTAGCTGTTCTTTCATAAAATTATCAAAATATTTCCGATTGAACAGCCCGGTCATCCCATCAGTAGCAGCACTCTTTTTGGCCTTTTGTATGCTGTTGGACAACAAAAAGAACCTTTGTTCAGTTTCTATGATAGCGTTGATCTTAAACAGGGCATCTTCAATGGTAAAAGGTTTGGATAAGAAGTCAGTTATACCCATTGAAATTATCTTGTTACGGAAGTCTAAATCCAGCAGTTGATCGCTGATAACCAGGGTTGAAAGTTTTTTTTGATTGCTGGCCATGATCCTCATCAGGAATTCCTCAAACTCCCATTGGGGGGCGGAAAAAAACGGATCGACTATCACCAGATTTGGTTTAAGCGCATTGAGTGCGTTCAAAGCAGAGATCTGGGTCTTAAATTCATAGATTTCGTTTAAAACAAATTGTTTTTCGATGATCCCTTTTAAGATTCTTCTGTCCCATTCATGTTCATCAATAATAACGACCTTAATTCTGGACCCCGATTCAATATTTGGGTCCAGAGGTAATTTCAGATGAATCTGCTCCCTATTCTCAGACTCGGAAATTTGCATTTCGCCGTGATGGAGTTCAATGATTCTCTTGACCAACGGCAATTCCAATTCACCTTTTTGAATAGCCAATTCTATGCCATCGGCAAGATTATAGTCATCGTCATATTCAGATTCAATATAGATTGGAAATTCGCCGGGAGCAATTGAGATTTCTATTAAACTCTTTTCCAGATTTCTGTTACATCTGAAATATATGTCTCCTTTATGCCCCTCTTTCCCAACCAGGTAGTCCACAATCTCCTGAAAAGCCTTCATAAGTTTCGGCTTGTCGGCTGTGATCATCGTAATATCTGGATCCAAATCAAAAACCAACTCTGTTGGACCGCTTGTATTCTGCTTAAGTTCCTTAAAAAGCGATTCAAATTTAATAACCTCCATGGACAGATTGAATTCAGATGTCAATTCTGCCATGGTAACCAGGTTGCCTACCAGTTTATCCAGCTTTTTACCCTCTTCTACAATCTGGGGAAGAAATGAGTCTTGTGTCGTAACTTTCGATTTTACTCTAAGGAGCTTCTTCTTCATTAATTCCGCGTAATTGAGTAAACTATCAAGCGGGGTCTGCAATTGTGATGAAATATTTGAAAGGAATCGGTCTTTGATCTGATTGCTCTTTTCAAGTTCCTTTAGAGTATTTTCCAACTCCTTATAGGTCTGAGTCAGTTCTTTATTGGCTTTCAATATATTCTCTTCATACTCTTTCTGTAGGGATATATCCCTGACGACCGTGGCTAGTACAATCTTTTCTTTATCTCTGTCTGTTTTGTTCCTTACCGGCGAAATTGAGATCATAGCAGGGAACGTAGAACTGTCCTTTCGGCTTGCTATAATCTGACCATTCCACCCTTCCTGACAAATCTTAATCCCCGCCGGTCCTTCCAAAACGAGTTCCTGAAAAAGCTCATTCAAATTATGATTGTTGAGTTCCTCATAGGAATAACCGAACAAAGTCTGAAAGGCATGGTTACCGGTTAATATTTTTCCCTGAGACTCGGATGTAATAATAGCATCCTGATTGGATTCAACTACCTGGGAAAATAGCTTTATCTGTTCCAGTTTTTGTTGCAATTCCTTTTGCAGATCCTTGGAAACATCTGTTATTTCCTTGTTATATTTGTCTATCTCCCGTTTTTCCAAAACGGCATTCTCATACAATTTCGCTCTATCTGTGGTAATCCTCAGTTTCTCAGCCAAAATGTTGCTGAACATCTTCAAAAAGGAGTTTGCCAGCTTACTATTTTGAGGATCGTTGTTCTCAAGAAAGCTTGAATCAATGGCAACAACACTACTTTCTGCAGTTGCCACGACATCAGCAGATCGGGGTGCATTGGGACTCACAACTGCCATCTCTCCAATTGTCTGTCCCGGTTGATCGATTTTTAGAATAAACTTTCCACTGGCATAAACATCGAATTCGCCCTCTAAGAGAATATAGACCGTCTGATCACTGTCTTTTGTTTCTCTAATTAGATATTCCCCGGAACTGATATTATAAATTAATGCTTTACAAAAGACTTCTCTCAACAGAGCAATGTCGACAGTTCTAAAGTATGGAGTGCTACCAACGATCTTTATGGTATTTTTTAATAATTCTTCATTATTATTTAGTGAATGCTTTTTCATAATTTCGTTTAAAACAAACTCTAAACCTACTTTTCCTTAAGGATTTTTTTTAAGAAAGCCACTTGATTTTATAAATACATGAGCCCGGATTGCCTTTATGTCCAAGATCTATTTTTTCCTTGATATTACAAAGTCAGCGAGATTACATATGCCGCTTTTATAGTCTGTGTCGGGAAAAGAAGCAATATTTGATTTTGCCTTTTCTGAAAAAGTTCTAGCCCTTTCCAATACATAATTTATGGAGTTATACCGCCCCATAAGATGACAGACCTCTTTTACATGATCATCGGTTATTACGTCCATATTCAAAATTTCGGTAACAGAATTTTTATCTTTCTCCGATGCATTTTTTAGTAAATGACTTAGAGGTAGTGTTATTTTTCTCTCTTTAAGATCCGTTCCTTTATCCTTTCCCGTGTTTGCGTTCTTTATATCATAGTCCAGGGCGTCATCAATCATTTGAAAAGCCATCCCGATATTGATTCCGCAATCGTATAAGGCGTTTTGCTGGTCTGTGCTTGCTTCTGCTATCATTCCCCCTAATTTTGTTGCTGTTCCTATAAGACTGGCTGTCTTATAGTGAATAATCTTCAAATATTCCTCTTCTGTCGTATTATCATTTTCACGTTCCAACTGAATGATTTCTCCTTTGGCCATCAGGGTTGTAGCATGGGATAACTCAGCGATCAACTTGGGATCTTCAAATTCTGACAACAGCTGAAAAGAGATTGTAAACAGGTAATCCCCTACTAAAACTGATGCTTCATTCCCCCATATTGATCTGGCCGCTTTTTTTGATCTTCTAAAATCAGCATTATCAACAACATCGTCGTGAAGCAAGGTAGCGGTATGAATATATTCAACTACAGCGGCAGTAACGCAAGCTTTATGGTCTATTCTTCCCATTGAGCCTGCTGCAAGCAATAGAAGAGCAGGTCTAAATCGTTTGCCTCCTGCACTCAGAATGTATTGACTGACTTCCGTTAACAAGTGAATATCGGTTGTCAATTTCTTCAACAAAATATCTTCAACGTTCTGAAGCGGTTTTTCAATAGGTTGAAGGATCTTTTGATAAGTTAGTTGTTTGGGTTCTTTATTCATTGATTAATCATTTTTCTTGTCTTCATCGCAAATTGTCTGTTATCAGTCGACAAAGATTCACATTTCTTTTGTAAAGTTTATATCGCCTTATTAAACCTATACTACGTCAATTTAAAATTCAATGAAAGTTTAGGTAAGAATGGAGATCCGATTTATTTAATGAAGTGCAGCAGGTAAGTTAAAATGTAATTTAACTTACCAGAATTCCCTGAATTGGATTTATCCAAATGATTATCCATCACTATTCATTCTGAAGACCGTACCGGTGTTACGGATTCATCTGAGTTTGGATCGGATTTTTCGCTATTTTTGCTAATACGTTGATACTTCTCGTAAGCCATAAATGCTTTTTCAGTTTCGTCAACTTTTTCAAAAGCCAATGCCAGATTATACCAAGCTTCTTGAAAACCGGGATTACGTTCAATTGCATTCTGGTATTCAATAATTGCCTGATAATAAAGAGACAGCGAGTAATATACCAATCCTAGATTATAATAGAATCTATCTTCATCAGGATTAAGAGCGATAGCTCTCTTATACTCTTCAGCAGCAGCTGCAAGACGTTTCTGTTCAAAGTACAGATTTCCTTTTTTAAAATGAGTCAACGCGCTGATCTTCAACTGATCCTCATTCAGACCGCATGACCCCAGCAAAAAAAAGGAAAACACTAAAACAACAGCATTTGTCCAAACCAAACATCTTGTTTTTCTATTCATAAAACCGACCATTCCAAAACATCATCTAAAATATTCTCTAATCAGTCCAATAGGGCTTATAGATGGATTATATGAGAATTATAATTGAATTCTGAAGAAGGAGCAATCCTAATAGCCAAACTGTTCTTTTTAATAAATTTTCTGATAGATAAAGAGGTTCTATGAGAGAGTTAAAATTTGATGATTAAAATTGGAAATGGTCAATAATATAAAATCTTTCTCTAGTGTCAGAGATTTTGTTGTAACTCTTCGCTTTGCAAAGAATAGCATTGACTAAATATTATATCTCAGCCATAAGTAGCAATTGTACTTCAATTGATCCCATGGATCATTTCGCATTAAATATTGATAATTTTTTCATGTATTTAATTAACCTTCTAGCAAACCAATCACTCCATGACTGAACTGACAAACACTGTATCTAATGATACGAAAATCGAGTTTATTGAAGAAGAATTCGATTTTGATAGCAACTTAGCAGAAAGCCTTGAAAGTATAAACGAATATGAAATTGTTGAAGGCAAAGTAACAAAGATTACCAAAGATTTTGTAACTGTGGATTTTGGCTATAAATCTGAGGGTCAAATTCCTACACAAGAATTCATAAACACCGAAGGCGAAATAACTGTTCAGGTAGGGGATACGGCTGAAATCTATCTTGAACGAAAGGAAGATGAAAATGGCCAGGTTGTTGTTTCAAAAGAGAAGGCACAAAGGCTTCGAGTTTGGGAAGATGTCGGAAAAATCTATGAGGAAGATGGTATTGTCTCTGGTATCGTAACTGCAAGAATTAAGGGCGGTTTATCTGTCGATATCGGAATTAAGGCATTCTTGCCTGGTTCACAAGTAGATCTAAGACCAGTCAGAAACCTTGACAAGCTGCTTGGAGAACGATTTGATTTTAAAGTTCTGAAATACAATCCAAAACGCGGGAATATTGTTCTGTCCAGACGTGCGATTCTTGAGATTGACAGAGAAGAGCAACGAGAGAAAACACTTGAATTACTCCAGGAAAACGCCCTGATCATCGGACATGTAAAGAATATTACCGATTACGGAATATTTGTTGATCTCGGTGGAGTAGACGGATTGTTACATATTACAGACATGACTTGGGGAAGGATCGTGCATCCGTCTGAAATGTACGCGATTGGAGATGAGATTGAAGTTATTGTTCTAAAGTATGATGAGAAAGAGGAGAAAGTATCCCTTGGCCTCAAACAAAAATCAGCTAATCCGTGGGATAGTGTTGCAATGAAATATCCGATAGGAACGGAAGTTAGCGGAAAGGTTGTCAGCTTAACGAACTACGGTGCTTTCATAGAGATTGAAGAGGGTGTTGAAGGTTTGATTCATGTTTCAGAAATGTCTTGGACAAAGAAGATCAGACAGCCTTCGACGGTTGTGTCCATGGGTGATTCTGTGACGGCTATCATCAAAGAACTTGATACGGAACAAAAACGTATTTCACTTTCCATGAAGGAAGCAACTCCAAATCCATGGAAAGAGATTGCAGAAGGCAATCCTTCAGGAACCATCGTCAAAGGTAAGATTAGGAATATTACCGATTTTGGTCTGTTTGTCGGCCTTGATGAGGGAATCGACGGTCTGGTTCATGTTTCTGATATGTCTTGGAGTCAAAGGCAGCGTAATCCAAACGACGTATACAAGAAAGGTGACGAGATCGAGGTTAAAATCCTCAATATCGATGTTGATAATCAGAGACTCTCACTTGGAATTAAACAGTTGACAGAAGACCCCTGGCAGACGCTTGATGATGAAATAAAAGAAGGAGACATTGTTACAGGAAAAATCGTGCATCTGGCTGATTTTGGCGTATTCCTGGAAATTAAACCGGGAATTGAAGGTTTGATTCATATTAGCGAGATTGATAAAGAGATTAATAAAAAGAGCTTGACTCAGTTTTACCCCATTAACAGTGAGATCCAGGCAAAAATTATTAACCTCAAGAGCAGCGAACGCAGATTAGGATTAAGCGTAATCGGGCTATCAGAGTCAAACTACAGAATGCTTCAAGAAAAAGGTGATATTGTCATTCCTCCTGAAGGGGAAGATGTCGACGGTGCAACTGAGCAAGAAGCAGAGGTGGATTCAAATCAGGAAGCTGTTGTAGTGGAAAATGTTTCCAGTGAAGAGCCAGCCGAAAGCAAAGAAGTAAAAGATGATGCAGTTACTGAAGAAGAACCTTCCAAAGAAGAACAGAAGGAAGACGAGACAGAGGAACAATAGACTGCTCGTTGAGGTCTTTATTTAACAAGCAAAAAAGGCAGCCGTTAACAACGGTTGCCGCACTTAACGATGTTTGAAACGCCGAAATCTCCGATTCATGTCAACAAAGTATTCATCGTCCTGTTAATACTCTCCGTTTTTATTCATGTAGTTGCCCTGCTTCAAATCAACTGGAATTCTGAAATAAACATCCCAAAAGAGAAACTGCTCGAAGTAGATCTATTCACACTTAAAATACCGCCTCCCCCTCCTGTTATAAAAGAGTCCACCCGGAATCTTGAAGCTACCGTTAACAAAAAAACCGTTAGTAACATGGACGGCAGTTTAGTGATAAAAGATAATAAACCCACCACAAGCGACAATTCAGAGGTTTTGAAAGTAAAAAAAGTAACTCCCAAACCTGTCATCAAGAAACCCACACTTGCGGTTCAATCGCAATTATCAGGATACGGGGAACAGAGTGAACCCAATGCAAAGCTAAAACTTAGCGAAAAACAACTCGAAATTCCCGAGGTTAAATCCAGCCAAACCTCTGGTTCACCTTCTACACAGCAGATCGTTGAGCAGGTAGCTCCAATTAAGGAGGTTGTTATACCCAAAAAAAGCAGTATTAACTCGCCCCAATTACAAAATGTTGAGGTAAACAAACTCGTCAAAACAGATATCTCTGGCGAAGTCAAATCACAAGACTTTTCAGACAACATCAATAAAATTAATGACTCCCGACAACAACAATTGCCACCGGGAAACGGGGAAAAAGTGGAGGAGACCGGTCATCAGCAGGGATTAAAGATTGAGGGTGAAATTAGCAGCAGAAAAGTAATATACAAACCAGACGCTCCTCAGTTAAATCTGGATCGGGATATCACCGTCATATTAAGATTTACTGTTCTCCCAAATGGTGAGGTTGATCAGGTGTTTCCCTTTCAAAAAGCTGAACCCGAATTAGAAAGAATCGCAATCGAGATGTTACACCAATACCGTTTCGAACCTTTATTTGGGAGCAACATTGTCCAAAATGGTATCATTCATTTCACCTTATTCAGAAAAAAATAGGTCGACCCTTAATGAATTCTGCTCTATAAGTACCTGATAAATCATTGTATGTGTTTTCCTGGCAGGAAATAACTTGTTAAGGTACTTATCCGGATTAGGTATCCCGGCTTAAACTACTTCTGCTTCCAATGGGCCTGGGAACAGTAGAAGCAGAGACCTTGCTTTTCCAAGGTTGACTGACCCTTACTGTTAAAAGGGGAGCGATTACTCTCAAAGCTTTTGGCAGGAAGGAAAAGGTTGTGGGCATTCTCCCAAGATGAACACCATCAGCGATGATTGTGTTTTCAAATCCCTCGCCCTTAATGATTAATTCGTTATAGCTTCCCGAAAATATATACCCCATCTCATTACCAGCAGAATCTTGAAATAGCCTCTTAAAAGGCGCTTTAAAACTGGAAAATCTCCTGGAGTTTAGCTGATAGTATTCAAAACAGGTTAAGTTGGTTCTTATTTTTGCCTTTGTAGGAATTTTGGGGCCATTGGTAATTTTATTCCCTAATAATACAGCCGAAAAAATATAATTCCCGCTATAGACAATTGCTCCCTCATTGATAACCTGAATCTCCTTTGAATTATTAAATGTTGATAATAAGGGAGAGCTTTTCACCAGTTCAGCAAGGGTCTTGATTACAAGGGGGATTTTTGAAGGAGAAATTCCTATCAGGACATCATTTAAAACAAAATGGCTCCTGGGGATTCCCCGTTTATCCATGTAGTGGCATCTAACCAGATCCAAAAGAATCGATGGTTTTCTACTGATCAATTCCAGTTGTTTTGAGAGTTGGCTGGGAAGTCCTAAACCGGAAGCTATTGCAGTGTTGTGTCTATCGGGGATAAAAGCGATGTGTTTTATCTTTTTCTTGTCTGAGAGGTCATAAAAAATCGAATTTACAAAACAACTAAAAAAGGTATCGTCACCTATCAGGATAATAACATCAAATTCGTCAATATCTATCTGGTTTTTATAATTTTTTGACTTAGGATGAATAGTTGTATGATGTCGAAACTGATTTTCAATTTCAGATTGATTCTTTATCCAGAATTTCTCAGTCTTCGGACAGAAATGAGAATTTACGACAATTAGGCTATTCATATTGAAATAGAATGATGGGATTTAATCATTTTACTTCTCTTCGAAAATGAAGTTACTTCATCATCAGTCCGCCCTGCTAAAAAGTCAAATCATTATAATCACGTTTTTTTTCCAATAATCGACAAGCTTGCTCCCAAACACTTTCCACTGAAATGTTTTTTAGACACTGCCGTTTGAGCGTTATTTTGCAGTCACCCTTCCCGTTTCTACTGCAGGGACGACAAGGCAGCTGAATCTCGAAAATGCGGCTGTTTCTCCTGTAAGGAGCATATCCGAACTCTTTGACCGTAGGGCCGAAAATTGCGAAGGCAGGAACCTTAACAGCTTCAGCAAAATGGACAATTGCAGAATCGTTACTAATGGAAAGACTGCAGTACTTTAGGATGGCAGCAGTTTCAAGATAGGATAATTTTCCGGCAAGATTTAGAACCAATTTAGATATGTTTTCTTCAATCCAATTTGGTTCCTTATCATCAGGCCCCCCTAACAACAAAACGATAAAACCTCTCTCTATAAATCGATTTGTCAACTCCAAAAAGTATTCCTTTGGCCAACATTTTCCCGAAAATGAAGCAGAAGGCCCCAGAGCAATTATAGTCTTTCCTTCGGTTTTAGATTGATGCAGAATATCGAGTACAGCATTGTTGTCCTCCTTTGAAGGAAAAAGCTCAGTTGAAGTGTCATACAGTTTGTCTTCACAGAACGGGTTCAATAACTGACAATAGGCTTCTCTTTGGCTTACGGCTGTCTTAAGGAGATTTATTTTGGTGAGAAGCAGGATATTCCTTTTAATACTTCTTTTATCAATCAATCCGATATGTTTTTTTAATCGACCGAAAATCCCAAATAGTTTGAACAGCAACAACCGGCTTCTTAGAGACTGGTGACCATCCAGGATCAAATCATAATCGGTTTGTTTAATCTTTTCTACAACCCGGTTCAACTCTCGGTTTCCCTTTTTTCTGTCTAATGCTATGATGTTATTTATATTTGGGTTATTCCTGCAAACCGAGGCAAACGAAGTGGATGTTAAGAAATCAATTTGAGATCCCGGAAAACGTTTTCTGGTTTCCCTAAACAGCGGTGTCAGAAGAATAATATCTCCCAACGATGAAAAACGTATTATAAGAATCCGATCAATACTCATATTGTAAAATAATGGCGATTTTTTTAAGAAAACTTCAGAAAAAACCAAAGAGAATACTGGTTTCCCGGACAGATAGAATTGGTGATTTCATTCTTACTCTTCCTGTCTTTGAAACCTTAAAAAAGGAATTGGATCTTTTTTTAACCGTATTGTGCAATAAATCCGCAGTGCCTTTGCTGGAGAATAATCCGTTCGTAGATGATGTAATAACCATTAGTCAAAATGAAGATCCCACTTCCACCATAACAACTATCAATGCTCAGAATTTTGATACACTGCTGGTGATGGTTAATGATCCCCTTATCATCAAGCTTTTACCTTCAGTACAACGAATCCCGGTCAGAATCGGACCACTCAATAAACCCTCTGTTCTGTTTCGTTATTCCCACCCGGTTATCCAGAAAAGGTCAAGGTCAATTATGAATGAGGCTGAGTATAATCTCGAATTACTCCAAATATTCGGCATTACTCAACTGAGTGCAATCAAACCTAGACTGTACCTTTCCAATGAGGAAATTCAAGCTTTTCAATCAAAATTTCAAGATCTTTTTCCCTTTGAAAGCAATGAAATCCCCATTATTGTTCTTCATCCGGGTATGGGAGGCTCTGCTCTTAATCTGAAGTTTGATCTTTATCGCAAGATTCTCTTTGAGTTGCTGAAAAAGAATTACTTTGTAGCTCTTACAGGCTCGGATAATAAAGAATATAGCGAAAACAAACGATTGATACAAGCACAAGACATGGCAGTCAAGAGCAAAGTTGCCAATGTCGCGGGGCGTTTCACCTTAAGAGAATTATCGATTCTGATTTCCCTTGCCAGGCTCTACATAGGACCGAGTACCGGACCAACACATCTGGCAAACGCAGTCCAGACGCCGCTAATAACATTCTACCCACCTATTCAAGTCCAATCCGCAACACGCTGGCAACCCTACCTTGCAAAATCATCGGTTTTAACTCCACAGGTAAGCTGCAACCAGAAATACCGATGCATTGGAGAAAAATGTTCTTCCTATTACTGCATGGACTCGATAGGAATAAACGATGTGCTTAGCAGTCTGAAGGAATTATTGAGTTAAATTGATATGGCACCCCTGTATTCATAATTCGAGTCAATTACAAGTTAAAAACCTTCAAAACAATTAATCCTTTTCCACGAATTGAACTGATCACCATGAAAGCACCAAAACTCTGGATTTACAACTACGACTTCGAATTCGAACTGGCAGGGATACAGCGCATTGTCTTTCATGGTAAACATCTTGCTCCTTGGTATTTTTTAAACAGATCAGGAGTTGTACTGATTCCTTTCGCCGATGAACAGGATTCCATTCTGATTCAAGAACTACCCGATGAGAGGGTACTAACTGGCCTGGAATCTCTTCTTGGGTATCGGCCTAAATTAATTCCCCTTAAAACCGGTTTGAATGAGAGTAATTCTTTGCTTTATGATTTTTTAAAAAACCGATCACTGGTGTCTGAATATGAAAGTCATCAACCAGTACCCTGGGGTTGGAGCCTGTCAATTAATAATTATCAAGAAACCATTGGATTTATTAAACCACCTCGTTTTACCGTTGATACTGTAAAATTAATAAATTCCAAACACTACTCAGCTCAGGTACGAAAGAATCTTTTACCGAAAACCTTTGACATCCCATCCCTGACAATCACCGATGCTGGAACCACAAAAGATGAGATTAAAACTGTTTTAGCCGGTTTTCAGCAGTTGCATTCCCAATTCTTTATCAAGAACTTTTATGGTACTTCAGGAAAACTTTCAGATTTTTGTAGCTCAGAGACGTTTTCGATCAAAAAAATCGAAAAATACAGACGATGGATACAAAAAAACGAGGGGGTTCTGTTTGAGAAGTTCATCTCCAAAAAAAAGGAAATCAGCGTTCAAGTGGATATTCAACCGGATGAAACAATTATTCCGGTTGCCGTCACTGAGCTCTTTAGCGCAAAAAATGGAAGTTATATTGGGAATATCTTGACTGATCCTATCGATACAGTTCTTAATGAACTCCATTCGCAACTCCTTCCCGTTTTAAAAAATATCGCCGAAAAGGGGTACCACGGACCTCTTGGAATAGATCTCATTGAAACTGAAAATGGTGAATATAAGCTATTGGAGATTAATGCCCGTTTAACTATGGGCAGAGTGGCTTTTGAGTGGCACCGGAAAATAAACTGCCATAAAACCGGTTTATTCGCCAATCTTTTTTTTAAGGAACAACACATCAGTTTCCCTGAATCCCTTGATGAAACAGCGAAACAGCTGGAGAAGAATTTTGATTGCAGGATTTCTATCCTGAATTCCGTTCACTCCAAGATCAACCGATCTATGTTAGTAACAATTTTCATCGCCGCCAATACAAAAAACATCTTATTGGAAGTGGTTCAAAAAATTAAACCTGCATTATTTCAATAGATTATATTTTATTGATCTGAAAATAACGATTAAAACATACACTTGTTTTTTCAATTAGTTGCAAAACTGCCCAACAAAAAAAAATAAATAATTGCACTTCATTCAAAAATAATTTAAGTGTCAAAGACTATTTTAAAAATTGTAGTCATCAGTTTTCATGACTGATCATGCGACCGTGTCATATTAGATATATTGATCAATCATGAAAGGTTTTCGACTACAACAGATATCAAAGATATGTCCATTGATTACTCGATTTTTCAAACCGATTGCCAAATCAAAAATCTAGAACAAGGTAGGAAAGCATCATGTCAAAGGAAAAAAGTGGCCTCACATTCGAATCAGCATTTTTTAAGAAATCAAAATCAACACCCGAAGTTTGGGATACTATTGATTGGGAAAACAGGGAGAGTTCTATAACGTCGGCAGATGGTAAAATCATCTTTGAAATGAAGGATGTTGAAATACCGGCCACCTGGAGTCAACTGGCAACCAACATAGTAGCTTCCAAATACTTCCGAAAAGCAGGTGTTCCGACCGAACAAGGACATGAGCACAGTGTAAAACAGTTAATATACCGGGTAGCTGATACTATTGCTGATTACGGTAAAAATTCCGGATATTTCGCATCTGATAAAGATGCCGAAAACTTTGATAATGATCTTCAGTGGCTATTACTCCATCAATATTGTGCCTTTAACAGCCCGGTCTGGTTCAACATCGGATTGCACCATAAATATGACATCAAGGGTAATGGCGAAAATTATGCCTGGGATGAGAAAGATAAATACATTAAAATCAATAATCAATACAAGAGACCCCAGGCCAGCGCATGCTTTATTCAAAGCGTTGAAGATGATCTTGCCAGTATTTTTGAACTGGCCAAAAACGAAGCTAATCTTTTTAAGTATGGCAGTGGAACCGGTTCCAACATGAGTAAACTGAGAGGATCAAATGAAAGACTGAGCGGCGGAGGTCTCAGTTCCGGTCTTTTGAGCTTCTTAAAGGTTTTGGACAGTGCTGCCGGTGCCATAAAAAGCGGGGGAACAACCAGAAGAGCCGCCGTAATGCGATGTCTGGATATTGACCATCCTGAGATTGTTGACTTCATTGACTGGAAAGTAAAAGAGGAACAAAAGGCTTTGGCACTGATTGCAGAAGGATACAGCTCTGATTTTAATGGAGAAGCCTATGCTACTATCAGCGGACAGAACAGCAATAATTCGGTAAGATTGACTGACGAGTTTATGAATGCTGTTATTAATGATAAGGACTGGAATACTACCAATAGAACCGATAAAAAGGTTTATAAAACTTACAAAGCTCGCTGGTTATTTCAAAAAATATGCAAAGCTACCTGGTCCTGCGCTGATCCCGGTATCCAATATGATTCCATCATAAATAAATGGCATACCTGCTCCAATACTGCTCCGATTCGCTCATCCAACCCTTGTTCCGAATTCATGTTTCTGGATGATTCCGCTTGTAACCTTGCCAGTTTAAACCTGGTTAAGTTTTATCAAAATGATACATTTAACACCGAGCTGTTTAAAAAAGCCTGTCGTATCCTCATTGTGGCTCAGGATATCCTTGTTGACTTTGCCAGTTACCCTACAAAAAGAATCGCGCAAACCAGCCATGAATATAGACCCCTTGGGTTAGGCTTTGCCAATCTGGGTACTCTTATTATGATGAACGGTCATCCTTATGATAGTGATGAAGGCCGTGCCATTGCAGGATTAGTTTCTGCCATCATGACAGGTCACGCCTACGAGGTTAGTGCTGAAATTGCTTCAAAACTTGAGCCTTTTACAGGGTATCAAAACAATCGTGATGTGATGATGGACGTCATGCGAAAGCACACTGAAGCCTTGGGTAAGGATATGTATACCATTAAGGGAAGTCAGATTGTAAAAAAACTTCAAAATGAAGCGAAAAGTTGCTGGGACGGAGTCTTAAAAAGCGGTGAAAAGAACGGTTTTAGAAATGCCCAGGTAACCGTACTCGCTCCGACCGGAACGATCGGTCTATTGATGGATTGTGCCACAACTGGTGTGGAACCGGCCTATTCTCTGGTAATGTGGAAGAAACTTGCTGGCGGTGGTGTTATTCCCATGGTTAATCACAGCGTTCCCCATGTTTTAACCCAATTGGGCTACTCCAACAGCCAGGTTGAGTCCATTACTGAGTATATCAAGCGACATTTCACCATTGAGAGTTCAGACGATATAAAAGAGGAACACTTGGCCATTTTTGACTGTGCCATGTCCGGAGGTGAGGGAAAAAGATCCATCGCTCCACTTGGACATGTCAAAATGATGGCCGCTGTTCAACCCTTTATCAGCGGAGCTATCAGCAAAACGGTTAATATCCCGAAAGATAGCACACCCGAAGATATTTATAATATCTATATGGAATCCTGGAAGTTGGAACTGAAGGCGATTGCCATTTACCGAGATGGCTCCAAAGGATCACAACCATTAACAACCGCCCCGGACAAGGAAGACACGGAAAGCTTGGAAACCATTGCTTTTTTGAAAAAAGAGATTCAAAAGCTCGAAGAAAAACATGCGGAAAGAGTCGATAAAAAGGTGCTGGACTGGGGACAGTCCAAACGGTTGCCCGATGAAAGACGGGGAAGAACTTGGGAGTTTAAGGTCGCAGGAACCAAAGTGTTCCTAAGAAGTGGAGAAAATCCCGACGGATCACTTGGAGAAATTTTCATAGACCTGGGGTATAAGGAAGGTTCTACCGTCAGGGCTTTAATGAATCAATTTGCAATTGCTATCTCATTCAGTCTTCAACATGGTGTGCCGCTTGAAACATTAGTAAATCGTTTTTCATTTACCAAATTCGAACCTCATGGATACGTTGAGGGACATCCTTATCTCAAAAACGCTACTTCTTTAATTGACGCGATTTTTAGAATTCTAGGATATACTTATTTGGGTCGTACCGACTTCTTTCAGATAAAACCACCTTCCTTGGAGTCAAAACCCAACCCGGTTCGACCTACCGAAAACCCTAAAGGCAGATCTAAATCCAAGGGGGCCGAAGACAATATGCCCATTGCAACCAATGACCACATGCCGTGCGGCGAATGTGGCGGTATTGAGTTCATGAGAACAGGCACTTGCTTTGTTTGCATTACTTGCGGCGCCAGTCAAGGTTGCAGCTGATTATTTGCAGCTGTTCTCAGCTACGAAGAGTATTTCAATACATGCTATTTGCGGGTACTCTTCAAAGTTAAAAGTCAGTTCGATAAATGCTTGGTAATGAGGAGGAGTCAAAACAACGATCTGGGCAAGCTTACAAGCCGTTTTTGGCATAAGAACAATATCATAAGAACAATATCAGAAGACTTATTGCTGGATAGATCAAAATCCTGGATTTCTATTATTGGGAAGAGTTCTCGTACGATGGCAAGAAAGGTATTTGATAAAACTGAACTCACTAAACCATTGCAGTTTTTAATATTTAGACGACTCCTCCCACTCTTTTAGTTCTATCTCCTTTTGTGTTCGATAATCTTTGAGCAGCATTTGATAATCAATACCTGCATTTTTTAATGCTAATTTTAGTTCTATTAATTCTGCGTTTTGGTTTTCTGCCCGTTCCTGAATCATTTTCTTGAGAATCTGAGTTTCTTCAGCAGTAAAAGATCCTTCAGAAAAGGACTTACTCTGCTCCAATTCTATCGTCTCTCCCATCTCGGCCATCAGATCACCATCTATATCCTTAAAAAAATCTTCTTCATATTTTCTTTTATAGGAAGCCAATACGGTGCTTGTGGTAATTTTACCGATTCCTGCCAATTGAGGTGCTTTTATTAAATCGTCAAGGGTTAGCTCGAACAGATTGTCTATTGTAAACCCATCCGATTCCATCAATTCATTGAGATAGTTTTCTACCTGCTCTTTCTTGTTTTCTTTTATCATCTGATATCAACATGAATTTGGTTATAAAACCGGGACAAGCCCAGATTAAACTGATGGATTACTCAAAGAACGTTTAATCGTCAAAAAGAAAGACCTATTCTTGGTGCGTTTTTTAATCTATTGAATTTATTTAACTACAATATACATAAATGACCATGATCTGCATCAACAATATAAATCCCGTATTTATAACTATTGCCATCATCTCATTGGATTTCTGCCGAGCATTTCTTAAATTCGTTCTTGGATCATCTTTTTTCTGGTTATCAATTATCTTCTCCACGGTTCCTTTTCCTGAATCTGGGTTTATTTATTCCGACCCCATTTTTAATAAAACCCCGACGAACTCGATATCCACAATAACCTTCTTATTGACAGATGTAAATTAGTTTATTAACTTCTTAGGACGTTTGAAAGGCTCGTAACACATGAAAGTGAAGCGGTTTTACAAACCAAAGAGCGAAATATCTATTCTCGTACTCTTTAATTTCAATAGGATACTGCTTTTGCTGAGCATCGTTATTCCTGACCCCACCTTTTAAACAAATACCCTAATATCCATTTGTTATAAGGCGGATGATTGTGTCTGATCTGCATCAAGTAAAAGTAATAATTTAAAAACCACGGAGGAAAATAGAAAAGATGCCACACGCACTAATTCCCCCAGCTGATTACGCTTTTCTGGGATTACCTACTGTCTTTCTTTCCGCTTTAATCACATTGGTTGGATCTGTTTCGCTAGTATATATTGTATATAAACGTCTCCAACCACTTATGAATGCAGCACCGGATAACTCACGATTAACAAGAATCCCGGAAAGAATTGTAACCCTTTTAAAGATTTGGCTGGCTCAATATCGGCAACCCAGATACATGTTTGCAGGTATTCTACATATAGCAATTTTCTTTGGATTTCTTATTCTTCTTGTACGAACCGCTTCTTTGGTGGTTATTGGGTTTTGGGCGGATTTTGGAATCCCCGGATTTAATAGCGGACCGTACGTAGTCATTAAAGATTATGCAGCAACAATTGTGTTTATCGCATGTGTCATTGCTGCCATTCGCAGAGGGATATTCACTCCTGAGCGGTACAAGGTTCCGGAAAAATATGGACACGATCACACATCCGAAGCTGTATTTGTATTGGCTGTGATTTCCACATTGATGCTATCCGAGAGTCTTTATGAAGCTTCTGCAATAGCAGCAGAAGCACAAAAAGGGTTGCACGCTGGGTTTATTGCCCCGGGATCACTCGTCTGGGTTTTCTCCGCTCTATTTGCAGGAGCCGCAGTCCCAACACTACAAGCAATTCACGTTATTGCTTACATTATTCATGACATTGCTTTTTTCTTCTTTGCATGCTTTCTGCCCTTTGGAAAACATTTCCATGTATTTACTTCGGTATTTAATGTTTTCTTCATGAGATTGGATAAAGGGAACACCAAGCCTGTAAAATACGGAATTGATGATTCCAAACTCGACGAACTGGAATCATTTGGCGTGAAAAAACTTGAAGATTTCACCTGGAAACACCTGCTGGATTTCTACACTTGCGCTGACTGTGGCAGATGTTCTGACCAATGCCCGGCAAACGCCGTCGGACGACCTTTGTCACCTCGGTTTATCACAATAAAAGGGCGAGACACCATCTTTAAAACTTATCCACTTTTGGGGCAAAAAAAGGAAAGCGGTCTTTTGATGGAAGGTGTTTATGAAGAGGACGAGATCTGGTCTTGTACGACTTGTGGCGCTTGTGAACAGGAATGCCCTCTCGGGATTGAATATATTGATAAAATCGTTGACCTGAGAAGAGGGATGGTTGATGAAGGAATGGTGCCTCAGTCATTACAAAAACCCATGAAAGCTTTGGAAAAACGTGGAAATCCATGGGGAAAGATGGAGAAAAAACGTCTTGATTGGGCAAATGACAAAGAGTTCAAAGCTGAATGTGACGTTCTCTCGCTTGAAGATGGCGAGGAAGCAGACACGCTATATTTTGTGGATAGTATCTCATCATATGATGAACGTATGCAGGAACTTTCCAAAGCAACGGCAAAAATCCTGACCGCTGCAGGTGTGGATTTTGGTGTACTGGGAAAACTTGAAAAAGATTCCGGTAACGAGGTGAGACGTTTTGGTGAAGAGATGTTGTTTCAAGACTTAAAAGCTGCAAACACCGACGCTATCAAGGAATCCAAGGTCAAAAATATTGTAACGGCAGACCCACATGCCTACAATGCATTAAAAAATGACTACAAAGATTTACCGCCTGTTGAACACCTTTCCCAGTTAGTCGACAGAAAAATCAAGGAAGGCAAACTTGGTCTGCAACCGCTTTCTGACAAGGATAAGGTATATACATATCATGATCCTTGCTATTTAGGGCGTCATAATGCTGTTTATGACGAACCAAGGAACGCTCTTGATGCTATTCCAGGTATGAAAAGAGTGGATATGACCAAGAGCAGAGACCGCTCATTTTGCTGCGGCGGTGGTGGTTTGATGTTATTTTACGAACCGGAAGAGGAAACACGCATGGGCGTCCTGAGGGTGGAAATGGCTAAAAAAGCAGGAGCCAATGTTATTGTCACAGCCTGTCCGTTCTGCCTGGTTAACATGGAAGATGCAATAAAAGTTGCCGGATTGGAAGGCGAAATGGAGGCTATCGATTTCTCGGAATTGATAGCTCGTCAGTTAAAATCATAACGATTTAATCACTGCGTAATTCATCGGATACGAATGGATCGTGTCCGATGAATATTATAAGAAGTAATTTTAAAGCGTGGCCTTTTTGGGCTTAAACCTAAAATTAGCTGTATAGCTAATCAGTTGGAGGAAATGTATGGAGATTTTGGTCTGTGTAAAGCGAGTCCCGGATACTGAAGAGAACGAGATCGAACTCAACAGCGAGGGAAACGATATCGAAAGAGATGATCTTGTTTATTCGGTCAATGAATGGGACAACTATGCGGTTGAAGAAGCGATCCAATTGGTCGATGAGCATGGTGGTTCTGTCACTGTTGTAACCGTTGGTGATGAAGAGTCTGAAGAAGTTCTTAGAAGAGAAATGGCGATGGGCGCTGAGAAGGGTATTCTGGTTTCTGATGATTCCTTCGAAAACGCTGATGGAAAAGGTATAGCAACCATCCTGAAGTCCATTGTCGAAAAAGGAAATTATGACCTCATTCTCACTGGAGCACAGGGCGATGCAGGAGCTGCCGAAGTCGGTGGTATGTTGGCTGCCCTGTTGGATCTTCCTTATGCGTCTTTGGTTAACAAGATTGAAGTAACCGGTGACACTGGGCTTAAGGTTGGAAGAGAAGTTGAAGGTGGGGATCAGGAAATGAACGAAATTTCACTTCCTTGTGTTTTATCAATCCAGACAGGGATTAATGAACCGAGATACGTTGGAATCAGGGGAATCAGAAAAGTTGCTTCGGTTGAGATTCCTACGTTGTCAGCTTCAGACCTTGGTTTAGCTGCAGATTCAGTAGGAGCCGGTGCTGCCAAAATTAAAAAAGTTGACTACTTCCTGCCTGATCTCGGTGAAGGTGCAGAAATGTTAGAAGGAAGCACTGATGAAATTATTGAAAAACTGGTTGAAATGTTAAAAGCAAAAGGAGGATTACAATAATGGCTCAAATCTTCGCATATATAGTACATAAGGGTGGCGTTGCCGATGATTCTGCACTGGAATTGATTACAGCAGCGAAAAAAATAGATGCCGGGGCAAATGTAACTGCCATAGTAGCTGGTTCCGGAGCAGATCTGGACAAGGTTTGTAATGAAATGACTGAATCCTACAAAGAGGTCTACAAAATCAACAGTGAAGCAATGGCTTATCCAAATGCAGAAGTCATTCGCAAAGCCTTGGTAAATATTTTGCCAGCTGACTGCATCTGTTTGATACCTCACAACACATTCGGTATGGATATGGGCCCCGGTCTATCCATCAAAATGGATTCTGCGTATGTTTCGGATGTTGTCGCTATTGAGGGCATCGAAGGTTCCACACTTAAAGTTATCCGACAGGAATTTGGCGGACAGGTCAGTACACACGTTGATTGTGATATTTCAAGTGGTGCCATCGTCACCGTAAGACCCGGTCCATTTCCTCCTGATGAAAGTAAAGGAGCAGGTGGACAGGTTGTCGACAAGTCAGGTGACATTGGTGATATCTCGGCAAAACGTAAATATCTGGAAACAGTTCTTCAGGAAGCCGGTGATGTAGATATTACCAAATCCGATGTACTTGTTTCTGTTGGTCGAGGGATTGAAGATGAGGAGAATATTGAATTGGCCAAGGAACTTGCCGAAGCTATGGGCGCTGATGTCTCCTGTTCACGACCGATTGTTGATGCCAAATGGTTGGATAAATCCCGACAAGTAGGGACATCTGGTCAAACAGTCAAACCGAAAGTATACATGGCTATGGGAATCAGCGGATCTTTCCAGCATTTGGGCGGGATTAAAGGCTCTCCCTTTATTGTTGCCGTGAATAAGAACCCAAAAGCTCCTATTTTCCAGGTTGCCGATGTTGGTATTATAGCAGACATTTTGGAATTCATGCCTGAACTGACCGAAGTTCTTAATGAATCCAAATAAGATCAAAATGTAGATCTGAATAAAGCCGTTTGCGACTTTTGGGTTGCAAACGGCTTTTTTTTTGGGATAAATATTAATTAAATTAATACGTTAAAATACTAGAAGAAACCTTGTCCACACTGCCTGGAGATTATCATGATTCCACAAAATGAAAAAACCATTGTCGCTGTTGCTCAGAAGAGAGCAAAAAACCATCCGGATAGAAACTATGTTACTTTTTTAGTTGATGGTGATGATCAAGAATCCAAGCTCAGTTATGGAGAACTTGATCAATCTGCTCGTCATGTAGCGGGCTGGTTTGCCAATAATCAGATAAACAAGGGAGAACGAGCAATTGTAATTTTGCCAAATGGTATTGAATTTACAAAAATATTCTACGGTTGCCTCTATTCAGGCGTTCTCGCTGTCCCACTGTCAGAACCAGCCGGCCCTCATCAAATGAAAGCCTACCTTGAGACCTTTCTACCAACAGTGAAGACAAGCCGGCCCAAGACTTTGATTACGACTCCCACTCTGGTTAAATTCATAAAACATCAGTTGCCGGATAATATCAAAGGACTCTTTGAGAAGATCCTGGTGATATCAGACGAAGAGCTTTTGAATTCGACTGTTACAGATAGCTCCTTGCCTGATCTTTCTCCTGATGATACCGCCTATCTGCAATTTACATCGGGGAGTACCGGCACTCCTAAGGGAATCATGATTGGTCACTCCAATATCATGGCAAATATGAAACAAGCCTACAAAAGCTGCGATTGGAAGGAGGGTCAGGGCACTGCCTTGTGGCTTCCCCTTTTTCACGATTTTGGATTGGCAGCAGGGATGATCGGGGCTTTATATATGGGAGGATTTGTAATTTTGGCAACGCCGGTACACTTCATTTTAAAACCATTACGCTGGTTAAAAATGATCTCAAAGTATCGATGCGCTTATAGCTATGCTCCACCTTTTGCCTATGAGATTTGTCGGAAGAAAGTCAGTGAAGCAGATAAAAAAGAGTTGGATCTATCCTGTTTTATTTGCTCTGTCTATGGAGCTGAACCGGTTCAATACATTGGGGTAAAACTGTTTAATGAGTATTTTTCCTCTTGTGGTCTAAACCCAAAAGCAATAAGACCGGGATTCGGAATGGCTGAAACTGTTATTATGTTTTCTGTTTCAGAGGGATTATCAGGGCTCTGTGTTGATAGAAACAAACTTGAAACTGAAAATATTATTGAGTTTGTTGAGGAATCAGTCGCTGAAAGTGATAAAAAGTATCTGGTTAATTTAGGTCCAATGATGGACGAACATGAAATTCTTATTAAAAACGATCAAAACCATCCACTCCCGGAAGGAATTGTCGGAGAGATCCTTATAAGCGGTCCCAGTGTCTGCCAGGGTTACTTCGAAAATCCGGAAGCGACAAAAGAGATCTTTCTGCAGGAAATAGAGGGCAAAACCAGGAAGTTTCTCTCGACAGGAGATCTGGGGCTTCTTTGGAAAGGTAATCTATACTTTACCGGTAGAATTAAAGATCTGATAATTATCCGGGGAAGAAATTACTATCCCCAGGATATTGAATACAGCCTAACCCAACTTAAAGAACTGCGAGCCGGTTGCATTGTAGCCTATTCCGAAGAAAACGAATCCGGTGAAAGCCTCTGTATTGCTACAGAAGTCAAGAAAGAGTTGTTAGCCGACATGAACATGTTTAATGATTATATATTGCCAACAATTGATCAAAAGATATCAGAATTAATCGGCCAAAAATTTCAATTATTTCCTGCAAAACGTATCTATCTTCAGCCCGGCGCTATTCAAAAAACATCAAGCGGAAAAATCAAACACCAGAAGAACGTTAAAGCACTCAAAACGTCACAATTGGAAGGCGTGATTGCAGTCCTTCCACCGCAATCGGAAGCTGGTACAGCTGATTCAACTATTGAGACTATTGTTAAGCTTTTTTTCAGGCGAATTGTTGAGCAGGAACCCATTATGGATGAACCCTTCCTGGAACTTGGCGGTGATTCAATCAAAATTGTTGAATTTGTAGAGGCGCTCCAGGAAAAATACCCTGTGCCTGATCAGGACATCATGGACGATATCGACGAGACCTCAACCTTGAAAGATATTGTCAAATGGTTTGAGGATAGGATACAATAGCGCAAAAAACCCGAGATAGCTGGATACTAATTGATGGGCGAACAGTTAATTTACAAGAAAAACCTGTGAATCTATTTACTTACGGAACATTAATGGTTCCGGAGATTTTCTTAAAGGTTACCGGAAAGCAATACCGTTCCCGGGAAGCGATTTTAATCGGTTATGAAAGGTTCAAAATCATCGGACAGTCATATCCGGCCATAACCCTAAAAGCAGGAGCATGTACCGAAGGTATTGTTTACTTCGATATCAGTGAAATCCATTTCCATAAACTTGATCTATTTGAAGGAAACCTTTACAAAAAGATAAATTCTCCTGTCCATATGAGGGATCATCAAGTTGTTGATGCTATTGTATACGTCTTAAACAACGGAAATGAATCGCTTCTATCCAAGCAGAAATGGGATAAAAATGAGTTTATTCAGTTTGAATTAAAAAAATTCTTAAGAACTGATTCCGGTTTTGAAAACGGATAGTCATATCTCAAACCATGGGTAATTTATGAAATTAGCCTACCTGACACTGCTAACAGCAATCCCGTTCTTTATGCTGGTATCTGCCTGCGAAGAAACCTCAACTGTCTCAATTCCAGAAAGTGAGCAATATTCGGCCCAGGCGGACTACCCGATTAACACTTGCTCGGATTTTTCACAACCAACAACTCCCACTAATGCTTCCACACAACCTCTATTGATTGTCAGAATTCGATTTGAAGGTGATCCACTGGATTCTTCCTATACAGGTAATCCTTTTGCATATACCGAATTCTACAGCGATGCCTGCACCTGGGCGAAAAAAATATTTTATAACGACTCAGAGGGGCAACTAAACCATTATTTCAATGCTGTTTCGGACAACAAATTTCATCTTGTTCCAGCCCAGGAAAACCATGAAAATGCAGAAACTTATCAAAGTCTATACGATGGAATAATTACCGTAACCTTGGGAGGTAATCATCCAAATCCCGGAGCCAGCGGTGATTTTCATCAAAAACTCGTTGAAGCATTAACCCTGGCCGATGACTATATCGATTTCTCCTCTTTTGATGTTAGTAACGACGGGGTTATTCATAAATCTGATCTACAGATAATGTTCCTGGTGGCCGGTTATGAGTCGGCTACAGTTGATAGCAGTTATCATGGTGTTTGGGCACATCAATGGTGTCTTTACGGACAGGAAGGCGTGTCTGCGCCCACATTGGATGGAATCACTTTGCTTAGCTGCAGTGGTAACGGATACTCCAGATTTGGTGAACGGCACAGAACAGCTGGCTATGATGCAACCATCGGGATCATAGCCCACGAATTGGGTCATGCTGTTTTCAGTCTTCCCGACTTGTATGATACCGACGGCAGTTCAAGTGGAATTGGTAACTTCGGTCTTATGGGAGGTGGATCATGGGGATATGAAAGTGGAGAAAATCCCGGCCACACGCCGATTCATCCCACCGCCTGGACCAAAACTGAAATCGGATGGATTACTCCCACTCTGCCAACAAACGGACAAACACTAACCCTGTATGCCACAGAACAAACGAATTACAACATTGCAAAAGTTGTCATTAATTCCAATGAATATTTTTTGGCCGAAAACAGGTCAAGCCTTGGATATGACAAGGGGCTTTACATGTTAAGCGATATTTCATCTGGAAGCACATTCCAAGGGGGAATAGCTATCTGGCATATTGATGAAACAGTTACCGGATCAACCCCCAATGACAATGAGAATCGGAAAAAGGTTGATCTGGAGGAAGCAAATAATCCCGGTTTAGATAATGATTCGCATAGTGGCCAATCGACAAACCTGTTTTGGGATTCCAACAACGCTACTTTTAATGATAGTTCTGATCCAAACAGCAAAAGCAACCTGGGTGTGGCAACAAATATCGAAATAACCGGAATAACAGACCGAGACGTTGAAATGGATGCTACGTTTAACTTTTAGGAAAACTGCCAGGATAAAACCATGAAACCACGGAAATTAGCCCAATCTGTTCTAATCATTCCCATTCTTTGCTGTCTTTTTGCCGTCAACGATTTGAATGCGGTGTCTGCAATACCTGTCGATATCATTTTCAAACAACCAGATGGCTCAACTTTCACTGCACGGCTTAAAGGAGATGAATGGTTTAATTGGGTGGAAACGGACGATAAGAGAGTGATTGTCAGAAATAGTGCCTCCGGATTCTATGAATACGCAGTAATCACAAGAAAAGATGGCATTGAATCCCTGTCACCTTCCGGGATTATCGTGAGTAAATATAACAGTAAATCGTCACTGGAATCACTCCAAATTGAACCAATTACCTCAACCGATCTAAAGAGGATGGCAAGGCAGGCTCAAGAGAAAAAGAGACAATACCCAACGACAGATGTGGAGTAAACATCAACCGACCAGAGTCATTGTCTCCAAGGCAATTTTCAGCTCCTCGTTTGTCGGGATCAAAAGGATTTTCGTACAAGCACCATCAACTTGAAGCTCTTTTATTCCCATTCCTCTTTGTCTGCTTTTTTCGCTGTCCAGTCTAATACCAATGTGTTCCAGTTCACAACAGACCTCTTCCCTGATTTCCCTAGAGTTTTCACCAATCCCGGCAGTAAATATGATCGCATCCAGCCTGCCGATAACAGCTGAATAAGCTCCGATGTACTTTTTTATCCGATAGCAATACATCTCGATTGCCAATTTTGCCCTTTGATCACCTTTTTCTCTTAATGCTAGAATATCCCGCATGTCATTGTTGTCACAGATTCCTTTTAAACCACTTTTTGTATTTAAAAGAGAATCCACCTCCTCAATTGACAGTCCAATGTTCTTACAAAGGAAATATGGGATTGCCGGATCGATATCACCCGATCTGGTTCCCATTACTAAGCCCTCCAATGGTGTCATTCCCATGGAAGTATCAATGCTTTGTCCACCTTTGATAGCCGTAATACTGCCCCCGTTACCCAGATGAATAGTAATCAGGTTTAAAGCTGACAAAGGTCTTTTTAAATAAAGAGCAGCCTGTTCAGAGACGTAGTGATGTGAGGTCCCATGAAATCCATAACGCCTGATTTTATGGGATTTATAGAGATCGTGAGGCAACGCATAGAGGAAAGCTTTTGCAGGAATCGTCTGATGAAATGCAGTATCAAATACTGCAACCTGATGAGCTTCCTTAAAAAACAAGCGTGCAGTTTCTATCCCCATGATGTTTGCCGGATTATGTAAAGGAGCCAGAGGACTATTCCTTTTAATTGCATCCAACACATCATCATTAATCAGGGTTGGAGCTTGAAAATCCTCTCCTCCATGAACCACTCGATGCCCAACAGCATCAACCTCGGATACATCTTCGATCACTCCATGATCCGGATGAGTTAACAGGTCAACAATAGTCTGTAGCCCTGTTTTGTGATCCGGAATATGCTCTTCAATAACTTGTTTTAGTGATTGTGGTTTGAATACTTCATGCTTTATTCTGCTTGTTGCTTCTCCGATTTTCTCCAGGACACCATTTGCAAGCACAATTTTATCAGGCATTAAGAACAGTTGGTATTTAATCGAGGAGCTTCCTGTATTTATTACGAGAATCTTCATATCAATCCTTTTTCAGCCTGAGCTTGAATGGCAGTTATCGCCACAGTGTTTACGATATCCACAACTGTACAACCGCGACTCAAATCGTTTACAGGTTTGTTTAATCCCTGCATAACCGGACCTATGGCAACAGCTTTGGCTGAACGTTGAACCGCCTTATACGTGTTATTCCCCGTATTCAAATCGGGGAAAATTAACACTGTTGCTTTGCCTGCTACCTTGCTCTCCGGCATTTTGGCTTTTGCCACAACACTGTCGACCGCAGCGTCATACTGTATTGGGCCTTCAAGTGGCAGATCCGGTGCAAGTTTGTGAGCGATTTCCACTGCCTTCCTGACTTTGTCCACATCAGTACCCACTCCGGAAGTTCCGGTTGAATAAGACAACATTGCCACAAAAGGTTCTACACCAAAAATCCTGGCTGTTTCCGCTGATTTAATCGCAATTTCAGCCAACAGCTCTGAAGTTGGATTCGGATTAACCGCGCAATCTCCATAAACCAATACCCTGTCCTCCAGGCACATAAAAAACACACTGGACATTTTGGAGGAACCGGTTTTTGTCTTGATTATTTCGAAGGCTGGTCTCACGGTATTTCGAGTTGAGTGGACTGATCCCGAAACCATTCCATCTGCATGCCCCTTATACACCATCATCGTACCAAAATGATTAACACTGGAGAGCACATCATTCGCATTATCCTGTGTGATTCCCTTGTGTTTTCTGAGTTTAAAATAGGTATCTGCGTAATCCTGAAAATACGTGGATTTTATTGGATCTATGATTCTTGGGTTTTTCAAATCCAACCCAAGATTTGCTATCTTATCCAAAATCACCTGTTCATTACCGAGAAGTGTAATATCTGCAATATCCCGATGTAAAATGATCTCAACGGCACTCAGTATCCTTTCTTCCTCTCCTTCCGGTAATACGATATGCTGCTTCTTATGTCGCGCTCTTTTTATCAATCCGAATTCAAACATCTTTGGCGTTATAAAAGAGACACTGAATCCAACGATTTTTTGCCGTAGCTCTGTCGTGTCGACATTGGACTCGAAAAGTCCGAGCGCAAGCGCTATTTTTCGGGGATCATCCGCATGGATTAAAGAGTGCAATTCACTAACATTCTTCGCTGTTGTAAAGGTATCCTCATCTGTCTTAAGAATGGGAACGATATCGGACATACCTTCTAAAAGGTTGTACAGGACATAATCAGGTTTCATGTAACCGGTAAGAATCATTCCGGCAATATTGGGCATCGTCTTTGATCGGAAAGCCGCCAATGTTCCCAGAATAATATCTAATCTATCCACAGGGGTAATAATCAGACTCCCTTTGGTCAATCGTGGCAGAAAATTCTTTAGAAGCATGGCAGCGACAGTAAAACGGGTAACCAGACGATTCATCTGCTTTGCACCAAACAGAATTTCTGTTTTTAAAGCCTTTGATATCTCCGACATGGTAATGCAACCCAGTATCGGTTCATAGGGTACTGAATAGATCTGTTCAACTTTGTTCTTTAACTTGTTTTTTAAAAAACCAACTACTTTTTCCTGAATTTCGATAGAAACTTGATTCACAATTAGTGCTAGGGTATCACAACCTTTTTCTTCAAACGATTCCACTGCAAAGCGACAAGATTCTTCAATTTCCTCCAGGCCTTTATCCCGGGCATTACTGACGATTAATAGCGGGCAACCCAGATTATTTGCTATCTCTGCATTAAGGTCAAATTCAAAAGCGGAGGAAATGTCACTATAGTCCGTTCCCAGACACATTACAAAATCATTTGCACTCTCTAATGCCTTGTACTTATCCAGAATCCCCTCCAGCAACACAGCATGTTTTCCATCTGCCATTAATGATTTAGCCTGATCAAGGGTGAAAGCATACATATCTTCATAGGGCTGTTCAAGATGATAATAATCGGAAATCAGATGAATTGTATTATCATTTTGTTTCAGTTCACCAGGAACACTAATGATTGGCCTAAAAAAAGCAACTTTTTTAAGATTCCTGATTAAAAATTCCATGACGCCAAGAGCAATGGCAGACTTTCCGCTATTTGGTTCAACAGCCGTAATATAGATGTTTTTAGCCATATCGATTAACCTTGGGGTATTTTATTATAATGACATATTTTTTTAAAAATTCTATTTTATGGATAAATAGCTCGACAAGATCCCTTGTCTCATGCTGAAACAGAGTCAACATCCAACTTTATAACGATTGATATCGATGGATAAGAGCTGTTTTTATCTTTTTGCATGAATTTATTTTTGAAACCTTCATTTGCCGTTCGTCGAATCTGTCGCTCCTGCCGGGCTTTCATAATTTAATTGAGGAACGTAAATTCAGCTTATTATATGATAGTACGCTAATGAATGTTTTTTCAAGGTAGATATTTAGGAGAATATTCAGTAGTTAAGATATGATTTTGAGAGGAACTTGAAAGGATTGTCAGCTTTATTAGAGAAGGAAAACCGGTCTGATTTTAAATCTGAGTTTATTACATTGTAGCTAAGCCGCTCTCTTATTCGTTGGATTGGATTTGTCAAATTCGTTTCCGGTTGTTTTTTTCGACGGTTTATCAACAAATTGGATGTCAATGGTAGGGATTAACTGCAGAATGAGTATTGCAAAGAAAAACAGGAGATATGTAAAAAAAAACCGAATCAAATACATATTCTGGCTCAGGAAATCGTTCTGTTGACATCGTTGGGACGAAACCGCTTCAGACCTTCATTATAATTCTTTTTATAATTTAATTGCAACTATTCCTCCCATCTACTTGAGGCTACCTGCGTGGTTAGAAAAACAGATGCAACGTACAGCATTAATATCTTAAACTTCCTTTAAAATATTAGCATTGATCCGATTAGCTTTTCATTTTTTTCAAAATTGATCTAATTGATATAGTAAACAGGCGATAAAATACTTCTTTTTTTTCACATAGTCAAGATACCGTAAAAGATGTTTGCATTTATTTTAAACAATCAAAAAAGCCATAAAGGAATAGGTATAAAGCTGTCTTTTTTTTTGATGTTGTGTAGTTCACTCAGTGAGATGCAAGCGGCGAATTTAAACGATATAGTATCTGATGATAACAGCTCCTCTGCAATTACGGAATACGCCTCTGAGACATGGAATATTGAAATAGAACCAACTTCTGCCAATGATAATCCAAAAAGGTTAAATACAGAGAACATTTTTTTTTATGCCTACAAAGACACATATATTATTCCCTTCTCCAGAACTTTTAATGATACTGAGGATCGTCAACAAAACGAGATAAAGTTTCAATTCAGCATTAAACAACCGCTCTTTCAATATGCTGATTTCAAGCTAAATTTTGGTTATACCCAGAAATCGTTCTGGCAGGCCTACGATCAGGAAAAATCCAGTCCGTTTAGAGAAACCAACTATAACCCGGAACTATTTATCGAGATCCCTGAATTATCCACTTCTCTGGGTCAATTTAAAGGGACCATTGGTTATGAACACGAATCAAACGGGGAAGTTGTTCCCTACTCAAGGAGTTGGAATAGACTATATTGGGGAATTCTTTATACCATTCAGGGAATCGGTATTAACTATAAAATGTGGTACCGGCAACCGGAAAAGGAAAAAGAAAACCCCGATGATGCTGAAGGTGACGATAATCCGGATATCCACGAATACTACGGAAATAGCGAATTAGTGCTAAGTCTATTCATTCAAGAAACTTTAATCAGCTTGATGAGTCGAATGAGTCTATCCCATGGCAAAGGAACCGTTCAATTCAGTGTTTCTCATCCTTTACCGGGGGATTCCGTTTACGGTTATTTCCAGTACTGGAATGGATACGGTGAAAGCCTGATCGACTATAATCGAAGTTTGACCAAGGTTGGATTGGGAATCATGATCAAACGCTCATTATTCTAAACTTTTGGACTGTTCACAACATATCAATTAAATATCAAACCTATTAAAAGGATAACCATGCCTCAAAATGATTTAAAACATCTGATAACCTGGAAGGATTGGCAAGCAAACGATATTAAAGAGGTTCTGGATCTTGCCTTGGAGATCAAACAGAACCCGAACAATTATTCTCAACACATGAACCAAAAAACACTGGTTATGCTTTTCCAGAAAACATCAACCCGGACTCGTGTTTCTTTTGAAGCTGGAATGACACAAATGGGTGGTCATGGTATTTTCATGGATTGGCTCACATCCAATTTTGGATTAACCGAGATACGTTATGAATCAGCCTATCTATCTCGAAATTCAGATATTTTGATGGCAAGATTGAAAAAACATGAAGACTTATTGGAATTAAAAAGAGGCGCGTCAATTCCGGTCATCAACGGATGTTGCAACATGTACCATCCCTGCCAGGGAATGGCTGACATGCTGACAATCCTGACCAATTGTGATTCTCTCAACGGAACAAAGCTAACCTATATCGGCGTCCATAATAACGTTGTTAATTCACTGATGGCACTTTGTGAGGTTTTTGATGTCCATTTGACTCTGGTTTGTCCCATTGCCAAAGAGGACGCCATTGATTTTGATTTGAGAGACAAGATTATAAAAAAAGGTCTGCTTACAGAAACACTGAATCTCATTGAATCGGTTAAAAACGCACAGTTTGTTTATACTGATACCTGGATCGATATGGAGTTCTTCGCCAATCCTGAATTTTCAACTCTTAAAGAAGAACGAATTAAATTAATGCTGCCATATCAAGTAAATGCCGATCTGATGAGCCATTCCAATGCCAAAATAATGCATGATATGCCCATCCACCCGGGGTATGAAATCACTGACGAAATGGTGGAACATCCAGACTCTGTTATCTATGAGCAAGCTGAAAACCGCCTTCATGCTCAAAAGGCGATCATGTTGAAGCTTCTGCACCTTGTTTAGAAATTGCACACTGCTGTTCCACGAATGGGGGCTTTAAGAAGGATAATATTAACGCGATTAAGGGAGATCTGCCTGCATTGTTAATAACTCCCAAAGAAAGTGACACCGTGATAATTTTGAGAGTAAGGAGAGGTGGAACAGTCTATATTTCAGTATAAATCAGAGAGGTGATAAATATTCTACGTTTTAGTTGTCTTTAAATATTTCCGCTTTGTACCTCTTCTTGAAGTAATCCAAAGTGTTCTCTACAATTGTCCTGTCCACATCCTGAATGGGTGTTTCATCCAACAGATCCCCCACCGTCAGCGAATCTAAATCCTCAACTTTGAAGAACTTACCAGCCATCAATCTACTCAAATAATCAATTACTCGCTGTTCATCCGAAATCTTTTGCGCCATATTTTACTCCTTGCTGACATAGCCAATAGTCTAAAACCAAAACTAAAACAAGATATTAACAACGTATCAGATAATTGAGCTATTCTCCAGTTTTATTTATCCAGTATATGACCATTGCGAATCTTTTCAACCAACTGTTTATATTAAGTTATTTGATTTTTTTTTACTTAGCTTCAACATTAGCTGTGTCCGTAAATTCATTGGAGTCACTAGTGGATGTTGTACTTGAATCCGATGTGTTCAGGAAATAGGTAATCTTGATGCCAATATTCCCCCAAGCAGTATTACAATAAACCTTTCCAGGAATAATACTGGAAAGGATTGAGTCATCGGAAGCATCGGAACTCCAGGTAACTTCGTCAGTTAATTCCTCCGTGCTGTCATCACTGTATCGACCCACTGCTCTAAACAGTCGATATCCTGAACCGCTATTAGATGCTGCCTTACAGATGAAAAGATCCGAACTGGAATCATCACTGGCATCAGAACTAGCAGCAACGATTTCAACGGATTCAAAGTCCTTTGAATCCGCACAACTCAGCAATGTAAACAATAAGGTAGCCAATATAAATACAGATAATTTAGACAATTTCATCATTTTCTCCTAAAATATTTTCGTCTAGGTAAATCAATAACACATTAGATAAAATTGAACAATATTATTAGCATCTTATCATTGTTTATATACGATATTTAATAAATGGACAGGTATCACCGATAAAAAAACGATATATTTTCAATGTGATATATGTCTATTCGCCACGGAGAATCAAGAGTCACAGCATTAAAAACTGTATTTGAGAGAGACAAAAATGCGATCATTGTTTCGATAGTTATATACTGTCGCCTCTTCATTGGTTGCTTCGTATGCAATGAACCCTCCGGAAACATTGAGCGCATCCCTGATATCATAACCAATGTTTACCCGGTAAACATCTCCATTATCATCATTAAAATGGATCCAAAAAAATTGTGAATCCAGGGTATTGTTAAATGCAGTATGAGTGATAATCAATGCCAGTTGACCGGAAACCTCATCACTATACAAATTCTCCTCATAATCTTCAATCTGTTCTCCCATTGCTTCGAAGCCTATGGTTACATCTTCGATTCCTGAATACTCAACACCGATCATACCTTGAAGAATATCCTTCTCGCTCCAGCTTTTGATGATGTTTGAATCCTCATCAAAATAAAATGTTCCGGTTGCAAACGCTGTTGAAAAAGCAGTTGTCAATTGATTCTCGATATCTCCTCTTAAAACAGCGGCGTTTTTTATTTGAGCTATCTCCGTTTTGAATAACCACGAATCAAATACAACAACACCTGAAACGCCATAAGTCTGTACCCGTTTGTGTTTGGGAACAACCGTCAATGCGACTTCGCCGGTCAATGCTGAAATATAAAGTTCCTTGAAATCCAGGTATGCCGAATCATTATAATGATCCGCCCACATGATCCCAATATCACCACCATTAAACGTTTTGAACAGCCTGACCAGGTATTCCGTATTTTCTCCATTGCTTTCAGGAATTTCCTCATCGTCAATGGTTATTCCCATTGTACTTAATCCTTGGTAGAGATCAAATTCCGAACCTGCTCCCGGTATTTTGTTGCCGCGAATCTCATGAATTGCCACTGTATTTAGCTCAACAGACCCAAAGAGAAAGGAAAGTTTGGTGGCTGCTACCGGTATCCTGGCGTCTTCGAGGTCAACCATTCCCAATTCCCGTATATCCCTTGGGTTTGCCACATCCGTGATTTGAGAACTGTCGGACTGTCCCCAAACAATAAATTGTCGGCCAAATTTGACACGAAACCAGTCGGTCAATCCACCATCAATATAAAAATCCCTGAATTCCGATTCGGTTTCATGAGTTTCCAGGGTTTCGTCTGTAAACTCATCCCGTCCCCTATGTTCATAAGAGTAATCATAGAAACCATTCCAATAGATTTTGGCAAGCCAATCAGGATTAAGCTTCATATCCAGCTTTATGTTCAAGGTCGTCCTGAGCTTGGAAAAATCGGGTTCATCGTATGCGTGGCTATAATCTATCTCCTCTTTGATAAACCCACCCACATTAAAATAGGACTCCCCTTGCGAAACGCTTTCTGTTTTTTTTATATCGATCTCAATCTCGGCAAACCCAACCTCGTCTTCTTCAAAACTCAACTCCTCTTCGACGGTATCTTCTGCTTCTTCAGTAATCTTGGTGGCTTCGTTGGAATCGTCGGCATAAACAGCATCGGATTTATAAAAACCACAAAGTGACAGACCCAAACAAACGATACCTATTATCCATATCTTTCTGTTCATTACAATCCTCTTACCATGCGTTGAACGGTAAACATGTTGTCTTCAACCCCTTTATTGTATTCCAAACTGTCGAATTGCAGGACTGTTGAATGTTCAACTGTCTTGCCCTTTAATTGAATCATGCTGAGTTTTTTTGCAGTCCAGATGCCTTGAATTTTTTCTATATCAGATGCGATGAAATTTTTATATTTTCCTCCTTTTTCAAGATATAATCTGCTTTGAATTGTCATGAAGATATCTTTTCTTACCCAGGAGATCGTTTTTTTATAACCTGTCTCATCGCTGACTTTCTCCCTTTTGGACGCTTTTGGAACAGCTTCAATTATCCAGCAATCCTGATCCTTAACCATGGCAGATTCTTGTACAATCTTAAAATCCCAGTCACCGAGCTCCAATCCGTTCATATCGGCATAACTGAAGTCACTCCCCATAAATGAACCTTTTTTCCCTGAACCACTAATTCTTTTGGGTCTACCTAAAGCTGGCAGATATAGCCAATTATCATCCTCCTTACTTTCATCCTCCCATTCATAAGATAAAAATGATACATTCCGTTCATCCTCCGGACTTAAAAAGAAGCTGATGGTTTTTGTGTCTTCTCCAAAATCTTTTCGAAAGCCCTTCATAATCTTAATCCTTTGGTTTCCCTTCCGATCAATCAATATCATTGTCATTTCAGAGATTGATGTCTCTCCGTCATCCCTTTTATCTACTTTTTTCATAATCTCAAAAGCCGTGAGACCTTCTGAAACAGCCATGGACGGCATAAAAACAGCTAAAGAAATCGCCGCAATAAATAACCCGACACCCCCCAATATTCCGTTTAATCTTTTCATTTTGCCTCCTAAATTGATTTACATCTATTGTACTATTTGTATAGTACAATAATAATTTATTGCTATAACCTCATTCTGTCAATACTCTCTGTAACATTCTTATCACTGAAAGCTGGTAACCTTACTGCTCCATTTGTTAAATCTGAAAGGGCAGTAATTGGGTGAATATTTAACAACCTTTAACTAACTAATTAGTTAGTTTGTTTTCTTTTACTTTGTCAAATTGGATTTTAATGTTTTTTCCTCAATGGGATTGGTGAACTGTGATACAGGATTGCTATCTGTTGACTTGGTAACAATCGCTAACAGAGCGGGAGCAAGGATAATATCTGCCAGAAAGGCAAAAATTAGAGTTATACCTGTTAATAATCCGAAATAGAAAAGGTTTTGCATGGTAGCAAACATAAACAGCCAGAATCCGGTTGCCAGAACCAGAGAAGTCACCAGCATGGCTCGTCCTGCTGTTGTCAATGTTTCCCTTACTGCCTGTTTAACATTTCCACTTTTTTCAAAATACTTTCTAAAATTATGGAAAAAATGGATAGTATCATCAACAGCCAAACCGATGGCAATACTACCAATCAGCATTGAAAACATATCCAGGTTTATTCCTGTCCATCCCATAATACCCAATGTAAGAATAATAGGAGTTAGATTAGGGATCATACTTAACAATCCGATTCTGAATCTTCCAATCAATACAATCATAAGGAGGGTAATAATCACTATAGCTATCGCATAGCTGATAATCGTGCTATTCATCATTGCTATTACGGTACTCATTAACATTTCAGCTATTCCAGTCACTGAAATGGATACAGTGTCGTCAAAGATCTTTTCAATATTAGTGTGCAGGTAATTAAAGAATCCCAAATAGGTTACTGAATCGGCCCAAGGCACTTTGACTGTCATATGAGTTTTAGAAAACTGGCTATCGACCATATCCTCGAGATCATCGGTTCCGCTGTTTTGAAACAGAAAAAATTCCTGCGCGATCAGTCGTCTGTCTTGCGGAATTTTGTATTCCTCCGGGTCATCTTCATGCATTGCCTTGTTGATCTCTTTAATGATGTCCACCAGTGAGATGGTTTTACTAACAGAAATGCCCTTAGCAGTCGATTGATAGAGAACCAATCGTTCTCCCAACTGCTCTATTTTGTTCAGAACATCCGGCTCGTAAAGCCCATTCTCCTGATTAGTGTCGAAGACAACTTCAATTGCAAGAGTTCCTTTCATTTTATTGTCTATCAATTCCGTATTGTCTCTGATTTCAGTTCCAACCGGAAACCAGTGAAGAACATGATGAGTTATATTTAATTTGAATATTCCTGCCACTCCGAAACATATTATGACCAGGGAAATCACTGTGACTTTCCAACGGTTATCCACAGAAAAATCCCCGATAAAAACAAGGCATCTATCCATCAAATTGCTTTTTTTCTGTTCTTCAGAATCCTGTTTAAGTTTAACAGGAATAAGACTAATCAAGGCGGGTAGCAGTAACAGGGTGAAGCAGAGTGAAATGAACACACCAAACGAAGCAAATACACCCAAATCGGCAACGGGTGCAATTTGAGCCTGGCTAAATGATGCTAATCCGGCAGCAGTCGTAATACTTGTCATTACAATAGGTAAGCCTGAATGACTTAATGCTTTTGCAATAGCATCTGATTTGTCATGACTGTCCAGATATTTAAAAAAAATGGTCATCAGGTGAACTGAAGCGCCCACACCTATAGCCAGCAAAAATGATGGGAGTATTACCAAGGGTAGTTTTATCGGAGTATCAGTCAATTGCATCAAAGCAAATGTAAAAATAACGCTTAGAATTACCGTGATAAGCGGGAGAATAACCCCTGTCGCCCGTCGAAAAAGAATGAAAAGGAAAACTGAAATGGTTAATAAAGCCAAAAGAGTAAACTTTTTCATATCCTTTTGCATGGTCGATTTTAAATAATCTGTGACCACTGGAGATCCGCTCAGGTAAATCGGAAAATCTTCACTGTTATAACGAGACATGATCTCACGCACTACCCGTACCATTTCTGAATTTTCCTCGTTTGAAAGCACTTTTGCCGGTTTGGATGGAAGATCTTTTCCTGAATCAACAGCTCCATCTGAAAAATCGCTTTCTCCATTAAACCCTGATAAATCGCCTGCTGATTCGTCAATAGAATATGCGTCCGATTTTAAAATGATTGTCGTCAGGGTTCCATCTTCTGATATCAAAAGGTTTTGATAAAGCGGATTTTGAGTAACGATGCTCTTTATTCGTTCAAGATCGGACTCTGTCTCAGGGAAATTTTCCAAAAGATCTTCAACAATCAACTCATCTTGAGTTCCTTTGGTAACCCTGGCGTTAATCAAACTTGTAATATCATCCAGATAGGGTACCTTATCCTCCAATTCTGAATGAAACCGTTGCAGCTTTTTTAGAAAATCCAGATCAAAAACATTCTTCGGTTTAATCATCAGAACAATCATTTCATCCCTGCCATATTGCTCTCTAAAGCTGTTATAGCGAATGATGGAAGGATCTTTTTCATGAAGGAAAGCCTCGGTTGACATATCAAAAGTTAAAAGAGGAAGACGTGACATCATAAAACCGGTCAAACCCAAAGTTAAAATCAGGATGAACCATCGAAATCTGACTACCTGTTTACCTAATTTTCCAAAATATCTCTCAATATTCGCTCTGATTCTGCTCATTTACATCTCCTGAATAGGACAGTTGAGTATTATATTATCCCAAACTTAGAAAACAACTTTTTAACAGCGCCTTCGACATTCACGGAATCATCAATTTGGCTCACAAAAATAATCCCGAAAATACCGGCAATAAATAAAACCTTTTCATCGTTATCCTCGATTCCAAGAATATTTGTCATAAATTCCCTTCTTTCCATCATGATGTTTTGCATCTTTTTTCTGATCTGTTCGGAATGACGGGCCAAGTTGACGAACTCCATTATTAATTTTACCAATTCACTGTTTTGTATGAAAATTTTGAGAAGAACATCCTTTACCTCCTTCTTCGGCATCTTGACGACTTGGCGTTTTGCCTCTTCAAAAGGAGCTGTGGCAACATAATGAATCAATTCCAGAATCAGATTTTCCTTGGATCCAAAGTAATGATGGATTAGTCCCTGGTTGACCTCTGCCTCGGCAGCAATTGATCTGACGGTAAATCCGGCTTGACCGTTTTTTAAGAGATAGTTCTTGGCTGCAATAAGAATTTTTTCTTTGGTTTTCATTGTTTTCCTTCATTTTGTGATTTAGTCAGATGACTAATAATTAGTCATCTGACTAAATCTGTCAACAAATATTATCCCGGCTTCCTTTTATTTTTAAATTGAATACTTATTAGAACTTATACTTCAGACAGTTACAAATTAAACTATAAGGTCAGAAAAAACCTATGGAAAATTCAGAGTAGTTAAAGGGTAACTTGGGAGGGAAGGTAAAAACTGAATCGTGTTTACCTTTTATTATGATGCATACAATTAAAACACTATGCCGTTTCTATTGCATTTTTGATGGCGGTTATGTGAGCCGGGGTTGTGCCGCAGCACCCGCCAATTATATTGACTCCCGCATCGATTAGTTTTTTCACAAATCCGGACATTTCACTTGGTGTTTCCGGATACACATCCTTGCCATCGACATTTACAGGCAATCCAGCATTTGCATGAACCAATATGGGTGTATCTGAACTTACCATCCTGATCGCTTTGACAATCGGAACCATTCTTTCCATACCGTTCCCGCAATTGGTCCCTATGATATCTGCGCCTTCATTGAGAACTCTCTCCGCATACTGTTCCGGAGTCACTCCCATCATGGTGCGAAACTCTCCCTTTTTTGTTAATTCGAATGTAAAAGTGGAGATCACTTCACAAGAGGTGTTTTCTTTGACTGCCCTGATGGCTTGAGATGCTTCCTCCAGGTCGAACATGGTTTCAATACAGATGGCATCGGCTCCTCCCTTTTCCAAGGCAACGGCTTGTTCCTTAAAAACTTCATAAAGATCTTCTTTAGAAACTTCGTTCATGATTAACATTTTACCGGTTGGTCCAATTGATGCGATCACCCAGTGATTTTCCCCAGCAGCTTTACGGGAAATTCGAGCTGCCGCTTCATTGATTTCTGCGACCTTATCCTTCAATCCATAATGTGCAAGTTTGTATCTAGAGCCTCCAAAACTATTAGTCTGGATCATGTTTGATCCTGCTTTGATATAACTATCTGCAATCTCAAATATTGCATCGGGGTTGGTTATATTCCAGTTTTCAGGACATTCTCCTGTTTTAAGACCCTTTTTATAAAGAAATGTTCCCCAGGCACCGTCTGATACGAGAACTTTACCATTTCTTGCAGTTTGACTGATTTTTTCTCTACCCATTGGACAAACCCCTATTTGTGATAAAAAACTATTGAAACATTATCGCCTTTGTAAAAAACAAGGTAAAATCCCTGTGATTGGCTAATTCAAGATACTGTATGTCACCCGCTATTTTCTTGGATAATTCTCTTTTATTTTGGGATAATAACGCCATTTTTGCACCAACACCTGCTGCATTGCCGACTTGTGAAAACTTATCAAGAGAAAGGTCAGGTAGCATACCAATTGTTATGGCATTGGCAACATCCAGATAGGTACCAAAAGCTCCTGCAATAACGACGTGATTTACGTCATCAGATTTCAGGTGGTTCTCAGCTAATAGTAATTCTATTCCTGCTCTTATAGCCCCCTTGGCAAGTTGTATTTCGCTGATATCTTTTCGAGTCAGCACAATATCAGCACCATGCCCGGTCTTTTCATCCGGAACGATAAGAACTTCAAGACCTTTATCATTCTGCCTGACCAACGGACTATTTCGATCCAAGGCACCGCGACTATCCAGTATACCCGCTTTTAACAGTTCGGCTATGATATCCAATACACCGGATCCGCAGATCCCGATCGGTTTAGCCTGTTTTATGGTCAAGATCTCAAATCGGTTTTCGGTAATCAATTTTACTTTCTCAATGGCGCCTTCAATCGCCCTCATACCGTTAGATATGTGAGCACCTTCAAAAGCCGGCCCGGAGGCGGTTGAACAGGCAATCATTCTGCCATTTACCAGGAGAGTAATTTCGGTATTCGTACCTATATCTATATAGAGGGCTTTATCATGTTTCTCCTGGATGGAAGCCAACAGCATGGCAACATGATCAGCGCCAATGAATCCGGCGATATTTGGAAGCAGGTGAATCTCGGCCCCAATGGCTAATTCAAGATTCACCTCCTTGGCCTCAAAATCCAGAGAACTTGATACTGATGGGACATAAGGAGCAACACCAAGCTGACTTACAGGTAACCCTAGAAAAAAATGATGAATTGCAGTGTTCCCGACAATGACTGCTTCAACAATTTGATCTTGAGAACAGATTTCTTCTCTGCAAAGGTTTTTTTGATTCCCATTTGCATCGTTGATCAAGTCTTTAACAAGGACATTAAGAGAGTTGATGAGGCAAGTCTGTAGTTGTTCAGCACCCTGATCATCCTTCATTGCATATGAGATCCTTGCCATGATATCTTCCCCAAAGGCAATTTGAGGATTCATAATCCCATTCCTGGCAAGTATTTTCCCCGTATTTAAATCAACCAGATAAGCTGCTATCTTAGTTGTCCCAATATCAACAGCCAGTCCCAGGGGAAAAAGTTGTGGGTTACTGATATGAATAAAACGGTCTTCTTTAATGACAACACTAATCTTCCAACTGTTTTCTCTTAGCAACGGTGAGAGTCTACGTATAATGGCCAGATTCGTAGGATTCCTCAGTATTATTCCTTTTTGCTTAAAATATGAGCTCAGTCGTAACCAATCGGAGCCTTGATCAAAAGAGGTGGCTGATTCCAGTTGTACAGTGTGAGTTTTGATGGTCGGATTAATCGCAAAGGAGGCCTCATCCCCCTCAAACTGCATCCGTTGATCGGTTGTAAGGGAGTTAGGAGGGATAACAACTTTGATATCATCCAGAATTTTTGTCTGGCACGCCAAACGAATGCCGCTATTGCGATCATCCATTTTAATTTTTTCAATCTCAAGTGAGGTCAGGGGGGAAACTGATGCTTTTTCTGAGAGGATAACGCGGCATGAACCACAGGAAGATTCTCCACCGCAAATCGCAGAAATCCCGATACCGGCGTTCTGGGCCGCCTTTAAAATGGTAGTTCCGGTTGGAATGGTTATTTTCCTTCCAACAGGCTGGAAGTCAACAACTGCAATTTCTTTTTCTGAGGGACAAGACATTATTTTGACATCATTTGATAAACTCCATCCCATTTCTTCCCGGGAGAATTCTTTTTAAATTCATCACATCTGTCAATGAATACCTGTGACGCCCCATCCCTTACTAAAAGTTTATTGGCATGGGAAAAATACTTCTTTGCCTCGTCCCATTTCTGACCGCGATAAAGCAATAACCCCTTTGAAAAATACTTATAAGCCTTAACCTTGGTAGGTTCCACTTCTCCTTTCCTGCCTAACACTTCAAAAATGCGCACCGGTTCATTTTTTCCAACTACCCTGATCAAATCCAATTCCCGAGTTTCGATCTCATCCTTTACTTCTTCATATACATATTCGCTAATCATGCAAAAAGTCTTATATTGCTTATTAACACCTTCCAAACGGGCAGCCAGATTGACCGTGTCTCCCATCATCGTGTAGTCCATACGATAGGCAGAACCCATATTTCCAACCACACAATCTCCGGTGCTGAGTCCAATTCTGACGTATAATTCGTGTTTCCCCTGCTCTCGCCAGCTGTTTCTCATCTCAATCAGTTTTTCCTGCATTTCTATTGAAGCCAGGCAGGCCCGTTTCGCGTGATCCGCATAGGATATTGGAGCTCCGAAAAAGGCAATCACGGCATCTCCTTCAAACTTATCTACAGTTCCATCATACTTCATGATGATATCTGTCATTGCCGTTAAATATTCGTTCAATAGCACAACCAACTCTTCCGGGGTTAACGATTCGGAAATGGTTGAGAACCCCTGGACATCAGAGAAAAAAGCAGTAATCTCTTTTCTTTCCCCACCAAGTGTCAACATGCTGGGATCATTAACTAACTGATCAATAACCTTGGGGGAAAGATACTGTTGAAAGGCTCCTTTAATAAATCTTTTATCCTTCTCCTCTCCGAAAAACTTATACAGAATGATGAAAAACCAGTTCAGCAAAATAACACCAATAATATATATAAAACTGGTCCAGGTTTTTTCCGTGAATAAAAACCATAAATTGGTGCCAATATAGCCCCCTAATAGTGCAATGGAAAAGAACAACCCTTGTAGTGCACTCAACCTTGGCAGAATGATGCCGACGATCATACCAAAGATTATTATCGACAATGCAGACAATAAATATACAAAATCGGACCGATAGTAATAACTCCCGCTAATCATATTTTCCAGAAGATTGGCATGCACTTCCACTCCCGGGAATGCGGTGCTGACAGGTGTAGTCCGCAAATCATAGACACCAACTTCAGTTGCTCCTAATAAAACGATCCGGTCTTTTAAAGACTCCTTGGGAATAGTATGGTTAATGACATCATAGACTGAATAGTTGGGAAAAGTGAACTCCGGACCCTTGAAATTGATCATTACCGTCCCATCACTAGCGGTATTAATTCGGTTCTTTCCAATATAAAAAGCCTCAATACCTCCCTGGTTTACAACCATTCTGATGGGTTGATCATTGTAATACCGTCTCAAAATCTGCAGATCTAAAGAGGGGTAAAAAGTATCCTTGTACTTGATGACTAGCGGTACGCGACGAATAGTCCCATCTTCCAAATCGGGAACGACATTAAAAAAGCCGCTCATGTTTTTTCTTGATATCAACATGGGAATATTGGCCTCAACGGCAAATCCCTCATATAACGGAATATAGTCCAGATATTCCGCTCCCTGGATAACCGTAATCTCAGAATCCTTAATACGCTTGGCAAATTGTGCTAATTGTTCTTCTGTCAGGTGTTCAGTTTGTACCATATTTGCACTCAGGAAAAAGAAGTATCCCAGTACAATGTTGTTCCATTTGCTGAGTTCGGCTCCGAACTTGGCATCATTATTAACTTCAGTAATTACATCCGAACGAATTTTTTGAAGCTGATTGACAAAATATTTGGAATTGGGATTCTCGGCTTCAACAAGTGAATGAAAACGATTGATAACCTTCAGAGCGGTAATATCATTTGAATCAGGTTCGGAAAACAACACATCATATCCCATGACCTTGACCTGGTAATAAGATTCCAGTTCATGGAGCAGTTTTGCCATGATGTCCCTTCCCCAAGGCCAGCGACCATAGTGATCAACAGCTTTGGTATCAATGGCAACAATGGCGATGTGATCAGTATCAAGCGTTTTACCTTTCGATAATTGGATAAAATCAACTATTTTTTTATCGATTAACTCAAGGAAACTATTGGTTCCCATATTCAAATAATTCCAAATAAATAACCCAAAAACCAGTGACGTTATGAGCAGTGATATCTTGAATCCGGATATGGAAAATACCTTTTTCAGCATTCGAACCTTATGGTTTTATGTTAATGGCATCTCTTTGATATTGTTTAGCGGCGATTATAGTACACATCTCATTGGAATTCTAATGATTTCTTTAAACTTTTTTCCATTACTTCAATCGGGGCTTTTTCCCCTGTCCAGATTTCAAATGCCTCAATCCCCTGGTACAGAAGCATACCAATACCATTATCACAGTCAATACCCCTTGACCGTGCTTTTTTCAGCAGGGGGGTTAGAGAAGGATTATAGATGATATCTATCACCTGTTTACTGGCTGCAATTAAATTGTCAGATACCGGGCAACTGATTCCATCCATACCAATGGAAGTGCAGTTGATCAATATATCATAGCATTTAATATCTTTCGGATTGATCTTGAGAACGATCTTCCGGTTTCTTTTCAGGATCAAATCAGCTAGCTCTTGTGCTCTGCTTTTTGTACGATTCTGGATATGAAGCTCTTTGATTCCCGCATCAACCATAGCAAGAGCAATCGCCCTGGCAGCGCCACCAGCACCAATTAACAGCACACTTTGTGAAACCGGATTCACTCCTTTTTCTTGAAGAGCCCTCAAAAAACCACTGCCGTCCGTACTGTATCCTTTCCAGCCGTTTTTGGTTCTTTTTACCGTATTAACCGATCTTAAAATCTTTGCTGCCGGATCTATTTCAGGTAAAAAGGGCACAATCGCTTCTTTGTAAGGAATTGTTACGTTAAATCCTTGTATTCCCAATACTCGAAATGATTCTAACACCTGTGGTAAGTCCGACTGCTCAATGGGAAAAGGTAGGTATACGGAGTTGATGCCAACATGTCTGAAGGCGTTTGAATGCATATTTGGGGAAAAGGAGTGGCTAACCGGATTTCCAATAATACCATAAACATTGGTTTTACCATCAATCAAAATCTGGGTCACCATAATCCTTACATTCTTGTTTAACTGGAATCCACCTGAAATCGACTATTCATCTTCGCCAAATCGGTCCTGAATCAGACTGACAACCTGATCCATGATTTCCAATTCCTGTTCCTGATTATCACCTGAGACTTTTATATTGACTTCAGTACCGACAATGGCAGCCAACATCAATACGTCCATAATCGACTTGGCGTCGGCATCTTGCTCGTTACATGATATTGTGATATCGGCTTCAAAGTCCGAAGCCAATTGAACAAGCTTGGTTGCAGCCCTTAGATGCAACCCCAGCTTATTGATTATTATTACGTCTTTCTCAAGCATTAACTTTCAATGCAACCAATTACAGTTTAAGTGCAGTTTTTATATCTGCAATCCGATCTGTTTTTTCCCAGGTGAACTCGGGAAGCTCCCTGCCAAAATGACCATAAGCGGCTGTTTTTTTGTAAATTGGACGTTTTAGATCCAGAGTCTTGATAATCCAGGAAGGCGTAAGCTTAAACAGCTCTCTAACTGCAGCCTCGATTTTTGACTCGTCGGTTTTGGCCGTTCCAAAGGTATTAACATTGATAGAAACAGGTTGTGAATACCCAATGGCATAAGCTATTTGTACTTCACATTCATCAGCAGCTCCTGCAGCCACTAAATTCTTTGCAACATACCTGGCAGCATAGGCTGCGGATCGATCCACTTTTGAAGGGTCTTTACCTGAAAAAGCCCCACCACCGTGACGCCCCATTCCACCATAAGTATCCACAATGATTTTACGGCCGGTTAACCCGCAATCTCCCATAGGTCCCCCGATTACAAATCTTCCGGTCGGATTGATCAGCCATCTGGTATCATTATCTATGAGATTTTCAGGAATAATCTGTTTTCCAACCTTCTCTATCAGATCACGCTGAATCTGCTCATGGGTGATGTCTTCATCATGTTGACAGCTAAGTACAACAGTTGTTACCTTTTTGGGCATTCCATTTGCGTAAAGAATAGACACCTGACTTTTTCCATCAGGACGAAGATAGTCCAACTCCCCACTCTTTCGTTTTTCAGCCATTGCCATACTCAACCTGTGAGCCAGTGAAATTGGAGCCGGCATTAATTCAGGTGTTTCATTGGTGGCATACCCAAACATTAATCCCTGGTCACCAGCACCCTGTTCTCCATATAAGCCTTCACCTTCATTAACTCCCTGTGCTATATCAGGAGATTGTTTGTCCAGGGCAACCAACACGGAGCAGGTTTTATAATCATACCCTTTTCTGGAATCATCATATCCAATCTCTTTGATTGTATTACGGACCGTATCCTGAAAATCTACAATCGATTTTGAAGTTATCTCTCCGGCCAAAACCACCATTCCTGTTGTTATCAGTGTTTCACAGGCAACTCTACTATCAGGATCATCCTTGATCATTGCATCCAAAATGGCATCTGAAATCTGATCCGCCATTTTATCTGGATGCCCTTCTGTGACGGATTCTGAAGTAAATATAAATTCTTTAGTCATCTTTTCTCCTAAATATTCTTTAACCTATCGATAATTAATGATTTTTCCTGTAGGAAAGTTGTGTTTTTGTCTATACCCTAAAAGAGAACTTCTGTGCAATGTTTCAAACTTTACGTGTTAAGACCGCCCCATGTCAAGATTGATCAGCCAATGTTACCAGTATTGTTTTGGCAGAGACACCCTAAACATTGCCCATCTTTGATTCCAACTCGGTTTCTGCAGTATGCTCAATAAGGGTAATAGGGCAAAAATTGGGAAAGAAATTACACTTTTGAATTTTTTTTAAGCATGATTTCTTTTATATAATGGTTACTGTTAATTCTTCAATCTGCTTTTATTCGCTTGTCGTTGTTTCAACATATTGTTTTATTTACGTTTACTTACTTTTTGAATTGTCTATTTTTTTTCACTTAAAAATTTCGATATACAGCACGATTTTTGCAATCCCAAGAAGCGTTTAAGAAATCCGACCGAAACTTAACAACTGCTATTCCAAATAATCTTCAGGAAAATAATAAGAGTGCGATAGATGCTTAAGAGCTTAAAAAAAAGCCGAATTCAAAAAGCACATCAGAAATCTGATGAGTTGATTCATAAGGGAATAACATTGCTGGATGGCAAACTATATAAACAAGCAATGATTGAATTCCAAAATGCATTCGAACTGTCACCCAACTATGCTTCAGAAAGGCTACAAAAAGAATTCAACGAAGCATTCAGTGTATCTGATTATGAGTCAGCTCTATCCATTGGCTTGATTTTAATAAAAATCCAGAAGACCGATCATGAACTGGCTAATAAACTTGGCAATTGTGCCCGAAAACAGCAGAACTATAAACAAGCCAATAATCTCTATCGACACGCTTTAAAGATTAAAAAGGATTATCTGACCGCATTCTACAATCTTGCTGCCAGTATGGGTAAGGTGGATAAGTACGACGAAGATGTCAAAGAATCATTGAAAACTTTTGATAAGATTTCTGATTATATTTATCCTGATTACGTTGGTAATTCAAATATTGTTGAGGAAATAAGGGAGGAAGTAGCCAAGGTCAACAAGCAGGAACGGGCAGATCTAATGGCCAAGATGGAGCAGGAGATTGAAGAGAAACAAGCAAAAGGTGAAATCCATGAGGCTGACAAACTTAAACATCAATTTAAGCAGTTAAGCCAGAAAAAGGATGATCCCACCCACCAACAGATATCAAAATATTTTGACACTATAATAAAAGGGCTGGAAAAGGACGACTCTGAGGAATCAAAAGAGGAGTATTATGACACCATTTATAACTTTGGTATTTATGCTTTAAAAGCCAAAGACGCAGATACGGCACTTGAATGTTTTGAAAACCTCAAGGCTTTTAAGGCTAAATACAAATACCTGAATATGTTCATCGCCATTGGCAAAGCCTATTTGGGTGATATCAAAGCCGCGATCGAGATATTTGTTGAGAATCTGGGCACAGAGCAAAACAACCGATTTTTCAACGTTAACCTTGGACTGATGTATCGCAAAGCCGGTAATCGTTTATTGTCGACAAAATATCTGGCTGTCAGTGCGACTCTTTTGGAAAAATCAGATGGGCTCTACCATTTATCCGATCTTATTAGAATAGCAGACGAAAATCTGGAAAACGGAAATTTAAAAAAGGCCCTTAAGCTTTACAAAATTGTTGTTGAAGAAAACGATGATCCCAATATCTGGTCCAGTATTGGCGAAATCTACATGACTTACGAAAAATACAGTGAAGCTTTGGCTGCCTACCGAGAGATCTTACGTCAGGATCCTAAATCCAGCCACGCTAAACTTCAGATCAGAGAGATCCATGATATTTATCGGATTAAAGGAGAAGCTTTCTATAGGGATTCCAAATTCAAGGCGGCAGCAACCTTTTATGAAAAAGCCTTGAGAGTCCAAAGAGACGCAGAAACCATTAAAGAGACCATCACTGTTTATAAACTCCTGAAAAATCCGAAGAAAGTTGAAGCATTAAACGCAGAATTGGAGGAGATCCAAAAAAAGAAACAAGAGAGAGAAAACGAAAAGAGAAGACTGGACTACATTAAAAACGGCAAAATTTCCCTGAAAAGAAAAGACTATAAGCAGGCAATCGAGTTTTTTGAACTGGCTTTCCGCATGAAGCTTGATAAAGATGTCTTCGTTTATCTGGCAACCATTTATAAAGCCTTAAAGAGAAATGAAGAGATGCAGCATCTCTTGGAACGATGGAATAAAATGGTGGAACATGACGACAAAATGAAGTTGTTTCAAAAGCAAGAGGAGCGCAAACAAGTACAGGAGTAGACAAAGCCCTTTTATTATCCTTACTGCCTGAGACATTAATTCTCTTTCGTTAACCTTTCCATTTTCAAACGCACACCCTCCGGAAATCCAAACCGAGCATACCTTCTTTTAAGAGGAAGAGTACAACCTCAAGTAAAAAAGAGCCCCCATCCCACTTTTACCCGCCTTAGTCCATCGGTCCCAACCGTGTAAAAATCAGAATACCGATCCCGATAAACCCATCCATGGCTAAATCATTTTTTCTGAAAATCGGCCAAATTCGTTCAATCCAAAATCAATATCCAGATATTTCAACCATTTTCGAGAAAATCTGCAATAAAAATTCGGTTTCCCGGTTGATAAATGTCCTTAACTTTTTGTAATTTTTGACATACCCCATTATGGCAAATTAAATGCAATCAATGAATTGTCTTCTAGAATGTAATACTTAACCCTGATAACCTGGCTTTAGTAAATAACTGTGAATATGAAAAATAGAATAACCAAAGCTATTGTCTGTTTACTCTTTATCTTGGCTGCTTCAGGATTTTCTGTAGTTCAAGAATCAAGTTTTCAACGGCAGGTCGTTGCCCATAATCAATTTAAAATCCAGTATAAGGGTGTTATCACTCCTTATAGCTTTTATACTGAGGAGGAGATGCAGGATTGTGAGTTTATTCCTGAATACCCCTCTATCTGCATCATGCTGGTCTAATAAAGAGACAGATTTGCATTTTTTCTAGTATTTAAAGCCGCAACATTTTTTATATTTCTTTCCACTTCCACAAAAACACAAGTCATTTCGCCCAATTTTCTTATCCTGTCCATAATTCGGTTTTGGCATATGATTATCCGGCGGTTGATGCAAGCGTTCTGTTTGAATTTTCTCTTTGAGTATCTGAAAACCACTTTCGGAATGTCTTAAAAACTTCTTCCAGCCCCCACACAAATAGCTAAGATTTTGGGGTATATTTCCGGCATACATCCTGTGTTTCAAACAATCACCTCTACATAAAAACAGATAATCACAAGTGTTGCACTGGCTGTTCCACTCGATTTTCTTTTCTGAAAACGTCCGGTATAGGTTTGAATTCTGAAGCGTTTTCCAATCATCCACAAGGATATTGCCAAGCTTCATCTCAGGGGCGACAAAAAAGTCGCATGGATAAACATCACCATTATATTCAACAACAAAATACTTTGAACAGGAATCGCCCATGGTACAAACGTTGGCGATTCCTTCTACTTGCTTTGTAAGAATTGAATCAAAATGTCTGATGGAGATTGTATGGATATCTCTCGGATACCAGAGATCATATAGTTCACACAAAAAATCCCCCCATTCCTCAGCCGAGATTGAATAAGGCGCAGGTGAGCCGTTTTCATCGAATTCGACACATGGAATATACTGATGATGCCTGAATCCACTATCACACAAATAACGATACACCTCCTTTGCATGTCCAACATTTGCCTGACTGACTAACGTCAGGATATTGTACTCCACACGATATTCATCGAGGATCTTTATTCCTTCCATTACCTGATGATGAGATCCCCTTCCGTCCGAAAACCGCCTATATTTGTTGTTTACGTGTTCAGGACCGTCAAGACTACATCCAAGCAAAAATTTATACTCGGAAAACAGTTTTGCAAAGTCGGTATTAACCAGTGTTGTATTGGTCTGAAACCCATTTCCTATTAGTGCACCAGTACGACCATATTTCTGTTGCAAACCAACAACTTTTTTATAAAAATCAACCCCCATCAAGGTTGGTTCTCCTCCCTGCCAACCAAATGAATAGATCGATTGTTCTGTACCCAAATAACTTTTTACCAATTGCTCCAGCACCTTCTCAGACATCCTGTGCTTTTTTTCCCCGGGGTAAAGTGATGATTTTTCCAGGTAAAAACAATAGTCGCACTTCAGGTTGCAATCAGCAGAAACGGGTTTTATCAGTAATGAGAATTCTTCCATGAGATTCTTTGGTATTCTGTGGATGAAGATTATTATTGGTTGGGCGATTAACGGCTCAGTCAGTTTAAAGGCGTAATAGTGGATTATTCGCTATTTCTGAAGGAGGGTATAATCAAAGCGTGTTAGGTGAAAATGTTTTTTATTAAAAGGGATGCATTGCAAATGCTGACCTGCGGTTCAATTCCCCCCCCCCGACTTTCGGAGGTTTCAGGTTCCCTTGATAACACTAATAGTTAATATAGACCGGGGTTGATTCTTCCGCTTGTTTCATAATTGACAATTTCTTCTTATTTAATGCGATGAACTCTCTTCCCCAATTCATGGTAGCTTTGGCAATTCCATGCTCAAAGCCCAGTTTACCTGCAATATAATTAAAATATTCAGTTTCTGCATTTGTGATTTTTTCATCAGTTAATGCTACCAAAGCCAAAGACATCAAAATTTTTGTTGCAATCCCCCGATCGGTTTTGAGAACCTCAAGCTTTGGTTTCTCACGATCTTTCACCATAGAAACAATCTCATTGATACTTTCAACATCTTCAAGAAAGCTGATAGATTCACGCAATATTGATAATTCAGCATTGGTTACAACCCCATCTGCAACAATGATCCCGGCAATTGCTTTGGCTGACCAATATTGAGCCGCATTTGGCAGATGACTGATAAAATTTCCGGACATATTTTTAATTATATAAGTATTTCAGGTTAAAAGAGAAAAACGGAAGCACTATTCAATCCTATTTACCGACTGGAAGAATTAAAAACATTGTAACACAGGTTCTTATGGAAACCATATTGAAAACTAATCAATTGACAGAATATCAGTGCCACGGATAAAAGTTAAAAGAATGGCAATCCTTAAATAGCCCTCAACACAACGTGCTGTGATCACATTCATGAAAGATTTAAACATTAACAAACTAGGCCAGGCACAATCAACCCCAAATGTGGAAAAAACAAGACCCTTTTTTAGCGTTAAGGCACTAGTAAAAGGAATAATAACTTTGTCCACCCTGTCAATTACCTGTTACTGTCTGGTTAAAATACCCCCTTATTTCTCTCGGCCCATCGACCCGACAAAAATCTCCACTTCAGGAAATAAGATTTTAACTCCTGATATGCTTCTAAAACAGATGGATCTAAAAACACTAACACCATGGATAGATATTGATCCATATGAGTTAAGCCTTAAATTGATTGAACATCCATGGATTAATGAGGCTTTGGTGCACAGAAAAATTAACCTTGGGTTAAGTATCATCGTAAAGGAGCAGGAGCCAATAGCTTATCTAAAAACCGTTAATGATCTTTTTTTAATTGGAAAGAATAACAGGGTGTTATCTAAGGTAAAATCAAGGGAAAAATGGAATCTTCCCATCATAGTTGACAATGGTATGAAATCCATTAATCCCGGAGAATTTTTACCCAGCGACCAATTAAAAAAAGTAAATGCGTTGATGGATTTACTTAAAACCAGTAAAATTCTGCCCGTTAGTACTGTTTCAGAGATTGATATTACCGATCCTCTGAATATTGTTCTGATAACTGTTCCATACGCCATACCGATAAAAATGGGTTCTTCGAATTTCCGACAGAAACTGCAAAATCTGAAATATGCCCTCCCTTCCTTAATCGCTGAAAACAGAAATATCAGATTTATAGATTTGCGTTATACCAGTGCTGTTGTTTTTAGAAGAAAGATCTAGCTCCAAAAATGAAAACCAGGTGTACTAATGACATCATTAGTCTCCAACCAATTTGAATCTGCAATTCTGAAAGGCCGCTACCTTATTGATCGATCACCATATATAGAAAAATACGAAAAATCCAGCGAACCTTTTCTCATCTGCCTTAGACCTTCGGGATTTGACAAAGAACTCTTTTTGTCCATGCTGCAAACCTATTATGATATTTCGGCAGCTGCAAAATCAGAGAAGCTTTTTCGGAAATTATACATTGGAAAAAGAACTACACCCTTGGCCAGTAAGTTCTATACCCTCTTTTTAGATTTCAGCTTAATCGAAACTTCAACTCCCTCTTCAACAGAAGATCAATACAGAACGTCCATAACCGCCTCAATTAAAAAATTCTACTTCCAATATGGAAATCCATCCGACATGCCAAGTGTCTCATCAGATCCAAGTAACAAGCCAAAAACCCTTTTATTGAATTTTTTGCAGAGTTTGACGATTAAACCAATTTTTATTTTTATGAATGAGTATGATGATTTTCAAAAAGAGATTCTGGAAAATAATTCAGGAGCAGGATATCACATAAAAGGTACAAACCCCATAATTCAGCCTCTCTATCATATGATTCAAGAGGCGTTATTAAAAAAGTTGATAGATAGGGTTTTTGTACTGGGAATCGATACCAGGGCGGATCGATAGAAATAGTCGTGTATTGGGTTCAGGAAGATCTGAAGATTTTTTTGAACCCAAAATAACTGCGAGCGTTACTCTTCTATTACAATTGCTGGTTTATTCTATCAAATTGATTATTATGTTAGGTTCATACTCCTCAATTGTATGAACCTTCACAATTAGCTTGATGGTATATGGTAAAAAAATTTACCTTGTAAATAAGTACTTGATTTTTTAATATTCATATAACACAATTTGGGCAGGCAGGTTGTTTCAAAGAATCCTGTTAGAGAACCCCAAAAAGACTACACTACACAAATGGTTAAATTAAAGAATACTTCAAAGCACTATCTAAGGAAACTTAATAAGAAATCCTCATAAAAAGTAGCTAATTGCTCATACTAAACAACCTAATAAGCACTAGATCGTCATACTATTACGATAGTAAGGTTTTCCAGATTTGAGAACCTAAAAAAAATAGAATCTGGAAAAATTCTTGTTAGAAGAAGATTTTCTAAAGATAACAAGTAACGATTATCACGCCAAGTAATACACAATATTAAGCTGATTGATTTATTCGATGTCTCTTGTGAAAGATGAAATTATGCTTCAAACCTGCATTTAGTTTTGTTGTATAAAAACGACTTCAGATAGTACCATTTTGTTTATCCGCAAAGTAACCATAATTAGATGTTAATGAAGGTGAGAAAAGGATGCTAAAAGGAAGTCAAAGAGGAAAAGTTAAAAAAAGAAGTACCCCGTATTTTAATTTCCTTAAATTTGAAAAACTGTTGGATAAATTGCAGCAACAGGGAATAGATGTAACATCTGTTGACTACCCTGTAAAAAACTTAAAAAAATATAATCACTTTAAATATTTTTTTGAAAATTTTTCCGAACAGCAAATCAAGGCTCAACTCACATTTTATGCGAAGCAATTTGAAGAGATAGTAGACTGACAGGATCTCCAAGCCCCTTTGGTCCTTATTCTTTCTATTAAAAATGGATTGTTCCGCATCACGATAATCAAACATCTAATTTTTAAAGACTATTTTTTTTATCAATCTCAAATTACCTGTATTTTATGGATTTACAAGGTAATATTATAAATGTAATATTGTTCTCTATTTAGAGGAAAATCACCGCCTGGTTGAGACGTTACATATAACAATCAAGTTCCTGATTTTATTTTGGAATAATTGGTACTATTTAACGATAAGTCCAATTCATGAAAAAGTTAGTCATTTTTCACGAACCGGTTACAGCCCAACAGGGTCATGGGATCCACGATGAAAAAAATGACAAAAAAGGATAGGGTTGAAAACTACATAGAATCTTTAATGAAAGCTGAAGGATATACAGTCGAAAAACTGATGAATATGACTGTCTATGATCTATTCGGCAATACTGAACTGAAAGGAATTGGGAAGACGACGCTAAGCGGTGCTCTAAACTCTTTCAAAAAGAAACACGGTCTTAAAAAAGCTGGTAAAGGTGGCATAATTATGCACAAGAATACAAAAAAGGAAAGAGTAGAAAGATATTTAGCAAATCTGATGAAAACAGATGATTTCTCTGTTGATGATTTGATGAATCTTACGGTTTACGACCTGTTCGGCAACGCTGAATTGGAAGGGATTGGCAAAACGACACTGAGTAGCGGAATCAGTGCTTTTAAGAAAAAATATTTAAAAATACAATACGACGAAAAAGCCGTTGAAGCAAACTCCCTTTTAATTGAAGGGCATGTTGAAGAGGAAATTGAAGAAGAACTGAGCGAAGAAGGAGGAAGTGAGGAGGAAGATGACGCCCCCATTGATGATCAGGAGCTCTTCGAAAACGCTATTATTAGTACTCTTGAAAAAGAAGGAGAGAGCAAACCCGTCGACAATAAGGTAAAACCAGAAATCATAGCAGAAAACCTGGATACGGTTGAGATTGACGTTCTTAAAACCATGATTAATCAGTTTAAGAGCAAAAGCAAAGAACCTGAGTCTTCAGGTGCGAGCGTAGAATTGACGGAATTAAGGAGAGCTCTAAAGCATTTTGGGATCGAATATAAAACAATCTTGGCCCAGTATCGTAAAAGCATAGAAAACTAAGCCGTCGCCTCAAGGTGAATTCGTTTTTAAAACAGTCGGACGGTAATCTGTACGACTGTTAAACAGCCAGTTCGCCTCTTTCTCCTGTTCTAATCCGGATACTTTCACTGACAGAGCTGATAAAGATCTTTCCATCTCCTATTTTACCGGTCTGAGCAGAGGCGACAATTGCTTCGACAGCCTCATCCACCCTGGTATCATCCAGAACAATTTCAATCTTGATTTTTGGCACAAAATCTATCTGATATTCAGCTCCCCGGTACAACTCAGTGTGTCCTTTTTGCTGACCAAATCCCTTTACCTCGGTAATCGTCATACCGGAAATATCAATTTCCGATAGCGCCGCCTTCACATCTTCTAATTTAAAAGGTTTAATAATAACTTCCAACTTTTTCATTTCGTCTCTTCCGGCTAATATTCCCTAGTGTTTAATCTCAGACAGACTGATTCACATATACAGTATTACGCAATTATCCAAGGATTAACCTATTCCTGCAAGATTTGTGATCAATGATTCATACGTAATCGGCGATTTTTTGCCTAAAACAGAAAAAGGGGGCATTGAAGCGGGTATGTTTTATGGCCAAACACCATTCGGAGTCTGGCCAGAGGACGCTATTTGAAAATGGTAAGATCAAATCGCGATTGACAGTGGGTGTGATCGCTTTGAATAGGTAATACCAAAAATACAAGGTTTAAACGGCAACATCACCTTTCTCTCTGGTTCTTATCCTTATGGTTTCTTCCACTGGCAGAACAAAGATTTTTCCATCACCAACTTTTCCTGTTTTAGCCACTGAGATGATAGTTTCAACCACGCTCTCCACTTTGTCGTCTGCAACTACTATTTCCAATTTTATTTTTGGAACAAACCCCACCTGATATTCAGCGCCACGGTAGAGTTCAGTATGGCCTTTCTGTTGCCCAAAACCTTTAACATCGGAGACTGTCATACCATATATTTTGAGATTGGATAATGCATCTTTTACATTATCAAGTTTATAAGGCTTTATGATTGCTTCAATCTTTTTCATTATTTATTGCCTATAATCGAAATTGAACGGTAGTCCTGGCTGCTTTATCTAAAGCTGCTTAGGAAGTTTTTAAAAAGTTGAGCCAAATGAACTCTTGCTGAAATCCGGATATGCAGAGGCTCCATGTTCTGAATAGTCCAATCCATTGAGCTCATCCTCTTCACTAACCCTTACTCCCATAATTGAATTAATTAGTTTGATCAGAATGAAAGTACTACAAAAAGCCCAAAAAACAACCGCTGCAACACCAATTATCTGTACTAAAAGAAATGACCAACCCGCATTGCCCTCAGCATAAAATACTCCGTTGCTTGAATGAAAAAATCCCAATAATATTGTACCAACAACGCCACAAACACCGTGAACTGAAATCGCCCCCACAGGATCATCTATTTTTATTCTGTCAAAAAAGATAACAGAGAAAACAACAACCAACCCACAGATAATTCCGATTATTAAGGCTCCAGCGGGTGTCGTATCTGCGCACCCTGCCGTAATCCCTACTAAACCTGCTAAGGCTCCATTAAGAGTCATCCCAACATCAGCTCTCTTATAAAGCAAATAGGTTATAAAAAAGGCTGCCAGTGATGCCGATGCCGCAGATAGGGTGGTTGTAACAGCAATATGTCCGATAGCCCCCGCATCTGCTCCCATGGTAGACCCGGGATTAAATCCGTACCACCCCATCCAGAGAATAAAAACGCCCAGAGTAGCCAAAGGAATATTGTGTCCTGGAATCGGTCTGCTTTTTCCGTCTCTGCTGAATTTCCCCGTTCTGGCTCCCAAGACAATCACAGCTGCCAAAGATGCAAACCCACCGACTGCATGAACAATAGTAGAACCTGCGAAATCCGTGAAACCCAACTCTGACAACCAACCTCCTCCCCAACCCCAATGGCCTGAAACCGGATAGACAATAATAGTTATTAAAGCCGATATCATCATATAACTACTGAATTTTATCCTTTCAGCCACTGCTCCCGATACAATGGTAGCGGCTGTTGCTGCAAACACTGCCTGAAAAATAAAAGCCGCCATAACCGGAACAGAACTCCATCCCAGTGACGCGTATGAATCAACCTTGGACGCATCAACAAAAAAACCTGAAAATCCGAACAGCCCTGAACCATTACCAAACATGATAGCAAATCCGATAGCCCAGAAGCTTATAGTGCCGATGGACAGATCCATCATGTTTTTCATCATGATGTTGACGGCATTCTTGGATCTCGTAAATCCGGATTCCACCATTGCAAATCCCGCCTGCATGAAAAAAACTAAAACTGCAGCAAGAATCACCCAAACTGTATCCAGTGCATAATTAATCGCCGGTATCTCTTTACCGTCCACTTTTCCTTCCAAACCCAAGACAGGCAGACTGAATCCCAATAACAATACAGAAAAAAACACCAAAACGTTTTTCATAACCTAATCCTATTGCTTAAGGTTAATTATATTAAATCGCTGTTTTATCTAAAACTTAAAATCTACAACCGACGTTGACTGCAATAATTTAATAACTACTGCCTATCGGATAACAATGTCACTGCTGCCTCGTACCAGATTCAGCAATCCGATTTGAACTCTCCACCAGATTTTGTTCATTGTTGGAGAAAACTATTCCAATAACCATACCATCCGTATTTATCTAATAATACAATAGGTTAGATAATTTCTTTATTGACATTTTTGACATTATTTACACTCATTGACAAAAAAGACATGAATGTCAACCAAGCAGGGGGCAATTACAAATTTTGTACGAAATATGCTGGCTGCCGTGGGTAAAGCCGACGATTTTTTGATTTTTTGTTGATACAACATTGATGGGATCAAATACTGGGTGATAAAGGGGAAAAACAGAGGTTATGCGAGTGCTGTTTAGTTTTATGATTCAGCCTGTGGGGGCTGAATTCGTTAATAAATAGTAAGTACCTTCAGCAATGTCCGGTTAGGTTATTGCAACAATAACGAGAGACGGCTTTCAAAATAATGGAATGTACAAAGACGCCATTACTTTAACTTTAGCTATTATTTGATTAGAAAAAAGTAGGATGGGCTACTCGTTGCCCATCAATAGAAAGCAATGTTGGGCAACGAGTAGCCCAACCTACGAGCAGATGCAAATTTCTAACCGGACAATGCTGAAGTACCTTATAAGTTTTTTTTGCGTTTATTTAAAAAAAATGCTTTCAAGGTACTTATCCAGCTAAATCTGAATTAGGGAATATTTAATTATGATAGGCCTGTTCACCGTGGAGAGTCCCATCCAAACCTTGAATTTCAATGTCTGATGAAACACGGAGTCCCATCGTTTTGTCGATTAGTTTTGCAATAATCACAGTGAGTATGGTTGCATATATGATCGTAAACGCTATGCTAATCGCCTGTTCAAAAAGCAGTTCAGACCCTTCTAAAAAGACATAAAAAATCCCGTTAGCACCATCCGGGTTAATCAGTTTTGTTGCAAAAATCCCGGTTAATAGAGCTCCCACAATCCCTCCAATACCATGCACTCCGAAAGCATCCAGAGAGTCATCAAACCCAAACCGGCTCTTGATTCGAACTCCTAAAAAACAGATAAAACCACCTGTCAGTCCAATAATAACGGCCGACGTGGGAGTCACGAAACCGGAACCGGGTGTAATAGCTACTAGCCCCGCCACCAGCCCCGATGCTGCTCCTAATATTGAAGGTGTTTTAATATAAATCCATTCTGCTATAACCCATGCGAATAAGCCTGAAGCAGCGGACAAGTGTGTCACTACCAGTGCATTTGCAGACAACTCATTGGAAGCAAGCGCCGAACCGGCATTGAACCCGAACCAACCAAACCAGAGCAATGCAGCTCCAATAACCGTTATGACAAGATTATGCGGAGGCATGGGCATTTTACCATATGAAATCCGTTTCCCAATGATAATAGCAAGAACCAGCGCAGATACACCGGAACTGATGTGAACCACCAAACCTCCGGCGAAATCCAGTCCTCCTCTTTTCAGCAAAAACCCATCAGTATGCCAGACCATGTGACACAACGGGTCGTATACAAAAGTGCCCCATAACACCATGAAGATAACCCAAGAAGAAAACTTAATTCGCTCTACAACAGCTCCTGCAATCAAAGCAGGAGTTATTATGGCAAACATCCCTTGAAACATCATAAACAGGACATGGGGAATACTACCTTTGGCTTCCAGTCCAACCCCGTTGAGAAACATGTATTCAAAACCACCAACAAGACCAAATCCAGTATCACTTCCCCAGGACAATGAATAACCAATAACATACCATTGAATACTCATGACTCCCATGGCAAACAAGGAATGCATGACTGCACTAAGTACGTTATTAGATCGCACCATTCCCCCGTAAAACAGCGCTAAACCAGGGATCATCAGCATTACTAATCCGGTTGCCATCATCATCCACGCTGTATCTGCCGTGTTAACGGTACCCTCTGCAAACAACAGAGTAGGGGCTGAAAAAAAAATCGCCAAATAAAAAATCAGCTTCATCCGTAATAACCTAGTCATTTTACGCTCCTTTGATCTTATTTTTTCAGCATAAAAAATATGATGACTGCTCTTGAATAGTCTGTGTAATCTCTTTTATTCTAGATAGATAACCATAATGACATTTAACAAACATCAATCCCGAACCAATTCCCAACAACATAAAAAACTGTCTTTAGATTTGCACCAAGCTTTTTAGCATCGGGTTAAAACCCGAAAGTATTAGGTAGGTAAGATATCTTCCGCAGAGATTTGAAAGGGTTTACTGGCTCTGTAAACCAAAATGGATAAAGATTAAATAGCCGAAGTTCCTCGTTCTCCGGTTCTTATTCGAATAGATTCCTCTACATCGATAATAAAAACCTTACCATCACCGATCTTCCCTGTACGGGCGGCAGCAATGACTGTATCAACTGCTTTTTCAACGACATCATCGTTAACAACTATCTCAATTTTAACTTTGGGAACAAAATCAACCTGATATTCAGCCCCCCGGTACAACTCCGTGTGTCCTTTCTGCTGACCAAATCCTTTCACTTCGGAAACAGTCATTCCGTATATTCCAAGATTGGCCAATGCTTCTTTTACTTCATCGAGTTTGAAAGGCTTGATCAGTAGTTCAATTTTTTTCATTGTTTTTTTTTCGTTATCCACCAACCCGGGCTGTTGTCTCATCTCAACAACCCAGGTTGATTTTTCTAAGACAGAAACGGACATTGAATCAGGTAAATGATCCAATGACATGCTACCTTGCTACAAGAACCCCATAATTTTCTTTATAGCAACAGCAACATTTCGCGATACTTTGGCAATGGCCAAAGCTCATCCTCTACTGATAATTCCAGTTCATCAGCGTATTTTCTTATTTTATTCATTGCCGGTATGGCTTTATCTTTATAGAAAATTGCATGTTCCATATGATCATCTGTTGGTGCTTCTGTTAGCAACAATTTCAGATCATTAACGGCCTTCATCATTGAGTTGATGTTAGAGCTCAAGTCTTCCAATACCTTTTTCTGCTCTGCAGGAACAGATCCAAGGACACTTTTGACTGAGTCCAATGAATCAGCCAGATTCTTCTGATGCTTTAATGCGGCAGGTAGAATCATTGTACAGGCCATGTCCAGACTGGCCTTGAATTCTACATCAAGCTTTAAAACATACTTTTCCAGTTTGATATTGTAACGTGCATCCACTTCGTTTTTACTCAAAACATTATATTTTGCGTAAAGTGCGTAAGTGGACTCTGCTTTCAAAGCGGTTGTGGCTTCAGGCGTTGATTTCAGATTCAGCAATCCTCTTTTTGCAGCCTCTTTTTCCCATTCTTCCGTGTAGTTATCACCGTTAAAGATTATTCTCTGATGATCCGAAAAAACGTCTTTAAGAACTTGACTGACAGCTGAATCAAAATCGGTACCCGAATCGAGCTTCGCTTTAATATTTTCAGCAATAAAATCCAAAGAATCTGCAGTAATCGTATTTAAAACCATTACCGGACTGGCAGCATGCTGTGAAGAGCCGAGAGCCCTGAATTCAAAACGGTTTCCGGTAAAAGCGAATGGAGAGGTCCTATTGCGATCCGTATTATCCTTCGGGATTTCAGGCAGGGTTTCTGCCCCCAGTTTGATCGTACCGTTTTTGGTTGCCCCGGGTTTCTCTCCTGCTATCAGTGCCTCAACAATCGCATTCAAAGCCTCACCCAGGAAGATAGATATAATCGCCGGTGGTGCTTCATTTGCTCCTAATCGGTGGTCGTTGCTTGGCAGTGCAACAGATAGCCTCAACAAAGAAGCGTATTTGTCAACTGCTCTCACAATGGCTGCCAGGAATACAATAAACTGTACATTTTCAGATGGTGTATCTCCAGGTTTTAACAGATTATTGCCGTTTGAATCCATCATAGACCAGTTGCAGTGTTTTCCACTTCCGTTGATACCTGCAAATGGCTTCTCATGAGTCAGAAACTTTAAACCACATTTGGTTGCCATATCATTCATAACTTCCATGATCAACATATTGTGATCTATTGCCAGATTAGCCGTTTCAAAAACAGGGGCTATCTCATACTGGCCGGGCGCAACCTCGTTATGCCTCGTTTTTACCGGAATTCCAAGTCGATATAGCTTTTGTTCCGAATCATGCATAAAGTTCTGCACTCTTTCCCGAATCGCTCCAAAATAGTGATCATCCAGGGATTGTCCTTTGTAAGATTCTGCGCCGAACAGAGTTCTTCCAGTCGCCACCAGATCCGGTCTCTGATTGTAGTATCCCTGGTCAATTAAAAAATATTCCTGTTCCAATCCCACAGCGGTATCTACATAAGAAACGTCCTTTACTCCAAGTAGCTTTAACATATTGGTCGCACTGTTCGAAAGCGCTTCAGAGGATCTTAGCAAAGGTGTCTTTTTATCAAGTGCTTCACCAGTGTACGAACAGAAAGCGGTCGGAATACAAAGAACCGCTCCCAGTTTTGTTTTTCTGATGAATGCTGGTGAAGTTGGGTCCCAAGCTGTATATCCCCTGGCTTCAAAAGTCTGCCGTAATCCACCGGAAGGAAATGAAGACGCATCGGGTTCACCCTGTGAAAGCTCCTTTCCGGAAAACTGAAAGATAACCTGTCCATTCGCTTTTGGGACAATAAACGCATCATGTTTTTCAGCAGTGCTGCCGGTTAAAGGGTGAAACCAATGGGTAAAATGAGTGGCCCCATGATCCAAAGCCCAGTTTTTCATGGTGCTGGCAACAACCTCCGCAACAGTTGGATCCAAAGGCTCTCTTTCAATCATGGTTTTCTTTAGTTTTTTATAGACCTCTTCCGGGAGCCTTTCTTTCATAACACTATCATTAAAAACCTGCTCCCCAAAGATATCTGTAATTTTTTCTGTAAACCCTGGTTCATTTTTAGCATTTGCAGCACGTTCATTAATGCCACTGGTCGCTTTCTGTCTTGATACTGACATGATAGTTCCTTACTCTTACAGTTAATTATCCATACGTTTGTTTATGATTTTTTCTTATCTGCAACCATGGTGCCAATATAGCTTTTACCATTATTACAATGATTTACGATTTTCTGTTTATTGCTTCAGCTGACATTTTTGACAATTTTTACATAAATCACTTAAAAACCGGATCCTCTTTATTCACTTGAATATTCTGGTATTTTCAGTCTATTTTTGACAATTGTGACAATACTGTTTTATCTCAAACTAATTCTATATTCGACTTGACGATACAAGTGTTTCGTATACACTAAATTTATATATACACAGGGCAAACTTATCAATGTCTCAAACCGAAATTTCTTATAGTAATTGTAATGGTACCATTATTTGATTTAGAAGAGGGTGAAGCCGGCGAGATTATAGAGATCTCCAAGTCTCCTTCATGTGGCTGCGGTGGTGGCCATAAACACAGAAACCATTGCGGGGAGCATGGCAGATTTTCCGACCTGGGAATAAGGGTAGGGACAACCATTAAACTTCTGCATAAGCAGCACAAAGGTCCTTTGATGGTTAAGGTCGGCGATGCACGTTTTGCCATTGGTCGCGGCATGGCAGAAAAGATCAAGATCAGAAATCCTCATCATCAGGAATAAATCCATTCAAACCGTTTATTCCACCTTATATTTTTTTGCTACCTCTTTCTGGTTCTCCCCAGTGCCCATTATTGCGGCAATAGCGTATCAATAGACTATTGCATCATCCCGTTTTTACCATTGAAGTTTTATCCTCTGAAAGTTATAGTGTTATCAATCATCGTTTTCTAATAGCCTTTGAATTAAGGAGCCTTGATTATATGATCAATCGTATAGGTATTGACCTTGGCGGCACAAAAACCGAGATCATGCTGACAGAAGAGGACCCTCAAAATGTTTTAAAGCGCAAACGGATTGCCACTCAACAGGAGAGGGGGTACGAGTTCATCATTAACCAGTTATTTGAATTAATAAATGACTACCTTCAGTACTGCCATCAGTGTCCGTTAATCGGTATCGGTATTCCCGGGTCAATCAATCAAAAAACAGGTCTGGTAAGGAATTCCAATACAATCTGTTTAAATGGGAAGCCCCTGAAATCCGACCTGGAATCACGGTTGAATTTTTCAATATCGGTTGAGAATGATGCAAACTGTTTTGCCTTAAGTGAAGCTCTGCTTGGTGCAGGAAAAGGCAAGGAGACAGTGATAGGCCTGATCATGGGAACAGGCATGGGCGGCGGGATTGTTAGAAACGGCAAAATCTGGAATGGACTCCATGGAATTGCCGGCGAATTTGGTCATACATCCATAGACTACAATGGGAGAGATTGCTGGTGTGGAGAAAAAGGCTGCTTGGAACGCTATATCTCCGGAACAGCTGTTGAGCAACAATATGAAATCAGTAGCGGAAAGCGTTTGAAACTGGACGCGATTTATCGGCAATATGAAGCAGGAAATGATGAAACAGCCAGACTTGTCATAGATGATCTGTTAAACCACTTCAGCCGCGGAATTGCCAACATCAATACTGCCTTTGACCCCGATATTATCGTAATCGGCGGAGGGGTTTCAAATATTCCACTGCTTTATACCCGGGGAGCCGATCAGATTAGGAAACAAACTTTCAGCGATGAGTGTTTTACCCCTATTGTTAAAAACAGTCTAGGAGACTCCAGCGGCATATTTGGAGCTGCACTTTTACCGGGATAGGTCCTTTATTCTGTCCGCTGATCCGCTAGATTTCCTTTTCCAACTTTTTCATCAACACCGATACCCGCTCAAACAAACCCTGCCTATCCGCCTTCCCATGTTGTTGTTGCATGAATCGATACCTGTCAATCTCTTCCAGAATTGAATTCAGACTGGCTCCGCAGTTTTCGGATAGTTTTTTTTCAGCAACCAAGGTGTTGATGTCCACCGGGGTAAACTGACCGGCTCCGAGATTTAACTTATCTCCGACGTATCCTCTCAAGGTATTTGATAACTCCAGATAAAACTCGTTTCCCTGATCCCCAATCAACTTTCGGGCTATCTTTAGTCTTTTATTGCTTTTTGATTTTGCTGACTTCGCTCTAACCAGAGAAACGTCTCTCTTTAACCGTCTGTATCGATTTGTCATGATAAGAACAACCAAGTACACAGCTGGCGGGAAAAACAGCAATAAAACCCAATACATCTCTTGTTTCTCTGATGTTAAGGCATCTTCAAACAAGTAATTTGAGTAAAGACCCGTTTTCTGCCTGGTAAAGCTTTCAACTTCTGTTTTTGGCTTATCAGTGTATGACACGATTTCATCTTTTTTTAATCTCCCTGCAGTTAGAACTTTCAAAGGAATTGAGTTACTTTTAACGGTACGAAATCGCTCTGTTACGGGGTTAAAAAATGAAAACTCCACCGGAGGTATCCGTGTGACGTCGTCATGTCTGGGTCGAATGGTCTGCTTAAACTCGATGGAATTGTCTTTAATATCTCCAGGCTGTAAACTGTCGACCACAACAAAATTGTCTTTGAATTCTTGTATCTCAGAAAGAAGAGGCGGTTCTATGGTTTCATATCTTCCTTCACCGGTAATCCTGATAGTCAACTCAATGGGATCTCCTACCTTAACAAGGGTATTATCAGCAGTGATACTCATTCCAAATTCGCCAACTCCACCCGAATAAGTGCTGGGACGATTCTCTACAGGAATCGGTAAAACCTGCAGTTTCAATGGTGTCGATGCAGAAAAGGCTCGTGTTAACTTTGGGGTTCTAACAACTCTTCCGACAAAATCTTTTTTAAGCTCCGTTCCAGCCCTGACCATAACTGTAACACTTGCAGGCGATATATTAAGCACTCCCGGATCTGCTGGAAAAATTAAAAATTCTACCTGATAGACGCCAAAAACCTCACCTTCCAGGGTTTCCGTTTTTTTAAAAAAGGGAACCTTGAACCCATCAACAGATAGATCGGTCACTTCATTACTTTTACCCGAATCTGACAGTTCCAGTTTTAGCTTGTCTTTGTCTGCCAGGAGTGGAAAACGAAAATTGTAATCTTCAATATCGTCCTGAACATACCATTTCAGCGTTATTTTTACCGGTTCATTTACATAAATCCGGCTTTTCGAACTTGCCAGAATAAGCTTCATCCTGACTTGATTACCGGCTTCTTTAACGTTTATCTCAAAACCTTGCGATTGATAGCGCTGTCCATCATGGATCACTTCAATTCCCGGGATATTATACCTTCCCTTTATTGTTGCGCTGATTCCGATAGAATAAATCAATCCACTAAAACTACTTTTTTTGCCGTTAATAATAACTGTCTGTGAAGATGCACTGGGACGACCAAGCTGACGAAACATCAACCCGTCAATTTGTGGTAAAGAGAGTTCCACATTCTCTTGTGTTCCATCTACCTTTAACTGAGCTGTTATTTCATCCCCCAGAAACAACGTTGTATCAGATAGTTGCACCTCCACCTCAACGTTTGCCCACAGCAGTGTTGGTGAATACAGTAAAAAACTAAAAAATAAAATCCCCTTTAACACAAAATTTTTAAACTTCATGGCAAATAGTAAATGTAGGCTTGCTTTTTACTGATTAGATCGTTTGATAGAAAAATTCAGAGATATCTGTAATCCTCATTTATAAACAATGGATGTAATCTTTATAAAGTGTAATTTGATACAATTGGCCAAGTCTGGCAAGAGGGCTTTAAGCCTCTTGCTTAAAAGCTCAAAGGATTTAGCTGGTCAACTTGAATCCAAAATGTTATTTTTTTGACCAACGAGTCAGATTCTTGTATTGGATTCAAGCCAGTTAAACATTCAAATGGAATAAGAATATAATATGTCATCAATGCAACAACATCCCATGAAGGTGGTACTGAAAAACCCAAACCTTAGATTGTTGTGGATTGGAGAGGGGTTTTCCGTCCTTGGCTCCCAATTCTATATGATAGCCTTGCCCTGGCTGGTTTTGCAGCTGACAGGTGATCCGTTTCAGATGGGATCGGTACTTGCACTGGCTGGTATTCCACGAGCCCTGTTTATGCTTATTGGTGGGGCTCTAACCGACCGTTTTTCTCCCAAAACCCTTATGATCTGCTCCAACCTGGTGCGGATGTCTGTCGGTATCTGTCTAACGGTTTTAGTCTTAAATGGTTGGGTCAGTATTATATTTTTGTACTTGCTGTCTCTAACCTTTGGTCTGGCGGATGCTTTTCTATATCCTGCTCAATCCGCCATTTTACCCAGGATCGTGGAGTCGGAGCATCTTCTGGCAGGAAACTCAATAGTACAGGGAACAGCGCAACTCAGTATCGCTGCGGGCCCTGCATTGGCTGGAACCATCATTGCTATCTTCTCATCATCCCCCGCATCTGGGGTTGATACCAAAGAAGCTATGGATCTATTCGGGATCAGTATTGCATTTTCTGTAAATGCCTTATCTTTTTTCCTCTCAATTCTAGCATTTGCTTTTATTCGTTATAAAACTGACAAAGTTGACAAAAAAGACGAACCCACCGCCAGCGTTACGAGTTTATTGAAAGAAGGAATGGCATACGTGATTTCGGATAAGACATTGGTTTATCTGCTATTAGTTGCTGCAGTCAGTCACTTCCTGGTGGAAGGCCCCTTGTTCATAGGAATCCCGGTTTTAGCCCATACCAAGTTCACGGAGGGAGCAGCTGCTTTTGGTATTATCATGTCCGGATTAGGCGCAGGAATGCTGATCGGTATTATCGGTGCAGGCACCTTACCAAAGTTGAAACCTGAAAGAATGGGACAGACGTTGATGATACTGTTAAGTCTTTCGGGATTCGGGTTAATGACTGTCGGTTTCATGTCAAACACCTATATGACAGCATTTGTGGTTATGCTGATGGGTATAGCCCAGGGATATGTCATTGTTCAGTTCTCCACCTGGATGCAGATCAGAACACCACAACATTTACTTGGCAGGGTGTTGAGTATGATGATGTTCGCATCGGTCGGCCTGGTGCCCATTTCACAGGCACTCTGCGGAGCTTTGATTAAACTGAGCATTCCGGGATTGTTTATCGGAGCCGGGATCATCCTAACCATCATAAACATGATTGTTACCTTTCGACCCGAGATTAAAAACATGGGGCTTGTGGTGAAAAATTCTGATAAAAAAAACTAACTCTTTGTAGAATCTTTGATGTAGATTGTGACAATGACTATTTCTATTAAAAATCTATTGACTAACCACCAAATATTTTTTAAATTGGGTACTTGATTCGCTGATTGGGCCATGGCCAAGCGGTAAGGCATCGGGTTTTGATCCCGTGATCCCAGGTTCGAATCCTGGTGGCCCAGCCACCGATCAAGTTATTATTAGAGAGCGGGAGTAGCTCAGTTGGCTTAGAGCATCAGCCTTCCAAGCTGAGGGTCGCGAGTTCGAGTCTCGTTTCCCGCTCCATTCTAAGCGTAAGCTAAAAGCCGGTATTTAAAAGGGTTTCAGAGAATTCTGAACCTTGCTAAATGTCGGCTTTTTTGTTTTTAGAGGGTAATTTTACTCCCTGAGTAACATATGGGTAACAGTTTTACTCTTGACCTCCGACTTCCTCCCCAATTCCAATCAATTTATTTAGTGAAAATTTCTTCATCTTCTGCTTCATCATATCAAATGAAATCGGGTTGTAATGAAGATCATTAATTACATCACTATTACCGATGTACGCCCCTGCTTCTTTTGGGCTAAAACCATAGAACGATCTTAACTTATGTCCTGAGATCTTTGATTTGAAGATCTTCAACTCCAGCACGTTTTAGTAGGCTTCTCCAACCAGTCTCAATCGAATCCACTCTTGAATATCGAGTTAACACTTTTCCATCATCCTGTGTTAGAAACTCTTTCTTTGGGAAGACAAACTGTGCTGGATAAATTTTGTGACCTACTATTTTGTGATTCTGATCCCTGATACCTACCTTTCCGATTGTTTCTACTTTTTCAATTGATCGGAGTAGGTTAAGTGCTTCAGGAAAGAGGATCACATCTCTGGGCTTTTTCCATTTTGGATACCAACCAAGTCCATTTATCGTTGGGCATTTTGGTTTGATTCTGATTTTCCAAATACCTTCAATCAAATCGAAATCAGACCACTCAGTTGGTTTGATTCTGATTTTCCAAATACCTTCAATCAAATCGAAATCAGACCACTCAGCATGAAGAACCTCCGAACGTCTCGCTCCTGTGAAAATCAGGAATTGTAATATATTTCCTAAAGGCGAGATTGATGAAGTTGGAAGATTACTTTGACGCTTTGACAATTCATCCTTTTGAATTGCTTTCAACAATTTATTGATTTCTTCATCAGAGGCTAGTCTATCTCTGACTAAACCATTTTTCTTCGGCAATTTTACCTTCCTCGGAACCGGATTCATTCCTGACAGTAGATCAGCTTCATCAATTAGGAAATTATAGACTTTCCTGACGGCTGTTACAGCATTTTTGATGGTGGGTTCAGCTTTGCCTGCTTCATCCAATTGACTAATTAAATTTAATATATCCAAGGGTTTTATTTCCTCAAAGCACTCATAGCCTCGATCCTTGAAAAATTCAAAGCTTTGATTAATTATACTTAAGTCACTATAGTACGTGTTGGCTGTTTTTCTGGATTTAGTGTTTTCGAAATACACGTGCAATCCATCATCAATTGATAACTTGTCCTTATTCTGCATATTTGAATAAAAACCAACGAGCTTTTTTTTGGTCTTTGACGTCGAAATATCCTTGGATCAATTGGATTTTCTTTTCATTGACCATTTTCTCTGCCTTAGCATAATCCGAATGAACTGGCCTTTGCATACGTTTACCATTTGGAAGGTAATACGTGACATAGTATTTCACCTTACCCCGTTGCTCCTTTGGGTACAGTTTGCACGTTGGATCATACAGTCCAATATTTTCTATTTTGATCATGGCAACACCTCCTGCTCATAGATAGTTTTGCAGAATGCCGTTTTGTTGCGAATAAGCTCTTGCAAGTCTTCTTCCCTAATTCGGACTTCCCTTCCTATTTTGAAGTATCTGAGGTCACAAGCCTCATACAGATGGTGCTTTACTGCTCGTTCATTACATTTTAGCAGCTCAGAAACTTCAGATATTTTGTAGACTTTCGGTGCGGTGTTAATATCAGCTACAACCTCACTCAGCAGTTTCTTCAGATCATTTCACAACGATCTATCCACGTAATTGTTGCTTTCCATGGTATTTCCTTGTTCATGGTTAATGATCCAGATGTGGCTTATTCCATATCTTTCACATTAAACAAGCTTTGCGAGCTGATTTTTTGTACACCAATTTTCTTCCCAGTTTTTCCTGGAACATTTGATCATTTAACGACCGTTTTCTTGTGTGTCAGTTGCAACATGAAAGGGCAGATTATTGTGATGAATTATTGTACAAAAAAGAATGCTATGTACCTTTAATGGAACAATTGCCCAAAATTGTAGATCTGAATGGCTGTGATTGGATATATTCGAGTAAGCACGGAGAAACAAGATTATGATACTCAGAAACTGGCAATTCTGGATTATTGCCAAAAGAACAAGTTGGCTGTTGATAAGTGGCAGGAAATAAAAGTCAGCAGCCGGAAATCAACCAAGAGGAGACGGATTGATGAGTTACTGGATTTATTGAAGCCTAATGATGTATTAATTGTATCCGAGTTATCTCGTCTTGCCCGGAGTGTTGGTCAAATTGCCATTATCGTGGATCAATTGATTGAGAAAAACGTTTTTCTCACCACTATCAAGGAGGACATCAATATCAATGGACAGATGAACATCCAAACCAAAACCATCACAACAATGTTTTCACTTTACGGTGAAATTGAACGGGACTTGATCAGTGAAAGAACAAAGGAGGGACTAAAAGCAGCTAGATCCAAAGGGAAGATCCTTGGTCGACCTAAAGGAGGGTCGATTTTGGACGGTAAAGAGGATTTCATTCTGACTGAGTTGGACTATGGTGTTGCTGTATCTGCTATTACCCGGAAGCTCAATTGTAGCAGAGGAACATTAATCCGGTTTATTGAGGTAAAGAGACTCAAAAGCCAAAGATAGACGGATAGTCTACCGGTGCCGTTGAAAGTATTTTGAGTTGGGTTGTCTGATCAGAAGTTATTGTTCGGTCTGACTTCTTTCCACCATATCCAATCGTTCTCGAAGGTGCTGTCTTTATTCATAACATTTGCTTCATTCAACTGTCCGATTTCCTGACTGATAAGACTTGCTTCTAGAGAGTGTAACAGGAAGCTTACGCTTCTTTGATGATACTTGATCTTCAGATACAAAGTTAGGTGACCTCCTTTTGTCGCATTTTCCAACTCATTCAACTCATCCATTAAATCTATCAATCCATTCTTGGTTGAAATATAATGGCGATTGATCATGTCATGTTGCATTTCTCGTTGATGATGAAGGTAAGAGTAGTAACGGTACCAAAATGAGTATTGCATACTATCAGTAATACCCGGTTTTGTATTCTCAAGGAATTCCCTGCCAGAAATCAAAATCTGTTTCCTAGATTCCTCATTTAAGACTTTAAATCCACCCTGTTCATACAAATACCGATCACCATGAGTCTGTAAATACAACATTCTTAGATCTTTCTTAAATGGATGAAAGCTCTCATGTTCTATATTGTGGAGCAGCTCAACAAGAGTAATGGCATTTTTAAGCAGACATTGGTGTGTTGATCCAATTACTTCACCAAATTTTCGTTCTATACTCACTCTAGAAAGCATTAGAATGATCAAATATATTCCAGATATCATTTTCCAACGTTTGTCCAAGAGATCTGCTACATCATCCATTTTCAATTCAAGTGCTATCTTGAGCAATTTAGAATGACTGTCGGTGAAATCCTTAAAGCGATTATTTAGGATTAACTGAAAATCTTCCCAAGCTGATAGCTGTTCACTCAACAAACCGTCCATGCCATTAAACTGAATGTTAAACCTTAAATACAAGTCTGCTTTATGCTCAGCTAGCTTTTCCTCAGATACAGGTTTATCGGACAGTTTCTTGATCTCATGTAAATCCAGAAAGCTAATCCAAAAGTGATCTTCCGGCCATAAGGACAGCTTCATTAGTAGATGTTTTTGTAGAGATAACCGTTGGCTGTTAAACAGATGTTCCCGATTTGTAAGAGCAAGATCGAAGAAATCTTGATAAAATTCGGACATGAGCATCCATACAGCTACATGAGTTCTATATTCAACTGGAAAAGACTTTCTTTCAAACCACTTTCTAGTGCCATCTTTTTCAATCGCTATTACACCTTTTCCTTTTTCTCCTCCATACATCAGTTTTTTGAATTTTGATTCCAAATCTTTATCAAAATACTTAAAATAGTAGGCATCAATTGAGGCTCTTTCCATTCTTCTACTCCAAGGAGGGACAAATATTGTCCTTTGTTTTTACCGCATCTATTGGGCTTTTAATTCATTAAATTACGTGCTAGAGTCACCGGCATAGCGATTTCCCATTAAGAACAGGACAAATCTTGGACTCTGTTCAAGTTCGGAAATTTATATATTGTAGTATTCATTCACGACAGGTTTTTAAATAAACCGACAGGCCACTCCCCAAGTTAAGGTGTCGTGAATGGAATCGGCTTGTCTCCAATACGAGAAATAAAATGTTCCTCAACGACAAGAAAGGTTTGCCAAGCTACATCGTTGATAAATCAGTTCGGATTTTGAAAGAACTGTCAATTGATGGTGATTATTGCAAACAAAATGGCAAACGACTCAAGAAGAATCCCCGAATTCTATCAATTCCTGTTGGCCAACAATACAGGCTTGTGTGTCACTGGCACAAAAAGATTGTTCAAAAAGCTTACTTGTTAACCCACGAAAAATACAATCTCTTTTATACGAAATGTAAATTGACCTAACTCAGGAGTCAAATGAAAGTACTTATAACAGGTAACCTTGGGGCTATTGGGAGTTCCCTTTCAAAAAATCTAGAAAGCAATGGTATTCTTTTTCAAGGATTTGATAACCGATATCCATATGACCACCCATTCTTCGGGGATATTAGAGATCAAGAGAGACTCAAAAAAGCTATGTTCAAATGTGATGGTGTCATTCATCTGGCTGCAATTAGTAGAGTCTTAGATGCTCAAAATGATTCGGAAAAAACGATTGAAGTAAACGTTCAAGGAACTCAAAACATTATTGACAGCCTGAATAAAAACCAATGGTTGATCTTCACGAGTAGCAGAGAGGTGTATGGCAAAAGCTCGGTTATTAAATTGGGTGAGCATTCTCCATCAAATCCTCAAAATCTCTATGGCTTGTCAAAATCAATGGCTGAGGAAACCATCCGAAATCACTGTAAAGGCAGTTATACCATATTACGTCTTACAAATGTATATGGATCTCTCACAGATCGTTCTGAACGATTAATTCCTTCTTTGGTCAGGTGTGCACTTGAGAACAAACCGATAACTGTTTTTGGGCCAGAGAGGTGTTTTGATTTTGTACATATTCATGACATTTGTAACGGTTTTATTGGGGTTATCGACAAAATGGCAAAATCATCCAAGATTACGAATCAAATATTGAATCTTACTTCAGGTGAGGGAGTGAGACTCTCGGAAGTAGCCGATCAATGCAGAAAGTTATCTAAATCGGATATCCCAATCCACTACGGATTACATAAAAATTATGAAGTTGATAATTTCATAGGAGATCCCAGACAAGCAAAGCAAGTACTTAACTGGGAAGCGAAAATCCCATTTGCAACAGGGTTAAACAATTACATAGAACAATGTAAACAAGGAGTTTTATGAGAATCTTAAAAGTCATTCATGGTTATCCAATGCGTTATAATGCTGGTTCTGAAGTATATAGCCAAACCATTTGTCATGAATATGTCAGACAAGGGCATGAAGTACAGGTTTTTTCAAGGTATGAGAACCCCTTTGAGCCTGAATTTTCCCAACGGGAAGAAGTTGATTCCAAAGAACCAAAAATAAAACTTAATCTTATCAATATTACCAGATCTAAAGACAGGTACAGTCATAGAGAGGTGGATATCGCATTTGGTAACATTTTAGATAAATATAAGCCACATGTTGTTCACATAGGACATTTAAACCATTTATCAACATCACTTGTATTTGAAGCAAAAAAAAAGAATGTTCCTGTATTGTTTACATTGCATGATTACTGGCTGATTTGCCCCAGAGGTCAATTCATGCAATTCAATATCGGTGAATTGGAAAGCTGGCAAGATTGCGATGGCCAAGAAGATATGAAATGTACAATGAAATGTTATAATAGATACTTTTCTGGACTTGAATCCGTTGATGTGGACAAAAACTACTGGTCATCTTGGATTAATCAAAGAATGCAGCACGTACAGGAAGTAATGGATGCGGTTGATCTGTTTGTAGCACCCGCAAATTATCTTAGAGATCGATTTATCAGAGCAGCACACATTCCAAATGAAAAAATCAGGTATTTGGATTATGGATTTGAACTCTCTCGCTTTGGGAGTGAAGAAAACACATTAAAAGATCGACCCTTCACCTTCGGTTACATTGGTAGGCATGTTCCAGCTAAAGGTATTCATTTATTGATAGAGGCATTCGGAAAGCTAAAAGATGAAGAGCGACTAATCATCTGGGGTAGAACTCAAGGAGATGTCACTCCGTTTCTTAAAGAATTAGTACTAGCACTGCCAGACGAAAGACAGGAAAAAATTGAGTTCAGGCAGGAATACGACAACTCCCAAATCCAAGACGAAGTATTTAAACATATTGATGCTATCGTTGTTCCATCAATTTGGGTGGAGAATTCCCCTCTGGTAATTCATGAAGCACAAGCAGCACGAAAACCAGTGATTACATCAAATGCAGGAGGAATGGGAGAGTATGTCCATCATATGAAAAATGGATTATTATTCCGACACAGAGATTGTGAGGATCTATCCATACAAATGAGTTACTTGTCCGGGAATAGGAAACTGGCAGATAAACTGGGCAGACAAGGATATCTTTTCAGTGAAGATGGGCAAATCCCAGATGTTCGAAAGCATGTATCAAACTTGATTTTTGAAATGATAAAGCTTAATCCGAGTTTGGAGAATTAACATGGAATTTCCTTGGAGAATTACTCTGGATACCAATCCAGATGATTGTAATCTACATTGCCTGATGTGCGAGCAGCATTCAAAATATGCCCTAAAATACCAAGGGAAACCCAGACGAATGTCACTAGAGATGCTCCAAACGATTCTTGAACAAGCAAAAGTACTTGGAGTTAAAGAGATCATTCCTTCAACCATGGGAGAACCGCTACTTTTCAAACATTTTGAGTTTTTACTTGAAAGCTGCAAAAAGTCGGATTTCCGTCTTAACTTAACTACGAATGGGACATTTCCAAAACATGGCCCCGTCCTTTGGGCTGAGAAATTACTTCCAGTATGTAGTGATATCAAGATTTCTGTTAATGGGATATCCACACAAATTCAAGAAGCCATCATGCAAGGATCAAAGGCTGAGAAAACTTGGTCAAACATTACTCAATTCGTTAGTGCAAGAAATTGTTCGGCATCAGAAGATCAGACTCGATGTACTATTACCTTACAATTGACTTTCTTGCAGATGAATATGGAAGAGCTTGTTCCTGTATTAAAAAAAGCGATTGAATTAGGGATTAATCGAATAAAGGGGCATCACCTTTGGACTCATTTCGAGGAAATAAAAACACTTTCAATGCGTCGTTCAAGTGAATCCATAAGACAATGGAACGAAGTTGTTGGTCAAATGAATCGAATAGCTGAACAGAAAAGATTAAAAAATGGTTCAAGAATTACGCTTACCAACTTCCATTATCTAAACCCTGATCACCCTGAAGAGTTGTTGGAGAATAGCAGATGCCCATTTTTGGGGAAAGAATTATGGATCAATCATGAAGGAAAATATAGCCCTTGTTGTGCTCCTGACAATTTGAGAAGACAACTCGGAGATTTTGGAAACCTTCAGCAGAAAAGCATTCAAAACATGTGGGAGTCCAAACAATACCGGACATTAGTCTCTGACTATCAAAAACAGAAGTTATGTCAAACCTGCAATATGAAGGTACCTAAATGAAAATAGATTGGAAAGAGACCAAAGTGTCAGAAGACGAGTCACATCATCTTCATAACAGCCAACCACTATATCAAAACCGATTTATCCATGTACTAAAGTACCATGATCCGGGAGTGGCTCCTGTTGAAGGTTCTTCTGGAGCTTTTCATATCGACTTGGAAGGAAAGGAATTGTATTCGGAGCGATATTCAAGAACTTTTGGATTTTATGAAGGACTGGCCACTGTAGAAGACAAAATCGGAAACGCATTTCACATTAAACTCGATGGTTCAAGGCCATATTCAGAGAACCACTCATGGTGTGGTAACTTTCAATTCGGTTATGCACCGGTTCGATTGAGCACTGGGGACTATGTTCATATTAGGGTTGATGGGAAACCTCTTACGAAAGAAACTTGGGGATATGCAGGTGATTTTAGAGATCAATGTGCTGTTGTTCAAAATAAAACAGGTCTACATTCCCATATTAAAGACACAGGTGAGATGCTGCATGATATCTGGTTTAAGGATTTAGGAGTATACCATAAGGGATATGCCTTGGCTCAGGATTCCAAAGGATGGTTTCATATTAATAAAAAGGGAGAAGAAATCTATTCCGAAAGGTTCGCAAAAGCTGAGCCTTTTTATAATGGGCAATCCAGAGTGGAAACATATGAAGGGGAAATACTTGTGATTAACGAATCGGGTAATACTCAATGTGTTTCGAAAAAAGCGAAGGATCATTTCTCAAGTGTTTCAGCCGATTTGGTTGGCTATTGGAAGAGTTTTACCCTAAAAGCAGCCGTTGAATTTGGAGTATTCAATGGAGAGAAAATATCAGAGAATCAATATCCTCCTGTTCTTCTCAGAGCATTATGGGACATGGGATATCTTTTAAAATCAGATAACCAATACAGATTGACTCCAAAGAGTCAAATTCTTTCATTGAAGACATCCCCTAATCTATGTAATGCGACACTAACTTTCACAGATTCGATTCACCTCTCACCTTGGATGAAAATTACTGAATCGTTAAGAGATGGGTCGTCAAAGTTTCTTCAAGAGAACAAATCTGATTGGTTCTCGATACTAAAGCAGAATCCTGAAAAGTTGAACACCTATCAGAAGGCCATGAATGCCTATGCAACTAAAGATTATAAAGCTTTCTCAGAGTACTTCCCTGGAAATAACCACTCAAAAGTGCTTGATGCTGGTGGTGGACAGGGATTTCTATTAATGCAAGTTCTTAAAGCTTTTCCCCACTTGAAGTGTATTCTGTTGGAATCAGAACAGGTGATAAAATCATTGGTTTGTGATTTGGAGGCACAAAGTTTTAATCTTCTCAAGCCATGGCCAGAGCAGGGAGATGCTATCGTGTTAGCAAGAGTGCTTCATGATTGGGATGATGAAAATTCCCTTATCATTTTGAAAAATGCTTATGACGCATTGGAAGCTGGAGGCTCACTCTACATTGTCGAAATGTTGAAAGACCTCGATAAACCTTATGGAGGGTTGTTAAATCTTCACATGTTTTTAACAACCCAAGGTACAGAAAGAAATCTTGGTGAGTACCAAAGATTGTTGAAGAAATCCGGCTTTACCTATCAAAAAACAATACCGATGGAGTCTATTTCACAGATTATCATCGCAGAGAAGGATTAAATGAATGGAAGAAATCATAAGAAGGAATCTGTCAAATATGTCTCTTGTTCCCCCATCAGTAGGGATGACGATTCTGCTTCGACACTCACATCGATTTGAGATTCCTAAAGGGGAATTTGGCAATGAGATTTTATTGACTCCAGAAGGTAAAAAATCGGCTATGGAATTGGGGCGAAATATTTTACTACCTATTTCATCGGTTCTAACAAGTCCAGTATCCAGATGTGTGCAAACCTCCCAGTGTCTACTGGAAGGGCAAGCCAATTCAACGATTGAGTTGCGGTATGATACTCGCTTGGGTAATCCCGGAGCGTTCATTTCTGATTCCAAATTTGCTGGATCTACTTATTTGGAAATGGGACATCGAAAACTGAATAACAACTACATTGCCAGAAGACCCGTGAATGGAATGTTCCCTATTGAAGAAGGTGTGAATAGATTGTTCAGCAGTGTATTCCCTATACCAAAAGCTCCAGAGGTCAAGATCCTTGTTTCACATGATTCTATTATTGGATTTCTTTTAGCATGGATTTTTAGCCAAACAGACATGAACCTCGACTTCTGGCCAAAAACTCTGGAGTCAGTTGTTTTTTGGGAAACTGAGAATAGCCATTACCTCGCTTGGAGAGAAAAATCGTTTTTACTGAATGCACTGGATATGAAAGCAGTCAATAATTAACTCAAACCAATTATGACACATTCAAAAATTCTTCTGGTTGGAAACATTGGAGCCGGAAAGACCACAATTGCAGAAGAACTAAAACTAACCTTAGATCTTCCTTATTATTCAATTGATCAATCTCGACTCGATCGTAGTGATGGAAGTCCTTCAGGTGAGATGTCAGCATGGGAAAAATTCCTATTGCATTGCCAAGCAGAAGAACCTCTAATTATAGAGTATACAGGTGTGGGGCCATTTAGACACTACGTTAACCTTGCCCTTAGGCAGTCTAAATTGAGGATAATCACCTATATAGTTCAGTTGCCTCAGAAGGAGTGCTGGAATCGAATCAAAACTCGCATCTGGAATATTCCTTATCCAGATTTTGGAGTTCCAATGGAGCAGGTTCTCAGCAATGTTGAAACTGATTTGATAGAAACATATGGAAATATTGAAGAAGCCTTCATTCTTGATGGGAGAGGAAAGGCTCAATAAACAGTCGAACACATTAAGTCGGTATTAAACAATGAATCATGAAAGAATATTGGAAGCTGCAAATCCAGTTTTAACTGAGATAATTGGTAACCTCATTCACATCCAAATATACTTGGCAGGTGGTTATTTTAAGACTTTGTTATCTGGACTTCCAGTAAAAGACCTTGATTTATGGGTTCCAGATAAAAAGACGAAACACCTATTAATTCAAAGTCTGCTTGATAGAGGAGCCGTTATTATTGATGACAAACCTCCATTTTTCATAGCATTGAGATTTGAACGTAATATTTTGGAGTTTCCATACAATTATGATGGCTTGCCTATGGAATCCTGCTTGTCTCGTTTTGATATTGCGCTTTCAGCTATTGGTGTTGAATATAATTGTGGTCGATGGAAATCATTTATTCACCCTTCTGCTGCAAAATCCTTCAAAGAAAAGAAACTTTACTTGATTCATCCGTTCAACAACTGGAAATACGCTCTTGTTACACTGGATCGGTTAAATCGGTACCACAGAGAATTGAACTTTGAAATTGTGAAAGCCGAGGTTGACTATCTTTGGGATTTATTTGATACGCAGAATCTTGAGGAGAAAATTCGGATGATAAAAAGATACAAGAATGTTCCTGGTTGGAACCAATTTACTTTAAAGGCAGCTATAACAAGAGTTAGGCAATCAAAAGCCTCATTATCTAAAGATTTTTCATTTTTTGATGAGATCATGATTACCTAATCTTATTATTACAGGGGGTCACCGATGATTTTTCTTTGTTTTTTTTGCACTCCCCTACATTTTTTCTAAAATCTGCCTCAGCTATTAAACTCATACAAGCAAAAATTACTTACAAGAATGCATTTGGACGTTAAACCAATTCCATTGTAATAGGGAATTCTTATAACCCCAGTATTAATCAATCTCTAAGGCAATAATTGAATCAGGATTACAAATTTTTTGAATGAGTTTACGTCCCCTTCAGGTGGAAAATTCTCTAAAGCCAATTTAGTGCCCCCTTTACGAAGTAATCCCTTGATTAATTCCAATCATTTTTTCCATAAGCGATCTTAAGAAAATCGAACTGAATATTTTCACTTGTTTTCACTGATCAATAAATCCAGATATCAAAAATCTACTCTGCCATCGGAAATCCAAAAAACTTCTTAAATGTTGATTACGATGGAGATCTGACAATTGCATCTACTTATTAGACACGTGTTTTTTGTTATTGCATGTACAAAATATATTGCATCTTAGCCCGAAAGAGTATAACCAGAAGTAACAATGCATGGAGTAATTATGAAAAAAAAGTTGAAAGATAAAAGCCAAAAGCAAAGTGAACGACTATCCTTCATAGATTTTTGTGCAAACTATCTGGGGACAATTGGTCGTATTGATATTGTTAATAGGTTTAGAATCAGTGATGCTGCTGCATCGAAAGATCTGGCTGCTTACATTGATATTGCACCAAACAATCTGAAATATGATTTCAAGACAAGAACTCATCGGATGACACAGAAATTTAAACCTTTATTTGATTTCACCGTCACTCAGGTCTTAAAAGCACTTTCAACCGGGTTTGGTGATACATTGGAACAAATACCTACTCCAATTATTCCATCGGCGACAGCAATTGAATTGAATCATCCTGAGAGTGAGATATTAAGTCAGATATCAAGAGCAGTTTACCTGAAAAAATACTGTGCTATCACGTATCATTCCTTATCAAGTGGTGAAACAGAAAGAATAATTGCTCCATTTGCAATCATCAATAGTGGCTTACGATGGCATGTCAGAGCTTTTGATCAAAAATCCGAAGAGTTCCGGGACTTTGTATTCACAAGAGTATTGTCAGCAAAAGTGTTACCGGAAGACGTTATACAGGAACACTCATCCATAAACGATGATAAATGGAATCAGGAGATCACTCTGGAGTTAGCCCCACACCCTTCCAATATTGAAGAGAAAAAAGCGATAGAACTCGATTACAGGATGATTGATGGTACAAAAAAAATTAAAGTAAGAAAAGCTATTGCAGGGTATGTACTTAGGCATTGGAATGTCGATTGTACCGAGGATCACCGGCTAGATGGAAAACATTTTCAACTTTGGTTGGAAAATAGAAATAAAATTGATGGTATTGATGAAATAATACTTGCACCAGGGATCGATAACTATTCCACAAAATAATCAAATAAATACCAAACGGATCTTTTTTTAGACCTAAAGGATAATAGAATGAATTTTATAACTGAAACATTAGCACAATTAGTTGCTAAAATTCCTCCAGACATTGTTTTGCTCATTATTGCTGGCATTATCCTATACATATTCTTTATCAAAGGACTGCCTCAATTAAGGAGATTAAAAGCATTTGGACGAAGGCTGGAAGCTGAAACGAAACAAATCAGAAGTTCAGAAAAACTTGATCTTGAGGAATTGGGGAAATCGCTCCCGGAAATAGAACCTCTGTTGGTTGAGTTTAGAGAACTGGTGAACAACGATCAGAAAAACAAGCAAAATAATACTCAAAACTGTGAAGTGATTATATCCGACGAGTCTGTGTGCAAAGCTCTTGATGTGGATGAAGCATTTCTTGAACACTATCCTGGAATTTTCTCAGCTCTTGGAATTTCAGGGACTTTTATTGGTATACTGTTCGTTTTAGTCCCATTGTCCGGCCAAGTAGAAGAATCTGTTCATAAATTATCAATAGATAGACTATTACAAGGCGCAGGAACAGCTTTTCTTACATCTATCCTTGGTATCGGGATGAGTATCGCTTTCCTTTACAACGAAAGACGAACTCTTGGCAAGTTTAGAAAGCAATTATTTGATTTTCAGATGGCCATCAACAACCGATTGGATAGGGTTACATCTGAGTCAGTGTTGATTGATATTAAAGGTGAGCTGCAAGAAGTCAAAGATGCACTTGAGACAATGGCTGATGATATTGGAACTGCTGTGTCTAGTTCAATATCCCAGACACTTGAATCAGTTTCGAAGGTTTTGGAGTCATCTATCGATAAAGCTGGTAGCTCAAGTTATACTATTGTAGAGCAAGTTATGAGTAGTATTGATGGGACTTTGAATAAATTCTCTGAAAATCTAGAGAAAATGGAAAAGAGTTCAACAATTCAAACCGACATCCTGGAGAGGTTTGATAAAAGTGTAAATAATACAACTGAGTTAATGACAAGACTCGAAAAAATCTTACCAGCCATGACAAAGGCTGCTGAAGACTTCGAACTTTCCTCTCAGAGGCTGGAAAAGCTGCCTGATGCCTTATTGAGTATTGTCGAATTGCAGGAAGAATTTACAAGTGTTGTAAAAGACAGCATAAATTTGATGAGTAATAGCTGGATTGAAGAGAAAGAGCGTCTTACAAATCTGATTGAGGAGCTAAGGGAGCAATATACATCATTTGAAAATGGCATCGTCAATGGACTACAAATAACGATGTCAAAATTTGATGACGAGTTATCAAGAGCTGGTACCTATGTTGCCACTTGGTTGGACAGGCTAAATGATGATGTTGGCAAATTTACAAATCAAATCGGAAACTTCAACACCCTTTTGCAAGATGGAGCCAGTAATACTCAAGTTGTATTAAATGATTTTTCTAATGTTTTTACGAATCACTTTGCAGGTTTTCAATCAGAATTATCAAATGTATTAACCAGATTTACTAATAGTCATAAAGAAATTGAGTCAGAATTAAACAAGTTGCCCGTTGAAATTAAGAATACGGTTCAAGGAATAGAAAACATCCATTTAAATAATACGGAAGAGCTATCAAAACTATTTTCTGAACACATATTTAAAATTGCTGAAGAGATCGAAAAAACAACCAAGAAGGGATTGTTCAAAAGAGTGTTCACAAGAAATTAACAAATAAGAGATCTCAAATGGCAGTAAAGAAACAACATACAACAAACTTTTGGATATCTTATAGTGACTTAATGGCAGGTTTATTATTTGTATTACTCGCCATTATTGTTATCTCAAATCTCCAATATAAACAAAAGTTACAGGATATTAATGAAAATGTTGAGTTACGTGTCAAAATTGCTGAAGCTTTACGGAAGAAATTCAAAGAAAAAAACATTATGTCTGTCACTGTTGAACAAAATGGAGACATAACGTTTTCTCAGATGAAGGATGTCGCTTGGTTTGATCAAGAAAGTGCTGTACTCAAAAAAAGGGCAAAATCTATTTTGACCGAAGTAATACCAGTTTATCTGGAAGTCTTATTTGATGATTCAATAACAAAAGGAATGCTGGAACGAATCCTGATCGAGGGGCACGCTTCATTAGAAATTGATAAGCCAAAGCAGTATTTGAAAGACTTGGATTTAAGTGAAAAGCGGGCTTTTTCTGTTGGGCATTATATGATTGATAATAATCCTCATTATTATGAGAAACTAAAGACTCATCTTGTGACACTGGGAAGAAGCTTTGCCGATGCAAGATACACTCAAAAAAATGAAAGTGGTAAATATAATCCAGACAGAGTTAAAGACAGAAGGGTACTGGTTCGATTCACATTAAAGTATGAGAAAATGATGCAAAATTTAACTAAACAATAAGGGATTGAAGGTCATGAGCATTACAATTGATTTTACACCGGTGAGGTTAAAATCTTTAGTTAAAGAACTTGAAAAAAGAATAGGGATTCAAAGTGGTGAACCAGTAAGACTAGATCTTGAGCGTGTCTTGGAAAAATTAAAATCATATCAAATATCACAATTAGAAGAAGACATTCCTAGTATTTCTGATCTTGAGTTACTTTCAAGATACATTGCTAAAATTAAACAATTAGAATTATCGGATACACTCTTTGATTGCCTTAATTTTAGACCTTCTGTTGATATCACAAAGAATATACTCGACTTTTATTTTGATAATTATAAAGAAGAAAAGGCATGTAATTATCTATACGACAACATTCACAAGGAAGTGCTTAACATTGAAGGCTGGGAAATCTGGTCAAAAAACCGATCAATGTTTTTCCAGGGAAATATCTTAAAAAATATGGTCATTTGGATACTACAAAATAGTATTCTGTTAACTGATATTCCCAAGGCTCTCGGAATAACTAACGTCAGACAACTACGTGAAGATGTTATCAAAGCTATTTGTGAGAATAACGAGATCTTATCTAATTATCTTGAAAAGATTTCAATTGAGGCAATTATTGCACTATTAAATAATGACCAGTGGCAGAGTATTCATACGTCAATTTGGAATCATGCCTTACCTTTATATTGCAATGAGGCAAAGGCATTAAAAATCGATCAAGATGAGGATCATCCTTTATTTGAGCTTGCGAAAAGGAAACTCCAACCACCCAATAGCCCAAAATGGCTAAGGCTGAATGATGAAGCTAAGACTGCATATAAAGAGTGGGCATTGGGGGCTACTATTGAAGCCTTTTTCCTGGAAGACAGAAATAATGAACGAGTTAAATTCTGGAAGCGATATCTCAAAGTTATCGATAATATCAAAGAAATTAAGGTTCGGGGAAGTGTAGAGGCTTTTTGTATTGAGATCGGAGGCTTTGAATTCGTTGAGTTTAGAAAGATTGGTGCGATATACGTGTATAAGAAAGGGTCAGTTAAAATACCGAGTAGAGTTCGAAATCTCGACAATGAATTAAAATTTAGAAATATGGTAGTAAATGCAGGAGTCGGAACCGAAAATGGAGAAGGATGGATACCACATCAAGGAAATGTATGGCTAGAACGTGCGAACAGGCTTATTAACTTAGCGATCAGACAAAAATGATTCTTAAAAATTTTGATTTTAGAACCTTATCGGTCAGTTTCTATGAGAATGACAAGTTAGTGGATAACTTTGATCATTCATATTGGAACAACAATCCTGGGATCAAATATGAGATTCTATCATTAATCGACACCGGAGCAGTAAAGAGAACGGACACTGGAATAAGTATTCCAGTAGAGATGATCTATGATTCCATCGAAGCTGAAAGCACATCAATTGAGGACATTGAACAGTCCAATCTATTATCTCCAAAACTAGTCAATTTTTTGGAGATACCCAAAATTGGAACTGGAATCGTTGAGTTAGAATCAAAGCATTCATTTAGAAGCAAAAACTTCGACATTATTCATCAATATCAAACAAAGGATGACCAGCAAAAAGTACTGATAACTGAGCCAGTTGTTACAATTGATGGTCAGTCATATCTTCTTAGCCGTGTTCAATGTCAAGCTTGTCATTTGATTGATGAGCACAGGCTACAAGAGGTGAATGAACAGGAAGACAACTTTCGTATAGGAGCAAAGCTTAAAAGACTCACATCCTTGGGTAAAATTAAAATTGTAGGAGGACGATTATTAAAGGAGGAAATTGAAGATATTTCATCTATTCGTCCACGGTTCACTCCGACTGAAGACGGAGGAATCGACCTGGGATTTGATTTGGAATCAGGAAACAACGAAGAGTTTGAGGATTTAGTACGTTCCTCTCCTGATTTCCAGGAGATTCTATACTCCAAAGGTACTGGTACCGAAAGAAGGAGATACGTACTAAATGAAGAGTCTAAAGCAGCACTGGATTCATTTCGGAAGAAATCTCATTTTAGTAGAAATGAGAAGAAATTGTTATTGGATGATCCTAAAGAATATTTAAAGGGGTTCAATCTAGATGATTACGGTGAGAGGGTTGTTGGACTAGGAATCTTGTATGCCCCAAAAGTTAGTGTATTTAAAGATGAGGATGGAACAGAATGGATAAATTTAGAGATTTTGCCCCTGACTCCTGAAACCGATGAGGAAACCGATACCCCGTCTCCGATCCCCATTGAGATAAACAGTGAAAATGCACAGAAAATAAAAGAGTTAATTGAAGAATCAAAAAGCCAAGACAATAACACGATCTTGTTCGAAGAACAGGAAATAATCATTACTCCTGAACTCGAAGAGGCTGTTGATAAGATCATCAAGAAAGCAAAATCAAATGATAGAATTGGTCTTATCACAAAATCTAATGTTGACGATATTACATATTCTGAAGGGACAGGCGAAACAATTGCTCCTCCTGGTCAATTCCAAATTAACCTTCCTTCTACTTTCTCAGATGAATTCACACTAAAGGAGTTCCAGGAATACGGATATGGTTGGTTGAACTGGGTAAGGAATGCTGAATATTCTGGGTGTCTTTTAGCCGATGATATGGGCATGGGCAAGACTATTCAGATATGTGCTTTGCTATCACTTCTAAAGCAACAAAATCAATTAAAGACTAGTCTTTTGGTTCTACCCCCAATATTAAAAGATGAATGGTCAAAAGAATTAAAGAAATTCATTCCTTCTATCACCTGTAAGGAAATAACGGACAATATCTCTGAAAGTCAGATTGAAAGCCTTATAGAGAACGACATTATTATTGTATCCTACCATACACTATTGAAGATTCAGGACATCGTTGGGAAAATCAAATTTAAAATGATTGTATGCGACGAAGTCCAGTTTATTAAAAACCCCGCAAGTGCAAGATCTCAAGCTGTGCTTGCAATGCAAGGTCAATTTAAGATTGCTTCTACTGCAACTCCAATAGAAAACTCAATTTCCGAACTTTGGGCTATATTGGATTACTCCAACCCTGGCTACCTCTTGCCTTTAAAGCAGTTCAATAAAAAGTATGGAGATAAAAGTATTTCAGATGATGAGTTTGAAAAAAACATAGATGAACTTCGGGAAAAGCTATCTCCATTAGTGCTAAGACGGCTAAAAAATGATTATTTGAGTAGTGAACTGAAAGAAAAAAACATCGAGTCGCATTTATGTATGATCGATGAGAAACAAATCCAGTTAAGCGAAAAGGTTATTCAGGCATATAAAATTGATAATACAATCAGCAATTTTTTACACTTCTTCCAGATTATTACTCTTTCCCTAACAAACCCGGAATTACTTAATGGAGATTTTGGAGTTTTCTTTCCAACTGACTATGTATCACCCAAACTAACTAAAACTCTTGAAATATTATCCAACGTAAAGCAGAACAATGAAAAAGCTCTTATATTCGCTAATAGAAAAGCTGTCCAAATGAAACTTAGTGAAGCTATTGAAAGCAAATTCAAAATTAAGGTGAATATTATAAATGGTGATACTCCGACAGGACTAAGAAAAAAATATACCAGTGCTTTTCGTCCTGATGGGGAGAACTCACCGGGCTTTGATGTATTGATCCTTTCTCCTCAATGTGCTGGTTTTGGGTTGAATTTAGTGAAAGCGAATCATGTTATTCATTATTTAAGAGGATTTAACCCTGCTGTTGAAAATCAAGCAACAGATCGTGTTTATCGCATCGGTCAGTACAAACCGGTATTTGTGCACAACTTGATTGCTGCTACAGATGAATCTAGCTTGCTTTTCACTGTTGATCAAAAATTAGATGACATGATTCGAAGAAAACAGGACTTGCTCAAAGACTATCTCTATGCGAGCCGAGCAAGCCGAATATCTGAGGAAGAACTATCTGAAGAGTTAAATTTAGGCAATCCAGGACTATCTATTGATGAAGTAGACCTAATTGAACCTCTTGAATTTGAAGTATTCACCGGAGCATTATTTGATAAAATGAATTACATCACTTCTATGACGCCAACAAACGATTTTGGAGCAGATTGTGTAGCTATTGGAAAATCAGGGCAACCAAACGCTCTAATACAATGTAAAAAGAAGACTTTGGGAGCAAAGGGATTGGTTGGAAATACCTCAGTGCAGGAAATTGTTGGTGCTCAAAAAACTTATGAACAGCAATATCAATCAGAATTCGATGATCTGATAGTGATCACAAATGGATATTTCTCTGATGCTGCAAAAATGCAAGCATCCACTAATAATGTTAGGCTGATTGGCAGAATCGAACTTTCTAGCCTGTTAAATGAAATCACAGTCACAAGGAGCGATGTTCGGCAGAAATCAAGAAATGACTAAAGCAAGATTAGCACAATGATGATTAGCGATTAAAAACTTTTATAAAAATGAAAATAATCTCATGGAACTGTAACGGAGCTTTAAGAAAAAAGACACAATACCTTGAAGATTTTGAAGCAGATGTTCATGTTATCCAGGAGTGTGAGAACCCTGCTCAATCAACCAAGGAATACCAAAAATGGGCTGGAGATTATCTCTGGACAGGTCAAAGCAAAAATAAAGGGATTGGGATATTTGTTCGAAATGGTCACTCCCTCCAGGCATTATCCCTTAATGGAGAATTTAAACTCTCTAATTTTGGTAGAAATGGTATGCCAGTAACATGGAAAACGAGTGATCTTGAAACCTTTTTACCGTGTAAGATTGACAATCGATATACACTGTTGGGTATTTGGACAAAAAGAAACAATTCACCGAACTTTGGATATATCGGGCAATTGTGGAAGTACCTTCAAATCCATAAACCGGATTTATCAGGAAATGACACGATTCTTTGTGGAGACCTCAATAGCAACGTTTTCTGGGATGAAACAGATCGATGGTGGAACCATAGTGATGTAGTAGCTGAGCTTGAAGAGATGAATATCTATAGCTTGTACCATCACTATTATAATGAAGCTCAAGGATCGGAGACTCGTAAAACACTTTATATGTATAGGAACCCGGAAAATGCTATCACATTGACTACTTTTTTGGATCTAAGAAGCTCATAAAGGATTCTAAGATTGAAGTATTAGATATAGATCCTTGGCTTAAACATAGTGACCATGTACCACTGATTATTACAATTGAAGATATGGAATATAAATAACACTCATGTTGGAAGCAAAAAGGTTTTTCCAGGATGAACATTGAACCAATTCCATCGAAATATTAGCACTAATCGTAACAATTGAGGAAAGTGATGAAATCACAAAGACTGACGTTATCCAAACTGGAGTCATTACTCCTGAAAGCTTGTGATATTCTCCGTGGTAAAATGGATGCCTCGGAATACAAAGAATACATCTTCGGTATGCTGTTTCTAAAACGGATGAGTGATCAGTTTGAGGAAGACAGCAGGCAACTTAGGAGGGAGCTGGAGAAGAAAGGGATGCCATCGGAACTGATCGATAAGCAGCTCAGTAATCCACAGAAATTTTCCTTCTTTGTACCGGAAGAAGCCCGGTGGAATAAGCTTCAGCATCTCAAATCAAACGTGGGTACCGGGTTGAATAAAGCTCTGGGAGCCATTGAAGATGCCAATCCCAACACCCTGGAAGATGTGCTGAAGACCATCAACTTCAACAGGAAGGTGGGTAAGAACACCATGGCCGATAGTACTCTGACCGAGTTTATCCAGCACTTTGAGCAGATTCCCTTAAAGAATGAGGACTTCGAATTCCCGGATCTGCTGGGAGCAGCTTATGAATATCTAATCAAATTCTTTGCCGATTCTGCCGGTAAGAAAGGTGGGGAATTCTACACGCCCTCAGAGGTTGTTCGAACTCTGGTGCAATTGATTGAACCGGAAGAAGGGATGGAAATCTACGATCCCACGGTGGGTTCCGGGGGTATGCTGATTCAGTCCAGACAATATGTTACGGAAACCGGTGGTAATGCCCGTAACCTGAATCTATCGGGACAGGAAGATAACGGGGGAACCTGGTCGATCTGTAAAATGAACATGATTTTGCATGGGATTAACTCGGCTGATATCCGGCAGGGAGATACCATCAAAACCCCTCTTCATGTAGAAGGCAATGGGGAGCTGAAACGATTTGACCGGGTGATCGCCAATCCTCCGTTTTCCCAGAATTACTCCAAGAAGGAAATGACCTTTGAAACCCGGTTTCACACCTTTATGCCGGAATCGGGAAAGAAGGCTGATCTGATGTTTGTCCAACACATGATATCCGTCCTTAAAGCCGATGGAAAGATGGCTGTCGTCATGCCCCATGGTGTTCTGTTTCGGGGTGGAGAGGAAAAAGCAGCCCGTCGGAAATTCATCGAGTCAGGAATTCTGGATGCTGTGATCGGGCTACCAGCAGGATTGTTTTATGGTACCGGTATTCCTGCTTGTGTACTGGTGATCAATAAAAAAAATGCCGGGAATCGTAACAGTGTCCTCTTTATCAATGCCGACCGAGAATACAAGGAAGGGAAGAACCAGAACCAACTTCGACCGGAGGATATCGAAAAGATCAGCTATGTTTACCGAAAGAAGATCGATGTGGATAAGTACTCCCGGAATGTGACCTTTTCCGAGTTAAAAGAGGAGGATTACAACCTCAATATCAGACGATATGTGGATAATTCACCCCCTCCGGAACCTCATAATGTCAAAGCCCACTTAAATGGAGGCATTCCCATTGCTGAGATACGTCCCCTGCAACCCTATTTTGACAACTACCAGGGACTGAAAGAACAGCTCTTTAAAGACCGGGATGCTGAAACCAATGCGTTCAATGGTACCGTCTCCCAAAAGGAAGATATCAAACCCCTGATTGAAACCCACCAGGCCGTGATGAATAAGCACACGCAATATGACACGGCTTTGATGAGCTGGTTTGAAAACAATGTCAAGCATCTGGTAAGTCTGCCGGAAACTCAGAATGTTTTCGCTTTAAGACGGCAATTTCTGAACAGTGTGGTGGATACCCTGCTACCCTATAACATGCTGGACATCCATAAAGTCCGGGGAGCCTTTGCCAGTTACATGAATGTCATTGCCAGTGATCTGAAATCGGTGGCTGCCAGTGGTTGGGGAGCTGAGCTGATTCCTGAAGCTGAGATCCTGCAATCCCAGTTCCCGGAAGTCCTGGAGAAACTGGAGCAGGATAAAACCCGTATTCTTGAATTGGAAGGGATCTTTAGTGCTGCTGATGTTGATGAAGACGAGGAATCCGGAGAACCAGAGGAGACATCTGATGATGATTCCGGGGTATTACCTAAAGCAGTCGTCAAATCTTTGAAAGAGGATAAGAAAGCTCGGAATGGGGAGAAGAAGATCCTAAGTAGGGAACTGAAGGCTGTTAAGCAAGACATCAAACGACTACAAGCAATCCAGGGATCTGATGTAGACATAACAGCGATGCAGAACAAAGAAAAGGAACTGACCTCACAGATTAATGAGATTGATGAAAAAGTTGATGGCATTGATACCAGACTGGAAACCCATACCAGCCTGGAGTCCGAACTCAAAAACCTTAAAACCAATATCCGGGAGGCTGAAAAGAAGAAGGACGCTTTGCTGGAAGAAGCCCGGAAAAAAATCACCGAAGATCAAGCCAGGGTGTTGATCCTGGAGCGATTTAAAACCCTGCTGCTAACAGAATACCAGGGATATCTCCGGCAATACCGGCAGGAGCTGATAACCAAAGTGGAAAATCTTTGGAGCAAGTATGCAGTGACGGTGAAGGAGATCCTGAAAGAACGGGATCAGGAAGCTGAGCAGTTGAATGAGTTCTTGGTGGAGTTGGGTTATGAGTGATTGGAAAACTTTGAAGTTAGGTGAGATCGGGTTTTTTACAAACGGCTTAAATAAAGATAAAGATTCTTTTGGATTCGGAATCCCCTTTGTTAATCTCCTAGATATCTTTGACAAATCTTGGATCGAGACAAATCCTAAAGGGTTAGTCAATGTTAGCAGCCAGGAAATAAACAGATATAACCTGATTAAAGGAGATGTGCTCTTCGTAAGATCATCAGTCAAACCCTCAGGAGTTGCTACAACATGTGTTGTATTATCTGATCTACTAAATGTCGTTTACAGTGGCTTTATAATACGATTCAGACAGCATTCAACAACCATAATTCCTAGCTATGCAAAGTTTTGTTTTGACCAATCTGAATTCAGAACCAAAGCTATTGCAGTGAGCACAGTAAGTGCGAATACAAACATTAATCAAGAGAGCCTTAAAGCGATCAGCATTCAAATCCCTCCGGTTAAAGAGCAACGCAAAATAGCCAAAATCCTCACCACCGTTGACAACCTCATCGAGAAGACCCAAACCCTGATCGACAAGTACCAGTCCATCAAGCATGGAATGATGCACGACCTCTTCACACGAGGTGTCGATCAAAACGGCAAACTCCGTCCAACCTACGAAGAAGCCCCGCACCTCTACAAAGAATCAGAACTGGGCTGGATTCCAAAGGAGTGGACATTGACTGCAATTGAAAACAATCTTTCACAAATAATTGATTACCGAGGTAAAACACCAAATAAAACTGAAACCGGTACTCCACTTATCACAGCAAAGAACGTGAGGATGGGGTTTATTGATGAAGAACCGAGAGAGTTCATTGCTGAGAAGGATTATAAAGCTTGGATGACACGTGGAATTCCTCCTGTTGGAAGTGTTCTCTTTACTACCGAGGCACCTTTAGGAAATGTTGCAAAAGTTCCAAATTACAAACTAGCTTTGGCCCAAAGGTTGTTAACCCTAGTTCCCAATCCAGAAGTACTGGAATCCGACTATTTACTTTGGCTACTTCAATGGAAATTATCATATAAAAGATTAGAACAAAAATCTTCAGGGTCGACGGTTACGGGAATAAAGCAATCAGTGTTTCGCAAAATAGAATTTCAATTTCCAAAAATTAAGGAACAAAAATCAATTGCTAAAAATCTTAATCAGGTAGAGTCAAAGATGACTCGTGAAATGGAATATTTAAGTAAGTTGGAACTCAAAAAAAAAGGCTTAATGCAAGACCTCCTAACCGGAAAAGTTCGAGTCAAAGTCGATAAAATTGAAGAAGAGGTGGCCTCATGAATCAACAGAAACAAAGACCCTTCTCCATAAAAATCTTCGTCCCGGATGTAGGATGGGCTACTTCGTTGCCCATGCGGTTAATGAAGAACAACGACGGGACAAATGTAGGATGGGCTACTTCGTTGCCCATGCGGTTAATGACGAACAAACAAAAGATGGGCAACACAGTAGCCCATCCTACGCTGCTCACCGCAAAAGTCCGAGTAAAAATCGATGAAATCGAAGAGGAGGTAGTCTCATGAACCAGCAGAAACAAAGACCATTCTCCATAAAAATCTTCGTCCCGGATGTAGGATGGGCTACTTCGTTGCCCATGCGGATAATGAAGAACAAACAAAAGATGGGCAACACAGTAGCCCATCCTACGCTGCTCACCGCAAAAGTCCGAGTAAAAGTGGATGAAATTGAAGAGGAGGTAGTCTCATGAATCAACAGAAACAAAGACCCTTCTCCATAAAAATATTCGTCCCGGATGTAGGATGGGCTACTTCGTTGCCCATGCGGATAATGAAGAACAAACAAAAGATGGGCAACACAGTAGCCCATCCTACGACAAAGCGGAACTCAATAAACATGAAGAGGAGGTGTTTTCATGAATCAACACAAACAAAGACCCTTCTCCATAAAAATATTCGTCTCGGGTGCAGGATGGGCTACTTCGTTGCCCATGCGGTTAATGAACAATAACGACTGGACAAATGTAGGATGGGCTACTTGTTGCCCATCTTTTTTTAATACATTTTATTTGATGGGCAACAAGTAGCCCATCCTACAATTAAGACTACGAAATGGAATATCGTCGGTTGTATGTGTCTGGTGGGACCTATTTTTTTACTTTGGTGACGGAAAAGCGACGACCTCTTTTAATTAAAAACATCGACATATTGAGAGAGGCTTTTCGGAGAGCGATGAAAAACCATTCATTCTCTATTGAGGCGATTGTGGTTCTTCCTGATCATCTGCATACAATCTGGAGACTGCCACCTGATGATTATGACTTTTCAACGAGATGGCTGGCGATCAAAAAACATTTTTCTTTAAATATGGAAGCCTTTCCATCATCCGAATCGAAAATCAAAAAAAGAGAAAAGGGTATTTGGCAGCGACGGTATTGGGAGCATTTAATCAAAGATGACAACGATTTAAAGAGACATTACGATTATATTCACTTTAATCCTGTCAAACACGGATTGGTAAACAATCCAATTGACTGGGAATACTCCTCATTCAAAAAATGTGTTCAACAAGGATTGTATTCAAGCGATTGGGGAAGCACAGAACCTTCAAACATTAAAGAAATGCATATCGAGTAGGATGGGCTACTTGTTGCCCATGCGGAAATAAAATAATTGATTAACAAAAACAAACGATGGGCAACGTTTTTATACCATTAAAGAAATGCATATCGAGTAGGATGGGCTACTTGTTGCCCATCATTTGACGGGATATTTAAATGATGGGCTACTTGTTGCCCATGCGGGGAAAAATGGATTAACAATAATCAAAAGATGGGTAGGATGGGCTACTTGTTGCCCATCAATTGACGGGATATTTAAATGATGGGCAACAAGTAGCCCATCCTACAAAACCACAAAACGTTTCAAGAGTTGGAAGAGCCATGAAAAAGAAAAAGCATGAAATCATTCGCTCGTCTGCGGCTGAATATTTGACATTTGTGGCTGCAAGCGGGGAGGGGGGTGTCGAGGCAGTATATGCGGATGAAAACATATGGCTCACGCAGAAAATGATGGGGGAGCTTTATGATGTGGAGACCCATACAATCAACTATCATTTGAAAAAGGTATTTGCCGACAGCGAGTTGCAGGAGGATTCAGTTATTCGAAATTTTCGAATAACTGCCAGGGACGGTAAAAACTACAACACAAAGCATTACAATCTCTCCGCTATCATTGCTGTTGGCTACAAGGTTAATTCGGAACGTGCTGTGCAGTTCCGCAAATGGGCGACCACCATCATCAAGGAGTATACCATCAAGGCATACGTGATGGATGATGAGCGTATAAAAAGCGGTGGCTCCATCTTAACTAAGAAATATTTTGAAGAGCAGCTGGAACGTATTCGTGAAATTCGTTTAAGCGAGCGCAAATTCTATCAGAAAATAACTGACATCTATGCGACTTCCATTGATTATGACGTCACTGCTCAAGCCACCAAACGCTTTTTCGCAACGGTGCAGAATAAACTGTACTGGGCGATTCATGGTCAAACAGCAGCAGAAGTGATCTATCATCGTGCGGATGCTGAAAAAAAACAAATGGGTCTGACCACCTGGAAAGACGCACCGGAAGGAAAGATCCAGAAGTTTGATGTCATCGTTGCCAAAAACTATCTAACTGAAAACGAAATGGCGCAATTGCAGCGACTGGTTTCAGCCTATCTGGACGTTGCTGAAGACATGGCGCCGGCAGATTCCGATGACGATGCAGGATTGGGAAACACGGCTCAATCGGTTTATCGAAGCCACCGATCGTGAGATTTTACAAGACGCCGGAAAAGTAACAGCAGAAATTGCCAAGGCTCATGCCGAGAGTGAATTTGAAAAATACCGTATTGTGCAGGATCGTCTTTTTGAAAGCGATTTTGATAAATTGATCAAACAATTAAAATAACCCACGCAGATGAAAATAAAATGATGAGCAGAAGGGTAGGATGGGCTACTTGTTGCCCATCAATTGACGGAATATTTAAACGATGGGCAACAAGTAGCCCATCCTACAAGTCGTCCACAAGTTGTGGACGAAATAAAACAGGAAACATGTAGATAAATAAATAGACGATGCCTGAATACACATTTGTAGAGAAACCATTTTTAGATCAGCTTGAAGCCCTTGGTTGGAAGATTATTGACCAGGGAGAGGGAATTCCTCAAGATCCATCCAAAAGTCTGAGGGAGGATTTCCGGGAAGTGGTTCTACAAGACGAGTTTAAACAAAGTGTTCGATCCATCAACACCACAGAGGATGGAAAAGAATGGCTGACTGATCATCAATTGGAGGAACTGTACCAGGAGCTGACAGATCAGGCAGGGAAGAGTCTCCTGGAAGCCAACAAAGATGTGCTGGATTGCCTTTATAAGATCCAGGTGGATTCTAATGAGATCACGGGGGAAGAATACCCTGTGGTTAAGCTGATCGATTTTGAGGTTCCAGAGAACAACAGCTTCTATGCCATTAATCAATTTCGTATTGATACTCCCGGAGGAGTCAAAGATCATATACGTCCTGACATTGTCCTCTTTGTAAATGGATTGCCTCTGGTGGTGATTGAATGTAAAGATGCAAATGCTTACACCTCCAATCCCATTTATGAGGCCATTGCCCAACTCAGACGATATACCGATCAACGGGAAGCCACCCATGAAGCGGGTTTGAAAGAGGGTGAGGAACGGCTATTTCACTACAATCAGTTGATGATTGCCACCATCGGGGATGATGCCAAGTTTGGTAGTATCACCTCAACCAGTGACTATTACTTCAACTGGAAAACAATTTTCCCTGAAAAATACAAATCCTATACTCCCCCTCTTGAAATTGAGCGATCCCAAGAGATCCTGATCCAGGGAATGCTTCCCAAAGATACCTTTCTGGATATTATCCGTAATTTTGTCTTGTTCATGGATGCAGGGGATCGTCAGATCAAAGTCATCTGTCGGTACCAGCAATACCGAGCCACATTGAAGATGATCGACCGGCTGAGAATCGGCAGCACTGCCATGGATCGTTCCGGGGTGATCTGGCATACACAAGGAAGTGGAAAATCCTTAACCATGGTGTTCTTGATTCGTAAACTCAGACAATGTGAGGATTTGAAAGACTTTAAAGTATTGATGGTGAATGACCGGGTAGACTTGGAAGACCAACTGGGAAACACAGCCCAGTTAACCGGAGAAAAAGTTTATTCAATTGATAGTTCGGATCAGCTCAAGAAAGATCTCATCACTGATTCCTCCAACCTTAATATGGTGATGATCCATAAATTCCGGGAAGCCGATGAATTATTGCCGGAATATGTCTCCGATGTTCTGGGAGAATACAAGAATTCCAAGGGGAAACCACTGGCCAAAAAGAAGGAATTTGGTGTGGTGAACAACTCCGAGAAGATTCTGGTATTGATTGATGAAGCCCACCGAACCCAATCCAGTGATCTGGGAGATAACCTGTTTGGAGCCTTTCCCAATGCCAGTAGAATTGCCTTCACGGGTACTCCCCTGATTACAGACCATCACAAAAAGAAGACATGGGAACGGTTTGGTGGTTATATCGACAAGTACAGGTTGCAAGATGCCGTGGATGATGGAGCCACGATTCAAATTCTCTATGAGGGGAAAACGGCTGACACTGCTATCAATGAAAAAGGGAAATTTGAAGAGAAGTTTGAAGACCTGTTTGCCAATCTAACCGATGAACAGATCCTGCAAATTAAAAAGAAGTATGGCAGTACCGGAAATATTCTGGATGCACCCAAACGGATTGAAGCCATTGCCAATGATCTGGTGAAACACTATATCGAGAATATCCTTCCCAACGATTTCAAGGCACAGGTGGTCTGTAATTCAAAAATAGCAGCCATTCACTACCAGACCTATATTGATAAAGCGATAGCTGCCAACCTGGAACTGGAAAAGCAGAAAGATCCACTTGATGAGGAACTGGTCAAACGATTGGAGTTCATCAAAACGGCCGTGGTGCTCTCCTCGGATAATGTCAATGAGGACGCTCGTGTCACTAAGGCCAGGAAACGATCCAAAGAGATGAATGCCATTGATAACTTCAAGAAGAAGTTCGACCATGAGCGACCGGAAACCGGAATAGCCTTTATGATTGTCTGCGATATGCTGCTGACCGGGTTTGATGCTCCCATTGAACAGGTGATGTATATTGATAAGAAGATCAAAGAGCATAATCTGTTACAAACCATTGCCAGGGTAAACCGGGTTTATAAAGGAAAGAACCGGGGATTTATTGTTGATTATATTGGACTGGCCAATCACCTGAAGTTTGCCCTTTCTATTTACTCCGAAGAGGATCAGGACGACATCCTCAGTCAACTGAAGAATCTGAATACCGAGATCCCGATTCTGGAGGAACGATACCAACGATTACTTCAACTGTTTAAGGATAAAGGGATTAATGAAATTGAAGCTTTCGTCAAACAGCAGATTGATGATGTCGCCAAAGAATACGATGTTCTGGAACGGATGATTGACCTGATGAAAGATATCAAGCTGAGAGCCAATCTTGAGGTCTATCTGAAGAAGTTTATGCAGAGCATGGATATCATCCTTCCTAACCAGGCAGCCAACCCTTATCGCATTCCTATGTATCGTTTTGGGTATATTCTGAACCGGGTGAAGGAACGTTACAAGGATGGTTCTATTGATATCTCAGGAGCCGGAGCCAAGGTTCGAAAGCTGATCGATGAGCACCTGATCAGTCTGGGGATCAATCCCAAGATCCAACCGGTCGAGTTGATGTCGGATACCTTTATCAAGGAACTGGATAAGAATAAAAGCTCCAAGGCCAAAGCCAGTGAAATGGAACATGCCATTCGTAAGCACTGCAAGGTGAACTGGGAGAAAGATCCGGCACTCTATCAATTTTTAAGCGAGAAGTTGGATGCCTTGATCCAGAAACACAAGAGCAACTGGGATCAACTAAAGAATGAGTTGGAAGGTCTGCGAGAGGAGGTGAAGGCAGGAAGGGAAGAAACCGAGGACGGAGTTGACCCGAAAGAGGCTCCGTTTTTTGAGCTGATTATCAATATCGCTTTTGGAAAAGAAGAGACTTCCAATGAGACCAGGGAAACCATTAAACAGATGGTGACAGAGGCTTATGCACTCATTAAGGACAGGATTGGTATTATCAACTTCTGGAAGAACGGACACGAAGTAGACGCACTGAAAGGAGATCTATCGGATCTGCTCCTGTTAAGCGGGATTGATGAGCTGATCAAGAACTATGAGAAACTGGTAACAGAAATAACAGCCCTGGCCAAAGCCAGAAACAATGAGATTTTGTAGGATGGGCTACTTGTTGCCCATCTTTATATGTTTATTCAGCATGGGCAACAAGTAGCCCATCCT